>Ga0081539_10000002_pt1 | contig 601032 bp, 629 predicted proteins | sample TabmetS4T2R2_FD_71023 | JGI IMG/M metagenome (GOLD analysis project Ga0081539, IMG submission 71023) | Tabebuia heterophylla rhizosphere microbial communities from the University of Puerto Rico - S4T2R2 | ecosystem: Host-associated > Plants > Roots > Rhizosphere ...
CGCGATCGAGCCGCCTCTCTTGGGAGGCCGCAACAAGTCGACCGCGAGGGTCGACGCGCTCAAGACGACTCGCCCTGGTGTCGGGTGGGCGGTGTCGATCGAAAAAGCGTCGTCCACGGCGTCGATCTACATCACCGCGGAGGCACCCCATCTCGCACGCGCATGTCGCTTGATGGCCTTGGTGAGCTTGGTCTGTCTGAGGTAGCGGACGATCTCGTGCACTGTGAGCCGGTGCTGCTGGACGTTCGCGTGTCGCTCACGGTCTAGCGCCAGCCGTTCTCCGGATCACGCGCGGCCCCTCCACGGGCTCGATCGCTCGAGCCCAAAGGCTTCGGCCCTACGCTCACCCGGCGCCACCGTGCCCGGGGAGCTCGCCGTCCGCCGATACTTCAGCGGCGGCAACACGGACGCATCCGCATCCAGCCTTCGCCGATGAGGTAGGTCACGTGTAGAGAGAGATTCCGACGGACAGGACGATGTCGAACTGGAGACCGCCCACGGAGAGGCGCCGGCGTGAGGAACGCATACCATGTGCGGGAAGAACGCGACGAACAGCGCGAAGTTCCCGGGCCCGATCATGCACGCGTCGAACCTGGTCGTTTGATTCGTGGCGTCGCGGGACGATCACGGCGACGGCGTTACGCGAGTTGGGTGTCGCGAGATCTCCGCTTTACCTCGCTGGTGGTTCTAATTTGCTGTCATTGTCCGCGCGCACCGAGAGTCTCTGTGCAGAGCTCAGGCTCATGGCCTCCGTGCACCACACGCTCCACGAAAGAACGCTGACGAAAGGAAGGGCACGTGGGACGTTGCTTCCACGTTCGGTCTCCTCACAGCGACCTTACTTCTCGGCTCTATTCAAGGAATCTGTGGTTATAGTCCCCGGCGATGCTCAGCCGTTATGCGCTTAGAGGAAGGTTGGTTTCCTCGACAGCGAACCTGATCGTGCGGGGCCGCGGCGCTGACCAAGAGCGCGATCACTTCTCAACGGGTAGCGCGTTACGGATTATCTCAGCACCTCCGTGCAGGGCGGCTGGAAGCAAACCGACGTGCTCGCGTTGGCCGCATTCGCGGCGTTTGGTCACCGCAGCCTCCGGGTCACTGTTTGATACAGCGGTGGCAGAGAGCAACGTTGTGCGCGACGTGTTGACCCTCATGGCAAGCCGTCTGCAGCGGCCGGAATCCCGTATCCGAACGATCGACGTCTGACTCGATCTGCTTGCTTCGCCGACATGGTCCGCGCGTGGCCATGTCCTCAAGCGTCGAGTACTACGGGAAAAGATTACATCCCGACAGTAGCCGCCCGACCACCTGTCGGAGAACTTGACAGCCTAAATCGCCCTTAAGCGGAGCATTACGTTTGTTATGATGCGGCGTCTGTATCAATTGGAGGGGACTGTGCAGTGCGGCGAAGGCCGAATCCGGATCTCTGCGTTCGTCTTCATCATGGCGCAGCTGGCGCTCCTGCTCGTCGTGCTCCGGCAGTTTCAAATCGAGAGCAATGCGCTGCTACGCCTGAGCATCCTCGCCTTCGCCGGATTCGCCTTACACGCGTTTCTGCCGCTGCGCTATCGCTTGCCGTTCTTCACACTGCTGTCCCTCAGCGGCATCGTGCTCGTCTTTGGCTTCATGCAGGGCGCGTGGCTCATCGGCCTCGGTCTCATTCTCATCGCGATCTGCCACTTGCCAATCCCATTCGCGGCGCGCGTCGGCGTTCTGATCGCGGTGACAACGGGGCTCGTGGCGCAGCGCGCGGGCTGGCTACCGGCTCCGTGGTCAGCAGCGGTCTGGCCGATCCTTGGCTCGATGTTTATGTTTCGCCTCATCGTCTATCTCTACGACCTCAAGCATGAGAAGCCGCCGTTCTCACCCTGGCGCGTCGCCTCGTACTTCTTCCTGCTGCCGAACGTCTGCTTTCCCTTGTTTCCGGTCGTCGACTTCAAGACGTTCCGCCGCAGCCACTACGACGCCGACGCCTACGCCACGTATCAGATCGGTGTCGGATGGATGGCGAGAGGCGTCCTGCATCTCATAATGTACCGTGTTGTTTATTACTACCTGACGCTGCCTGCAACTGATGTGAAAGGGGTGGGCGAGCTTGCTCAGTACATCATCGCGAACTTTCTGCTCTACCTGCGCGTGTCCGGGCAGTTCCACTTCATCATCGGCCTGCTGTGCCTGTTCGGCTTCCGATTGCCAGAGACGCATCACCTCTACTATCTCGCGTCGAGCTTCACCGACTTCTGGCGGCGCATCAATATTTACTGGAAGGAGTTCATGCAGAAGGTCTTCTATTACCCTGCATTTTTCCGCCTGAAGGGCTGGGGCACGACGCAGGCGCTCATCGTCTCTACCATCTTCGTCTTCATGGCGACCTGGCTGTTGCATGCCTATCAGTGGTTCTGGCTGCGCGGCTCGTTCCTCCTGACGCTGCCCGATGCCAGCTTCTGGGCGATCCTGGCCGTGCTCGTCGTCGTCAACTCTCTGTGGGAGATGCGACACGGGCGGCAGCGCCGGCTGAAACCGTCAACACCGACGGCCGCCGCCGCCGCCTGGCTCACGATGCGCACAGCGGCGACGTTCGCCGCCATCGCCGTTCTGTGGTCTCTGTGGACCGCCGAATCACTGGCGGCGTGGTGGGGATTGATGTCGGAAGCGGCCCGGCCCTTCGCCCTCCCCGCGCGTCTGGCGCCCACGGTGATGGTCGCCGTGCTGGCGGTCGGTACGACGCCGGCCGCCGTTGGGAAGCTCGCGGTCCGGCGTGGCGGATTCAGCTGGGCCGGTCAGTCGACGACGATCGCCGTTGTGTCGCTGCTTGTCATGGCGCTCCTCGGCCTGCCGGCGGTCTACACACATCTCGGCACCCGCGCGGCGAACTTCGTGCTGTCCCTGCGCACCGGGCAGCTCAATCGCGTCGATCAAGCGATGATGGAGCGCGGCTACTACGAGGAATTGGTCCGGATCGATCGGCTCAACAGCCAGCTCTGGCAGCTCTACATGAATCGGCCGGCGGTCGGGTGGATCGACGTTCAGGCGAGCGGTCTCGGTCAGTTGACCGGCGATTTCGTTCAGGAAGACCTGCGACCGGGGTTCAGCGCCGAGACGCGCTTCGGGAGGATCACGACGAACCGATGGGGGATGCGCGATCGCGACTACGAGCGCCACCCTTCGGCTGGCACGTATCGTATCGCCATGCTCGGAGCGTCCACCGTGATGGGCTGGGGCGTCGGCGACGACGAGACCTTCGAGGCGTTGGTGGAGAGCCGTCTCAACGAGAGTCACCCAGGGCGGTACGAGCGCTACGAGATCCTGAATTTCGCGGTGCCGGGCTACCAGCCGCCACAGCAGCGCGTCGCGCTCGACAAGGCGCTGCAGTTCGAGCCGAACGCCGTGTACTTCGTCGCAACCGGGCGCGAAGCCTCGCGCTCCATCGACTACCTCGCCGAGGTCGTTCGCAAGCGCATCACCATCCCGTATCCGTTCCTGGTCGACGTCGCGCGCAAGGCCGGCATCGAGGCCCGCACTGAATCCACGACGGCGATCCGCCGGCTGCGCCCATTCCGGACGGAGGTCCTCGCCTGGGTGTACGGCGAAATCGTCGCTCGTTGCCGCGAGCGCGGCATCCTCCCGGTGCTCGTGTTCCTCCCCCAGCTCCGCGGTGGCGAGTGGGAGGTCGAGACGCCGGAAATCCTGCGCACCGCGCAGGCTGCGGGGTTCGTCGTTCTCGACATCTCCGACGTCTACCGGGGGCAGAATCCCAACGCGCTGCGGCTGGCGGAGTGGGACGAGCATCCGAACGCCGCCGGCCACCGTTTGATAGCCGATCGACTGCTTCGCGCCATGCGCGCGAGAGCCGGCGAGCTCTTCGCCGATGCCGGCACGCGAACGACCACGCGCTGAGAGGTCATCCATGGACCATATCGAGCAAAACGTAAAAGACTACATCATCAAGGAGTTCCTGCCCGGTGAGGATCCCACGGAGCTCACCGAAGCAACGCCGCTGGTCACCGGCGGCATCCTCGATTCGCTCGCGACACTGAAGCTGGTCTCGTTTCTGGAGGAACACTACGGGATCGCCGTGCAGGCGCATGAGGCGGACGTCGAGCATCTGGACACGGTGCGTGACATTGCTGCTCTCGTGCGCTCGAAGATCTGAGACGCGCGATGGTGTCGTTGGCTCCGCTGCACGACATGCTCGAGCGCGCTGCTCGCCACACGCCTGACGCGATCGCCGTGGAGGAGCCGGACTCAGTCCACACGACCGGCGGCGCCATCACCTATCAGCAGCTCGCGACGCTGTCCGACCGCGTCCGAGATCGGCTGCGTGAACTCGGTGTTACGCATGGCGACCGCGTCGGCATCTACATGCGCAAGTCCGTTGACGCGGTGGCGGCGATCTTCGGCGTCCTGAAGGCCGGCGCTGCGTACGTGCCGGTGGACCCTCAGGCGCCCGCCTCGCGGAACGCGTACATCCTGAATGACTGCTCCGTCAGTGTCGCCGTGATGGAGCAGCGATTCCAGGCCGCGTGGCGCGAGGCCTTGCAGCCGCTCGGACCGCTGCCTCAGGTGGTGCTGGTCGATGACGTGGGCGGCGGCCGAGGCCTCACGGCCGCACTGGATCAAGCCTCGCGGCCCTCCGCCGCCCCATCGTCGATGCCGGCACCGGACGACCTCGCGTACATCCTGTACACCTCGGGATCCACGGGGAAACCCAAAGGCGTCATGCTGTCGCACGAGAACGCAGTGAGCTACGTCGACTGGTGCTCGAGGATGTTCACCCCATCTGCGAGTGATCGCTTCTCATCGCACGCGCCCTTTCACTTCGATCTTTCGATCCTCGACATCTACGTTCCGCTCAAGCATGGCGCCACGCTCGTGCTGGTGGGCGAGGACATCGGCAAGGATCCGGCACGCCTAGCCGCTCTCATCGAGGAGCGCAAGCTCACGGTCTGGTACTCGGCGCCGTCGATCCTCAGTCTCCTCGCGCAGTATGGTGACCTCGACAAGCGCGTGCTTTCCCTTAGGCTCGTCCTTTTCGCGGGCGAGGTGTTTCCAATGAAGCACCTGCGTGCCGTCAAATTGCTTGTCCCGCGCCCGCGTTACTACAATCTCTACGGGCCGACGGAAACGAATGTCTGTACCTATTACGAGATTCCTGCCGTCGTCCCGGATGACCGGACCGAGCCTTATCCGATCGGCAAGACGTGCGAGCACCTGCTGAGCCGCGTCGTCGACGGCGACGGCCGCGACGTCGTGCCGGGCGATGAAGGCGAGCTCTGTGTGGCCGGCCCCGGGGTCATGCAGGGCTACTGGAATCTGCAGGAGCAGACGGCGCGAGCGTTCTTCGTCGACGATGCCGGCCAACGGTGGTACCGCACCGGCGACGTCGTCCGCGTCGATGAAGCCGGGGACTATGTCTTCCTCGGCCGGCGCGATCGGATGGTCAAACGCCGCGGCTATCGCGTTGAGCTCGGAGAGATCGAGGCCGGGCTCTATCGTCACCCCGCAATCCGCGAAGCCGCCGTCGTGGCCGTCGCTGGCGAGGACGCAGGGCTGCGCATCCGGGCGTTTTTGAGCTGTCGCGAAGGGCAGCGCCCCTCGCTCATCCAGCTCAAGCGTTTCTGCGCCGAGAACCTACCCCTCTACATGGTTCCGGACACGTTCGAGATCATCGACGCGCTCCCGAAGACATCCACGGACAAGGTCGACTATCAGCGCCTCAAAGAGCGGGCTTGATGGACTTCACACTCTCCAAGGACCAGCTCGCACTCAGAGACAACATCGTGCGGTTCGCCCGCGAGGTCCTGAACAAGGACATCGTCGAACGTGACCGCGCGCAGGAGTTCTCGCGCGACCTCTGGAAACGATGCGGTGAGATCGGGATCCAGGGATTGCCCGTATCCGAGGAGTACGGCGGCAGCGGTCTGGATCCCGTCTCCTGCGCGGTGGCACTGGAGGCACTCGGGTACGGATGCCACGACGGCGGGCTCGTATTCTCCCTCTGCGCGCATCTGCTCTCGTGCGTGGTGCCCCTGTTCGAGTTCGGCACAGACGCGCAGAAGCGGCGCTACCTGCCCGGCCTCTGCGACGGCACGCTGGTCGGCGTGCACGCGATGAGCGAGCCCGGCTCGGGCTCAGACGCCTTTGCGCTCAAGACCCGGGCCGAGCCGGACGGTCCTGGCTATCGCATCAACGGTACGAAGACCTTCATCTCGAATGGTCCGGTTGCGGATCTCGTGATCGTATTTGCGCTCACGGACGCGAAGAAGGGTTACTACGGGGGCGTCACCGCATTCCTAGTCGAGCGCACGACGTCCGGATTCCAGGTCACTCAGCGGTTCGAGAAGATGGGCCTTCGAACGTCGCCACTCGGCGAGCTCTCGTTCGAAAACGTTTATGTAGCGAACGACGCCGTGCTGGGTGCCGTCGGCGCCGGCTCGGGCATCTTCACCCATGCGATGGACTGGGAGCGGACGTGCCTGTTCGCCGCCCACATCGGAACCATCGAGCGCCTCGTCGAGCGCTCCATCGCGCACGCGCGAACGCGTTCACAATTCGGACAGCCCATAGGGAAGTTCCAGGCAATCTCCCATCGCATCGTCGACATGAAGGTCGCGCTGGAAGCGGCCCGGCTGCTGACATATCGCGCGGCGTCGCGGCTCGGCCGCACGCGGACGGTTTCGATGGACGCCGCCATGGCCAAGCTCTTCGTCAGCGAGGCACTCGTTAAGACCGCGGTCGACACGATCCAGATCCACGGTGGCTACGGCTACATGACGGAAACCGAGGTCGAGCGCGCGCTGCGCGATGCCGTCGGCAGCACGATCTACTCTGGAACATCAGAGATGCAGCGCAACATTATTGCGCGCTGGCTCGGACTCTAGCCCGGAACACGCCTGTGCGGGCCGGGCGCCCTCCCCACTCCGCTCGCAATGATTCATGACGGTCTTCCACCAGAGATGACTTCGCTTTCGGGGCGAGCGGAGTTCCAACGGTTGGGATCGGCCGCGGCGCAGCAGACGCCATGCTCTGCGACGCCGGCATTTGATGGCAATGTCCACGCCGTCAAGGGGCGCGCGCGACGATGAGGCGCCGAGGCTGCCACTTACCGCAGACTTCCCACGGACTCGCTCTCCGGCGCCGTGCTCGCCTTCGGTCTCGATCCCGCGCAGAACACATGGACGCAAACCGTGTGCTTGTGCACCCTTGTGGCGATATCAAAACTACGTCGATTTCGCGATTGGTCAGCGGCTGAGGTGCCGCCGACCTACATCGCTGAAAGTTCCCTCGGGACGGACGCACCCCAAGGCTCGCACGTGCTGACTGGTGGTGGCGTTGACGTCAATCTTGAATCTTAAGGCGTCACGATGCGCACCGCTGGAACGGACCAGGTGGCCCGCGACGGCGTGACACCGTGCGGCCGCGGAGCCAAGCGATGCACGGAGGTTTTCCATGACTTTCCCGCGACTCCTGATGACTGTTGGCGTGCTAATGGCCGCCGTTGTCGATCCTCTGGGCGCCGCCAGCTGTCCCGCGTACGCCGCCGGCGCGGATCAGCCGGCCGACGCCCAGGCCGAGATTGCAAAGAAGCGCGAGCTCGCCGCATCGCTGGCGGCCCAGGGAAAGCTCTCCGAGGCCGTCGTGGCGGCGGAGGAGGCGTTTCGGCTTTCCGGCGGGCGCGACGGCGCTGCGGCCTACACGCTGGCCGCGCTCTATTACGAGCTCGGCCGCCCGGCCGACGCCGAACCACTGGTCGACCGGATCGTCGCCTCCCAGCCCTCCGAGCGCTCGGCCCTGCTCCTGAAGGGCCTCGTGAAGCTCGACCTCGGCAACTTCGACGAGGCCGAGCCGGCGCTGACCGAGGCGGCGCGCGGCGACGCCAGCCAGCCCTGGGCCCGCCTGGGGCTGGCGGTCCTGATGCGCGCGCGGGGACGCGCCGACGACGCGGAAGCGGCGCTCGCCAAGCTCGTCGCGGACAAGCCCGACTGGAGCCTCGCGCACTTTCAGCTCGGGGTGACACGACTCGTGAAGAAACAGCCTGAGGCTGCACTCACGGCGTTCGACGCCGCCGAGCGTACGGGCGGAGGCTCGCCGGAGATCCGCCTCAGAACCGCGCGGGTGCTCCTCGCGGCGAATGAGCCTGCGCTCGCGGTCGATCGGGCGCGGCCCCTGCTCCGCTCCTCGGTCGCGCAGGCGGCACGAACGCTGATCGTGCAGGCCGAGATGTCCCGCCGTGCGCCAGACGCCGCCGAGCGCGTGCTGCGCGAGGCCGTCGACGCCGATCCGAACGACGTGACCGCGCGCCTGCAGTTCGGCCGGTTCCTGCTCGAGCGCGGACGCGCACGGGACGCACTGGCGCAGTTCGATCGGGCTGGGCGCGCCCGACCCGACGCACCCGAGCCGCTGGCGGCAAAGGCCGAGGCGCATCTGGCGCTCGGCGAACCCGCTCAGGCGGTCGCCGTCGCGGAGCAGGCCGTGGCCGCGCGTCCCGACGATGCGAGCTCCTACATGCTCCTCGGCTCGGTCTTCGAACGTCTCGGACGCGGAACCGACGCACTCGCCACGTATCGAAAGTTTCTCGACAAGTCTCCGAACAACCTGCCCGTGGTCAGTGTGACGGCCGCGCTGTTGGCGCGGGAGAGCCGCACGGCCGAGGCCATGAAGCTACTGCTCGACGCGGCGAAGGCGCATCCCCGCTCCCCGGTGCCGCTCATGGAGGTCGCACAGATCGCGGAGCGCAGCGGCAATCCGCAAACCGCGGTGACGGCCTATCGCGAGGCGCTGCGGCGCGCGCCGGACGATCCGGGGCTGCTGAACAACCTGGCGTATCTCCTCGCGACGGATCCGGTGACGCTTGCCGAAGCCGGCAGCCTTGCCGAGCGTGCGTACCAGAAGCGCCCGCGCAGCGGCTCGATCGCCGATACATTCGGCTGGATCCTGTATCGACAGCGCTCGCTGCCGCGCGCGGTGCAGCTGCTCGAGCAGGCCGCGGCGGCGCTGCCCGAACAGCCCGTGGTGCAGTATCACCTCGGAGTGGTGTACGCGGAGCTCGGCAAGCGCACCGAGGCGCGTCAGGCGCTCGAGCAAGCGCTCAAGGGGCCGAAGTTTGCCGAGCGGCCGGAGGCTCAGAAGCTGCTCGACTCGCTGCGCTGACAACCCGCCAGCGCTCTCTCGGCGCGCCGCTCCGGTGACGGATGCGTCGACAGCCACACCGCCTGCGCGGGCGGTTGCTCGGCCAGCAGCGCGAAGACGTGTACGAGGGCGAGACACGCGCCCGGATGCTGCCTGTCGATCTTCCGCAGCAGCTGCACGGCGAACCGGTCGGCCTCCTCCTCCTGGCTCCGGTCAAAAGAGCGCGTCAGCCGCTGGAGGACGATCGGGGCCCCCCCGTTGGTCGTCTTCGCCTGGAAGTGACCGAGCTGCACGTGCCCGAGCTCGTGCGCCAGCATCGCCCGCATCATCGGCACCGACAGTCGCCGTAGCGCCGGCTCCGTGACGCCGAGCGTGAAGAACAGACACGGAGAGGTTTTGCCGGGACCGGCCGCGGCGTTGATGACCGATGACACGAGGATCACGATGCCGACGCGACAATCTTCGGCACGGCGCGGCAGCGGATAGTCGAGCTCGAGCAGCAGCGGGCGTACGGCTTCGGCCAACACCCGTCGCTCGTCATCGGATGCCTCACGGGTGGCGAAACGCCGTACCGGCGCCGCGCAGCCGACGACGAGGCCCACCGCCAGCATGACAGCGGCCGCTCGACGGACGTTCGCTACTTGCGTCCGCCGCCCTGGAGAAGCCAGTCGATGATGGCTGCGGGATCGTCGCTCTCGCGGTCGTCCGGCGTGGCTTCCGGCGCCCGCGGTGCCGCCGCCGGCGGAGGCGGGTCGCGCTCCACGCGCGCGCGTGACGGGGCGGGCTCGAGGCGGGCGGGCGGCGGTGGCTCGCCGCGCGCGGGCGGTGCTAGCTCCTGGCTCGCAGGCGGCGCTGGCTCCCGGCTCCCGGGCGGCGTTGGCTCCCGGCTCGCGGACGGCGCTGGCTCCCGGCTCCCGGGCCTGGCGTCCAGGCGAAGCGCATTGACCCGGAACGCGTCACGATCGAGGTTGAGGCCCAGCCATCGCGCAACGAGGCCGTCGGGACGCGCCTCGTAGATGATGGCGACGTTCGCGCCGATACGCAGGTCGCCAACGCCTCCCTCACGCTCCCCCACGAGAACGCGAGTGTCCGGCTCGAGCAGGAATCGCCGACGATTGAAACCGAGCAGCGTCGGCGACAAGACGACCGACCCCGCCTCGACGCTCGTCACCCGGCCGATCGCCTCGAGAATGGGTCGCCCCTGAACGATGTGCGCCTCGTGGCCCCGCCAGTCGAACCCGGGGTGTACGAAGACCAGCCCGCCAATCGCGACCGCGACGACAGCGGCCGCCACCGAAGCCAAGGCGAAGCGGCGCCTCTGCCGACCGACGGCCCCAGCGCCATCCGCGAACGGATCGGTGCTGTCGTGAGCCTGTTCCTCGGCGGACGGACCGTCGCCATCGGGGGAGGGACTGTTGGCGTCCGCGGACGGCCCGTCGGCGTCCGCGAACGGACCGGTGGCGTCTTGCGCGCGTTTGCGGAGCTCGAAGCGGTCAAGCACCGCCTTGAGAATCGAATTCATGACATGGGCGGCCACATAAGAAAGTCGGGCCCCGACACTGGCATGCCGTGACGAGAATTGTCAACCGCTTCCTGTCGCGGAGCCGCACCGTCGGCCGATTTGTCATATTCAACCGAGGGATGTGGCGCCGTCGCACAAACCTCCGAAAACACTTATGGATGGCATCTGGCACACCCGCTGCACCTGCCGGGCTACGATGCGACGGCACCTGCTCATCATCTCGCGCGAGACGCCTTATCTCGTGGACTACATGCGGGAGCAGTTCCGCGACGAGGCCAGCGTCGAGGTGTTCATGGACCGCCGGAGCCGGAACGGCAACGGCTCGGCGCCGCCCCCGCGAGACGACGAGCGTCGCCGGCGCCGCGACGTCGAGCAGGCGCTGCGTGAGTCGTTTCATATCTTCATCACGATCGACTGAGCCCCCTCCCGAGGCCGCCGCTCACGGTCGACCCGTGACTGCGGGCCTGCTATCCTTCCGCGAAAGGAGGCCTGCCGTGACCCACACGCTCGAACAGTTCGCCGCCGACGCGCATCGCATCCTCGCCGCCGACAACACCCCTCAGGGACGCGAGAAGGTCTGCGCGCTGCTGCGCGACGTCCTCAGCGACCAGGCCTTCGTCGCCAAGCACCTCGGCGACGACGTGCCGGAGCGCAAGATCCTCTACGAAGATCCCGATCTCGGATTCTGCATTCTGGCTCACGTCAATCACGGAGCCAAGGAGAGCCAGCCGCACGATCACGGCAAGTACTGGGCGATCTATGGGCAGGCGCAGGGCGAGACGATCATGAGCGACTGGCAGCTCGTCGAGCCCGCGCGGGACGGCAAGCCGGGCAAAGTCCGTCACCTCCGTGCCTATCCCCTCAAGCCCGGCATGGCGAAGCTCTACAACGAGGGCGACATCCACTCGCCGCGGCGCGATGGTCCCACGCGGCTCATCCGCATCGAGGGCCGCAACATGGAAGGGCAGTCGCGCGGGACGTTCGATCAGGTCTGAGCGCTAGCGCTCGCGACGCGGGTAGATGACGATGAAGTTCACCTGGTTCGGCATCCGGACCTTCGGCAGGGTCTGCGCGTTCATCTCGTCGTTCTCGCCGATGATGCCGTTCAGACTGAGCAGATAGGCGGTCACCGCGTAGACCTCGTCGTCGGTGAGCGACTGCGGCTGCACGTAGGGCATCGCGCGTCGCACGTAATCGAAGACGGTCGTCGCATAGGGCCAGTAACTGCCGACCGTGCGCACGGGAGTCTTGCTGGCGAGCGTGCCGTGGCCGCCGACGAGCCGATCATTCGGCTGGCCGGCGCCTTTCGCGCCGTGGCAGGCCTGACACTTTTGCTCGTAGACGATCGCGCCTTTCGTTGCCGTGCCACCGCCAGGCGGTAGCCCCACGCCGTCGGGTCCCACACTGATGTCCCAGCCGGCGATCTCTGCGGCTGTCGCGGGCCGGCCAAGGTTCGGCGTCTCGACGCGACCGGCCGCCGCGCAACCGGTCACGAGCAGCGCGAGCGCCGCGCACGCGAGCTCACGCGTAGACATGTTTGACCTCGCCGCTCGCCGCCACGCCCCACGCCTGAATCGCATTGCAGTGGAAGATCGCGTTGCTCCCGTGCTCGGCGATGAATCGATCGCGCTCGGGCTGCACGTTGCCCGCGTCGTCGATGGCGCGCGACTTCAGCACGGTGGCCGCGCCGTCCCAGTGCCACGGCAAACGGAATCGCGTCAGCGCGCGCGGGAGTACCGGCTCGGTGAGCGCCGCATTGACCCAGGTGCGACCGCCGTCGGTGGTGACCTCGACCTTCCGGACCCTGCCCTCGCCCGACCACGCGAGGCCAGAGATCTGATAGAGACCCGCTCCTGCGAGGCTCATGCCGTGCGAGGGCCGCGTGATGACTGACTTCACTTCCATCGGATACGTGAACATCAGCGACTTGCCATCGGCCTGCAGATCCGTATAGCGCGACGTCTCGTCCTTGGTCATGATCGGCGCCGGCACCACCTTGAGACGGCGGAGCCACTTCACGCTCATGTTCCCTTCCCAGCCGGGCAGGAACAGGCGTATCGGATAGCCGTTCTCCGGGCGCAGGCGCTCGCCGTTTTGAAACAGCGCGAGCATCGCGTCGTCCATCGCCTTGGCCATCGGGATGCTGCGGCTCATGGCGGCGGCATCGGCTCCTTCCGCGAGCAGCCAGGGCGCACGCGGATCCACGCCCGCCTCCTCCAGCAGCAGCCGCAGCGGGACGCCGGTCCACTCGCTGCACGATACGAGTCCGTGTGTCTGCCCCGCGGTGAGCGTGGGCGGTGTCGGCAGATACAGCAGCTGACTGTTGCCGGCGCACTCGAGAAAGTGAACGCGTGAAACCATCGGATAGCGCATCAGGGCATCGAGGGTGAAGATGAGCGGCCGCTTGACCATGCCGTGAATCAGCAGCCGATGTTTGACCGGATCGATGTCCGGGACGCCGCTGTGACTTCGCTCGAAGTGCAGCCCGCTCGGCGTGATGGTGCCTTCGAGTGCTTCGAGCGGCGCGCGAATCGCGCCGCTTCCGGTGGTGCCGGGCTGTGAGCGAGGAAAGGTCCGCGTGACCTTGTTTTCGTACTTGGCGGGTACGCCGTAGTCATTGAACCCGGCACCCGGTGACTTCATCCACGGTGGGACGTCGGGCGGGTCGGCGGCGTCGGCCTTCGTGCCGCGCGTCAGCACACCCGTAGCAGCGAGCACCCCGATGCTCCACTCGAGAAAGCGGCGGCGGGTCCCGTTCATACGCCTCCTCCGGAAACGCCGCGACTCTGAGGCCGGCCCCGGCCGCTGTCAATGGGCCGGGATTAGCGCGCGCCGACTATCGGCGCCAGTGGCCGTCCACCCACGCGTAGCCGCCGGGGACGGCCTGCCAGTGACCAGGGACCCACGCGTGTCCGGGGCGTGCGGGCGTTGTCCAGAAACCCGGACGCCACACGTAGGCCGCACCGTTCCACGCGTAGTATCCCGGTACCCATACGACGCCGGGGCCGGGCGCCGGCGGCACGAGCTCCACGGGCGCGGCGGGCGCCGGCGGCGGGGGGGGGACGATCACGGCGCGCCGCGGAGGCGGCGGTGTCGCGACGATGCAGCCGCCGAGAATCAGCGCCGTAGTGATGACCACCATGGCTTCGATGTCGTGGTAGACGTCGGCAACCGCCGGGTTGTTTCGTGCGGCGCGCAACGGCTCGCCGCGCGACCGTTACTGGCGCAGCCGCGGGTCGAGCAGGTCGCGCAAGCCGTCACCGAGCAGGTTAGCGCCCAGGACCACGAGCGAGATCGCGAGGCCGGGCACGGTCGCGAGCCACCATGCGTTCGAGAGGTAGTCGCGCCCTTCGGCGAGCATCAGCCCCCACGAGGGCTGCGGCGGCTGCAGGCCCAGCCCGAGGAACGACAGCCCGGATTCGAGCAACACCATCGTCGCGAACTGGCTCGAGGCGAGAACGAGAATCGGAGCGAGCGTGTTGGGCAGGATGTGACGCGCGATCAGACGCACATTGCCCGCGCCGAGTGTTCGAGCAGCCTCCACGTAATCCGTCTCGCGGATCGTCAGCACGGCGGCGCGGACGGTGCGCGCATAGAGCACCCACCCCGACAGTGCCAGCACGCCGACGAGCGCCGTCGCGCTCGTCCCCACGGCCGCCACGATGGCGATCGCAAGCATGATGACCGGAAACGCCAGCTGCACGTCCGCCAGCCGCATGACGAGGTCGTCGAGCCGACCCCCGATGAGCCCGGCGGCGAGACCGACGAGCACGCCGACGCCGGCGGCGAGCGCCACCGCGCTGGCCGCAAGCACGAGCGAGAGCCGTCCCCCGTGGAGCACGCGCGCCAGGATGTCGCGCCCGAGGTTGTCGGTGCCGAGCGGGTGCGCGGTGCCGCCAAGCCCCTGAGGCGGCGTGAGCCGCCGTGCGAACGAGGGCTTCAGCGGATCGGCGGACGTGATCCACGGCGCCGCCGCGCTCGCGATGACGACCATGGCGAGGATCAGTCCGCCGAGCAGAATCATAGGATGCCGCGCGACGCGGGTCATCCGTAACGGATGCGCGGATCGAGCACGGTGTACAGGAGGTCGACGACGAGGTTGATCAGCACGAAGATCGTCGCCGACAGGATCAGAATCGTCTGCACCACCGGAAAATCGCGAAAGAAGATCGCGTCCACGACGAGCTTGCCCATGCCCGGCCACGCGAAGATCGACTCGGTGATGACCGCGCCGCCGAGCAGCGTCCCGATTTGCAGGCCGAGCACGGTCAGGAGCGGGATCATGGCGTTGCGCAGGGCGTGGCGCAGCACGACGCGCGGCTCGCCGAGGCCCTTGGCGCGGCCGGTGCGGATGTACTCCTGGCCGAGGATCTCGAGCAGGCTCGAGCGCGTGAGGCGGGCCACGAGCGCCGTCGGAAAGGCCGCGAGCGTGACGCTCGGCAAGACCAGCGAGAGCCACCCGCCGAACCCCGACGTGGGCAGCCAGCGCAGCGTCACGCCGAAGAGCAGCACCAGCATGATGCCGAGCCAGAAGTTCGGCAGCGACTGGCCGAGCACGGCGACGACCGTGCTCGCATAGTCCCAGGCGCTGCGCTGGCGCACGGCGGCCACGATACCCAGCGGGACGCCGGCGAGCACCGTCACGGCCATCGCTGCCAGCGTGAGCTGGATCGTGGCGGGAACCCGCTCGATCACGACCCGCAGCGCCGGAGAGCGGTACTGGAAGGACTGTCCGAAGTCGCCGCGAACGACACTACGCAGGAAGATCGCGTACTGCACCCACAACGGCTCGCGCAGGCCCAGGTGACGGTTCAGGGCCTCGACGGCGGACGGCGGTGCGCCCTCCGGCAGCAGCATCTTGGCGGGATCGCCGGGAATCACGCGCAGGATGACGAAGACGAGGATGGAGACGCCCACGAGCGTGACCGCCGACTGCCAGAGCCGCCGCAGCAGGTAGGCGCGCACCGCGGCTACGCGATAGCGACCTCGTGCAGCAACACGTAGTAGTCCCGCCGCGCCTCGAAGTTGCGAAGCTTGTCGCTCACCGCATAGATCGCCACGCTATAGTACGGCCAGATCTCCGGCTCGTCCTCCCAGAGGATCTTCTGGATCTCCTCGTACTTCTGCTGGCGCACCTTCGGATCGGGCACGCGGCCCTCGGCGATGAGCTGCTCCACGCGCGGGTCGTTGAATCGCGTCATCTTCTCCGCGCCGGCCTTGGTGAACCACTGGCCGAAGTACCAGTCGGGGTCGTGCGGCATGTGCGCCCAGCCCGAGAAGAACAAGTCGTAGTTGCCGGCCGTGCGCTGCTCGCGCGCCGTCGCGATCTCGAGGTTGCGGATGTTCACCTTGACGCCGACGTCGCCGAGCATCGCGGCCACCGCCTGCGCGATCTCGAGCTGCTTGGGGTAGAGGTCCTTCATCAGCACGAAGTCGAGCGTGAGGCTCTGGTGACCGGCCTGCTTGAGGATGGCCCGCGCGCGGTCCGGGTCGTATGGCTTCTGGCCGAGGTTCGTGTGGCCGATGAGCCCAGGCGGCACCGGGCTCACGACCGGGCGCGCGTAGCCGAGCAGCAGCTCCTTGATGATCGTGTTGCGATCGATGGCGAGCGAGACCGCCTTGCGCACGCGCGGATCCTTGCCCGCCTCGCGTGCGAGCTGGAAGTGCCACCGCTGCGCCTCGACGGCCGGGACGTCGTGCACCTTGATGCCGGACGTTCCCTTGAGGGTGGATACCATGTCGGGCCACACGCGATCGATGACGTGGATCTCTCCGGCGCGCAGCGCCGCCGCCCGCGTGGACAGCTCCGGGATGAACCGGAACGTCAGCCGGTCGACCTTCGGCGCGGATGATCTCCAATACCCCGCGTTGGCCTCGAGCTCGACGTGATCGCCGTGCGTCCACGACGTGAAGCGAAACGGCCCGGTCCCGACCGGCTTGGCAAAGAACCCGTCCTCGTTGCCGCCAGCCGACGGCGGCAGCATGCCGAGCATTGTGAGGTGCGCCGGCAGCGAGCCGAACGGCCGCTTGGTCGTCACCGTGACCGTGACGTCGTCCTCCTTGCGGACGTCGTCGATGTCCTGATAGACGAACGACTTGATCAGCTTGGTGTTGTCGCGCACGCGCTTGAGCGTGAAGACGACGCTGTCGGCGGTGAACGGCGTTCCGTCGTGGAACCGCACGCCCTTGCGCAGCACGAAGCGCCACGTCGTGTTGTTGAGCGCCTTCCACGACTCGGCCAGCGCGGGCACGAACTTGTCGTCGTTCGTCACGTCGAGCAGCGGGTCGTAGACGTGTCGCAGCACCGACGTGCTCGAGATCGAATAGTGGTTGGCCGGGTCCAGCGTGAGCATCCGCTCGGACAGGCCGGCGATGATGTGGCCGCGGCGCGCCTGCGCGCGCGCGGCGCGAGGACGCACGGCGGTCGCCCCCAGGAGCGCACCGCTTCCGACGACGAACCGGCGGCGAGTCAGGCGTGGCGTGGTCATGGCGGGATGCTACACCTCCTTGGCGCGCACGGTGTCGAGCCCCTTCCAGTCGAACTCGACGCCGTGCCCGGAGCGCTCGGGCGCCACCGCGGCGCCCGCCTCGAGCCGGAGCGGCTCGGCAATGAAGCGATCGAGGCCGAAGCCGTGCGCCTCGAGATACGAGCGGTTCGGCGCCGCGGCCAGCAGGTGGACGGTGACGTCGTGCGCGCCGTGCGACGTCACCGGCAGATGAAACGCCTCCGCGAGGTGGCAGACTTTCATGAACACGGTCACTCCGCCGCAGTTCGTCACGTCGGGCTCCGGGAAGGTCACGCCGCCGGCGGCAATCAGCTGGCGGAACTCGGCCAGCGTGTGCAGGTTCTCCCCCGCCGCGATCGGCAGCCCGCCCTCGCGCACGATGCGGGCGTGGCCGGGGACGTCATCCGGGTCGGTCGGCTCCTCGAGCCACACGGGATCGAGCTCTCGTAACGCGCGCGCCGCGCGAATCGCCTCGTCCACGCTCCAGCGCATGTTGGCGTCGACCATGAGCGGGAATTCCGCGCCGAGGTGGCGGCGCATCTCGCGCACGCGCTCGACATCCTCGCGCAGTGACGGACGCCCCACCTTCATCTTGATCGCGCGAAAGCCGCGGGCGAGGTTGTCGTCGGTTTGCCGCAGCAGCCCATCGAGCGGCAGGTCGAGGTCGATCCCGCCCGCGTAGCACGGCACCCGTGGGTCGAAGCCGCCGAGCGCGCGCCAGAGCGGCGTGCCCTGCCGCCGCGCACGGAGATCCCACAGTGCGATGTCGACGGCCGAGATCGCCAGCGCAGCCGGGCCGCCGCGCCCTCCATAGTGCAGCGCCCACCACATCGCCCGCCAGATCGCTTCGATGCGGTCGGCATCGTGCTCGAGCAGCAGCGGGCTCAGATCATGCGCAATGAGTGCCCGGATCGCCGCCCCGCCCGCGCCCACGGTGTAGGTGTAGCCGACGCCCATGGCGCCTTCGGCGTCGCGCACGCGGACGGTCACCAGCTCGAAGCCGCGAATGGTGCCGTGGGTGCTGTCGGACAGCGCCGTCGGCAACGGGATGACGTAGTGATCGGCCTGCACGTCACGGATGCGCATGGGCCGTTATACTACCGGCTATGACCACTCCAGGCTTGCCGTCCCTGCTCTCGACCCGCGCACGCTTTGCCGTTCCGCTCACCACGCCGCGCGCCTCCATGCACCCGCTCTTCGAGTTCGGCGGCGGCTATCCCGATCCGGTCTCGTTTCCCTACGAAGGGATGATCGAAGCCACGGCGAAGATGATGGCGGCCGAGGGCGCGGCGGCCATGACTTACGGCGATCCGCAGGGCTACCTGGGCCTGCGCGAGCTGATCTGCCACAAGTACCAGATGTTCGAGATGATGAAGGCGAACCCGGAGAACATCGTCGTCGCCAACGGCTCGGGGCACGCGCTGTCGTTGGCGTTCAGCGCGTTCGTGGATCCGGGCGACCCGATCATTTCGGAGGCGCCCACCTTTTCCGGCTCGCTGAACACGATCCGCCGCCACGGGCCGCAGGTTCTCGACGTGCCCGTCGACGACGAGGGCATCGTCACCAACGCGGTCCGGGAGCGCCTGCAGACACTCCGGCGCGAAGGCCGCCGCTGCAAGCTCATCTACACGATCGTGAACTTTCAGAATCCCGCCGGCCCCAGCCAATCGCTGCGTCGCCGGCAGGAGCTGATCGCCCTCGCCCATGAGTTCGACACGCTGATCCTCGAGGACGATGCCTACGGCGAGCTGCGGTTCGAGGGCCAGACGCTGCCGCCGCTGTATGCGCTCGATCGTGACGGCCGCGTGATCCGAGCCGGCACGCTGTCGAAGATCCTCGGCGCCGGGGTGCGGCTGGGATGGCTCTGCGCGCCGAAGGCGATGATCCCCGCGCTCCAGTCCTTCCTCTTCGGCGGCGGCACCAATCCGTTCATGTCGCGCGTCGCGACGTACTTCATGCGCGACAACATGGCGGCGCACGTTCAGCGCCTGATCTCTGTGTACCGCGCCAAGCGCGACGCGATGCTGCGCGGCCTCGACGAGGTGCTGGGCTCGACCGACGCGGTCATCAGCCGGCCCGAAGGCGGGTTCTTCCTTTGGATCAAGCTGCCGAGCGGCACGGACAAGGCGCGTCTCGCCGAGCGCGCCCTCGCCGAGCGCATCCAGTACACGCCCGGCCCGGTGTTCTACGCCAATGGCGGTGGCGAGGAATACATCCGCCTCGCCTTCAGCTACGAGCAGCCCGACCGCTGCTACGAGGGCGCGCGGCTGCTCGCAAAGGCTATGCTAAACGCCTGAGCGGCTCCGCAGCCTCGCCGGGCGGGTGCTTGATGAACGTTCCGGTGAAGACGACGGAGTTGGGAAACACCACGATGCGTGCGGTGGGCACGGCCGGATCCCCGGCCAGCTCGTGCAGCCGGATGCGGACGAAGCCGATCTCGACGACCTCGCCGTACACGTAGCCGAACGGCCCCTGCAGGCTCACGCGGTCGCCGACACGGATGCCGTTGGGCGACAGCATCGCGAAGTAGCCGGCCAGGGCGAGAATCACGTTCTGCAGCGCGAAGGCGATGCCCGCGGCGGCGAAGCCGAGCGCGGTCACCAGCGCCGTCAGCTCGCTGGCGAAGTGAAAGACGATGACCAGTGCGAGCGCCGTGGTCACGACCACGGTCCGCGCGGTCAGCAGCAGCCGGCGGCGTGACGCGTCGGTGATGTAACGCAGCGTCAGGAAGCGCCACACCGCCGCGCCCAGCAGCACGAGCGCGATGACCGCACCCAGGCGCAGCGCCTCGAGCCCGAGGCTCTTGAGCACCTCGGCCGTCTCTGTGTCGATCGCTCGTGTCCAGCCGCGAAGATCGTCGCCGTAGCGCCGCAGCAGTGAGGCCTGCTCACGCAGCGGTACCACGATTCCGCCCAGCGTCTTCGCGCGTGCCAGGCCCCCTTGAAACTCCCGCTCCGCATCGCCCGCGGGCCCGACGTCGGGATTCTGCGCGAGCGCGGCGAGGCGCGCGCCGAGGGGCCGTAGCTCGTCGCCGAGCTCGCGGATGTCCGTCGTCACCGCACGTTCCAGCGACGTGGTCGCCCCCGCCAGCTCGTCGACGCTCGCGCGGCTCTGGCGCAGTCGGATCAGGCGGTTCACGAGTCCCAACGTTCGCGAGCCCGAGTCGGCGGCGACGACGGCGGCGGGCTCCGACGGCGGCGCCGTGCCGCGCACCTCCGGCACGGATTGCTCGAGCGCGTCGATCTGCTGAGACAGGTCCGCCGGCGCCCCCGACGCCAGCGAGGCGTTGAACCCCTGCAGCTGGTTCATGATCTCGAGCCGCGCGCGCTCGAGCTCGAGCCGGCGACGGGTGGCCGCGCGCTCGGCGGCCGGCGCGCGCCGAAGCCAGTCCTCCTCCGCTTTGATCGCCGCTTCGAGGCCGGCCCGCGCCTGCGCGAGGTGCTCCTGCGCCGGCGGCTTGGCCGAGGCGCCTGGAGTTTGCTTGAGCACCGTCGCGCGCGCCCGCGCGACGGCGAAGGCCCGCTGTAGCGCCTGGCGCGCCGTCTCCTGATCTTCCGCCGCGAACAGGGCGCCGGTGCGATTCACGTCGCGCATCGTCACGCGCGCGTCGCGATACCAGTCGATCGAGGCGTTCAGGGCGGCCAGCGTGCGCTCAGCCGTCAGGCTCGGCGCCGGGGCCGCGGGGGGCGGCGTGTCGGCAATGGCGCCGCCGCTGATCGCCGCAAGAAACAGGACCGCGAGGGCTGCCGTAGGCCTGGCACGCATGGATCGAGAGAAAGTTTACGCAATGACCGTGCCTCCTGCGGCGGCGAATGAGGAGTACGATGGCGCCATGAAGACCATGGTCCGGACGGTCGGGGCCAGCGCCGCCCTGGTCCTTCTGGGTCTGATGCCGCCCTCCGCGGACGCGCAACAGCGCCATGCCGGCGTTCACGGGCGCGGTCATCAATTCCATGGCCGCCAGCACTTCAGTCACTTCGGCCACCGGCCCTTCGGCTCGGGAGTGGTCTTCTTTCCGCCGTTCGTTCCGTTTGGCTACGACTCCACGACCGTCGTCTACAGTGCCCCGCCGGTGTACTACGCGCCGCCGACGGCATACCTGGTGCCCTTGGCCTATGGCCCGCCACCCGCCTACGCGGCCCCGCCGCCACCGTCGTACGCGCCGCCGCAGCCGTTCCAGCAGGAGGTCGAGCCGCTGCAGCGCGACGTCGTCTTTCCGACTGGGCGCTACGTGCTGCGTGGCGACGGCATCAATATGCCGTACACGTGGGTGTGGATCCCGAACCCGCCGACGGCGCCGCCGGGCGGCGCGCCGTCCGGCTCGCGCTCAGGCGACGCCGAGCGCGTGATCTACGCGTGGACGGACGGCAACGGCGTCACGACGTGGACCGATCGCCTGTCGCAGGTGCCGCCGGAGCACCGCGCCGCCGCGCGCCGCGACTTCTGATCTCGCCGAGCTCTTTGACACGCGGACAAGCCGCGAGCGACGGCCTGCGCTACGCACCCGCGTCCTATGAGTCAGACGCCGAGCGCGGCTAGCGAAGCGCGTAGCGCAGCGAGCCGGCGACCAGCGTCACCGCACGGAACGCCGTGTCGATGAGCCGGCCCATCGGCATGAAGCCGTGGATCATGCCGCCGAAGCAGACGGCGTCGACGGTCACGCCCGCCTCGCGCAGCCGACGCGCGTAGGCCTCGCCCTCGTCGCGCAGCGGATCGTAGCCCGCCGTGATCACGAGCGCGGGCGCCACGCCGGCCAGCGATGGCGCGCGCAGCGGCGACACGCGCCAGTCTGCCGCATCCTCGGCCTTGGCCAGATACTGATCCTTGAACCAGCGCATGCTATCGCGCGTGAGCATGTAGCCGTCGGCGAGATCGGCATAGGACTGGCTCTCGCTCGCGAGGTCCGTCACGGGATAGATCAGAACTTGGAGCCTGACGTGCGGAGCACCCGCATCGCGCGCCAGCAGTGCCATCACCGCGGCGAGGTTGCCGCCGGCGCTGTCTCCGCCGACGGCGATCCGTTCGGCGTCGATACCGAGTTCGGCGGCGTGGGCGGCGACCCAGCGCGTGGCCGCCCAGGCGTCGTCGACCGCGACCGGGAACTTGTGCTCCGGCGCCACGCGATAATCGACGGAGATCACGCTGACTCCAGTTTCGGCGGTGAGCTGACGGCAGAGCACGTCGTGAGTCTCGAGATCGCCGATCACCCAGCCGCCGCCGTGGAAGAACACCAGCGCCGGCAGACGGCGTGAGTCCGTCACCCCAGCGGGCCGATAGACGCGCAGCGGGATCGATCCGAACGACCCCTCGACGGACAGCTCGCGGACATCACCGATCTGCGGCGCCGGCGGCGTGGAAGCCGGCCGCGTGTCGCGGAACATCTGGCGCGCCTCTTTGGGCGACAGCTGGTGATACGGCGGCCGGCCGGACTTCACGATCAGGTCGATGACGTTGGCGGCCTGTGGATCAAGCGCCATTGCGCAGCACCTCCGCCGCCTGCTTTTCGACGACCGTGCCCGCGAAGAAGTCGGGGTTCACCTCGCCCCAGAAGCGCACGGCGTTCGCGAACATGAAGTCCTTGAAGTCGCCGTCGCCGATCAGCCCGTGCTCGACGAGCTCGTATGCCTCGGGCACCACGTCGGCCATGTCGGGCACGTCGAAGTGTCCGATGTCCGAGGAGAAGATCGCGTTCAGACGCGCGCCCATGGGGTTGGCCTTCGCGTTGAAGGCCCACGCGTTGATCGGATCGTCGGCCTCGCAGCCGAAGTAGAACCGCGGCACGAAGAGATCCTTGAGATCCTGCTTCTTCTCGATCTTGCAGCGGAAGTAATCGTCGACGTCCTCGACACCGCCGGTCATCGCCTGCGTCTCGTCGAGCCCGTCACCGCGACCGACGGCCGCGGCCACCTCGCCCTGCGCGTACTTGCGCGCGAGGTCGAGCAGGCGGGCACGGTCGAGCTTGGACGGGTGTGTGGACTGGATCGCCTGTCCGTTGCGCTTTTCCCAGTGCCCGACGAGGTCCGCGTAGAGCATGCACGCCCAGCCGACACCTCCCTCGAGGAACGCGAAGTTGAGGTCGGGGAAGCGGCGCGTGACGCCACCGAAGAACAGCCCCTTGCACACGGCGTGGCCCGCGGAGGCGAAGTGACCGATGTGGTTGAAGCAGAAGTTCGACGGCGAGTTCCGCAGCAGGATCGAGCGCGCGCCGTTGTGGAACGACGGCGCCAGCTTGAGCTCGCGACACTTCTGCCAGACGGGATCGTAGTCGTAGTCACTGTCGATGCCGATGACGTCGAACCACTCGGCGTACTTCGCGGCCTCCGGCTGCTCCGTCGCGACCGCCGCGACGGGCCGGCGCATGAGCCCACCGACCATGATGACCTTGAAGCCCAGCTGCTTTGCCGCGAACTCGAGCTCCTCGATCGCCTCCTCGGGCGTGTACATCGGGATGATGGCGGCCGGCAGGATGCGGTCGGCGTACGGGCGGAACTGGTCGGCCGTGAACACGTTGTACGCCCGGCAGATCGCGCGGCGCATCTTCGTGTCCTGGAGGCGGTGGTACGAGAGCCCCGACGTCGGGTACACGACCGAGAGGTCGATGCCGAGATCATCGAGACGCTCGTACATCAAGCGCGGGAACATTGCCGTCGCACGGTCCATCACGTTCTCACTCGGCGACGACCAGAAGCCTTCCATCCCGACGCGCCGCCGGCGGCGCTCCTCGAGCGACAGCTTGAGCGCGTTTGGAATGCGTGAGCTCGCGAGCGCGAGCCCCTCCACCGCCGCCTCGCCGGCGATCTTCCGGAACTGCTCGCGCATGACCGGCAGGTACTCCAGCCAGTGACCGTCGGCGTCGACGACGGGATGCTTCAGGCGCGCGTGGAGCTGTCGAGCTGTCATGGGTGCCCTCACTTCTTGCGGGGATCGTCGGCGGGGTTCACGAACGTGATGTCGGTCGGGCCCGTCCCGTGCACCTGCACGATCGTCTCCTGGTTGCCCGCCCAGGCGTAGTGCGGGTGTGTGGCCGGGATACTCGCGAAGCCACCTACGGCCAGCTCCTTGCCGGAGCCCTGATCGAACTTCTCACCCATGCCGACGAAGAACGTTCCCGTGAGGACGGTGACGTTCTCCGCGGCCTTGTGGAAGTGCGGCGCGATCTTGTAGTTGGCCGGCATCTTCACGCGGTACACGAACGGCCCCTCCTGGGCCGGATTGCCGTGCACCACGGCCAGCCGCGCGCCGGGAAACGTCGGAGGCTCGGTCCACTTGAGGGTGTCGGGGGTGCTGAGCGTGTGCGGCTGCATCTGCTGCGCGACGACGGGAACGGCGGCGACCAGTGCCGCGACGACGAGCGCGAGCGCGACACGCATATGCCGACCCTCCTCTGCGACGGGCTCACGTCACTCCTGGTGGCCCGAACGATAGAACCGTCCCCGGCCTCCGTCAAGCAACGCGCCCCAGCCTTAGAGCGTGAGAGACCGTCGCTGGGTCGCGCGCTCCCACTTCGCCGCCGCATCGTCGTCGAAGATCAGCGTCTCGTCCGCGGCCACGACGATCCAGAACCCTCGCTCGATCTCGGACTCCACCTGCCCCGCCCCCCAGCCCGCGTAGCCCGCGGCGAACAGCGCGCGGCGCGGGCCGCCGCCGCGCGCGAGCGCCTCGAGCACGGTGGGATCGCTGCTGACGGCGATGTCGCCGTGCACGAGGCGGCTGTCATCGGCCATCCACTCGCCGGTGTGCAGGACGAAGCCGCGGCCGGGCTCGACGGGCCCGCCATAGTGCACGCGAATCTCGCCGCTCGCCCCCTCGTGACCGCGTCCGAGCGACTCGAGCACCCGCGTGAACGGCACGGTGGCGATTGGACGGTTCACGACGATTCCGAATGCTCCCGTGGCGTCGTGGCGCAGCATGTAGATGACGGTCTGCGCGAAACGCGGATCCTGCAGGCTCTCGGTCGCGACCAGCATTTTGCCCAGGGTGCTGTCCTGGGATGGCGGCGTGTTCGGCTTGGCCGCCGGGGCGGATGGCTCGGCAGGCGCCGACGGCTCCTGCGGCCGCGCCGCCTGCCCGATCCCGGCAGACAACGCCAGGACGACCAGCAGCGTGGCCAAGATGACGCGCGTCACGGCGCTATTTCTTGGCCCCCTGCCAGTACTTCGCGTCGCTGGGGAACACGGTCTTGCAGCGGGTGGGCTGCGACGGACCGTCGAGGGTGTCGGCGGCGGCGCGCCACTTGGCGTAGTGCGGCGCCGCGCGATGCGCTTCCAGCGCCGCCTCGTCCTTGTAGACCTCGTAGAAGTAGTACGTGTTCGGATCGGCCTCGTCCTGCAGCACGTTGAAGCGGTAGCACGCGGCCTCGTCGCGCTCGGAACCGAGCGCGTCCTGCTCGATCGCCGCCAGGAACCGTGCGCGCTCGGCCGGCTTGACCTTGACCTTCACCCAGATGGCGAGCATGGCTCAGCCCCGCCGCGCGAGCGGACCGCGCAGAAGCTGCCCCGGCCGCGCCCCGGTGGGCTTGCCGTCTCGCAAGATCGTCTCGCCGTTGACGACGGTCGCGGCGACGCCGCGGCATCGCTGAACGAGACGCTTGGCGCCTGCAGGGAGGTCGGTCACCACCTCCGGCATTTCGGCGCCGATCGTGTCGGGATCGAAGACGACGAAGTCGCCGGCCATGCCTTCACGCAGGAGCCCACGATCGGCGAAGCCCCAGAGCGTGGCGGGGACGAGCGTGAGCATCCGCACCGCCTGCTCGAGCGTGAACGCCTGCTTTCTGCGCACCCAGTGGGCCAGCAGATGCGTTTGCAGCGAGGAATCCATGAGCTGCGTGACGTGCGCGCCAGAGTCGGAGAAGGTCACGCAGGCCCGCGGATGCTTCATGATCTCGAGCGCGTCGTCCTGATCTTCATTGGCCACCGGCATCAGGAAGAACAGGTCGAGGTCCTTTTCCAGCGCGAGATCGATCATCGCCTGCGCCGGGTGGACCCCGCGCTCGGCCGCCACCTCGGCGACCGACCGGTGCGGACCCTCGACCGTGTCGAACACGAACAGCCACTCGTACGGCTGCGGCCGGGCCTCGGTGCCGAGCGCCTTCTTGTCCGGCGTTTCGTTGGTGGCCTCGACGAGCTTTTGCTTGAACTCCGGGTCGCGCAGCTTCGCGATCTTCTCGGCGATGGGCAGCTTGCGCAGCTCTTTCCAGAGCGGCAGACGGTCGAATGGCATCTGCGTCTTGAACGACAGCAGCGCCGAGAGGGAACGGCTGTGCGCCTGCGCGAACATGCGGCCGCCGGCGGCCGCCGTCTCGTCGAGCAGCGCCATGTACTTGCGCCAGACCTTCGGGGCGCCACGGCGGCCGAAAACCCCGAACGTGATCGGGCGGCCGCTCTCCACCGCAAGCTCCTTGAGGCGCCGGTGATAGTCGCCGAGCCCCGGGTTGTCGGCGTCGCGATCGACGTTCTCGCCCGCAATCTCGAAAATGCCGGCGTTCAGCTCGCCCATCGCGTTGACGAGCCGTCGCACCTCGCTCCAGTCGGCGACGCGACTGGCCACGGGCCGATGCTCGGGCGTTTCGTGGCTCGGTGAGCGCGACGTCGTGAAGCCCATGGCGCCCGCGCGCAGCGCATCGCGCAGCTCGCGCTCCATCGCGCGGAGCTCATCCTCGGTCGCTTGCTTCTCGAACGCGCGCTCGCCCATGACGTACGTGCGCAGCGCCGAGTGGCCAATGTAGCCCGCGTAGTTGATCCCTTTGGGCAGCGCCGCGAGCGTATCGAGGAACTCGGGGAACGTCGTCCAGCGCCAGTCGATCCCTGCTTCCATCGCCTCCGGCGGAATGTCCTCTGCGCGCTGCAGATTGCGCACGACGAGGTGCTTGTCCTTGGCGGCGCACGGCGCGAGCGTGAAGCCACAGTTGCCCATCACGACGCTCGTGATGCCGTGGTAGCAGGAGGAGGTCCCCAGCGGATCCCAGAAGATCTGCGCGTCCATGTGCGTGTGGCCGTCGACGAAGCCCGGGGCCACCACATGGCCATCCGCGTCGAGCGTCTCGCGTCCCCGCTCACGGATGCGTCCGATCGACACGAGCCGTCCGTGCCGCACGCCGACGTCCGCCCGGAATCCAGGCAGACCGGAGCCATCGATCACGGTTCCATTCTTGATCACGAGGTCGTACGGCATAGGGGCCTCCCTGCCGGCCGCAGGCGCCGGCGGAACTGGCCGTATCGTACCCCACACGCCTCGTGGCTGCGCGGTGATTGGCGGACGACGCGCGTCAGCGGCGCGTCGCCGACGGCGGCCACACGACGCTGACGTCGGTCGCGTCGAGCGTCACGACACCGGCTGGCGCAGGGCGTGACGTCGACGACGTCGACAGCGGCACCGTCGTGCCGGGCGACGCCGCCGGCACCGGGGCGAGCTGGATCACGACCTCGGCGCCCGGGTCGATCTGGCTCAGCGCCAGGCGCTCGGTCCCGCGGTGTACGTTGGCGAAGGTCGGTACGCGGACGACGGTTCCGTCGGTGAGCACGAGCTCCTGTCGGGCGGTGTCCACGCGCGCGACGGTGCCCATGCGCGTCTCGGGTGCGCGCACGGTCATGGGCGTCGCGCCACGCAGCAGCACCTGGTCGCCCGGCTTGAGCGCGGTCACGGTCGTCGGCTGATACACCGACGTCCGGTCGCCGGCGCGGAGCACGCGGCCGTCGGAGAGCGTGATGGTCCCCGAGGAGGCGTCCACGGACGCGACGGTGCCGGTGGCGTCGATCGTCGACGCTCCCGTGGGCACCGGCGGGACGCCGCCGGAAGACGAGGTGGTCGGTGGCACACCGGCCCCGGCCACCTGGATGTTGTTCACGAGTCCCTTCACGCCATTGACCGAGCCTGCGATCTGCGCCGCGCGGGCGCGCTTGTCATAGGAATCCACGGTGCCGCCGAGCGTGACGACACCGCTCTCGCTCTTCACGTCGATCTTCAGGAAGTTCGACGGGGAGTCCGCCGTCAGTTTCGTGGTCACCTCGGCGGCGATTCGGGCGTCGTCGATGACCTCGCCGACCGTCCGCGCGTGCGCGGTGATGACGCCGCCGATGGCGAGCGCCAGCAGCGCGGCGAGCGCGACCGACGCGATCCGGACCCAGACACGTGTCATGCGGGTGTCGTGTTGCAACGGTGTGGCCAACGACACTACAGTGGCGGCCATGCACAAACGCGCTCGTTTTTCGATGATCGTCGCAATCCTGCTGAGCCTGCTGCCCCTCACCACGCCGCTCGCCGCGCAGGGGCAGACGCGCATCCGAGTGGGCACGTGTGCCCGCACGCTCACCGCGGGCGTCGGCTCGCAATTCGCCGTCGCGGCCAAGATGGGTTGGTTCGCGCAGGAGGGACTCGACGTCGAAGTGGTGCCGCTCACGGGCTCCACCGACTGTGTGAAGTTCGTGGCGACACGGGAGTTCGTCGTGACGCTGCCGAGCATGGAGCCCCTGGCCATCGCGCGGCAGCAGGGCGTGAAGATCAAGAACTTCTACACGGCGTACCAGACGCCGGGATACGCGATCGCCGTGCCGGCCGACAGCCAGATCCAAAAGCTCACCGACCTGAAGGGCAAGACGATCGGCGTGACCAACATGGCGTCGGCCGGCGTGATCATCGCACGCGCGCTGGCCGCCGCATCGGGCCTGAACCCGGACACCGACATCAACCTCGTCGTCGCCGGCGAAGGCGCGCAGCCGGCCGCACTGCTGCGGAGCAAGCAGGTCGACGCGCTCAGCCAGTCCGACACCCAATACGCGCTCATCGAGAACGCTGGGGTCAAGCTGCGCATTCTCGACAAGCGCCCCATCGAGCGATGTCCTTCGAACGGCTTCGTCGCACTGGAGGAGACGATCCAGTCACGCGCCAAGGAGCTCGCCGGCTTCGGCCGCGCCTACGCGAAGGGTACGGTCTTCACGATCGCGAATCCCGAAGCCGCCGTTCGCATGCTCTATGAGGTGTTTCCCTTCACGCGCCCGACCGGCAAGGACGAGGCGACGGCGGTCCGCGAAGACGTCCACGTGCTGCGTGCGCGGATTCCGCAGCTCAAGCTCGAGCCGGCCGGCGTGCGTCGGTGGGGCGAGACGAACGAGTCGAACCTGCGCGAGTACATGGACTTCCTGCTGAAGTGGGGCGTGCTCAAGCAGCGCGTCGATGCGGCGGAGCTCATGACGAACGAGCTCGTCGGAGAGATCAACCGCTTCGATGCGGACGCTGTGGCAAAGGCTGCGCGCGACTACAAATCCCGTTAGTGACGCCCGCGGCGTCCGCTACAGGTAGCCATACGCCTGCCACCCACCATCGGCCGTGAGCACCGCGCCGGTGACGAATGACGATTCGTCGCCCGCCAGAAAGACGGCGACGCTGCCCATCTCGTCCGGTGTGCCCAACCGGCCCAGCGGCGTGCGTCCGGCAAGCTTGCGCGTGTCGAGGACGCCCTGCGAGGCCAGCCCCTGGATGAACGGAGTCTCGACGTAGCCCGGCGCCAGGCAGTTGACGCGCACACCATGCGCCGCCCATTCGATGGCGAGGACCTTGGTCAGCATGTTCACGCCCGCCTTCGAGACGCAGTACGCCAACCGCTGCGGGAACGCCACGCTGCCGTTGATCGATCCCACGTTGATGATCGAGCCGACGCGGCGCGCGATCATCGTCTTGCCGATTGCCTGAGCGAGCAGTACATACGCGGTGAGATTCAGGTCCATGGTGTAGCGATAATCGGCCTCCGGCAGCTCCGTCGACGGCGCCACGCGCGGCTGACCGGCGTTGTTGACGAGCACATCAATCCGGCCGTCCATCGCCTCGAGCGCAGCGGTGGCCAGACGCCGAACCTCGTCAGCCTTCGAGAGGTCGGCGGCGATCGGAACGGCGCCGGCACCCAACGCCGTGGCGAGGGTCGCGCACTCCGCGGCGTTGCGCGAATGGATCACGACGCGCGCCCCCTCGCGCACGAACGCACGCGCGATGCCGAGGCCGATCCCCTTCGTGGAGCCCGTGACGAGTGTGTGCTTTCCCGCGAGTCTCACGGCGCACGATTATATGCGGCGCCCAAGTACGCCCCCCGCCACACGCATCGCGACATACGACCGCCACGCGCGCGGACGGCCGCGAGCAGCGTGCTTTAGGAGGAGCGGCCCGGCGGAGGAGGAGGCGGAGGCGGCGGAGCGCCGGCCGGTGGCGGCGGAATGTTCGGCGGCGTCGCCGTGGGGGGTGCGGCGGGCGCTGAGCCCGGCGGCGGGGTGGTCATCGCCGGCGGAGGCGGCGGCGGTGGCGTGGTCGACACTCGGTTCGACGAATACGGCACCGCGCCACGTGAGACGGGAATCTGGTTGCCCTTGGCGTACATGCACTGCATGTAGCCAACGTCGTAGCGCCGCTGCACGGAGTGAACATTGGAGTCGGCGTAGCTGCCACCCACCGCGGTGCCGCCGAGGAGACCCACGCCCGCGCCTGCGGCCGCACCGATTGCGGGGTTGCCAGCGGCGGCGCCCAGCGCAGCGCCCGCGGCCGCTCCGACCGCGGTGCCGACGGCGGCACCGGTGACCAGGCTGTCGCCCGCCGCCCTCTTCGTCGTGATGCCGGCGGCGTTCAGCGCGAACTGTCGGCACGCGGCGTCGTCGGCCTGGAATTGTTCGAACGGCTTACCGGTGCCCGGAAGCACCATCACGCTCGGGCCAGTCGGAACGGTCGCGCACGCGCCCAGCACGAGCGCGAGCGGCGCTGCGAAGAGGACGGCTTTCCTCACTGCGACCTCGCCGGCACCTTTACCCACGGCTCGGTGCACGTCTGCACGTTCGGGTAGTACCCCCCCGCGGGCTGGCAGTAGTACCAGTACTGCTGCTGAGGCGGTGGCGCTGGTACTGCCGGAGGCGCGGGCGCGACGCCCTGCTGTTCGACGTAGACCGGGGGCTGCTGAACCACGACCGTCGGCGAGTAGTAGTACGGCGGCGGCGGGTAGTACCAGTACGGGTACGGATAACCCCACCATGGGCCCACGCCGAGCCCGACGAAGACCCGCGGGCCACCGTGGAAGTGATGGCCACCACGCCATGCGTAGCTTGGGACAGACGTGAGCACCAGAAGGGCGACTACGAGGGGTGTCACCAACCACCGCTTCTTCATCGTCAGGCCCTCCGTACCTTCAAGGACGACCGATCCGTCCTTGTTATTCATGACCATAATACTCTCGTGATGTCGCGCCGCGCCTCCCTGCTGGCCACTCTGGTCCTCGCCGTGGCGGTCACCGCGTCGGCGGCCGGCCGCCAGGTCGGCGACGTGGTCACCCTACCTCCCGGCTTTTCAATCGAGGTCTTTACCGCGGACGTGCCGGGTGCCCGGTCGATGACGCTCTCACCCGCCGGGACCCTCTTCGTGGGGACGCACGATAAAGGCGTTGTCTATGCCATCCCCGGGGCCGGCACGTCGGCGCGGGCCGGCAAACCGCGCACGATCGCGCGTGGCCTTGCGAGCCCGAACGGCGTGGCTGTGCGGAAGGGCGCCCTCTACGTGGCCGAGATCTCCCGGATCATTCGCCTCGACGACATCGAAGCTCTGGTGGATCGTCCACCGGCGCCGGTGGTCGTCACGGACCGCTATCCGAGCGATCGGCACCACGGCCGGAAGTTCATCGCGTTCGGTCCCGACGGCTGGCTGTACGTTCCGGTCGGCGCGCCATGCAATGTGTGCCTGCCGCCCGGACCGATGCATGAAACGATCACGCGCATGAAGCCGGACGGCAGCGCCATCGAGGTCTTCGCGCGCGGCGTTCGCAACAGCGTCGGCTTCGACTGGCGGCCGGGGACCCAGGACCTCTGGTTCACCGACAACGGCCGGGACATGATGGGCGACGACGTTCCGCCGGACGAGCTGAACCACGCGCCCAAGGCGGGACTGCACTTTGGGTTCCCGCACTGTCATGGACGCGCGATCCCCGACCCGCAGTTCGGTCGCGACAAGCCGTGCGCCGACTTCACGCCGCCCGCCGCCGAGCTCGGCCCGCACGTCGCCGCGCTGGGGATGCGCTTCTATACCGGGACGATGTTCCCGGTGCAGTATCGCGGCCGGATCTTCATCGCCGAGCACGGCTCGTGGAATCGCAGCACACCGATCGGGTACCGCGTGACGACGGTGCGGCTGGAGGGCGATCGCGTCGTCTCATACGAGCCGTTCGCGACCGGCTGGTTGTCGGACAACGGTCACGTCGCCGGACGTCCGGTCGACGTGCTGGTCATGCCCGACGGGGCGCTGCTCGTTTCCGACGATCACGCCGGCGCGATCTATCGGATCACCTACCGGGCGACGCGCTCGTCGGCCACGACTCCCGCGCGTTAGGGCGTCAGCGCGACCTTGATGGACGTCGGCTCGCGGTGCGCGGCGAACGCGCGCTCGATGTCCCCGAGTGCGAATTGGTTCGTGACCAGCCGTCGCGTTCTCACCTCTCCCGCGGCGACGAGCCGCATCGCCTCGGCGAACTCGTCCTGGTAGATCATCGAGCCGAGGATCGTGACCTCGCGACGAACGACGGAGAAGAATCGGATCGCCGTCGGCTCGTGCGGCAGCCCGGTGAGCACGACGCGCCCACCCGGTCGCACGAGTTCCAACGCCTCGGACGCCGCCTCCGCCGTGCCGGCGGTCTCGACGACGCAGTCGACACCCTCGCGGTGGGAGAAGTCGCGCGCGACCTCCTCCAGCGCGCCGTCGGCGATGGCATGCGTGACCTCAGCGCCAAGCTCCCGGGCCAGGGCGAATCGACGCGCGCTGCGCGACACCGCAAGCACACGCGCGCCGCGTGCGCGCAGCACCTGCACCGCCAACAGTCCGAGCGTTCCGGCGCCGACGACCGCCGCGGTCTCGCCGGAACGCACCTGTCCGCGCGCGACCGCGCGCACCACGACCGCAAGGGGCTCGGTCATCATCAGATCCTCGTCGGCGACGCCGGCGGGCGCCAGCCAGCAGCACCGCGAGGGGACGCGAACCAGCTCGGCGAAGCAACCGTCGACGTCGATGCCGATCGCGGTGCGCGTCAAACAGAGATTGCGATTGCCCTCGCGGCACAGAGGACACACCCCGCACGAGTAGTTCGGCTCGATCGCGACCCGGTCGCCGACGCGTGGCGCGGTCACGCCGGCGCCGACCGCCTCGACGCGGCCGACGAATTCGTGACCCATGACTCGCGGATAGCGGACGGGACGCTCGCCGGAAAAGATGCTGTAGTCGGTGCCGCAGAGACCGGCCATCGACACGCGAACCAGCGTCTCGCCGGCGGCCGGCTGCGGCGCGGCCGTCGTCTCGACGCGCAGGGTTCGCGGCCCATGCAGCAAGGCGGCCCTCATCGCGCTGCACTGTATCGCACTCGTCCGGCGCGTCGCCAGCGATGTGCCGGCGAGCCACGGTGGGCGGTCGCCAGCCCGTAGTCAGGACGAGGCGCGACGCACCAACCAGTCGGTCACGCGCGCGCCGACCGGCCGCACGTCGCTCGGCAATCGGTGCGCGAACTTGCGGGCGAAGCGCTCGGTGGCGGCGCGGCGATCGGCGAGATCGCGTCGCTCGAGGTCAGGACGCGCAGCGAAGTCGCGTGTCCGCGTGCCGCCGCCGGCATGGCGAAACGGCGCGTGAACGACCACGCAGCGACGACCCGTTTCGCGGACAGCGAACGAGAGGTCGCGATCGTAGCCGTGAAAGAAGCCGTAACCCTCGTCGATGCCGCCGATGGCCTCGAGCGTGGACCGGCGAAGGCACAAGCACACGCCGTCGACGACCGCGACGTCTTCCCAGGGCGCGCGCACGGTCGGGCCTTCGGCGAGACTGTGCACGATGGTGCGGCCCGCGTAGCGGCCGTCGCGACGCACGCGTTTGACGCCGTACAGTCCGCTGAGCCCGACCTCGTCGGAGGCGAGCGGCGCCAGCAGCCGCGTGAGCCATGCGGGCTCCACCATCGTGGTGTCGTTGTGCAGCAAGCAGACGAACTCGGTGGTGGCCAGCCGCCACGCCTGGTTGTAGGCCGCCAGCACCGAGGTGTTCGCCTCGTTGCGCGCGTATGCAAGCGGCCACCGGTGCGGGAATTCACGGAACCAGCGGGGCGTGTCGTCGGTCGAGCCGTTGTCGACGACGACGAGCGCGAACGGCTCGTCGGTGGCACGAAGACTCTCGAGACATGCACGCGTCGTCGGCAACCCGTCGTGCACGACCAGCGCGACACTGACGCGGGGTCGGGTCGTCGACGGGCTCGGGCACTCGACGCGCGCGCTCACCGGCGGCGGGGCGGGCCCGGGGTTTCCCTCAGCGCGGGGTTCTCACGCTCGGCGCAGTGACGTGTCGAGACCAGCCGACGCTTCTGTCCGTCTTCGAGATTCTTCATGAAGCGTCGCGCCTGCTCGCACTCGTTGTGGTTGTGATACATGCGCCACTCGCGCCATTCTTCCGTCCCAGCGACCTGGTACTGAAACGTCCACACGTGCGCCGGCGGCCGGCTCGCAAAGCCGATCAGGACGCCGGCGCCCACGAGCACGAACACGATCGCCGCCACGATGCCCCAGAGCCCCCGCATATCAGGCGGCCGAGTGCCCCCCATCCAGGAACACGGTCTGGCCCGTCATGAAATCTGACCCGGACGACGCGAGGAAGACGACAAGCGGGCCGATCTCCTCGAGGCGCCCGGTGCGTCGCATCGGGACGTCGCGCGTGAGCCGCTCGTGGATGCGCGGATCGGCAAATGCCTGCTCGTTCATCTCGGTGACGAACCACCCTGGCGCGATCGCGTTGACCTGCACGTTGTGCCGCGCCCACTCCACGCCGAGCGTCCGGGTGAGGGCGATCACGCCGCCCTTCGTGGCGGCGTAGAGCGCATAGCCGGGCAGGCCCACGGCGCCGAGCACGGAGGCGAGGTTGACGACCTTGCCCGCGCGCCGGGCGATCAGGTGCGGCGCCGCCGCACGACAGCCGTTGAATACCCCGGTGAGATTGACGTCGAGGATCGCGCGCCAGTCCTCGGCGGTCGCCTCGGCGAACGGCGTGACCCGCGCGATGCCGGCGTTGTTGACGACGACGTCGAGACCGCCGAGCTCGCGAACGGCGCGGTCCATGAGGGCCTCCACCTCTGCGTACCGCGTGACGTCGGTGGGGACGACGAGCGCGTATCCTCCCTCGCCCTCGATCTGCCGTGCCGTCTCCTCCAGATCGGGCTTCGAGCGGCCCGCCAACGCGACTCTAGCCCCTGCGCCCGCCAACGCCTGCGCCATCGCGCGGCCGAGGCCACGGCTGGCGCCGGTGACGACAGCGACCTTGCCGGCGAGCGTGGTCAGCGGTAGAGCTCCTGGATCGTCATCATGTACTTCGTGGAGACGACCTTACGCTTGACCTTCAGGGTCGGCGTCAGCTCGCCGCCCTCCTGCGTGAAGTCGACCGGGAGCACGGTGAACTTCTTGATCTTCGCGTACGACTGCAGCTGCGAGTTCTTCTCCTCCACCGTACGCGCGACGCGCTCGACGACCTTGGGATGCTTGACGACCACGGCGGGATCGGTCGCCACGATCCCCTGCTCGCGCGCGAACTTCGCGAGCTCGTCCGCATTGAGCGTGATCAGCGCCACCGGATAGGGCTGACGATCGCCGTAGACCATCGCCTGGCTGATGAACGGATCGGCCTTGAGCATGTTCTCGATGTTCTGGGGCGCGATGTTCATGCCGCCCGCGGTCACGATCAGGTCCTTCTTGCGGTCGGTGATGAAGAGAAACCCATCCGCGTCCACTCGCCCGATGTCCCCGCTATGGAACCACCCCGACGGCTCGAAGACCTCCGCGGTCGCATCCGCCTGCTTGAGATACCCGCGGGCAACGTTCGCGCCGCGAATGAGAATCTCGCCGTCGGACGCGATCTTGATCTCGACGTTGTCGAGCGCCTGTCCGACGGATCCGAATTTGAAGCGCGTCGGTCGATTGAACGTGGCCGCCGGACACGTCTCCGTCAGGCCATAGCCTTCCAGGATTAGGATGCCGGCGGCGTGGAAGAACTCCGCGATGTCCCGCGACAGAGGCGCGCCGCCGGAGATCGCCCACTGCAGACGGCCGCCCAGCGCAGCGTGCAGCTTGCTGAAGACGAGCTTGTGCGCGATCGCGCGTTTGACACGCAGCGCCGCGGGTACGGGCTGCCCGCGCTGCTGATGCCGGCTCACTTCCCGGCCCACGCCGATGGCCCAGTGAAAGATCTTTTTCTTCGCCGGCGGTCCCGCCTCGACACCTGACAGGATCTTCGCGTAGACCTTCTCGAAGACGCGCGGGACGCTGCAGATGAAGTGCGGGCGAACCTCCTTGAGGTTGTCGCCGACCTTATCGAGGTTCTCGGCGAACGCCGTGCACAGCCCACGGTACACACCGAGGAACGACTCGAGCCGTGCGAACGAGTGCGCGAGCGGCAGGAACAGCAGGTGCACCCAGCCTTCTTCACATGGCGCGGCCGATTCCGAGTTCCTCTGCGCCGCGATGTGGTTGCCGTGCGTCTGCATCACGCCCTTGGGCGGTCCCGTCGTCCCCGAGGTGTAGACGATCGACGCCAGGTCGTCCGGCTTGGTGTTCGCCAATCGCGCTTTCAGCGTGCCGGCGTGCTGGCTCGCATTGTCGCGGCCGAGACGGCGCAGCATCTCCCACGTCATCACCATCTTCGGTGGCTGCGTGGCCTCGTACCCGGTCATCACCACGATTTGCTGGAGCCCAGGCGTCTTCTCGCGGGCCTCGAGGACTTTCGCGAGCTGGCCCGGATCCTCCACGATGATCGTGCGCGCGCCGGAATCGTTGACGACGTACGCGATCAAATCGGGCGGGTACGTCGGATAGACGGGCACCGTGGTGCAGCCGGCACTGAAGATGGCGAAGTCCGCCTGCACCCACTCCGCGCGGCTCGCCGAGAGCAGCGCCACGGTGTCGCCCGGCTGGCGCCCGAGGGCGATCAGGCCGAGCGCGAGCTCACGCACCACCTCGCCGACCTCCCGCCACGTCAGGGTCGTCCAGGCGCCCTGGTGCTTGAACATCTGCGCAGGACCATTGGCGCTCTTCTCGATCCGGTCCCAGAACATCGTCCCGAGGGTTTCCGCCATGGCGTTATCCCTTCATTTACAGAGGGTTGCCCGACAGTATCACTCCGTGCATGACGCGACGCGAAAAATCGCTTGACCGTCTCTAACGCGTCGCGTTAAGCTGCGGCCCTGAAGGAGTCGCGACCATGACGAAGGCCCGGGCCAACGAACCCGATGAACGGCACGGACGATCGGAAGCGAAAGGAGCAGTGAAGATGGACGGCAACAGCAAGAAGGCACAGGAGACGTTCAGCCAGAACGCCGGCAAGGCGGTCGAGACCCTGAGCGTATGGGCGGATGCGAACCAGCGCGTGCTGCGCGAGCTCGCGGAGCTCTCGGCGGTCACGGCGAAGGAGAGCGTGCGTCTGTACGGCGAGATCGCGCAGAGCATGGTCCAGGCGCTCAGCGATGCGCAGGCGCAGAGCCTCCGTTGGCAGGCGGCCTGGCAGGAGGCGCCGAAGGATCCGATGCTCTGGTATCACCGCGCGCTCAGCGAGGGCATCGACAACGCGCAGAAGGCGTTCCGGCTCCTCGAAGGTCAGGCCCAGGCCGTGACGAAGTCCGCCGAGCGGCTCTCGACGACGGCCGAGCAGGCCGGCAAGGGTATCCAGGAGACGTTCTCGAGCGTGGTGACGAAGATGAAAGAGGTCTACGCCGCCTAGGCGGCGCTACTTGCCGTCGGCCTTGCGCTTCTGCAGGCGCTCTTCGAGGGAGCGCAGGCGGTCGCGCAGGGCCGACACTTCCTCACGCAGCTTGTCGGCCTCCGCCTCCGTCGCGCCTTCACGCTTCGTCGCGTCGGCGGCAGCGGCGGGTGCGCCGGGCGCCGCGGCGCCCCACCCCGCGCGGGACGACCATTCGCGAAACACCCGCTCCATATCGCGCTGACTCGACACGAAGCCCTCCAGGCTCGAGCGCATCGTGCGCTGCACGAAGTCCTGCCACGCCTCCCCGTGCTTGATCAGCTGATGCAAGAATGCCGACGGCAGGTTTGCGCGATGATTGCGTTCGTTCTCGAGGATGATCTGCGTGAGCGTCACCGACGTCAGGTCCTCGCCGCTCGCCGCGTCGACCACGGAGATCTCGCGTCCGGCGCGGATCATCTCTTCGATTTCTTCGAGCGTGACGTAGCGGCTCTCTTGCGTGTCGTAGAGCTTGCGATTCGAGTACCGCTTGATGACGTACGCCATGGAGTTTGGTCGCGATCTTAACACCGCGCGTCAATGCTCACAAGCAGTGGCGGTGCTAGACTGTCGGTCTGCATTTCGCTCGCAGGAGGTTGGTCAACAATGAGGCTGAAGGGTCGCACGGCGCTGGTCACCGGAGGCTCTCGCGGAATCGGGCGCGCCATCGCGCTGGCGCTGGGCGAGGAAGGCGCCGACGTCGCCGTGAACTACGTTTCGAGCGAAGGTCCCGCGCGCGACGTCGTCGAGAACATCAAGAAGATGGGACGGCGCGCGATTCTGGCTCAGGCCGACGTCGGCGACTATCCCGACACGTTCCGGATGGCGCAGGAGGTGCTCCGCGAGTTCGGTCATCTCGACATCCTCGTGAACAACGCCGGCATCAACTCCGACAAGAGCTTCGTGAAGATGGACCACGCGTCATGGCGCAAGGTGCTCGGGATCAATCTCGACGGCGTGTTCAACTGCACGAAGGTCTTCATCGATGGGATGCTCAAGCAGAACTACGGACGCGTCGTGAACATCACGTCGGTGATCGGGCAGATCGGAAATTTCGGCCAGGCCAACTATGCTGCCTCCAAGGCCGGCGTGGCCGCCTTCACCAAGTCGCTCGCCAAGGAGCTCGCCGGCAAGGGCGTGACCGTCAACGCGGTGGCGCCGGGCTTCATCGAGACGGAGATGGTCGAGGGCATTCCCGAGAAGGTGCGGCAAAAGCTGCTCGATCAGATTCCGCTCAAGCGTTTTGGCCGGGTGGAGGAGGTCGCGCGCTCCGTCGTGTACATCTGCTCGGCCGACGGCGACTACATCACCGGCTCCGAGCTCTCGATCAACGGCGGCCTGTTGATGTAGGACCCCGGGGCCGCACGAGCGGCAGCCGCCGCTCAATGGCCCGGGAGCGTGAAGGTGAACGACAGGCCCGTCGTCACCGTCAAGGCGGCCCGTGTTCCAGGCCCGGCGACCTCGGTACCGACGGCACCGTGCCAATCGAGCGCCGGCATGATGCGGTGGCGAAACCCGATTTCGACGCCGACCGTCGTCGCTTCTCCACGCCGAAGGCCCTGCTCCGCGTACACGTCGCCGGCCAGCATCAACGTCGCCAGCTGCGGCACGATCCACGACGGCCCGAAGGCCAGCCGATACCGCAGTCGGCGCACGTCCGCGTCGAGTCGATCCGCGACGACGGCGGCCGCGTTCAGATGGACGAACAGGTTCGTGTCGATTGCGCGCGTCGCGAGGCCCTTGGCTTCGAATGACCACGCGCGCGAGTCCACGCCGGTCGGCGCGGTGATCCCGAGCTGCGCGGCGAGATTCGGCAGCACCTCGCCTTCCTGAACCCAAAGCTGATATCGCCCGGCGACCTCGATGTCCCCGGCATGGGCCGCACCGGGATCCGACGACCACTGCGTGCCGATGCTGAGCTGCGTGCGCGGCGCGACGCCGAGCTCGAGCGTCGCGGGGCCGTCGACGCGGTCGCCGCCACGCCGGGGCAGCACGGCGCGCGCCGAGAATCGCGCCGCGGCGTCACCGGTCGCCGTCGGAAAGCCGTCGTCGAGGCGCAGTGGGAAATCCTGGCTGAGCGACCGATCCTGGGCGCACGCGGCGCGCGCGACCATCGACAGCACGGCGACTGCGAGGACGACGCATGCGCGTGCGCGGCGTGCGTGCTCGCAGCGTACCCGGCGGCGCCCGGTCAGGCGCCGCACGCGGTCACACGCGGCGCGGCATCCCGTGGCTCAGCACCGCCAGTGACCATGCGCCCCAGATCGACGCGGCCTGCGCGGCCCATGCCCACGGCTGCAGCGCGAGGCTTGCAAGGCCGGCGGCGGCGGTGCGCGGCTTGGGCTCGTAGACGACGCGCGTCTTGGACGGCATCACCCACGCTTCGCCGGACAGCACCTCTTCGCCCTGCTGATTGACACAGACCGTTTGCAGGCGAATGCGGTTACGGTCTCGGATGACTTCGATGACCTCCACGCGCGCGGTGATGCGGTCACCGCTCTTGACCGGTTTGACGAACTTCAGCGACTGCGACAGGTAGATCGCGCCCGGCCCCGGCAGCTGCGTGCCGATCACGGCCGAGATCAGGCCCGCGGTGAAGATGCCGGGGGCGATGGGTGCCTTGAACGGCGTGGTGGCGGCGTAGGCGGGATCGCTGTGCACGGGATTGTAGTCCCCGACCGCATCGACGAAGGCCGCGATGTCACCGTCCTCGACGACGCGAGTGAGCTCAGCATGGTCACCGGGCGTCAGATCCGCGATCGTCTTGCCGATCATTTCGGCTCCCTGTGGTCGACGCGCTTGAGGATCGCCCCCAGCACGTCTTCCATGCGCTCCAGCCGCTCCTCCAGCTCGACGATCTGCTTGGCCACCGCGGTGAGCTGGCTCCGCGAGGCGAGATTGAAGACCTGGAGCGCCTGGTCGATCTGCTGCTCGACCGCGCGCTTCGCCGGCGCATTCGCGACGAGCCACTGGTCGAGATACTTGCCCATCATCTGCGCATAGGCCTCGGTGTTCATCGCCTGCCCGAGCGCTTTGGACCACGCTTCGATCCACTGGTCCATGAACTGCTTCCACTGCGTGGCCAGGTCGGGCGTCAGGGGCGTCTGCGCGAACAGCCGCGCCCACTGCTCGAGGCCCTGGTTCAGCACGGGCCGCCAGAACGCGGTGGGATCGGCGGGCGGCGCCGGAGCCTGTCCCATCAGGCGCGTCCACGCGGCGGCCGACTCCTCGAACTGCTTGCGCCACAGCTCGAACATCGGATTCAGCGTCGTCGCGTCAGCCATCGTTGCCTCCTACGAGCGCGCCGCCAGCCAGCTCGACACCTTGGGCCAGCAGTGGAGCGACGCTCCGCGCCCCGCGATGAGCGAGATGTGGCCACCGGGCAGCTCGACGTATTCCTTGTCGCGGCTGGACACGGCATCGATGAGCGCGCGGACGCATTCGGGCGGCGCGATGTAGTCTTCCTTCGCGCCAACGACGAACACGGGACACGTGATGCTCGAGAGCCGCGCCGGCCGTCCGCCGAACACCGCCTCGCCCCTGAACAGCTTGTTCTGCTGATAGAAGTCACCAACCCACTGACGGAAGAACTCACCTGGGAATGCGACGTATTCGTTCGCCCAGCGGTTGAGCGCGTTGAATCCTTCAACGTATTTGTCGTTCCACAGGTTCCACCACAGATTGAGATTCGTCGACAGATCCATGGTGGGCTTCAGCAGCTTGAACCCAGCCTTCACCATGTCGGCGGGCACCGCGCCGAGGGTGTCGACGAACCGGTCGACGTTGAAATATTTCTTGTCGAGCCAGAGGCCGAACAGCCCGATCTTCGAGAAGTCGATCGGACCGGCCATGTCGATGAAGTTGCGCACCGGGGTCTCGGGATACGCGGCCAGGAACGACGCCGACAGCGGCGCGCCCATGCAGTAGCCGAGCACCGACAGCGAGTCAGCCCCGGACGACTCGAGCACCTGCCGCGCCATCCGCGGCAAGATCTTCGTGACGCAGTCTTCGAACGAGAGATCGTTGTCCTCGGGGCCGAACACGCCCCAGTCGAGCATGTAGAAGTCGAACCCCTCGCCGGTCATGTGCTCGACGAACGAGCCGCCCGGCATGAGGTCGAAGATGTACGGCCGGCTGATGCCGAGATTCGGCACGAACAGCAGCGGAGTCTTGTGCGATCGTCGGGACTGGTAGCGATACAGGCGCGACTTGTTCTTCTTGTAGATTTCCGTCCGCGGCGTCTGGCCGACTTTGGGTTCGTGCGAGTTGACCAGCATCCGCTGCAGGTTTTCGGCGCGCCGGACGGCGCGGTCCAGCTCGTCCTGCCATTGCTTCACCGTCTCGGCCTGCGGCTCGTGCCCGTTGCCGTAGCCGTGCGTGAACCGCTCGACGACGTCTGCGAAGCGCTCCAGGGCCATCCGATCGCCTCCGAAATGAGGTAGCCGTCGTTCTTAGTATGACACCGAATGACGCCGAGCGGCATCGGCATTTCGCAGTGCGTCACCGGCGAATTTCGCCCGGAATCGGTGGCGGAGCGACGAGCCACGACGCAAGCCATCCGGCCGCCCCCGACAACAGAATCGTGCCGGACCACAGCGGCATCGACCACCACATTCCGCGGGTCAGCGTGATGCCGAAAAAGTAGAGCGCGAAGTACGTGGCGGGGATCGCGAACGCCACGAGGCGCAGACGGCCCACGCGCTCGATCGACGGCGCCAGCGCACGGATCAGCGTGTCGCCGATGAGACCGGCGGCCACGGCGCCGGGTACCAGCGTGAGCTGATCGCGCGAGGCGGCGACCATGAGCGCATTGAGCGCCAGGATCACGGCGAAGGCGCCGTACGGCAACCGCGGCCCCCAGCGGCGCACGGCGAGAAGCACGATGGCGGAGATGAACGCGGCCTGTAAGAGGATACCGGTCACGCCGAGCGCGTGGGCGACGTAGAGGTTCTGGATCGGCGCGTTCCGAAAGAGCGGATCTGGGGCGACGGCGGCGAAGACGGCCACCGTCGGCCGATTGCCCGCGGCCGGCCACGGGCGGGCGAAATGATGCGCGTATTGGGTCCAGAACGAGAAGGACGACAGCAGGAATCCCAGCGACAACACCGCGGGCCACGACGCCGCACGGTCGACGCGTCGCCATGCCGCGCGCAGTGGCCCAGTCAGGATCAGCGTGGACCCGACCGCGAGAACGAGATGACTTGGCGACAACAACGCTTCGACATCGGCCTCGATACCGAACACGACGTGCCACAGCATGTCGAGCACGCCACCGAGGAGAAAGACGAGCACGCCGATGAGGCTCCAGTCGTAGCCCGCCGGCAGCGCCGAGGACCACGACGTGGCGCGCACGCGACGCCGCAGCACGAGCGGCGCCGCCGTCGCGGCCGCGACGGCGAAAAAGCCCGAGTACAGCACGGCGTGCCACGGAGTGAAGAACGTCTCGAGCTCTGGCCGATGCACGTGCGCCCAGACGTCGAGATAGGCGCCCCCCTGGAACAGCACGCACAGTCCGGCGATCATCGCGTCGTAGCGCGGGCCGCCCGCGGCGGTGACGGCCGCGCGGTCGACCTCCGCGACGACGGCGCTCACATCGAGAACATCGAGCCGAGCTTCATCGCCAGGCCCATGTCGCCCTTGACCTTCAGCTTGCCGGACATGAACAACATCTGTCCGGACTGTTTGCCAGAGAGCATGTCGAGCCAGTCCTGCGCCGCGATGGACAGGGTCAGATTCGGGTTCGTCGCCGCGCCGGGCGTCACCGTGCAGGTGCCGTCCTTGATCACGGCGTTCCACGTGCCGCCGCCGTCCCCGCTCACGTCGTACTGGATCGTGGCGTTGGTTCCCGACGCCTTGTCGGGCCGGAATCGGCTGCCCATCGCTGCGAACGTCTCCTGGACTGTCGGCATTGTGTCCTCCTTATTGGCCGTCCGAGCGCCTTCGCCGGGCTCCGGCGCTCGACGGTCGGGCGATCCGTGCGTTGCGTGACCGCCGGGCTTCGGCGCTCGACGGTCGGGCTGTTTCTACGTGTCGTACATCAGAACGTAAACAGGTCCATGCCTCCGGTCACGGTGAGCACGGCGCCCGTGATGTAGCGTGCGCGCTCCGAGCACAGAAACGTCACCGCCGCGGCCACGTCCTCCGGCTCGCCTTCCTTCTGCATGGCCACGCGCTTGACCATGCGGTCATAGAGGGGCGACAGCGATGCGTTCGGCGCCATGATGCCCGGCGCGATCGCGTTGCACGTCACGTTGTGGCGTGCGCCCTCGAGCGCGACCGATTTCGCGAAGCCGATCACCCCGATCTTGGACGTCGCGTAGACCGTCTGGCCAAAGCCGCCCATGAGACCCGCGATCGAGGCCATGCAGACGATACGGCCCCACCGCCGCTCGCGCATCCCCGGAAAGACCGCACGCGTCACCTTGAACGTGCCGGTGACGTTCACCGCCAGGTTCAGCTCCCAGTCCTCGTCGCGCATGTCCTTGAGCTGGCCCACCGTGTAAATGAGCCCGGCGTTGTTCACGCAGATATCGACGGGGCCGAGGTCGCGCCCGATGGCCGCGATCGCTTCCGTGACCTGCCCCGTGTCGCGGATGTCGCAGCCGTAGCCGCGCGCGGCACCACCGTCGGCGAGGATCTGCTTGGCCACCAGATCGGCGCCCTCGGGATCGAGATCGAGGACGGCCACCTTGCACCCCTCGGCCGCCAGGGCGAGGCAATCGGCCTTGCCGAGGCTGCGCGCGCCTCCGGTGATCAGCGCAACCTTGTCCCGGATCCCGAGGTCCACTACTTGCCCTTGAACTGCGGCTCGCGCTTGCCGAAGAACGCCTGAATCCCCTCGGCGGCGTCTTCGCTGCGCAGCGTCGGCATGAACGCCTCCAGCTCGACGTCGATCGATTTCGCCATCGGGGCCTCGAGCCCCTCGTCCACCGCGCGGATGATGGCCGCCGTCGCGAGCGGCGCACGCTTGCCGAGCTGGCGCGCGAGCGTCTTCGCATCGCTCAGCGTCTCGGCCTCCTTGCAGAGACGATTCACGAGCCGCAGCTGCAGACACTCCGCGGCGGGAATCTGGGTGCCGAGGATCAGGAACTCGAGCGCCTTCGTGCGGCCGATGAGGCGCGGCAGTCGCTGCGTGCCGCCGTAGCCGGGAATGATGCCGAGGTTCGATTCGGTCTGCCCCATGCGCGCCGTTTCCTTCATCAGGCGGAAATGACACGCCATCGAGATCTCCATGCCGCCGCCCATCGCATGACCGTTGATCGCCGCGATGACGGGCTTCGGAAAGCGCTCGATCTTTCGCATGACGCTGTTGCCGAAGCGGATGAATGCCTCGACGTCGCCGCCAGAGAAGGCCGAGCCGAGATCGGCGCCGCCGCAAAAGATCTTGTCGCCGGCGCCGGTGATGATCACCGAGCGCACGCTGTCGTCGTCGCGTACGGAGTTGAGCGCATCGTTGAGCTCGCGGATGAGCGGCTCGCTGATGGCGTTGGCCGGCGGGCGGTTGAGCGTGATGACGGCGTACGACTCTTCGCGCGCCAGCACGAGGGTTTCAAATCCCATCGCGGGTCACTCCTTTGAGGAAGATGTTGGCCACGGGCTCCGCGGCGTCCGCCAGCCGATAGCCGCGCTTGCCGAGCACCCAGGACGTCGTCACCTGGTCCATGGCGCCGAAGAGCATCTTGGTCGCGACTTTGACGGGCACGTCCGCGCGGAACACGCCGGCCGCCACCCCCTCCTCGAGCACGGACCCGATCAGGCCGAAGTACGCAGAGACCTCGTGTGCGGAGGCGCCGCGAAAGAACTTCTGACCCTGCCGCAACTCGACCTGCACCACCTCCGCCAGGTCCGGCCGTGCTTCCAGCGTCTCGAAGTGCAGGCGGACGAGCCGGCGGAGCTTGGCCGGCGCGTCGCGCTCGCCGGCAATCTCCTTGCGCAGCGCGCTCACGAACCCGGCCATTTTTTCGCGGAACAGCGTGACCAGGATCTCGTCCTTGGTCTTGAAGTAGAGATAGATGGTGCCGCTGGCGATGCCGGCCTCGCGCGCGATGTCGGACACGCGCGAGTTGTAGAAGCCGTTGCGCGCGAACACGCGCACGGCCGCGTCGATGATCTGCTGGGGCTTGTCGGGATCGCGCATTCCCGTGACTGAACCGCGATTCATTCTACAAAGATGGTAGAGTGCGCGCAATGCAGATCAAGTACCGGGTCGGCGTGATGCCCGGGCCGTGGCCAGCAGGACCCGGCGGCGCGGAGTTCCTGTGGCAATTGGTCGACCTGTGCGAGACGACCGAAATCGACTCGCTCTGGTTATCGGAGCGGCTGTCCTCTCCGCTGCCGGTGCCCGAGCCCATGACGACGCTCGCCGCCGTCGCGGCGCGCACGCGACGCTTGAAGTTCGGACCGAGCGTGTTCATCACGCCCTTCCGCAATCCGGTCACCGCCGCGCGCGAGATCGCGATGATCGACTACCTTTCGGGCGGCCGGATGCTGCCGGCCTTCGGCATCGGCGTCGAGCAGGAGCGTGAGTTCCTGGCCGCCGGCGTACCGTTCAAGGAGCGCGGCCGGCGCACGGACGAGGCGCTCGTCATCATGCGGCGCTGCTGGAGCGAGGAGCAGGTCAGCTTCGAGGGCGAGTTCTGGCGCCTGGACAAGATCACCGTGCTGCCGCGACCGGTCCAGCAGCCGATGCCGGCGTGGATCGGCGGCAACAGCGAGGCTGCCATGCGCCGCGCGGGACGGCTCGGCGACGGCTGGATTCCCTCGTTCATCGCGCCCGACCGCTTCGCGATCGGCGTCGCGCAGACCCAGCGATTCGCCGCCGACGCAGGCCGTGAGGTGCCGGCCGATCACTTCGGCACGCTCGTGAACTTCTGCTTCGCGGCCGACCGCGCGACGGCCCGCGCCGTCGCGGGCCCCTTCATTCCCCGCAACCGCGTGGACGACGCGACGCTCGAGGCGTGCACCGCGTTCGGCCCGCCGGCGCTGCTGCGCGAACGACTCGAGGAATACGTGGCGGGCGGCGGCTCGAAATTCATCGCGCGGCCGATGTGCCCGCCCGAGATGATGCTCGACCAGCTCCGCCAGCTGGCCGAGGAGGTCGTGCCCGCGTTTCACCGCCGCTGACGCCCACGCCGGGCAAGGGTCGGCCATGGTTACGGTCGAGATCGAGCCCACGTTCGAGAGCTGGCAGGCCGCCGCCCGCGCGCTACTGAGCGATGCCGTCAGTCCCGGCGACGTGGACTGGCGTGAGCGGCCCGGCGCGCCAGCCGCGCCGCGAGCGTCGAAGTTCTTTCGCGTGCCGTCCCGATTCCTCGATCTCGGGCGACAGGCGGCGCTCGCCCGCGACGCGGGCCGCTGGGCAGCGCTCTACGACGTCCTGTGGCGCCTCGTGAACGAGCGGCGCGATCTCGTGGACGATCGCGCGGACCCGATGATGCGCCGGCTTCTCGCGCTGGCGGCGCAGGGACGCCGCGAGACCGAGCGCGCCGAGCAGCAGGAGGTGCTTCGGCTCGAGGCCGAGGGCGGCGGTGCGGCCGCCTTCGTGCCGCCCGGCGCGGATCTCGGGGGACTGACGGCCGCCGCGAAGCGGTGCCAGGGCTGCCCGCTGTTCCGCGACGCGACACAGACGGTGTTCGGACGCGGCCCCGCCGACGCGCGCATCGTGCTGGTCGGTGAGCAGCCCGGCGATCAGGAGGATCTCCGCGACGCGCCGTTCGTCGGTCCGGCTGGCGAGGTGCTCGATCGCGCGCTGCGCGCGGCGGGTCTCGAGCGCGATCGGCTCTATGTCACCAACGCGGTCAAGCACTTCAAGTTCGTGCCGCGGGGCAAGCGGCGCATCCACCAGACGCCACGCCTGTCCGAGATCGTCGCGTGCCGTCCGTGGGTCGAGGCCGAGCTGGCGCTGATCAAGCCGGCCACGCTCGTCTGCCTGGGCGCGACCGCGGCCAAAGCGCTGCTCGGCGACGAGTTTCGACTCATGCGCGATCGCGGTCGCGTGTTCGCAACGCGCTGGGCGCCGCAGACGCTCGCCACCCTGCATCCCTCAGCGGTGCTCCGCGGCCAGGACGACGCGGCTCAGGAGCGGCTCTATCGGATGTTGACCGACGATCTGCGGCTCGCCGCCGCCGCCTGATCCGACCGCCGCCCAGGCAACCGCGCGCGAAGTCAGCCCTTCAGAATGCCGCCGAGCACGTCCGGATCGACGTTGCCCCCGGAGAGCACCACGCCCACCCGTGCGCCCGGTGCCAGCGGCAGCCGGCCGGACAGCACGGCGGCGGCGGCCACGGCGCCCGTCGGCTCCGCCACCAGGTGGGCGCGCAGCGCGAGAAAGCGCACAGCGTCGCGCACCTCGTCGTCGCTCACCAGCAGCACGTCGTTCACGTGGGCTTTGACAATCGGAAACGTCAGCACGCCGGGCGTCGTCAGGCGAATGCCGTCGGCAATCGTGGGCGGCGGCGGAATGGTCACGCGCTCACCCTTGCGAAGCGACAGGTACGTGTCGTTCGCCGTCTCGGTCTCGACGCCGAAGATCTGGATGCCGGGAAACAGCGTGCGGGCGACGACGGAGCAGCCCGCCATGAGACCGCCGCCGCCCACCGGCGTCAGCAGCGCATCGAGCGACGGCACGTCCTGGAACAGCTCGAGCGCGGCCGTCCCTTGCCCGGCCATGATCGCGTAGTCGTCGTAGGGCGGCACGAGCACGCGGTTGGTCTTCTCGGCCAGCGCGCGCGCCACCGCCTCGCGATCGTCACGCTGTCGGTCGTAGAAGACGACCTCGGCCCCATAGCGCCGGGTGGCCTCGAGCTTGAGCTTGGGCGCATCCGACGGCATGCAGATGATCGAGGTCGTCTCCGTCATCTGCGCCGCAAGCGCCACGCCCTGCGCGTGATTGCCCGACGAGAACGCGACGACGCCCCGGCGCCGCTCCTCGGCGCTCAGGGTGAGCAGCTTGTTGAGGGCGCCGCGGATCTTGAACGCGCCCGCCCGCTGCAGATTCTCACACTTCAAAAAGACCGTGAACCCCGTGGCGTCGTCGAGCGATTGGCACGACACCACCGGCGTGCGATGGATTCGATTGCGCAGCCCGCGCGCCGCGGCATGGACGTCGTCGATGGAGAGGCTCATGGGGCGCTAGTATACTGGCCGCCATGCTGCGCGTGGCCGCGCTCCTGCTGACGCTCGCGATGATGACCGGCTGCTCGGTGCTCTCCGTCGATCTCACGCCGCGCGTGCGGCCGCTCGAGGAGGAGACCGTCGAGGGCAAGGGCGAGGCGAAAATCTTGCTGATGGACGTCTCGGGGTTCATCAGCGACGACGCGCCCTCGGGCGGGCTCGGTCTGGGCCCCGCGCCGGTTCGCGTGCCGATGCTCGTCCGCATCCGTGAAGAGCTGCAGAAGGCCTCCAAGGATTCCCGCGTGCGGGCGCTCGTGGTCCGCCTGAACACGCCCGGCGGCACCGTCACCGCGTCCGACATCATCTATCGCGAGATCATGCTCTTCCGCGAGGAGACGCACGTCCCCGTCATCGCCGCGCTCATGGACGTGGCCGCCTCCGGCGGCTACTACATCGCGCTGGCCGCCGACCGCATCGTGGCGCATCCGACCACCGTGACGGGCTCCATCGGCACCATCATGGTCACCGCCAACGTCGAGGGACTGCTCGGCAAGATCGGCGTCGCGACCAATACGTTCAAGTCGGCCGAGCACAAGGACATGGGCAGCCCGTTCCGGACGCTGACGGCGGAGGAGCGGACGATCTTCCAGTCGGTCATCGACGAGCTGCAGCGTCAGTTCGTGGCCAAAGTCGTCGAGCGCCGGCGCCTGCCCGAAGCGGTCGCACGCGAGCTGGCCGACGGGCGCATCTATACAGCGCCTCAGGCGCTCGACAAGCGACTCGTGGACGCGATCGGCTACATGCCGGATGCGCTGGCGGCGGCGCGCCAGGCCATCGGCGTGGACGAGGTGAAGGTCGTCGTCTACAAGCGGCCGCGCGAGTACCAGGCGACCTACTATGCGCAGACGCGGACCGAGACGCATGCCCTCGACGCGACCGTCGAGCGTCTCGCGACGCTGGCCGGCGCCGGACCGCGCTTCCTCTATCTGTGGGCGCCCTGAGCGTCTCTGTCGGCGCCGTACGCCGTCTGCGCACCGCACCGCCGTTGACAGCCGCCGGCGCCCGGTCCTAGACTCCGCGCCAATCACAAGGAGCACACCCATGACGCGATCGTCGCTCGTCTCTCGCCGCCACTTCCTCGGCACGGCGGCCGCCGCCGCCGGCGCCACCCTGCTCTCCCGCGCGCCGGCCGCGCTCGGCCAGCAGGCGCGTGAGCTCAACGTGTGGCACACCGAAGTCGAGCCGCAGACGGTGAAGACCATTCAGGACACGTCGATCGCCGAGTTCGAGCGCAAGTTCCCCGGCTTCAAGGTCAAGCAGCAGGCGCTGGGCTGGGGTGATCTCAACACCAAGCTGCTCGCATCGCTGGCCGCCGGCAGCCCGCCCGACCTGACGCACCTCAATCCGTTCATGACGGCCTCGCTGTACGTCAAGAATCTCTTGAAGCCCATGGACGAGCTCATCCGCGCGCTGGGCGAGAACGACATCCACGAGGCGACCCTCAAGCTGCAATACTTCGACGGCAAGTACTACGGCGTCACCCACGCCATGGGCGCCACGTACTTCTGCGAGCGGCGCGACCTGCGCGAGAAGAAGGGCCTGAAGCCACCCGAGACCTTCGACGACATGCTGAAGCTCTGCGCGGCGCTCACCGAGGACGGGCGCTATGCGATCCAGGTGCCGGGCGAGAAGCTCTACATGGGCTTCGTGCACCCCGCGGAGTGGCTGGCGTCCAACGGCGGCACCTGGGTCGACGCGAAAACCTGGCGGCCCCAGCTCAACGGCAAGTCGATGCTCGAGATTCTCGACTACCTTCAGAAGCTCAACCGGTTCCAGCCCGCGGGCTGGTCCGGGCAGAAGTACCTCGACACGCAGGCCGCGCTGGCCACGGGGAAGATCGCGATGTCGCACCTCTCGGGCGCGCGGGCCATCGGCTACATCGAAAAGTACGCGCCGGAGAACATGCGCGACCCCGAGCATTTCGCGCCGATGCTGCGCCCGCGGGGCCCGTCCGGCAAGATCGGCATGACGACGCTCGACGGCGAGAACTGGGCGGTGTTTTCGCAGTCGAAGTACCCCAATGAAGCGTTCGAGTTCCTGAAGCTCTTCTACAAGAAAGAGCACTATCTCGCGTACTGCCACTCGGTGCCGATCCACCTGACGCCCGTCTTCAAGTCGATGCTGAACGACGCCGAGTACCTCGCGCATCCGCGAATCAAGAAGTGGAAGTACTGGCACGACGTCATGCTGACGGCTCTGCAGCAGAAGCGCTTGCTGCCGCTCGGGTTCACCCGGCCCGATGACAACCTGCTTCCGTTCCTCGCCGAGCTCGACGGCTCGAGCATCGTGGCCGACATGGTCGTGGAGGTCATGGTCGGCCAGAAGCCGCCGAAGGCGGAAGCCGATCGCGCGCAGCGGCGCGCCGAGGAGCTGCTGACTCAGCTCGGCCACAAGCGCTGGTCGTAGCCGTCGCCGGGGAACGGGGCGAGTGAGGAAGAACGCCGTCGCCGGCTGGCTCCTCCTCGCCCCGTCGCTGCTCTTGCTGGGCGGCCTCGTGGTGTTCCCGGTCCTCTACAACGCCTGGCTCAGTCTGTTCGACAAGCACGCGTTCCTGCCTGTGCAGCGCTTCGTCGGGCTCGGCCATTACGTGTACTTCGCGCACGACGAGGAATTCTGGAACAGCTTCGCCCACGGGCTCGTGTACGCAGGGGCGACGCTCGTCCTCCAGCTCGCTGTCGGAATCCCGACCGCGCTCCTGCTCAACGAGGCGTTTCGCGGCCGCAACCTCCTGCGCGGCGTCGTGCTGTTCCCCTACGTGATCCCGACGATCGTCGCCGTCATGTTGTGGAAATGGCTGCTCAACGACTCCTATGGCCTCGTCAATCATCTGCTGGTGGCGGCGGGTCTCGCGCGGGCGCCCGTCGCCTGGCTCGGCAAGGACTGGATCATGGCCTCGCTCGTGATCACGAGCGTGTGGCAGTTCTTCCCCTTCGTCGTCGTCACCTATCTGGCCCGGCTGCAGACGATCCCGCCGGAGCTCTACGAGGCGGCCACGGTGGACGGCGCGGGGGCATGGCGACGCTTTCGGCACGTGACGCTACCGCAGACGCGCAGCGTGCTGTTCGTCATCGTGCTGCTGCGCTCGATCTGGATGTTCACGAAGTTCGACACCGTGTGGCTCATGGCCGGAGACGGCGGCGTGAGCCGCTACATCCGCACGCTGCCCATCTACGCCTATGCGCGCAGCTTCACGTATCTGCAGGCGGGGATGGGCGCCGCCCTCGCCGTGATCATGTTCGTGCTGCTCATCGTCGCCACCGCCGTGTACTTCCGTGTCTTCGAGCGCCAGGAGGCGCTGTCGTGAGGCGCCCGCGCGCCGGCCTGCTCTATACCGGCGGGCTGCTGCTCCTGGTCGTCGGCGCCTTTCCCCTGTTCTGGATGCTGTCGACGTCGCTCAAGCCGTCGGCGGAGATCTTCGCCACGCCGCCGCGTCTGGTGCCGGCCCATCCCACGCTGGAAAACTTCGGCCGGCTCTTCACCGACACCGCGTTCGTGACGTTCTTCCGCAACAGCGCGCTCGTCTCGCTGGCGACCGTGGCGCTGACCCTCAGCGTGTCGGCGCTCGGCGCCTATGGCCTCACGCGGTTCGCCTTCGCGGGTCGCGACAAGGTCGCCGGCCTGATTCTCGTCACCTACATGTTCGCGCCGGTGATGATCATCATCCCGTTCTACATCCTCGTGAAGCAGCTCGGCATCGTGAACACGCGGTTCGCGCTGGTGCTCTCGTACACGACCTTCTGCCTGCCGTTCTGCCTCTGGCTGCTGCGCGCCTTCTTCGAGTCGATCCCGCTCGAGCTCGAGGAGGCGGCGCTCGTCGACGGTGCCGGCCGCGGGCGCGCCGTCTGGCACGTGGTACTGCCGCTCGCGTTGCCCGGCCTGATCGCGTCGGCGATCTTCACGTTCATCCTCGCCTACAACGATTTTCTCTTCGCGCTCGTTCTGATCACCTCCGAAGAGCTCAAAACGCTGCCGGTCGGCGTCAACGATCTGTTCAATGCCACGATCGTCGACTGGGGCATGATCATGGCCGCCGGCGTGATGATCACGGTCCCGGCCGTGCTGTTCTTCGCCGCCGTGCAGCGCTATCTCGTCCAGGGCTGGGGTGCGGGCGGCGTGAAGGGCTAGGGGCGGAGCGGGTCGCCCGCGGACGCATCGCTCGGCTCGTAGCCGGGACACGTGAGCACCGGCAGCCGCGGATACTTCGCGAACCTCGGATCGTCGACGCTCCGCGCGCAGAGCCAGAAGCGCGAGCCACGGGCGGACTCGACGCGTCGCGCATGCCGGCACGTCGCGCAGAGCCCGGCCTGCGATGGGGGCGCTGCGGTCACGGCGAGTGTGGCGCCGCGAGGATGGCCAGGTAGTCGCGAAGGATGCGCGCGGTCGCGCCCCAGATGGTGTCGCCCGCGTAGTCGTAGAAGTAGACGGCGCGGGTGACGCCGTTGCGGGTCCACTGCTCGATCCGGAAATTCGCTCGGTCGAGCAGCGCCGCCAACGGCACCTCGATCACGCGCTCGATCTCCACACCATCCGGCTTCCAGACGACGGGGCCGCGCACCAGCCCCACCCAGGGCGTGATGATGAACTGCGTCGCGACAGTCTCCTGATCGTCGAGCGCCCCGAGCGGCTCGACGGCGCCGGGGGGCAGCCCGACTTCCTCGTGCGCCTCGCGCAGCGCCGCCTCGAGGAACCCCGCATCGTTCGGATCGACACGGCCACCGGGAAAGGAGATTTGCCCGGCGTGCTGGCCGACGGTGTCCGTACGCTTGGCGAAGACCAGCCATGGCTCGCCGCGGTCGAGGATCGGAACGAGCACGGCGGCCTTGATCAGCGGGCCGCCGACCACGACGCGCCGCTCGCGCGCGTGAAGCCGCGCGCGCGTCAGCGCAACGAGCTCGGCCGTGGTCACTACGACATCACGAAGCCGCCGTCCACGTTAAGCGCCTGGCCGGTGATCCCGGCTGACTCCGGCGACGCGAGGAAGACGGCGACGTGAGCGATCTCCTCGGGCTCCATCATTCTCCGCTGGGGGACTTGCCGCTTGTAGTAGCGCTCGAAGATCTCCTCGCCGGAGCGCGGCCCCGCCTTCGTCGACTGCACGGCGATGCCCATGCCGGCTCGCGTGTAGCCCGGACAGATCGCGTTGACCGTGATGCCCGCGTAGCCCTGCGAGCCGAGCTCGGCCGCGAGCGCGCGCGTGATGCCGATGACGCCGTGCTTGCTGGCCGCATAGGCGCTGACGTAGCCGTACCCGCCCATCTTGCCGAGCACGGAGGCGATCGTGACGATTCGGCCGTGCTGCTGCGCCATCATCCGCGGCAGCACCGCGCGAATCGCGCGATAGGTGCCGTTGAGATTGACGTCGATCACGCGGAGCCAGTCGGCCTCGTCCTGCGTGGCGAGCAGGCCGCTCAGGCCGAGGCCCGCGCACGTGACCAGTACGTCGAGCCCACCGTGCTGCCGCTCGGCGAGCGCGGCCAGCGCCTGCATGTCCTCGGCGCGCGTGACGTCGGCACGCGCGCCGACCGCGCGCCCGCCGTCGGCGCGGATCGCCGCCGCCACCTTCTCCGCGCTGTCGCCGAGATCGGCGACGACGACGCCCGCGCCGCGCGCGGCGAAGGTGCGGGCGACGGCTCCGCCGATGCCGCCGCCGCCCCCCGTGACGATGATGGACTGTCGCGACGGCCGCGAGGTCGGTTCGGGCCGCGGATGGCCTGAGCGGAAGGCGCGTGGCTCCGGTCGTGAGGATGTCACACGAATATCACGTGAACTTGACGCTCACGGACCCCAGCCGCGTGAACGTCGCGCGGACGCTGTCGCCCGCCTTGGCGCTGAGGATCTTCGACACCGAGCCGGTCATGACGACGTCGCCGGCGCGCAGGCCCTGTCCGCGCGCGCCGAGGTGGTTGGCGATCCACGCCAGCGAGTTGAGCGGATTGCCCATGACCTCGAACGCCGTGCTCGTGGCCACGACCGCGCCGCTCTGCTCGTACACGAGCCCCTCGAGCGACAGATCGAGACCGACGATGGGCGTCAGCGCGCCGCCGAGCACGATGGCCTTGGCGTACACGCCATCGGCGACGGCGTCGGTGCCGACCGGCGTGCCGCTGTGCCGGAAGTCGATCAGCTCGAGCGCCGGCACGGCGCCCTCCACCGCCTGCAACGCGCGCGGCGGCGTCACGCCGGGCCCCGCGAGATCGTGCTTGATCACGAAGGCGATCTCCGCCTCGACACCCGGCTTGACGAAGCGTGCAGCGGCGATCTCCGCGCCGCTCGAAAGCACGCCGCTCGCAAGCAGGAATGCACAGACGGGCTCAGACACGTGCCAGGTGTCTTGTCCCGCCTTGTTGGTGAACCCCGCTTTCCAACCGGCGACGCGCTCACCGCGCTCGACGAGCGCCGCGCGAAGCCGATCCTGCACCGCATACGCCTCGCTCAGGCTCAGCCGTTTCGTCTCGCTCGGCGGCCGGTGCGCGCGCGCCTCGTCACGCGCGGCGATGCACTCGTTGACGAGATCGGCACTCATGCGAGCCCGCTCAGCGACGCCGGCGTCCGCGACGCTTGCGTCGCACGGGATGCCGCGAGCCTTTCTGCTGCGGGGGCCGCGGCGTGGGCTTGGCTTGCGGATGACTGGGCGCCGTCGGACGGCCGTCCGCGCCGCGCGGACCACGCGCGGCGTGGCCTTTCCGCACGTGCGGCTCGTTGCGGCGACCGACGTCGCCGCGCACGGTCGGCCCGGCCTGGATCGCGCGGATCCACGCGTCGAGATCGCGCGCCAGCTCGGGATAGCAGTGATCGCGATACGTGGCCAGCGCGCGCAGCGCCGCCGGATCCTTCCACGGCTTGAGCACGAAGACGCCCTCGCGATCGCCGGGATCGAAGGGCGCCCCCGTGGCGAGGGCCATCACGACGTAGCGCCGCGTCAGCTCGGACATCCGTGGCCTCCGATGAGAGCGGGTGAGAACAACCGAGGGTACTGCCGTGGCCCGCGCAGCCGCAAGGCTCACACCCGCGTGGTGGGAGGCGCCGCGCGCCGCAGCCACGCCAGGCAGAGCACGAACGCCAGCGCGCAGGCCGCGGCCAGGACGGCGTTGGTGGCCCGATCCTGCACGGTGCCGCCGAACGCCGTCTGCAGCGTGAAGACGACGTTGTTCACGATGTGACACACGATCGCGGGCAGCACGCTTCCCGTGCGCTCCACGACGAAGCCCAGGTAGACGCCCATCGCGAACGCCAGCGCCATGTGCACGCCGGAGACGTCGACGTGCAGGACCCCGAAGCACGCGGCCGCGACGACGACGGCGCGCGCCGCGCCCCACGCCTCGGCCAGCCGCGTCTGCATGTAGCCGCGGAAGAACAGCTCTTCGGCCGCGCTCGCGAAGACTCCGAAGACGACGACGGCGGCGAACAGGTCGGGACCCGTCGCCCCTTCCAGCACACGCCGCACGACGGCCACCGAGCCGCGCTCGCCGAGACCGGCCAGCCACGTCACCGAATCGAGCAGCTGTCCGAGCGCGAGCATCCCGAGCGACATCACCGCGAGCGCGCGGCCCGTCTCCCAGCCGGGCGCCAGACGCAGCGCGCTGGGCGTCGTCGGCTGCACGATCGCCAGCAGCGTGAAGATCAGCGCGAACGACGACGCGAGGCTGCCAGCGATCAGCGCGGGCAGGGACTGCAGCAGCGTCTGGTCGGGCGTCTCGGGGAACATCGATTTCAGTGTGACGATGGCGGCGAAGGATGCCAGGAAGATGCCCCCCACGGCCGCGACGTACGTCGCGAACACCCTCCAGACAGCGCGCATCAGGCGTGCCGACGCTCCAGCCAGGCCTCGTCGGCGGACAGGCGCCCGGAGCCCGCGAAGAACAAGAGCAGCCCGCCCGCGAGCAGCATCAGATCCAGCCGCGCGCCGGCCCAGCCTGCGGTCGGCAGCTTCACCACGAAGGTGGCCACGATGAACTCGATCGCAAAGAGCAGGCCGACCCATCGGCCGAACAACCCGACGAGCAGCAGCGCGCCGCCGACGAGCTCGAGCAGCGCGATGAACGGACCGGTGACGGCCGGCATCGGCATCCCCATCTTGGCGAAGTTCGTCGAGACCGTGCCGAATCCACTCGCGACCTTGCTCCATCCGGCGCCGAGGAAGATCAGACCCATCGCCAGGCGCACCGCCATCACACCCCAGGTCGCATCCAACGCGCGCCCGATTGCCATGCATCGCCTCCGTGTCAGCGCGCGATGCTACCATGCGTGCATGGCGCGCGTCGTGCTCGCCGTGGTGCTCGCGCTTGCTCTGACCGCGTCGGCGTCGGCGCAGACGGCGTCGTGCGCGCCGACCAAGCCGGACATGCTCGGCCCCTTCTACAAGCCCGACGCTCCGGAGCGCGCCGTCACCGGTCAGGGCCTCGTCGTGACGGGAACGGTGCGCTCGTCGAAGGGCTGTGCCCCGCTTCGGGACGCGCGACTGGAGTGGTGGTCGGCCGATGGACGGGGCGAGTACCGCGACGAGCTGCGCGCGACCCAACGCCCCGCGGCCGATGGCACGTTCCGCTACGAGACGGTTGCGCCCGGACGGTATCCGGGGCGTCCGCCGCATCTGCATCTGAAAATCACCGCGCCCGGTCACCGCACGCTCGTCACGCAGCTCTACCCGCGTGACGGCCAACACGCGATCGCCGCGGAGCTCGTGCTAGTCGCGGACTGAGGGCACGCGCTCCCGCAGCGCCCGCTGCAGCGGCGCGCGCAGCCGATTCGGCGTCACCGACGCGGCCACGACCTCGTCCGCGCCCACGAACGTCGCCAGCGAGCCGAGCGCGTCCGCGAGGCCGGCCACCGCGGCGTCGCGCTCCACGACCACGCCGTCGCCGGGCGCCGGCGCGGCCGAGGCGAACCACGGCTCAAAGTGCGCGCTGAGCACGTCGAGCCGGCGCTCGAGACGGCGCGCTTTGGCGTCGACGCGGCCGATCAGGTGCCCGTCGTGAAGGATCGGCAGCGTGTAGTAGCCGTGCAGCCGCTTCGCGCTCGGCGTGTACACCTGGATGCGATAGTCGAAGCCGAACAGGCGCGCCACCCGCTCGCGATACCAGAGGAGCGAATCGAACGGCGCGAGCAGCGTCGTGCCGACGGATGGCGCCGCGCGGCGTCCGGCTCGTGCGAGCGCCGGCACGTCACGCGTCAGCACGAGCCAGCGCAGCGTCGAGCCCTCGACCTCGATCTCCGTGACGAGGCCGCGGGCGCGCATGTCGGCCAGCGGGGCGCGCCGGCCGCCGAGCCCGAAGCGTGGAAACGTGAAGTAGCCCGCGACGTCGGTGAGCGTGGCCGCGCCGAGCGCATGCAGGGTGCGCTCGAGGTGCCAGCGGCGGAACTCCTCCGTCGTCACGGCATCGCCCACGCCGGCGCCGGACAGCGCCCGCTCGAACAGATCGAACCGCTTGTGGAAATGCCGGCGCGAGTGGATGGCGAGCGCGCCGCTCATCCACAGATAGTGCAGCGCGTGCTGCACGGGCTTCCAGTTCCACCACCCGGCGCTGCCGCGCGGGCGACGTCCCTCGAAGTCCGCGTTCGCCATTGGCCCGTTCTGCGCGATCGTCTCGCGCACACGACGGAGCGTGCGCGTGTTGCGCCGCAGCCAGTCGGACCAGCCCGTGTGCTGTACACGATAGTCGAGCATCGCGCGGCGCCACCACGGCAGCGTCGAGATCGGCACCAGGCACGCCGCGTGCGCCCAGTACTCGAACAACAGCCGTCGCCCATACACGAGCCGATCGAGGCGCGCGCGATCGTAGAGCCCGAACCGGCTCCAGAGCGTCAGGTAGTGGGCGCGCTCCAGCACGTTGATCGAGTCGAGCTGGATGCCTCCGACATCCTCGGCGAACCGGCGCACGCGGCTCGCCGTGAGCGCGTGCGCGCGCGGACGCGCCAGGTGCTGGCGCTCGAGGAACAGCGCGATGACGGCGCGCAGCGGAACCGGTCTCAGCGAGCCCCGCCCTCAGCGTGTCGATCGACCGCGCCACTCGGCGATCTGCGCCGCGTGCTCGCGGTAATGACCGGCGCCGATGCCGTCGACGAGTCCGCGCGCCGCGCCGCCCTCGGCCAGCGCGGCTTCGGGCAACCGTCCGACGGCCTGCACGAACGCGCGGTGCGAGCCCTCGAGCTCGCGGAGCAGATCGGGGTCCGCGACGTCCTTGCGCTCGTCGACGAAGTGCCTATTCCAGCGATCGAAGTCGTCATAGGTGCCATCGGGGTATGGCGGCTCTCCGCGGGCCAGGCGCTCGAGCGCGGGCCCCATCTCGCGGTGCCAGCCGGCAATGTGCGCCACGATCTGCCGCACGCCCCATGTCCCGAGCCAGACCTCGGTCATCCCGACTTCGTCGAGGCCGTGAACGGCGGCTCTCAGATTCGCGTACTCGCGCTCGGCCGACTGGATCATAGCTTGCCTGCTGTCCATCGCGCACCTCCCTGCGTGGCTGCTCTCGCGCAGAGGACACCAATCGGCGGCGTGTGTGAAATGGCGGGAGTGAGTCGAAGCGGACGACGCGACGTGGGGCGGAGCGCGGGCTCCGCCCCGAGTCGCCGGTTACTTCTTGGGGGCGCTGGCCGCGGTGTCTTGCTTGGCGATGACCTGGTCCTTGATCTTTTCGTACGTGGCGCGCGGCAGCACCTTCTTGGAGACGAGCTCGTCCTTCCGCTTGTACGGACGGTTGTCGATGATCTTCTTTGACAGTGCGTCGCCGATGCCCGGCAGCTGCTTGAGCTCCTCGTCGCTGGCGCTGTTGATGTCCAGCTGCTTCTTCATGGGCTTGCCGGCGCCACCCTTGGCCTCCGGACTGTCGCTCTTGGCCGGAGGCTTCGTGGTCGTGCCCGCCGCGTGGACCGCCGGAACGGCGACGGTGCCGAGCGCGAACATCAGCGCCACCAATATCGCGATGAGTCTGGTCATGAGCCCCTCCTCGGAATGGTCGATGGTTAGATCGTAGCAGACGATCCGGCGAATCCCGCTCAACGCTCGGCGCCCGACGGCGCCGGCGGCGCGTCGGCGAGCCGGCCGAGCGTCGCTTCGACCGGCGTCTCACGCCCGTTGCGGAGGACACGCAGCGCGACCTTCGTGCCGGGCGGCGTCCCCGCGACGCGCCGGGTGAGATCGTGCGGGTTTTGGATCGGCTCCCCTTGAAACGCGACGATGATGTCGCCGGGCTTGATCCCCGCGCCCGCCGCCGGCGAGCCGGCCACGGTCTCGGCGACCAGCGCGCCACGACTGCTCTCGAGCTTGGCCGCCGTCCGCGCTTCGGGCGTCACCGGCCCGACCGACACGCCGAGAAAGCCGCGGACGACCTCGCCGCGGTCCTTGAGCTGGCGCAGCACGTCCTTGGCGAGGTTGACGGGTATCGCGAAGCCGATGCCGACCGATCCGCCCGTCTGCGAGAAGATCGCCGTGTTGATGCCCACGAGCGTGCCCCGGGTATCGACGAGCGGACCGCCCGAGTTGCCAGGGTTCACCGACGCGTCCGTCTGAATGAAGTCGTCGTACGGTCCGCTGCCGATGAACCGCTCCTTGGCGCTCACGATGCCGGTCGTCACCGTCTGCTCGAGCCCGAACGGGTTACCGATCGCCATCACGGGCTCGCCGACCTCGAGCTTGTCGGAATCGCCGAACGGCAAGGCCGGCAGATTCTGCGCCTGGATCTTCAGCAGCGCCACGTCGGTGCGCGCGTCGATCCCGACGACCTTGGCGGGGTACTCGCTGTGATCGCTCAGGCGAACGACGATCTCGTCCGCGTCCGCCACCACGTGCCCGTTGGTGACGATGTAGCCGTCCGCCGACGCGATGACGCCGGAGCCGAGGCTCTGGCGTCCGCGGGGCGGCTCGCCGCTGCGCGGTCCGCGATCGAAGAAGCGACGGAAGAAGTCTTCCGGCAGCGGCCCGCGCCCTTTCACCCGCTGGGTGGTGGACACGTTCGCCACCGCAGGCCGTGTGACCTTGGCGAGGTCCACCCAGATCCGGAGCGGTGCGGGAAGCTGCGCCTCGCCGCCCTTTTCCTGCCAGAACGGCGAGGCGCTCGCGTGCTTGGTCTTCGGCGGATTCACGTTGACCGTGACCACGCCGGTCGCCCACAGGGCGGCCGCGGTCGCGGCCACGATCACGATGAGTGCCGCCGAGCGCCGCATCAAGCGGCCCGGCGCTGACCGCCTGCCATCTGCTGCATCTGCGCGCCGAGCTCCTGCAGGCGCTCCTTCCCGAGCTTCTTCTCACACATCGGGAACATCTCGTCCTCTTCCTCGTCGGCGTGGTGCTCGACGAGCTCGGAGAGAACGGTCATCTTCGCGGCGAACCGTTCGTCTTCGGGATCGACTTTGGGCAGCTCGGCCAGCACGAGGTCGACCACGTGGTGCTCCTCGAACGACTCGTCGACGAGCTCCTCGGCCTTCGACGAACCGATCTCGCGGACGGCCGGGTAGAAGATCTCTTCCTCGATCTTCGTATGCATCTTCAGCTCGTTGGCAATCTCGTCCATCAACTGACGGCGCTGGCGGCCGTCCTCGGTCTTCTCGACCTTCTTGAACAGGGCCTTGACGCTCTTGTGTTGCTTCTTGAGTAGGTCGGTCGCCTTCATAGATCCACCTCCGGGAAGCCCATCAGCAAGAAATTTGCCGGTTAGTTCTGACCTTCGAGGGCGACGCGCGCGAGGGCCGCCTGCAGCAAGCCCAGGTACCAGGACGTGGTCTCGATCACCAGCACCGGTGTCATGCCGCGGCTCACGGTGAAGTGGTACACACGCTGGGCGGGCTGCGTCTGGGGATCCGGCAGGTCGGCCATGCTTACACTGACAGCAACGCCGATGCCACAGACGCCGCCCCGCCCGATGCTGGCCTCGCTCGACGAGGCACCGCTCGCCGATCCCCGTTTCGCGTACGAGCCCAAGTACGACGGTATTCGAGCCCTGGCGGTCGTGCACGCGGGCGGCGGCCCGGACGGGGTGAAGCTCTGGTCGCGACTGGGTAACGACAAGACCCGACAATTTCCCGAGATCGCCCGCGCGCTCGCCACCTTCGCCCGCGGCCTGAAGGCCGACGTGCTGCTCGACGGCGAGATCGTGGCCCTGGACCAACACGGCGAACCCGCAGGCTTTCAACGCCTGCAGGGGCGGATGCATCTGACCTCCGAGCGCGACATCGGCGGGCGTGAAGGCATCGAGCCGGTCGCGTTCGTGGCGTTCGACGTGCTCCGTGACGGCGAGCACGACGTGCGGCCGCTGCCGCTCACGGCCCGCCGCGCGCGGCTCGAGCGCATTTTCGGCAACACGGGCACGCCGCGGCTGCGACTGTCGGAGTTCCGTGCCGGCGATGGGCGCGAGCTCTATCACGACGTGCTCTCGCACGGATGGGAAGGCCTGGTCGCCAAGCTGCTCGATTCGCCGTACCAGTCGGGTCGGCGCAGCAGCGCCTGGCGCAAGATCAAGGTCTCGCGCCGTCAAGACTGTGTGGTGGGCGGATGGACCGAGGGGCGCGGCAGCCGCGCTCACTTCGGCGCGCTGCTGCTCGGCGTGTGGCAAGGCGGCTCACTCGTCCACGTCGGCCACACGGGCCCCGGCTTCTCCGAGCGCGAGCTCGCGCGCGTGGCCGACATCTTGCGCCCGCTCGAGACCGCGACGTGTCCGTTCGCGACCCGTCCGGTCGCGAACGAGCGGCCGCACTGGACGCGCCCCGAGGTCGTGGTGGAGGTTGCCTTCACCGAATGGACGGCGGACGGCAAGCTGCGACACCCGAAGTATCTCGGCGTTCGCGACGACGTCGATCCTCGCCAGGTCCGGCGCGAGCCGGCACGCATGATCCGCGCGCCGAAGCGCGCCGTCGCTCCAGCGCGTGCCGTGTCACGCCGCAACCGCCGCGCGCGCGACATCGACCCGTGGCCGAAGGCCACCGGCGCGACCGGCGCGTTGATCGCCCGGCTGACCGAGCTCGAGGCGAGCCGGACGGATGCCGTCGTCGACGTGCCCGGCGGCGGCACGGTCACGGTCGGGCACCTCGACAAGGTCTTCTGGCCGGGGCTCGGTCTGACGAAGGGCGCCCTGCTCCGCTACTACGCGTGGGTCGCACCGTTGCTGCTGCCGGCAGTCGCCGACCGGCCGCTGGTCATGCGCCGCTTTCCCGACGGCGTGCGCGGCAAGGCGTTCTATCAGCAGCGTGCGCCCGCGGAGGTCCCGTCGGGTGTCCGAGTGGAGCGCCTGCCGGTCGACACGGAGGTGCCGAGCCGACTCATCGGCGGCTCGCTCGTCACGCTGCTGGCGATGGCGCAGATCGCCGCGATCTCGCAGGATCCCTGGTTCTCACGCCTGGGCTCGCTGGACGACGCGGATCACGTCGTACTCGATCTCGACCCGATGCCCGGCGTTCCCTTCGCCACGGTCGTCGACATCGCGCGCTGGATCTACGACGAGCTCGAGCGCATCGGCACGCCGTCGGCGCCCAAGACCTCGGGCGCGACCGGCATGCACGTGTACGTGCCGCTGCCACCGGGCACGTCGTATGAGGCGGGGCGAATCTTCTGCGAGATCGTCGCCACGCTGGTCGCCGAGCGCCACCCGCGGGTCGCAACGGTCGAGCGCGCGGTGGACGCACGCGGTCGTCGGGTCTACGTGGATTACATGCAGAACTTTCGAGGCAAGACGCTCGCCACGGCGTACAGCGCGCGCGGCTCGGAGTTTGCCGGCGTGTCGACGCCGCTGACCTGGCGCGAGGTTCGCGCCGGTCTGGACCCGCGCGACTTCACGCTCACCACGATGCCGGATCGCGTGCGCCGCGTCGGCGACCTCTGGGCGGCGCTGCGCCGATCACCGGGCGCGAATCTCGCCGCGATCCTAGAGGCCAGCCGTCCTCGGCGCGTACTATGAGCGGGATGACGGACGCGTGGGGCATCGCCGACGGCTATCACGACGCATTTGGCGTGTGGCGCGCGCCCTCGCCGACGACGCGCGAAACGTTGCGTCGCGCGATGGGCGCCGAGGGCGAGGCGCCACCGCCGGCGCCCGTGCTCGTGCGACGGGTCGGCGAGCCCATCGATGTCCCCGCCCGCGCGCGGCTCGTGCTCGAACACGGCGCCGAGCTCGACGTCGATGGCCGCGTGCCGGCCGACGTGCCGCCGGGCTACCACGAGCTGCGTCCGGCCGACGATGGCCCGCCGATCACGCTGATCGTGAGTCCCGGACGATGTCCGGTCCCCGACCGTCGCGCGTGGGGCTGGGCGGCCCAGCTCTACGCGACGCGATCGACCGAGTCGTGGGGCATCGGCGACCTGGCCGATCTGCGGCGGCTCGGTCGCTGGGCCGCGGGTCTCGGCGCGAGCACGATCCTCATCAATCCGCTGTCAGCGCCGCTGCCGCTGCGCGCGCAACAACCGAGCCCCTATTACCCATCGAGCCGCCGTTTCGTGAACCCGCTGTACCTCCGTGTCGAGGAGGCGCCCGGCGCCTCGGCGCTGGGCGTCGAGCTGGACCGCCTCGCGGCCCTCGGCCGCGCGCTCGATGCCGAGCGCGTGCTCGATCGCGGGCGTGTCTTCGACGTCAAGATGGACGCGCTCGAGCGGCTCTGGGCCAAGGGCAACGCGGCCGGCGGCGACTTCGAGCGCTGGCTGAGTGAGCGCGGGACGAGCCTGCGAGAATTCGGGACTTTCTGCGCCCTCGCGGAGCACCACGGCGGCGGCTGGCACGCCTGGCCCGCGGAGCACCAACGGCCGACGTCGCCGGCGGTCGCCCGCTTCGCGGAGGCGCACGTCGATCGCGTGCGGTTTCACGGCTGGCTGCAGTGGCTCGCGGAACGCCAGCTCGACGCGGCCGCTCGGGAGATCGGCATCATGCAAGACCTGCCGATCGGCGTCGATCCGGACGGCGCCGACGCCTGGGCCTGGCAGGACGCGCTCGCGACGGGCGCCTCGATCGGCGCACCGCCCGATCGCTTCGTGACGCGTGGTCAGGACTGGGGCCTGCCGCCGTTCGTGCCGCACCGCCTGCGTGCGCTCGCCTATGCTCCGTTCATCGAGACCATTCGCGCCTCGCTGCGCCGCGGCGGCGGCCTGCGCATCGACCACGTCATGGGCCTGTTCCGGCTGTTCTGGGTGCCGCACGGCCTGCCGCCCGCCGAGGGCGCCTATGTCCGCTATCCCGCCGACGATCTGCTCGCCATCGTCGCGCTCGAAAGCCAGCGCGCGAACGCGACCGTGGTCGGCGAAGACCTCGGAACCGTCGAGGAGGGCGTGCGCGAGCGCCTCGCCGCGCACGGGATCCTCTCGTATCGGGTCGCGTGGTTCGAGGAGCGCCCGCCGGCGCACTATCCCGGGCTCGCCATGGCGGCCGTCACCACGCACGACCTGCCCACGATCGCGGGACTGTGGACCGGCGCGGACGTGCACGAGCAGCGGCAGCTCGGCCTCGTGGACGACGATTCGGCGCTCGATTCGACGCGCGGTCGGCTGTCGCAGCTCGCGCGGCTCGGCGAGGACGCGCCAGTGACCGACGTGATCGAAGCCGTGCACTCACGGCTGGCCGAGGCGCCGTCGCTGCTCGTGACCGCCACGCTCGAGGATGCGCTCGCCGTGGCCGAACGCCCCAACGTCCCGGGCACGTCGTTCGAGCGTCCCAACTGGTCACTCGCACTGCCGTTGACCCTCGAGGCGCTCGAGACGGCGCCGCTGCCGCAACGCATCGCCGCGATCCTCGACGCGCGGCAGCGGTGATCGCGTGAGGGTGCTCGTCACCGGCGGCGCGGGCTACATCGGCAGCGTGGTGACGGAGGCGCTGCTGGGGCGCGGTCACGAGGTCGTCGTCTACGACAACCTCGTCTGCGGTCATCGTGACGCCGTGCCGGACGCGGTGCCGCTCGTCCTCGGCGACGTGCTGGATGCCACGACGCTGGGCGGCGAGCTGCGCGAGCACCGCATCGAGGGCGTCGTGCACCTGGCCGGGCTGTCGCTCGTGGGCGAATCGATGAGCGATCCCGGCCGCTACTATCACGCCAACGTCGCCGGCGGTCTCACGCTGCTCGACGCGATGCGCGGCGCCGGCGTTGGCCTGCTCGTCTTCTCGTCCAGTGCCGCCGTCTACGGCGGGCCGGACAAACAGCCGATCGAGGAGAACGATCCTCCGGCGCCGACCAATCCCTACGGCGAAAGCAAGCTGGTCGTCGAGCGGGCGATCGCCTGGTATGGCGCCGCCTACGGGCTGCGCGGCGTGAGCCTGCGCTACTTCAACGCCGCCGGGGCGAGTGCGCGCTGCGGCGAGCGCCACCATCCCGAGACGCACCTGATCCCGATCGTGCTCCACGCCGCCGCGGGACGTCGCGACGGCGTCACGATCTACGGCGACGATTACCCGACCCGCGACGGCACGTGCGTGCGCGACTACGTGCACGTCCTCGATCTCGCCGACGCCCACGTGCGTGCGCTGGACGCGCTCGCCGCCGGCGCACCGACGGCGAGCTACAACCTCGGCTGCGGCGGCGAGGGCTACACGGTGCGGGAGGTGGTGGCGGCCGCGAGCGCAGTCACCGGGCGCCGAATCGTCACGCACGTCGGGCCGCGCCGCCTCGGCGACCCGGCGACGCTCGTGGCGGCGACGGGTCGGATCACCCGCGAGCTCGGCTGGCGTCCGCAGCACCAGGATCTGCGCGAGATCATCGAATCAGCCTGGCGGTACGAGGACAAGCGCGGCGGCGACGGCACCTAGCGCGCCAGCGCGACGCAGGCGACGCCAGCCAGCACGATGCTCGCGGCGGCGAGCCGCGGCCCCACGCGTCCCTCACCCATCCACAGCGTGCCGATGAGCGCCGAGAGAACGATCGAGAGCTCGCGCGCGGCGACGACGTACCCCGTCTTCGACAGCCGGAAGGCGAGAAGCACCAGCGTGTAGCCACTCGCGCTCATGGCCCCGACGGCGAGGATCGCTCGCCAGTTCGCGATCCACTCATGTCGCACCGCCTCGCGTCGAGTGAGCAGCGCCGCCGGCAGGAGCACGAGCCCGCAGCCCGCCTCCATCAGCAGCATGTACGGCACGGGATGCAGACGGGCCACGCCGGCCTTGTCGTTGAGGGAATAGGCCGCGATGCTGAGTCCGGTGATCATCGCCCACACCGTTGCGGCGCCCAGCGGGGCGCCCGTCGCGACCGCGTGGCGCTGACCCACCTGGTGCAGCGTGATGACGCCCGCGACCACGCCCACGATGCCGACGACGCCGATCGGTGAGAGTCGCTCGTCGAGCAGGACATAGGCGCCCACCGGCACCAGCGCGACGCCGAGCCCGCGCGCAATCGGATAGACGATCGAGTAGGCGCCTGTCGAATAGGCCCGGCCGAGGGCATAGAAGTACAGCACGTGCAGCGCGATCGTGCCGAGGACAAATGGCATCGCGCGCGCGGGGACGCCATCGCGCCAGAGCCACGGGACCGACAGCGGGGCCAGGATCGGCGCGGCCACGCAGGAGCACAACGCGAGAAACGCCAGCGGATCGGTGCCGCGCTTGGCGAGCGCGTTCCAGCCGGCGTGCAGGACCGCCGCCGCCAGCACGAGGGCGAGCGCGCCGGCAGTCACCGCGAGAGCTCTGCCGCGCAGACCTCACACACGCGTGGGGACGCCCAGCTCGGCGAACGCCTCCGCGAACGCGCGCACCACGCCCGCCATGTCGCGCGGTGTGAGCGTCCCCATGTTGGCCACCCGGAACGCGTACGTGCGCAGGTCGCCCTGTCCTGCGTAGATGACGTAGCCGCGCCGCTTGAGCGCGTCGTGGAGGGCGTCATAGGCGACGCCCGGCGGGAGCCGGAACGTCGTGAGGATGTTCGAGCGTCCCGGCGGCGCGACGAGGATCTCGAGACCGAGGTGCTCGAGGCCGTCGCGCAGCACGCGCGCGTTCTCGGCATAACGCGCGACGCGATGCTTCACGCCCTCCTGCGCCAGCTCGGCCAGCGCCTGCTCCATGGCGTGCAACACCTGCACCGCCGGCGTGAACGGCGTGTTGTCCTGCTCCTGGCTGATGAAATGCGCGTGCAGATCGAGGTACACCGAGCGTGGCGCCCGCGCACGGAGCGCCTGCAGCGCGGCGCGCCGCGCGAGGACGAACGAGATGCCCGGCACGCCCTGCAGGCACTTGTTGGCGCTGGCGGTGACGAAGTCGAGCGGCTCCTGCGCGACGTCGAGCGGCTCGCCGAACAGGCTCGACATCGCATCCACGATCAGCCGCCGGCCGAGGCGATGTGCGACGCGCCCGACCTCGGCGACGGGATTCAGCAGCCCGGTGGTCGTCTCGTGGTGGACGACCGCGACGTGGCTGACGTCGGAATGCGTGGCGAGCGCCACCTCGACGTCGGCGACGCTCACCGGCGTGAAGATGTCCGAGCGCACGGCGTACGCGGCAATGCCGTGGGCGCGGGCGATCTTCAGCATCCGATCGCCGTAGACGCCGTTGTCGACCACGAGGAGCGCGCGGTCGGCGGGCACGGCCGAGCAGATCGCGGCCTCGACCGCCGCGGTGCCGGAGCCCGTGAACAACACCGTCGTCCAGTCGTCGCCGCAGCCCGCGAGCCGGGTCACCTCGGCGCGGCAGCGGCGCATCATGTCGAAGTACTCGGGCTCGCGGTGACAGAGATCGGGCATCACGAGCGCCGCGCGGACCGTCGCCGTGGTGTTGGCGGGTCCGGGGTTCAGCAGAGTCCACTCACGATCGGCCATTCAACGCCTCACGAGGTCGTAATAATGCGCGTACGTCTCCTCGCAGGCTACACGAACCCACGCGGCGTCCCAAGCGCGCGCGCCAAATCGGCCGACGGCCATCGGCCCCGGATCGAGCGTCGCCGTGTCGCCCGTGACCGCCTCGGCCACGGCGCGTCCGACGCCGCCCGAGCCCGCGATGCCGTGGGCACAGCAGCCGGTCGCCACGAAGGCGCCGGCAAGGCCCGGCAGCGGACCGACGACGAAATGGCCGTCCGGCGTGTACGTCGGCACGCCGGCCGTGCCGCCCACGACCGGCGCCTCGGCGAGCTCGGGGATGACGTCGAACAGCGCCGGAGCATGGACGGTCAGGACGTCGCGATCGCGCGGCGTCGCCGCCACCGTGAACGCTGCGTGCGCGCCGACGTCGACGCCGAGCGGTGTCGTCTCGAAGAAGCCGAGCATCAGGCCGCCCACCTCCGGACGCAGATAGGCCAGTCGATCCGGAATCCGCACCACGGGAAACGCGGCGCTGAGCCAGTCCCTCGGCGCGGTGACCCACGCCTGGTGTCTCACCGCAAACGCGGGGACCGCGCCACCGGCGCGCCCGACGATCGCGGACGTCCAGGCGCCCGCCGCGATCACCACGGCGTCGGCGTCGACATCTGCCGCGCGCGTCGTGACGCCGCACGCGCGATCGCCGCGCGTGCGAACACTCAGCACATCACAGCCGGTGACGAACGTCACGCCGAGCCGGCGCGCAGCGCCCGCATATGCGGAGGCCAGCGTGTACGGCTCCGCATAGCCGTCGTTCGGCATCCACGCGGCCGGACGATCCTTGGGGGCGTGCACACCCGGAGCCAGCCGCGGGAGGTCGTCGGCGCCGACGAGCGTGGCGTCCACGCCGAAGCGTCGGGCCGCGGCGACCTGTTCTCGGATCTCGGCCTCCCGCTCGGGCGTCAAGGCCAGGCGCAGCGATCCGGTCCGCCTGAACCCCGTGATGAATCCCTCCGCCTCCAGCGCCGCGATGTCGGCGAGCGTCTGGCCGACGATGGCGGACTTGAGGGCCGACGTCCGCAGCTGGCCGATGAGGCCGGCCGCCTGACTCGTCGTCGCGGCGTTGAGCTCGTCGCGCTCGAGCACGAGCACGTCGCGGACGCCCGCGCGCGCGAGGTGCCAGGCCGCCGCGCAGCCAAGAATGCCGCCGCCCACGATGGCGACACGCGCGTGACGCGGCAGGCTCACGCCGCGCCCGCGCTCGCCCGACTCACGGCGGGGCTCAGACGACTCGGTTGAGGGCGAGGTCGAACGCGTCGAAGTTGCGAACTCGCGCGCCGGGCTCGCGGCGCGTCGCGCGGTTCAGCACCACCGGCACGCGCTGCTCGGATAGCCCGCCGTGCGACCGCAGCGGGGCGTCCAGGCCCGAGAGATCGTGGCGACTGGCGGAGGTGCCGACGACCGTGTGACGCTCGCTGACCACGATCACGTCGCCGACGCGATCCTCCGGCAGCTCGAAGCGGCGACATGCTTCCTTGCGCTCGAGCACCGCCTCCATGCCCGGCAGCCGGGTGAGCCGCTCGATGGCCTCGTCCACCCGCGTCTCGGGCGGCAGATAGATCGTCGCGAACGAGCCGAGCGCCCCATGGTGGACGACGTACGGATCCGTGATCGGCAGGATCACACGCGCGCGGCCCGCCCCGAGCCACGCGTCGAGCATATCTTGCAGATACACGACCTGAGGCCGGCCGGCGGCGTCGGTCTTGGCATTCATGCCGTGGTCGGCGGTGAGCGCGATCGTGCAGCCGACGGCGTCGAGCTGCTGAAGGTAGCCGTCCATCATCCGATAGAACGCGTTGGCGGCCGGCGTGCCGGGCGCGTGCTTGTGCTGCACGTAATCGGTCGTCGACAAATACATGACGTCCAGCGGCCGTGACGTCATGAGACGGACGCCGGCGGCGAACACGAACTCACTGAGGTCTGCGCTGTAGACCGACGGCAGCGGCCGACCGACGAAGCGCAGGGCGTCGACGATCCCATGCTCCGCCTCGGTGGTCTCGTTCGCCTTCTCGGAAGAAAAGCAGATGCCTTTCATCCCGTGGCCGAGCAGCCGCCGCAGCTTGTCCTTGGCCGTGACGACGGCCACCGCGGCACCGGCGTCGGCCAGACGCGCGAGGATCGTCTCGGCGCGCAGGTACTTCGGGTCGTTCATCATGACTTCGACGCGCGCGTGCGGATCCCAGAAGTAGTTGCCGGAGATGCCGTGGACCGCGGGCGGCGCGCCGGTCACGATCGACAGATTGTTCGGATTGGTGAACGACGGCATCACGCACTCACCGACGAGCGACGTGCCGGCCCCCCGCGCCGAGGCCAGCCACGGCATCGCCCCCGCCTCGACCGCGCGGTCGAGATAGGCCGGCTCGCAGCCGTCGACACAGACGACGACGACCGGCGTGCGGGGCCGCGCATACCGGCGGCCGTTGACCTCGATGGAGGGGCCCTCGATCATCGGCCACCATCGTATACTCTTTTCATTCCCAGGTAGCCATGCACCACCTGGTTGTCTTGGACCTCGCGAGCGACCTGTCGATCGGCCTGGCGTGCGCGGCGATCGCAGCGGCGCTCCTCCACTTCGCGCGCCGGCACACCGGACTGCCGTACGTCCGCGTGTTCGTCGCGTTCGCGCTGTTCGTCATCGCGGACGGCGCCACGCATCTGGCCGCGGTGTGGGTGGTGTGGCAGCCCAGCGCGTGGCTGGCCACCGCGCTCAAGATCGTGACGGCGCTGGCCTCGGTGGCGGCGGCGCTGCTGCTTCCCCCGCTCGTCCCTGCGGCCGCGAGCCTCGGCACGGCCGGAGCCGTCCTCGACGCGACGCCGGACGCCATCGTGCTCGTCGACGCCGACGGCGCGATCCGGCTCGTGAACGAGCGCGCGGAGCGGCTGTTCGGCTATTCGCGTGGCGAGCTGGTCGGGCGCCCATCGAGCCTGCTCTTGCCCGACGACGTGCGTGTGGCCCGCGACGTTCAGCGCGACGTGTACGCCATCCGGCGCGATGGCAGTCGCTTCCCCGCCGAGATCAGCGTGAGTCCGCTCGTCGCCGACGGCGGACGCTTCATCACCGCCGTCGTCCGCGACGTGAGCGATCGTCAACGGCGCGAGGAGGATCGCGCCGAGCGCAGCCGTGCCGAGACGGCGCGGCTGCAGGCCGAGGAAATGGGACGGCGCGCCTCGTTCATTGCCGAGGCCAGCCGCGTGCTGTCGGCCTCGCTCGACTACGAGGCCACGCTGCGCAGCGTCGCGCGGGTGGCCATTCCGTATCTCGCCGACTACGTGCTCGTCGACGTCCTCGAAGGGCGCGGCCGGCTGCGCCGGCTCGCCGCCGCCCATCCCGATCCGATCGTCGAGGAGCGGCTGTCGAGCCAGCGTCCGGCGGCGGTCGCCGTCGGCGGCGCCGGCGCGGTGGACGGGGTGATCGAGCGCGGCGAGCCGACGCTCGTCCGCGACGTGAGCGAGGAGTGGCTCACGGCGCGGGCATCCGACGCCGAGCATCTCGGCGCCGGATTCGGCGGTCCGCCCACCTCGCTGATGCTGGTACCGCTGCGGGCGCGCGGCCGCACACTGGGTGTCGTCTCGTTCGCGCTCGCCAACGGCAAGCGCCGCTACACGCTGGCCGATCTCGCGCTCGCCGAAGATCTTGCGCAGCGGGCGGCGCTCGCCGCGGACAATGCCCGGCTCTATCGCGAAGCGCAGGACGCCAGCCGCGCCAAGGACGAGTTCCTGGCGGTGTTGTCCCACGAGCTGCGCACACCGCTCACGCCGGTGCTCGGCTGGATCCGAATCCTGCGCTCGGGGACGCTCGCGCCGGAGGCGACCGAGCGCGCACTCGACACGGTGGAGCGCAACACGCGACTGCAGGCCCAGCTCGTGGAGGACCTGCTCGACGTCTCGCGGATCATCGCCGGCAAGCTCAGCCTCGATCTGCGTCCCATGGCGCTCGGCCCACTGGTGGACGCCGTCATCGACAGCATGGCGGCCTCGGCCGCGTCCAAGTCGATCGTCATCGGCCGACAGGTCGAGCCCGACCTGCCCCGGCTCGAGGCCGACGCCAACCGTCTGCAGCAGGTGCTCGCCAATCTGCTGTCGAACGCCGTGAAGTTCACGCCCGTCGGGGGACGCATCGACGTCGGCGCCCGCCGCGTCGGCAATGGCGTCTGCCTCACTGTCGCCGACACCGGCGACGGGCTCGCGCCCGACGTCGCGCCACACATCTTCGATCGCTTCCGCCAGGCGGACAGCACGATCACGCGTCAGTACGGCGGTCTCGGCCTCGGGCTCTCGATCGTGCGCCACATCGTCGAGCGTCACGGCGGCACGGTCGAGGCGGCAAGCGAGGGGCTCGGTCGGGGGACCACGTTCACCGTGACGCTGCCGCTCGGAGGCGGCGTCTCCGATGCCTCCCGCGGAACCGCGCACCCACCGGCGCCCGCGGCGAAGGATCTGCTGGCCGACGTGCGCGTGCTGGTCGTGGACGACGATCCTGACACGCGCGAGCTGGTGACCGTCATCCTGCAGCGCGCGGGGGCCGACGTCGCTGGCGCGGGCTCGACCGACGAGGCGCTGCGGCACGCCGAGCAGCGGGCGCCGGACGTCGTCGTGAGCGATCTCGCGATGCCGGCGCGCGACGGGTACGCGCTGCTGCGCGCGCTGCACGGCCGCGGCCTCGCGCGCGGCCTGGTGACCATCGCGCTGACGGCCCACGCCAGGCGTGAGGATCGCGAGCGCGCGCTGGGCGCCGGCTACGACGCGTACGTGACGAAACCGGTGGAGCCTGCGGCGCTCGCCACGCTCGTCAAGGAGCTCGTGGAGAAGCGCCGGCGATCGGCCTGATCTCGGCGAGCGCACGCGCCGTCTGCTCGATGAGCTCGGTCGACGTCGATTTGTCTTTGCCGACCAAGCCGCGGCGAACACCCATCTTCAGCCGCGTGAGGACCGGCGTCACCGGCTCGACCTGGACGGTGATCGTGCGGTGCAGCGCTTGGCCCGCGATGCGCGCGCCACCGTCGTCGAGCGGAGTGTTCTCGATGATCTCGATCTCGAGATCGCGGAAGCACTGGAGCAGCGCCGTCCGCACGTCCGCCGCGGGTGCGCTGAAGGTGCGATATGCGGTGCCGCCGAGCGTGTACTCGACGCCGGCTTTCGCGGCGCCGCCGGCGGCATCGCTCATCGCCGCCAGGCCGAGCGCCGGCAGCGCGGCGGCGGCAACGCATCCCGATGCCATCAGGGGCAGCAGGAGTACGGCCGCCAGACGCGCATACACGTCATCGATCTGCTGCAAACGCGGTGCCCGCGAGTCATCACCGCGCGAGTCCCGCGTTGCCGGTCACGCCGCGCAGCGACGGCACGTTGGGCGACAGCGGCGGCACGGTCTTGCGATCGCGCAAGTAGCGCGCGACCACGTCCCACATCGGTTCGCCGCCGGCGGCGCGCGCCTGGGCGGACACCGGCGCCCAACTTGCGACGCGGTACGTGCGACTCGCGGTGACCGGCCGGCCGCGGATCCTGAGATCCGAGATGCGCCGGCCGGCGCGCGCTCCCGGATCACACGTATACGTCACCCCTCCCACCCGCACCATGTCGCCGCCCTGCTGGTAGTACGGGTCGGGATTGAAGAGGTTGTCAGAGACGTCCTCGAGCACGCGCCGCAACGCCTCGCCGGTCATGTCGGTCAGCGTCGTCTGCGGATACGTGATCGCCGTCTGGCTCATGACGTCTTCGAGCGAGATCGTCTGGCCGGGCAGCAGCGTGGAGCCCCAGCGAAAGCCGGGTGACAGCGCGACCTCGGCGCCCTTCACGGTCATCAGCGCGTCGACGAGCAGCTGATCCCACGTGCCGCTGAAATTACCGCGGCGATAGAGCAGCCCTTCCGTCACCGCGAGCGGCTCGGCCAGCCGCGCCTCCCACGGCGCGCGGAGCCGCGCGATCAGCGCGGCCATCGCGGCATCGGCGGGCACGAGATCGGAGAACACCGGCAGGAGCCGGTAGCGATACCCGGCGACGCCCGAGGCGCGCACGTCGAGATCGAGCACGGCCAGGAACTTGCCGCTCGATCCCGCGTTCGTGACGAGCGTGCGGCCGCCGCCGTTATCGACCACGAGCGGACGCGGCAGCCCGTCGTGGGTGTGGCCGCCCAGGATCGCATCGAGCCCCCGCACCCGCGACGCGAGCTTGACGTCGACGTCGGTGCCGTTGTGGGAGAGCAGCACGACGGCGCGCGCGCCACGGCCGCGCGCCTCGTCCACCACCGTCTGCAGATGAGCCTCCTGGATCCCGAACGTCCATTCGGGGACGAGGTCGCGCGGATTCGCGATCGGCGTGTACGGAAACGCCTGGCCGATCACGGCCACCGCGACACCGTTGACTTCGCGGAGCACGTACGGCGCAAACACCAGGTCGCCGAAGTCGAGCGTCTTCACGTTGTGGGCGACGAACGCGATGTGGTCCTTCAACTCGCGCTCGACGATCTCGCGCACGCGCTCGGCCCCGTACGTGAACTCCCAGTGGCCCGTCATGACGTCGACGCCCAGCGCGCGTGCGGCCTCGACCATGTCCTGCCCCCGTGTCCACAGCGCGGTGGCGGAGCCCTGCCACGTGTCGCCCGCATCGAGGAGCAGGGCGCCCGGCCGGCTCGCCTTCAGGCGCTTGACCAGCGTCGCCAGATGCGCGAAGCCGCCGACACGACCGTAGGTGGCGGCGGCACGCGCGAAGTCGAGGTGCGTGAGCGCGTGCGCCTCCCGCGTCCCGGGCGTCACGCCGAAGTGGCGCAGCAAGCGCTCGCCGACGAGGTGTGGTGGACGATTCGCCGCGGCCCCGAGACCAAGGTTGACGCTCGGCTCGCGATAGTAGAGCGGCGCGAGCTGCGCGTGGCAGTCGCTCAGGTGCAGCAGGCTCACGTTGCCGAATCGCGGGGGATCGTAGAGCTCGTCGGCGTCGACGCCTCGCGCGTCGATCGCGAATCCCGCGGTCGCGGCCGCCGCAAGCACGCGCACGAACTCGCGTCGAGTCACGGCCGTGCGTTCAACCGCGCCGCTGCAATCGAGAGCTCATCGTGATGCAACGCGATCCCTCGTCGGTCCCGCGATTGTACTGCCATGTGCAGCCCGATCGCAGCGCCGCGGGCCCGCGATGCCAGAGCGACACCATCGCGTCAGCACGCCGACGGCCGCGGGCCGGTCAGTGCAGCGAATTGCGCGACATTGCGCGCGTCGCGTCTGGCGCAGACCTTGCGTTGGAATGCTCGGGTCGCCGCGCCGGCCACGGCGCCGCTTGACGTTCGTCACGAAAGGATGGCTCGCGTATATGCCGACCTCGATGAGAATGCGATGGGCACGCGTGGAGTACCAGCTCGATCTCCGAGCGCCGCAGCGACCGGTTCCGCTCGGCGTCGTCGTGGTCGCCGACATTGCGGATCGGCTCCACAGCATTCTCGCGGGCAAGGCGCCGCGCGCGGGCTTCACTCCCGAAGACCTCAAGAGCGTCGGTCCGTTCGGCCGCTCACAGCTCGAGGGTTGGGTGGCGTCCATGGCCAAGGACCTGCTGGCCGCGATCGAGAAGCACGAGGAGCCGCTCGAAACGCTCGCGTCGATCTGGTGCTGGAACCTCCGCGTCGTGATCGAGCCTGACGCCGAAGTCCCCCCGGGGCAAACGGTGCGCGACGTCGCCGCGCGCCTGTACATGCGGCACCTGGGCGCGCCGCTGCCCGAGGGCCTCGCGGCGCCCGAGGGTGACTGGAGCGTCACCGAGGTCGCGTACCGGACGAGTTGAGGCCGACGGCGCGGACGGCGGCGGCTCAGCGGGCCGCGAAGATGCGCGCCTTGAGCCGCCGCGGTACCCAGATCGCCAGCAGTCGTGCGACGCGGGCGAGCCGGTCGAGTGATTCCGGTGTGCCGGGCCAGTAGCGGAGCACAACGGCGCGGTCCACGAAGTTGAGCACGCCGTCGAGCACCAGCGCCGCGAGCAGCGCGTCGTCGAGATAACCGACGAGCGGCACGAAGTCGGGAATCAGGTCGATCGGCGACATCAGGTACACCACGGCGGCCGCGAGCGCGATCTTCGCCGAGCGCGGCAGCACCGGATCGGTGGCCAGGCGCGTCACGAGCCGGATGACGTCCGGCAGCGCGCGCAGCAGGGTTCTCACCCGAGGCTCTCGGCGACGAGCTCGCTCACGTCCTTGACGGCCAAGCGCTCTTCGGCGCCCGCCACCTTTCGGCCGAGATCGACCATGGCCAGGCAGAAGGGGCACGCGGTGGCGACCGTGGCCGCGCCGGTGGCGAGCAGCTCTTCCGTGCGGATGATGTTGACGCGCTTCTCGGACTTGATCTCCATCCACATGTGCCCGCCGCCGCCGCCGCAGCAGAGCCCACGCTCCCGCGCGTTCGGCGGATCGATCACGCGCAGGCCGGGCACCGCGCCGGCCACGCGGCGCGGCGCATCCATGATGCCGTTGTAGCGGCCGAGGTAGCAGGAGTCGTGGAAGACCACCGTGCCCTCGACGGGCTTGATCGGCTTGATCCGGCCCGCCGCGACGAGCTCGTCGATGACCTGCGAGTGGTGCATCACCTCGTAGGTGCCCCCGAATTGCGGAAACTCGTTCTTGATCGTGTTGAAGCAGTGCGGACAGTGCGTGATGACCTTCTTGAAGCGATAGTGGTTCATCGCTTCCACGTTCTCGGCCTGCACGGTCTGGTAGAGGTATTCCTCGCCCAGACGCCGCGCGACTTCGCCATGACAGCGCTCCTCCTGCATCACGCCGAACGACACGCCGGCCTTCTTGAGGATCGCCACGACGGAGCGCGCGATCGCCTGATTGCGCTTGTCGTAGGAGGCGGAGCAGCCGACCCAGTAGAGATACTCGACCTCTTTGCCCGGCTCCATGAGCGGCACGTCGAGCCCCTGCGCCCAGGCCAGCCGCTCGCCGGGCGGCAAGCCCCACGGGTTGCCCGCGCGCTGCATGTTCTGCAGCGACTGCGGCGCCGTCGACGGCAGCGCACCCTCGGACAGCGTCAGGTAGCGGCGCAGGTCGATGATCGTGTCCACGATGTCGATGAAGGCGGGGCACTCCTCCACGCACGCCATGCACGTCGTGCATGCCCACAGCTCGTCGGGCTTGATCAGCTCGCCGTGGATCGGTCCGGGCGCCTGGCCGTACAGGTGCCGCTTGAGCTTCACGATGATCTGCTTAGGTGACAGCGCCGTCCCGGCCATGTACGCCGGACACGCCGCCTGGCAGCGGCCGCACTCCACGCACGCCGCGAAGTCGAGGCGACGCTTCCAGGAAAACTCCTCCAGCTTGCTGATGCCGAGGGACTCCGCCTCCTCGATGTTCTCGATCTTCCGGATCTCGCCGCGCGGCGTGAGCTTGGAAAAGAAGATGTTCAGCGGTGTCGTCACGAGATGGACGAAGTACGAGTACGGGATCACGGCCACGAAGAAGAGCGACAACGCCGCGTGTCCGAGCCAGACGCTCAGGTGCGTGGCGCGCAGCGCGCCCTCGCCCATGCCCGCGGCGACCATGGCCTGCCCGAGCGCCCACCCGACGGGCGACCACGGCGCCCACCACACCTGGGTGACGGCCAGGCGGCACGCCTCGAGGACGAAGCCCGAGAGATTGATGACGAACAGCAACGCGAGCACGTTGGCAAAGCGCGCCGTCGGGTCGACACGGTGCGGCCGCAGCACGAAGCGCCGCCACACGGCCATGCCGAGCCCGATCACGAAGAAGAGCCCGAAGAGATCGAGCACGGTCTCGTAGAAGAGGTAGAAGCGGCCCTTGAGGAGCTTGTAGCCCCAGAGCGGCAGCGTGATGTCCCAGTCGATGGTGGCGAGCACGGTGCCCATGAACAACGCGAGGAATCCCCAGAACATGATCGCGTGCATGATGCCCGGGTACGCCTGCGACAGCGTGCGCGCTTGACCGAGCGCGTGCTTGACCACGAGCTTCACGCGCTGCGGGATGTTGTCGAAGCGGTGCTCGGGTCGTCCGGCGCGCCAGAGCCGGACGTGCCGATACAAGCCGTAGACGAAGATCGCGACCGCGATGAGGCCACCGAGGTACAGCGCGTTCTGCGCGAGCGGTGGAACGTTCCAGAACGTGTCCCGGAGGGGGACGCCGGCGGGCGTCATCAGGGCTCCAACGATATCACGGGCAGGATGGCGGCCGCGGCCGAGTAGGGATCGCGCGTGCCGGCCACGACCTCGTCGAACACCGCCTTCACCGCACCGCCGTGCAGCGCGCGATCGACGCGCCCGCGAAACGCGTCCACCAGCAGCGCTTCGAGCTCCGCGCGCGCCCGTTCACGCCGGCGCGCGGCGAACGCGCCGCTCGCCTCCAGCGCCGCGCGATGCCGCCGCACTTCGGCCAGCAGCTCCGGGGTGCCGACGCCGTGCTGAGCCTGCGCCGAGAGTACGGGCGTCTCCCAGTCGACGTCGCGACGCGACGCGGTGCTCGAGTGATGCAGGTGGGCGGCGAACTTCAGTTCCGCCATCAGCGCCGGCGCGCCGGCCCGATCGGCCTTGTTGACGACGAACACGTCGGCGACCTCCATCAGCCCCGCCTTCATCGTCTGAATGGCGTCGCCGGATTCCGGAACGAGCACGACGACCGTGGTGTCGGCGATCTTCATGATGTCGAGCTCCGTCTGGCCCACGCCGACGGTCTCGATGAGCACCCAGCGATATCCGGCCGCCCCGAGCATCTTCACGACCTCGCCCGTCGCGCGCGCAAGCCCGCCGAGAGAGCCGCGCGTGGCCATGCTGCGGATGAAGACGCCGGCATCGAGCGCGTGCGCCTGCATGCGGATGCGGTCGCCGAGCACGGCGCCGCCGCTGAACGGGCTCGAGGGATCGACGGCCACGATGCCGACGGTCTCGCCGTCGGCGCGCAGCAGCGCCGTGAGCCGGTCGACGACCGTCGACTTGCCGGCGCCCGGCGGTCCGGTCACGCCGAGCACGTAGGCGTCGCGCGCGCGTGCGTGGATCGCCTGCATGATCGCCGGCACGGCCGGGCTGCCGTTCTCGACGTGGGTGATGAGACGTGCGAGTGCGAGGCGATCGCCCGCCAGCATGCGCTCGACGAGCGCCGCGGGGTCGGTACGGCGAGGAGTCGCTTCGGGTCCGGCCATCGGCGAGCGGCCGGATTTTAGCACGTACTTCCAGCCGGGAACGTCGCGGGAGGGCCGCGCGCCCTCCCGCGATCCGTCGACGACTACTGACGCACGAACACGAGGTCGGCCAGCATCTGAAGCTCGTTGGCGACCTTGAGGAACAGCAGCTGCGGGACCTGCATGCCGTGCGCGGTGAAGCTGGAGTTCAGCTTGGCCTTCACCTTGACGTTGTCGCTCGTGAAGCCGAAGCGCTTCTGCTGCTCGACCTGCTCCGGCGTGAGCTTGATGTACATCACCGTGGCATCGGCCACGGTGTCGGCGGGCTTCTGTTTGATCGTGAGCACGCCGTGCACCTTGGCCGGTGTCTCCTTGCCCGGCTGCAGCGGCCCGGCGATCTCGACCTTGCGGACCTCGAATGTCACCCAGCGATTCCCCTCGACCTCGGTATCCAGATACGTCTTGCCCCGCATGTCGGCATCACGCTTGTCGATGCCCGTGCTCACGCGGTTCATGTCCACCTTCACGCTGCCCTTGGCGTCCTGCGGCTTGCTCGGATCCGCGACGAGCGTGCCCTGGATCCCCTCGAGCGCCGACGTGCCCACGAACGTCTCGAGCGGCGCGTCACTGCGGAAGCTCGCCTGTGAATAGTTGGTCAGGAGCTTGAAGTTGATCGGCTCGGCGACGGCCGCGAGCGGCGCGGCCGTCACGAGCGCGAGCACGATGCCGAGCAGCCGGCTCATCATGTCTGCCGTCTACCGTTGCGGCTGCGGAGGTGGCGGCACACGGAACGGCTGGTGACAGGTCCCGCATGCGTTGCGACCGAATGTTTGCACGGCGGCCTGCGTGGCCGCGGCGTCCCCGGTCTTGGCCGTGTCACGCAGCTTCTCCGACTGCGTCTTGAGATTCTTCGCGGCCGCCTCGAACTCCGGCCACTTCTGCCAGATCTCGGGCTTGGCGGCGGTCTTCGTCGGGCCCAGCGAGCCCTCGGGGAACAGCGCGGGGATCTTCTCGGAGGTGTCCACGAGCTTCTGCGCCTCGGGCACGACACCCGCGATGTCGCCCGCCTTCGTCTTGTCCTGGATGTTCTTCCAGGCTTCGCCCTGCGACTTCATCAGCTTTTGCCGGGCGTCGATCGCCTCCTCCGGCTTCATCCGCTGCGCCGAGGCGCAGCCCACCGCGATCACCGGGACCAGCGCGGCTGCCGTCAGCACCCACATGCGTCGGCTCATGTCGCCTCCTCGTCTGCGCGGGATCGGGCCCGCGGTTTACCGCTGTGCGCTACTTCGGAACGACGATCTTGTTCCGTATCGGTGGCAAAGTTTTCAAATATTGTGCAATGGCTACGCGGTCCGCCTTGGTCAAGTCCTTGTAGCCGGCCAGCGTGCCGTCGATGACCTCGCCCATCAGCCCTCCGGCAACGTCGCCGTCCGGCTTGTTGCCGCTGGCGATGTAGTCGGCGATCTCCTCGACAGTCCACTTGCCGATCCCCGTGTCGGGGTCAGGCGTGATGTTCGGCATCGCCTGATCCTCGGGACCCTTCGGGTTGCCCCCCAGGAAGCGGCTGTTGTCCGTCGCCATTGTCATCGTGCGCGGCGTATGGCACTCGCCGCAGTGCGCGACCGCGCGCACCAGATACTCGCCCCGCGCCACCCCCGACGTCGGCGCCGACGCCGGCGGCGTCTCGCGCGGCGCGAAGGCCGTCAGCCATGCCGGCAAGAACACCGACTCGAACAGCGGCACCGTGATGCGCTTGGGCTGGTTGGCGCGCTTGACCGCCGGCACCGTTCGCAGGAACGCGGTCAGCGCCTTGAGGTCGTCGGCGGCCATGCCATTGAACACCGGATAGGGGTGCACGGGGAGCAGGCGCTCGCCGTTCGGCCGCCGTCCCGACCGCGTCGCTGTGATGATCTGCTCGTCCGTCCATCCGCCGATGCCCGTCTCCCGATCGGGTGTGATGTTGCTCGAATAGACCGTCCCGAATGGCCCGTCGTAGCGGCGACCGCCGGCGTTGACGGGCTGGTTCTTCGCCGTGTGGCAGCCGCATCCGCCGGTGGCGCCGAAGACGTACTTTCCGCGAGCGATCTCCTGCGCGCTGGCCTGCGCGGCGGCGACGTCGGGGCGAAAGCTCACCAGCGCCAGGACGAGCGAGCCGGCAAGCACGGTGACGCGCACGAGGGCGAGGCCCACCGGCCTACGAACCGCCTAGCCTGCCCGCTGGTTCCCGCCGGCGGCCGGCGAGACGGCGGCCAGGCGCGTCTCCATCACCAGGGCGTCCTCGCCGGTGTCGTAGTAATAGCCAAGCCGCCGGCCGGTCACGCGGAAGTTGAAGGATTCGTAGAGGGCGATGGCGTGGTAGTTGCTCGGGCGGACCTCCAGCACGATCATGCGGAGGTCGCGGGCCCGCGCATTGGCGATCAGCGCCGCCAGCAGCTCGCGCGCAATCCCGCGCCGGCGGTGCGCGGGGTGGATCGCGATGTTCGTGACGTGGATCTCGTCGGCGATCTCCCAGATGCAGAGATAGCCGACGATGACGCCGGCCTCGCGCACGACGTGGCAGCGCGCCACGCGGTTCTGCTCGATCTCGTACAGGAAGGCGCCGCGTGACCACGGCATCGTGAACGACGCGCGCTCGATCGCGAGGACCTCGTCGAGGTCCCCCGGACGCATCGGCTCAACGGATCGTGGCGGCACGACGGCGAAGCTCCGCTTGCGACGGCCGGAGATAGAACGGGGTCAGCTCGGCGGCATCCACGCTGTCGCCGAGTCTCAGGCGCTCGCGGCCGAGCACGGCGACGCATGCCGGAGAGGGCACACGGCTGGGCGGCGGCAGACGTCGGGCGTGCGGCGATGCGATGCTCTCGCTGCCGTCGCCGACCAGCAGCGTGGGCTCCGCCAGCCGCGCCGAGAGCTCCTCCGGCGAGAGGGCGAGATAGTCCCACTCCCGGCGGATCCCTTCCCCATCGTGACGATAGAGCGATGCGTACACTTCGTCCCGGCGCGCCCGCAGCAGCGGGCAGACGGGCAACGCCGACCACGGCACGGCGGCGGCCATCGCGTCCAGTGTCGGCACGGCGGCGATCGGCAGCCCCAGGGCGATCGCGAGGCCCTTCACGGTGCTCACACCGATTCGCAATCCCGTGAACGAGCCGGGCCCGATCGAGACCGCAAGCCCCTCGAGGCTCGCAGGTGTCCAGCGCGCATCCGCAAGCACACGGTCGACGGCCGTCATCACGCGCTCGGAATGGGTCACGCTGACGTCGAGGACATACTCGGCGACGAGCCGTTCGCCGTCCACGAGCGCCACGCCACCCGCCAGCGTGGAGGTCTCGAGGGCCAGCACGCGCATAGCCGGGAGTCTAGCACGCGGCGCCAAACGCTCCGGGGAGCCGTGCGATAATGGCCGCCGGGAGGACCGGAATGAGCGCCGCGCCTGCGCCAAAGAAGGATCCCGCCGCCGTCGAAGCCGAGGTTCGCGAGAAAATCCATCTGGAGATCCTCAAACGGACGGGCGCGTATCACGCCAACGATCACGTCTTGCTGCCGTCCGGCCAGCACACGAGCGAATACATCGAAAAAACGCTCGTGACCACCGAGCCCTCGTTCACGGAAGGCCTCGGCGCCGTTATCGCCAAGCACTTCGCCCAGTGGCCCGTCGACATCGTGCTGTCGACCGGGCCGGGCGCGCTGATCCTCTCGCACTGCGTGGCCCGGGCGCACCCGTCACGCCCCGTGGTGGTGTACGGCACGAAGGGCCTGTCAGGTGGTAAGCGACGGGTCACCCTCCCGGTCGAATTTCATCGGCTGCTCCGGCCGGGGACCAAGGTCCTGCTCGTCGAGGACCTCGTCTCAACCGGCAGCACCCTGAATCTGCTGATCGAGCTGGTCGAGCAGTTGGGGGCCCAGATCGTCGGCGTGGGGTGCCTCTGGCGGCGGACCTCGGTGGACCTGGGCGGCCGGCCCGTCTTCAGCCTCGTGAGCAGGGACTTTCCCACATACAGCCAAGAGGAATGCCCCCTCTGTCGCAAGGGTGTTCCACTCAATGAGGAGTTCGTCCGGCGCCGGACGCATCGGAAGGCCTCGGCGGTACAGGAGCCGCGCGCCTCCTAGCCACCCGGCACGCGCCTTGCTCCGACGTACGCCTGAATCTGGCTTGCCGGCCAGTTTCAGGAGGCCACCCCCGATGAAGTTTCTAGTCGTCCTCACGTGTGCAATCACGCTCGCCGCGGCATCGCCCGTGTTCGCGGAGCCGGTCACGGTGAGGTTCACGGAAGGGGTCACGCACGCCTTCCCGGTTCTGCGCTCCGCCGGGGGCGAGAAGCTGGCGCAGGGCGAGATGACCCAGATTCCGCGGGGTGACCGGGTCGAGAATCGGCTCACCTTCCGCTTCCGGGACGGCTCGGTCTACGACGAGCGTGTGGTGTTCTCGCAGCGAGACATGTTCACGCTGGTGTCCTACCAGATCGTGCAGAAGGGTCCGTCGTTCCCCGAGTCGATCGAGGCGAAGGTCGATCGCGATTCCGGACGCTACGAGGTCCGCTACAAGGGCGACGAGGACGCGGCCGAGGAAGTGCTCAAAGGCAAGATTGAGCTGCCCAACGACGTCTACAACGGGCTGCTCGGGACGCTGATGAAGAACCTGCCCGCGGGCACGTCCACTACCGTGCAGATCATCGCGTTCACGCCCAAGCCACGACTCGTGAAGATGCTGCTGACGCCGGCCGGCGACGACACGGTGATGATGGGCGAGACGGCGGTGCCCGCCACGCGCTTCCTCGTCAAGCCGCAGCTCGGCCTGTTCGCATCGCTGCTGGTGACGGACCTGCCCGACGTGAAGGTGTGGATCCTCGGCGGCGAGGCGCCCGCGTTTCTGAAGTTCGAGGGCCCGCTGTTCTTCATGGGCCCGATCTGGCGGATTGATTGGAGTTGAGGGGGCTCCTGAAACTGAGGGGCCCTAGAAGGGCCCCTCAGACTCCCCGACGTTCCGAACGCCCCGGGAAACCCGGGGCGTTCGTCTATATGCGCACGACCCGCGGCTTCTAACTCAGGCGGTTTCCCAGAGGCCTTCGGCGACGCCCGCGGACTTGTAGGCGGTCCGGATCGCGTCCAGGTTTCGCGTCACGAGCAGGCCGATCTTCGCGAATGGCTCGAAGACGGGCCCCTGCCCGTCGACGAGCGGGAACGCGACTTTGGGGAGCCGTTCCCACTGCGCCTGGAGCCCATCCGTGACCGTGGCGAGCTTCGCGGAGAACTCCTCGCGCTCCTGCTCGGCGCGCTTGACGATCGGCATGATCACGCAGTCGAGCGTTTGCCGCGCGGCGGCCGTCGCGTTCTCCACCGCGGCCGAGGCGTTCTCCATGGCGGCCTCGGCCAGCGGCACCACCGTCACGCCCAGCTCACCCAGGAAGCGCTGGAGGAGCTGACCGATCTTCTCCTGCAGCAAGAGCGCCGGCACGCCAATCGTCCGTACCGACCCCGCCATCGCGCGCGGCACACCGCCTTCACCGTAGAGCTGGCCGCGGAGCCAGTCGACGTACGCGCGGTTCTCGTCGTCCTTCCACCACTCGCGCAGCATGCGCTTGCCCCAGAAACGGATGGTCGCGTAGTAGATGTCGCGCTTGGCGAGCTTCTGGACGATGCTGCCCCACGAGTAGAACTTCTGCATGGCGCGGATCGTCCCCATCTGCAGCTCGTACGGGCTCATGCGCCGCGGCTGGTGCACGCAATGATGGCCGTCGTAGAAGCTCCAGTTGCGGTTGATGACGTACTTGTCGCCCTTGGCGTAGAGCGTGTCCCAGTCCGGCGAGCCGGGGATGGGCGTCAAGATCATGAACTGGATCGAGTCGATGTCGTGCTTGCGCGCAAACTTCGCCGTGGCTTCGAGCGTCTCGACATCGTCCTCGTCCGAGCCGACGACGAACATGCCGTGGATGCGGATCTTGTGCTCATGGAACCGCTCGATCGAGCGCTCGATCTTCGCCAAGTCCTGCTTCTTCTGGAAGAGCTTGAGCGTGCGCGGGTTGATCGACTCGAACCCGACGTAGACGTTGAAGCAGTTGGCGTCGCGCATGAGCTGCAGCAGCTCGGGATCGTCCACCGTCTCCGTGCGGACCTGGGCGCCCCACGGCGGGGTGAGGTCGCGCGCGATCATGCCACGCAGCAGCTCCTTGCAGCGCTTCTTGTTGGCCGTGAAGATGTCGTCGGCGAAGAACGTGTACAGGTTGCCCTTGTGGCTTTCGAGCTCCTGCAGGACGCGCTCGATGGAGTGCGTGCGGAACGCGTGCCCATACATGCCGGGCACCGAGCAGAAGGTGCACGAGAACGGACAGCCGCGCGACGTCGCTACCGAGATCACGCCGCCGGGCTTCCAGCCCTCGATGAGCCGGTAGTCGGGGATCGGGTTCACGTCGAGGTTGGGAATCTTCGGGCGCTCGGCATTGTGCGCCAGCGCGCCATCCGCGGTGCGGTACGTCAGGTTCTGGATCTGCTCGAAGCCGCCGCCCCGCTGGATGGCGTCCACGAGCTCCTGGAAGGCGAACTCGCCCTCGCCGCGGACGACGAAGTCCGCGTGCTGCATGCCTTCGTCGGGGAGGAAGCTCGTGTGCGTCCCGCCCATGACGACGATCGCGCCGGCGGCACGCACCGTGTCGGCCAGGCGGTACGACTGTGGCGCGGTGGACGTGATGGCGGAGATCGCGACCAGGTCGGCGGACAGGACCTCGCCCATGTCCAGGTCCTGGATGTCCTCGATGTACACGCGCACGTCGTAGCCCTTCGCGCGCATGATCGTACCCAGCAATACGGAGCCGAGCCGCGGAATGCAGACGCGGCTGTACACGTGAAGGTGCGTCGACTTTGGCTCGACGAACACGAGCTTCTTGAGCGCGCGCTTCATAAGATGGGCTCCGTGCCGCGGGAGGTTGGCGTAGGTGTGGCAACCGTACCGCGGCCGTTTGGCGAAGTCAATGTGGCATTCGCTCGGGAGCGCTCCCACGGCTCGCGATGCACGCGAGTGGGGCCTACCAGATCTGGGCGCACCTGGCCTTATTTCTTCGTCAGGGCCGGCTTCGGTCGCGGCAGGATGGGCTGCTTCGTCTTGTCGTCCTTCAGCAGCCCCTTCACCTCGTCCATGAACTGATTGATGTCCTTGAACTGCCGGTACACGGACGCGAACCGCACGTAGGCGACCTGATCGAGCTTCTGCAGGTGCTCCATGACCATGTCGCCCAGCTCGAGGCTCGAGATCTCCTTCTCCGCCCGCTCGTGCAGCCGCGCCTCGATGTCGGCCACCACGTCGTCGACCGCCTGCACGCCGACCGAGCGCTTCTCGCACGACTTGAGGATGGAGCCGCGCAGCTTCTGGCGATCGAACGGCTCGCGCCGGTTGTCGCGCTTGACCACGTGCGGCAGCACGTCCTCGATGTACTCGTACGTCGTGTAGCGGCGGTGGCACTTGAGGCATTCGCGACGGCGGCGAATGAACTCGCCCTCGCGTCCGACCCGCGAGTCGACGACCCGATCCTCCGTGTGGCCGCAGAACGGACACTTCATGGCGTGCCCCTCACTTGGTCCGGTCCGGATATAGGGGGAAACGCGCCGTCAGCTCCTGCACATCGCTCCGCACGGCGGCCTCGACCGCGCCGGAGCCGAGATCGGACAGCACACGATCGATCAGCCGGGCGATCTCGGCCATCTCGGGCTCTTTCATCCCGCGCGTGGTGACGGCCGGCGTGCCGATGCGAATGCCACTGGTGATCATCGGACTCTTGGTCTCGAACGGAATCGTGTTCTTGTTGACGGTGATCCACGCGCGGTCCAGCGCCTCCTGCGCGTCCTTGCCGGTGACTCCGCGCGACCCGAGGTCGACCAGGATCAGATGCGTGTCGGTGCCGCCGCTGACGAGCCGGAAGCCGCGCGCCTGCATCGCCTCGGCGAGCGCCTTCGCGTTGGCGACGATCTGCCGCTGGTACGCGCGCCACGCCGGCGTGAGCGCCTCGCGGAATGCGACGGCCTTGGCCGCGATCACGTGCATGAGTGGCCCGCCCTGCACGCCCGGCATCACGGTCTTGTCGAGCGCCTGCGCATGCGCGGCCCCGCACAGCACCATGCCGCCGCGCGGACCCCGCAGCGTCTTGTGCGTCGTCGACGTGACGAAGTCGGCGATGCCGACCGGTGTCGGATGCAGGCCGGCCGCCACCAATCCGGCCGGGTGCGCGATATCAGCCATGAGCGCGGCCCCGACCTCCTTGGCGATGTCGCCGAACGGCTTGAAGTCGATCGCGCGCGGGAAGGCCGAGCCGCCCGCGATGATGAGCTTGGGCCGGTGCTGCTTCGCGAGGTCACGCACCTGATCGAGGTCGATGCGCTCGGTGTCCTTGCGAACGCCGTAGGCGACGATCGAGTAGAACTTCCCCGAGTAATTCACCGGGCTGCCGGCGGTGAGGTGGCCGCCGTGCGAGAGGTTCGGCCCGAGCACGGTGTCACCGGGCTTGAGCAGCGTGAAGTACACGGCCATGTTGGCTTGCGCGCCCGAGTGTGGCTGCACGTTGGCGTGCTCGGCGCCGAAGAGCTCCTTGGCGCGTGCGATGGCGAGATCCTCGACGACGTCCACGACCTCGCAGCCCCCGTAGTAGCGCCGACCCGGATAGCCCTCGGCGTACTTGTTGGTCAGCACGGAGCCGGCGGCTTCGAGGACCGCCTCCGAGACGAAGTTCTCGGACGCGATCAGCTCCAGGTTGCGGTGCTGGCGCTGCGCCTCCTCGCGCACGGCCTTCGCGACTTCGGGGTCGACATCAGCCAGCCGCTGCATCGACCGGGTGCTCCTTTCGCGCCGCGTCCAGCTGCGCGAGCTTGTCCACGCGACGCGCGTGCCGGCCCCCCTCGAACGGGGTGGCCAACCACGCCTGCACCACGGCGAGCGCCTGCGCGGGCCCCATCAACCGCGCGCCCAGGGCCAGGACGTTCGCGTCGTTGTGCTGGCGCGAGAGACGCGCAACGACGGGGTCGGTCGCCACGGCCGCGCGCACGCCGGACACCTTGTTCGCCGCCATCGCCATGCCGATGCCGGAGCCGCAGACCAGCACGCCCCAGTCCGCCTCGCCGGCCCTCACCGCCTCGGCGACGGCCGCGGCGTAGTCGGGATAGTCGACGGATTCGGACGAGTGCGTGCCGTGGTCGATGATGCGATGGCCGTCGGCGGCGAGCCACGTCTTGAGCCGCTCTTTGAGCGTGAAACCAGCATGGTCCGCCCCGATGGCGATGCTCGCCATACGCGCACCATACCGATTGTGGCTTTCCGCGTCAAGGTGCCCCATATCTCGGGGAACGGGGACGATCAGGAGACGGCCGCGGCGCCGGCCCCCGGAAACGCGAACGCTTCGAGCGTCGCGCCGTCGGCGCCGGCGGCCACCAGGCGCTCGAGATCGAGCGTGCTTTCGACGGCGCGGACCTCGTCGAGCGTCGCGCGCGTCGCCGGGTGCCGCGGCGTGAACAGCGTGCAGCAATCGGCGTCCGGCTCGATCGAGATCTCGAACGTGCCGAGCTGCTGCGCCATGGCAGTGATCTCGAGCTTGTCCATGCCGATCAGCGGACGCAGTACAGGCAGCGCGGCGGCTTCGTCGATGCACGCGATGTTCTCGAGCGTCTGCGAGGCCACCTGACCGAGGCTCTCACCGGTCACCAGTGCCTGCGCGCCCGCGCGGCGCGCGAGCGCCTGCGCGATGCGCAGCATCAGTCGGCGATACACGACGACGCGCAGCGGTGGTGGAACGCCGAGCACGACCTCGCGCTGGATCTCGCCGAACGGCACCAGGTGCAGCCGCGAGGCGTACTGCCACGCCGTCAGCCGCTCGACCAGCGCGCGCGCCTTGGCCTGCGAGGTGGGCGGTAGGTACGGCACGCTGTGAAAGTGCACGAACAGCACGCGACAGCCGCGCTTCATCATGCGCCAGGCGGCGACGGGCGAATCGATGCCGCCCGACAGCAATGCCGCCACCGTTCCCGACGCGCCCACGGGCAGCCCGCCCGGCCCCTGCATGCGGTCGAGCGAGATGTACGTCTCCGCGGGCAACACCTCCACGTGGATGTCCTGCTCGGCGTGCTCGAGATCCACGCGCGTATGTACGCGCTCGAGGACGAAGGCGCCGAGTGCGCGATTGAGCTCGACGCTGGTCATCGGATAGGTCTTGAACGCGCGCCGCGCGCTGATCCGAAACGACGCGAAGCTGCGGCCCTCGAGCAGGCGCTCGAGGAGCGCCTTCATCGCATCCAGCGTCGACGGCGCGCGATACGCCAGCGTCACGCTGGCCACGCCGAAGACCTGCGCGACGCGATCGCGCGCCGCCTCGGGCGCCGGATGACCGTCGAGGTCGACGAGCACGCGGCCCGACAGCTGCTCGATCGCGGCCGGTCCCGTATCGGCGAGCGCGCGCTCGACGTTGCGCCGCAGGTGACGCAGGAACAGCGGCCGGTTGCCCCGCTTGAGGCTGATCTCGTGGTAGTGCACGACGAGAACCGGCCGCAGTCTCACCATCAGCTGATCTCGCGCGCGAGCACCCGCGCGCGCGCGAGCTCGTCGGGCGTGTTGACGTTCATGAACACGATGGGTGGGGCGCGGTGGCGCGACACGGCGTCGGCGCCGATCTCGAGCACGCGCACGTCGGGAAAGAAGCCGGTGATCTTCAGCTGTCCCGCGCGCAGGCGGGCTTCCATCGGCGCCAGGCACGCCTTGGCGTACAGCGCGTGCATCGTCTCGTACTGGCCATCGACGCGCGGGATGACGACGTCGCCCTCACCCGCTCGGGCAAGCACGAGGCGCACGACGTCGGGATGCAGGAACGGCATATCGCAGGCGACGGTGAACGCCGCGTCGCCGGCCGCCGCCGCGAGACCCGTGAAGATACCGCCGAGTGCGCCCCCGTCGGGGTAACGGTCGGCGACCATCGGCAGGTGCAGGAATTCGTAGCGCTCGGGCGTATTGGTCACCACGAGCAGATCGTCCAGGGTCGCGGCGAGCGCGTCGACCACGCGCTCGACGATGCGCTTGCCGCCGAGCTCGAGCAGCGCCTTCGGCTCACCGCCCATGCGCGTGCTGCGACCGCCGGCCTGGATGACGCCGGTGATCCTCATGCCCGCTCTCCGAGGGCGACCCGCACGGCCATCAGACGTCCAGTCTAACGGCACCCTGGCGGATCACACGCGGCGGCTCGACGGTGACGTCGACCACGGTCGACGGCGCGCCGCCCGCCGTCGGTCCCGCGTCGAGCACGAGGTCCACGGCGTCGCGGAAGTGGGCGAGCACCTCATCTGCCGTCGTCGGCGGATCGGCGCCGGTCGGGTTCGCGCTGGGAGCCGTCACGGGCACGCCGAGGTGTGCCACGAGCGCGCGTGGCACCGGGTGCCGCGGCACGCGCACGCCCACCGTTCCCGTCCCCGCCGTGAGCTCGTGCGGCAGGTGCGCGGCGGCGCGAAACACGAGCGTCAGCGCGCCCGGCCAGTGACGATCCATCAGGACACGCGCGCGCTCCGGCACTTCGGCGACGACGTCGCGCAGGCGCGACGCGACGTCGAGAAGTACGAGCAGCGGCATGGAGCTCGGGCGGCCCTTGACGTCGAACACGCGCCGGACGGCCGCGGCGTCCAGCGCGGCGGCGCCGAGCCCGTAGAACGTTTCCGTCGGAAACGCGACGAGTCCTCCGCGACGCAGCACGTGCGCGGCCTCGCGGAGCACCGCCTCGTCGGGGGCGACGAGGTCGACGCGCACGACCTCCGCCGGCACGGGCCTAGCCGCGCGACTTGAGCTTGTCGGCCACCCGCCGGGCGCGGTCCTCGACCTCGGCGGCGAGCTTCGCGCGATAGGCGACGAGACGCTGTCGCAGCGCCCCATCGCCGACCGCGAGGATCTGAGCGGCCAGGATCGCGGCATTGGCGGCGCCCCAGCTGCCGATGGCAACCGTCGCCACCGGCACACCTTTGGGCATCTGCACGATCGACAGCAACGCGTCCATGCCGCCGAGCGGGGTCGCGGCGATCGGCACGCCGATCACGGGCAGCGCGCTCGAGGCCGCGAGCACGCCGGGAAGCGCGGCGGCGCCGCCCGCGGCGCCGATCAGCACGCCCAGCCCGCGCGCCTCGGCCGTCGAGGCATATTCCTCGGTCCTCTTCGGCGTACGATGCGCGGAGGCGACGACGACCTCGCTGCCGATCTCAAGCGCGTCGAGCACCTTCACGGCATCGAGCATGACGTCGAGGTCGGAATCGCTGCCGAGCACGATGCCCACGCGGATTGGATTGGTCACGCGGTGCTCCTACGCGGCGACGGCCTTGCGCCGCCCGATGTCTTTACGGAAATGCATGCCTTCGAAACGGATGCCGCCCACTGCCCCATACGCGCGGTCGATCGCGCCGCCGACGTCGTCGGCGGTGGCCGTGACACCAAGCACACGGCCGCCCGCGGTCACCAGCCGGCCATCGCGCAGCGCGGTGCCGGCGTGGAAGACGACCACGCCCGGCTTCGCCTCCGCCTCCCCGATCCCGTCGATCGGCAACCCGGTCGCATAGCGCTCGGGGTACCCGCCCGATGCCACCACCACACAGACCGCGGCGCGGCGCGAGGCGGTCACCGTCGGCAGCGTCGAGCCGCGGGCTGCCGCGTCGACCAGCGGCAGCAGGTCGCCCTCCATGGAGGCAACGATCGCCTGACACTCCGGATCGCCGAACCGAACGTTGTATTCGATCACCTTGGGGCCTTCAGCCGTGAGCATGAGTCCCACGTAGAGCACGCCGCGGTACGGCGCGCCGATACGCGCGATCGCGCCGAACGTCGGCTCGACGATCGTCCGCATGATGCGCGCCTGCATGGCCGCATCCACCGACGCCACCGGCGTGAAGCAGCCCATGCCACCGGTGTTGGGCCCGACGTCGCCGTCGAAGACGGTCTTGTGATCCTGCGCGACGCCGATGGCCACAGAGTCGGTGCCGTTGCTCACGGCGAAGAACGATGCCTCCTCGCCGCGCAGAAACTCCTCGACGACGACCGTCGTGCCGGCGGCGCCGAACTGGCGCCGCTCCATGCAGACGGCAATCGCCTCGTCCGCGTCGGCCAGCGTCGTGCAGACGATGGCGCCCTTTCCCGCCGCCAGGCCGTCGGCCTTGACGACAACCGGCGCACCGAGCTCGCGGCAGAACGCGCGCGCCGGCGCGGGCTCGGTGAATGTCGCGTAGCGCGCGGTCGGAATTCCCGCGCGCGCCATCAAATCTTTGGCGAACGCCTTGCTCCCTTCGAGCGCGGCCGCCGCCGCCCCCGGGCCGAAGACGGTGAACCCTTTGTCGCGCAGGCGATCGGCGAGACCCGCCACGAGCGGAACCTCGGGCCCCACCACGACGAGATCGGTCCGCTCCCGTTCGGCAAGGCGCAGCATGCCGTCGTGGTCGTCGACGCTCACGGCGACGCACGCCGCGTGACGCGCGATGCCCGGATTGCCCGGCGCGGCCACCAGCCGCGACAGGTGACTGCTCTGCGCGAGCTTCCAGCAGAGGGCGTGCTCGCGGCCGCCGCCGCCCACGACCAGCACGTTCATTCGCTGCCCTCCCCGTGCGTCTCCACGACCTCGAGATGCGCGCGCGCGATCTTCGCCCACGGGCTGCCGGCGTCGAGATCGAGGTAGCGTTGCCAATGCGCGACCGCCTCGTCGCCGCGGCCCGACCGCGCGAGCGCGCCTGCGAGGTTGAAGTGCGCGTCGGCGTAGTCGGGCGAGACGCCGAGCGCGCGCCGATAGCAGCGGATCGCCTCCTCGACGTCACCGGTGTCCTCGTTCAGCGAGCCGAGGTTGTAGGCCGCCTCGGCGCAGTCGCCGGCCTCGACGAGCGCGCGGTCGTAGGATGCGCGCGCTTCCTCGTACCGCCCTAGGCGGTGGAGCAGCAGCCCGAGGTTGTTCCAGGCCGCCGCGTACGTCGGATCGATCGCCACCACCCGCTGGTAGGCGTCGATGGCATCGTCCCACTGCGCGGGATCCGCGTCCCACTCGCTGGCCCGTTCGAACCACGTCTCGGCCTGCTCCGAGGGCGGCGCCAGCGGACGCACGAGCCCGGTGATGAGCGTGGCCTCCGCCGTCTTTTCGAGATTCCCCGCGTCGAGGTCGAGGACGGTCTGACCGGTGCGCGGATCGAAGCGCACGCGCTCGGATTCCACGAGCACGCGACCGCCGTCGAGCACCATCCGCATCTCGGCGAGCGGCTGCCGCACACCGGGATCGCGCCGGCGGAGCGCATCGAGCGCCTGACGGATCTGACGCACCGAGGCGCCCGACTCCAGCAGCGCCGACGCCGCGCGCAGCGCCAGGAGCTCGCGGAAGGTGTAGCGCAGCTGGCCGTGCAGCAGGTTCAGCCGCTTGAGCTGCGCCGCCCGGCGCGGCGTCAGCGTGAGGATGCGTGTGAGCTCGCGCAGCCCATAGATGCGCTCGGTCATGCGGCGCGCCCGGTCACGATCAGTGGCGGAAGTGGCGCAGACCGGTGAACACCATCGCCATGCCGTGCGCGTCGGCGGCGGCGATCACGTCCTCGTCGCGCAGCGAGCCGCCCGGCTGGATCACCGCGGTGGCGCCCGCCTCGCCAACGACGTCGAGTCCGTCGCGGAACGGGAAGAAGGCATCGGAGGCGCACACGGTGCCCCGGGTCGGCAGCCCCACCTCACGCGCGCGCATGACGGCGAGGCGCGCCGAGTCCACGCGGTTCATCTGACCGGCGCCGACGCCGATGACCTGCTCCGCCGTCGTCAGCACGATCGCGTTGGACTTGGCGTGCTTGCCCACGCGCCAGGCAAATCGCAGTGCGCGCATCTCGGCCGGCGTCGGCGCGCGCCGCGTGACGACCTTGAGGGCGGCCGGATCCAGGTCCGTGTGGTCGACGCTCTGGGCGAGCAGGCCGCCGAGCACACTGCGATATTCCTCGAGTCGTCTCGGCAGCGCGCGCCGGTCACACGGCACCTCGAAGACGCGGCACTTCTTCTTCGTGCGCGCCAGCTCCTCGAGCGCGTCGGGGGCGTAGGCCGGCGCGAACAGGATCTCCACGAAGATCCCGGCGAGCGCCTGCACGACCGCCATGTCGAGCGGACGATTGACGCCGACGATGCCGCCGTAGATCGACACGGGATCTGACGCTTTCGCGCGCTCCATCGCCGCGCCGACGCTCGGTGCGGTCGCCGCGCCGCACGGATTGGTGTGCTTGATGACGACGGCGGCCGGCTCGTCGAATTCCAGCAGCAACGAGAGCGCCGCCGAAAAATCGAGCAGGTTGTTGTAGCCGAGCTCGGGGCCGTGCCGCTGCTTCATCGCGGCCAGGCCGATCTCCGGCCCTCCGGTCAGCCGGTAGAACGCCGCCGACTGATGCGGGTTCTCACCATACTTGAGCAGCAGCGCCCGCTCGCCCTCGAGGCGCAGCGGGTGCGGAAACTCGTCGGGCTCCTTCGCGGCGGCGGGCGCCTGTGCCGAGCGCATCCAGGCGGCGATTGCCGCGTCGTACTGCGCCGTGCGCCGGAAGGCCTCCTGCGCGAGGCGCTCGCGCGTGGCATCGGAGACGGCGCCGCCGGTGCGCTTCAGCTCGTCGAGCACGGCGCCGTACTGCGAGGGGTGCGTGACAACGGCGACCGCGCCGTGGTTCTTGGCCGCGGCGCGGATCATCGTCGGCCCCCCGACGTCGATGTGCTCGATCGCCTCCGCCGCGGTCACGCCCGGCCGCGCGACGGTCTGCTCGAAGGGATAGAGCGCGACCACGACGAGGTCGATCGGCCCGATCCCGTGCCGTTCCAGCGCCGCCAGGTGTTCGGGCACGTCGCGGCGCGCCAGGATGCCGCCGTGGATCTTGGGGTGCAGCGTCTTCACCCGCCCGTCCAGCATCTCGGGAAAACCCGTGACGTCCGCCACGTCGCGCACGGCCACGCCGGAGTCGCGCAGCAGCTTCGCCGTGCCGCCCGTCGACAGGATCTCGACGCCCATGCCCGCCAGCGCGGTGGCCAGCTCCACCACGCCGGTCTTGTCGTGGACCGAGACGAGCGCGCGGCGAATCTTCATCGGCCCTCCTTGCGGGCGTGTGTGACGATCACGCGTCGGCCGACGATTTCCAGACGCCCCTCCGCAAAGAGACGGACGGCGGCCGGAAACAATCGGTGCTCCTCGTTGAGGATGCGGGCGGCGAGCGTGTCCTCGGTGTCGTCGGGCTCGACGGGCACGGCCGCCTGCAGCACGATCGGTCCCGTGTCCATGCCCTCATCCGCGAAGTGCACGGTGCAGCCGGCCACCTTCGCGCCGTGCTCGAGGGCCTGGCGCTGCGCGTGCAGACCCGGAAACGCCGGCAGCAGCGACGGGTGGATGTTGAGCGCGCGTCCGGCGAACGCTCTGATGTACGCCGGCGACAGAATCCGCATGTAGCCCGCGTGACACATGAGGCCGACCTGGCGCTTTTCGAGCTCGCGCACGAGTGCTTCGTCGAAGCTCTCGCGTGTGACGAAGTCTTTGGGGTTGAGCCACACGGCCTCGACGCCGGCCGCGCGGGCCCGCTCGAGCGCCGGCGCGTGCTCGCGATCGGAGATGACCACCACGATGCGGGCCGGGAACTCCGGCGCCGCGCACGCATCGAGCAGCGCCTGAAGGTTGCTGCCGCGGCCCGAGGCGAGAACGCCCACGGCCAGCGGCTCGACGCGCATCACACCACCTCCACGCCGCGCTCGCCCGCGACCACCTCGCCGATCACGCTCACCGTCTCGCCCGCCGCTTCGAGGGCCTGCTGGGCGCGGCCGGCATCGGCGGCGCGCGCGATGACCACGTAGCCGATGCCGAGATTGAAGGTGCGCAGCATCTCGGCGTCGCCGACGCGGCCCGCCTCGCGGAGTGTCGCGAACACGGGCGGCTCGCGCCACGCCGAGCGCCGCAACACGGCGCGGCACCCCTCCGGCAGCACGCGCGGCACGTTGCCGGTGACACCTCCACCGGTGACGTGGGCCATTGCGGATACCGGCGTGGAGGCGAGCACGGCCTTCACCGCGCTCGCATAGATGCGCGTCGGCTCGAGCAACACCTCGCCGACGGCACGCCCGGTGCCGGGCAGGAGCGCGTCGACGTCCAGACGCATGACGTCGAAGACGATGCGCCGCGCCAGGCTGTAGCCGTTGCTGTGCAGGCCCGAAGACGCCAGCCCGAGGACGACGTCGCCCGGCTTCACGGCGGCGCCGTCTACGATCCGGTCACGCTCCACGATCCCGACCGCGAAGCCCGCAAGATCGTACTCGCCGGCCGCGTAGAGATCCGGCAGCTCCGCCGTCTCGCCGCCGATGAGCGCGCAGCCCGCGCGGCGGCAGCCCTCGGCCACGCCGCGCACGATCGCTTCGACGCGCGCGGGTTCGATCTTCCCGAGACCGATGTAGTCGAGGAAATAGAGTGGCTCCGCGCCGTGGACGAGGAGGTCGTTGACGCCCATGGCCACGAGGTCGATTCCGACCGTGTCGTGGCGGTCGGTCAGGAATGCGACCTTGAGCTTGGAGCCGACGCCGTCGGTGGACGACACGAGCACGGGCTCGCGGTATCCGCTCGGCACGCGCACGAATCCGGCGAAGGCGCCGATGCCGCCCAGCACCTCGGGCCGCAAGGTGGCCTTCGCGAGCGGCGCGATTCGCCGAACCGCCTCGTCGCCGGCCTCGATGTCGACACCGGTGTCACGGTACGTGAGCGGCTTCATCGCCTCAGACGTCGAAGAGATGAAGCTGCGGCGTTGGATCGGGCTCGATGCCGACCTTGTAGGCGCCGGTGAAGCACGCGTGACAGAAGCTGCCGGGATCGCCGCCGGTGGCTTTGAGCATGCCGTCGAGCGACAGATAGCCCAGGGAATCGGCGCCGAGATAACGGCAGATCTCGTCGACCTGATGGCTGGAGGCGATCAGCTCCTTGCGCGTGGGCGTATCGATCCCGTAGTAACACGGCCACTGGATCGGTGGCGACGAGATCCGCATGTGGACCTCGCGCGCGCCCGCGCTGCGAAGCATGCGCACGATCTTGCGGCTGGTCGTGCCGCGAACGATGGAATCGTCGACGACGACCACCCGCTTGCCCTGGAGCATCTCCGGCATCGGGTTGAGCTTCACCTTCACGCCGAAGTGCCGGATGCCCTGCTTCGGCTCGATGAACGTGCGACCAACGTAGTGGTTGCGGATCAAGCCCATCTCGTACGGCGTGCCCGATTCCTCGGAATAGCCGAGCGCGGCGCTCGTGCCCGAGTCCGGAACGGGAATGACGATGTCGGCCGGCACCGGATGCTCGCGCGCGAGCTGATGGCCCATGGCCTTGCGCACGGTGTGGACATTGCGCCCCCACAGCGCCGAGTCGGGCCGCGCGAAGTAGACGTACTCGAACACGCAGTGCAGCTTTTCGCCGGGCGGAAACGCGCGGACGGAACGCGGGCCGTCGTCGTCGACCACGAGCAGCTCGCCGGGCTCGATGTCGCGCTCCACCTTGGCTTCCATCAGGTCCAGCGCGCAGGTCTCCGAGGCCATCACCCACGCGTCGTCCAGGCGCCCCAGCGTGAGCGGCCGGAATCCGTACGGGTCGCGGATGGCGTACATCGCGTCGGGCGTGAGCACGAGCAGCGAGTAGGCGCCCTTGACCTGCGCGAGCGCGTGACGCAGCTGCTCCTCGAGCGGCGCGGCCGGCGCGCGGGCCAGGAGGTGCAGGATCACTTCGGTGTCCGAGGTCGACTGGAAGATGGCGCCGTCGCGCTCCATCTCTCGGCGTAGCGCATCGGCGTTCGTGAGGTTGCCGTTGTGGGCGATCGAGATCGGGCCGCGCGCCGTGTTCGCGGTGATCGGCTGCGCGTTCTTCAGATTCGATGACCCCGCCGTGGAGTAGCGCACGTGACCGATGGCACGATGCCCTGCGAGCCGGCGCAGCCGCTCGGGGTGGAAGACGTCGGCGACCCAGCCCATCGCCTTTTCGGTGTGGAACGCGTGCCCGTCCGTGCACGTGATGCCGGCCGATTCCTGCCCGCGATGCTGCAGCGCATAGAGCCCGAGATACGTGACGTTCGCGGCCTCTGGATGGTTCCAGATCCCGAACAACCCGCACTCGTCGTGGAACCGGTCGTCGTCACGCCATGTGGCGCTCAAATCCGCTCCTCCACGCGTGGTCGAGGCGATCGACGGCCACGTCCACCACCAGCATCTGCGCACCGCGCATGCGCAGCCGTTCGCCGCCCGTCGTTCCGATCCACCGCCACGGAATCGCCGACTCCGCCATGAGCGCTTCGAACTCGCGCTGCCGCGCGGGCTCGACGCTCACCACCACCCGCGACGGCCCCTCACCGAACAGCGCCTCGTCGAGCCGGCGCCCGACGTCCACCGTGATCTCGCACCCGCACGCCGTTGCGCCGCTTCGCACGCCGGTCACGCAGCTTTCGGCGAGCGCCACCGCCAGGCCGCCGTCCGCGCAGTCGTGCGCCGACGTCACCAGTCCCGCGCCGACGGCCGCGCGCACCGCCGACTGCACGCGCCGCTCGGTCTCCAGATCGAGCGGCGCCAGCGGTCCGGCCAGCCGCTGGTGCAGCGTCCACACGTACTCCGAGCCTCCGAGGCTCACGGCGTCGGGGCCCAGCAGCGCGATCCGATGGCCCGCCGCCTTGAACCACTGCGTCGCCAACCGGCCCGCATCCTCGAGGACACCCACCACACCGCAGATGGGTGTCGGGAGGATGGCCGTGCCGGAGGTCTCATTGTAGAAGGAAACGTTACCGCCGACCACCGGCACCTCGAGCGCGCGGCAGGCCTCGGCGATTCCCTCGATCGCCTCCGCGAATTGCCAGAGGATCTCGGGCCGCTCGGGCGAGCCGAAGTTCATGCAATCCGTCACGCCGAGCGGACGGCCGCCGGCGCACGACACGTTCCGCGCCGCTTCGCACACGGCCATGGCCGCGCCGCGGCGCGGATCGAGAAAGACCTGGCGGCCGTTGCCGTCGGTGGACATCGCGATGGCTCGTCGCGTGCCCTTGATGCGCAGCACCGCGGCATCGGAGCCCGGCAGCACCAGCGTGTTCGTGCCGACCTGCTGGTCGTACTGGCGATACGCCCATTCCTTCGATGCGATCGCCGGCGACGCGATGAGCCGCACGAGTGTTTCGCCGTAATCCGACGGGGCCGGCAGCGAGAGCGGGTCGAAGGCGCGGCGCTCGGCCAGCCACGGCGGCGGCGCGTAGGGCTTGTCGTATCGCGGACCGTCGGCGAGCGCGTCGACGGGCACGTGGGCCACCTCATCGCCGTGGTGGCGAACCACGAGATCCGGTCCCGCCGTGACCTCACCGATCTTCACCGCGTCGAGCTCCCACTTGGCGAAGACGCGGCGCAGCTCGTCCTCGCGCCCTCTGGCGCCGACGAGCAGCATCCGCTCCTGCGACTCCGACAGCAGCAGCTCGTACGGCGTCATCTCGACTTCGCGCTGCGGAACGCTGGACAGCTCGATCTCCATGCCGGTGCCACTGCGCGCGGGCATCTCGGACGTGCAGCACGCCAGGCCGGCGGCGCCCATGTCCTGGATGCCGACGACGGCGCCGGTCGCCATCGCCTCCAGGCACGCCTCGAGCAGCAGCTTCTCGGTGAACGGATCGCCGACCTGCACGGTGGGACGCTTCGCCTCGGCCTCGTCGTCGAAGGTCGCCGACGCCATCGTGGCGCCGTGGATGCCGTCGCGCCCGGTCTTGTTGCCGACGTAGAAGACGGGGTTGCCGACGCCCTCGGCCCGTGCGCGGAAGATGCGGTCGGCGCGCACGAGACCGACGCACATCACGTTCACGAGCGGGTTGCCGGCGTATTCGGGCGCGAACGCGATCTCGCCGCCGACGGTTGGGCAGCCGAAGCAGTTGCCGTACCACGAGATCCCCGAGACGACGCCGTCGATCAGCCGTCGCGTCTTCGGATCGGCCGGGTCGCCGAAGCGCAGCGAGTCGAGAATGGCGATGGGGCGCGCGCCCATCGTGAAGATGTCGCGCAGGATGCCGCCAACGCCCGTCGCCGCCCCCTGGAACGGCTCGATGAACGAGGGGTGGTTGTGGCTCTCCATCTTGAACACGACGGCCCACCCATCGCCGATGTCCACGGCGCCGGCGTTCTCGCCGGGTCCCTGCAAGAGATGCGGGGCGCGCGTGGGCAGGCGCGAGAGAAAGACGCGCGAGTGCTTGTAGGCGCAGTGCTCGGACCACAACGCGGAGAACAGGCCGAGCTCTGTATAGGAGGGCTCGCGGCTGAGCCGCTGGATGATGCGATCGTATTCGTCGGCCGTGAGGCCGAGGCCCCGCGCGAGGTCGAGAGTGACCTTGGGCTCAGCGCCGGCCAAACAACCCCCGGATCACCGCTTCAGAAAGCTGCCGTCCTCGACGAGCGTGCCGAGGAGCGACTGGAACAGCAGAAGCCCGTCGGTGCCGCCCATCGCCGTCTCCGCCGCACGCTCGGGGTGCGGCATCAGCCCCAGCACCGTGCCCGACTCGTTCACGACCCCGGCGATGTTCTCCACGGAGCCGTTCGGATTGGCCGCTTTCACCACCTGGCCGTCGGTGGTGGCATAGCGGAACACGATGCCGTGGCGCGCCTTGAGCTCGGCGAGCGTGGCGGCGTCGGCGTAGTACTTGCCCTCTCCGTGCGAGATCGGCATCGTCAGCACCTGCCCCGCGCGCAGGCCGCGCGTGAACGGCGTCTCCACGTTCTCGACGAGCAGGTTGCTCGACTGACACCGGTACTGCAGACACTCGTTGCGCATCAGCACGCCCGGCAGGAAGCCCGCCTCGCAGAGGATTTGAAAGCCGTTGCACGAGCCGAGCACGTAGCCGCCCTTCGCCACGAACTCGCGCAGCGCCTCGACGACGGGCGACTTGCCCGCCACCGCGCCCGCGCGCAGGTAGTCACCGTACGAGAAGCCGCCGGGGAGGATCACACAGTCGAGGTCGGCGAGATTGCGGTCGCGGTGCCAGACGTACTTCACGGGCTGATGCATCACTTCCGAGATCACGTAGTGGAAGTCGCAATCGCTCCAGGTGCCCGGAAACACCACGACCCCGAATCTCATGAGCGCGTTGGTCTCCTCTCGCGGTGCGTGCCGTGTCCCACGACGGCGGCGAACGACGCCATCTTACCGAACCGCCTATCGCGGGGCAAGGCGCTCGGCCTCGACGGCGTCGATCGTGTAGTCCTCCAAGATGGTATTGGCGAGCAGTTTCCGGCACATCTCGTCCACGCGCTGCCGTGCGGCCGCCGCGGTGGTCGCATCGACCTCCACGTCGATGAGCTTTCCGACGCGGAGCTCGCGCGCGTCGGCGAAGCCGAGGCCCGCGAGCGCCCGCTGCACGGCCGCGCCCTGCACGTCGAGGATGCCGGGCTTGAGCCGAATGAGCACGCGCACTTTCATGCGTGCGCGCGGTCGGGGACCAGGCGCCGGAAGACCTCCTGGTAGGCGTCCTCGACGCCGCCGAGATCGCGGCGGAAGCGGTCCTTGTCGAGCTTCTCGCGCGTGGCGCGATCCCACAGCCGGCAGGTGTCCGGCGAGATCTCGTCGCCGAGGTAGAGCGCGCGGCCCGCGCGCCCGAATTCCAGCTTGAAGTCGACCAGGATCAGGTCGCGCTTGAGCATGTGGGGCCGCAGCACGGCGTTGACCTTCAGCGCCATGCGCCGGATCCACGCCAGCTCGGTCGGCGTGGCCAGGGCCATCATGCGCACGTGGTCGTCGTTGATCATCGGGTCACCGAGCGGGTCGGACTTGTAGTAGAGCTCGACGATCGGCTGCTTGATCGGCGTGCCCTCCTCGAGGCCGGTGCGCTTGGCCAGGCTGCCCGCGACCACATTGCGCACGATCGTCTCGATCTTGATGATGTCCAGCCGCCGGCAGAGCATCTCCCGATCCGACAGCGTGCGCACGTAGTGCGTGGGTACGCCAGCCTTGGCGAGACGCTCGAAGAGCGTCGCCGACATCCGGTTGTTGACCACGCCCTTGCCGACGATGGTGCCCTTCTTCAGCGCGTTGAACGCCGTTGCGTCGTCTTTGAAGTACTGGATGACGAGCTTCGGATCGCTGGTCGCGTAGACGATCTTGGCCTTGCCCTCGTAGAGCTTGGCTTGCTGCTCGAGGTCGATACTGGCCGGCTGACGTTTCACTGGTGCCCTCCCGGGACTCAGGCGAGCCCCGCTCGGCGAAAAACGGCGTTGACGTTTCGCAGATACCACGACGGATCGAAGCACGCCTTGAGCTCGGCCGGCGCCAGGTGTTCGGTCACCGCGGGATCGCCGGCGAGCAGCTCGTAGAACGAGCGGCGCTCGCGCCACGCTCGCATCGAGTTCGCCTGCACGATCTCGTACGCCTTCTGCCGTGCGAGACCGGCGTCGGTCAGCTTCAGCAGCACGCGCTGCGAATAGATGAGCCCGTACGAGGCCTCGAGGTTCTCGGCCATGCGCGCCGGGTCGACCTCGAGCCCCTCGACGATGAACGCGGTGAGATCGAGGCTGTAGTCGAGCGCGATCGTCGCGTCGGGCAGCACGACCCGCTCGACCGACGAGTGGCTGATGTCGCGCTCGTGCCACAGCGCGACGTTCTCCATCGCAGCCACGGAATAGCCGCGCAGCAGGCGCGCGAGGCCGCAGATCCGCTCGGCGAGCTCGGGGTTCCGCTTGTGCGGCATCGCGCTCGAGCCCTTCTGGCCTTCGCCGAAGGGCTCCTGCGCCTCGAGCACCTCGGTGCGCTGCAGCCCGCGAACCTCGAGCGCGATCTTCTCGAGCGAGGCGGCGACGATCGCGAGCGTGGTCACGAGCTCGGCGTGGCGATCGCGCTGCACGATCTGCGTCGAGACCGGCTCGGCGGCGAGGCCAAGATCGCGGCAGACCTCGTCCTCGACCTCCGGCTCGACGTGCGCGAACTGGCCGACGGCGCCCGACAGCTTGCCGACGGCCACCGCCTCGCGCGCGCGGCGCAGCCGCTCGAGGTTGCGTCCGGCCTCCACGTACCAGACCGCCACCTTGAGCCCGAACGTGGTGGGCTCGGCGTGCACGCCGTGGGTCCGGCCCACGATCAACGTGTCCTTGTGTCGGAGCGCGAGCGCCGCGAGGGCCCGACGCAGGCGCTCTTGGCCCTGCAGCAGCAGATCCATCGCGTCGCGCAGCTGGAGCGCGGTGGCGGTGTCCCAGACGTCGTTCGTCGTCAGGCCGATGTGCACGAAGCGCGAGTCGTCGCCGAGCTGCTCCTCGAGACTCGTGAGCAGGGCGATCATCTCGTGCTTGACACGGCTCTGAATGGCGAGGATGCGATCGATGTCGATGCGGAGCGCGCGAATCCGGGACATGACCGGGGCGGGAATGCGGCCGCGCCGCGCGTACGCCTCGCACGCTGCGATTTCCACCCGGAGCCACGCCTGGTACTTCGCGGCCTCGCTCCAGATACGTCCCATGGCGGGCCGGGTGTACCGCTCGATCACGCCGTCACCTTACCGGAAAAGCCGGACGAATGGTAGGGGGCCCGGCCGCGGGCCACTACAGAAAGCGCTCGGCCGCGACATTGCCCGGCCAACGCGCCGCACGCTATGGTGAACGTGGCGTTTCGAGCAGCACCGGCCACGGTCGAGCGTGTCACGGCTCCCAGCGGCCACTCCGTTGGGCACACCACCCGAGGGTTCCAGCATGCGCAAGCGCTTTGGAGCGTGGGTGTGGGTCATCGCGTCCGCGACTCTGATCGCGGGCTGCGGCGGCACGGACGAGGCCAAGCACGGTGTCGCGGAGTTCAGGTCACGGGTCGCCGAGCGGTCCTACGCCGACATCTACCGGATGGCGGGCCCCGAGCTGCGGCAGGCGACCACGGAAGAGCAGTTCCAGCAGTTCATGAGCGCCCTCGACCGCAAGCTCGGCGCCTGGCAGTCGGCCGAGGAGCCCGCGTGGAACGTCACGCGCGGTACGGGCGGCCATCTCGTGCGGCTCACGTACCAGTCGCAGTTCGCCAAGGGCCCGGCGAGCGAGCAGTTCGTGTGGCGGATCGAGCGCAGCGGACCCACGCTGCTCGGCTATCACGTCAACTCGGCGCTGCTCGTCACGCAGTGAGCTGAGGGGATCGCATCGGCCGTCGCGGCGCGCGGTAGGATAGCCGCGTGCCCTGGACCCGAATTCCGTGGCGCCTGCTCGTCGACCACGCGCCGACCATCGTCGATGCAGCGCGGCGCCTCTATCTCGGGTCCCGCAGCCCACACGACGCCTCGTCTTCCCGCCCCGCACCGGCGGCGAGCGACGAATCGCTGCTCCACGCGGTGGAACAGCTCGAAGCGCGCGAGGCGCAGCGCGCGGAGCTGCTCGCCGAGCTCGCCAAGCACGTTCAGGAGCTGACGATGGCGGTCGAGACGCTGCGCGCGCGCCTGCGGTGGACGTGGGTCGGGATCGCGCTCGCCCTGGCGGTGACGGTGCTGTCGGCGCTGTTGCTACGCCGCTGACGTTCGGGGGCGGGAGCCGGCGCCGGCCCCCCGCGGGCTAATTACGGAGCTCGGCGGGCAGGTTGCGGCGGTCGAGCGGCCCGAGCGTCGTCAGCGCGAGCTGATCTTCGTCCAGCAGCTCCGCAACGAGCGCCTGCACTTCATCGTGCTTCACGCGGTCGATCGCGCCGAGCATCTGATCGAGGGTCAGGAACGAGCCGAAGTGCAGCTCGTGCTTGGCCAGGCGATTCATGCGGCTCGACGTCGACTCCAGCGACAGCATGAGACTGCCCTTGAGGTGGTCCTTCGCGCGCTTGAGCTCGTCCTCGGTCACGCCCTGCTTCTTCACCTCGCGCAGCTCTTTGAGCGTGGACTTGAGCATCTTCGAGAAGTTGAGCGGGTCGGTGGCCGCATACACATACAGCGTGCCGGTGTCGGCGTACGACTGCAGACCGGAGTGGATCGAGTACACGAGACCCTGCCGCTCGCGCACCTCCTGGAACAGGCGCGACGACATGCTGCCGCCGATCACGTCGTTGAGCAGGAACAGCGCGTAGCGCTCGGGCGCGCTGTGATGCAGACCGGGGAAGCCGATGACGGCGTGCACCTGCTCGAGCGTCTTGTGGACCAGGTTCACGCCCGGAATGATGCGCACGGGCTGCTGCACGCGCGGCGTCGGATCGTGCGTGAAGCCGTTGAAGCCGGCTCCGAACAGCTCGACGACCCGATCGTGCGTCACGTTCCCCGCCACCGCGATGATAATCCGCGGCGGCACGTATTCGGCGCCGAAGTAGGTGGACACCGCCTCACGCCCGAAACTCTCCACGAGCTCGCGGGTCCCGAGGATCGGCTTGCCCAGCGGATGGTTGGCCCAGATCTGGCCGGCGAAGAGATCGTGGATCACGTCGTCGGGCGTGTCCTCGACCATCTTGATCTCCTGCAGCACCACCGACTTCTCCCGCTCGAGCTCCTCGGCATCGAAGAGCGGGCGCAGCAGGATGTCGGTGAGGAGATCGACGGCCAGCGGCAGATGCTCGTCGAGCACCTGCACGTAAAAGCAGGTGTGCTCCTTCGTCGTGAAGGCGTCCATCTGCCCGCCGACCGAGTCCATCTCTCGCGCGATGGCCTCGGCCGAGCGTGTGGCCGTGCCCTTGAAGACGAGATGCTCGATCAGGTGCGACATCCCGCCACGCTCGTCCACCTCGTGGCGCGAGCCCGTCTCGACCCAGACCCCGACGGCGACCGACCGGACGTGCGGCATCCGTTCCGTGATGACCCGGATGCCATTCGGCAGGACGCTCTTTCGGTAGTCTTCGGTCACGTGGTCATGCCCGTGGTGGATTTGCCGCGTTGGGGTTCTTGAGCTTTTCTTTGTCGGCCAGCGCGGGCTGGTCGCGAAGCGCGATCTTCCGCGACAGGCGCATCTTTCCGTTGCCGTCGATCTCGATGACCTTGACGAGGACCTCGTCGCCCTCGGTCAGCACGTCCTGCACGGCCCGGATGCGGCTCTCGGCGATCTGAGAGATGTGCAGCAGGCCCTCGGTGTTCGGAATGACCTCGACGAACGCGCCGAACTCGACGATCTTCTTGACCTTGCCGAGATAGATCCGGTCCAGCTCGACTTCGCGGCAGATGTCCTGGATGATCGCCACCGCCTTCTGCACGGCGGCGCTGTCGGGCGCGAACACGGTCACGCGGCCATCGTCCTCGACGTCGATCTTGGTTCCTGTTTGCTCCTGGATGCCGCGGATCACCTTGCCGCCGGGGCCGATGATCTCGCGGATCTTCTCGGTGCGGATCTTGATGGTCACGAAGCGCGGCGCGTACGGCGACAGCTCGGGCCGCGGCTTGTCGAGCGCGTCGCGCATCTTGCCCAGCACGATCATCCGCGCCTCGCGCGCGTTTTCGAGCGCGCCGCGCATGATGTCGATCGAGACGCCCTTGATCTTGATGTCCATCTGCAGCGCCGTGACGCCCTTCTCGGTGCCGGCGACCTTGAAGTCCATGTCACCGAAGTGGTCTTCGGCGCCCATGATGTCGGTGAGGATGCCGACACGGTCACCTTCCTTCACGAGGCCCATCGCGATGCCGGCCACATGGCTCTTGAGCGGGACCCCGGCATCCATCAGCGCCAGTGACGCCCCGCACACCGACGCCATGGACGACGAGCCATTGGATTCGAGGATGTCCGAGACCACGCGGATCGTGTACGGAAAATCTTCCTTGGCGGGCAGGATCGCCTCGACCGCGCGCTCGGCGAGGGCCCCGTGGCCGATGTCACGGCGCGACGGCGAGCCGAACCGCCGGACCTCGCCCACGGAGAACGACGGGAAGTTGTAGTGGAGCAGGAAGTGGCGGTACGACTCGCCCTCCAGGGCCTCGATCTTCTGCTCGTCGTTCTTGGTGCCGAGCGTGGCCGACACGAGCGCCTGGGTCTCACCGCGAGTGAACAGGGCCGAGCCGTGCGCCCGCGGCAGATAGCCGGTCTCGGTGGTGATGGGTCGGATCTCGTTCGGCTTGCGGCCGTCGAGCCGCACGCCCTGCTCGACGATCATGCGACGCAACTCGGCGGACTCGGCAGCCTCGAACGCCCCCCGCGCCTGCGCCTTCTTCGACTCGTCGGCGCCGAGGGCGCCCCACACCTCTTCGAACACGTGGTGGACCGCCTGCGCACGCGCGTGCTTGTCCGGCGTGGACAGCGCCTCGGAGAGCTTGGCCTTGGCCAGCTCACGCACCCGCGCCTCGAGCGCCGCGTCGCGGCCGGCATTGGGATCGAACGTCCACCGCGGCTTGGCGGCCCGAGCCGCGAGCTCTTTCTGCCCCTTCGCCAGACGCTTGCAGTGCTCGTGGCCGAACGCGATGGCCTCGAGCATGGTTTCCTCGGGCACTTCCTTCGCGCCGGCCTCGACCATCAGCACCGCGTCCTCGGTGCCGGCGATCACGAGCTCGAGCGTCGAGGTATTGCGCTGCTCCGTGGTCGGATTGAGGATGAATCGGCCGTCGATCTGACCCACGCGCACGGCGCCGATGGGGCCGTCGAACGGAATCCCCGACAGGCACAGCGCGGCGGAGGCGCCGTTCATCGCGAGCACGTCGGGATCGTTCTCCTGATCGCCGGAGATCACGAGGCAGATCACCTGCACCTCGTTCTTGAAGCCGTCCGGGAACAGCGGCCGGATCGGGCGGTCGATCAGCCGCGACGTGAGCGTCTCCTTCTTGACCGGAGCGCCCTCGCGCTTGAAGTAGCCTCCGGGAATGCGGCCGCCGGCATAGGCGCGCTCACGGTATTCGACGGTGAGCGGAAAGAAGTCCTGGCCGTCGCGGGCACTCTTGGAGGCCACGCACGTAGCCAGCACCATGCTGCCGCCGTAGCGCACGACGACGGCGCCATCGGCCTGCTTGGCCACCTTGCCTGTCTCCAGGGACAGGGGTTGGCCGTTGATGTCGAGAGAGACGGTGTGAGGCTGATTCATGTGAACGCTTGTCCTCGCGCTTCTGCCGGATCCCGGCGAACGCTTTGGGCCCCCGGGTTCATCCCGACCGAGGACCAGCCATGCACTGCATTGCGATTGCGAACTATCGGCGGATACCGAGCTTTTCGATGATGCTCCGGTACCGACCGGCGTCCTTGTTCTTGAGATACTCCAGCAGGCCCCGACGCTTGCCGATCAGCATCAAGAGACCCCGCCGGGAGTGATGATCCTTTGCGTGGCTCTTGAAATGTTCGGTCAGTCCGTTGATCCGCTCGGTCAGAAGCGCGATCTGGACCTCGGGCGAACCGGTGTCGCCCTCATGGGTCTTGAACTGCTCGATCAAGCTCTTTTTGCGGTCGATGGTCAACGGCATCCGGGCCTCCAATCGCCACGTCCCGGAGAAAACTCCCCAGGGCGGGTTCCAAAAAACCTTTTTCTTGTATACAGATAGCGGACACTCTAACACGAGGGCCGCCGGAAGTAAAGGAATCGGGGAGCGTCAGAGACGCCGGCGAGCCGTCTCGACGTCGTCGGCGATCTGAGCTCGCAAGGCATCGACGCTCGGAAATCGCCGCTCTTCCCTGACCCGCGATACAAACACGAGCCGAACGGTCTGACCATAGAGGTCCCCCGAGAAATCGAGGAGATAAGCCTCGACGGCCAGCGTGTCCTCGCCGAACGTGGGGCGCACGCCGACGTTGACGACCGCGCGGCGCGCCTGTCCGGCGACCTCCAGTGAGCAGGCGTACACGCCGGGGGCCACGAGCACGGGTCGGTCGGGCGCGACGTTGGCGGTGGGAAAGCCCAGCGTGCGACCGCGACCGGCACCCGCGACTACGGTGCCGGGCAACGTATAGGCACGGCCGAGCATCCGCGCCGCACCGTCCAGATCACCGCGGCCGAGCGCGGCACGAATCGCCGTCGACGAAACCGGGACGCCGTCGATGGCGAGCGGCTCGATCACGTCCACGCTGAAACCGTGGCGGGTTCCGAGCTCGCGCAACAGCGCCGCATCGCCGCGTGCCGCGCGGCCGAAACGATGGTTGAATCCGACCACGACTTGCCGCGCGGCGAGCCGCTCGACCAGCACATCCTTCACGAACGCCTCCGGCTCGACGGCGGCGAGCTCGTGCGTGAACGCGAGCACGACGGTCGCATCCACGCCGCAGCGCGCGATCAGCTCGAGTCGCTCGTCGAGTGTCGTGATTGGCAACGGCGCGCGCTGCGGCTGCAGCACCTCGAAGGGATGCGGCTCGAACGTGCACGCCACGGCCGGCGCGCCGATTGCCCGGGCGTGAGCGACGGCGGCGCCGAGGATGGCGCGGTGGCCGAGGTGGACGCCGTCGAAGACGCCCAGTGCGACCGCGCTCGGCCGGCGCTCAGGCGGGACGGACGGAAGGCCCCGGACGATCCGCATGCACCATTCTCACCGGCCGCACCGTCACGCCGGTCGGCGCCACCTCGCCGACGCCGAGCAGCACACCCGACGCATCGTAGACGCGCGCGAGTGGTCCCGCGCCCACGGGCGGCGTCACCTCTGCGGCCTGGCCGTGAACGAACCGTCGCGCTCCAGTCGCGTCGAGCCTGGCGGCCGGCAGGTGCGCGAGCCCGGCGTCCAGCGGCAGCATGCGCGCCCACACGCTCGGGGCCGATGCGTCCACGAGGTCGTGCCACGCCAGCGCATCGGCGAGGACGAACGGGCCGACACGCGTGCGCACCAGGCGCTCGACGGCGGCCCCCCAGCCGAGCGCGGCGCCGAGGTCGGCCGCGAGCACGCGCACGTACGTCCCTTTGCCGCACACGATGCGTAGCGTGGCGGTCGCCGCACCGACCGCCTGCACCTCGATCGCGTCCACCACGGCGTCGCGCGGCGTGCGCTCGACCTCGGTGCCTTCGCGCGCGAGCTCGTAGAGACGCCGCCCCGCGTGGTGAACCGCCGAGTACATCGGCGGCACCTGGCGGATGCGCCCGACGAACCCACGGCACACCGCCTCCAGCCCCTCGCGCGTGAGGCCGGTGACAGGCGCTTGGGACAGCACGCGGCCCGTCAGATCGAGCGTGTCGGTCGTGACGCCGAAGCGGACGGTGGCGACGTACTCCTTGTCCTGGTTCATCAGGTACGGCGCGAGCTTCGTCGCCTCACCAATGAGGAGCGGCAGCACGCCGGTCGCGGCCGGATCGAGCGTGCCGGCATGGCCGATCCGCTGCACGCCGAGTCGTCTGCGCGCGAGCGCAACGGCATCGAACGACGTGGCGCCGGCGAGCTTGTCGACGGTGAGGATCCCGGACGCGCGCCCAGTCATCGCGACGCGGCGAGGGCCGCGCTGACGGCGTCGAGGACACGCCGGGTCACCGCGTCGAGCGGTCCAGAGATCGTGCAGCCCGCGGCGTTCGCGTGACCGCCGCCGCCGAAGGTGGCGGCGATCGTGTTGACGTCGACCTCGCCCTTGGCGCGCAGGCTGACCTTCACCCGGCCGCCGCCGAGCTCGCGCAGCAAGCAGGCGACCTTCACGCTGCCGATGGAGCGCGGGTAGTTCACCAGCTCCTCGGATTCGATGAATCGCTCGGGCACGGCGCCGGCGGGAAGCGCCAGCCAGGCCACGCGACCGTCGTCGCTCACGCGCACGCGCGCCAGCGATTCGCCCAGCAGCCGCAACGCGTCGGGCGCGCGCCGCTCGTAGAGCGCCGAGGACACGACGTCCGGTTTCGCGCCCGCGGCTGTCAGCGCCGCCGCGATCTGAAACGTCTCGGGCGTGACGTTCGAATACCGGAATGAGCCGGTGTCCGTGTGGACCGCGGTGAACAGGTTGGTGGCGATCGACGGCGTCAGCGGGATTCCGAGCTCGATGAGCAGCCGATAGACCATCTCGCCCGTCGCCGCGGCGGCGACGTCGATCCAGTCGACGGTGCCGTAGCGGCGGTTGTCGGGATGATGATCGATGTTGACGACGACCGGCGCCGCGCCCTTGGCCCCGTCGATGAGCCCTTCCGTGCGATCCGGATTCGGGCAGTCGGTGAGCACGGCGACGTCGAACGGGCCGTCGATCGCCTTGAGCACCTCGTAGCCCTCGACGCCCGGCAGAAAGGACAGCGCGCCCGGCGCGGGATGCGGACCGCCGGCGACGACCGACCAGCCGCGGTTCCGCAGCGCCTCACCGATCGCGAGCAGCGTGCCGAGCACGTCCGCGTCCGGATGCACGTGCCCCAGCATGAGCGCGCGCCCGGGAGCGCGATCGAAGGCGGCCACGACGTCGCCCGGCACCCGCAGCGCGTCGGTCACGGGGCGCTCGTCACGAGCCAGACGCGCGCACCTGCTTGAGGATCGACTGAATCCGCGCGGCGTGCTCGAGCGAGTGATCGGGACGGAAGTCGAGCTCGGGCGTGACCCGCAGGTCGAGGTGCTGCCGCAGCCAATTGCGCACGAAGCCGCGCGCGCTCTCCAGCGCCGCCATCGACGCCTTCCATTGCGCGTCGTCGCCGAGCACCGAGACGAAGATCTTCGCCGACCGCAGATCCTTCGACGTCTCGACCTCGGTCACAGTGACGAAGCCGAGCCGCGGGTCCTTCAGCTCCCGCTGCAGCAGCATCGAGATCTCTTCCTTGATGAGCTGGTTGACGCGGTCCAGTCGCTTGCCTTGCATCAAAGAATCTCCACCGTCGTGTCGAGCACCATGCCCTCGACGTGGTCCTCGATGAAGTCCATGGCCTTGGACACGACCTCGTTGGCGTGACGCGCGTCGGATGACACGTAGGCGACCGCGAGCGTGGCCCGCTGCCAGGTGTCCTGGTGGTCGACCTCGGCCACCGAGACCTCGAAGCGCGCGCGCACGCGCTCCTTGAGGCCCTTCAGAACGTGACGCTTGCCCTTCAGCGAATCCACGTCCGGAAGGTGCAGCTCCACCATCCCCAGCGCCACGCGCGCGGCCACGGCTCCTCCCGTGCCGCGCGCTACAGCGTGCGCGCGACCTCTTCGGTCGAGAACACCTCCAGCACGTCGCCCGCGTGGATCCCCGGCACGGCGTCCACGCCGATGCCGCACTCCTGGCCGTTCGGCACCTCGCGGACGTCGTCCTTGAACCGCTTGAGCGACGTCACGGTGCCCTGTCCGATGACGTCGTCGCCGCGGCGCACGCGCACCTTCGCGCCGCGCACGATCTTGCCTTCCGACACATAGGAGCCCGCGATGGGCCCGAGCTTGCTGATGACGAAGATCTGCCGCACCTGCGCGCGGCCCAGGATCGTCTCGCGGATCTCGGGCGCGAGCATGCCGGCGAGCGCGGCCTTGAGATCGTTGATCGCCTCGTAAATGACGTTGTAGGCGCGCAGGTCGACGCCGTTGGCCTGCGCCTGCTGACTCGCTTTCGGCTCCGCCTTGACGTTGAAGCCCAGCACGATCGCACCCGAGGCCGATGCCAGCATCACGTCGCTCTCGTTGATGGCGCCCACCGACGAGTGGATGACCTTCAGCTTGACCTCCTCGGTCGACAGCTGCTCGAGCGATTGCGCGAGCGCTTCTACCGAGCCCTGCACGTCAGCCTTGAGGATGAGCCGCAGCTCCTTCACCTCGCCCGTCTGGATCTGTTTCTGCAATCCCTCGAGGGTGATGCGCGTGGACGCCTTGCCCGCGGCCTTCGCGCGATCGGCCCGCATGGTCGCGATCTGCCGGGCCTTGCGCTCGTCCGACACCGCGACGAGGACGTCGCCGGCCGACGGCACGCCCGACAGGCCCAGCACCTCGACGGGATCCGACGGCCCGGCCGACGACACCTTCTTACCCATCGGATCGATCAGTGCGCGGATGCGCCCGGAGTACGCGCCCACGACGATCGCGTCGCCTTCCTTGAGGGTGCCGTTCTGGATGAGCGCCGTGGCCACGGGACCGCGGCCCCGGTCGAGCCGGCTCTCGATGATGACGCCCTTCGCCGCGCGGCTGGGATTGGCCTTCAGCTCGAGGATCTCCGACTGCAGCGCGGTCATCTCGAGCAGCTGATCGATGCCGGTGCCTTTCTTCGCGGATGTCGGGACGAAGATCGTCTGCCCGCCCCAGTCCTCGGGGACGAGCTCGAGGTTCGCCAGCTCACGCTTCACGCGATCGGGATCCGCCTCGGGCTTGTCGATCTTGTTGACCGCCACGATGATGGGCACGTTTGCGGCGCGCGCATGGTTGATGGCTTCCTGCGTCTGCGGCATCACGCCGTCGTCGGCGGCCACGACCAGGATGACGATGTCCGTGGCCTGTGCGCCGCGCGCGCGCATGGCCGTGAACGCCTCGTGACCAGGCGTGTCCAGGAAGGTGACCTTGCCGTGCGAGGTCATCACCTGGTAGGCGCCGATGTGCTGCGTGATCCCGCCGAATTCCTTCTCGGCGACCTTCGACTTGCGAATCGCGTCGAGGAGCGACGTCTTGCCGTGGTCGACGTGGCCCATGACCGTCACGACCGGCGGGCGCAGCTGCTGCGCGCCGGTATCGGCGTCTTCCTCCTCGAGCACCTCGCCCTCGACCGAACGGACTTCGACGTCGAAGCCGAACTTGTCGGCGACGAGCTTGGCCTCCGTCGGATCGAGCAGGTCGTTGACCATCCGCATGACGCCGAGCTCGAGCAGCCCTTTGATGACCTCGCCCGACTTGCGACGCATCTTCTCCGCGAGCTCCGCGACCGTGACCGACTCCGGCACGCGGATGAGCTCGCGCCGGACCTCCGCCGGCGGCGGCGGCGGCGTCTCGACAATGGCGGCAGGCGGTACGACGCGCGCGGCCGGCGGCTCCGCAACTGGCTTCGGCGGTGACGGCGGCGCGGTGGCGGCGGGGGCCGCGGGACGCGGTGCGGCCGGACGCGGAGGTGGCGGCGGCGCCGCCGGACGCGGCGGACCTTGCGTCACACGCGGCGGCGCAAACGGCCCTGCCGGATGCCGCGACCCGGGCCGCGCGGGCGGCGGCGGAGCGGGACGCTCGAGCGGCCGGAACGGAACGATCTTCGGCTCCGGCTTCGGCGGCGCGCCCGGCGCAGCCACGGCCGCCGGCTTGACGGGCTCCACGGGGGGCGGCGGTGCCGCGGGCGCGACGCGCGAGGGCTCGGGGGCGATCTCCGGCGGCTTGGGAACGACCGCGGGAGGCTGCGCCGCGACCTCGACCGGCTTCGGCTTGACGATCGTCGCCGCCGGCTTGACCTCGACCGCGCTCTCCTCGGTGTCCTCGGCCTTCGCCTTCTTCGCGCGCGTGGGCTTCTTCGCGATCGGCAGACCGTCGGGACCCAGCTCGACGGGCGCCTTTGGCTTCGCGACGCGCTTGGGCTTGACCGCGTCCTCGGGAAGCTCGCGCCCCTTGCCGAGCTTGGTGCGCAGCTCGTTGGCGAGCTTCGCGTCGAGGGGAGTCATGGCGCGCACGCCCTTGTGACCCATCTCCTCGGCCGCGAGCATCAGGTCCTTGCTCGTGACGCCGAGCTCCTTGGCCAGTTCGATGACTTTTACTTTCGTTGCCGCCACAGTCCCCTCACCTCCCCGAGATCACGGTTTCGATCGCGTCGATCCTCGCTTCGCTCGGACGGCGAAACGCGTGCGTGAGCCGCCCCGGCTTGAGCGCCCGCTCGCGGCACTCTGCCTCCCGACACACATAGGCGCCGCGACCCGGTCCGCTGCCATCGATCCTCACGCGACCGTCGCTTCCGCGCACCAGCCGCACCATCTCCCGCTTGGGCCGCCGCCGGCGGCAACCCAGGCACGTCCGGATCGGCTCCGATCGCTTCCCCGTCACGCCGTCGCGGGCGGATGCTCGGGCTCCGCCACCGCGGCGTCGTCCTCGTGCGTGTCCTTCGGCTCCCGTTCGGCCACCCACGCCTCTGCAGCCGCGACGATCGCGTCGGCCGCCGCGCCGATGGCGGGCAGCGCCGCGAGCCGATCACGGCCCGCGGCCACGACGGCGCGCGGCGAGACGAGCCCGGTATCGATGAGCGCCTGGAACGCCTCCGGTGTGACCCCGGCAAGCGTCGACAGCGCGGCACGAGCGGCCTCGGCGTGCTCCGCCTCCGCGCGCTCGGCCTCGACCTCGGACTCGCTCTTGATGTCGATGCGCATCCCCGTCAGCTTCGCGGCGAGCCGCGCGTTCTGGCCCTTCTTGCCGATCGCCAGCGAGAGCTGATTGTCCGGCACCACCACGAGCGCCGCCGTCTGCATCTCGGTCTGCTCGTCGCCTTCGATCGTCTCGTCGACGATGGTGACCGACGACACCTTGGCCGGAGACAACGCGCGCGCCACGAACGACGCGGGGTCGTTCGACCATTCGATGATGTCGATCTTCTCGCCGCGCAGCTCGCGGCTGATCACCTGGATGCGCGTGCCGCGCAGGCCAACGCACGCGCCGATCGGATCGACGTCGCGCTTGGTGGACGCGACGGCGACCTTGGCCCGCTCACCCGCCTCGCGCGCGGTGGCCTTGACGATGACGATGCCCTCCTGGATCTCCGGGATCTCCGTCTCGAACAGCCGCGCGAGATACCCCGGGTGCGTGCGCGAGAGCGAGATCTGCGGCCCCTTCGCGGTCCGCCGCACCTCGAGCACGTACGCGCGCACGCGGTCGCCGGGATTGTATCGCTCGCCGGGGATCTGCTCGCGCTCGGGCAGGATCGCCTCGGCCTTGCCGACCTCGAGGATCACGTTGCGCTTCTCGATCCGGTGGACCACGCCGCGCAGGATCTGCCCTTCCTTGCCGACGAACTCGGAGTAGATACCCTCGCGCTCGGCGTCCCTGACCTTCTGAAGGATCACCTGCTTGGCGGTCTGGGCGGCGATACGTCCGAGATCCTGCAGCGGCTTGTCGGACAAGAGCTCGAGCTCGACGCCGAGCTCGGCTTCGGGATTCAGTGCCTTGGCGTCAGCCAGCGCGATCTGCGTCTCCGGATCCGTGACCTCGTCGACCACCTGCTTGCGCTGATAGACCCGAAAATCTCCCGTCTTGCGGTCGATGTGGATGCGGACATTGTCGCCGGGCCCCAAGCTCTTGCGTGATGCCGACAGCAGGGCAGTCTCCAGCGCCTCGAAGAGGACCTCCTTGTCGATCCCCTTCTCCCGCCCCAGCTGCTCGATGACCATGATCAATTCGCGATTCATCTGTCCTGCGACCGTTTGCTCCAGGGCACCTCGGCGTCCAGCCGGGCTTTCGTGACGCTCGCCCGATCCAGCTTGACCTCCGTGCCGTCGTCCTGTTCGAGCACGAGCTGGCCCCCGTCGATGCCGACCAGTCGGCCCCGTATTTCCTGTCCGCCGGCCAGCCAGCAGCGCACGCGCTTGCCGCTCGCCCAGCGAAACTCCCGATCCGTTCGGAGCTGGCGGTCCAGCCCCGGCGACGAAACCTCGAGATCGTACGCCTCCTCGATCAACGCCGACGCGTCGAGCACATCGCCGACCTCGCGGCTCACCCGCTGACAGTCGTCGATGCCGACGCCCCCCGGCTTGTCCACGAACAAGCGCAGCACGCCCCGGGGTCGGCGCGGCCGCCACTCCAGGTCGACGAGCGTGAGCCCGTGATCGCGGAGCACGGGCTGCACCACCCCTTCGATCTCCAGGCCCTTCTCGTCGTCCTGCATCGCCGATACTCGAAAGTAAAAAAGTGGGCAACGCCCACTTTTTCGAGAAGTTAGCACGGGGCAACGGCGGACGCAAGTTTGCGCCGGCCACAGCGCCGCGGCGGGAGACGGCGGAGGGCTCAGCGCGCGAGGGCGGCGAAGACCTCGAGAACCCGAATGGTCTCGACGACGGCCGACGGCGCCACGCGCTGCTCGCGGCGCGGGGCGCGGCGCTCCTTGATCTCGACGACACCCTCCTTGGCGAGGGCATTGCCGACCGTCACGCGCACCGGCATGCCGAGCAGGTCCGCGTCCTTGAACTTCACGCCCGGGCGCTCGTCGCGATCGTCGAGCACGGCGTCGAGCCCCGCCGCGCGACACGCGTTGTAAATCGACTCGGCGGCCGCCACCTGCGCCTGGTCGCGCAGGCTCACCACGACGATGTGCACGTCGAACGGCGCGATCGACGCGGGCCACACGATCCCGTCGGCGTCGGCGGCCTGCTCGATCGCGCTCGCCGCGATGCGCGCGGGCCCGATCCCGTAGGATCCCATCACGATCGGCCGCTCCTGGCCGGACTCGTCGAGATACTTCGCGTTCAGCCCGTCGGCGTACTTCGTGCCGAGCTTGAAGATGTTTCCGATCTCGATGACGCGCTCGACCTCGAGCGCCTTGCCGCAGGTGACGCACGCTTCGCCGGCCTTCACCGTGTGCAGATCGGCGAACCGCGCCTGGAAATCGCGGCCGGGCACGATGCCGCGCAGATGAAATCCCTCGCGGTTGGCGCCGACGACGTAGCTGCCCTCGCGCAGGGTCTCGTCGGCGAGGACGAGCGCGCGTGCGCCCACCGGACCGACCGAGCCGACGGGGGCGCCCAGATGCGTACGCACCTCTTCGGGATGCGCCGGCCGCGCCTCTTCGCCGAGCGCGCGCGCAAGCTTGCGCTCGTGCAGGTTGTGATCGCCGCGCACGAGCACGAGCACCGGGCCGGCCTTCGGCGCGATGAAGAGCAACGACTTGATCGTCAGCCGCGGATCGACCTTGAGATACGCGGCAACCTCGGCGATCGTCTTGGCGTTCGGCGTCGCCACCTCTTCGCGCGTGCCCGCAGGAAACCCCGGCGCCTCGGGAACGCTGCGGGCGAGCTCGACGTTGGCGGCGTAGCCGCAGCCATTGCAGATCGCGATCTCGTCCTCACCGGCGGCGCTGGGCGCCATGAACTCGTGCGCGCCGAGGCCACCCATCATGCCGGGATCCGACTCGACGACACGAAAGCGCAGCCCGCATCGGTCGAAGATCCGTCGATAGGCCTGCTCGTGCGCGGCGTACGAGCGGTCCAGCGCGGCCACGTCGGGATCGAGCGTGTAGCTGTCCTTCATGACGAACTCGCGCGTGCGCAGCACGCCCGCGCGCGGGCGCGCCTCGTCGCGCTCCTTCGTCTGGATCTGATACCAGATCTGCGGCAGGTCGCGATACGAGCGGATCTCCCGCGCGGCCACCCACGCGATCACCTCTTCGTGGGTCATGGCCAGACACATGTCGCGGTCGTTGCGATCCTTCAGCCGGAACATCTCGGCCCCGATGGCGTCCCAGCGGCCGCTATCCCGCCAGATCTCGGCGGGGTGCAGCACGGGCATCGTCATCTCCTGGCCGCCGATCGCGTTCATCTCCTCGCGAATGATGGCGTTGACACGCTCCAGCACGCGCAGGCCCAGCGGCAGCCAGACGTAGATGCCGGCGGCGAGCTGGCGCACGAGGCCCGCGCGCAGCATGAGCTTGTGGCTGAGCGCCTCGGCGTCCGCGGGATCTTCCCGCAGCGTGGGGACGAGCGATTTCGACAACCGCATCTACTTCGCGTCTTTCGTCTTGTTGGCACCCTTCACACCCGGGTCATACACGAGCCGCGCGACCGGCTTGCCGCCGAGAATGTGCGACTGCACGATCTCCTGAAGGTCGTCCTGCTTCACGCCTGCGTACCAGACGTTTTCGGGATAGACCACCATCATGGGGCCGTGGCCGCACTGCGAGAAGCAGCCTGCCTTGTTGATGCGGATGTCGCGTTGCCGCCCGGCCTTGACCACCTCGGCGCGCAAGTGCTTCACGAAGCCTTCGACGTCGCCCTTCGACGGGCAATCGTCACCGCTGGTGCAGACGAACACGTGGACGTCGTACTGACCCATCAGCTCGTCGCTCCGGCCGCCGCCTTCGCCGCCTTCCGCTCGGCGACGAACTTGTCGACCTCCTCGCGCATGGCGCTGACGATCTCGGCTTCGGGGACCTTGCGGATGACCTCGCCGCCCTTGAAGATGAGCCCGATCCCGCGCCCGCCGGCGACGCCGATGTCCGCCGCGCGCGCCTCACCGGGGCCGTTCACTTCACAGCCCATCACCGCGATGTGGATCTCCTCGTTCAGCCCGCGGAACTCGTCTTCCACCTCTTTGGCGAGCTTGACGAGATCGACGTCCGCGCGCCCGCACGACGGGCACGACACGAACGTGAGCCCGCCCTTGCGCAGGCCGAGCGACTTGAGGATGTCGATGCCGACACGGACTTCTTCCGTCGGATCGGCCGAGAGCGACACCCGGATCGTGTCGCCGATGCCCTGCGACAGCACGGCACCGAGCCCGACCGAGGACTTGATCGTGCCGACGCCGGGCGTGCCGGCCTCGGTCACGCCGAGGTGGAACGGATAGTCGACCTGGTCGGCGAGCATCCGATATGCCTCGATCATCATCAGCGGGTCGGACGCCTTGAGCGAGACCTTCATCTCCGGATAGTTGCACTCCTCGAGGATGTGGATGTGGCGGAGGGCCGACTCCACCATGCCCTGCGCCGTTGGCCCGCCGTACTTGTCGAGCAGATCCTTTTCGAGTGATCCCGCATTCACGCCGATGCGAATGGGGATCTTGCGCTCCTTGGCGAGCGTGACGACCTCCATGACAAACTTCTTGCCGCCGATGTTGCCGGGGTTCAGACGCAGCCCGTCGACCCCCTGCTGCAGCGCGATGAGTGCCAGCTTGTAGTTGAAGTGGATGTCGGCCACGAGGGGGATCCGGATCTGCCGCTTGATCTCGCCCAACTTCTCGGCGGCCTCGCGCACCGGCACCGCACACCGCACGATGTCGCAGCCGGCGGCCTCGAGCGACCAGATCTCGAGCAACGTCGCCTGCACGTCGCGCGTGTCGGTCTTGGTCATCGACTGCACGGTGATGGGCGCGCCGCCACCGACCTTGACGTTGCCGAGCTGGATCTGCCGGGTCTTGCGCCGGTTGATCATGTCCTCCGTCCCTATCTGAAAATCTTGAACGCCTCGAGCCGCATGAGGTCGTTGTAGAACGCGTAGACCATCAGCAGCATGAGCAGCACGAAGCCGAGCTGCTGCGCCGCCTCACGCTTCTTGAGCGACAGCGGACGGCCGAGGATCGCCTCGATCACGAAGAACAGCAGGTGGCCGCCGTCGAGCATTGGCACCGGCAGCAGGTTGAGCACCGCGAGGTTCACGCTGATGAACGCGGTGAAGATCGCCAGCGGGCCGAGGCCCTCCTTGGCCTGCCGTCCAGCCTCGGTTGCGATCTGGATCGGCCCGCCGATGTTCGACGAGTCGATCTGCCGCGACACGAGCTTCCAGAGCCCCTTCAGCGTGAGCACGGTGACGTCCCAGGTGCGGGTCACGCCGTTCTCGACGGCCCCGACGGGCCCATACGGCTCGAAGCGCACCGACTTCGTCGCAATGCCTGCGTCGATCTTGCCGACGGTGATTTCCTGGCTGGTAGTCGGCGACTTCTCCGTCACCGCGCGCGGCGTGACGGTGAGTGACAGCCGCTTGCCTTCACGCTCGATGGTGATCGGCAGCGGTTGCCCCGGTCGCGTCCGAATCGCGTCGACGAGGTCCTCGGGGGTGAAGACGGGCTGTCCCGCCACCGCGACGACGACGTCGCCGGCCTGAAGCGTCGCACGCTGCGCCGGGGAATCGGGAAGCACGGAGCTGATCTGGGGCACGAGCTGCGGACCGGCCCCGAGATCCCATGCCTCGCGGCGCTCACCGAACACGGGATCGGTCGTGGTCTTACGCCGCGGCGTGACCGTGATCGTCTCTTCGCCGTTGCCGCGCTTGATGCGCACGGTGATCGGATGCCCGCCGGACTTCGCGAGCGCGCGCTCGAGATCCTCCCAGTACCTCACCGACCGCGCGTTCACGGCCAGCACGACGTCGCCCGTCTTGATGCCGGCCGCGGCGGCCGGGCTGCCGTCGACCACGCGACCCACGGCCGCCGGCCACACGGGGCGGCCGAACGTCGCGAACACGACCGTGAAGATCGCCACGGCGAGGATGAAGTTCATCCCGGGCCCGGCGAAGACGATGAGGAACCGCGCCCACAACGGTTTGAGCGCGAATGCCTTCTTCGCGTCGTAGGGCAGCGCCTCACCGCCCTCCATCGGGCTCTCCTCGCCCATCATCTTCACGTAGCCGCCCATGGGAATCAGCGACAGGCAGTACTCCGTCTCCTTGCCGCGCCAGCGCAGCAGGACGGGACCGAAGCCGATCGAGAAGCGCTCGACGCCGACACCGGTGAGCCGGGCCACGGCGAAATGCCCCAGCTCGTGCACCAGGATCAGCACGCCGATGACGACGATGAAGCGCAGCACCATGACGAGGACGTCCACTGTGACTGTCACGACCGGCCTCCGGAGCGCGCGTCGACCCACTCGCGCACGCGACGTCGCGCGCGCGCGTCGACCTCGACGCACTCCTCAATGGATCCGAGCTCGCCCGGCGGCTCCGCGGCCAGCGCGCGCTCGATCGATTGCGTGATCTCGGGAAATCCGATGCGGCGGTCGAGAAATGCGGCCACCGCGACCTCGTTGGCGGCATTCAGCACGACGGGGGCGGCCCCGCCCGCCTCGAGCGCCGCGCGCGCCAGGCGCAGCGCCGGGAATCGGTCGGGATCCGGCGGCTCGAACGTCAGTGGTCCGGTTCGGGTGAGGTCGAGGCGCGAGGCGGGTGTGGGGCGCCGCTCGGGGAACGTGAGCGCGTAGAGAATCGGGATCCCCATGTCCGCGACGCCGAGCTGCGCGAGTACCGAGCCGTCGATGTACTCCACCATTGAGTGCACGATCGATTGAGGATGGATCACGACCTGCACCTGATCGGGCGCCAGATCGAACAGCCATCGCGCCTCGATCACTTCGAGTCCCTTGTTCATCAGCGTGGCGGAGTCGATGGTGATCTTCGCGCCCATCTTCCACGTCGGATGGCGAAGCGCATCCTCCACCGTCACCGCGGCGAACTTCTCGCGCGGCAGCGCGCGGAACGGCCCACCCGAGGCCGTCAACAGGACCCGGTGCACGTCACCGCGGTTGTGACCGACGAGGCACTGAAAGACCGCGCTGTGCTCGGAATCGACGGGTAGCAGCGCCACGCCGCGCGCGCGCGCGGCGGCCGTCATGAGCCGCCCGGCCATGACCAGCGTCTCCTTGTTGGCGAGCGCCATGGTGCGGCCGGCCTGGATGGCAGCCATCGTCGGCAGCAGCCCGACGCCGCCCACCAGCGCGGAGAGGACGACGTCGGCGTCGACGTCGCGCGCGAGCGCGACCAATCCGTCGATGCCCGACAGCAGCTCGGGCCTCGGCGCGGGCAGCAGGCGCGCCAGCGCGTCCACGGCCCGCGGCTCCAGCAGCGCGACCGCCTGGGGCGCGTACTTGCGGCAGAGGTCGGCGATCTTCTCCGGATTCGAGCCGCGCGCCGCCATGCCGGCGACGGTGAACTCGTCGGGGAATCCGGAAACGAGCTCGAGGGTGCGCAGACCGATCGAGCCGGTAGCGCCGAGCAGCGTGATCCGCTTCATGAGCACCCCGCCAGTCGCGAGAAGTAGTAAAAGGCCGGCAGGTTGAAGAGCAGGCTGTCGATGCGGTCGAGCACACCACCGTGGCCGGGGATCAGCGCGCCGGTGTCCTTCGTGCCGGCGCTGCGCTTGATCGCCGACTCCGCGAGGTCACCGAACTGGCCGATCACGCCCAGCAGGACGCCGGCACCGACCCACAGCGCAACGCTGCAGCCCGGCAACAGCCAGGCGCCGACCGCGGCACCGGTGGCGATCGAGGCCACGAGCTGCGCGAGCGCACCTTCGACGGATTTCTTCGGACTGATTACGGCGGCGAGCTTGTGGCGCCCCATGGTCGAGCCGACGACGTAGGCCGCCGTCTCGCCGATCCACGTCACGCCGACGACGTAGAGCACGAGCTCGTCGCCGAGCGTGGACGTGTGGTGTAGCAGGATGCCGAATCCGAGCAGCCAGCCGATGTAGGTGATGGCGAGCAGCGTGTTGCCCGAGCGGGTGACGTCGGGCGTGCCGCGCCACACCGGCGCCGCGAGGACGGCCACCACGGCCATCAACAGGGCGAAGACGGGCAGCTCGAGCGGCTGGACGAGGCGCGCGGCGGCAAAAGACGCGGTCACCGCGACGCCCCCCACGAGTGCCAGACCCCGGTCGATCGGCCGACCGGCCTGCTCGAACAGCCGGATCAGCTCCCACAGCGCGGCCGCGCTCGCAATGACGACGAGGGTGTTGAACATCCACCCCGGAGCCTTCACCACGATCAGCAGGAAGACTGGCAAGAGCACGAGCGCGCTCAGCAGGCGCTTCAGCAACCCCGACCTCCGCGGCGTCTCCAGCGCGACGCTCGTCGGGACGGCCACGTCACACCCCACCGAAGCGCCGGTCGCGGCGCTGGTAGTCGGTGATCGCGCGATACAGATCGGCTGCGCCGAAGTCCGGCCACAGCGTCGGCGTCACCCACAGCTCGGTGTAGGCGATCTGCCATAGCAGGAAGTTCGAGATCCGCATCTCGCCGCTCGTGCGAATGAGCAAATCGGGGTCGGGCACGCCTTCCGTGTAGAGCGCCCGCGTGATGTCCGCTTCCGACACCGCGTCGGGCGCGAGCTCGCCGGCCTGGACGCGGCGCGCGAGGATGCGAAAGGCGTCCAGCAGCTCGTCGCGGCCACCGTAGTTGAACGCGACCACCAGCGTGAGGCCCGTGTTGTGACGCGTCTCGCGCTCGACGTGCTCGAGTCCTCGGCGCACGGGCAGCGGCACGCCAGAGGTGCGCCCGATGACGCGCAGCCGCACCCGGTTCTCCATCAGCTCCGGCAGCTCCTGGTAGATGGACTCCTCCAGGAGCCGCATGAGCATCGTGACCTCGTCCTCGGGCCGGTTCCAGTTCTCCGTCGAGAAGGCGTAGAGGGTCAAAAAGCGCAGGCCGACGGCGTCGGCGGCGCGCACGATCGCCCGCGCGGCCTTGACGCCTTCGCGATGGCCGGCCACGCGGGGCAGGCCGCGCTGGGTCGCCCAGCGGCCGTTGCCATCCATGATGACAGCCACGTGAGCAGGCACGGGCTGCTCGCGTACGCGCTCCAGCAGCGCGGAGTCCGCGGTGACGGCCATCAGAAGGACATGATCTCCTGCTCCTTCTTCTTCAGGAGCTCGTCGATTCTCGCGATGAACTTGTCGGTGGTCTTCTGGGTCTGGTCGTGGCCGCGGCGCTCCTCGTCCTCGGTGATCGGCGCCTTCTTGTCCTTGACGAGCGCTTTGAGCTTGTCGTTGGCCTCGCGGCGGACGTTGCGGACGGCCACCCGCGCGTCCTCGGCCATCTTGTGCACGTTCTTGACGAGCTGCTTGCGCCGCTCTTCGGTCGGCGTCGGCATCGTCAGGCGGATGACCTTGCCGTCGTTCACCGGCTGGATGCCGAGGTCGGACTTCATGATCGCCTTTTCGATTTCCTTGAGCTGCGCGGCCTCCCACGGCTGGATCATCAGCGTCCGGGCGTCGGGGACCGACACCGACGCCATCTGACTGATCGGCGTCGGGTTGCCGTAGTAATCGACGCGGATGCTGTCGAGCAGGCCCGCGGACGCGCGTCCCGTCCGCACGCCGGCGAACTCGCGCGCCAACACCTCCAGCGCGCTGTTCATGCGCGTGTCGAGATCCTTCAGCACGGTCTGCATGCCGTCTTCTCCTTATCCCGCCGACGACGACACGATCGAGCCCACGGGCTCGCCGAGCACGAGGCGCTTCATGTTGCCCGGGCGCGTGAGGTCGAACACGACGATCGGCAGCTTGTTGTCCATGCAGAGCGAGATGGCGGTGGTGTCCATGACGCCGAGGCCCTGATTGAGCACCTCGATGTAGCTGAGCTTCGCGATGCGCGTGGCCGTCGGGTCCTTCTTAGGGTCGGCGGAATAGACCCCGTCGACCTTCGTCGCCTTGACGATGGCGTCGGCGCCGATCTCCACCGCGCGCAGGGCGCCCGCGGTATCCGTGGTGAAGAACGGGTTGCCGGTGCCCGCCGCGAAGATCACCACGCGGCCCTTTTCGAGGTGACGGATGGCCCGCCGGCGGATGTACGGCTCGGCCACCGCGCGCATCTCGATGGCCGAGAGCACGCGCGTCTGCAGTCCCGCCTTTTCCAGCGCGTCCTGCAGGGCCAGCGCGTTGATGATGGTGGCCAGCATGCCCATGTAATCCGCGGTCGCACGATCCATGCCGGCCGCGCTGGCCGCGATGCCACGGAAGATGTTGCCGCCGCCGATGACGATGGCGATCTGCACGCCGAGGTCGATGACGTCGCGGATGTCCGCGCCGACACGGTCGAGCACGGGCGGATCGATGCCGTAGCCCTGGCTCCCGGCGAGTGCTTCACCCGACAGCTTGAGGACGATCCGGCTGTAGATCGGGCGCCCGGCGGCGGCCGCCGGCGTCACAGGCTCAGCCTCCGATCCTGAAGCGGGCGAATCGCTTGACCACGATCCGCTCGCCCGTCTTCGAGTTCGTCAGATCGACGAGATCCTTGATCCGCGTCTTGCCGGCCGTGTCCTTGATGAACACCTGCTCGAGCAGGCACTGGTCGGCGAAGAACTTTTCGAGTTTGCCCTCGACGATCTTGTCGAGCACCTGGGCCGGCTTCTTCTGATCGGCCATCTGGCCGCGGTAGATCTCGCGCTCCTTGTCCAGCACGGTGGCCGGCACGTCCTCGCGGGCGACGTACGTCGGGGCGGTGGCCGCCACCTGCATGGCGAGATCGCGGACGAGCTCGCGGAAGGCGTCGGTCTTGGCCACGAAATCGGTCTCGCAGTTGATCTCGACGAGCGCGCCGAGCTTGCCGTCGGGGTGCAGATAGGCGTGCACGAGGCCTTCTTTGGCCTCCCGCCCCTCCCGTTTTTTCGCGTCGGCGAGCCCCTTCTTTCGAAGATATTCGGCGGCCGCCTCGAGGTTGCCGTCCGAGGCGGTGAGGGCGGCTTTGCAATCCATCACGCCGGCGCCGGTCCGCTCGCGGAGCTCCATGACGGTCTTGGCGTCGGCGACCATCAGGACGCCTCGACTTGGGCGCTGGCCATCTCCGTCTCGTCGTCCCCGTCGGCCGGCTCGCCCGCGCCCTCGTCCTTGCCGAGGGTGCCGCGACCCTCGTTGACGGCGTCGGCGATGCGCGAGGTGATGAGCCGCACGGCGCGGATGGCGTCGTCGTTCCCGGGGATCGCGTAGTCGATGCCCGTGGGATCGCAGTTCGTGTCGACGATGGCGACGATCGGGATGCCGAGCCGCTGCGCCTCGGCGACCGCGATCTTTTCCTTCCGCGGGTCGATGATGAAGACCGCGGAGGGCAACGATTCCATCATCTTGATGCCGATGAGCGCCTTCTCGAGCTTCTCGCGCTCGCGATCGAGCTCGAGGGCCTCCTTCTTCGGCACCCGCTCGAACTCACCCGTCTCCTTCATCTCCTCGAGCTTCTTGAGACGCGCGATCGACTTGCGGATCGTGGCGAAGTTGGTCAGCGTGCCGCCGAGCCAGCGCTGATTGACATAGAAGCCGCCGCAGCGTGTGGCCTCCTCGAGCACCGTGTCCTGCGCCTGCTTCTTGGTGCCGATGAAGAGCAGGCTGCCGCCGCCGGCGGCGAGCTCGCGCACGAAGCCGTACGCCTCGCGGAACTTCTTGAGCGTCTTCTGGAGATCGATGATGTAGATCCCGTTGCGCTCGCCGAAGATGTACTTCTGCATCTTCGGGTTCCAGCGCTTGGTCTGGTGGCCGAAGTGCACTCCGGCCTCGAGCAACTCCTTCATGGTCAGCGCTGCCATTCGTCCTCCTCGGTTTTGCCTCCGCCGCGCTGCGACGCCTCCAGGCGCCGACCGAATTGCGCGCGGCGTGTGTGATGACTGCCTAGGTCGTGTACTTGGCGTTGATCCGCACGTACTCCTCGCTCAGGTCACAGGTCCAGACACGCTCCTCGCTCCGCCCGATGCCGAGATCGATGGTGATGTCGTAACTCTGTCCTCCCATGATCTCCCGAACTCGCGCTAGAAGCACGCCGTCTCGTAGCATCCCCCGTTCGACCACCCGCTCCGTCTGCCGCTCGTCCGCGAACGCGATCGCCACCTTGTCCTGCTCCACGCGGGCCGCGGACTTGCCGAGCGCCATCATGATCCGGCCCCAGTTCGGGTCCTCGCCGTTGATGGCGGCCTTGACGAGCGGCGAGTTCGCCACGCTGCGCGCGGCTGTCAGCGCGTCGCGCCGGCTCGCTGCGCCGCGGACGGTGATCGAGACCAGCTTGGTGGCTCCCTCTCCATCCTGCACCAGCATGCGCGCCAGGCGCCCCGTGAGCGCTTCGAGGGCCGCCGCGAAGTCGCGCGTGCCGCGGCCACCACGGTCGACGGGCGGGTTTTCGGCCAGCCCGTTGGCGATGACGGCCACCGTGTCGCTCGTCGACGTGTCGCTGTCGACCGTGATGCGGTTGAACGAGCGGTCGACCGCGCGCTTGAGGATCGGATCGAGCGCGCCGCGGGCGACCGCCGCATCCGTGGTCACGAAGCAGAACATCGTGGCCATGTGCGGCTCGATCATCCCGACGCCCTTGGCGATCCCGCCGAGCGTCACCGTGCGCCCGCCGATCTCGCAGCGCAGCGCGGCTTCCTTGCTGCGCGTGTCGGTCGTGAGAATGGCCTCCGCCGCGTCACGCCCGCCCTGTGGCGACAGCGACTTCACGAGCTTGGGGATGGCCGCTCGGATCTTCTCCATCGGCAGCGGGTGCCCGATGACACCGGTGGAGCCGATCAGGATGTGCGAGGCGGGTACGCGCAGCAGGTCGCCGACCTGCTTGACGATTTCGCGGGCGTCCTTCAGGCCGCGCTCACCGTTGCAGACGTTCGAGCACCCGCTGTTGGCCACGATCGTCTGCAGCGCCCCACCGCGCGCGTGCTCCATGGAGACCAGCACGGGCGCGCCCTTCACCTGGTTGGTGGTGAAGACCGCCGCGGAGCGCGTCGGCGACGGCGAGTGGATGAGAGCCAGATCCTTGCGGCCGGAAGGCTTGATCCCGGCCGCGACGCCGCCGGCCAGGATGCCGGGGACGGCGGTGACGCCGCCGTCGAGCCACTCGAAGTCCCCGGTCACCGGCCGCTCGCGATGCCGATCAGGGGTACACCGGTGGAGCCTCGAGGCCGGTCCGCTCGTGCCAGCCGAAGAGGACATTGAGGTTTTGCACGCCGTTGGCGGAGCCGCCCTTGCCGAGATTGTCGATCGCCGACACGCACACCGCCCGGCCGGTCCGCGAATCGGCGACGACGGTCACGTCGCAGTAGTTCGACCCCACCACAGCCCGCGTGGCGGGCTTGTCGCCCGGCGCGAGCACGCGCACGAACGGCTCGCCGGCGTAGAACTCGCGATACGCGGCGACCAGCTCCGCGGTTGGGAGCGAGCGCGCCAGCGGCACGGATGCGGTGGTGAAGAGACCGCGGGTGAGCGGCAACAGGTGGGGCGTGAACGACACGCGCACCGTTTCGCCGGCGAGCGCCGACAGCTCCTGCTCCATCTCGGCCGTGTGCCGGTGCACGCCTCCGAGGGCGTAGGCCTGCACGTTTTCGTTGGCCTCGGTGTAGAGGTACATCGGATCGACCTTGCGGCCCTGCGCGCCAGCGCCGCTGACGCCCGACTTGCCGTCGATCACGATGCCGTCCAGCCGCGCGATTCCGCTCTTGATCAAGGGCGCAGTCGCGAGGATCGCGCCCACGGGATAGCAACCGGGCGACGCCACGAGCGAGGCCGCGGCGATGGCCTTGCGGTGCAGCTCGGGCAGTCCGTACACGGCCTCGGCGAGCCCGGCCGGATCGACGTGCGGTGTCGAGTACCAGGTCGTGTAGTCCGCCGCGTCGTGCAGCCGGTAGTCCGCCGACAGGTCGATGACCTTGCGACCCTTCTTGCGCAGCACCGGCACCGCCTTCTGCGACTCCATGTGCGGCAGCGCGAGGAACGCGACGTCGCAGACGCCGGCGAGCCAGTCGGCGTCGAGGTCGTGGAAGGTGAGGTCGGTGAGCCCACGCAGGTGCGGGTAGACCGTCCCGAGCGCCTCGCCGGCGAGCCGCTCGGAGGTCACGCCGGTGAGCGTCACGCGCGGATGCACGAGCAGCAGCCGCAGGAGCTCGGCGCCCATGTACCCACTGGCGCCGGCGACCGCGACGCGGATGGAGGCTGTCCCGCTCACGCTAGCGCTTGCTGTACTGGAACTTCTGGCGGGCGCCGGGCTGGCCGTACTTCTTCCGCTCGCGCGCACGGGGATCGCGCGTGAGCAGCCCCGCTTTCTTGAGCGGCAGACGCAGCTTGTCGTCGAACCGCGCGATCGCGCGCGCCAGTCCGTGCCGCACCGCACCGGCCTGACCTGTGGGGCCGCCGCCCTTGACGGTCACGAGCACGTCGAACTGCCCGACGGTATTCGTGATCGCCAGCGGCTGCGCGATGATCATCCGCAGCGTCTCGCGCGGGAAGTACTCCTCGAACGCGCGGCGATTGACGACGATTCGTCCGGCGCCGGGCTTGATCCAGACACGGGCCACGGACGTCTTGCGCCGCCCGGTGCCATAGAACCGATCGAGCACCGCCGCCATTTATCGTCCCTCCGCCGACTTGGATGACCGCGACGTCCGCAGCGCGAGCGCGGTCGGCTGCTGGGCGCTGTGCGGATGCTCGGCGCCGCGATAGACCTTAAGCTTTTTGGCCATCGCGCGCCCGAGCCGGTTTTTGGGAAGCATGCCCTGCACCGCCCACTCGATCACCCGCTCGGGATGCTTGTCGAGCATCTGCTCGGCCGAGACGTCCTTCAGGCCGCCGATGTAGCCCGTGTGCCAGCGGTAGCGCTTGTCCTTGAGCTTGCGTCCGGTGAGGTGCACCTTCGAGGCGTTCAGCACCACCACGTGATCGCCGACGTCCTGATGGGGCACGAAGGTCGTCTTGTGCTTGCCTCGCAGAATCGTCGCCACCTGCGTCGCCAGCCGCCCCAGCACCTGCCCGTCGGCGTCGACGACGTACCACTTGCGCTCGATCTCGCTCATCACGACCCTTTCGGCTTTGAATCCGCGGCTCTAAATAGGCGTTCTACCGGGAGAAATCGCAACGAGGGATGATAGCGGAGCCCGGGTGGGTCTGTCAATCCCGAGCGCCCGCGATGGCCACGTAGTACTGCGTCCACAAAAGCCAATCCAGCGGTCCGCCCCGGATGATGCGCTCGAGCCACGCCGTCACCCGGCGCGCGGGCTCGCCGCCCGCCTCGGCGAGGACCGGCACGTACAGGCCCGAGGTGAAGGACTCGCGGATCGTGAAGCCGGTATCGGCGAGCTCACGGCGCACCTCGCGCGCGGTCATGAGGTTGACGTGTCCCGTCGGCAAGATCGGCTCTCGGTACACGAGGCGTACGAGGCCGATGACGCCGGGCAGAAACGCGATCTTCGAGCACACCTCCAGGGGGCTGTAGCGCTGCGGCGTGGAGAGTACGAGCACGCCGCCAGGACGCAGCAGGCGCCGCATGCCGGCCAGCGCCGCGCGCGATTCCCGAATGTGCTCGATCACCTCCGTGCACAGCACGACGTCGAAGGAGCCGGCCGGAAGTTCTGGCCGCCGGATGTCATCCTGCACGACGGCGACGTTGGTGTGCGACGCGGCGAGTGCGCGCGCGGCGTCGAGATAGGCATCGTGCACGTCGCTCACGGTGACGCGGTCGAAGAGGCGCGCGAGCAGCGGGACGTACACGCCCGAGCCGGGCCCGACCTCGAGGACGGCGCCGCGGTGTCCGGCGGCCAGGCGCGTCAGCCGATCGGTGATCCAGTCGCGGCGCGTGCGGTGCAGCCAGCGGCGCGTCGGGTTGCGCGAGTCGTAGAGCGCGCGCTGCAGCGCCAGCAACTCGGCGTTCGTGCTCACGCCCGCGTCCCCGAGGGCTCCGAGCTCATGCGCGGCTCGGGCCCGGCGTCTTGTGCGGCCATGGGCACAGCGCGCGGACCGGGCACGCGGGGCACGCCGGTTTCCGCGCCACGCACGTGCGCCGGCCATGCGTGATCATGAGGTGGCTCGCGTGCGTGAGCGTGTCGGCGGGGAGGACGGCGATGAGCTGATCGTGAACCTCGTCGGGGTCGTCCGCCCGCGCCAGCCCCAGTCGCTGCGAGACGCGAAACACGTGGGTGTCCACCGTGAGCGCCTGCCCGCCGAACGCGTTGCCGATGACGACGTTGGCCGTCTTCAAGCCGACGCCCGGTAGCTCGACGAGGGCCTCGCGCTCTCGCGGGACCTCGCCGCCGTGACGCTCGACCAGCGCCCTGGACATGCCGAGCAGCGAGCGCGTCTTCGCGCGGAAGAATCCCGTGGAGCGAATTTCCTTCTCGAGCGTCGGCGTGCGGGCGCGCGCGAGCTCGCGCGCCGTCGGGTATTTCCGGAACAGCGCGGGTGTGACCATGTTCACGCGCTCGTCGGTGCACTGCGCGGACAGAATCGTCGCGACCAGCAGCTCGAACGGCGTGCGGAAATTGAGCGCGATCGTCGCGTCCGGATAGGCGCCGTCGAGCAACTCGAGGATCTTCCTGGCACGTGTCTGCTTCGCCGCGCGACTCTCGGCCATCGTCAGTCGCCCACCCGTAGGGCCTGCTCGCTCACGGCCACGCGCGCGACCTCCACCGGAAACGACAGCCGCGCGGCAATCTGTGGCGTCGGGTCGTAGTTGCGCGCCACCCAGTTCACGAGCAGCCGCGGCAGCGGGAGCCAGCCGACGCGCGCGCGGTCCACGGCAAGCGAGAATGGTTGGCCGGCTGCCGGCACGATCCGGACGCGGGCCATCAGGTCGGGGCCGGGCTGCTCGACGACGAGATCGATCCAGCCGGGGCCGAGGTGGACCCGCGTTCCACGGAATCCCTTGAGCGCCGACACGAACGCCTGAAGGGCGGCCGGCGCGACCTCCATCCGCTCGAGCCGAAAGCGCCCCACGTCGAGCACGTCGACGCGCCCGGCGTCGAGCGCGTAGGGATTCACGAGGACCTGCTCGGCGACGAATCGCAGGTTCTGCACGCGCAAGGTCGCGGCGTCGCGCTTGCGCAGCTCGCCCACGGCGGCCGCGCGTGCCGCCACCTCGACACGCTGCACACGCCCCCGCGTGAGCTCGTCGTCGTGGACGATCCGGATGTCGAGTCCGTCGACGTCGCGCGCCATCTCGCCGATGCGCCGCCGCATCGCGTCTTCCAGCGTGCGGGCCAGCGCGTCCGGCGGGCTGCTCGCGGCCTCACCGATCCGCCGCGCTCGCAGCGTGCCGGTCGAGCCATCCGGCAGCGGCAGATCGGCGATCACCGGATAGGCGCGCGCCAGCGCGGGATCGCGCGCGAGGCGCTCGATCACGCGCCGGCTCTTCGCCTCGGTGAAATCGGGTCCTTGGTGCCCCGTCTTCAAGATCATGTAGTCGATGCCGAGGGGCTCACCGTCCCAGGGGCGCGTGAGGCTCAGCGGCAGCTCGTCGCGAACCGCGTAGTACCGGAAGTTGCTCACCGAAAAATAGTTGTCGTTCGGCACGACGCTCACCGTCGCGGGGCGGCCGGCGCGATCCTGCACGATGAGGCGGAGGAAGTCGCGCTGATGCCAGTCGGCCCGCACCGGAGGGCTCGCGAGCACCCACCGCTGGCCGAGCCATGGCAGCGTGACCGGCGGCGGCACCGCCCACACCACACCGGAGACCTGCACCAGGCCGACGAGGACCAGGACGCCGAGCAGCGAGCGGCGCAGGCCCGTGCCCAGCGACGCCACCACGAACCCACCCAGCACGGCCGCGGCGGGCAGCAGCGGCAGCGTGTATCGGAGGTCTTTGTTGCGCAGCAGCATGAACAACGCGAGCGGGACGACGAAGGCCACGAGCGCCATACCCTGCCGCCGCAGCACGGCGACCACGATGCCGGCGAGCAGCAGGATCGTCGCGACGATCCCCAGCTGCATCGGCAGCGACATCGGATAGAACGCGAGCCCGGCGGCGGAGAGCGTCGGCGGCTTGCCCTCCTCGGCGGCATGCGTCACCGCGCGAAACGCGATTTGCCGCGGCATGCCGACGACGCGTGGCCCATACCATGCCACGCTCACGGCGACGGCGACGAGCGCGGCAAGCACAGCGTTCGTGACGGCGCGGCGATGGCGCTCCACGACGAGGATCCACACGATCGGCGGAAGCAGGTACACGGCGAAGGGCGGCTTGGTCAGCATGCCGATGCCGAAGACCACGCCGGCGAGCACCGACCAGCCGACGCGTGTGAACCCGTCGGTGAGGACGAGCACGAGCAGCGCCGTCGCCACGAGCGTCGCGAGTGGCAGGTCAAGCTGAAAGCGCAGGACGCTGAAGATGACGAAGGGCGCGGTGCCGAAGATCCACGCCGCGGCCACGCCGGCCGGGCCGCCGGCGAGCATGCGGCCGAGCGCGTATGTCGCCGCCATGCCGCCGGCGAGAAAGAGCAGCATCACGATCGCCCCCGCGGCCGCGTCGGTCGGGAGCACTCGGTACACGAGTCCCGCCGCACACGGCACGATCGGCGGATAGAACGACGAGCGCGTGAGGATCGTACGCCAGTCACCGGCCGCCAGGTCGCGGGCGCACGAGACGGCGCGCTGCAGGTGGTTGGCGTGATCCCACTCGGGCGGGCGTGTGTCGATCGTGAGCCAGATCACCGTGCATATGGCGATGGCGAGCCACGCGATGGCGACGAGCGCCCACTGGCGACCTGCGCCGGGCTCCCGCGGCCTCATCGCGGCAAGCGCGCCCGGATCGCGTCGATGCAGGCCCGGCGCTCGGCAGCCGACAACATGCGCGCCTCGTGCGCGTGCGTCCACACCGGCCGGCGCGGCGCCGGGTCGTCGGCCCGGCGGGGCACGAGGTGCCAATGGATGTGCGGCAGCTCGTTGCCGAGCAGCTCGTAGTTCAGCTTTCGAGCGTCGTACACGGCGGCGAGTGCCTGGCCGAGCTCGGCCACGCCGTCGATCAGCCCGTGGCGCTCATTCGCCGCGAGCTCCCAGAGCTCGGTGGCGTGCCGGCTCAAGACGAGGAGCGTCCAGCCGGGAAAATACTGATCCTCGTGCAGGTACGCTTTTGCGGGCCCGCAGTCGGCGATGAACGCCTCCGCCGGTGGCCAGCCCCCGGCGCAGGCGCGGCACGCGGCGGTGCTCACCGCGCCGCGAGGAACCTGCCGAGGCGCCGCAAGCCTTCGCCGATGCGCTCGATCGACGATGCGTAGGAGAAGCGCAGATAGCCCTCGGCATTACTCCCGAACGCCGCGCCCGGGGTGACGGCGACGTGCGCCCGCTCGAGGATCTCGTACGCGAACGCGACGGAGTCGTCGGTGAAGCGGCGCGCGTTGGCAAGCACGTAAAATGCGCCCTTGGGCTCGAAGCCCACGCCGAGGCCGATGCCGCGCAGACCATCCACCATCGCGCGGCGCCGCTCGGCGAAGATGCGACGAAAGCGCGCGGTCTCGTCGGCCGCCTCGCGGAGCGCCGCCACGCCCGCCCATTGCACGAACTCGTTCGTGGAGATGAAGAAGTTGCCGTACACCGTCTGCAGCGCGCGCACGTGCGCGCGTGGAACGATGACCCACCCGAGCCGCCAACCGGTCATCGCGAAGGCCTTCGAGAATCCGTTCAGCACGAACGCCTCGTCGGTGAATTCAAGGATGGTGTGATCACGACCGCCCTCGGTCAGCCCGTGATAGATCTCGTCCGACACGACGACAACGGCGTGCTCGCCGGCCACGCCGGCGAGGGCGGCCAGGCGGTCGGGCGGCAGGACGCTACCGGTCGGATTCGCCGGTGAGTTGACGATGATCGCTTTCGTCCGGCCGCTCAGCCGCTCGCGAATCGCCTCCGGGCGATACTGGAAGCTCTCGGCCTCCGTGGTGTCGACCTCCACCGGAACGCCGTCGGCGTAGCGGATGAAGTTCGGGTAGCAGGCGTAGTAGGGGTTCGACAACACGACCTCGTCGCCGGCGTCGAGCAGATGCCCGAACAGCAGCAGCATCGCCGGCGACGTTCCCGGCGTCACGAGGACCTGCTCCGGGGACACCGTCACGCCGTACGCGCGCGCGTAGTGCTCGGCGATCGCCTCGCGCAGCTCGATGATGCCGAGGCTGTGCGTGTAGCGGGCACGCCCATCCTTCAGCGCCTTCTCCAGGGCGTCGCGCACGACGGGCGGCGCATCGAAGTCCGGCTCGCCATACTCGAGATGCACGACGTCGACGCCGGCGCGCTCGAGCGTGCCGGCGCGCTCGGCGACCTCGACCGCGAGGAACGGCTCGATCTCGCGCACCCGCTTTGCGAAGTTGTGCATCACCCGCGCTCCTCGCGCGCCACGCGGCGTCGCGCGCCCAGGATCTGCCAGAGCATGCGGGGACCGTCCCTCAGCACGCCGACCTTGCTGGCCGGCTGGTCCTCCCAGTTCACGGCCACCTCGACCACGCGCCAGCCACGGGCACGGGCGCGGAGCAGCAGCTCGACGTCGAAGCCGAACCCCGCGACGGCGAGGCGGGGGAACAGATCCGCGGCGGCCGCGGCCGTGAAAGCCTTGAAGCCACACTGCGAATCGTGAATCCCCGCGAGGCCCAGCCCCTCGGCGAGCGCATTGAAGACGCGCCCCGCCGCGACGCGATGCGGTCGGGCGCGCACGACGACACCGGCGGCGCTCATCGCCCGCGAGCCGATGGCAATGTCCGCTCCGGCCGACAGCGCCGCCTCCAGTCGCTTGACCTCGGCGATCGGCGTCGCGCCGTCGGCATCGGTAAAGAGGCGGCAGGCCCCGCGGGCGGCGAGCATCCCGGCGCGCACGGCCGCGCCCTTGCCGGCGTTGGTCGACTGGCTCAGTAAACGAACGTCGGGACGCTGCGCCGCCATCGCGCGCGCCACGTCGGCGGTGCCGTCCGTCGAGCCATCGTCGACCACGATCACTTCCCACGGCTCGCCGCGGCTCACGAGATACGACACGATCTCCTCGAGATAGCGCGGCAATCGCAGCGCCTCGTTGAAGGCGGGGACGACCACCGACCAGCGCGGCTCGGTCACGGTCACCGGGTCACGACGGAATCACCGAGAGGTCGACCTGACGTCGGCGGCGGGCGACGCCGGTGGCGTGGGCGGCGCGTGCAACGCCGGCGGCGACCGCGGGCGCGACCGCCTTGTTGAACACGCTCGGAATGATGTACTCCTCGCTCAGCTCCGAACGGCCGACGCACGCGGCGATCGCCCGGGCGGCGGCGAGCTTCATCTCGTCGTTCACCGTGCGCGCGCGCGAGTCGAGCAGCCCGCGGAAGAACCCTGGGAAGCACAGCACGTTGTTGATCTGGTTGGGATAGTCCGAGCGGCCGGTGGCCATGACGCGCGCCTGGCGTCCGGCCTCCTCGGGCTGGATCTCGGGAACCGGGTTGGCCATCGCGAAGACGATCGGGTCACGGGCCATCCGCTTGAGATCCCGCACGCTCAGGATGCGAGGGACCGAAAGGCCGATGAAGACATCGGCGCGCTCCAGCGCGTCGCCGAGGCGGCCTTTGATCTGCCGGGGGTTGGTGGCGCCGGCCACCCAGCGCTTCATGAAGTCCATCCCCTGAGGCCGTCCTCTGTAGATGGTGCCGAACTCGTCGACGCCGACGATGTCGCGCACGCCACTCGTCAATAGGATCTTGATCGTCGCCGTGCCGGCCGCGCCGACGCCGGTGACCACGACGCGAACCTTCTTGAGATCTTTCTTCACGATCCTGAGCGCGTTCAGCAAAGCGGCCAGGACCACGACCGCCGTGCCGTGCTGGTCGTCGTGGAACACGGGGATGTCGAGCTCCTTGCGCAGGCGCTCCTCGATCTCGAAGCAGCGCGGGGCGGCGATGTCCTCCAGATTGATGCCGCCGAAGCCGGGCGCCAGGTACTTCACGGTCTCGACGATCTTGTCCGCCTCTTTGGTCGCCAGACAGATCGGAAACGCGTCGACGTTCGCGAACTCCTTGAAGAGCATCGCCTTGCCTTCCATCACCGGCAAGGCGCCCTCAGGACCGATGTCCCCGAGACCGAGCACCGCCGTGCCGTCGGTGACGACGGCCACGGTGTTTTGCTTGATCGTCAGGGAGAAGGCGCGCTGGCGGTCTTCCTTGATGGCCAGGCACACCCGCGCGACGCCCGGCGTGTAGGCCATGGAGAGGTCGTCTCGGGTGCGAACGGGCACCTTGCTCTGGATCTCGATCTTGCCGCCCAGGTGCATGAGGAAGGTGCGGTCCGAGATGTTGATGACCTGTGCGCCGGCCAGCTGCTTGAGACGGTTGACGATCTGCGTACCGTGGACGCTGTCCCGCGCGTTGATGGTGATATCGCGTATGATCCGGTCCCGGCCGGACTCCACGAGGTCCACCGCACCGATGTCACCGCCGCCGTCACCGATGGCCATGGCGACGCGGCCCAGCATGCCGGGCCGATTCCGTATTGCCAGGCGAACGGTGAGGCTATAGCTCGCGCTCGGCGCGACTGTGGACATTCTTCGCTTCTACCCTCGCCCGCCGAGACAAGTCAACTTGACGGGGTCGGTCGCCTGTGCCGGGAACCCCGCGGCAGGGATGCAGCGTTGAGTCTTAGCGCGCAACCGATGAACGTTTGCGACAGGCAGGTTGTAGAACTCGCTCGCGCGCCGGGCCGGGTCGTCGCTCGGCCGGGGGGCGGAGGGGCTTCGTTCCTGGGTGCCGCTCACGATCGCACCCAGCCAAAAAAGGATAGCAGAGCAATCAAGACCTGAATACGTGAACGAAAATTCCCATCGTAGCGAGCGCGGCGAACCGCGGAGCCGTGATGAGCGTAGGACTTACAACCGCTTAGGAAAAATTGGGAACTGTTGGCTTGTTTCTTGAAGCCAAACCCGTGGCTTAGAAACGTTCTTGGGCCCTCGAGCATCATAGAGGTAAACAAAGCGACCCGGTGACATCATGACATTTCGCGATCAGGCGCATCAGAATCATAACGAGGCTGAACACCTCGTCCCCGTGGCCGCACTGGCCACGGAAGAGGAAACGACGCCTGCGGCGATCCACGAGGACGACGCCGACGAGATTCAGCCCGTCCCCGAGGAAGCTCTCACGCCACTGCCGGCGAAGGGCGAGGATCCTGTCCGCCTGTACCTCAAGGAGATCGGCAAGGTCCCGCTTCTAACGGCGCAGCAGGAAGTTCAGATCGGCCGGCGCATCGAAGTCGGTCAGATTGCGCTTCGCCGTGGGCTCGCCGGGATTCCCGTGGCGGTCCGCGCTCTGCTCGACGTCGGCGACCGCCTCCGGCACAACGACATCGCCGCGGACGACGTCATCGTGCTGCCCGAGGGCGGCGAGCTCGAGGCCAAGGAGATTCGGCCCGTGCTGCTCGCGTTCGGCCGCATGCGCCGTCTGGAGCGGAAGATCGCGCGTCTGGAAGAGTCGCTGGACGACAAGCGCCGCTCGGCGTCGGGCCGTGCGAACGTCCAGAAGCAGATCGCGACGTATCGCGGCGGCATCCAGAAGACGGTCGCGGACATGCCGCTGAAGCCCGCGCTGATCGACGAGCTGGTCGGCAAGGTCCGACGGCTGTGCCAGCGCATCGACGAGCTGGCCCAGGAGTCACGGCGCAACCGCTCGGCGGCCGTGGCTCGCGAGCTGAAGCGGCTCGAGGCCGAGGCCGGGCTGCCGCGAAAGCCCCTGCAGACGCTCCTCGCGGAGATCGAGGCCAGCGACCGCACCGTGCGCCAGGCCAAGCGCGAGCTGATGGAGGCGAATCTTCGGCTGGTCGTCTCGGTCGCGAAGCGCTATCTGGGCAGCGACCTGTCGCTCCTCGACCTGGTCCAGGAGGGGAACATCGGCCTGATGAAGGCGGTGGACCGGTTCCAGTACCGCCGCGGCTTCAAGTTCTCGACGTATGCGACGTGGTGGATCCGCCAGGCGATCACTCGGGCGATCGCGGACCATTCGCGGACCATTCGGATCCCGGTGCACATGGTCGAGACGCTCAACCGCATCTCGCGCGTGAATCGAAACATGGTGAACGAGATGGGCCGTGAACCGACGCCGGAGGAGCTGGCGCAGCGCACCGGCGTCCCGGCGAAGAAGGTACGGCTGATCCTTGAGTCGTCGCGCAAGCCGCTCTCGCTCGAGACGCCGATCGGCGAGGACAGCGAGCTCGGAGACTTCCTCGAGGACAAGTCGGCCGGATCGCCCAACGACACGCTCCTGGGCCAGGATCTGACGACCCAGGTGGAGCGCGCGCTCGCCACGCTGTCGCCGAAGGAGAAGGAGATCCTTCGCCTTCGCTTCGGTATCGGCGAGGAGGGCGAGCATACGCTCGAAGAGGTGGGCAAGCGGTTCGCGGTCACCCGCGAGCGCATCCGGCAGATCGAAGCCAAGGCGCTGCGCAAGCTGCGGCATCCGCTACGCGGCCGGAACCTCAAGGCTTTCGTCGAGAACTAACTGACTGGGGGCCCCGACATGGCCCCCAGACCCCCAACGCTCCGCGGGCCCTGGCCAAGCCGGGGCCCGCGGCGCTTTAGCGGCCGTTAGCGACCGAGCGTGGCGACGACTCCCTGCCACAGTGCGCGGATCTCGGTCGCGCTGCCCCCGCCCGCCTGTTTGCGCACGGCGGTGTGGACCATGACGAGCCGACTGGCCGGATCGACCAGGATCGCCTGACCGCGCACTCCGGCCAGGACGAACATCCGGCGCTCGCCCGGCAGGATCCACACCTGATAGCCGTAGCCGAGGTACGGCGTCGCGACGCCGGGCTGCAGATGCTTCTGCTCGGGCGCGACGCGCGTGGCCTCCGCGACCCACGCCGCCGGAATGATCTGGCGACCTCGCCAGTTGCCGTCGTGGGCGAGCAGCAGTCCGAGCCGCGCGTAGTCGCGAAGCACGGCGTTGATACAGCAGTACGTCGACTCCTGGCCGGCACGATCGATCAGCCACGTCGCATCCGCCTCGGCCCCGATCGGCTTCCAGATTTTCTCCGACAAATAGTCGGCCACCGGCCGCCCGACCGCGCTACGCAGCACGAGGCCCAGCACCTGGGTCTCCACCGAGGCATAGGAGAACTTCGTCCCGGCCCGCACGGCGCGCTCGTTGAACGGGGTCACCGCCTCCACGCCGCCCGGCCCGATCTGTCGGAACGTGTCGGCGGCGAGCCGCGCCACGTCGTCGCGTCCCGAATAGTTTTCGACGAAGCGCACGCCCGAGGACATCTGCAGCAGATGACGGAGCGACGTCCGTCCGTACTCCGTACCGGCGAGCGCGGGCACGTACGCCGCCGCCAGGTCGTCGACCGATCGAATGCGGCCCTCGGCGATGACGACGCCGACGAGCATCGACGTCACCGTCTTGGCCATGGACCACGACGTGAATCGATGACGATCGTTGCGGCCATACTGATACCGCTCGATGAGGATCGTGTCATCGCGGGCGATGAGGAGGCCCGTCACCGGATTGCGCAGGAGATACAGATCGAGGTCTGCGGCGCCGCCCTGGTAGTAGTACTGGATCGCGGGCTCCGACGCCGCCCGCCCGAGCCGCGACGCGGTGTCGGCCCGCTGGATCAGGCGTGTCTCGAAGACGCGATCGAGATGGCTGTGCGAGCCCACCAGGAACGGGACGGTGAAGAAGGTCAGTCGGTCGCCGATCGGAAACCCGTCGAGGGCTCCGTACTCCTCGGCGTCGGGACCCTCAGCCGAGTACCGTGGCCCCGCCGCGGCCGCGGACGGGGCGACGCCGGCGACGTCACGCCCTACGCAGCCGGCGAGCGCGACAACGACAAGGACCGTCGCGGCAAGGCTCCGCAGCCGGAGCATGTGCGTCATGGCGGCCGGCATCGTACTATCGGCCCCGAGTTTCCGCGAGGGAGGGCCGGCCATGCGTCCACATCGCTTGTCCGTCGTCATGCCTCTGCTCGTCGCGCTCCTGCTCACGGTGTTCGCCGGCGCGTCGGCGCAGCAGGGTCCCATCCGGATCGGCTTCGTCACCGACCTCACCGGTCCCGCGGCGCAGGCGGCCAAGGACATGGTCAATGGCATCACGCTGTACCTCGACGAGATCGGCTCGCAGATGGCCGGACGCAAGGTCGAGCTGATCGTGGAAGACAGCCAGGGGCGCCCGGACGCCGCGCTCACCAAGCTGCGGAAGATCGTTGAGCACGACCGCGTTCACATCGTCGCCGGCGTGCTATTCGGCCACATCGGCTACGCCATGGCGCCGAAGGTCGAGGAGTACAAGCTGCCCGCGCTCTTCACCGTCACGGCGGCGGACGATCTCACCCAGCGGCTGAAGTACCGCTGGGTGATCCGCACCGGCTGGGCCTCGAGTCAGCCGTCGCACCCCTTCGGCGAGTACGCGGCAAAAACGCTCGGCTACAAGAAGATCGCGGTGCTCGCCTCCGACTACGCGTTTGGGTGGGAAGTCGTCGGCGGCTTTCAGCGCGCGTTCGAGGAGAATGGCGGCCAGGTCATCCAGAAGCTCTGGGCGCCGCTGGGCGTCATGGACCTCGCACCCTACATCGCGAAGCTGCGGCGCGACGCCGACGCGGTGTTCACGATGATCGCCGGCGCCTCGACCATCCAGTTCATGAAGCAGTACGACGAGGCGGGACTGCGCGGCAAGATCCCCTTGATCGGCGGCGGCCCGGCCGTCGACGAGGCGCTGCTGCCGTCGATGGGCGACGAGGCGATCGGCGTGGTCAGCCCGCTGATCTACAGCGGCGCGCTCGACACGCCGGCCAATCGCCGCTTCGCGAAGGACTATCGCGCGCGGTTCGGCAAGGTGCCCTCGTACTTCGCCGAGACCAACTACACGAGCGGCCGCTGGATCAACGAAGCCGTTCGCGCGCTCGCCGGGAACGTGGAGGACCGCGAGAAGCTCCTGGCCGCGCTCCGGCGTGTGGAGATCCCCGACGCCCCGCGCGGCCCGATCAAGCTCGACGCCTACGGCAATCCGATTCAGAACGTGTATTTCCGTCGCGTGGAGCGCAACCGCGAGGGGGAGCTGCAGAACACGGTCATCGTCACCATTCCCGCCGTGTCGCAGTTCTGGAAGTACAACCCCGAGGAGTTTCTGCGGCAGCCGGTGTACAGCCGCGACGTGCCGCCGTGCCGTCACTGCTGAGCCACGCGCCGTTCAGCGGCGGCGCATGAGCGGCACGGCCAGCGGGACGATCACCAGCAGCGCCGCGAGTGCGTTGATCGCGAACGCGAGCGGCGCGCCCACCGCCGCGGCGAGCATCCCGATGGCCAGCGTTCCGACCGGATGCGTGCCGATGCAGGCCGACAGGATTCCCATGGCGCCGCCGCGCAGGCGGTCGGGCGCCGAGAGCAGGACGAGCGTGCTCTGCATGGCGGCGAACGCCGACTCGGCCGCGCCCATCACCACCATGAGCACCACATGCCACGAAGGCGCGCGTCCCGGACAGCGCGACGAGCAGGAGCGGCGCAATCAGCACGGCCGCCGCGAACAGCGTCGGCTGAGCGAACCCGCCGCGCCGGGACGCGATCAGCAGCGCGCCGACGAGCGCGCCGCCGCCATCGGCGGCGACCAGCGCGCCGAGCGCGGTCGGGCCCACGGCCAGCACGTCGCGCGCGAACACCGGCAGCATGTGCTGTGATACGGAAAAAAGAGCGTGTTCATGGCAATCGTCACCAGCAGGACGCCGCGCACGGTGGGGCTGCTCCACGCGGCGGCAAGACCCGCGCGCAGGCTCGCGCCCAGCGATGCGGTCGAGGCGCCGCCGGGGCGACCCAGCCGGCCGGCGAGTCCGGTCGACGCGAGGAGCCCACACGCGTACACGCCGGCCATCACGAGGTACGCCGCCGCGGGTCCCACGCGCGCCAGGCACACGCCGGCCACCAGCGGCCCGAGCATCTTGGCGATCTGCATCGAGACCGTCTCGAGCGAGACGGCCTGTGCGACGCGGCCGGCGCCGAGCACCGCATAGAGCGCGGTGCGACGCGCCGGAAAGTCGAGCGCCCACATGGCGCCGAAGACGACCTCGAGCGCGACGAGCGGCCAGTATCCTCCGAGCCCGCCGCCGAAGACGGCCGCCAGGGCGAGTGCCGTCGCGAGCCCCACCGACTGCGCGGCCAGCAGCAGGCGGCTGCGCGCGACGCGGTCGGCGACGACGCCCGCAAACGGCCCGACGAGCATCAGCGGGGCGGCGCGCGCGAAGGCGGCGAGGCCCACCATGAACGGAGAGCCGGTCAGCAGCAGCGCCAGCCAGCCGACCGTCACCAGGTCCATCCAGCGCGCGACGTTGACGCAGAGGCCGGAGAGCCACAGCCTGCGATAGCTCGGCTCGTGCAAGACGTCGACGGCCGCCAGACGGCCGGCGAGCGCGGCGACCGGAGAGACGCTCACGCGCTCGCGGCTCGGATGTGCCTCACAGTCCGCGGCACGACGTGAAGATCGCCAGAAAGATCACGAGGCCGGCCGGCAGCAGCGTGACGACGACCGACAGGCCGGTGCCGAGCGTGAACGCGATCGGCCCGAAGACGGGCGTGCTCACGTGCCACACCCTGGCCACCAGCAGCTCCAGGATCCAGCCGCACGTATAGAAGACGTTCACCACGATCCAGTAGGCGACGAAGGCGATGAGGACCAGCAGCGGCGGCCGCGGCATGCCGAGCGGTATACCGCCGCTGCGCGCACAGCCGAACGCGACGGCATAGAAGACGGACAGCGTGAGGAGGCTCGTGCCGGCGATGATGATGTTGTACGGCAGGCGGCGCAGCTCCCACCACGCGACGACGTGCGCGGGATGCGACTTCTCGAGCTGGTGGGCGAAGATCCAGCCGGCCAGACGCCAGGAGATCCGGAAGAGCGGCGCCGCGCGCATGTCCTTCAGCGCACCTGTCCCGTGCGGGCCAGCACCCAGGTATTCATGCCGGTGTCGGGCGGCGAGCCGCGGAGCATCGTCACCATCGTGGCGATCTCGCTGCGGTGGTGGGTGGCATGGTTGGCGACGTGCTGCAGCAGCGCACCGAGCGGCGCCGTGAACGCCTTGCCCTCGGTGTTCTTGTACGCCACGGCGCGCGCCAGGTCGGCGTCGCCGAGACCGTCGACGAATGCCTTCTGCTCGGCCTCGAGCGTGTCCCATCGCGCGCGCACCGCCGGCATCGTGAGTAGCTCGGCGCCCGGTTGGGACGTCGGCGAGGTCCCCTTCCAGCGGCTGAGCCAGATCGAATCGGCGCCGTAGAGATGGGCGAACATCCGCGTCACCCGGGAATGGCTGAACTGCGCGCCGACGTCGCGCGCGCAGAGGTCGTCGCCCAGCGCCGCGGCGAAGTCGAACAGCGTGTGGTTCGCCCAGCGGTGATACTCGTACAGGTCACGGATCATCGCCGCGCTCACCGGCGGTGTCTCCTCGTCTCGATCATGGTCGCTCCTGTCCGCTGCGGATGAAGAGGAAGCGCGCCAACCCCGTCCCCGGCGGCGAGCCACTCACCATCGTGAGCATCGTCGCGATCTCGCTGCGATGGTGCGTCCCGTGGTCCGTCACGTGGTGGAGCAAGAGCCCCAGCGGCTGCGCGTGCTCCCTGCCCGACAGGAGCCGGAAGGTGATGACCCGCGTCAGCTCGCCCTCGCGCAGGCCGTCGAGATAGCTCGCCTGGTCCCGCTCGAGCGTCACCCAGCGCTCACCGAGCGCGGCGAGCGTCGGCGCCACCTCCGTCCCCTTCAACATGTCCAGGTCGACGGGCGACCCGACCGGCGACACGCCGCGCCACCGCGACAGCCAGAGCAGATCGACGCCGTACACGTGCAGGAAGATCCGCTTGAGCGTCGGCTCGCTGAACTGCTTGCCGATCTCCCGCGCGGCGACGTCTTCGCCCAGCTTCGCCGCGACGTCCAGCAGCGTGCGGTTCGCCCACCAGTGATGCGCGTACAACGTCCGAATCGTCTCGAGGCTCATGCTAATCGAGCAGCGCGACCGTCTCGCCTTCCTGGACCGTCTGACCCTCCCGCACCCGGATCTCCTTGACCGCCCCCGCGCGCGGCGCCTCGACCGGGATCTCCATCTTCATGCTTTCCAGCACGATCACGGGATCGCCGGCGGCAACCGTGTCGCCGACCTTGGCGGTCACCTGGAACACGATACCCGTGATGTGCGCCTTGATCTCCTCAGCCATGGAACGCTCCTTGTTCGACCATCTGAGTGTGCACGCGTCCGCGCCGAAAGTCCGGGTGCGCGACGATCGTGCGCAAGAGCGGCAGCGTCGTCTTCACCCCCTCGACCACGCAGCCGTCCAGCGCCTGGGCGAGGCGCTCGATCGCCTGGATCCGGTCGATCCCGCGCGTGATCAGCTTGAACAGCAGCGGGTCGTAGTGGACCGATACAACGCTGCCTTCGGCCACGCCGGACTCGAGGCGGATTCCGTCCCCCTGCGGCAAGGATAGTCGGGTGATCGTGCCCGGTGACGGCAGGAAGCCCTTGGCCGGGTCTTCCGCGTACACCCGGACCTCGATCGCGGCGCCGCGCTGCTCGATCTTGTCCTGGGAGAATGGCAGCGGCTTGCCCGCGGCGATGCGCAGCTGCGCGGTCACGAGGTCCAGGCCGGTCACCTCTTCCGTGACCGGATGCTCCACCTGCAGCCGCGTGTTCATCTCCAGGAAGTAGAAGTTGCCTTGCTCGTCGACGAGGAACTCCAGCGTCCCCGCGTTGACGTAGCCGATCGCGCGGGCGCCGGCCAGCGCCGCCTCGGTGAGCCCCCGCTTGGTCCGCGCGTCGAGATTCGGCGCCGGCGATTCCTCGACGAGCTTCTGGTGGCGCCGCTGGATGGAGCACTCACGCTCGTGCAGGTGCACGAGCGTGCCTTGCGTGTCGCCGAAGACCTGTACCTCGACGTGCCGCGCGGCCTGTAGATAACGCTCGACGTACACCGCGCCGCTGCCGAAGGCGCTCTGGGCGCGGCGTGTCGCCGTGGTGAACGCCGCCGCGAGTTCGGCGGCGCCGGTGACCTTCGCCATGCCGATGCCGCCGCCACCGCCCGCCGCCTTCAGGATCACCGGATAACCGATCTCGGTGGCGATGCGCTCGGCGCCGCTCGCGTCCGCGACCGGCTCGGGGCTGCCGGGCACGATCGGCACGCCCGCCGCGGCCATGCGGCGCCGGGCCTCGGGCTTGTCGCCCATGGCGCGAATGGCCTCCGCGGACGGACCGATGAACGTCAGCCCGGCGCGCGCGCACGAGTCGGCGAAGCGCCAATTCTCAGAGAGGAACCCGTAACCCGGATGCACGGCCTCGGCGCCCGATTCGCGGGCGGCGGCGAGCAGGCGCTCGACATTGAGATACGACTCGCGCGCGGGCGCCGCTCCGAGCCACACCGCGTGATCGGCATCCTTGACGTGGGGCGCGTCGCGATCCGCGTCGGAGTACACGGCGACGCTGCGCAGCCCGAGCGCGCGGCAGCCGCGGATGATGCGACGGGCGATCTCCCCGCGGTTCGCGACGAGGACGGTGCGGAACACGCTCAGGGAGCGGCGGAGAGCGGCTCGGTGGAAACGAGATCGCCGGACGCGATGCGCCAGCCCTCTGGCGTCGGCGTCCAGCGCAGCTGCACGAGACCGGTGGCGCGCGCGCTCTCGACGCGCAGCTTGACGATCTGCTGCCGACCGATCGCGGCAAGTCCGACCACGCGCGTGGCCGTGAGGCGACCGGCGAGCGTGGCGAACGCTGCCTGCACCGGCGCCCGAGCGGCGGGCACGATCCAGCGCGCGACATCCGCCTCGTCGGAAGACTCCAGCGCCTTGCGATGCGCGTCGACAGCCGCGGCGAGATCAGCCGGTAGCGCGGCGGGATCGAACGCTGGCGGCGCCTCGACGAGATCGGGCGCCACGGCCTCCGGCGCCACGCCCAGCACGGACTCGTCGATCAGCGGCGCGGCCGCGTCCCCGGTGACGCCGCCCGCTTTCTCCAGCACGGCGAGGAGACGACGCCGCCAGTCGGCGACCCGCTCGCGCGGGCCCGCGTCTTGGGCGAGCCGGCCGAGCACGATCGCGCCTGCGGCGGCGTGGCGCCGCTCCTCCTCGAGGCAGCGAACCAGGATGCGGCGCGTCGGCGGCTCGTAGACAGGATTGGCGGACGCGAGATGGCGCGCGTAGACGGTGACCAGGTGCGGCTTGAGGACCGCGTAGACACCGGCCACCCGCTCGAGCGTCTGTCGCGGTCCCTCCGGCGTCTCGAGCAGGCGCATGAACGCGACGATCGCGTCGTTCGCGGGCTCCGATTCCTGCGCGGGGGCGCGCAGTTCCGGCAGCCGGCGACCCCAGGCGTCGGCGTGCTGCGCGCAGTCCCACACGTGGCGGCCGAAGAGCAGCTTGGCGGTCAGCTCGGGGGTCAGCGCAATCCAACCGCCGAGCACACGCATGACGCGTTCTTCGGCGTAGCGGTAATTGCGGATGCGACGCGCGGAATCGTCGACCGAGAGGTGGCCGGACAGCCGCTCGGAGCTCAATACACCTGAGAGCGCTGGGTGCTCTTCACCAGCCGCTCGATCTCCTCGTCGGTGAAGCCCGCCAGCTTGCGGGCCTCCTTCGCGATCGAGATCGGCACCACCTCGTGGTGGCCGTCCTGGCGCGTGCCGCCCAGGTTGAAGCGCTCGTCGATCGTCTCCTGGAACTCGATGGCCCGGCGCCGACGCTCGGCGTCACCGCGCGTCAGCTCGTTGAGCCAGCGCGAGCCCATGCGCACATGCGTGATCTCGTCGGCGAGCACGTAGTCGACCGACTTCTCGATGATCGGATCGCCGATCTTCTGCGCGATGTGGATGAGCTGGTTGAAGACGTCGCACGCGAGCCCCTCGAGGCCGCGATTCACCCCGGCCACGCGGGCGGCGGCGTCTTCGGCGCACGCGCAGCGCCACAGGATCGTGGACTCCGGGAACTCGCCGACGCGCCCGCCGAGATGCTCGAGCAGTCCGAGGTAGGTCTCGACGTGACGCGACTCGTCCCAAACCTGCCGCGCCATGTCGAGCGTGAACTCCCAGGGCGCGTCCGGAAAATCGTAGACGGTGCGGCCGGCGCCCTCCATGGCCTGCAGCTCGCCGACCATGATGCCGTGCACGCGCTCGCGTATCGACTCGCGACTGGCGAGATCGGGAAATGGCGGCAGGCCCTGCTCGACCTTCAGCTCTGCGACGTCACGCGCGCGCATCCGCACGAAGCGGTCCTCTCGCGCAAGCTTGTCGTAGGCGATCGGTCGATCCATGCATGTCCTCCCCGCGCCGACTGAACCGCTGTTCAGCCGAGAGTGTAGCACGCTCCTTTCGGCGCCGATGACGGCACGCCCGCCGATCCCGGCGGCGCGTTCTCAGCGGTCGCTGGTGCGCGGTCGCCGGCGGATCAGCGCCGCGGGTCCGATCGCGTCGACGCCGAAGCGGCCCGTGATTCGGTCCACCGCGCGGGCGAGCCGCTCACGGCGCACCGTATCCGCCTCGAGCAGGCCGAGCTGACCCGTCTGCTCCGCGGTGAAGGTCGACGCCGAGACGCCGATCAGCCGCACCGGCTGCCCGAGCGTCTCGCGCGACAACAGCGTCGCCGCGCGACGGTACAGCTCGAGCCCGTCCTGAGTCGGATCGCTCGTGTGACTGCGCGTGAGCGTGCGAAAGTCCGCGAAGCGCAGCTTCAGCGTCACCCGGGCCGCGGCCAGCCGCTCGGCGCGCAGCTCACGCGCAACGCGCTCGGCCTGGCCGCGCAGCGTCGCGTCCAGCCGGGCGCGGTCGTTGGTGTCGCGCTCGAACGTCGTCTCCGCGCCCATCGATTTCGGCGGCGTCCAGGGCTCGACCGAGCGCGTGTCGCGGCCGAACGCGAGATCGTGCAGGTCGGCGCCGTGATCGCCCAGCCGCGCCACCAGCGTCTGGCGCGGCACGCGCTGCAGCTGTCCGATCGTCGCGATCCCGAGCGCGCCCAGCGCCTTCGCGGTCGCCTTGCCGACGCCCCAGAGCCGCTCGATCGGCAGCGGCGCGAGAAAGGCCGCCTCGCGGCCGGCCTCCACCACGACCAGCCCGTCAGGCTTCTCGAGGTCCGACGCGACCTTGGCGATGAACTTGTTCGCCGCGAGCCCCGCGGACGCGGTCAGCGCCGTCTCGGCGCGGATGCGTCGCTTGATCTCGCGCACGGCCTCGGGTGCTGGGCCGAAGAGCGACGTCGTCCCGGTCAGATCCACGAAGGCCTCATCGACGGATACCGGTTCGACGAGGGGCGAGAACTCGCCGAGGATCGCCATGATCTGTCGGGAGACGGCGACGTACTTGTCCATGTCGACGCGCACGAAGACGCCCTCGGGACACAGTCGGGCGGCGCGGGAGATCGGCATCGCCGAGCGCACGCCGAACACGCGCGCCTCATACGACGCGGCGGAGACGACGCCGCGGCCCTTGGGATCGGCGCCGACGATGACGGGCCGACCGCGCAGCTCGGGCCGGTCGCGTTGCTCGACGGACGCGTAGAACGCGTCCATGTCGATGTGGGCAATCGCGCGCGGCGCGGCCACGCGTCAGGCCCGGGCCAGACCGACCTCGGAGGCGACCGATGCGAGCGCGTCGACGACGAAGGCGATGTGCGCGTCGAGCTCGACACCGAGCTCCGCCGCGCCTCGATAGACGTCGTCGCGGTTCACGGTCCGCGCGAACCCCTTGTCCCGGAGCTTCTTGCGCACGGACGCCGGCTCGAGCCCGTCGATGACCTTGCCCGGACGCACGAGCGCGCAAGCGTGCACGAAGCCGGTCAGCTCGTCGCACGCGTAGAGCGCGCGGTCGAGCAGGCTGACGCGCGTCACGCCGGCGTAGTCGGCGTGCGCGAGGATCGCGTGGACGATCGCCGGATCGACGCCACGCGCAAGCAGGATCTCGGCGCCCTTCACCGGATGGTGCGGCGCCCGCGGATGCATCTCGTAGTCGAAGTCGTGCAGCATGCCCGCGATACCCCAGCCGTCTTCATCTGCGCCATAGCGCCGCGCGTAGGCGCGCATGGAAGCTTCGACGGCGCGGGCGTGCTTGCGGAGGCTCTCGCCTTTGGTGAACTCGGTCAGGATCGACCATGCGAGATCGCGGGTGACGATGTCACGGCCTCCCGGCGAGCGCGATCAGGTTGGCGGGATCAGGCGCGACGGATTGCTTGCTGGCTCCGCCACTTGTCGATGGACTTCTTGGAGAAGACCCAACCGCCGTTCAGCTCCAGACACGGGATGCGGCGTTCGGCGGCCATCACCTTCAGCGCCGACTGTTCCATGGCCAGATACCGCGAGGCCTCTTCGAGACTCAGCACGTCCTTCGGGGTCACGCGCGTTCCTCCTTGTCGACCGTCTTCCGCAGCGTCTCGACTTCCGCCTCGAGCGTGCGGATTCGCTCCACGAGCTGCTCGAGCGCTTTTGTCACCGGATCCGGCAGGTCGGTCTGATTGAGATCGACGCCATCGACCCGCTGTCCGTCCTTGTATGTTACTCGGCCCGGTACACCGACCACAACGCAGTTCGGGGGGACCTCGCGTACCACGACGGAGCCCGCGCCGATGCGACTGTTGTCGCCGATCGTGAAGCCGCCGATGATCTTGGCGCCGGCGCCGACGGTCACGTTGTTGCCGAGTGTCGGATGGCGCTTCTCTTTCTTGAGGCTGGTGCCCGCCAGGCTCACACCCTGGTACAGCGTGACGTTCTCGCCGACCTCCGAGGTCTCGCCGATGACCACGCCCATGCCGTGGTCGATGAACAATCCGCGCCCGAGCCTGGCCGCCGGATGGATCTCGATGCCGGTCAGAAAACGCGAAAGATGCGACACCCAGCGCGCGCTCGTGGTCCATCCCGCGCCCCAGAGCCGGTGCGCGACGCGATGGAAGGCGAGCGCGTGCAGGCCCGGATAGCAGAGGATCACTTCCCAGGTCGAGCGCGCGGCCGGGTCACGCTGCATCACCGTGCGAATGTCGTCGCGCAGCCGGTCGAACATCACGCGCCTCCGTGATAGGCGTCTATAGACTCGTCTCGGACGGCGGGGACTCACGCAGACTCGCCCCGCCTGCGGCGTCGGCTCGCACTTCGGCCCCGCGACGTCCTGCGACTCGCACTGCCACGTTACTTCGCCGCAGCGCGTCCAGCGCCGCCGCCCGCATTGCGCCCGCGGCCACCTCGGCGGCGTGCTTCCGGTCCTCGGGAAGCCCCTCGAGCGCGTCCTCGATATCCTGCGCCTTGAGCAGAGACAGATCCTCCAGCAGGCGACCTGTCGCGAGCTCGGTCGCGACACTCGCCGCGGCGATCGTCGGCCCGCAGCCGTAGGCCTGAAACCGCGCCTCCGCCAGCCGGCCGTCCCGCACGCGCAGATAGAAGCGCGTGAGGTCGCCGCAGCCCTCGAACTCCTCGCTTCCGGAGCCATCGGCGTCCCGCATCAGGCCGGCATTCCGCGGGTTGAGGAAATGCTCGACCAGCGTCGCGCTGTACCTCATGCGGCTCCGACCGGCATCGCTTTTCGCACCTTCGCGACGACCTCGGCCACAGACGCCACGACGTACTCGACGTCCTCCGCGGTGGTCGAGCGACCGAGCGAGGAGCGCACGGCACCCATCGCCCAGTCGAGCGGCACGCCCATCGCCACGAGGACGTGCGAGGGCTCGACGTTGCCCGCCGTACACGCGGAGCCCGCCGAGACCGCAATGCCCTTGAGATCCAGACCGAGGACGATGGATTCGGACTCGACGCTGCGATAGGCGATGTTCGCGGTGCCCGGCAGCCGTTCCGTGGGATGGCCGTTGAGGCGGACCTCCGGCACACGGGCCCGGATGCCCTCCCACAGCCGATCACGCAGCGCGGTGACCCGCTCGGCCTCCGCCCGCATGTCCCGGCCGCGGATCTCCACCGCCTTGCCGAGCCCGACGATCCCGGGGACGTTCTCGGTGCCGGCACGGCGCCGGCGCTCGTGCTCCCCGCCGTGCTGGATGGACACCATCTTGGTGCCGCGACGGATGTACAGGCCGGCGATGCCCTTGGGACCGTAGATCTTGTGACCGGAGAACGACAGCGCGTCGATGCCCAGGGCGTCCACGTCGACGTCGATCTTGCCGAACGTCTGCACGGCGTCGACGTGGAAGGGCACGCCGGCCTCGCGCGCGAGGACGCCGATGGCGCGCACGGGCTGGATGGTCCCGACCTCGCTGTTGGCGTGCATGATCGAGATCGCGATCGTGTCGGAGCGCAGCGCGCGCCGCACGTCGTCGGGGTCGATCATTCCGGTCTGGTCCACCGGCAGATAGGTGACGGCGAAGCCCAGCGCCTCGAGCGCCTGCGCCGATCGCAGCACGGCGTGGTGCTCGATCGTCGACGTGATGAGATGTCCGCTGCCGCGCGCCAGCGCCAGGCCCTTGAGGCCGAAGTTGTCGGACTCGGTCCCGCCCGAGGTGAACACGAGCTCGTCCGGCCGCACGCGCAGGAACGCCGCGATGCGCTCGCGCGCGACGTCGACGGCCGCGCGCGCCTCGCGCCCGAAGCCGTGCACGCTCGAGGGATTGCCGTAGACGTCGCCGAAGTACGGCAACATCTCCGCCAGCACCTCCGGATGCACCGGCGTCGATGCGTTGTGATCGAGATAGACACGACGGCTCATTCCTTGCTCTCCCCTGATCGCGATGCTACGCTGCGCTCGCGATGGATTTGTCGAAGAAAAAATTCGGCATGCTGTTGTCCACGGGCCCGGAGCACGCGACGAATCTCGACGCGGCCGTCGGGCTGTCCGAGGCGGCGCTCGCGCGCGGCGCCGAGCTGTACCTCTACCTGATCGACGACGGCGTGCGCGCGCTCGACGATGCGCGCGTACGCGCGCTGCCGGACCGCGGCGCGCGGCTCTTCGTCTGCGCGTACGGCTGTCAGAAGCGCCGCCTGCCGCTCGAGCACGCCGACCGCGTCACGTACTGCGGTCTCGTCGTGCTGACCGACCTGATCAACGCCACCGAGCGCTTCGTCGCGCTCAACTGACCGGCTCGTCGTGGCCGACGAGCCCGTCCTCGTCCTGATCAGCCAGGACCCGCGCGCGACCGGCCGCGCCTTCGAAGCGATGCGGATCGGCATCGGCATCGTGGCCGGCGAGAACGAGGTCACGTTCGTGCTGTCGGGACCGGCCGTCCACCTGCTGGACACCGACACCGACGAGCTCGTCGACGGCGACGACGTGCAGAAGTTCCGCGCCAATCTCAAGCGCCTCGGCGTGCCGTTCCACGTCGAGGCGAGCGCCGTGCCGGGCGACCCCGACTGGAACGAGGAGGGCCACCCGATCGTCCGGGTGACGCGCGAGCAGATCGCCGACCTCGTGAGGGCGGCGCGGCGCGTGATCGCCTTTTGATGGCGCGCGCGCTGCACGTCCTCAAGGGCGGTGACGTTGCCCTCGCCCTGACCACCATCGAGCGCCAGCTCGCCGCGGGCGATCGCGTGAGCGTCGCGCTCCTGCGCGGCGCGGCCGCGCCCGCGCTCCCTCCGAACGTCGGCGTCCACCGTGTGCCGGAAGAGTGGTCGTACGAGCGACTGCTCGAGGCCGTCTTCGAGGCGGACCACGTGACCACCTGGTGACGCGTCAGCGATTGCGATACTCATCGAGCCACGCCATCTGGATCGCTTCGAGCAGCTTCTCGTTGCTCGCCTTGGGATCGTCGCGAAACTCCGGCAGCTCCGTCACGTAACGGTGCAGATCGGTGAATCGCACGCTCAGCGGGTCGGTCTCGGGAAACTTCTCGCTGAGCGCGATGCCGATGTCTTCCGCGTCGCGCCAGGTCATCATTTCGGAATCTCCACGACCACGTCCCCGCGGACGACGGCCTGGCAGCCCAGGCGCGAGTGGATCGTGAGACCCTCGGCCGTATCGAGGCGATCCTCCTCGTCCTCGGCCATCTCCGACAGGTTCTCCTCGCCTTCCTTCACGATGACGTGACAGGTCGTGCACGCGCACGAGCCACCGCAGTTGTGCTCGAGCTCGATGCCGTTGGCCAGCGCGATGTCCAGCAGCGAGCCCGGCTTGCCGTGATCGGCGAGCGGGTACTTCTCGTCATCGACCTCGACCGTCTTGTTCAGCGGCAGGAACGTCACCTTGTACGTCGCCATCACGGCTCCCCGAGGATCTCCGTGGCCCGTCGCGAGCCGAGCGCGCCCTTGAGGGCGGCATCCATCAGGACCTCCGCCAGGTGCTCGGTCGCGCGATTGACCGCCGTCGTCGCCTCGTGGATGCGGTCGCGGTCGCTGCCTTCGCGCGCCGTCCGCAGCGACGCCACCGCGGCCTCGATGCCCGCGCGCTCGTCGGCTGCGACGAGATGCGCGCCCTGCGTGAGGGCGCGGCCCGCGTGGACGAGGACCGTGTCGGCCTCGTTGCGCGCTTCGATCAGCATGCGCGTCTCGACGTCCGCCTCGGCGTACGTGAAGGACTCTTCGATCATGCGGGCGACCTCGGCCTCGGCGAGACCGTACGTCGGCTTCACCTCGATCGACGCCGCCTTGCCGCTGCGCTGCTCCTTGGCCTGCACCTGCAAGATTCCGTTGGCGTCGATCAGGAACGTGACCTCGATCTTCGGCATGCCGGCCGGCATCGGATCGATCCGTAGCTCGAACCGGCCGAGCGAGCGGCAGTCCTTGGCCAGCTCGCGTTCGCCCTGCACGACGTGCAGGTCCACGAGCGTCTGGCCGTCGACGGAGGTCGTGAACATCTCGCGCGCGCTCGTCGGGATCGTGGTGTTGCGCGGAATCAGCACGTTGACGATGCCGCCCAGCGACTCGATCCCGAGGGAGAGCGGCGTCACGTCGAGCAGCAGCATGTCGGTGATGCCGCCGGCGAGGATGTGCGCCTGCACGGCCGCGCCGAGGGCCACGACCTCGTCTGGGTTGAGCTGGCTGTGCGGCGCCTTGCCAAACAGCTCCTGCACGCGGCGGCGCACGAGCGGGACGCGCGTCGAGCCGCCCACGAGCACGACCTGATCGATGTCCGCCGCCGTCAGCCCCGCATCGGCGAGTGCCCGACGCGCGGGGCCGAGCGTGCGCGCGACCAGCGGCTCGATGAGCCGCTCCAGCTCGCCGCGTGTGATCTCGCGCCGGTACGTGAAGCCGGCGAAGGGGATCGTGAGGGTCGTGCGCTCCTCGCCGGAGAGACGGATCTTCGCGGCCTCCGCGGCCAGCCGCAGCTCCTGCATCGCCTCTGGATCGCGCGCGAGATCGACGCAGTCGCGATCGAGCTCCGCGTGGTGGCGCACCGCGATGTCCTCCAGCAGCCACAGCGCCAGCACACGGTCGAGATCGTCGCCGCCGAGGTGGGTGTCGCCGTTCGTCGCGAGGACCTCGAACACTCCGTCCTTCACGCGCAGGATCGAGACGTCGAACGTGCCGCCGCCGAGGTCGTACACGGCAATGACGCCCTCGGAGAGGCGGTGCAGGCCGTAGGCGAGCGAGGCGGCTGTGGGCTCGTTGACGATCCGCACCACGTCGAGGCCCGCGATGCGGCCCGCGTCTTTGGTCGCCTGCCGCTGGGCGTCGTTGAAGTACGCCGGCACGGTGACCACAGCCTTCTCGACGGCCTCGCCGAAGTGCCGCTCGGCGCGCTCCTTGAGCGCCTTGAGAATGGCGGCCGACACCTCCGGGGGGGTCACCTCGCGGCCGCCGACGGCGAGCGTGACGAGGCCCTCGCCGGGCAGGATGCGAAACGGCAGGTAGCGCGCCTCATCCTTCACGTCGTCGAAGCCGCGGCCCATGAGGCGCTTTACCGAGTAGACCGTGTCCGCGGGACGGCGAGCGAGCTGGCGGCGCGCGGCATCGCCGACCACGATGCCGTCCGGCGTGAAGGCCACGACCGAGGGCAGCAGCGGTCGCCCGTCGGCGTCGGTAATGATGCGAGGCAGACGGGTCGTCTCGTCCACGTAGGCGACGAGACTGTTCGTGGTCCCCAGGTCAATGCCGACGATGCGCGACATTACTGACGGGGGGCCCCGACATGGCCCCCCGTTCCCCCCTTCGTTCGGGTCGCCTCGGCGGAGCCGTGGCGCCCCTCGGTCGCCTCGCCAACGCCTTCGGTCGACTGACGGGGGGCCCCGACATCGCCCCCCGTTCCCCCCTTCGTTCGGGTCGCCCCGGCGGAGCCGCGCCCCTCGGTCTCCTCGCCGAGCGCCTTGGACAAATCATCGATCACGGTCCGTAGATACGCGCGTGTGGCGAGCGCGTCCTTGAACGCTGCGAGCACTGCGGCGCGATCGGCCGGCGACGCAGCGTCCCAGCGCGCGCTGAGCGGGCCCGTCAGCCGGGCCTCTTCCTCCGCGAGGCGCGCCGAGAGCGCGGCGCGCTGCTCGCCGAGGGTCGCCCGCGTTGTGTCGTCGAGCGCGCCGGTCTTGGCCTCCGCCAGCGCCTCCTGGATCTCGAACATCTCCTGCAACAGCGCCGGCGGCGCCGTCAGCCGCGCCGCGTCACCCTCCCGCGTCTCGCGTCCCTCTTCGAGACGCACGAGGTAGTCGACGCGCGCGATCGGATCGCGAAGCGTGCGGTAGGCGGCGTTCACGAGCGCGGACGTTTCCTCCACGCGGGCGCGCTCGTCCGGCGGGGCGGCCTGGTGGAAGTCGGGATGGTGCTCGCGCGCGAGGGCATAGAACTGCCGCTGCAGCTCGGCCGCATCGACGGCGAGCTTTCTCGGCAGCCCGAAGACCTCGAAGAAATTCTTACGCAGCGTCGCCTCCCCTGAAAACACCACGGGCCCGTCGAACGGGCCCGTGCACTCGATCCCGAGCCCGCGATCAGGCCGAGAACGACGTGCCACACCCACAGGACGATTTCGCGTTCGGGTTCACGAACGTGAAGCCGCCCGTCAGCCCCTGCGTGACGTAGTCGAGCGTGGTGCCGTTCAGGTAGAGGTAGCTCTTCTTGTCGACGACCACCTTCACGCCGTCCAGCTCGAACTCTTTGTCGTGCGGCCCCTTCTCCGAATCGAACTCGAGGACGTAGGACATGCCCGAGCAGCCACCGCCCCGCACGCCCATACGCAGGAAGACGGTCTCGGGCAGGTTCTGCTGCGCCTTCAGCTGCTTCACCTGCTTCGCCGCCGCCTCGGACATCGCCACCGCCATACGTCGGTTCCTCCGGTTATTTGGATGCCGCGCCGCTCGTCGCGGGTGCGTGCTTGTCCTTGTAGTCGGCCAGCGCGGCCTTGATCGCGTCCTCGGCCAGGACCGAACAGTGAATCTTCACGGGCGGCAGCTTCAGCTCGTTCACGATGTCGGTGTTCTTGATCTTCGCCGCCTCGTCGACCGTCTTGCCCTTGAGCCACTCGGTGGCCAGGCTCGACGACGCGATGGCGCTGCCGCAGCCGAAGGTCTTGAACTTCGCATCCTCGATCACGCCCGTCTCGAGGTTGACCTTGATCTGCAGCTTCATCACGTCGCCGCACTCCGGCGCGCCGACGAGACCCGTGCCCACGCCCGGCGTGTCCTTGCCGAACGACCCGACGTTGCGCGGGTTGTTGTAGTGGTCGACCACCTTGTCGCTGTACGCCATCGCCCTCCCCCTTACTCGGCCTTCCACTTGATGGTCTTGAGATCCACGCCTTCTTTCGCCAGCTCGTAGAGCGGCGACATGTCTCGCAGCCGCTTGATGACCTCGATCGTGCGCTGCCCGACGTATTCGACTTCCTCCGCGGTGGTGAAGCGGTGGAGGCTGAACCGGATCGACGAATGCGCCAGCTCCGCGGAGGCTCCGAGCGCCGCGATGACGTACGAGGGCTCCAGCGTTGAGCTGGTGCAGGCCGATCCCGACGACAGCGCCGTTTCCTTGTTGAGGCCCATCAGCACCGACTCGCCTTCCACGTAGGCGAACGAGATGTTGAGGTTGTGCGGAAGCCGACGATCCGGACGGCCGTTGAGGAACGCCTCGTCCACGCTCGAGAGGATCAACGTTTGAAGCCGGTCACGCAGCTTCCCCAGCCGCTCCCCTTCCGTCGCCATCTCGGCCTTCGCGATCTCCGCCGCCTTGCCGAAGCCGACGATCAGCGGCACGGGCAGCGTGCCCGAGCGCATGCCTCGCTCGTGGCCGCCGCCATCCATCATCGGGGCGATCCGCACGCGCGGGCCCTTGCGGCGGACGTAGAGTGCGCCGACGCCTTTGGGGCCATACATGAGATGCGCGGTGCACGACAGCAGGTCGATGCCCATCGCCTCCACGTCGACCGGGATCTTGCCGACCGCCTGCGTGGCGTCGGTGTGGAAGAGGATCCCTTTCTCCTTGGCGATGCGGCCGATGGCGGGGATATCCTGAATCGTGCCGATCTCGTTGTTCGCGAACATCACGGAGATCAGGATGGTCTTGTCCGTGATGGCGCGGCGAATCTCCTCGACGTCGACGAGGCCGTCGGGCTGCACCGGCACATACGTCACCGAAAAGCCTTGTCGCTCGAGGCGCTTGAACGTATCGAGGCTCGCGCGCTGCTCGATGACCGTGGAGATGATGTGAGTGCCCTTCTCCTTGTACATCTCGGCCACGCCCTTGAGCGCGAGGTTGATCGCCTCCGTGCCGCCGGAGGTGAAGACCAGCTCCTTCGGGTCGCGCGCGTCGACCAGCGCGGCGAGCCTGGCGCGCGCGGCATCGACGGCGCCCTCCGCCTCCCATCCGAAGGGATGGTTGCGGCTGGCGGGGTGGCCGAATTTGTCGGTGAAGTAGGGCAGCATCGCCTCGACCACCCGCGGATCGCAAGGCGTCGTCGACTGCGCGTCCATGAAGATCGGAAACTTCAGAGCCATCCGCTCGCTCTCCCTCTGATCTCAGCTCTTGATCGACAGCAGTTCCGGAACGCCGGCGCCCGTCAGCTCGGCCAAGCTCATCGTGTCGAGCACCTGACTGATCGCCGCCTGGATCTTCTGGACCGGCCGCCGCAGGTTGCACTTGAGCAGCTGCGGGCAGTCGGCGTCCTCCAGGCACGACACGATGTTGATCGGCCCCTCGAGCGCGCGAATGACCTGGCCGACCGTGATCTCCGTCGGGCGGCGCGCCAGAGCGTATCCGCCCTTCGGGCCGTTGGTGCTCACGATGAGCCGCTCGCGGGCCAGCCGCTGGAGGATCTTCGCCATCAATTCCGGAGGGATCGTGAACTCCTCCGCGATCCGCTTGGCGCTGACGGCACCGACGCCGTCATTGACGGCGATATAATGAATCGCCATCAACCCGTAGTCGGCCCGTTTGGTGAAGCGGAGCATCGTTTGTCCTCGTCCTTACCGCTCGATCTCAGTCTATCGCCGACGAAATTGATCGGCGACTGTTTCGGTCGGATTCTCCCACCGCGACCGGGCGCTGTCAACGGAAAGGGTCTCGCATGAACGGGAAATCTAACGCGAACGCCGAGTTCGACTCGGAGTTGCATCGCACGGCCCTGGCGCAGCTGGACCGGGTGGCCTCCCGGCTCGGTCTCGATGCCGACGTCCACGAGCGGCTTCGCTACCCTCGACGGGCGCTGGTCGTCTCCGTTCCCGTCAAGATGGACTCGGGAAAGACCGAAGTCTTCGTGGGTTACAGGGTGCACCATAATACGGTCCTTGGACCGACGAAGGGCGGCCTCCGCTACGCCCCGGACGTCGACCTGGGCGAGGTCACGGCGTTGGCGATGCTCATGTCCTGGAAGTGCGCTCTCATGAGCCTGCCTTACGGCGGCGCGAAGGGTGGGGTCCGGTGTGACCCCCGAAAGCTGTCGATGCAGGAGAAAGAAAACCTGACCCGCCGCTATACGGCAGAGATCATCCTCATGATCGGTCCCGACCTCGACATCCCGGCCCCGGATCTCGGCACCGACGAGCAGACCATGGCCTGGATGATGGACACTTACTCGATGACGCAGGGCAAGAGCGTCCCCGGCGTCGTCACCGGCAAGCCCCTGATCGTCGGCGGCTCAGCCGGCCGCCGTGAGGCCACGGGGCGCGGGATCGTGTACGCGCTCTATCAGGCGGCGCGCCATCTCGGTCAGGAGCTCCGCGGTCGCAAGGTCGTCGTGCAGGGGTTCGGCAATGTCGGCGGGGTCGCCGCGCGCCTGCTGTGGCGCGAGGGGGCCATCATCATCGGCATCAGCGACGTCAAGGGCGGCATCTGGAACACGGACGGCATCGATATCCGCCAGCTCGAGGCTCACGTGGCGCAAACGGGGTCCGTGGCGGGATTCCCCGGCACCGAGCCGATCTCCAACGCCGACGTGATCACGCAACCCTGCGACGTGCTGATTCCGGCCGCCGTCGGCGGCCAGATCCACGAGGGCAATGCCGATCGCGTGAAGGCCTCGATCGTGGCCGAGGGCGCCAATGGACCGACGACGCCGGAGGCGGATGTGATCTTGCGCGAGCGCGGCGTGACGGTGATTCCAGACATCCTGTGCAACGCGGGCGGCGTCGTCGTCTCGTACTTCGAGTGGGTGCAGGGGCTGCAGTACTACTTCTGGCGCGAAAGCGAGATCACGGCGCGGCTGCAGGAGGTCATGACGCGCGCGTTCAATCGTGTGTGGGCATTGGCCTCGAAAGAGAGCACCGACCTGCGAACTGCCGCGCTGATGGAGGGCATCCGCCGGGTGGCGGAGGGTTACCGGGTCCGCGGACTCTATCCCTGAGCGGCGAGCGCGCGGCGGAGCTCCGCGGCGACCTGCTCGGGCGGCGTCTCGTTCACGAAGATGCCGCCCACACGATTGGCGCGCTCCGGCTGGACCACGATCTCGATGTGCCAGTGATAATCGTCCCGGATCGTCGCCCAGTCGCCCTGCAGGATGCGTGACTTGAGGTTGGGTGCCGTGTGCAGCACGAGCTCGTAGCCGGGATCGCCGAAGGCAGCCGCCAGCGTCCGGAAATAGCTCGAGATCAGGTGGGCGAGATCCCGGCCCTTGTCGGCCGTGAGCGCCTCCTCGAACGAGCAGCCGTGATGCCGCGGCACGATCCACGTCTCGAGCGGCGTGCGCGCAGCGTACGGCACGAGCGCGGCGAACGCCGGCGTCAGCTTCGCCACCCGCTCCTCCGCGGCAATCTCCTGGCGCAGCATGTCGCAATACAGGCAGCGGCGCTTGTACTGGTAGTACTCCCGCGCCTGGTAGAGCTCGCGCCGTGTCTCGTCGAACACGATCGGAATGGCCGTCACCCGCGAGTACGGATGATGCGGAGGCACGCCCGGCTTCTTGTAGTGACGATTGATGAGGATGTCGCGGATCTGCCCGTCACGTTTCAGATCGAGCAGGCGATCGCGGAACATCCACAGCACCGCCTCGAGCTGCTCGGGATCCATGGTCGCTAGCGTGTCGTCGTGGTTGGGTGACTCGACGATCAGCTCGCTGGCGCCGCGCGGGGTGATCATGTCGAACATCCCCACGCCCTCGCGCACGAGCTCCCACTCGATACGGAAATACGCATCCGCCTCCGGGACGACGCGCACCGTCCATCCGGGGGTGTTGGCGAGCGATCCGTCCTTGCGATAGGCAGAAATTTCGGCGCCGGTCAGGTGCTCGGCGCCGGGGCAGTAGCGGCAAGGCGTATCGGGCGCCCAGGCCCCTTTCGGCCGAATGAGCGCCCATTGCCCGCGAGTCGGGTCTTTTCTCAGCTCGTCCACCGACTCGCGGTCACTCCTTGATCTGGCCCTTGAGCTTGCGCAGGTGTTGACGGGCCACGTCCACCCAGTCCTTCTCGGACGGGAGCTGCGAGGCCAGCGCGATGTACTTCTCCCACTGCACGATGGCCTCCTTGGGGTCGGTCTTTTCGTAGACGAGCGCCAGGTTGTAGAGGGCGCCGGTGTTCTTGTCGTCGAGCTCGATGACTTTTCGATACTCCTCGACCGCTTCCTTGTAGAGTCCCTTGTCCTCGTAGACCTCGCCCAGGCCCATCCGAGCCTCGACGGACTGCGGATCGAGGTCGATCGCGCGCTTGTAGGACTGCACGGACTCGTAATAGAGGCCCTTCTCGGCGTAATAGATCTTGCCGAGACTCATGTGCACCTTGGGGTTGATCGCGTTGTACGTCAGCGCCTTCTGATAGGCGGCGATCGCGGGATCGATCTCGCCCTTCGCGGCGCGCGCATCACCGAGGCCCACGTGAGCGTCGGCGTAGAAGGGCCGCAGCTCGATCGCCTTCTGATACGCCTCCACGGCCTGATCGAAGAGTCGGCGCGGCGCGGCGAGGAACAGGTCGCCGAGCGCCTTGTAGGGCTCGGGATAGTTCGCGTCCAGCTGAGTCGCGGCGCGGAACTGTGCTGCGGCCTTCCATCGGTTGCCGAGCGCCTGGTGCACGGCGCCCAGCGTGTACTGCGCGACGACGAAGTTGGCGTCGACCTCGATCGCGCGCGACAGCAGGTCCACCGCGGTCTCGTTCGCCTCTTGCCCGCCGCGCGCCGCGGCCATCTGCGCGCGGGAGAACAGCTCGAACGCGCGCACCGACTTCGTCGGCGTCGCGGCCTTCTCCATGCGGCGCGCCTCGACATCCGTCACCGGCACTTTCAGCGTGCGCGCGTATGCCGTCGGCAGAGCGGCGAGACGGACGATGAGCTCACCATCGGGCACCGTCACCGGCTCCATCGCGATCGGGTCCCCGGCGCCGCCGCGGAGCTCGAGGGCCTTGGGCTGCAGGACCAGCTCGTTGTTCACGCGCGTGACGCGCCCGTAGAGCGCGGCGTCCACCTTGAGACTCCGCGCCGCCTGCAGCACAGCCGGCTCACCCCAGGCCTCGGGCTGGCCGACGCCGCGTAGTCGGGTCCGGTCGAGCTGCACGAACGCGGGCGATTGCACGAGGCCGAGCGCCACCGCCTGGGCGGCGCCCTCGCCGATCCACTGCTCGTCGGAGGCGAGCCCAGTCGTCTCGAACGGCACGATGAGGACCGTCCGCGGTTTGACCGCGGCCTGGGCGAATTCCGCCACCACGAGCCCGCAAAACGCCAGGATCGAGAGGACCAGCCAACGTCGCGCCATCAGGCGCCCTCCTCTCCGCGTTGCGGCGCCGGCGTGGTCCGGCGCACCCTACGGCTCAGCCACCCCTTCATGCGCGCCAAAGCACCCGGCCCCACTCGCCGGAGCGCGATGTCGGGCACCATCATCAGGGCCACGAATCCGACCAGCCACGGCCAGATCTCGACGGCGATCCGCGAGCGCCGCCGCGCTTTCAAGAACGCGTCCTGCGGCTCCTGCAGCGACGACCCGCCGGTCAGCTCCGCCAGCTCGCGCAGCAACGTCTCGTCGACGCCGAGATCGCGGAGCTCCTGAGCATACGGTACCACCAGGCCCGCCAGCTGTGAGCCGACTACGCGCTCGGCCTTGCGCTGCGCCATCCCGACCAGGTACACGCCCTCCTGAGGCGCGGGGAAGCGACCGCGATACCGGCCCGGACCGATCTGCTCGAGATCGACGACGTTTCGCTCCCGGCTGGGCGCGACCACGCCGATCTGCGAATCGAGGAAGTTGATGAACTCGCCCTTGCCGTCCACCGCGTCGACCACGACCTCGCCGGTCTGGTCGATGCGCTGCACGATCGCCGTCGTGTCCGAGCGCGAGCCGCTGCGCAGCGTCCAGCGCGTGAGCTGCGCCCAGAACTTGTTGAACTCGCCCCAGCGCAGCCAGAGCACGCCCCACTTGGCCTTGGCGTCCGAGGTGAACGCGGCCGCGCGGCCCAGCCCGTACCGCCACGTCGCGAGGACGGGATCCTCCTGATGGGACATCAGGACGAGCTCGGCATTCTGCTTGACCGTCGTGGCCACGTAGCCGCCGAGAGGCGGCACGCTCTTCCAGTTGATGTCCTGCATCGCCTCGTGATTCGGCGCGGTCAGCTGCGGCTTGAACGGCTGCTCGACGAGCGACGCCTTGGACGCGAGCTGCGTCTCGAGCGTGAAGATGCGTGGGATCGTCTGCGAGTCCTCGGTGTAGTAGAACCGTCCCTTGCCCCACTTCGCGATGTCGACCATGAGCTGGACGTCGGCGTCCTTGCCGATGGCCACGGTCGAGACCGTGATCTTGTCCTTGGCCATCCGGCGGAGCAGGCCCGCGAAGTCCCCGCGGGTCATCTGGCCGTCGGACAGGAAGATGACGTGCTTGAGGAGCGCCGGGCGATCGAACAGGACCTGGTACGACTCCTTGAGCGCGGGGTAGCCGTCGGTCCCGCCGCCCGCCTTGATGGTGGCAATGGCGTGATGGATGGCGCCCTTGTCGCGCGCGCCCTTCATCGGGGAGTCCCAGATGAACTCCGTGTCCCAGGACATCACGCCGACCTCGTTCCGCTCGTCGAGCAGGTCGACCACGAGGTGGGCCGCCTCCTTGGCGAGGTCCAGCTTGGTCACCTTCTCGTCGGTCGACATCGCCATCGAGCCCGAGCGGTCGATCGACAGCACCACCGCGAGGCTCGGAATCTCGACCTTTTGCTTGACCTCCATCGTCACCGGCAGCGCTTCCTCGATCGGGGTGCGGTAGTAGCCGCCGAGGCCGAAGGATTCCTCACCGCCGATCATCATCAGGCCGCCGCCGTGGTCGCGGACGTAGTCGCGGATCTGGGCCATCTGCGGCCGGGTCAGCTTGAGCGACGAGACGTTCGAGAGCACGACGCCGTCGTACTTCTGCAGCCCCGCGACGTCCTTCGGAATGCCCGGCGGATCGACGACGGTCACTTCGATGTTCTGCGAGCGCAGCGCGGCCGCCAGCGACGCGGCGTGCGAGCGGTCCCGGTCGGCCAGCAGCACCTGCGGCCGTCCGCGCACGACGACGGTGCCGACGGCGCGGTTGTTGTCCTCGATGGTGTCGCCGTCCACTTCGAGCGCGGCCTGGTAGACGTGGATGCCGCTCTGATCGAGCGCCTGCCGGTAGGCGAAGACGTTCTTGCCCGCGGTGAGGCGCACGATCTGCGAGCCGAGGAATTCTCCGTTGCGGAACAGCGAGAGCCGTCCCTGCGTGTCCTTGTGGCTCCACGCCACGACCTTGGCCTGGAACGGCTCGCCGTACTTCACCTCCTGCGGCAGCAGCATCGCTTCCGCCACGACCTCTTGCGTGAACGTCAGCGGGGCCGGGACGTAGAAGATGTCCGCGCGCGCGTCCTTGGCCGCCTGCGCGCCGGCCAGCGCGTTGCCGGCATTCTGGCGACCGTCGGTCAGCATCACGATCCGGTTGGCGTGGCCGGGCGTCACCGTGGCCAGCGCGAGCTGAATCGCCTGGAAGATGTTGGTGCCGCGTCCGCTCACCGTGCTCTTCGGGCGATCGACGCTCGGGCGGTTGGACAGCGGCTGGTCCACCACCGCCTCTTCGCCGAACACGATGACTTCGTGGCGATCGCCGCTCTTGAGGTGGCGCACGGCCTCCGACACGAACCGCCACGCGCGCTCGCGCGCGACCAGGCTGACGCTGTCCGACTGGTCGAGCAGGAAGACGACGTTGAGACGATCCACCCACCGCGGGAGGGTCGGGCGCAGCATCGTCACGAGCAGCACCACGATCAGCGCGCCGCGCAGAGCGAGCGCCCACTGATCACCGGTCACCGACGGCACGCGCATGCGGCCCGCCGTCTGGCGCCGCCAGTACAGGGCGCCCTCGAGCGTCAGCAGCGCCGCCGCGATGAGCACGAAGAGCGGCCAGAGCTCGCGCTGGATCGGCACGGGCGGCGACGCCGCGGCCGTCGACGCCGACGGTGCGGGGAGCGGATGCGGCGTGACGTCCGATTCGTCGCCGTCCCCCAGGTTCACCGCGAGCTTGAGATCGCCGCGTGCCGTCGACAGCGTGTAGATGCCGACCTCATCGGTATCGGTGAACGAGACGACGCCACGCGTGACCAGCGCCTTGACGGCGCGCCCGCTCGGCGTGTTTACGGTGGCCGACGAGATACCGTGCGCCACCGGCAACAGGATCGGCTGGCCGGCGGCGAGCTGCAGACTCGACTGATCGAGCGCGGCCGGGTGCAGCCAGCGCAGCGTGTTCGACAGGATCAGCGGAAACGCGACGCGCAGCGGGAAGTCGGTCTTGAACAGGTCGAAGCCGATGAAGATCGCCTTGCGATCCGGCTCCTCGAGCGCATAGAGCAGCGGCCCGCCCACCGCCTCGACCAGCGCGCGCCCGGCCGCGAGCGGGCGCACCCGCATGGCGTCCTGGATGGCGACCTTCGCGAATTCCACGTGGCGCATGACGGGATGCGTGCGGTCCCAGTCCATCACCGTCGGCGACTCGACCCGACCGAGCACCTCGAGCGGGACGTCCGGCGGCACCGTATTGACGAAGACGTAGCGACCCGGGCCAACCTTCGCCGGGCTCGCCGAGTCGAGGACCACCACGTCCGCCTCGCCCATGCCGCCCTGGTACTGGTCCGGCGTCTTCACCTCGAGCGCGACCGTGGGGTCGGTGCGCAGCACCTTCTCGAGGAAGAGGTTGCCCGGGCTCACGAGCGTGACCGCGATCTTCTTCGGTGGCGGGATGACCGCGTACGCGACGTTGTCGGTCGCGAGGTCGTCGCCGACGTTGATCTTCGCCGTCACCGTGCCGCCGCCCTGGTGGGTGAAGGGCAGCACGATCGAGCGCCGCACGTTCGGCTCGAGGGTGAGCGATTTCTCGGCGATCGTCTGTCCGTCGATGGCGAGCGCGAAGTCGAACGTCTGCGCCTCGGGCGAATGATTCACGAGCGAGACGAAGGCCTGGTAGCCGAACGTCCCGTAGTACGTCTTGCGGATGGACAGGCTGACGATGCCGACGTTGTAGCCGCGTCGGCCCACTCCGACCCAGCGAATGCGCGAGTCGGAGGTCTCCGGAGCCTGGGTGAGCGTGAAGGCGCCGTCCGTGAAGACGTGGATCTCCGCGCGTGGGTCGGTGCCCACGAGCGCTCGCGCGGTGCGCAGCGCCTCCGGCAGCCGCTGCGGCAGGTCGCGCGACCGCGCCGCACGAATGGCCGACAGCGCGCGGTCCCGGTCGCGTCCGAGCGCGGCGGTCACCTGCGGCTGCACGCCGGACTCGATGACCATGATCTCCGCGCCTTCGCCCTGCCGCCGCACGAAGGCGAGCGCCTCGTTGCGCGCGGCTTCGAAGCGCGACGGTGAGACGTCGCGCGCCTTCATCGAGGCGGAGGTGTCGAGGACGACGACGACCTTGCGCGCGCCCTCGCCCATGACCGTCACCACCGGACGCGCCAGCGCGATCGCGAGCGCGATCAGGGCCAGCAGCTGCAAGATCAACAGTGGATCGCGCTGCAGGCGCTGGAAGAACGCCGACGCCTCGCGGTCTCGCAGCTCGGCGCCCCACAGCATGAGGCTCGACACCCGGCGCTCGCGCCGGCGGACCTTCAGGAAGTACAGCAGCACGAGCGGCGCCGCCACGCCGAGGATCGCGAAGGCCAGCGGCGACAGGAAGCTCACGCGATCACTCGTCCGCGCAGCTGCGCGACCACGAATTCCTCCACGGGCGTCTCCGTGCTGACGCGATGGTAGCCGACCTCGTGGCTGCGGCAGAACGTCTCCACGCGCTCCAGGAAGCGCGTGAGCCGCTCGCGATAGCCGCGGATGGCCTCGCCATCCACTGTGACGTCACGGATCTCGTCGGTCTCCGCATCGTAGAGCCGCAGGTCGCCGGCGAGGTCGGGGTTGAGCTCGGCGGGAGCCAGCACGTGCACGATGTGCACGTCGAACCGGCGCTCGAGCAGCGCGCGCACGCCGCCCTCGAAGCCGTGCGGATCGAGCAAATCGGAGACGACCACGGCCAGCCCCGGTTCACGCGCGCGCAAGGCGTACTCGCCGAGCGCGTCACTCAGTCGCGTCGGCCCGCCGGGTGTCACGTCGGACAGGAAGTCGAGGAGCGTGACCACCTGATTGCGACCGCGCGCGGGCGGCCAGCCCTCGGTCGCGCGATCGCGAAGGATGCCGACCCCGACCCGTTCGTGGCTCACGAGGCCCACGAAGCCGAGCGCGGCGGCGACGCGAATGGCGTACTCCAGCTTGGACGGCGTACCGAATTCCATCGACGCCGAGCCATCCACGAGCAGGTGCAGGCAGAGGTCTTCCTCGTCGACGAACAGCTTGACGTGCAGCCGGTCGAGCCGGCCGTAGATGTTCCAGTCGACGTAGCGCAGATCGTCGCCGTGGCCGTACGCGCGGTAGTCCGCGAACTCCACGGAGTGGCCCCGCCGCGGACTGCGCCGCTCGCCCTTCACGCTGCCGCGGAAGGCGCGGCGTGACAGCAAGGAGAGCCGCTCGAGCTGCGCGAGGAACTCGGGCGAGAAAAATGCCTGCCGCGAGTCGCCAGCCGCGATCCTATCTTTCATCCAGGGCCTGGAAGTAGTCCTTGATCTGCGAGTGATAATCGCGCGGCACGGCCTCGCGCGTGATGGCGTCTTCCATGAGCTTGCGGTACTGGCCGATCACGCCGAGATAGTGCAGGCGCGACGCCATCGGCCCGCCCCGGCCCGTCATGTTCGTGTCGTAGCCGTCCTTGCGTCCGCGGCGTGACTCGCCCTCGACGCCGACGTCGTACGGCGTGGACTGCAGCCGGCGACTGGCCTCGCCTTTCGGCGACGGGCTCTTGCCCTTGCCCGGCATCAATCCCTCGCCCTCGCCGAAGTCCTCGCCTTCACCGCCGCCTTCGCCGCCGCGGCGATCCCGGGAGCCGCCGCCGCGCTCGTTGTCGCGCCCGCCGCGCAGGCCCTTGCCCGAGCGCTGTGCCTCTTCCTGCGCGCGCATCTTGTCGAGGGCCTTCTGCATCGCCTCCATCGCGCGATCGGTCTGCCCGCCCTCGAGCGCCTCCATGCCTTCGCCGACGTCACCGCTCCAGTTGCCGCCCTTGCGGCCGAGCCGCTCCATCTCCTCCAACAGCTCCTTGAGCTTCTGCGGCGAGATCTGGTCGGGACGCAGCCCGCCCGTGAGCGCCTTCGACTTGCGGTAGACCATCTTGTACTGGCTCTGCGTGAAGTCCGACGCGAGGTCGGGCAGGCGGTCCACCTGCTCGAGCAGCTTGAGCCGCTCGTCGCCCTTCTTGAGGAACGAGTTGAAGTCCGGGCGTTGCGAGGACAGCGAGGTGTCCTTGAACACTGCCGAGAGGTCTCCGGCCGTGCTCGCCGTGGACGCGCCGCTGCGCGCCTGGAATTCGCGCTCTTCGAACGCCGGCGGCCGCAGGCGCTCGCGCGTCTCGGTCTTGGAGCGCTCCTCGAGGGGGCCCGAGCCCGTGCGCTGCTCCTTTTCTTCTTCCCCGCCGCCCGGCGTGAAATCGGGCAGTCGCGGCGAAGGCAACGGCAGTGCCGGCGCGAGCGTCAGCGTCAGCGCGACGAGCAGCGGCACCGGCAGGAAGTGGGCCTCGCGCGGCAGGATGCGACGCACGATGTGTCGCGGCTGCAGTTTTTCCACGCGCGCCGTCGCGTCGGCGACGAGCGCATCCACGAGCGGCGTGCGGTCCTCTCGCTGCGCCCATTCCAGCGCCGTGGCGACGCGATCCTCCAGGCCGAACGCACGGTCCGCGAGGCGTGCGGCGTCGGCGCGCGTCGTTCGCTTGAGCGCGCCCCACGCGGCGCCGACCCCGGCACCGACGACCAGCAGCGCCGCCGCGGTGGGAAGCGCGAGCGGACCGACGGCGCCCTTGAGCACGAGCAGCGCCACCGCGGGCAGCGAGGCCCAGAAAAAGCCGCGGAGCGCGTGATGCTCGATGCGCCGCCAGCGGACCTGCGCGGCGACGCGCCGGACGAGCCGATCGAGCGCCGCGTTCGGCGTCATCGGACGAACGGCTCGCGCGCCTGGGTCGTGTTGGCTTCGACGTTATCGACGATCTGGCCGATCAGCGTGTCGACGTCGATTCCCTCGGCCTCGCCTTCGAAGTTCAGAATGACGCGATGGCGGAGCGCCGGCGCGGCGAGCGCCTTCAGGTCTTCGGCGCTCACGTTGTAGCGTCCCTCGGCCAGCGCCCGGACCTTCGCGCCCAGAATCAGCGCCTGCGCGCCGCGCGGGCTCGCGCCATAGCGCACGAAGCGACGCGTCAGTTCGGGAGCGTCGGCCCACTGCGGATGCGTGGCCATTACGATGCCCGAGGCGAACGCGCGCACGTGGGCGGCCACCGGCACTTCGCGGATCAGCTCGCGGTAGGCGAGCGCTTTGGCGCCGCTCATGACGCGGTCCACGGCGACCTGTCGCGATTGCGTCGTGCGATCGATGATCGCGTTGAGCTCCTCGATCGCCGGATATCGCACGCGCAGCTTCAGCAAAAACCGATCGAGCTGTGCCTCCGGCAGCGGATAGGTGCCCTCCATCTCGATCGGGTTCTGCGTGGCGAGCACGAAGAACGGCGCCGGCAGCGGCCGCGAGACACCGCCGACGGTGACGGATGCTTCCTGCATGCCTTCAAGGAGCGCGGACTGGGTCTTCGGCGTGGCGCGATTGATCTCGTCGGCGAGGACGATGTGGGCGAACAGCGGGCCCTGCTGGAACTGGAAGTGCTTCCGACCGTCGGCATCCTCGACGATGATGTTGGTGCCGATAATGTCGGCGGGCATCAGGTCGGGCGTGAACTGGATGCGCGAGAACGACAGCTCCAGGCTCTCCGAGAGCGTCTTGACGAGAAGGGTCTTGCCGAGTCCCGGCACGCCTTCGAGCAGCACGTGGCCACCGGCGAACATGCTGATCAGGACGTGATTGATGATCTCGCGGTGGCCGACGATGACTTTTTCGACCTCCGCACGCAGGGTCTCGAACGCCGCCACGAACTCTCGTACCCGGCCGTCCTCGGTCATCGCCTCTCCTCTCCGTGGATGACGTCGCCCGGCCCACCGGCCCCGGGCTCATTATAAGGTGCAAGCGACACGCCAAACCTCCACTTGGAGATGCGACCCGCAAGCACGCGTCAGCGCGCCCGCGGGTGAGCCGAGCGCCGCGTCGACGAGCCCGCGGTGCCTATCCACGGATCCGGCGTGCTCACATTTGCCCGGATCCGCAGCATCGGGACGGCGGTGAGGATTCGACGGTAGCGGCCCCCTGCCCGCGAAGCATGCCCGAGGTTCCCTTCGTGCTCAAGCACCGACTGAAATCAATCGGCGGTAGACAGCAAGATAACCATCGATCTCACGCGTCGGCGGATAGCTGTCGGTCACGCGCGCTCGGCCGGCCGCGCCGAGCCGGGCCCGCAGACCCGGGTCGCGCGCGAGCCGCACGGCCGCAGCCTCGAGCTCGGCGTCAGTGCCGAACAACAGGCCCGTCACATCGTGCTCGACGAGCGCCCGGTTGCCAGGAATATCGGCGGCCAGCACCGCGCGGCCCAGCGCGAGCGCCTCGAGCACCGAGTTGGCCATGCCGCCCTCGGAGATCGAGGAGTTCAGGACGACGTCGGCGCGCGCCAGCAGCGACGGCATCGCGCCATGCGCGATCGCGCCGAGATGACGGGCCCACGATCGATCGGCGAGCCCGCGGTCGAGCGCGTCGCCCTCGGCCGGATCGAGCACCGGACCCACGTACAGTAACCGCACCCGCGAATCGGCGGCCGCGACCCGGTCGAACGGCGGCAGCAGCCGGCGGGGGGCCTTGACCGGGCGGATTCCCGCCGGCAGCAGAAACAGCACGCGGTCGGCGGGCAGTGCCCAGTGCGCGTCGAGATCGAAGGGCTCGGACCGCGCGAACGATGCGGCCTGAGGGATCGTGACCAGGCGCGCGCGAACGTCCGGCAGGACGGCCCCGACACGGTCGGCGATCGAGCCATCGAACGCGGTCACGGCCGAGGCCCCCTCGAGGACGCGTCGCACCACCGGCGCGTGCTCGGCATCGAACAGCTCGTGATTCGCATCGGTCCCGGTCAGGGTGACCACGAGGGGAATCTCGAGCCGCCTCGCCAGCCGGAGCGCGAGCGGCCCACAGCGGAACGCGTGAAAGGCGTGGATCAGCTCGGGGCGCCAGGCCTCGACGCCGGCCGCGACGTCGCTCTCGGCCATGGCCGAGAGGTCCCACGTCTTGACGTCCTCACCCCGCTCACGCAGGCCCGCGACGATCCGGTCGGTGGTGATGGCGTTGCCGCGGACCGACGGGAAGGCGAACGGGGTCAGCACGGCGGTCCGGGGCACGTGCGCAGGATACTCCCCGTGGCGGACCGCGCCGGCGCGGGTCCCGTTGCCGCCGCGCGTCAGCGGAGGTGAATCCGCGACACGCACGCGAACATCTATCTATAATGGTGGGCAATGGGGCAATGTAGCTCCGGTGGGCAGTCCGAAATCGAGTGCCGGCAAATCGCCGAGCTCCTCGGTGATTACTTCGACGGAACTCTCCCCAATCATCTCCGCGAGCTGCTCGAATGGCACATGGATGGCTGCGCGCCCTGCGTGGCCTTCGTCAACACGTATCGCGGCACGATCGCCGCGACGCGCCGCCTGCCGGATGCGCCGATGCCCGTCGAGCTAAAGAGACGCCTGATCGCGTTCGTGAAGTCCGCTCGCGACGCAAAAGAAGCCCGCTAAGCCCGCAGCCCCGCCGAAGCCTGCTACACCCGCAGCCGTAACACCGCCGCCGACACGACCTCACCGATCTCCCACGTCTCTTCGCCGGCCGCGCGGAATGCGTCGTGCACGCCGGCGGCATGCTCCGGCCGCACCGAGAAGAGCAGGCCGCCCGACGTCTCGGCTTCCATCAGCACGGACACGATCACGGCAGGAACGTCGGCGGCGATCTCGAGCCGCGCGCCGAACGCGCCCTCGAGATAACGGCGGTTGCGCTTCATCCCACCGCTGAACTGACCGGCCTCCGCGAGTGCGCGCGCGTGCGGCAGCAGCGGCACGCGTGACGTGTCGACGGCGATGCCGGCGCCCGACGCCGCGACCATCTCGCCGGCGTGCCCGAGGAAGCCGAATCCGGTGATGTCGGTCGCGCCAGCCGCGCCGGCCTCGCGCGCGACGCGCGCGGCCACGCGGTTCAGGCGCAGCATGCTGGTCACCGCGGCGGTCAGCGCCTCGTCCGGCGCGGCGGCGTCCTTCGCCGCGGTGGTCACGACACCGGTGCCGAGCGGCTTGGACAGAAATAAACGGTCGCCGGCGCGCAAGCCGCCTTTCACGAGCACGCGCTCGGGATGGACGCGGCCCGTCACACACAGCCCGTACTTCGGCTCGTTGTCGACGACCGTGTGGCCGCCTGCGATCACCCCGCCCGCCTCCGCGACCTTCTCGGCGCCGCCTCGGAACACCTCGGTGATGATCGCCTTGTCCATCTCCCGGGGGAACCCGGCGACCGCGAGCGCGAACATCACTTCACCGCCCATCGCGTACACGTCGGACATCGCGTTCGCCGCGGCCACGGCGCCCCAGGTCCACGGGTCGTCGACGACCGGCGGGAAGAAGTCGACGGTCTCGACCAGCGCCAGGTCCTCGCTGATACGGTAGACCGCGGCGTCGTCGGCGACCCCCAGACCGACCATGAGATTGCGAGCGGTCTCGGCCGACAGCGTCGGTCGGCGGAGCACGCTGAGCACCTCCTGGAGATCTCCAGGAGCCATCTTCGACGCTCAGCCGGCGCAGGAGGCGTAGGCGGTGAGGCGGATCTCCTTGCCCGAGCGTGCGGCGTCACTCATACCGCTTGGGACGGCCGCTCCAGTGGCTGGGATTCGAGAAAGTCCACGAAGGCCTGCGCCAGCGGCGAGCGCGTACGGTCGTTGTGCGTGACCAGATGGAAGCTGCGCGCGACCCGGAGGTCCTTCACCTTCACGCACGCGACGAGACCGGCGCGGCACTCGTCCTCGACGGCGCGCCGCGAGATCAGCGCGATGCCGACGCCCGCGCGCACCGCCTGCTTGATCGCCTGCGTCGAGCCCATCTCGCCGACGATGCGGAACGCGGACAGCGAGAGCTTCGCCTCCTCGAGCACGTGCTCGATCGCCTGACGCGAGCCGGAGCCACGCTCGCGCACCACCATCGGCTCGCGACGCAGCTCGTCGAGCGACACGGTCTTCCGCGCCGCCCACGCGTGGCCTGCCGGCACGACGATCACGAGCTCGTCCGGCATCAGCTCACGCGACGCCAGCGCGCGCGACGCGGGACGCGCGCCGATGACGGCGAGCTCGACGCGGCCCTGCTCGACCCAGTCGCTGACTTGCCGCGAGTCGCCGATCAGCAGCGAGACCGAGATCTGGGGGTACTTCGCCTTGAACCCGCCGAGGAGGGCCGGCAACACGTACTCGCCGGGAATCGTGCTGCCGCCGATCACGAGCTCGCCGCTCATGCGTCCCTGGAACTGATCGAGCGCCTGCTGCGCCTCACGCGCGAGACCAAGCATGCGTCGCGCGTACTCGAGCAGGAGCAGCCCGGCGCGCGTGGGCGTGGCGCCCCGGCCGAGCCGGTCGAGCAGCTGCACGCCGAGCTCGTCCTCGAGCGCGCGCACGTGCTCGGACACGGTGGGTTGCGTGAGGTAGAGCGCTTCGGCTGCCCGCGAGAAGCTGCCGAGCTCGGCGACCTTGGCGAAGACTTGGAGCCGGCGCAGGTCCATCAAAACCGAAGGGCCCTGACGGGCCCTTCGTGAAGCTCCGAGGCGCTCACGCCGACGTTAGTGGCAGCCGCACCCGCCGCCGCCGCAGCAGCCGCCGCCGGTGGTGGGTGCGGTCATGAAACCGCCATCGCTCTTGAGACCGAAGACGGAGAGCTTGCGCGTGATGTCGCTGCTCTGGCACGTCGGACAGGCGACCTTCGTCGAGGGGCCGTGCACGTACTTCTCGAAGTCGTGCCCACAGCCGCGACACCGATACTCGTAGATCGGCACGGCTACTCGCCGCCCCGCTGCACGTAGCTCTTCACGAACTCTTCGGCGTTTTCCTCGAGGATGTCGTCGATCTCATCAAGGAGCTTGTCGATGTCCTCCTTGATCTTCTTGCCCTTCTTCGCAATCTCGGGACTCGCCGTTGCGCCGTCGCCGCCGCCCTCGTTGGGCTTGGTCGGCCGTGTTTCCTTCTTCTTCTGTTCTGCCATGTGGGCCCCTCCATGGGTTCCCAACCGTTCAGGCGCCCGTCGTCATCCTGCCACGCTTTCATTCTAACCGACGGTCCCTGCCCCGCAAGAAGCCTCAATGCCGGCTCACCGCCGGAAGTGCTTGCTCAGGCTCAGCGTCTGATGCTGATACGACGACGCCAGCCCCACCCCGTACACCCGCTCGGGCCGTCCGTGCAGCCGTTCGAACCAGACCTTGAACGAGGTCTGGCCGTCATAGACCATGAACGGCACCTCGCGCGCGCGCACCTCCATCACCACCTTGGTGCCCAGGATGTTGCCGTCGCCGAAGCCGAAGCCGGGGTCGAAGAAGCCCGCGTAGTGAGTCCGAATTTCCCCCGCTCCCGCGTCGTAGACGACCATCTCGGCGGCGAAATCGGGGGGCACGCGGATACGCTCCTTGGACACGAGGATGTAGAAGCGGTTGGCCTCCAGGATGTATCCGTCGCGGGCGGGTGCCTTGATGGGCTCCCAGAACTCGGTGGGGTCGTAGTGACCCACGCGCGCCAGGTCGACGGCGGGGGGATTGGGATGCGCACGATAGCCGATGACGCCTCCCGTCGTGCGGCCCGAGAGATCGATCCCCATGCACAATCCGTCGTTGAAGACGACCCGCTCGAGCGGGACCACGCGGTCATCGTCGTCGTAGAGCAGCGGCGTGCGACGGTATAGGTCGGCGAGCGCCGCGTCGGACATGGACGTCGGCCCCTCCAGCAGGCGCAGCTGATTCAAAGACAGCCCCGCGTACACCCGCACGGGAAAGGACTGCGGCGAGACCTCGAGGTAAAGCGGCCCGCGGTAGCCGGCCTTGATCTCGTCGAAGCGCGGCGTGCCATCCGTGATGACGCGCGTGAAGACGTCGAGACGGCCGGTCGTCGACTTCGGATTCGAGCGCCCGCGCACGCTCGCCGGCAGCGCGAGCGATTCGAGCAGCGGTACCAGGTAGACGGAGCCGCGCTGCAGCGTGGCGCCACTCTCGAGCGGCACGCGATCGATGACGAGGTCGTTGTTCGCGGCGCCCTCGAGTCGCTCGCTCACGCTCTCGCGATACGGCAGAAAGCTCGCGCGCAGCTGATACGCGACCGGGCCGAGGCGCAGATCGAGGCTCGCAGGCTGAAACTGCTCGTCGGCCAACGGCGCGGCGGGCACGATCCACCCGTTGCGAACGGCATTGCGCAGGTCGCGATCACTCAGGACGCCTGTCTGTAGCGGGTTCATTGGAGCGGGTTCCGCGAGACCGGCTCGCACCGTAGGTGGCCTGAGCTAGACACGCGTGGCTCCGATCACCGGCGTGACTCAGACACGGCGGTCGCGCCGGTGGTGTCGACGGCGTACGGCGCCGCGCGTCCCTCGATGCCCGCCGCGCGCAGCGCCGCCTCCATCGCGCGCGCGACGCCGCCGCCGTCGCCGGCGACGAGCGCCAGCAGCGATGGCCCGGCTCCGCTCAGCACACATCCCAGGGCGCCCGCGCGTCGGGCCGCGTCTGCCACGCCGGGCATCCAGGGAAACAGCGCGCGCCGATACGGCTGATGCAGGCGGTCGTCGAGCGCGCTCGCCAGCGCGTCGCGCCGCCGCGCCTGCAGCGCGGCGAGCAGCAGCGCCACGCGCTGAACGTTGAAGATCGCGTCCGCGCGCGGCACCGTCGGCGGCAGCACGGCACGCGCCTCGGCGGTGGACGACGTGATCGTGGGCACGAGCACGACCCACAGCAGATCCTCCGGCACGGGCAGCGAGACCGCGGTGACCGCGCCCTCGTCGGCCGTACACGACACGGTGAGCCCGCCGAGCAGCGCGGCGGCGACGTTGTCCGGATGGCCTTCCGCGCGCGTCGCCAGCGAGAGCAGCGCGTCGTGCGTCAGCGATCCGCCGGACAGCGCGTTGCCCGCCACCAGCCCGCCGACCCAGGCGGCGGCGCTCGATCCGAGCCCTCGCGCGGCGGGAATCCGATTCGTACAGCGCAGCGCGACGCCCTTGAACGGTCGCCCCGCGGCCTCGAACGCCAGCCGCACGCCGCGCGCGACGACGTTGTCGGCACCGGACGACAGCTGGCCCGCGCCTTCACCCTGCACGGCGACCGTCACGCCGTCGGCCTCGTGCGCCTCGACGTCGTTATACAACGCCAGCGCGAGGCCGAGGGCGTCGAAGCCGGGACCGAGGTTGGCGGACGTCGCGGGGACGCGGACGTGGACGTGCACGCCTGCTCAGAGGCGCTTGAGCAGCCACTCCGGGGTGATCGAGTTCGCCCAGGAGTTGAGAACCAGATAGTAGTTGGTGAACACGAGAATGCCGACGATGACGAGCAGCACGCCGGCCGCGCGCTCCACGGTCGGAATGAACGGCCGGTAGCGCTTGAACATTTTCAGAAATGGGCCGAGCGCCAGCGCCGACAGCAGAAACGGCACGCCGAGACCCGCCGAGTACGCGACGAGGAGACCGACGCCGCGCGCGACGGTCTCCGCCGTGCCGGCCAGCGACAGGATCGCGCCGAGAATCGGGCCGACGCACGGCGTCCAGCCGATGGCGAATGTCACGCCGACGATGAACGAGCCGATGTAGCCCGCGGGCTTCTCGCGAATCTGCATCGAGGCGGTGCGCCCGAGGAATCCGATGCGCAGCACGCCGGCGATGTAGAGGCCGAAGACGATGATCAGCGCGCCGCCGATCATGCGAATCACGTCGCGGTACCGGAACAGCGCCTGACTGGCCGCGCTCAGCGAAGCACCGAGCGCGACGAACACCAGGGAGAAGCCGAGCACGAAGGCCACGGCGTGCAGGAGCACGCGTCGGCGCGCGGCGGCGCCGAGGTCGCCCGTGAGGTCACCGACCGACATCCCCGTGATGAACGAGATGTACGAAGGAAACAGCGGCAGCACGCACGGCGACAGGAAAGAGAACAGTCCCGCGCTGAACGCGACGGCCACGCCGAGTGACGAGCCCATCAGCGCAGCATCGCCTGCACGAGCCCGTGCGCGGCGCTGTCGTCCCACGAGCGGGGCCCGAGCGCGACGCCGGTCACCGTGCCGTCGCGATCGATGACGAAGCTCGACGGAAGCGCGCGCACGCCGTACTTCTCGGCGATCTCCATCTTCGGATCGAGCGCGACGGGGAAGCTGAACTTGCGCGCGCTCACGAACGGCGACACCTTCTTGGGATCGGTATCGAGCGAGATGGCGACGAGCACGAAGCCGGCGTCCTTGTGCCGACTCCAGAGTCGCTCCATTGCCGGCATCTCCTCCAGGCACGGCGGGCACCACGTCGCCCAGAAGTTCACGAGCACGACCTTGCCCCGCTGCTCGGACAGCCGGAAGCTGCCGCCGGCCGGCGTCGGCAGGCTGAAGTCGTCCGCCAGCTTCGCCCGCGCCGGGCGCATGAGGTCGAGCTGCTTCAGGGCCGCGTCGACACCGATTCCGGCCGACCGCGATGCCGGCGACGATCCGGGCCGCACCGGCTCGGCGCTCGGACGGGGCGAGCCCGTCGTGACGTCGGCACGCGCGCCTGGGCGGGGGATCGGGTCGGGCGTCGGGGCGATCGCGGCGGCGTAGAGCGACACGCCGATGGCGACGACGACCAGGAGCAGCGCAAAAACGAGCGGGGCCTTCCGTGGCATGGGCGACCCGCGCGTCAGATCGGCCGCCGCACCGCGGGCGCGAACAGCGAGATGTCGAAGCAGCACGCGTGGAACTCGCGGTCGCCGATCCGGTAGCGATCGTCCCCGCTCTTGATCGCGCCGCGGCAGGCCGCGCAGATCCCTTCGATCGCGTAGTGCGCGGGCAGCTCCATCGCGCTACAACGTCCTCTCGACCAGCTCGATCGCCCTGAAGTCCATCGACGCGTTCTCCAGTCCATCATCTTAGCGGACCGTTCCACCGACGACAACAGACCGTGCTACGCTTCGTAGCCTCCATGAGTCCCGCCGCGCAGCTGCCCCTCACGATCGTCGCCGACGACCTCACCGGCGCCTGCGACACCGGCGCGCTCTTCGCGGCGCGGGGACCGGTGCCGGTCACCGTCTGGCCCGATCCGGCGATGCGTGCGCCGGTCAGCGTCGTCGACACCGAGAGCCGTACGCTCGAGCCGGCCGACGCCGCGCGCCGCGTGGCCGGCGTGGCTCGCAACCTGGCGCGCACGCGCTTCTTCAAGAAGATCGACTCGACACTGCGCGGCCCGATCGGCGCCGAGCTCGACGCCCTTCTGCGGGCGAGCTCCACCGCCGGCGCGCTGGTGTGCCCCGCGCTGCCGGCCGAGCACCGCGTCGTCGTCGAGCGCGTGCTCACCGTCGGCGCCGTTCCCGTGGCGGAGACGCCGATCGCCGAAGATCCGACGTTCCCTCGCGCGACCGGCTCGTCGAACGTCGTCGACCTGCTCCGCCCGCAGCTCGATCGTCCGCTCGCCTGGATTCCTCTGGGCCGCGTCCGTGAAGGCGGCGCGCCGCTCACGGCGCGCCTCGTGCGGCTCGCCGGGATGGTCATCGTCGCCGATGCGGAGACGGACGCCGACCTCGACGCCCTGATCGAAGCGGTCCTCGAGCTCGACACGCCGCCATTGCTGGTCGGCGCGGCGGGACTTGCGCTGGCGCTCGCCCGGCGGCTCGGCCTGGCGGCGGCACGCGTGGATCCGCCCGCGGGCGAGCGCTGGCTCATCGTCGCGGGCAGCCGCCATCCGGCCACACGGCGCCAGGTGGATGCCGCGCGGGACGCGGGGCTGACCGTTCTCGCCACCCCCGATGCGCCGCAGGCCGACCGCGCCGCGGCCGCGGTAGAGCTGGCGGCGCAGGCGCGCGCGCGGCTCGACGCCGAGCGCATCGACGTCGTGCTGGTGGCGGGAGGAGAGACACTCGTCGCGCTCTATCACGCGCTCGGCGCCGAGCGCCTCGATCTCGAGGGCGCGCCGCGGCCGGGCCTGGCGCTCGGTCGGCTCCGCGCGCCCGGCCGCGAGCCCGTCACCATAATCACGAAGGCCGGCGGATTCGGCGACCCCGAGCTGTTCGTGAACCTCGTGCGCGAGGCGGTGGCGTGAAGCGGCCGATCCTCGGCGTGACCATGGGCGATCCGGCGGGCGTCGGCCCGGAGATCATCGCGCGCGCCGCCGCCGATCCCAATGTATGCCGCGACAGCCGTCCCGTCGTGATCGGCGCCGCCTCGGCGATGCGCGCCGCGCTCGACCTCGTCGCCTCGTCGCTGACGCTGCACGCGGTGAAGCACGTCGCCGACTGCCGCTGGGACGACCGCACGCTGGAGGTGCTCGATCTCGCCAACGTGGACATGCAGACGCTTCCCCGCGGCGCCGTGAGCGCCGAGGCGGGCCGCGCCGCGTACGACTACGTCGAGCGCGCCGTGGCGCTCGCGCAGGCCCGCGAGATCCACGGGATCGTGACCGCGCCCATCAACAAGGAAGCGCTGGCGGCCGCGGGCATGCAGCACACCGGCCACACGGAGATCCTCGCGCGGCTATCCGATACCGCCGACTTCGCGATGCTGCTCATGGGCCACGAGCTGCGAGTGATCCACGTGACCACGCACGTGGCGCTGCGCCGCGTGCCGGATCTCGTCACGCGCGAGCGCGTGCTGAAGACGATCCGGCTGGCGCAGCGCACGATGGACGGCCTCGGCCGTCGCGAGGCGCGCATCGCGGTCGCCGGTCTCAACCCGCACGCGGGCGAGGACGGGCTCTTCGGCGACGAGGAGAAGACCGCGATCATCCCCGCCATCGAGGCGGCGCGCGCAGAGGGCATGCGCGTCACCGGTCCGCTTCCCGCCGATACCCTGTTCTCGCGTGCCCGCGGCGGTGAATTTGATATCGTCGTCGCCATGTATCACGACCAGGGACATATCCCGGTGAAGACCGTCGGCTTCACGTACGACGAGGCGAGCCGCCGCTGGACCGGTCTGTCGGGCGTCAACGTCACCGTCGGGCTGCCGTTCCTGCGTGTCTCCGTCGATCACGGCACCGCATTCGATCGCGCGTGGAAGGGCCTCGCGAACCCCGAGAGCATGATCGAGGCGATCGACGTCGCCGTGCGCATGCTCGCCGCGACGTGAGCGAAGCGGAGCTCCGCGCCCTCGGCTCCGACGTTCGACGCGGCCGCCTCTCGCGGCGGCGCTTCTTGCACCTCCTCGCCGCCGTCGGCGTCACCGGTCCGCTCGCCGCGCAGCTGCTGCCGCCCCGGCCCGCCGGCGCGCAGACGCGTCCGGCCTTCACACCGACCAAACGGGGCGGCGGCGGCGCGCTCAAGGTCCTCTGGTGGCAGGCGCCCACGCTGCTGAATCCGCACTTCGCCACGGGCACCAAGGATCAGGATGCGACGCGCATCTTCTACGAGCCGCTGGCGGGCTTCGATCCCGACGGCAACGTCGTGCCCGTGCTCGCGGCGAACCTGCCGAGCGTGGACAACGGCGGCGTCGCGCGCGACGGCACGTGGGTGATCTGGAACCTCAAAAAAGGCGTCGCGTGGCACGACGGCAAGCCGTTCACCGCCGACGACGTGGTGTTCAACTGGGAGTATGCCGCCGACCCCGCGACGTCCGCATGGACGCTCGCCGCCTATCGGGAGATCGACCGCGTCGACAAGTTGGACACGCACACGGTCAAAGTCGTGTTCAAGCGACCCACGCCGTTCTGGGCCGACGCCTTCTGCGGCGCGCGCGGCATGCTCATTCCCAAGCACGTGTTCGAGCCGTTCAAGGGAGCGAAGTCGCGCGAGGCGCCGGCCAACCTGCGCCCCGTCGGAACCGGGGCCTACCGGTTCGTCGAGTTCAAGCCCGGCGACACGGTGCGCGGCGAGATGAATCCCGCCTACCACGTGCCGAATCGTCCGTTCTTCGACGGCATCGAGATGAAAGGCGGCGGCGACGCCGCGTCCGCCGCGCGCGCCGTGCTCCAGACGGGTGAGTACGACTACGCCTGGAACATGCAGGTGGAAGACGACATCCTGAAACGGCTCGAGCAGAGCGGCAAGGGCCGCATCGTGGTTTGGCCGACCGGCAATCCCGAGCACATCCAGCTCAACAACGCCGATCCCTGGCGCGAAATCGACGGCGAGCGCGCGAGCGCTCGCACGACGCATCCGACGCTGTCGGATCCGGCTGTCCGGGCCGCGCTCAACGTCCTGATCGACCGCGGGTCGATCCAGGAGGAGATCTACGGCCGTGGCGGCCAGACGTCGCCGAACTTCCTCAATTCGCCGTCGCGGTTCTACTCGAAGAACACGCGCTGGGAGTTCAACGTCGACCGCGCCAATCAGCTGCTCGACGCCGCGGGCTGGCGGCGGGGCGGCGACGGCGTCCGCGCCAAGGACGGCAAGCGTCTGCGGCTGCTCTACCAGACCTCGATCAACGCGCCACGCCAGAAGACTCAGGCCATCGTCAAGCAGGCGTGCGCGCGCGCCGGCATCGAGCTCGAGCTGAAGTCGGTCGTCGCGTCGGTGTTCTTCTCGTCCGACGCCGCCAATCCCGACACCTACTCGCACTTCTACGCGGATCTCCAGATGTACAACGTCACGATGAACGCGCCCGACCCACAGGTGTTCATGGCGCAGTTCGTCTCCTGGGAGATCGCCTCGCGCGAGAACAAGTGGGCCGGCCGCAACATCACGCGCTTTCGGAACGACGAGTACGACCGGCTCTGGCGGGCCGCCGAGACGGAGATGGATCCGGTCAAGCGGGCGGCGCTGTTCATCCGGATGAACGACCTCGTCATCGCCAACGTCGTCGTCATTCCCGTGCTCTGGCGCAACGGCGTCGGCGCGGCGAGCCCGCGCCTGCAGGGCATGGAGCTCAACGGCTGGGACACGACCATGTGGCGGCTGCCGTACTGGTACAAGACCTGACGGCGCTGCGACCATGACCATCGAGACTTCAACGGAGGACGCATCCATGGAAGAGGGCCACCTTCGGGCCTTGATCGAACAGGTGCGCGCCGGTGTGCTGAGCCGACGCGGTTTCGTACAGATGATGGTGGGCGTCGGGCTGACCGCGCCGCTCGCCGCGCAGATGCTGGCCTCCGCCGGCGTGGCGCAGGCGCAGTCGAAGGCCGTGCAGTACGCGCCGACCAAGCGGGGTGGCGGCGGGGCCCTCAAGGTGCTCTGGTGGCAGTCGCCGACGCTGCTGAATCCGCACTTCGCGACCGGCACCAAGGACCAGGACGGCTCGCGCATCTTCTACGAGCCCCTGGCGGCCTTCGATCCCGACGGCAATCTCGTGCCGATCCTCGCCGCCGAGATCCCTTCGCTCCAGAACGGAGCCGTGGCCAAGGACGGCAAGTCGGTCACCTGGAAGCTAAAGAAGAACGTCGTCTGGCACGACGGCAAGCCGTTCACCGCCGACGACATCGTGTTCAACTGGGAGTACGCCGCCGATCCCGCCACCGCGGCGACCACGATCAGCTCGTACAAGGACATCGCCCGCATCGACAAGCTCGACAGCCACACCGTCAAGCTCACGTTCAAGAATCCGACGCCGTTCTGGTCGGACGGCTTCTGCGGCTACCGCGGCATGATCATCCCCAAGCACGTCTTCGAGCCGTTCAAGGGCGCCAAGTCGCGCGAGGCGCCGGCAAACCTCAAGCCCGTCGGCACCGGCCCGTACAAGTTCGTCGATTTCAAGCCGGGCGACATCGTGCGGGGCGAGCTGAACACCACGTATCACATGGCCAACCGGCCGCACTTCGACTCGATCGAGATGAAGGGCGGCGGCGATGCCGTGTCGGCGGGGCGTGCCGTCGTGCAGACCGCGGAGTACGACTACGCGTGGAACATGCAGGTCGAGGAAGAGATCATGCGCCGCATGGAACAGGGCGGCAAAGGCAAGTTCGAGACGTCGCCCTCCGGCAACATCGAGCACATCCAGTGCAACCAGACCGACCCGTGGAAGGAAGTCGACGGCGAGCGCGCGAGCCTCAAGGCGCCGCATCCCTTCCTCACCGACCCCGCCGTGCGCCAGGCGCTCAGCCTGCTCGTCGATCGGCCGTCGGTTCACGAGGAGATTTACGGCCGCGGCGGTCAGGTGACGGCGAACTTCCTCAACGCGCCATCGAAGTACGCCTCGAAAGCCAACAAGGCGGAGTTCAACGTCGAGAAGGCCAGCCAGATCCTGGAAGCGGCCGGCTGGAAGAAGGGCGCCGACGGCATCCGCGCCAAGGGCGACAAGAAGCTCAAGATGGTGTACCAGACCTCGATCAACGCCCCGCGCCAGAAGACGCAGGCGATCGTGAAGCAGGCGGCCGCCAAGGCGGGCATCGAGCTGGAGCTCAAGTCCGTCACGGCGTCGGTGTTCTTCTCCTCCGACGCGGCCAATCCCGACATCTATTCGCGATTCTCGACGGACATCCAGATGTACACGACGACGCAGGCCTCGCCCGACCCGCAGACGTTCATGGAGCAGTTCGCGTCGTGGGAGGCGGCGACGAAGGACAACAAGTACCAGGGACGCAACATCACACGCTGGCGCAACGACGACTACGACAAGCTCTTCCGTGCCGCGGAGACCGAGCTCGATCCGGTCAAGCGTGCGGCGCTGTTCGTCCGGATGAACGACATGGTCATCCAGAACGTCGTCGTCGTGCCGGTCATCTGGCGCACCAAGGTGCAGGCGGTGTCGAGCCGGCTGCGCGGCCACGAGATCAGCGGCTGGGACAACGACACGGCGAACCTCTTCAATTGGTTCCGGGTCTAGGACGCGCCTGGGGGTCGGGCCCGCGCGCCCGGCCCTCGCCCCATGTCACGCTACGTCGTCCGCCGGCTGCTCATCGCGATTCCCGTGATCTTCGGCATCAGCCTCGTCCTGTTCACGATCCTGGCGCTGGCCCCCGGCGACCCGTTCGAGGAGCTGGCCACCAATCCCAACGTCCCGCCCGAGGTGCGGATGAATCTGCGGGCGAAGTTCGGTCTCGACGACCCGCTGCCGGTGCGCTACACGCGCTGGCTCACGTCGATGGTCCGCGGCGACTGGGGCTTTTCGTTCGTCAGCCGCGTTAACGTGGACACGCTGATCATGCAGCGGCTGCCGACGTCGCTGTTCGTGCTCGGCAGTGCGCAGCTGCTGGGGCTCGCGATCGCGCTGCCGATCGGCACCTACTCCGCCCTGCGGCCTTACTCGATCTTCGATCAGATCGCGACCACGCTCGCGTTCATCGGCTTCTCGTTACCCACGTTCTTCACCGGCCTGGTGTTCATCCTGGTGTTCAGCCTCTGGCTCGACTGGCTGCCGTTCATCTATCGCGCCGACATCGCGGCCACGGGGTGGCGCTGGTGGTGGGAGCACGCGCGTCAGGCGGCGATGCCGGTGGCCGTGCTCGGCCTCTTCCAGGGCGCCACGCTCACGCGCTTCGTGCGCTCGGCGGTGATCGACGTCATTCGTCTGGACTACGTCAACACGGCGCGCGCCAAGGGTCTGTCCGAAGGCGTGACGGTGGTCAAGCACGTCATCCGCAACGCGCTCATTCCCGTCGTCACGCTGGTCGCCCTGCAGATCCCCGGCATCTTCACCGGCGCCGTGATCACCGAGCAGATCTTCCGGATCCCGGGGATCGGCTCGCTGCTGATCAGCTCGATCCTCGCCAACGACACGCCGGTGATCATGGCCATCACGTTCGTCTTCTCGTGCCTCGTGGTCATCTTCAATCTCGTGGCCGATCTGCTCTACGGCTGGCTCGATCCGCGGATCGCCTACCGATGAACGCCGCGTCATGAGCGTCGCCACCGCCCCCGCCACACGGACGCTGAGCGCGCCGCGCGCGCGCACGTCGCTCTGGCGGGACGCGACGCGGCGGTTCCGGCGGCACCGGCTCGCCATGATCGGCTTCGCCGTGCTGCTGACCCTGGTGACCGGCGTGCTCGTGGGGCCCTTCGTCTATCGCGTGCCGATCAACGAGATCGACTTCAAGGCCAAGCTCAAGGGCCCCTCGCGCGCTCATCCGCTCGGCACCGACGACCTCGGGCAGGACCTGCTGGCGCGCGTGCTCTACGGCGGCCGCATCTCCCTCGCCGTCGGCGTGGTGGCCATGCTGATCTCGATCACCATCGGCACCAGCATCGGGGCGCTCGCCGGCCAGCTCGGCGGCGCCGTCGATCACACGCTCATGCGCATCACCGACCTGTTCCTGTCGCTGCCGCAGCTGCCGCTGCTGCTGCTCATCGTCTACCTGTTCCGCGACATGCTCACGAAGACGCTCGGGCCCGAGGCGGGCGTGTTCCTGCTCGTGGTGGCGGTCATCGGCGGGCTGCGCTGGATGCCGGTGGCGCGCCTCGTTCGCGCGCAGTTCCTGTCGCTGCGCGAGCGTGAGTTCGTCGAGGCGGCGCGCAGCCTCGGCGCCCCGCCGCTGCGCCAGGTCGTCCGCCACATCCTTCCGAACGCGCTCGGCCCGGTCATCGTCGCCGGCTCGCTCGACGTGGCGGTGGCCATCATCGCCGAATCGTCGCTGTCGTTCCTCGGCCTCGGCTTTCCGCCGGACATTCCGACCTGGGGCCGCATCCTGTTCGACGCCAAGGACAACCTGGACTTCGCGCCGCACTGGGCGCTCTTCCCCGGCACCGCGATCTTCCTCACCGTGCTCTCCATCAACTACATCGGCGATGGCCTACGGGACGCGCTGGACCCGCGGAAAGTGCTCGGCGGCAAGTGACCGCCGCCGACCTCTGCTTCACGCCGGCCACGAAGCTCGCGCCGATGATTCGGCGCGGCACGGTCTCGGCGCTCGAGGTCGTGCAGGCCGTGCTCGCGCGGCTGGAGCGCGTCAATCCCACGCTCAACGCGTACTGCACGGTGGCGGCCGAGCAGGCGCTGGACGCCGCGAAGAAAGCCACGGTGGCGGCCAAGCGGCGCAGCTCGCGGCTGGGACCGCTGCACGGCGTGCCCGTATCGATCAAGGACCTGACGCCGACCAAGGGCATCCGCACGACGTGGGGCAGCAAGATCTACGAGCACCACGTTCCGGACGAGGATGCGCTCGTCGTCGCGCGGCTCAAGGCGGCCGGCGCCATCGTGCTCGGCAAGACGAACACGCCGGAGTTCGGCGCCGGCGCCAACACCTTCAACGCGGTCTTCGGCGTCACGCGCAACCCGTGGAATCCCGCCCTCACGCCGGGCGGCTCGACGGGCGGCGGCGCCGTCGCGCTCGCCACCGGCCTCGGACCGCTGGCGTCGGGCACCGACCTCGGCGGCTCGCTCCGGCTGCCGGCGTCGTTCTGCGGGGTCGTAGGCTTTCGCACCTCGCCCGGGCTCGTGCCGGCGCACCCGGCGCCGCTGGCCTGGGATCCGTGGAGCGTGACCGGACCCATGGCGCGCACCGTGGCCGACACGGCGCTCATGCTGTCGGTCATTGCCGGCGCCGACGCGCGCGCGCCGATCTCGTACGCGGTGAGCCCGCGCGTGTTCCTCGACGCCGTCCGACGCCCGAGCGTGCGCGGTCTGCGCATCGCCTGGGGCGGCGATCTCGGCGTCACGCCGGTCGACGACGAGGTCCGCGCGCTCACGCGCAGCGCCGCAGACGTCTTTCGGCGGCTCGGCGCGAGGGTCGAGGAGGCGCATCCCGATTTCACTGGTCTGCGCGAGATCGTCGTGACGAGCCGCGGCGCGTCGATGGTCGCGCGGCACGAGGATCGCCTGGCGAAGTGGCGCGGCGCGATGCAGGAGAACCTGGTGAAGAACATCGACCATGGCCTCGCGCTCACGCCCTCGCAGATCGGCCGCGCCGAGCGCCTGCGCACCGAGCTGTGGGAGCGCGTGCGCGTGTTCCAGGAGCGCTACGACCTGATCCTGACGCCCACGGCGGCGGTGCAACCGTTCCCGGTCGAGTGGCGTTCCGGCCCCAAGGAGATCAACGGCCGGCCGATGGAGACCTACATCGACTGGGCGATGCTGACGTACGCGTTCACGGTCGTCGGCCTGCCCGCGATCTCCGTGCCCGCCGGATTCACCCGCGACGGGCTGCCCGTCGGCCTGCAGATCGCCGGTCGCTGGCGCGACGACGCCGGCGTGCTGCGCGCCGCCGCGGCGTTCGAGGGCGCGCAGCCGTGGGCCGATCGACGTCCGCCCGATCCCTAGCTCAGTAACTTTCGCGGTGGCGTAGCTCGACGAACAGCCCGTGCGCCTCGCGCGGATGCACCCACGCGATGTCCGGCCGCGGGCTGTCGACCTGCACGCCCCTGGCGCGCAGCGCCGCCACCGAGCCGGCCACGTCGGCGCACTCGAAGCCGACGAGGTACACGCCCTCGCCACGCTTGGTCAGGAATCGGCCCACGGCCTTGCCGGGATCGGTCGGCTGCAGCAGCTCGATGTGGCCGATGCCCGTCGGCAGAATCGCGTTCCTGAATCCGAAGCGCTCCGAGGCGTCGCGCCGGTGAACGGACAAGCCGAAGAGGCTCGTGAACCGCGCGGCCGCCGCGTCCAGGTCGCGTACCACCACCGACAGCTCCACGATGTCGCCCAGCATGGCCATGGAATCCTCCTTGTCGAGATGAAGGCTCAGCGCGTGGCGTCGCGTAGCCGGCCGTCGACGATGGGCGCGATCGTCCCACGCGCGGCGATCGCGTCGAGCAGCACATCCGACAGCAGCGGCCCGTCGGTGGCGTCCACCAGAATCCGGCCATCCGCGAACGCCGTGATGCCGTCACCGCCGCGCGCGACCCAGTCGACCACGGCGACGGTGTAGGTCTTCGCCGGGTCGAGCGGCGCGCCGCCCACCTCGACGCCGAGCACCCGGCGGCCGGCGGGCTGTCGCGGGTCATACGTCATGCGCAGGCCCGAGGCCTGCAGGAATCCGCCGCCCTCGCGCTCGAGACGGCTGAGCCCCTGCTCGAGCGCCTCGTGCAGTCGAGCGCCGGTCACACCGAGCTTCATCGCGACGTTGGTGAACGGCAACAGCCCGAGCACGTCGCGCCGCGTGAGCGGGCCGGCGGGCACGATGCGGTCCGTGCGAATTCCGCCGCCGTTCATCAGCCCGACGTCGGCGTCGAGCCGCGCGCGCAGGGCGTCGGTCAGGAAATCGCCGAGGTTGGTTTCCTCCGTGCGCAGTCGCGCGCGACGCGCCTCCAGCGGAACGGTCGTGCGTCCGACCTCGGCGGCGAGCTCACGGTTCAGGCGGGCTTCGTACTCTCGCACGACGGCACCAACGGCGGGATCCTCCGGCAGCCGCGCGCTCACTTCGTGAAAGGTCCACGAGCGCTCGACGAGCGTGCCGTCCGGCCGCAGCCACACGCTGACCTCGACGAGATAGCGCGCGTCGGAGCCGGCCTTGGTGATGATGGCCTTGCCCTCCTCGGCCACGAGCGGTTCGTGCTCGTGGCCGCCGAGGATGACGTCCACGTCGGCGCTGCTGGCGAGCTGTCGATCGGCCGCCATGTGCTGGTGTGTCACCGCGACGACGACGCGGGCGCCGCGCCGGCGCAGGTCGGCGGCCATGCTGCGGCCCTCCGTCTGCGGATCGCGGAACTCGACCTGCTCGCCGCCCGACGACGTCGTCGCCGCGTCCGCGGTCGTCAGGCCGAACAGGCCGACGCTGACGCCGCCCCGCTCGATCAGCCGTTCTCGCGCGGCACCGCCGAACGGCTGACCGCTGCCGCGCTCGAGCACATTGGCGGAGAGCCACGCGAATCGCGACTCGGCCATCCGTTCGCGAAGCACGCGCGGCCCGAAGTCGAACTCGTGATTGCCGAAGGTGGCAACGTCGAGCGCCAGCGCATTGAGCACCGCGATCATCTGCGCGCCGCGGAGCGCCGTGGACATCGGCGACGGCGACAGCATGTCGCCCGCGTGCGCGAACACGACGTTGGCATGCGCGGCGCGCAGGCGGTTGACGAGCGTGGCGAGCCGCGCCATGCCTCCGCGACGCCCGCCGTCCACCGGCTCCAAGACGTAGGCGTCGTTGATCTGCAGCAGCGTGAGCTCGACGGCGCGCGCCGCCGGTGCCGCCGTGCGGGTGTCGCTCGCCGCGCATCCGGCGAGCAGGCTCGCGGCGAGGCACCACGCCCCCAGCCGCCAGCGAAGGCTCACGCTACGCGACGCGCGTCAGCCAGGGATGATCGCGACGCCGCGCGAGCCGTTCGGCCAGGTACCGGCCGGCACGCTCGGCATCGCCGGCGCGGAAGCAGGCCTCGAAGAGCGTGTCGTGGAACACGTCGCGCTGCGCGCGGCTGCCGCCCAGCTCCACGATGCGCGGCCGCAGCGGCTCGATCCGCGCGATGCTCGTCGCGTAGTCGCCCTGGGCGAAGGCGTGCAGCCCCTCGATCAGCGGCGCCAGGACGTCGCCCATCAATCGCGTGGGGTCCTTCGGCGCGCGCGCCCGCACGGCCTCGAGGTGCGCCTTGGCGGTGGGCCAGTCGCCGCCACCCGCCAGGGCCATCGCCACGTGCGCGGCGTGGAACAAGAGGCCCATGCGGCTCACGCGCTCGCGCGCGATGGCCGCGAAGGGCGCCCAGCGCGTGCCGACCGGCTGTCCCACCAGCTCCAGGCGCCAGAGCAGCGAGATCGAGTCGTGCAGCTCGCCGGCGATCGACGATGGCGCACGCTCGAACGCGGCGCGGCCGATCTTCGCCGCACGCTCGTACTCGCCGCGCGCGAAGTGCAGCAGCGCGAGATGCCAGAGCAGATGGTTGCGGAACCAGTTCACGCCGCGGCAGGGATGGATGGCGACGGGCAGCTGCGCCACCCCGGAGTCATACGACGCGGACTCGTAGAGCGCGTGCGCGAGCGCGTGCACCGACCAGGGATCGTTGGCCTCGAGCCGGAGCGCCGCCTCCGCGGTGCGGATGGCCTCCGCGCAGCGGCCAGCCTCCTCCAGCGCGAACGCGTGCAGGCCGAGCGCGAACGACGAGCCGGGATAGCGCTCGTGCAGCGAGGTCGTGAGCTCGAGCATCTCGGGAAACTTCCCGAGCCAGAAGTACACGTAGTAGAGCCGCTGGAACACCATGGCATCGCGCGGCCAGCTCGCCAGGTGCTCGCGCATCAGCCGCTCGGCGTCCGCCACCTGTCCCGACGTCCACGCGGTGATCGCCGCCACGTGCGAGCGCTCACGCTCGCTCTGCCCGACGACCGCGGCGCGCGCCGCCTCGGTGGCGGCCTTGGTCTCGGCAAAGCGCTCCTCGAGGAAGAGACACACGGCGGCGCCCGCATGGGCGAGCGCGAGCTGCGGATCGCGCTCGAGGGCGGCGCGAAAGAGCGCGAGCGCGTCGGCCTGCCAGGCCTGCAGCGCGCGCACCGCGCGATCGTAGAGCGCTAACGCCTCGGGATCGGTGGTCGAGACGGGCAACCCGTACGCGTCATTCGGCATCGCCGGCCATCGTAGCAGACAGAAACTGCATGGCGCGATGCTCGGCCCACGCGTGCGGCCGCCACGGCGGTCCTTGCCAGAAGCCCACGTGCCCGCCGCGCGCCGGGAACTCGGTCGTGATGCTCGCCGAGAGCTCCGCGGGGTCTGGAAGCGCGTCGGGCGGGACGAACGGGTCATCGATGGCGCTGATGAGCAGCGTGGGCCGACGCACCTGCGCCAGATACGGCCGGCACGACGACCGCCGCCAATAGTCGACCTCGTCGGCGAAGCCGTGCAGCGGGGCGGTCACCGCCCGATCGTAGGCAGCGAACGTGCGTGCCCGCATGGCGGCGGCGACGTCGACGAACCCCGGAAACCGGCGCGCCTTGGCGCGGACCTTCGCTCTGAAGGATCGCATGAAGGATGCCGTATACGTCAGCTTGGCGAAACCACGATCGAGAGCACGCGCACACCGCTCGAGATCGTACGGCGTCGAGATCGCGGCCGCGGCCGCCACCGGCGTGGCCGCCTCGCCACGCTCGCCCAGCCACTTGAGCAGCACGTTGCCCCCGAGCGACACGCCGACGGCGCCGATCGGTACGTCCGGCTCGCGCTCGGCGACCAGGCGGACGACGAGGTCGAGGTCATCGGTGTCGCCCGAGTGGTAGAAGCGCGGCCGCGTGTTCGGCTCGCCGCTGCATGAGCGGAAGTTGAGCACGACGGCACTCCAGCGCACGCGTCGCGCCAGCGTCAACAGGCCGCGGACGTAATGCGAGTCGCACGACCCCTCGAGGCCATGCAGCACCAGCAGCAGCGGCGCGTCGGGCGCCGCCGGCGCGTCGAGCCAGGCGAGGTCGAGGAAGTCACCGTCGGGGGTGACGACCCGCTCGCGCCGGGACGGAACGTCGTCCCGGCGCGCGAGCAGGCCCCACACCGTCTGGGCGTGGCGGTTTCGCAACCACCACGCCGGGCGGAACGCTACTCCTGCCCGGTCAGCAGCAGCTTCACGATTTGCGGCACGATCTCGCGTGCGCGTCGGTCAAGCTCCGCGTCGGTGAGGTTGGCGATCGGGTGCGGCATCGCCAGGAACTTATAGGACGTCAGCCCCCATTGCTCCGCCATGGCCCGGCCGGTCTTCTCGAACACGTCCGTCACGATCGAAGCCGAGGGAATACCGTGATGCTCCAGCAGGATTCCGTCGAGCACACTGCCCGACGAGCAGGACCCTCAGTCTCCTATCCCGGCGACCATGACGTCCGCCGAGCCCTTGATCTCGGCGATGATCTCGTCGTGGGCCGGCACGCTGGCGTTGTGCTTGCGGTACATCCTCCACTCGGCCACGCCGTGCTCGGCCTTGAGAATGTTCCCGATCCGCTCGAGCAGCTTGTCCGAGTTGAACTTCGTGTTCTCGATCAGCGCGACCCGCTTGCCCGCCAGGGCACCGGGCCGCGGCGAGTACTCGATCGGCCGCGGCAACGCCGGTGTGGTGGGATCCAGGACCTCGATGCTCATCGCTTGATCTCCTTCTCAGGCTCGCGTCGCCCCTCGACGGGGCTGCCGCTTCGCACTGCCACCGTAATAGCTGCGGAGGACTTCGCGCTCGACCATCCCGGGATGAAGCACGAGAACGCGCCGGCCCGGCCGCCGGCGGCGACCACGAGGATGTCGTCCGGCGAGGCGACCAGCGGCCGCATCTTCTGCTCGTCGCCCGGCTCCAGCGCGCCCGACATTCGGTTCGTGCGCTTGAGATGCGCGTGCGAGTTCTGCGTGTGCTCCCAGACGAACTGCCGGATCCGCTTCTTGTCCCAGCCGTCGGCGGCGATCGTCTTCATGTGCTCGCCGGCGATCACGAGACAGTAGTGCGGCTGGCCCATCACGTTGCCGGAAATCCGCATACTGTCCGCCAGCGTGGTGAGGATGCCCTCGGCCGTGCTCGAGAGCTGGTTGTAGAACTGATGCGGTCCCTCGGCCGCCATCACGGTGACGGTTGACTGCTCGGGGCGGAACCCGCGCTCGACGTGCAGCGGCGTCCACGGGCTCTCTCTCTCCTTCTCGGCGATCACGTACGAGAGCTTCCCGGGATGCCCGACGGTGCCGCGATCGAGCAACCCCGGCATCGAGCCGCACACGTTGCGCATCACCAGACGCACGGCGCGCCCGATGGTGAGGTTTGCGCGCCAGCCGGGACCAAACAGGTTGTCGCCCGCGTTGATGTCGAGCTCGCGCGCGATCGGCCCATTGACGATCATCAGCACGGCGGCGCCGCCCGTCGACGTCCCGGGGCCGTGATACCCCCACCGCTCGTCGCCGATCCCTTCGACGGCGGCCACGACGACGGGCAGGTATTCGGGTTTGCAGCCGGCCATGACGGCGTTGATCGCGACCTTTTCGGCGGTGATCGTCACGAACCGGTCGCGGATGTACGCGATCTTGGCGTCGGGCGCCAACTGGGCGGCGTCGAGCATCGCGCGCACCGCGGATTCGGTGGGCGGGATCACCGGCAGGCCGTCGGTCCAGCCGCGCTCGAAGCAGAAGTCCACGGCAGCGGCGACGTCGTCGACCTTGAAGCGCTTGGACGTGAGCGTGCCCGACATGACGGCCTCCCTGGGTGCCTGCGAACAGGCGACGCCACGCTACCACCGGCGCCCGCAGAGCCGCAACCGCAGGCGCCTTGACCGGGTCGCCGCCGCACCGCATACTGCCGGGACCTCATTCAGCGCGCCCCTGAAGAACGGAGACGTGGAGTGCAGTGTGCCCGGTGCCAGCACGAGAACCTGCCGGGGGCGAAGTTCTGCATGGAGTGCGGCACGCGGCTCACGTCCGTCACCGACACGCCCCGCTCGGAATCCCCCGATGCCTACACGCCCGCGCACATCGCCAGCAAGATCCTCAGCGCGCGCGACCGGCTGACGGGCGAGCGCAAGCAGGTCACCGTCCTCTTCGCCGATCTCAAGGGCTCGCTGGAGCTGCTCGCCGACCGTGACCCTGAGGACGCCCGCGTGCTGCTCGACACGGTCCTCGAGCGGATGATGGAGGCCGTGCACCGCTACGAGGGCACCGTCAACCAGGTCATGGGCGACGGCATCATGGCGTTGTTCGGCGCGCCGGTGGCGCACGAAGACCACGCGGTCCGCGCCTGTTACGCGGCGCTGCGCATGCACCGCGCGATGGCCCGCGGCGCTGAGGACGTGCGACGCCGACTCGGCGTGGACGTGCAGATCCGCGTGGGCGTCCACTCGGGCGAAGTCGTCGTGCGCTCCATCGGGAACGACCTTCAGATGGACTACAGCGCGGTCGGCCAGACGACCCATCTGGCCGCGCGTATGGAGCAGCTCGCGCGTCCCGGCACCACGCTGATCACCGGCGTGACCTATCGGTTCGCGGAGCGCTTCATCGAAGCGGCCCCGCAGGGTCCGATGCCGATCAAGGGCCTGCGCGATCCGGTGGAGGTGTGGGAGCTCAAGCGCGCGACGCCGGTGACCTCGAGCCTCGGCGCCGTCGCCCGCCGCGCGCAGAGCGCCATGCTCGGCCGCAGCACGGAGCTCGCCAGGCTCGAGCGGCTGCTCGCCGGCGCCGCCGAAGGGCGCGGCCAACTTGTGATGCTGCTCGGCGAGCCGGGCGTCGGCAAGTCGCGCCTCGTCTGGGAGCTGACGCGCGCGGCGGCGGCCGGCGGCTGGCAGATGCACGAGGCGGCGTGCGTCTCGTACGGCACGCTCACGCCCTACCTGCCCGTACGCAATCTGCTGACGAAATACTTCGACGTCGAAGACGGCGACGACGCGCGGCGCATCCGCGAGAAAGTCGCCACGCGCATGGTGGCGCTGGACACGCGGCTGGCGGGCGCCGTGCCGGCCATCCTGGCCCTCGGCAATGTCCCCAACGACGATCCCGAGTGGGCCGCGCTCGAGCCCATGGCCCGGCGGCAGCGCATGCTCAAGGCCGTGCGCGAGCTGCTGCTGGCCGAGAGTCGCCGCGTACCCTTGCTGCTCGTCGTCGAGAATCTACAGTGGGCCGACTCCGAGACGCACGCGGTGATCGAGGAGCTGGCGGCGGCGCTCGCGGACGCGCGCATGCTCATCGTCGTCAGCGCGCGAACGGAGCATCGCCGGGACTGGGTGACCGCGGCGCCGACGACCGAGATCCGTCTGGATCCGCTCCTCGCCGACAGCGCCAGGGCGCTCGCCGACTCGATCCTCGGCCCGGCCTCCGAGCTCGCCGAGCTCAAGCGCCGGCTGGTCGCGCACACCGAGGGCAATCCGTTCTTCTTCGAGGAGAGCGTGCAGTCCCTCGTCGAGACACGCGCGCTCTCGGGCGAGCGCGGTGAGTATCGCCTCGGCAAGCCGATCGACAGCGTTCACATTCCCGATCGCGTGCAGGCCGTGCTGGCGGCCCGCATCGACCGCCTGTCGCCCGAAGGCAAGTCGTTCTTGCAGGCCGGGGCGGCGATCGGGGCCGAGGTCCCGGTGGCGCTGCTGCAGATGGTGTCCGGCACGCCGACCGAGGACGTGCTGCGCGCGCTGGCCGACCTGGAGGCGGCGGACTTCCTGCGCACGAGCGCCCTCGTGCCCGATCTCGCCTATTCGTTCAAGCATGCGATCACGCAGGAGGTCGCGTACTCCACGCTGCTCAAGGACCAACGCCGCGCGCTGCACGCGCGGATCGTCGACGCGCTGGAGTCGAGCTATCCCGGCGAGCGGCGCGCCGAGCACGTCGAGCGGCTCGCGTATCACGCGCTACGCGCCGAGGCGTGGGCCAAGGCCGTCACGTATCTGCGCGACGCCGGCGAGCGCGCCGTCGCGCGCTCGGCGAATCGCGAGGCCATCGCGTTCTACGACGACGCGCTCGCCGCGCTGCGCCACCTGCCCGAGAGTCGCGAGACGTTTTCGCTCGCCATCGATCTGCGGCTCGACCTGCGGCCGCCGCTGCTGCAGCTCGGCCGCCTCGACGACATCCACCGGCTGTCGCGGGAAGCCGAGAGCATGGCCCAGCAGGTCAACGACGAGGAGCGCCTGGCGCGCGCGTATTCGTACCTCGTCAACTATCACTACCTGCTCGGAGAGCCGGCCCGCACGGTCGAGTACGGTGCGCGCTGCCTGGCCATCGCCGAGCGACGCCGCGATCCCGCGCTCGCGACCCTGGCGCGGCGCTATCTGGGCCACAGTCACCACGCGCAGGGCCAGCACCGGATCGCCATCCAGGTCCTCGAGGACAATCTCGCGGCGATCGACGCCGACGTCGCGGGCAGCAGCGCGGCGGCCGGGACCATTGCGCACGTCGCGTCCTCCGCGTGGCTCGCGTGGGCGCTGGCCGACCTCGGCGACTTCGACCGCGCCGACGCGTGTCTGGATCGCGCACGCGCGCAGGCCGATCTGGCGCAGCACCCGTACAGCCAGGCGATCGCGTGGACGCTCACGGGCGCGGTGTGGGCCATGCGCGGCCAGACGGAGCGTGCCGTGCCCACGCTCGCGCGCAGCCTGGAGATCTGCGAGCAGGCGAGCCTGAGCGTCTGGCAGCCGATCCCTGCCACCCTGCTCGGCACGTGCCTGCTCGCGCTCGATCGCAAGGACGACGGCCTCGCGCTGCTGCGCGACGGCGTGCGGCGCGCCGAGTCGCTGGGCGTCATGGCGTACCTCGCGCGATGGACGCTGCATCTCGCCGAGGGCCTGCTGCTCACGGGCGATGTGGCGGCGGCGCGCGTCACCGCCGACCGGGCGATGGCGCTCGCGCTGGCGCACGGCGAGCGGGCGCACGAGGCGATGGCGTGGCGCGTGCTCGCCGACGTCGCGGCGCGCGAGGCGAGCTTCGACGCCGCGCGCCAGGCCTACGAGCAGACGCTCGCGCTCTCCGAGGAACTCGGTCTGCGACCGCAGCTGGCGCGCGCGCACTTCGACCTCGGGCGCTTGCAGCGGCGGCTCGGTCACCTGCGCGACGCCGAGGATCACCTGGCGCGCGCGATCGTGCTGTTCGCCGACATGGGCATGCGCTCATGGCTCGAGATGTCGCAGCCCGAGCTCAAAGCGCTCGGTCATCTGATGATCGTGGCGCGCTCGAACGTCGACCTGTTCGACTACCTCACGGACAAATTCGCGAACGATCCCGAGGTTCGCGTGATCCTGGACCGGCGCCGCGCCGAAGGCCCGCTGCGGGCCGGCGAGCGACGGCACCACGCGATCGACCAGGCCCTGCGCGCGCGGGGGCTGGCCGTGATCATCCCGCAGTAGTCGTCAGTCCTCGATCGGCTCCGTCACCGAGCGCGTGGCGCCGAACGTGGGCACGATCGCCGAGTGCTTGCCCGGACCGCCGGCGACGATGACCATGACGTCCTCCGGCCGCGAGGCGAACGGCAGCAGCGCCGTGGGCCCGGCACCTTCGAACCGCTCCGGATGCGTCAGCTTGAACCGGGCGATGTTGTCCGCGGAAAACTTCTCGAGCGGCACACGCGCGGCGTCCCAGAAGCGCCGCTTGAACTCCTGCTTGGACCATCCGGACGACGCCGCCGTCTGCGCGTGCTCGGGACCCAATATCACCAGCGGGTCGCCGCCCAGGTAGATGTTGTTGCTGCCGGTGGTGGCGGCAGTGCCGGCGACGGCCGCCATCAGCGTCTCGCCCGTCGTCGAGCCGTGGTCGTTCACGTTGTGCGGAGCTTCCGAGCCGCACACGGTCACGGTGCTCGCGTCGCGCGGAAAGCCGCGCTCGACGTGCAGCGGCTCCCACGGCGACTGCGCCTCGTTCTCGGCCAGACAGTAGGTGAACTTGCCCGCGTGCCCGAGCGTCGCGCGGTCCTCCCGCCCCGGGCGGGCGCCGCCGACGTTCTGCAGCGTCAGGCGCACGGCGCGGCCGATGACCGCATTCGCGCGATGCCCGTTGCCGAGCGCGTTCGGGCCGCCCGCCACGCCCAGGCGCGTCGCGATCGGGCCGTTCACGATGACGAGCGGTGTGCACGGGTGCGTCGTGCACTGGATCGCGTTGAGGTTGAACTCGGGCTTGGCCACGGCGCGCAGCGCCGCGACGATCACGGGCAGGTGCTCCGGAGCCGCGCCCGCGAGCGCGGCATTGACGGCAATCGCGTGCAGCGTGGCCCGGCCGTCGAGCGGCATCAGCGTCGCGACGAGCGTGTCGCCCGTCCGCCGGCCGAGAATCCGCGCGACGCGGGCCTCGGTGGGTGGCAGCACCGGCAAGCCGTCGGACCACTCCTGCTCCATCGCCCACACCTGGAAGGCGTCCAGGTCGTCCGGCGCGTCGATCAGCGTGGGGCTCGTGACGCCGCTCGCCGCGGGCGGCGCCGGATCCGTCGTCAGGCCCCGCAGCACCTCATCGAGGATCCCGTCGGCCTTCGCGCGCGCCGCGTCGACGGGAATGCCGCCGAGTGGATGCGGCACGAGCGCCAGGCGCATGTGCGGCAGTCCGTGCTTCGAGGACGTCGCCTTGGCGAGCGCGATGAACGCGTCGGTCCCGACGACGACCGACGGCACGCCTCGCCCTTCCAGCTGCGCCGCGTCGTGGACACTCCACGACGTGCAGGACCCTCAGTCAGCGCTCCCGGTCAGCACGACGTCGGCGCCCTTCGCGACGTCGTCGAGGATCTCGGCGGGCCGGGCGGCGCTGGGCTTGCTCCATCCGCACACGCCCGCCGCGCCGGTGCGCGCGGCGAGCAGCTCAGCGACGCGATGCATGAGCGCGCCGGCGTTCGGCTTCGAGTTGTCGAGCACGCCGATGGTGAGGCCGGCGAGACTCGGCTTGCGTGGCGCAAGCCGCGCGACCTTCGCCTGACCGTCCGAGAATGGGCTCCAGAGCTTCATCGGCGTGCAGTATAGCGAAGCCAGTCCACGATTGCCTGGATGAAGGCGGGTGACGATTCGCGCTGACCGGCCAGCGCGCCGAAGTGATCGTGCCCCGCGAGCTCGTGCAGGCGCGCGTTGCCCTTCGCCGCGGCGACGTCGCGGAGCAGCGCCACGGTCCTCGCCAGGGTGTCGCCCGGGAGGGCCTCGTCGTTCATGCACTGGATCAACAGCAGCGGCGACGACAGACGCGACAGCGTCGTCGGCGACTGCCGCGAGTACCTGATCCACTGCGCCCAATAGCTCCCGCCCGCGCCGAGGAGCAGTCCGCCCTGCGGAAATGAGCCGGCTTCGACCTGCGCGAAGAGACGCTTCACCACCGGGATGGTGCCCGGCGGGACGTCGGAGCGGGCTTCGAGCTGCGCAACGACCAGCTCGTCGACGGCGAACTGCGCGGCATTGACGATCGCGACGCCGTCGACGGCGCCCGCGCCCGCCGCCACGAGCGGCGCCAGCGTGCCGCCCTCGCTGTGGCCGACGATGAACATCGGCTTCGAGGCGAGTCTCGGCGCAGCGCGTAGCCACGCGAGAGCCGCCCGCGCATCGGCGATGTGAGCGTCCTCGTCGAAGGCAGCGATGTCCACGGCTCGATGGGTCACGAAGCGCTTGTCGTACCTCAGCACCGCGAAGCCCGCTGCGCTCAGTCGCTCCTCCCATTGCCGATACACGGCCGGACCCGGAGCGAACTTCGAGGAACCATCACGATCGATGGGGCCCGATCCGGGAATGATCAACACACCGGCAGCCGGTGTGCCGGTCGAGGGTCGCGTGAGCGTTCCCACCAGCGGATATCCCGCGCTTCGAGAGTACGCCTCCCGGGAGTCGACGGCGGGGACGACGGGAGCGCACGCCGCGGCGGCCACCGACAGAGCGGCCAGGGCAACAAGGAGGCGGCGGGCGCGTCCGATCGCGCTGGCGACGGCGGCGAGGGCAACGGCGGCGGCCGCCGCAAGAAACGCCTCGGCGAACGCGGGCTGCAACCCGACGCTCTCGCGGCGCGCCGCGAAGAGTCCCGCGAGCACGAGCACGCCGCTGACCACGCCGAGCGTGCGCGCCAGAAATGCGAAGCCGCCGGCCACGCCCTGCTGCGTGCCCGCGAACGCGCCCATGATCAGCGCCATGTTCGGCACTTGAAACAGGCCAACCCCGAAACCGGCGGCGAACAGCGCGCCGGCGATGATCGGCATCGGTGTGCCAGCATCGCAGCGACTCAGCAGGAACAGGCCGAGCGCCTCGAGCGCGAGCCCGATGCTCATCGGGCCCCGAGTGCCGAGCCGGTCGGCGGCGACGCCGGCGACGGGCGCCGCGAGCGCCGTGCCGAGCGGTGTCAGCGTGAACGATAGGCCTGCGGTCGTGGCATCGAGCCCGCGCACGAGCACCAGGTAGAACGGCGCGAGCAGCCACACCGAGAAGATCGCGGCGTTGGCGACGAACGACAACATGCCGGGCCCGAGGACGGCGCGCCGCAGCACGTCGGCGGCGGCCACGAGCCGCGCCCCTCCTCCACGCGCGGCGGGCAGGCCGACGAGCGCCCAGCCGAGCACGAGCAGCGCGACGGGCACGCGCACGTAGAAGGTCGAGCGCCAGCCGAGCTGCGCGACCAGCGGGCCGGCCACGAGCGGCCCGACGGTGAAGCCCACGCCGATGCCGGCGTTGAGGAACCCGAGCGCGCGGCCCCGCGCCTCGGGCGTCGCCGCGAGCGTGACGATGCCGGGCGCCGTCCCGTACACCAAGCCACCGCCGAGGCCCTGCAAGACCCGCGCGGCGAGCAGGCGGTCGAACGTCGAGGCCACCCCACCGAGTGCCAGCGCCACCGCCGTCAGCGCGAGCCCCGCGCGGAACACACGTGCGTGGCCCACGCGATCGGCCAGCGCGCCGCCGCCGAACGCGGTCAGCGAATACGTGAAGACGTAGCAGACGATGACCCAGCGCACGCGCTCGGGCGGCTCGGCAAAGGCGGCGGCCATCGCTGGGAACGCGACATTGATGATCGAGTCGAGCGAGATGACACCCGCGCCGGCCGCGGCGATCCAGCGGATCACGGCTGGTATGATGGCACGCCATGGACCTGAAGCCCGGCGCCACACACGAGATCACCTGGACCGTCACGCCCGACAAAACGGCCGATGCGATGGGCAATCGCGGCGTGAAGGTGTTCGCCACGCCGTGGCTGATCGGCATGCTCGAGGACGTGTGCGGCGCCATGATCAAGCCGACGCTGCCGCCGGGCGCCACCACGGTCGGCACGATGGTCGAGATGCGTCACCTCGCGGCCACGCCGGTCGGCATGACGGCGCGTGCGAAGGCAACGCTGCTCGAGGCCGACGGCCGGCGCTTTCTGTTCTCGGTCGAGGCGTGGGACGACAAGGAAAAGATCGCCGAGGGCCGCCACGAGCGCTTCGTCATCCCGAGCCTCGAGAAGTTCCTGGAGCGGGCGATGAAGAAGGGGCAGGCCTGATGCCGATCCAGCTTAACCGCGCCGTGCTCGGCAAGGAGTTCCCGCCCTACGCCGTGACCGTCGAGCGCGGCCGCGTCAAGGAGTTCGCGCGGGCGATCGGCGACGCGAACCCGTTTCATCTCGACGACCGCGTCGGCGCCGCGTCGGAGTGGGGCGACATCATCGCGCCGCCGACCTTCGCCATCACGTTCCGGGACGAGACCGCGGACACCAACGCGCTGCTGCGCGAGCTGGGCACCGACATCTCCCGCGTGCTGCACGGCGAGCAGGAGTTCGAGATCCATCGCCCGCTCCAGCCCGGGCGCACGTATCTCTGCCGCGCGCGCGTGGCGGATATCTACGAAAAGAGTGGCAAGAGCGGGCCGATGGCCTTCGTCGTGCGCGAGACCACGGTGACCGACTCCGACAACGAGATCGTGGCCGTCATGCGCGGCGTGACCGTGGTGCGGCTGTGAAATACGCGAGAGTTTACGCGGAGGACGTCAACATCGGCGACGAGCTGCCGCCGCTCGTGAAGGGCCCGATCCAGCAGATCCAGCTCACCCGTTACGCCGGCGCGTCGGGCGACTTCAATCCCATCCACCAGGACGACGAGTTCGCGCGGGCCTCGGGCATGGGCGGCGTGTTCGCGCACGGCATGCTGTCGATGAGCTTCGTCGGCCAGGCCCTCACCGACTGGGCCGGCGCGGGGCGCGTCACGAAGCTCGGCGTGCGTTTCGCCGCGCTCGTGCGGCTCAAGGACCTGGTCACGTGCCGCGGGCGCGTGGTCGGCAAGTCGTCGAAGGACGATCGCCACCTGGTGGATCTCGAGGTGTGGGCGGAGAATCAGCGCGGCGAGAAGGTCGTGACCGGTCGCGCGACGGTCGCCCTGCCCTCGCGCGGCTGAGCGCGCGGCCAGCCTAGCCGCGCGGCATCTGACCGCGCGACGCCACCCACTCCCGCAGCGCTTCGCGCGTGGACGGAAATGCCAATGCCTGCCACGGGATCTGCTCGGGCGTCACCCACTCGAGCAGGTCGTTCTCGGAGCACGTCGTCAGCGTGCCGTCCACGACGCGCGCGCGGTACACGATGATCACGGGCGAGCCGGGATAGGAATAGACGTTGTGCAGGCCCGTCAGCTCGACCTTGAGGCCGGTTTCCTCGAACGTCTCACGCATCGCCGCATCCGGCACGCTCTCGCCGAAGTCCACGAAGCCGCCGGGAAACGTCCACAGCCCCCGCCCGGGATTGATCGAGCGCCGCGTGAGCAGAATGCTGCCGTCACGCTCGGGAATCGTGCCGGCCACGACCTTGGGATTGAGATAGAAGACGAAGTCGCACGCCGCACACACCGCCTGCTCGCGCAGATCCGGCGGCACCGGCGCACGGCGCAACGCGCCCGCACACAGCGGACAGAAGCGCATGGTGCTCGGATCGAGCACGCGCAGGACGTCGTCGCTCACGGCTCCAGTCTAAACCACGCCCTCGCGCCTTGACCTCTGCGCGACGCGATGCTACAACCTCGCGCGTCGCAATCGTCCAACGCCCAGGAGGTCTCGCATGACCCGCCGTCATCTCGCGCTCGCTCTCGCCGCCGTGTTGCTCACGCTCACCGCTGTCGCCGCGATCACGTACGGGCAGGCGGGCGAGTACAAGATCGGCGTGCTGGAGCCGCTCACGGGTCCGCTCGCCGGTGAGGGCAAGCGGCATCTCGAAGGCTTCGAGATCGTCCGCGACATGATCAACGAGCGCGGCGGCGTGCTGGGCAAGACGCTCTCTTTCGTGGTGGCCGACGCGCCGGATCCGACCGCGGCCGCCACCGAGGCCACGCGGCTGGCCACACGCGAGGGCGTGAAGATCATCACGGGCACCTTCTCGTCGCGGCTGTGCGGGGCAGCCAGCGAGGCGGCGGCGCGGCAGAACGTCATCTACTGGGAGACCTCGTGCGTGGACCCGCGCTTCAACAAGCGCGGTCTCAAAAACGTCTACCGCACGGAGATCGATGCCACCGGCTTCGGTTGGTACAACGTCGAATTCATCGCCAAGCACCTCGCCCCCCGCTTCAACAAGAAGCCGAGCGAACTCAAGATCGCCTTCCTGAGCGAGGACTCCGCCTACGGCCAGGGCGTCACCGAGTCGGCGCGCCAGCGGGCCAAGGACGAGTTCAAGATGCAGGAGGTGGCCGCGGAGTACTACAACTTCCAAACGATCAACGACTTCACGCCGATCATCGTGAAGTTCAAGCAGCTGGCGCCGGACATCGTGCACCACATCGGCTACACCAACGACGCGCCGCTCTTCTGGCGGCAGGCCAAGGAGCAGAACTTCTTGTTCAAGGCCCACGTGCACGCCGGTGCGACGGGATACGGCTCGTCCGACTTCGGCAAGGCCATGGGCGCGGACGGCAACGGCGCCTTCGCGCTGCTGGAGCCCGGGCCCGGCTTCAAGATCGAATCGCTCAAGCCCGAGGGCCAGAAGATCGAGAAGGAGTTTCGCGATGCCGTGCAGAAGCGCACGGGCTCCTACCCGCTCGGCAGCCACCAGCTCGCGGGCGGCGGCCTGTGGCTCCTCAAGCTCGTCCTCGACCGTGCCAAGAGCGACGATCCCGACAAGTTCCGCGACGCGGTGATGTCGCTGGACATGCCGGTGGGCTCGATGATCAACGGCTGGGGCGTGAAGTTCAGCGCGGAGGGCCAGAACGCCAACGACCGCGTGCAGCACTACATGCTGCAGTGGCAGAACGGGCAGCTCGTGACGGTGTGGCCCGAGGAGTTCACGACCATGCGGGCCAAGTGGATTCCACTGCCCGCCTGGGATTCGCGCAAATAGACGTCGTCGCGCAGCTCGCGGTCTCGACGGTCCTGCTCGGGGGCATCTATGCCCTGATCGCCGTCGGTCTCACGCTCATCTTCGGGATCATGCGCGTGGTGAACTTCGCCCACGGCGAGTTCCTCATGCTCGGCATGTACCTGGCCTTCTTCGCCTTCACGCTCAAGGGCCTCGATCCGTACCTCCTCCTGCTCGGCGCCGTCCCCATCTTCTTCGGCGTCGGTCTGCTCACCTACGTGTTGATCATGCGCGGGGTCATCCACGCCTCGCACAACGTGCAGATCTTCACCACGGTCGGGCTGTCGACGGCGCTGCAGAACGTGGCGCTCGTCCTGTGGTCGGGCGATTTCCAGGTCTTCCGGCCCTGGGAGTCGTCCGTGGTGCTGCGCGTGGCCGGCACGGCCTTCAACCTCTCGCAGGTGGTGGCCTTCGCCGTGGCCGTGATCCTGACGATCGCGCTCTTCGCCTTCATGAAGTGGACGCACACGGGCCGCGTGATGCGCGCCACCGCCCAGGACCGCGACGCCGCCACGCTGATGGGCATCGACACGGATCGCGTGTACCGGCTGACGTTCGCCATCGGCATCGCGTGCGTGGGCGCGGCGGGGGTGCTCGTCTCCCCGCTCTACGCCACCTACCCGCAGGCCGGCTTGCAGTTCGTCACGCTCGCCTACGTGGTGGTGGTGCTGGGCGGGCTCGGCGACATGGCAGGGGCGATGCTCGGCAGCCTGATCGTGGCCGCCGTGGAGGTTGGTGGATCGTATTACTTCGGCGCGGCCTGGAAGGAGGTCTTCTACTTCCTCCTCTTCATCGCCGTGCTGGTGTTCCGCCCGGCCGGACTCTTCGGCCAGCGCGGCGCCGAAACATTGGGCGTATGACGGCGGGGCGCTGGGTCGCCGCGGTCCTGTTTGCGGCCGCCGCCGCAACGCCGCTGGTCGTCCGCGACGTCTTCCTGCTCGACAGCGTGATCCTGATCCTGCTCTGGGGCGCGCTCTCCGCGGCCTGGAACGTCGCCGGCGGCTACGCGGGCCAGGTCTCGCTCGGTCACGCGGCGTTCTTCGGCATCGGCGCCTACGCGGCGGCCCTGATGAGCGCGAAGTACCACCAGAGCCCGTGGCTCGGCCTCGCGCTCGGCGTGGCGCTCTCGGTCGGCGCGGGCGCGATCATCGGGTACTTCTCGAACCGGCTGAAGGGCCCGTACTTCGCGCTGTCGACGATCGCCTTCGCCGAGGTCCTCAAGATCGTGGCCAGCCGCTGGCGGGGATTCACCGCGGGCTCGGAGGGCGTGCCCGTTCCCTACCGACCCGGCTTCTGGACGCTCGGCCTCGGCCACGTGGCGTGGCTCTACCTGATCCTCGTGGTCGCGCTGCTCTGCTATGCACTCCAAGTCTACCTGGAGCGCTCGCGCGTCGGGTACCAGCTCGCGGGGGTGCGCGAGGACGAGGACGCCGCGGAGGCGCTCGGCATCGCCACGCGACGGCGCAAGGTGCAGGCCATCGTCGTGAGCGCGGCGCTCACGTCGCTGGGCGGCAGCCTCTGGGCGCAGTACGTCGGCTTCGTGGATCCCTCGCACGTCTTCTCCATCGATCTGTCGGTGCGCTTCGCGCTGAACGCCATCATCGGGGGGATGGGGACCGCGCTCGGGCCGTTCCTCGGCTCCGTGCTGATCACCTCGCTCGAGACGTACCTCCGCGCGACGCTGTCCGGGTTTGGCACGGGCTTCCTCAAGGAGTGGATCAAGAACGCCGGCGGCCTCTATCTCATCATCTACGGCGTCGTGCTGATTCTCATCGTCCGGTTCGCGCCCGAGGGCCTCACCGGCCTCGCCGCGCGCTGGCGCACGCGGAGCGAGCGTGCTCACGCTTGAGGCCGTCACCAAGCGGTTCGGCGGCCTCACCGCCGTGCGCGCCGTCAGCCTGGAGGTGCGCTCCGGCGACCTGCTCGGCATCATCGGCCCGAACGGCGCCGGGAAGACCACGCTCTTCAACGTGATCTCGGGTTACTACCGCCCCGAGGAGGGCCGCGTCGTCTTCGATGGCCGTGACGTGACGGGCCTGCCCGCCCACGCGATCTCGCGGCTGGGGCTCACCCGCACCTTTCAGATCATGAAGCCCTTCGGCAACCTCTCCGTCGCCGACAACGTGATGATCGGCGCGCTGACCCGGCTCGCGTCCACGCGCGAGTCGCGCGCCGAGGCCGAGCGCGTGATGGCGCTCTGCGGGCTCTCCCCGCACGCGCAGGCGCGGGCCCGTGCCCTGCCCGTGGGCCTGCGCAAGCGGCTGGAGGTCGCGCGCGCGCTCGCCACGCATCCGCGGCTGCTCCTGCTCGACGAAGTCATGGCCGGTCTCAACCCCGCCGAGCTGGCCGGCATCGTCGAGCTGGTGCGGCGCGTGCACGCCGAGGGCGTGACGCTGATCGTCATCGAGCACATCATGGCGGCGATGATGCGGCTCGCGCAGCGCATCGTCATGCTCCATCACGGCGAGAAGATCGCGGAGGGCACGCCCGAGGAGATCGCGCGGGACCGCCGGGTCATCGACGCCTACCTGGGCGACGAGTTCAACCTGGCCGAGGCCTGAGGATGCTACGGCTCGAGGGCGTCGACGCGTTTTACGGGGATTTACAAGCGCTCTTCGCCGTCTCGTTCGAGCTGCCGGCCGGCAGCATCTTCGCACTGGTGGGCGCCAACGCCGCCGGCAAGAGCACGACCCTGCGCGTGGTGTCGGGACTGGTGCCGCCGCGCCGGGGGCGCGTGCTGTTCGACGGCCAGGATCTCGCGCGCGTTCCCGCCGCCCGCCGCGTCGACCTCGGCATCGTGCAAGTGCCCGAGGGTCGCCGGCTGTTCCCGTTCATGACCGTGACGGAGAACCTGCTGCTCGGGGCCACGACGCCGCGGGCGCGGAGCGAGCGCGACGCCACGCTCGCGTACGTCTACGGCCTCTTCCCGGTGCTGCAGGAGCGTGGCACGCAACTGGCCGGTTCACTCTCGGGCGGCGAGCAGCAGATGTGCGCGATCGGGCGGGCGCTCATGGCGCGCCCGAAGGTGCTCATGCTCGACGAGCCGACGCTCGGTCTCGCCCCCGTGCTGGTCGGACGTATCTTCGACACCGTGCGCAGGATCAACGCCGACGGCGTGACCGTGCTGCTGGTCGAGCAGAACGTCCGCCAGGCGCTCACGCTGGCCACGCGCGCCTGCGTGCTCGAGTCGGGCCGGCTCGTGCTCGACGGTGCCGGGCGCGAGCTGCTCGGCGACGAGCGGCTCAAGCGCGCGTACCTGGGGATCTGACCATGCCCGTCTATCACGTGCGCTACACCTGTGCGGCCGACTACAACGCGCGGCGACTGCCGTACCGGCCCGCACATCTGGCGCAGCTCACCGCGCTGCGTGACGAAGGCCGTGTGGTGGCGGGGGGGCCGGAGCCGGATGGCGGCGCCGCGCACATCTTCTATCGCGTGAGTGACCGCGCCGCGCTTGCTCGGCTGATTGCCGAGAACGAGTTCCAGCGCGCCGGGCTGTTCGTCGCGCACGCGGCGCGTGCCTTCAGCGATTTCGTCGAGCCGCTCGAGCGACTGCCGCACGATGCGGGCTGGAAGGTCACGCTCGTCGACGGAGCGCCGACCGACCGCGGCCGCGCCCGCGCGGCACTCGCGAAGCTGCGCTCGGAGAAGCTCGTGAACCTGGGCGGCTTCTTTGCCGACGGCAGCGCGCTGGTCGTCGTGCGCCTCGCCGACACCGCGGCCGCCGTGGCCACGCTCGAAGCCGCCGGCGGCTGGGGTGCTGAGCATCTCACGGCGCGGCCATGGAGCCAGACGCTGTAGTTCTCGATGCTCGACGTGTCCGCGTTATAGAGTGGGAGGCCATGAGCGCACAGCGCGAGGTCGGCATCGACCGCAAGCGGCTCGAGCAATCGATCGAGGAGCTCGGCCGCATCGGCGCGACGCCGCGCGGCGGGCTCACGCGCGTCGCGCTCACCGACGAGGACAAGCGCGGCCGCGACCTCATGGTGCGTTGGATGCGCGAGGCGGGGCTCTCCGTGAGCGTCGATCAGATGGGCAACATCTTCGGTGAGCGCGCGGGCCGTGAGCCGCTGCCGCCGGTCATGATGGGCTCGCACATCGACTCGGTGCCCACCGGCGGCAAGTACGACGGCCAGCTCGGCGTGCTGTGCGGGCTCGAGACGATCCGCGCGCTCGAGACGCACGGGATCCGCACGCGGCATCCGGTGACGCTGGCGATCTTCACCAACGAGGAGGGGGCGCGCTTTCAGCCCGCCATGATCGCCAGCGGCGTGATGGCCGGCAAGATCGCGCTCGAGGACGCCTACAACGTGCGCGACAAGGACGGTATCCGGCTCGTGGACGCGCTGGAGCGCATCGGCTACCTCGGCTCCGAGCCCTGTGTGCCCCGGCCGCTCCGCGCCTACCTCGAGCTGCACATCGAGCAGGGGCCATTCCTCGAGGAGGAGGGGCTGTCGGTCGGTGTGGTGGACGGCATCGTCGGCATCTCGTGGTCGCGGCTGACCATCCACGGCGTGCAGGACCACGCGGGGCCCACGCCGATGCGCATCCGCCACGACGCGCTGGTGGCGGCGGCCGAGATCGTCACGGGCGTGCGCACGATCGCGAAGGAGCTCGGCGGCGATCTCGTCACGACGGTGGGCAACCTGGTCGTGCACCCGAACATTCCCAACGCGATTCCGGGGAAGATTTCGCTGTCCATCGACATGCGCGATCCGCGCGACGAGACACTCGAGGTCGCGCGCCGCTGCCTGGACGCCGTGGTCAAGGCCGCCTGCGAGCGCGAGGGCGTCCGCTATGAGCTCGAGCACTACTGGCGCGTGCCGTTCACGCCGTTCGCGGCGGACGTCGTGGCCGCCGTGGAGCGCGCCGCCACCGCGGTCGGCGCGCCGTTCCGCCACATCCTCTCCGGCGCCGGGCACGACGCGCAGTACATGGCGGCGATCGGGCCGACCGGCATGATCTTCGTGCCGTCGCGGGACGGCCGAAGTCACTGCGAGGAGGAGTTCACCCCGATGGAGGACATCGAGCACGGCGCCGCTACGCTCTTCCTCGCGGTCCTGGACCTCGCGGAGCGCGTGTAGCACTCAACCCCGAACAAGGAGGACACATGAAGCTCGACGTATACGCCAAGGCCGTGCTGACCGTCATCGCGATCGCCCTCGTGTCCATCGCCGCGCAGCCGTGGATACGTTCAATGTCGCTGTCGTCGGCCGAGGCGCAGGAGCCGAGGTTCGTGGTGACGATCCCCAAGTCGTGGGGCAAGATCGTCGGCTTCTCGAACAACAACCTTCTGATGGAGGCCTCCGACGGTACCTACCGCTCCGTCGACCTGGAAGCCAAGTCGGACGTCACGCGCGTTAAGGCGCAGGTGAAGATTCAGTAGCGCGCGTCAGCCGCGCAGCAGGAGCAGGACGCCGCCCGCGGCGGCCACGTTGTTGAGCACGTGCGCCGCCGTGTTCGGCAGCAGGCTCCCGGTACGCTCGTAGGCGATCGCCCACAAGAGTCCGCTGACGAACACGCTGCCGAAGCCCGCGGCGCCATAGCCATGGGCGATCGCGAAGACGGCGGCGCTCACCGTCGCGGCGACGGGCCACGCCAGCCTCCGGCGCAGCGTGGCGTAGAGCAGACCGCGGAAGACGATCTCCTCGAACACGGGCGCAAACACGACCGTGCCGAGCAGGCTGGCCGCCGCCACCACCGGACGGCCCCACGCGAGATCCTCGTCGAACCATTCCGTCCAGTGCGAGGTCATGCCCGTCGCTTCGCTGATCAGCCCCACCGCGAGATCGGTCGCCGTGCCGACGCCGACCAGCAACGCCGTCGTCCAGAACAACGCGCGGCGGCCACGGGGCGCCGGCAGGTACCCGAGGCCTCGGGTGAGACCGACGCCGGCGGGCGCGAACAGGCGCCGGCGCGCGAGCCAGAGCAACGGCGCGTACATGAGCGGCATGCTGATGGCCGCCAGCAGCGGGTCGTTGGGACCGCGCCAGCGCCCGAGCGCATAGACGCCGACGAGGACGAGCACGCCGCCACCGGCTCCGCGCAGCAGCACCACGAGACCGTCGCGCAGCCGCCACGGCGGAGGCACGAGGGCGCTGTCCACGCGCACGGGCCGCCCGCGCAGCACGAACACGAGCCCCGCGAGCCCCAGACCGAGCGCGATCAGCTCCGCCGCCGTGAGCGCGCGCACGCGTCGCAGCAGCGGCGCGGTTCGCGCCTCGGCGCCCCTCAGCAGCGCCGCGTGCGCGCCGGTGTCGCCGGCGCGATCGGCCAGACGGAGGAGCAGCCGATCACGGAACCAGCCGGGCTCCACCATGCGCGCGGCGCTGTCCCGAAGGCGGGACAGCCGGCCGTCGAGCGGCGCGTCCAGGTACGCGCCGGCCAGCGTATCGGCCGCGAGCCCGTCGCCCCGCGCACGCCATCGATCGACCGCCTCGAGCACCTCGTCGATGCGACCGGCTTCGCCGTACAGCACGGCGAGCCTCACCTGCACGCCGGGCTCGCCGGGCACGACGTCGGCGACCTCCTCGTACCAGGTGATCGCCTCGTCGAGCTCATTGCGGCCGTCGCTCACAGTGAGCTCGTAGAACCGCCGCTCCCAGGTCGTCGCGCGCTTGAGCGCGTCCTCGAGATCCATCGTGCGCTCCACGATCAACGCGAGGGCGCGTGGCGGATCGTCGATGCTGTCGAGCCGGCTGCCCGCGAGGTGCACGTGGACGGCGAGCGCCACGAACGCCGCGAGCAGCACGGCGGCGACACCGGTGACGACCGCCCCGGGCCAGCGGCGCGGGGGTGGCGTGACGACGATCGCTTCGGTGAGTGGAGGCTCGGGGAGCGGCGGCGGGGCGTCCAGACGCTACTCGGCCGGCGGAAGCGCGTCGCCGGTGACGTACGGCGCGGCGGCGCGACGGCGCACGCGCAGCCGCACCATCACCGGCAGATGGTCGGAGGCGACGCGCGCGAGGCGGCTTCTGTGCGGGTGAAACGCCTCGCCCTCGAGCTCGACGTCCCAGTAGATGCGGTCGAGCCGGAAGAGCGGGAAGACGGCGGGATGGGTGCGGCGCATGCGCCGCATCGGCGACTTGAACTCCAGGCGCAGCCCGCGCGTGACCGGTCCGCGGTGCCACTCGTTGAAGTCCCCCATCACGACGCGCGGGCCGCCGCACGAGCCGGCGCGGATGAATCCCGCGAGCAGCTCGAGCTGGGCGCGGCGCTCGCGGAACGCCAGACCGAAGTGGCAATTGAAGACGTGCACGGTCACGTCGTTGACCTCGACGTCCACCCGCAGGCAGCCGCGTGGCTCGCGCAGCCCGTGACTGAGATCGTGCCGGACCGAGCCCACGACGGGCAGACGCGTGAGGATCGCGTTGCCGTAGCTGCCATCGCCGTACGAGCGCGTCTCGCCCATGACGAGCTCCATGCCGAGCTTGCTCGCGAGGTAGGCGGCCTGGTCGGCCGCGGGCATCACGTTGCCGTCGCCGCGGATGACTTCCTGCAGGCCGATGACGTCGGGATTCATCTCGGCAATGACGACGCCGATGCGGTCGAGGTCGCGCCGCCGGTCCAGCCCGACGCCGCGATGGATGTTGTACGACGCGATCGTGATCGGCGTCACGCCGCGGACTCGCGCGCGGAGGGTTCCAGGTACTGCACGAAGTGCGGATAGAGCTGAATGGGGTGGTTCAACGGCTCGGGAAGTCGCACGCCGGGCGGCGCCACGACGAACGTGTGCAGCTCCTCCGGCGACGGCCCGGCGTGGGCGCCCGCCTCCGCGATGTAGGACACGTGCCCCGGAGCGGCGTCGATGCCGTACACCACGAGGTCGCCCGCGCTCGGCATCGCCATGAGGTCCCTGACCGCCGAGACGACGAGCGCCGCGTCATCCCGGCCGGCAAACGGGCCGGGATCTGTGTCGAGGCGGTAGCGCTTGCCGCGCCAGAAGCAGACCGGACCGTCCGCGCTCCGCGCGAACACGTAGCCGACGCCGGGATGCCGCGACAGCTCCTCGGCGAGCGCGGGCGAGCGCTCCTCGATACGCTCGATCGGCAGCGGCGCGTCGTCGTCCACGAAGTAGATGAACGCGTTCGGACCCGCGCAGATCACGCGCACGTTGTCACGCTCGCGCGCCTCCTTGAGCTCGCCCAGCACCCAGGGGAACCCATCCTCGATGTAGTTGAAGAAGCGCTGGAAGAATCCGGGCGCGCGTCCCATCCGGAACGCCTTGATCCCACTCGCGAGATGGTGGCGTCCGGCGGGCCGCTGCGGGCTGACCGGGCGCGTGCCCTTGGGAAAGAAGTCCTCGAACATCACGCGCTCGAACGGACGGCCGCCGGCGAGCTCGCCGAACGGCTTGCACAGCGCCTGGCCGTGATCGGACAGGATGTAGAGGTCGTAGCGATGCTCGGGCACGCGCCGACAGACGCGCCAGATCTGCTTGATCGAATCGTCCACCCGACGCAGGCTTCGCAGGGCTCGCGCGTGGCGCGGACCGTAGGCGTGGGAGAACACGTCGTAGTCCAGATAGTTGACGTAAATCGCCGGCGCCCCCGCGTACAGATCGCGCGCGACGGCCAGCGTGAACAACTCTCGCACCCACACCGAGAGCCCGATCTTGATCGCAAGCCACTTCCAGCCGCGACGCCACTCGCCGACCGGATCGGCGAGCAGGCGCAGCACCGCCCGAAGCAGCTCGGTGGCGGTGATGACCATGCTCTTCACCGCCACCCAGGCCAGCACGATCAGCGCGGACAGCGCGGCCAGAAGGCCGCTGCCGCTGGGCCGCTTCATGATCGCGAACGTGAACAGATTGTCGGCGGCGCCGCCGGTGAACACGCAGCCGTAGCTGGCGCCGCCGTCCAGGATGCCGCGCCGTCCCGCGGCCTGGACGCGCTCCACGCGCGCGGCGTCGCCCGCGCGCGGGAAGTAGACGTCGTCGCGCTGCCGCTTCTCGTGATAGTGGAAGCCGGGAATGTCCGGGCGCACGCCGTACATCGCGGCCATCTGAAAGGAGGGCGTCGAGGACGGCAGCCCGACGAACATCGGATGGATCGTCCATCCCGCGCGCTCGATGACCCGGCGCAGAAACGGCATGCGCCCCTGGGCGAGGGCGAGCTCGAGCACGCCGCGCGAGAGTCCGTCGATCTGCACGACGAGCAGGCGGCGATGCGCGGGCGTGGGCGCGCGGCCACGGCGCGCGCGTCGGATGAGGCGATCGACGAGACGCTGGAGGCCGAGCACCAGGTCGTCGAGAGACATTGGATTTCATTGTACTATCCCCTTCGCGATGGACCGGCAGCCTAGCGTCGTCGCCGACGTCCGGCGCTTCGTCGCCGAGGACGTACGGCCCGCCGCGCCCGCGCTGGAGCACGCCGACACCTATCCGCACGCGCTCGTCGAGCGCATGCGCGCCCTCGGTCTGTTCGGCGCGCTGGTTCCACACGAGTACGGCGGCCTCGGGCTCGACGTGACGACCTATGCCCAGGTGATCGAGGAGCTCTGTCGCGGCTGGATGTCGCTGGCCGGCGTGATCAACAGCCACACGATGGCCGCGCTCATCGTGCTCCACCATGGCACCGACGAGCAGCGGCGCCGCCTGCTGCCGCGCTTCGCCGCGGGCGAGGCGCGCGGCGGCCTCTGTCTCACCGAGCCGCACGCCGGATCGGACGTGCAGGCGATCTCCACGCGGGCGCGGCGCGCCGGCACCGAGTACCGGATCAGCGGGACCAAGATGTTCGTAACCAACGGCCGCGAGGGCAACACGTTCGCGCTGCTCGCCGTGACCGATCCGGTCTCGCAGCCGCGTCACCGGGGCATGTCGTGCTTCATCGTCGAGAAAGGCGCGCCGGGGCTCGCCGTGGTGAAGTCGATCGGCAAGCTCGGCTACAAAGGCGTCGACACCGCGGAGCTCGTGTTCGAGGACTTCCCCTGTCCCGCGGCGAATCTGGTCGGCGGCGTGGAGGGCCGCGGCTTTGCCCAGGTGATGAGCGGGCTCGAGGCGGGGCGGATCAACATCGCCGCGCGCGCGGTCGGCGTCGCACGGGCGGCGCTGGACGAAGCCTCCGCGCGCGCGGACGACGCCGCGCGGCTCGACGACATGACCGCGCGCGTGGACGCCGCACGGCTGCTCACGTACTGGGCGGCCGGAATGAAGGACCGCGCCGAGCGCTGCGATCTCGAAGCCGGCATGGCCAAGCTCTTCGCGTCCGAGACCGCGCACGAGGTAGCGCTCGACGCCGTTCGCCTGTGCGGCACGTCCACGTCGCTCGCCATCGAGCGCTGCTATCGCGAGACGCCGCTGATGATCATCGGCGAGGGCACCAACGAGATTCAGCGCACGATCATCGCGCGGCAGCTCGTCGAGCGGCACGGTGAGCGCGGCGGCAGCCTCGTCTCGCGCGACGGCGAGCCCGAAGAGCGCAGGCGCATGCTGCTCGCGGTGCGGCAGGTCGTCGACAAGAGCGTGGCGCCCATGGCCGCCGAGCGGGATCGCGAGGGCGGCGTGCCGGAGGAGCTGGTCACCCAGCTCGCGGATCTCGGCGTCTTCGCCGCCCTGGTGCCGCCGGCCCACGGGGGGCTCGGACTGGACGTGACTGCGTGGACGATGCTCATCGAGGAGATCGCGCGCGCCTGGGCGGCGCCCGCGCTGCTGGCCGTCGGCCAGGGCGCCGTCGCCTCCGCGCTCGCCGTCGCGGGCGGCGACGCCGCGCGGCATCTGCCGGAGCTCGGACGCGCCGAAATCCTCGTGGCGGTCGTCCCCGTTCCGCCGGCGCTCGTCCGGCGCGAGAGCGCCGAGTGCGCGCTCGACGGCGACACGGCGCCGATCCCTCACGCGGCCGGCGGCGGGCTCCTGGCGCTGACGCTCGCCGACGGCACGGCGTGGTGGCTGGTGCCGGCGTCGCTGCGCGGCGTGACGGTCGCGCCGGCGGCGCCCGACCTCGGCCTGCGTGGCGCGCCGCCCGCCGTGATCTCGCTCCGTGGCGTGCGCCTGCCGATCTCCGCCCCCTCGGTCTCGGCGCCGCGGCTGCTCGCGGTGGCCGAGCTCGGCATCGGCGCCATCGCCGTCGGACTCGGGCAGGCGGCGTTCGAAGCGGCGCTGCGCTACTCGCAGCAGCGCACCACGTTCGGCAAGGCGATCTGCCAGCATCAGGCCGTCCAGCTCAAGCTCGCCGACATGGCCACGCGCCTGACCGCGGCGCGGCTGCTCGTCGGCGATGCGGCGGAGCGCGTGACGGCCAGCGAGTACGCCGCCGCGCGACGAGCCAGGCGATTCGCCGTCGACGCGGCCGTGGCCGCCACGCTGGAGTCGATGCGCATCCACGGGGGCTACGGCTACACGACCGAATTCCCCGTCGAGCGCTACTACCGAGACGCCGCGGCGCTGCTCGCGGCGGCACCCGCAAGTGCTGCCTGATGGCGTACGGGCGCTACTTCGAGGAGTTCAGCGTCGGCGAGGTCATCAAGCACTGGCCCGGCCGCACGATCGGCGAGGCCGACTGCACGTGGTTCGCGCTGTTGACGATGAACCAGCATCCCGTGCACAGCGATGCGCACTACGCGGCGACGCAGACGCAGCACGGCCAGCGCCTCGTGCTGGGACCGCTCGTGTTCTCGATCGGCATCGGCATGACGGTGGCCGACGTGTCGGGCAAGGCCATCGCCAATCTCGAGATCGAAAAGATCACCCACGACGCGCCGACGTTCATCGGCGACACGCTCTACTCGGAGTCCACCGTGCTCGCGCTGAAGGAGTCCGCGCGGGGCGATCGCGGGACGGTCACCGTCGAGACGCGCGTGCACAACCAGCGCGGCGAGCGCGTCATGACGTTCAGGCGCACGGCGCTCCTGCCCAAGCGCAATCACGCCACGCTCGGCGAGCAATCGGAGCCGCGCGCTCCCAGGGCAGGCCACCCACGGACCGAGCCGGGCTCACGGACCCCGCTACAATAATGCTCTCCGGCTTGCGCATCCTCGCCGTCTCGCAGTTCGGCGCGGGCCCGTTCGGCACGCAGATGCTGGCCGATCTGGGCGCCGAGATCATCAAGATCGAGGACCCCGCCGTCGGCGGCGACGTGGCGCGCGAGGTCGGCCCGTATGCGAGCGAGCACGACTCCCTGTACTTCCAGGCGTTCAACCGCGGCAAGAAGTCGATCACGCTCGATCTCAAGCATCCCGAGGGCCGCGCCGTCCTGCGCGACCTCGCGCGGGTGTCTCACGCCGTCTACAACAACCTGCGGGGCGATCTGCCCCAGACGCTCGGTGTCACGTACGCGGCGCTGAAGGACGTCAATCCCGCGCTGGTGTGCTGCTCGCTGTCCGGCTTTGGCCAGACGGGCCCCCGCGCCGCGGAGCCGGCCTTCGACTATCTCATCCAGGGCTACGCGGGCTGGATGTCGGTGACCGGCGAGCCCGATGGGCCGCCGGGCAAGTGCGGGGTGTCCGTCGTCGACTTCGCGGCCGGCTATGCCTCGATGGCGGCGCTGCTGGCGGGACTCTGGGACGCGCAGCGCAGCGGCGTGGGGCGCGACATCGAGCTCTCGCTGCTCGACAGCGCGGTGAGCATGCTGTCCTACTACGCGATCTGGGCGCTGAACCGCGAGTGGCAGCCCGCCCGCGTGGAGGACTCCGGGCATCAATCGCTCGTGCCGGCGCAGAACTTTCCCACCCGCGACGGCTGGCTCGTCGTCTTCTGCAACAAGGAGAAGTTCTGGACGAATCTTATCGACGCGATGGAGCTGCGCGAGCTCGCGGGCGATCCGCGCTTCGCAACCTTCGCCGACCGGCTCGCCAACAAATCCGCGCTGCTGCCGATCCTGAAAACGCGCTTCGGCGAGCGGACGACGTCCGAGTGGCTGGCGCGGCTGCGTGGCCGCGTGCCGTGCGCGCCGGTGAACACGATCGCACAGGCGCTCGCCGACGAGCAGATCGCGGCGCGCGACATGATCGTGGAGGTCAAGCACCCGCGCTTCGGAATTCTGAAGCAGGTCGGCACGCCGGTGAAGAGCGAAGGCGTGTCGCCGAACCTCAATCCCGCGCCCGCCCTCGGCCAGCACACCGACGAGATCCTGAGCTCGCTCTTGCACTACGAGCCGGGCCGCATCGCGGCGTTGCGCGCGTCGGGCGCGCTCGGCTGACCGGCTGGACTCCCTTGCCCGCTCACTTAAACTTCATTCATGCCGGAGCGGACGCTCACCGTCCCCGAGGTCGAGGACGTCACCCGCGAGGCGGTCGCGCCGCCGTGGATGACGATTCTCCACAACTGTGACTGCCACACTTTCGAACAGGTGGTGAAACAGCTACAGAAGGCGATCGCGTGTAGCGAGAGCCAGGGCTGGGAGATCGCCTGGCAGGTTCACAACACCGGCAAGGCGGTCGTGAAGATCGGCCCCGAGAAGGAGTGCGTGCGGGTCGGCAACATCCTGGCCGCGATCGGCCTCGTCGTCACCGTCGTCCAGTCGTGAACGTCGCCGCTACATCACCGGGCCGATGATCCAGGGCGCGAACTCTTCCTCGCCCACCCCGCTGAGCTCGCTCTTCGTCTTCTTGCCGGACGCGGCGGCGACGATCTCCTCGAAGATCTGACGACCGACCACAGGCAGCGGCGTGCCCTCGAGGATCACGCCGCAGTTGATGTCCATGTCCTCTTCCATGTGGCGGTACATCAGCGAGTTCGTCGCGAGCTTGATCGAGGGTACCGGCTTGCAACCGAAGACCGATCCGCGGCCGGTCGTGAAGCAGATCAGATTGCAGCCGCCGGCGACGAGGCCGGTGATCGAGACCGGATCGTGCCCCGGCGTGTCCATGAAGACGAAGCCGCGCGTGGTGATCGGCTCGCCGTACATGAACACGTCCATCATCGGCGTCGTGCCGCCCTTGGTGACGCCGCCGAGCGACTTCTCGAACACGGTGGTGATCCCGCCCGCCTTGTTGCCGGGCGCGGGATTGTTGTCCATGGCCTCGATGCCGCGGCAGTACCACTCCCACCACTTGTAGCGGTCGAGCAGCTTCTTCGCGACGCCTTCGTTGATGGCACGCCGGATCAGCAGGTGCTCGGCGCCGTAGATCTCCGGCGTCTCCGCCAGCACGCCCGTGCCGCCGTAGCAGACCAGCTCGTCGACAGCCCAGCCAAGTGCCGGGTTCGCCGTCATGCCGCTGTTGGCGTCGGAGCCGCCGCAATTCGTCGCCAGACAGATCTCCGAGACCGGCTGCTTCGTGCGCTTCACGTCGTTGGCAATCGGGAGCAGCCGCGCGACCTCGGCGGCCGCGCGCTCGACGGTTTTCCGGATGCCGCCGGCGTCCTGGATGTTGACCAGGAACGGCTTGCGCTCGGGATGACCGGGGACGGACATCTTCTGCCGCTCGACCATGACCGCGGCCTGGTTCACCTCGCAGCCGAGGCCGATCAGGATGTAGGCGGCGACGTTCGGATGCTTGGCGTAGCCGGCCAGCACGCGCTGCAGTGCCAGATGGTCTTCGCCGAACAGCTTGGTGCCGCAGCCCGACTTGTGGGTGATCGCGAGCACGCCGTCGATGTTGGGGTAGTCACGCTGGACGTCGCGGAACTTGTCCTTCACGAACTGGCTGACGCTCGCCGAGCAGTTGACGCCGGAGATGATCGCCACGTAGTTGCGCGTGCCCACGCGGCCGTCCTCGCGCTTGTAGCCGTCGAAGAAGCGCATCTGCTCGGTCGGATAGAAGTCGACCGCCCTGACGTCGACGCCGACCTCGTAGCGGTCGGCGCTGAGCTCCCCGATGTCGAGGTTATGGGTGTGCACGTGCTCGCCGACCCCGATGTCCCGGGTGGCGAAGCCGATCACCTGGCCATAACGGCGCACGGCGGCGCCCCGGCGGACGTTGTGGCGAGCGATCTTGTGGCCGGGCTTGATGTCCTGGCGCGCCTCGATGCGGACGCCCCCGTCGTCGAAGACTGCCCCCCGGTCCAGAGGAGCCTTCGCGACGGCCACGTCATCTTCGGGTTTGAGCACGATGGCACGATCGGTCAGGGAGGGGATGGTCGCCATGGGGGCTCAATATACCCCGGTGCACGGCGCGGGGGTGCCCTGCTATAGTCGGACGGTAGATGGCTATCCGTTCCGTTGTACTGGCCGTAGACGACGATCCTCGCGTGCTCGACGCCTACCAGGCGATTCTCGAGAGCCGCTACGAGGTGTTGACGGCCCCCGACGGACGCGCCGCGCTCGAGATCTTGCAGTCCCGCACCATCGACGTCGTGCTCCTCGACATGCTCATGCCCGGTCTGAACGGCCTCGGTGTGCTCGAGGCGATCAAGCGGCTCGGCATCGAGACGAACGTCGTCATGGTCAGCGGCATGAACGACACCCTGTCGGCCCTCGAGGCCCTGCGTCTGGGCGCCACCGACTATCTCAGCAAGCCATTCGACATCGGCCATCTGCATCGCGTGATCGCGCGCCTGACCCAAGACGCGGTCCGCGCCGACGCCCCGAGCCAGTCGCGCGCCCTGCCCCACGCGCTGATCGTCACCGAAGACGCCGGGCTGCGCGCCGGCCTCGCGGTGGCGTTGCGCACGCGGGGCCGCGTGGACGCCGTGGCCGACACGCAGGCCGGGCTCGCCGTGCTGGCGCGGATTGGGACCGACGTCGTGGTGACGAGCGACGCTGCGGTGGCCGCTGAGATTCGCGACCACGCCGGCAGCGTGCCGATCCTCGTCGCGGAGGGCGGACGCGCCGATTTCGATACGCTGCTCCGCGCGATCGTCGACGCGTTCACCGTGCGCCACGCCGACGTTCGCGGCTTCGGCGGCGCGGTGTCCCGCGTGCTCGCCTACGTGTGTGCGCGCGCTGGCCGCACCAGTATCGAGGCCGTCGCCGCGGCCCTCGGCGTGTCCTGCTCGCATCTGGCCCGCCTCTTTGCCGAGCAGATGGAGATGACGGTCACGGAGTACGTGACTCACGTCAAGCTCGAGATCGACCGGCCGCGACTGGCGAAGATGCTTCGCCGGCACGGCCTCAGCGTCGCCGCGTCGTACCGCGCCCGCTAGTCCGACCTAGTTCTCCGGCGTCTTGATCGTCAGGATCTCGGGCGGAGCCGTCTCCAGCTGAATCGTCGTGTGGTCGATGCCGAACGTCGCGTGCAGCACCGCGTGCAGCGACGCCAGCAGCCGCTCGCTCTCGCGAACGTCGTCCACCACGACGTGCGCGCTCATCGCCTCGCGGCCCGACGTCAGCGTCCACACGTGCAGGTCGTGGACGCGGCGCACGCCGGCCACGCGCGTCATCGCCCGCTCGATCTCGGCCAGCGAGAGGTGGGCCGGCGTGCCCTCGAGGAGCACGTTGACGGCCTGGCGCAGCAGTTGCCACGTGCGCGGCAAGATCAGCAGCACGATCACGCCGCTGGCCAGCGGATCCGCGCCCGTCCAGCCCGTGGTCAGCACCACGCCGGCCGCGACGAGGGCCGCCAGCGAGGACAGCGCGTCGCTGAGCACCTCGAGGTAGGCCGAGCGCACCGTGAGGCTGTCGCGCGCGCCGCGATGGAGCAGCCACGCGGCCACGAGGTTGACGCCGAGCCCCACCGCCGCCACCGCGGCCATCGGCACGGCCAGGACCGGCGCGGGCGTGCGCGCGCGGTGCCACGCCTCGACGAGGATCGAGCCGGCCACGGCGAAGAGCAGCAGCGCGTTGGCCAGCGCGGCCAGGATCTCGGCGCGGTAGTAGCCGTACGTCTTCGCCGGCGTCGGCGGGCGCGCGGCCAGCCACGTGGCGATCAGCGCCAGGCCGAGCGCGGTCGCGTCGGTCAGCATGTGGCCGGCATCGGCGAGCAGCGCGAGGCTGCCCGTCCACAGCCCGGCGACGAACTCGATCACCATGGTGGTGGCGGTGAGCACGAGGGTGAGGACGAGCACGGACCGGGAGCGCGCGGCGGCGGTGTTGCGGTCGTGGCCGTGCGCGTGCATCGGCGGGATCGTATCAGGTCGCCGGTCGGGTGATAGAATCCGCGCCATGGCGCGCCCCCTGGGCATCATCGCGCTGCTGCTGGTCGGTTTGTGGCTCGTCGCCCAATTGCTCTGGATCGGACCGGTGGAGAGCGACACGGAGACCACGGCAATGCTGACGCTCGGTCTGCTCAGCGGCGGCGTCGGCGTCGTGGCGATCGTGCTGCTGGCCGTGGTGCTCGCCGTCGGCGCCACCCAGCCGGCCGTCGTGAAATTCGCCCGGGGCGCGCGCACCGCGGCCGCGGTGCTCGGCTGCGCGCTGATCGTCGTGGGGCTGGTGCACTACCGCAGCACGGAGCCGCGCGGCGGCGAGATCCACTGGGTGGTGCTCGGGATGGCCGTGCTGGCCGGCTCCGGCGTCGTGCACTGGTGGCTCGCGCGCGTGCAGCGGTGAGCGACCGCTCGGCTTAAAACGCCCCGTGGCGGCCGGCGCCGGATGCAAAGCGCGCCGCGCCCTCGCGGCTCTCGCCTGCCTCCACCGTCGCCCTGCCCAGCTCGAACTCACGCCGCAGCGCGGCCTCGAGCGTCGCGCCGTCGCTCTCGTAGACCGAACGCCGATCGCTCAGCACGCAGCGCTGTGGGAACGTGGCGATCTCCGCGGCCAGCGCCTCGGCGGCGGCGCGCGCCTGGCCCTTCGGCACGACGCGATTGGCGAGCCCGATGCGCTCGGCTTCGTGCGCGTCCACCGGCCGGCCGGTGAGAATCAGGTCGAGCGCGCGGGAGAGACCGATCAACCGCGGCAGGCGAACCGTGCCGCCGTCCACGAGCGGCACACCCCAGCGGCGGCAGAAGACGCCGAGAACCGCGTCTTCCTCGAGCACGCGCAGGTCGCACCAGAGCGCCAGCTCGAGCCCGCCCGCGACGGCGTACCCGGCGACCGCGGCGACGGTGGGCTTGGACAGCAGCATGCGCGAAGGCCCCATGGGGCCGTCGCCCTCGGGATCGAGACGATTGCCGCGGCCGCTGCCGATCGCCTTGAGGTCGGCGCCGGCACAGAACGTTCCGCCGGCGCCCCACAGCACCGCCACGCGGGCCTCGGCGTCGGCCTCGAACGCGCGAAACGCGTCGGCCAGCGCTGCGGCGGTCTCACGGTCGACGGCGTTGCGCGCGTGGGGACGCTCGAGGACGATCGTGGTGACGGCGCCCGCACGCTCGACGCGGACGGAATTCGTCATGGGCTACGATCGCTCCCGCAGCTTGCGCGCGGCCTCGGCCCGCATCTGCTGCATGGCCCGCGTCTCCTGATCGGAGTAGCGCTCCTCGGTCCACGGGTCCGCGTGCATGTGGTAGCCGTTCTGCTCCCAGAAGCCCGGCGGATTGACCTCGAGGAGCTCGAACGCACGCAGCCACTTCGACGACTTCCAGAAGTAGAGCTTCGGCAGGACGAGCCGCATGGGCCCGCCGTGGTCAAGCTCGAGGTCCTTGCCGTTGTGTCGGAGCGCCAACACCACGTCGTCGTCGAGCAGGTCGGCGAGCGCGGTGTTCGTCGTGTAGTCGGGATCCGCGTGCTGCAGGACGAACGTCGCCTCGGGCCGCGGCCGCGCCTGCTCGATGATGAAGCGCGCCGAGACGCCTTCCCATTCGTTGTCGAGCTTCGACCACCGCGTGACGCAGTGGATGTCGGAGCGCACGGTCACGCGCGGTAGCGCTCGAAACTCGTCCCACGTCCAGGACATCGGGTGCTCCACCAGGCCGAAGCAGCGAAAGGACCAGCGCGCGGGATCGAAGCGCGGCGTCCGCCCATACGTGAGCACAGGCCACTTCTCGGTGAGCGCCTGCCCCGGCGGCACGCGGGCGGCGACGGACGGATCGGGCTTTTTCATGAGGCAAATCATAAACCTGCCCGGGGGCCTGCAACGGGGGACATATAATGGAAGCGGTCGAGGACCCACCCCCGGGGAAAGGAGCGCGGATGAAAGGACGACATGGATGAACGGTGAGCGAAAGCTGGCGATGTTCATGGATTTCGAGAACATCGCCCGCGGTGTCAAGGAAGCGCAGTACAAGCAGTTCGAGCTCAAGCTGGTCCTGGAGCGGTTGCTGGAAAAGGGCAAGATCATCGTGCGGCGCGCCTACGCGGACTGGAACCGATTCACCGAGTACAAGCGTCCCTTCCACGAGTGGGCCATCGAGCTGATCGACGTTCCGCAGAGTCGCTACAGCGGCAAGAACTCCGCCGACATTCGCATGGTCGTGGACGCTCTCGACCTCGCCTATGGGAAATCCCACATCGACTCGTTTGCGCTCGTGTCCGGAGACTCTGACTTTTCTCCGCTCGTCTCCAAGCTGCGAGAGAACGATCGGTATGTGATCGGGCTCGGCGTAAAGTCGTCCTCGTCCGACCTGCTCGTCGGCAATTGCGACGAGTTCATCTTCTACGAGGACCTGATCCGCGACACCAAGAAAACGCGGATGCTGTCCGGGCTGCCGGAGAAGAAGGCCGAGGCGATGGCGCAGCTCATCGACGCCATCCAGGCGCTGCAGCGCGAGAACAAGGAAACGCTCTGGGGCTCCATGGTGAAGCAGACGATGATCCGCAAGAACCCCGCGTTCAACGAGTCGTACTACGGCTATTCGACCTTCAGCAAGCTGCTGGAGGAAGCGGCCAAGCAGCGGATCGTGAGCCTGGAGCGCGACGAGAAGTCCGGGACCTACATCATCACCGCGCTCGCCGAAGACTCCGGCCGCGCGGCCTGACGCCTACTCCGGGCGCTGCCCTCGATTCGGCGGCGGCATCAGCCTGAGGGTCTGGTTCCAGACCCTCAGGAATGCCGCGACGCCCGGGTCGTGCTTGAGCCGATCGGGTCCGTACACGGTGACCTCGTGATACCGGTCGTCCATCGCGATGCGCAGCACCAGCGCCGATGCCGGCGAGATCGCGAAGGCGTATTCGGGCGCGAGCGCGTGGAAGTTCGATGCCCGCACCGTCGCCACGAGCCGCGCGACGTCGTGGCGCGGCAGCCGCACCGATTTCGTGCGCAGCCCCTTCACGCTGCCGCGCGCGCTCTGCTGTGTCTCCTGCACCGCTCCGCCGCTGGCCGTGACCGTCAGCGTCCAGCGGTGCCACCCGCGATCCGCGGGCCCGTCCGGGCCGAATGTCGGCAGCGGCGGATAGTATTCGGCCGTCAACCGGAAGTCGCGCGGAATGCTCTCGCCGCCGCCGCGCGCCGGTGGAGCGGCGCACAGGACCAGCACCGCGGCGACCGCCACCACGACGCGAGGCATGAGCATGGGACGCCATAAATCATCGAGGGAGGACGGCCCGATGCGCAAGAAAGTCGTTCACACGGACAAGGTCCCGCCGGCCCGGGTGCCGCTGTCGCAGGCGATCAAGGCCGGCGACTGGGTCTTCGCCTCCGGCCAGCTCGGCAACGATCCGAAGACCGGCGCCCTGGCCCAGGGGGGTATCCGGGCGGAGACGCGGCAAGTGTGCGAAAACCTAAAAGCCATTCTCGAAGCGGCGGGCTCGTCGCTCGACCGGGTTGTCAAGGTCACGATCTACATGAAGGACGTCGACGAGCTGGCCGACATGAACGAGGTTTTCAGCACCTACTTCCCGGTCGACCCTCCCGCGCGCACCACGTTCGAGTGCGCCCGGCTGATCCGCGACGCGCGCGTGGAGATCGAGGCCATCGCCATGGCGTCGTAGACGCGCGACGGGCGCCGCTCAGATCCGGCGCAGCCGGCCGGTGTCCGACAGAAACGCCGTCAGCATCCACGAGACGGCCGAGATCACCAGCGCGCCGAGAAACGCGGCCCCGAAGCCGCGGATCTCGAACCCGGGCACGAGCCGGGAGGTGAGCCAGAGGCAAAACGCGTTCAGCACGAAAATGAACAATCCGAGCGTGAGCAGCGTGATCGGCAGCGTGAGGAAGATCAGGACCGGACGCACGATCGCGTTGATCAGGCCGAGCACGAGCGCGGCCAGCAGCGTCGGTCCCGCCCCGCGCAGCGCGATGCCGGGGATCAGCGCCGCCGCCACCCACAGCGCCGCCGCGTTCACCAGCACGCGGAGAAGGAAGCCCACCGGCTCCTCAGCGGCCGAGCGTCAGGTAGATGCTGCGGTCGACGGAGAAGACGCCGGCGCCGCCGATGAGGATCGCGAGCGCCATGCCGATGAGCGCGAAGTTGAACTCGAAGCCCGGCCCCTTACCGGGCACGCCCAGATTGAGGAAGAAGCCGTGCTTGCCGTGGACTTTGGCGATCGCGACGAGCATGACGACGATGATGCCGATGGCCGCCGGGCGCGCGAGCAATCCCACGAGCAGCCCGAACCCGCCGAGGAACTCGACGAAGGCCGCGGCCACCGTCGCGGCCGGCGGTATCCCCATGCCCTGGAACATCTTGATCGCGCCGGCGAGGCCCGGGCCCTCGAACCAGCCCATCACCTTTTGCGATCCGTGTGCGAAAAACACGACACCGAGCGCGATGCGCACGACGAGCAGTGACCAGGAAGGATGCGTCGCGAGGACGGCGTCCAGCATCGCGGCCATGTGGTATCCTCCCCCGTCGTGAGCGTTCCGTTCGCGATTCCCCCCGCGTCGCGGCGAGTCTACACCCTCGCGCTGGGGCTGACGATCGGCGCCGTCGCGCTCGGCATCGGATGTCGCGCGCCGGCGCCCGGCGCGCAGGATCGCGTCGTCAGCGAGTCGCAGATGTCGAAGGGCCCGACGACGGCGGCGGTCACCATCGTCGAGTTCTCGGACTACCAGTGACCGTTTTGCCGGCGTGTCCAGCGGTCGCTGGATCAAATCCTCAAGGAGTACGATGGCCGCGTGCGCCTGATCTACAAGGACTTCCCGCTGCCCTCACACCGTCTGGCGAAGCCCGCGCACGAAGCGGCGCGCTGCGCCGGCGATCAGGGTCGCTACTGGGCGTATCACGACGTGCTGTTCGAGCGCCAGCCGCGCTTCGAGCGCGACGATCTCGTCAACTATGCGATCGACCTGAATCTCGATCGCGAGCGGTTCGAGCGTTGCCTCGACGGCCGTCGATTTCGTGCGGCCGTCGAAGCGGACTTCGCGGAAGGACGCGAGCTCGGCATCCGCAGCACGCCGACCTTTCTGATCAACGGCAAGCCGATCGTGGGCGCGCAGCCGATCGAGAGCTTCCGCGCCGCCGTCGACGATGCGCTGCGAGCACGCCGCTGATGGCGTTCGTGCGCGTGGCGCGGGGCGCCGACATCCCCGTCGGCCGCGGTCGTCTCGTGGAGGCGGGCTCCTGCCCCCTCGCCGTGTTCAACGGCGGCGACGGTCGTTTCTTTGCGGTGAGCGCGTTGTGCCCTCACGAAGACGGCCCGCTCGCCGACGGCTGGATCGAAGGCGACGCGGTCGTCTGCCCGTGGCACGGCTTCGACTTCGACCTGACCACCGGCCAGTGTCGCGTGGCCGATGATCTGTCCATCGGCGTGTTTCCCACGCGCGTCGTCAACGGCATGGTCGAGGTGGACGTGCCGTGATGGCGGCGAGCAGCGACGTCGCGGACGAGCGGTACACTCGGTGCGCAGCGCGGGCGGCGCACTCGGGAGGGAACCCCTGCCCGACGGCCGTTTCTGAGCGAACTCAAAGGTGCTAGGGTAACGAGCCATGGGCGAACGCGCGGTGAAGCACGTGAGGAAGTTCTTGGGGCAGCGGCTGCGGGCGCTCCGCAAGCAACGCGCCCTCAGCCAGGAGCGGCTGGGTGATCGCTCCGGCCTCTCCGGGAAGTTCATCGGCGAGGTCGAGCGCGGCGAGAAGTCGATCTCGATCGACAGCCTGTACCGGGTGTCGGTCGCGCTCGAGATCCCGCTGCGTGAGCTCACGGACGTGCGGGCCGACAAGCCGTCGGCGGTGCCGAGCGAGGACGCGGAGAAGATCTTCGCGCTCGTGTCGGGCCGGCGACGGCCGGAAGACATCCGCCGCGCGTACCGCGTGCTCCAGGCGATCTTCGGGCGAGCCTCCTGACCGGGTGACGACGGAGCATCTCTGGCTGAGCATCGGCCTGCTCGGGCAGGCCATGTTCTCGGCGCGATTCCTCGTGCAGTGGATCGCGTCCGAGCGGAGCCGGCGGAGTGTCGTGCCGCGGGCCTTCTGGTTCTTTTCGGTCGGCGGTGGCCTCACCATGCTTGCGTACGCGATCTACCGTCGCGATCCGATCTTCATCCTCGGCCAGGGCGCCGGTCTGGTCGTGTACGCGAGGAACCTCTGGCTCATCTACCGCTACCGCACGCCGGCGTCGCTCGCGAAGTCCTGAGGTAGAATGTCCGGGCCCGATCGCTAAGGAGACGTCATCGTGTCGCCGATCAACTGGACCCAGGTGCAGACGCGCCCCCTGCTCATGATTCCCGGCCCCACCGAGCTGCCGTTTCCGGTCATCCAGGCGCTGAACCAGCCACCGACGATCCAGTACGATCGCTCGTTCGACGAGGGCGTGCTCGAGCCGACGACGCTCGCCCTGCGCGACGTGTTCCAGACCCGCGCCGAGGTCCTCGTGATGCCGGGCTCGGGCCGGACCGCGCTCGAGGCCGGCGCCCTCTCGGTGATCGAGCCGGGTGATCGCGTGCTCGTCGTCGGCGCCGGCGCCTTCGGCGCGCTGATGCGCGAGATCATGGATCGCGTCGGCGCCGACATCACCGAATTTCCGATCGAGTGGGGAGCGCGCCTGGACGTGGAGCGCCTGGCGCGCGAGGCGCAGCGCGTACGCCCCAAGGCCATCACGCTCGTGCACAACGAGACCTCGACCGGCACGACGTATCCCGCCGCCGAGGTGGCGAAGATCGCGCGCGCCGTCGACGCGCTGTTCATGCTCGACACCGTCTCCGCCATCGCGGGCCTCGACGTGCCGACCGACGAATGGGGCGTCGACCTCAACATGACCGGCTCGCAGAAGTGCCTGGGCGCGCCGCTCGGCATGGCGCTGGTCTCCGTGAGCCGCCGGGCGTGGGACGTCATGGAGCGACGCAAGAAGCAGGCGCACTCGTATGCCTACGATCTGCTGCGCTGGCGCGATCACTGGGTGCCCGTCTCGCGCGGCGGCAAGATCCCCGACGGCACGCCGCGGCGGCAGCCGGTGTCGATCCCGACGCATCTCACCCTGGCCCTGCAGGTCGCCGTGCGGCTGATTCTGGAGGAAGGGCTCGCCAACCGCGTTCGCCGCCACGCGATCGCCGGAGGCGCGCTGCGCGCGGGTGTGGCCGCAATGGGGCTCGACATGTTTCCCGACCGCACGATCGCCTCGAACACCGTGTCGTGCATCCGCGCGCCGAGGGGTGTGGAGCCCGCCGCCGTGGTCAAGCTCATGCGCGAGCAGTACGGCGTCCTCATCGGCACCGGCCTCGACAAGATCCGCACCTCGACCCTGCGCATCGGGACGATGGCCGTCACGGCGAGCCCGCACTGCGTGCTGCCGACGCTGTCGGCGCTGGAGATGGCGCTGCGCGATCTCGGCCACAAGAGCGAGCCGGGCGCCGGCGTGGCCACCGCGCACACGGTCTTCGCGAACAACGGAGCCACGGGTGTCTAGAGCAGCCCACCCTCGCTTCGAGCGGGCCTCGCGGCCCCCGCTACAATAAATCCGTGGCCGATCCTCTGATCGCCGTCCCGGACGACTTCCCCAGCGTCTTCGAGCATTCCGCCGCCCACGAGGCGGCACGCAAGCTCGGCGAGACGGTGGTGTTCCCCGCGCGGGGCGCCGATGAAGAAGCCGAGCTCATCCGACGCATCGGTCGGGCGCGCATCGCCATCAACATCCGCGCGCACGCGCGCTTCACCGACGGCGTGTTCGCCGCGTGCCCGCAGATGAAGATGGTCTCGATCTGGGGCACGGGCACCGACAACTTCGACCTCGACGCGGCCGGCCGGCGCGGCGTGACCATCTGTAACACGCCCGGCGTCAACGCGTTCGCCGTCGCCGAGCACGCGCTGACGCTGATGCTCGCCACCGGTCGTAAGCTCGTCCGCATCGATCGCGAGATGCGCGGGGGCGCGTGGCCGCGCGAGATGCTGACGCAGTGCCTGGGCAAGACGCTCGGCGTCTTCGGCACCGGCACCATTGGCGCGCGCGTCGTCGCGCTCGGCCGCGCGATCGGCATGGAGGTGCTGGCGTGGAGCGCGCGTGGCGACGAGGCGCGCGTGAAGGCCATGGGCGCGCGTCCCGCCTCCAAGGACGAGATCTTGCCGACGGCGGACTTCGTCTCGCTGCACGTGCGCCTCACGCCGGAGACGCGCGGCTTCCTCGGCCGCCGCGAGCTGTCGCTCATGAAGAAGACCGCGATCCTGGTCAACACCGGCCGTGGCGCCCTCGTCGAGCGCGATGCGCTCCTCGACGCCCTGGCGACCAAGAAGATCGCGGGCGCGGGGCTCGACGTCTTTCACGACGAGCCGCTCAAGCCGGGCGACCCGATTCTTTCACTCGAGACCGTCGTGCTGTCGCCGCACAACGCGGGGCAGACGGCCGAAGTCGTGCGCGACGGCCTGCTGCGCGCGGTGAAGAACGTCGAGAGCTTCCTGGCCGGCAAGCCGACCGACGTCGTCGTCGCGCCCGTCAAGTAGCTCGGCCTGGACAGCCTCCTTCTCAAGGTTGTCGTCACCCCGGTGCTCATCGGCGGCGCCAGCCTGGCCGGCCGGCGGTGGGGCCCGGCGGTGGGCGGCTGGCTCGTCGGCCTTCCCCTCACCTCGGCGCCGATCGCGTTCTTCCTCGCGCGCGATCACGGTCTGGCGTTCGCGGCGGCGGCCGCGGTCGGCATCATGGCGGGCGCCGTGTCGCAGGCAGCCTTCTGCGTCGCCTACGCGCGCGCGGCGCTACGTGCGCATTGGCCGCTGGCCGTCGTCGCGGGCTCGGCGGCGTTCGCGCTGGCGACGCTGGCGCTGCGCTGGCTGCCGCTGGCGCTCGTCCCGCTCGCCGCCATCGCCGTGCTCTCGCTGCTGGTGGCGACGCGGCTCATGCCCACGCTCGCCGCAGCGTCGCGCCCGGCGGCGCCGCTGCCGTGGTGGGACATCCCCGCCCGCATGGTGGTGACGACGGGCTTCGTCCTGCTGCTGACCGCCGTGGCGTCGCTGCTCGGGCCGCGACTCACCGGCCTCGTCACGCCGTTTCCGCTCTACGGCGCCATGCTGACGGGCTTCACTCACGCCCTCGAGGGGCCCGCGCGCGCCGCCGGCGTCCTGCGCGGGCTCCTGCTCGGGCTCTACTGCTTCATCGGGTTCTTCTTCGTGCTGGCCGCGCTGCTCGAGCGCGCGGGAATCGCGCCGGCGTTCGTGGCCGCCGGCGCCGCGGCGCTCGTGATTCAGGGCGCGGCCCTGTGGGCGCTACGCCGCGGCCTCGGCTAACGCCGCCCGGCCTTCCACCACTCGTAGATCTCCTCGCCCGTGGTCAGCCATACGCCCTTCTTGCGGCGCATGTAGTCGTAGACTTCCTCGAAGTACCGGATCCGGTGCGGCACGCCGTGGATGTACGGATGCACGGCGATGGCCATGACGCGCGGGTTCCGAGCGCCCTCGGCGTAGAGACGATCGAACTGATCGCGGCAGCGCTGGACCCACGCCGAGGACTCGTGGTGCTGGATGACCATCGTCGGGATGTCGTTCAGCTCGAGCGTATACGGCACCGAGACGAGCGGGCCGTGTGTCGTACGGATCTCGTACGGCTGATCGTCGTTGACCCAATCCGACACGTACTCGATGCCAGCCTCGGCCAGGAGATCGAGCGTCTCCCACGTCTCGGTGAGGCCGGGGCCGAGCCAGCCCTTCGGCTTCTTGCCGGTGAACTTCTGGATGATCTGCACGGAGTCGCGAATCACCGCGCGCTGATCGGGTTGCACGTGCATGGCCCCTTGCTTGACGCCGTGGCCCATGAACTCCCAGCCGGCGTCGCGCATCGCCTCGGCCACGCGCGGGTAGGCGTGACAGACGTTGGCGTTGATCGACGTCGTCGCGCGGATCTTGCGCTTCACGAGCGCCTCGTGCATCCGCCAGAACCCCACGCGCATCCCGTAGTCGTGCCACGCCCAGTTCGGCACGTCGGGCACCGTGGCGACGCCCTGCGGCGCCGTGAGGTACTGCCGGGCCATGGGCTTTTCGATGTCCCACTCTTCGATGTTGACGATCGTCCACACCGCGATGCGCGCGCCCTTCGGCAGGCGCCACGGCTTACGGTCGACGATGGCGGAGTAGTCGAAGCGCTCGTGTGGCAATTTCACTGCTCGCCCTCCTCGGTGGAAGTCGCGCCTATAGTACAATCCCCGCCGTGGCCCGGCCCGAAGCGATCGACATCCACGCCCATTTCTTTCCCGAGCGTTATCTCGACCTGATCGCGCGCGAGGGCGCGGCGCACCAGGCGAGCATCGACCGTGTGGATCCCAACGGGCCGTGCATCGTGCTCAAGGGATCGAGGACGCTGCCGCTGGAGGCCACGTACTGGGATCTCGACCGCCGGCGAAAGGCGATGGACCGCGTCGGCGTCGCCGTCCACGCGCTGTCGCTCACGGCGCCGATGACGTACTGGGCCGACGGCGACCTCGGGCAACGCCTGGCCGCCGCGGTGAACGACGCGATGAGCGAGGCACACCGCGCCTATCCCGACCGCTTCGTCGGCTGCGCGACGCTGCCGATGCAGGATCCCAAGCGCGCGCTGGCGGAGCTGGAGCGCGCCGCGGCGCTGCCCGGCATTCGGGGCGTGTATCTCGGCACGAACATCAACGGCCGCGAGCTTTCGGATCCGGCGTTCACGCCGATCTTCGCGGCCTGCGAGGCCCGACGGCTGCCCGTGCTGCTGCACCCGCTGACCGTGATCGGCGCCGGCAACCGGCTGGGACGCTACTACCTGAACAACTTCCTCGGCAACCCGTTCGACACCGCCATCGCCGCGGCGCATCTGGTCTTCGGCGGCGTGCTCGACCGCTTTCCTCGACTCGAGGTGTGCTTACCGCACGCCGGCGGCGCCATGCCGTATCTGGTCGGCCGGCTCACGCACGGCCAGAAAGTGCGGCCGGAGACGAAGGGCGTGGCCAAACGGCCGTTCGACGCCTATCTGCGGCGCTTCACGTACGACACGATCAGTCACGCGCCGGCCGCGCTGTCGTATCTGGTCGACCTCGTCGGCGCCGATCGCGTGATGATCGGCAGCGACTTCTGCTTCGACATGGGCCCGACGCGGCCGCGCGAGATCGTCGTGCGGGGGATCAAGCTGTCCGCGCGCGACCGGACCCGCATCCTGTCGGAGAACGCGCGGCGCCTGCTGCGGCTGTGACCGCGGCGTTGCCAGCCGCAGCAGAAGGCGAGGCGAGCCTGTGACTGCGGAATTCTGGATCACGCAAAGCTTCAACGGCCTGTCGTACGGCGCGCTGCTGTTTCTGCTCGCGAGCGGGCTCTCGCTGATCTTCGGCGTCATGCGGGTCGTCAACCTCGCGCACGGCTCGTACTTCATGCTGGGCGGCTACGTCGGCCTGTCGGTCGCGTGGCGCACGGGCTCGTACGTGCTGGCGCTCATCGCGGGGGCGCTCGTCATGGCGGTCGTCGGCATCCTGATGGAGCGGCTGTTTCTGCGACGACTGCCGGGCCAGACGCTCGGTCAGGTCCTCATGACGATCGGCTTCGCCCTCATCTTCCAGGACCTGGCGCTGCTGATCTGGGGCGGTGACCCGTATTCGCTCCGGCCGCCGTCGGCGCTCTCCGGCGTGGTCACCGCGGGCCCCGGACGATTCCCGGTGTACCGGATCTTCATCGTCGTCGTCGCCGTCGTGGTCGGCGCCGGACTGTGGCTGGCTCTCGACCGCACGCGTGTCGGCGCGATGATTCGCGCCGCGGTCGACGATCCCGAGATGGCGCAGGGCGTCGGCATCCGCGTGCCACGCATCTCGCTCGGCGTCTTCGCGCTCGGCGCGGCGCTGGCCGCCTTCGGCGGCGTCGTGGGCGCGGGCTTTCTCGGCGTCTATCCCGGCCTCGACATCGAAATCCTTCCTTACGCCTTCGTGGTCGTGATCGTCGGCGGGCTCGGCTCGCTGCCGGGCGCGATGATCGGCTCGCTGCTGGTCGGCCTGCTCGACAACTTCGGCAAGGCGCTGTTTCCCGAGCTGTCCTACTTCACGCTCTTCGCGCCGATGGCGCTCATCCTGGCGCTCAAGCCGACTGGGCTCTTCGGCCGCGTGTGAGCGCGACGTTGATCGGGACGCGTCCGATCGTCGAAACGTCGAGTCGTCGCGCCATCGTCGCCGGCATCGTGGCGCTTGCGGCCGCGGCGGCCGTCGCGCCGGCGCTGCCCTCCTATCCCCTGACGCTGCTCACGCAGGTGGCGATCATGGCCGTGCTCGCGATGAGCCTCGACATCCTCCTCGGCTACACCGGCCTGGCGTCGCTCGGCCACGCCGCGTACTTCGGCGCGGCCGCGTATGCCGTCGGGATTCTCACAACCGAGCGGCAGGCGGGGTTCCTCACCTGCCTGGTCGCGGGCGTGGTCCTGGCCACGGTGACGGCGGCGCTGTTCGGGCTCATCGCCATCCGCGCGACCGGGACGTACTTCCTGATGATCACGCTGGCCCTCGGCATGGTGGTGTGGGGACTCGCGTTCCGCTGGGTCTCGCTCACCAAAGGCGACAACGGCATCGCCGGCGTCCCACGACCGGAGCTGGGTCTGCCGTGGAGTCTCGCCGCGCCGCTGCCCTTCTTCTACTTCGCCCTCACCGCGGCCGCGCTCGCCTGGGCTGCGCTCGGCATCCTGGCGCGCTCGCCCTTCGGCCTCACGCTCAAAGGCATCCGCGAGAGCGAATCGCGCATGCGCGCGCTCGGCTACGACGTGTGGCTGCACAAGTACCTGGCGTTCGTGATCTCGGGCGGCTTCGCGGGCTTCGCCGGCGTGCTGTGGGCCTGGTACAACGGCTTCGTCAGCCCTGTGGACGTGCAGCTGGTGACGTCCGTCGAAACCCTGTTGATGGTCGCGCTCGGCGGCCCGGGCACTCTGGCCGGACCGGCGCTCGGCGCCGCGGTGATCGTGTTCCTCAAGAACTTCGTCAGCGTCTACACCAAGCGCTGGCTCTTGATCCTCGGCGCCGTCTACATCGGCGTCATTCTCTTTGCGCCGCGCGGCGTGCTCGGCGCGCTCAGGTCGCAGCGCTAGATCCCAAGGAGAACCACTCATGACGCGCATCCGCATCGTTGCCCTGATCGTCGTGCTTGCTTTCGCCACGCCGCTGGCGGCGCCCGTCGGCGCGCCGGCGCAGTCGGCGCCGATCAAGATCGGCTTCCTGGCGCCGCTCACGGGTCCATTCGCCCAGATCGGCAAGGACATGGTCAACGGCAACCAGCTCTACCTCGCGGAGATCGGCGGCCAGGTCGCGGGCCGCAAGATCGAGGTCGTCGTCGAGGACGACGAGGGCAATCCCGCCACCGCGCTGAACAAGTCGCGCAAGCTCGTCGACCAGGACAAGATCGCGATCCTCACCGGCGGCATGCTCGCCAACGTCGGGTACGCGCTGCAGCCTTACATCGACGGCCAGAAGATCCCCGCCACGTTCCCGGTGATCGCCGCCGACGACCTCACCCAGCGCAAGCCCGCCAAGTGGATCGTGCGCACGGGCTGGGCCACCAGTCAGCCGATGCACCCGTTCGCGGAGTGGGTGCTCAAGAACACGAAGTACCGGAAGATCGCCGCCATCGGGATGGACTACGCGTTCGGCTACGAGATCATCGGCGGCTTCCAGCAGGTCTTCGAGGAGGGCGGCGGGCAGATCGTGCAGCGGATCTGGGCGCCGCTCAACACCAACGACTTCGCGCCGTTCCTCGCCCAGCTCCGGCGTGACGCCGACGCCGTGGTCGCGCTGTTCACCGGACGGCTGGCGCTGCAGTTCCTGAAGCAATACGAGGAGGCGGGGCTCAAGGGCAAGCTGCCGCTGCTGGGCGGCGGCACCATCACCGACGAGACCGTCCTGCCGCAGATGGGCGACGAGGCCATCGGCGTCATCACCGCGCTGCACTACTCGCAAGCGCTCGACAACCCGACCAACGCGAAGTTCAACAAGGCGTTCGAGGCGTCGGCGGGCAAGATCGCGTCGTATTACTCGGAGGCCACCTACACCAACGCGCGCTGGATCGTCGAGGCGATCAAGGCCGTGAACGGCAAGGTCGAGGACCGCGACGCCTTCCTCGCCGCGCTGCGTAAGGTCGACCTCAAGGAAACGGCGCGCGGGCCGCTCAAGGTCGACGACTTCGGCAACCCGATCCAGAACATCTATATCCGCAAAGTCGAGCGCGTGGGCGGCAAGCTGCAGAACACGGTCATCGCCACGTACCCGAGCGTCAGCCAGTTCTGGAAGTACAAGCCCGACGAGTACATGAAGCGGCCGCTCTACAGCCGCGACTACCCGCCGTGCAAGTACTGCCAGTGAGCCGCCTCTGAGCGAGCCGCTCGCGCTCCGCCTCGAGCGTGTCTCCAAGGCGTTCGGCGGGCTTCGCGCCGTGGACGGCGTGGAACTGGCCGTACGGTCCGGCGAGCGGCGCGCGCTCATCGGGCCCAACGGCGCGGGCAAGACCACGCTGTTCAATCTGGTCGCGGGCGCGCTGCCGGTGACGGCGGGACGCATCGAGCTGTTCGGCCGCGACGTCACGCGCATGCCCTCGCATCGGCGCGCCGCGCTCGGCCTCACACGCACGTTCCAGGTCTCCAACCTCTTCCCGACCCTCACCGTGCTCGACAACTGCCTGCTCGCCGTGCAGGCGCTGAGCGCGACCAAGTTCGCGATGCACCGGCCGCTGGCGCGCGACGCGGCACTTCGCGCGCGCGCCGAGGAGACTCTGGCCGCCGTCGGCCTCGCCGAGCGCGCGCCGACCATCGTCCGCAACCTCTCGCACGGCGAGCAGCGCCAGCTCGAGATCGGCCTGGCGCTGGCGGGCCGGCCGCGCGTGCTGCTGCTCGACGAGCCGACGGCCGGCCTGTCACCCGCGGAATCCACGGCAATGGCGCGACTGCTCGCCAAGCTCGATCCGGCGATCACGGTGCTGATCATCGAGCACGACATGGACATCGCGCTCGAGATCGCGCGTCACGTCACCGTGCTGCACTACGGCCGCGTGATCGCCGACGGCACGCGCGACGCCGTGCGCGCCGACCCCACGGTGCGCGAGATCTATCTCGGTGCTTGAGCTGGCCGACCTTCACACGTACTACGGCGAGAGTCACGTCCTGCAGGGCGTCTCGCTCGCCGTCGGACGCGGCGAGGTCGTCGCCATTCTCGGGCGCAACGGCGCGGGCAAGACGACGCTCATCCGCTCGGTGATCGGCTTCACGCCGCCCCGCCGCGGCGCCGTGCGGTTCAAGGACGCCGACATCACGCGCTGGCCTCCCTACCGCGCCGTCGAGCGCGGCATGGGGCTGGTGCCGCAGGGGCGCCGCGTCTTTCCGTCGCTCACGGTCGTCGAGAATCTCGCGGTGGCCCGGCGCGACGGCGGGCGCTTCACACTGCCCCGCGTGCTCGAGCTCTTTCCGCGGCTGGCCGAGCGCGCGAAGAGCCGCGCGGGCCGGCTGTCGGGTGGCGAGCAGCAGATGCTCGCGATCGGCCGCGCGTTGATGACGAATCCGGATCTGCTGCTGATGGACGAGCCGACCGAGGGACTGGCGCCGCTGATCGTGCGCGAAGTCGGACGGATCGTCGCCAACCTCAAGCGCGAGGGCCTCTCGATCCTGCTCGTCGAGCAGAACCTGCCGCTCGCGCTCTCCGTCGCCGACACGGTGCACGTGCTCTCGCGCGGTCAGATCGTTCACAGCGGCGCGCCGGCGGCCCTCATGGCGAATGAGGACGTGAAATCGCGGTATCTTGGGGTATGACCCGGCTCCGCTTCGGCACGTTTTTCTTCTTCCAGGCCGCGCCCGGACAGCGTCACGAAGACATCATTCGCAACGAGCTCACGCAGGTGGAGTGGTCGGAGGAGCTCGGCTTCGACGAGGTGTGGTTCACCGAGCACCACTTCATCGACTATGGGTTGTCGGTCGACCCGGCCACGCTGGCGTCGGCGGCCGCGTCACGCACGCGGCGAGTGCGCCTCGGTCTCGCGGCCGCCATCCTGCCGTTCCATCATCCGCTGCGGCTGGCCGAGCAGATGGCGCTCGTGGACATCATCTCCGACGGCCGCGTCGACGTCGGTGTGGGTCGCGGCAACCGTCCCGCGGAGTTCGCCGGCTATCGCGTGCCACAGCAGGAAAGTCGCGAGCGCTTCGACGAGACGGTGGACGTCATGCAGCGCGCGTGGACCCACGAGCGCTTCTCCTACCACGGCCGCTTCTTTTCCTTCGACGACGTGCGCGTCATCCCGAAGCCCATTCAGCGTCCGCACCCGCCGCTCTACCAGGTGTGCGTGACGAAAGACGGGATCGAGAACACCGCGCTGCGCGGCTGGCCGATGCTCAACTCCGTGCTCTTCGGCCCCGTGGATCAGCTCGTCACCAATCGCGACACGTACGTGAACACGCTCGAAAAGGCCGGCCGCAGACCCGACGAGATCACCGCGCTGCTGGGGCGCTGGGGCGTGTCGCGGCAGATCTACGTGGCGGACACCGACGCGCGCGCGCTCGACGAGGCCAGGGCGGCGGAGGTCTGGTACCAGGAATCGTTCCGCCGCTTCGTGATCCCCGAGCGGATCGAGGATGCGCATCCCACGCTGCAGCCGGCCTTCCGCGCGATGGCCGAGCGCCTGGGCAAGGTGACGTGGGAAGGCCTCGTCGCCGAGACGCTCGCGTTCGGGTCGCCGGACACGGTGGCGCGCCACATCGAGTACATGCGCTCGATCGGCGTGGGCCAGGTGCTGTGCTGGATGAACTTCGGCGGCCTGCCGCAGGACAAGATCCGCCGGTCGATGGAGCTGTTCGCCCGCGAAGTGATGCCGCGCTTTCTATAGACATGGGGGCCCCGATATGGCCCCCATACCCCCCACGCTCGGGGCGCCCCGGCGCAGCCGTGGCACCCCTCGATCGCACTGCCAATACACATGGGGCCTCGATATGGCCCCCATATCCCCCACGCTCGGGGCGCCCCGGCGCAGCCGTCGCACCCCTCGATATACTCGGGAGACCGCTTATGATCCGCGCCGCCGCCGTCCTCGCTCTGGTCGTGCTGATGCTCGCGGCTCCGGCCGCCGGGGCCGACTCGATCCGCGTCGGCTATCTCGGGCCGCTCACCGGCATCTTCGCCGCGGCCGGCAAGGACATGCTCGACGGGCTCCGGATGGCCTTCGAGCAGGTCAACTACGAGGTGGCCGGGCGCAAGCTCGAGCTGATCGAGGAGGACGACGAAGGCAACCCCGCCACCGCGCAAGCGAAGTACCGCAAGCTCGTCGCGCAGGATCGCATCCACGTGCTGGACGGTGTGCTGCTCAGCAACATCGGCTACGCGCTGGTACCGAACATCGAGCGCGACCACCTGCCCTCGCTCTTCCTGACGACGCCCGACGACCTCACCAAGCGCCGGATCGCGAAATACCTCATGCGCTCCAACTTCGCCGCCAGCCAGCCGATGCACGTGCTCGGCGACTACGCCGCGAAGACGCTCAAGTACAAGCGGGTGGCGGCCATCGCCATGGACAACAACTTCGGTCACGAGGGTATCGGCGGCTTCCAGCGCGTGTTCGAGGACGCCGGCGGCCGCATCGTGCAGAAGACCTGGGTGCCGCTGAACGCCATGGACTTCGCGCCCTACCTCACGCAGGTGCCGCGCGACGTCGACGCCGTCGTGCAGGTCTTCGTGGCGGGTCAGGCCGTGCGCTTCGCCAAGCAATACGGCGAGAGCGCGCTCGGCGGCAAGGTGCCGCTGATCGGCACCGGCGTCTTCAGCGACCAATCCGCGCTGCAAGGCATGGGCGACGAGGTGATCGGCCACGTCGGCACGATGATCTGGGCCCCGACGCTCGACAACCCGGCCAACCGCGCGTTCATGAAGATCGCCGAGGCGAAGCTCAAGCGCACGCCGTCGTACTTCCACGCCGTCATGTACTCGTCGGGGCGCTGGATCATCGAGGCCGCGAAGGCGCTCGGCGGCAACGTCGAAGACCGCGAGCGCTTTCTGACCGCGCTGCGGCGCGCGAGCGAGACGACCGACGACCCGCGCGGGCCGATCAAGCTCGACGAGTACGGCAACCCGACGGAGAACGTCTACATCGTGCGCGTGGAGAAGGTGGCCGGGCGCCTGCAGAACACCGTCATCCACACCTATCCGATGGTGTCGCAGTTCTGGACGTACAAGCCGGACGAGTTTCTGAAGTCGCCGGCGTACGATCGCGCCTACCCGCCGCTCAAGCCGTGACGTGAGCGCGCCGCGCTTCGGCTTCTTCTTCTGGCCGTGGTCGCCCGAGTACACGCTGCGCATGGCCGAGTTGGCCGAGCGCGACGGCTGGGATCTGCTCGGCATCGCCGACACGCCGGGCAACGCCATGGACGTGTGGGTGGCCCTGACGCTCGCCGCCGCGCGGACAACGCGCGTGGCCCTCGCCGCCTGCGTCACCAACCTCGCCACGCGCCACCCGGCGATCACGGCGGGCGCCGCCGCCTCCGTCGACGCCGTCGCTGGCGGCCGCCTGCTGCTCGGTCTCGGCCGCGGCCACAGCGGCGTGGCGAACCTCGGCGCGCCGGCCTCCGCCGGAGCGGCATTCCGCGACGGCCTGGTTTTCACGCGCGCGCTGCTCGCCGGTGAGCGCGCCTCGCTGAACGGCGGCCCCGCGGTGCAGCTTCCCGCGGGGCGCCGCCGCGTGCCCGTCTATGCCGCCGCGTCCGGGCCGGACGCGCTGCGCACCGCGGGCGCCGTCGCCGACGGGGTCTTCGTGAACTACGGCCTGCAGTCCGAGCACGTGGCTCACGCCACGACGGCGCTCGGCCAGGGCGCCAGACAGACCGGCCGCGCGGCGACCGACATCGACCGCTGGTGGATCGCATGCCTCGACTGCGCGGCCACGCGCGAGGCCGCGCAGGCGAGGCTCGGCAACATCCTCGGCTTCGTCGCCGCCTACATTCTCGGCCCCGCACCCGCCGCGCGCGGGGTGCCGCCGGATCTGGTGCCGGCCGTGCACGAGCTGCGTGCGACATACACGACGCGCCGCGCGGACATGGACGCGGCCCTCGTGCGTCGTCTGGGACTCTTCGATTACTTGCGCGGACGGCTCGCGATCGCCGGAACACCGGACGACTGCGTGGAACAGGCCCGCGCGGCGCTCGCCGCGGGCGCGACGCAGCTCATGTTCACCGTCAGCCTGGCCAGCGATCCCGTGCAGACGGTCGAGCTCTTCGGCGCCAAGGTGCTGCCGGCGTTGCGCGCCCGATGATCGTCGACCTGCACGCCCATCTCTACCCGCGCCCGTTCATGCAGGCGCTCGCGACGAGCGGGCCGGCCCACGGCGTGCGCCTCACCGGCGACGCGCCGCCGGTACTGTGCTTCGAAGGCATCGACTTCTGGCGCTACACGCAGAGCTTCTGGGACGTGGAGGGACGGCTCAAGCAGATGGACGCCGCCGGCGTGGACGTGCAGGTGCTCTCGCTCGGCCCGCCGATGATCTACTGGGCGCCACCCGAGCTCGGCGCCATCCTGAGCCGCGTCTACAACGACGAGATCGCGAAGGTGACCGCGGCGCATCGCGACCGCCTGGTCGGCTTCGCCGCCGTGCCGCTTCAGGACCCGATGCGGGCGGTGGTTGAGCTCGAGCGCGCGGTCGGCCTCGGGCTGCGCGGCGTCGCCATCGGCTCGAACGTGCACGGGCGGCAGCTCGACCATCCCGACCTGCTGCCGTTCTACGAACGAGTGCAGGCGCTCGACCTGCCGATTTTCATCCACCCGATCAATCCGGCCGGCCACCCGGACATCCACGACTACCGGCTCGATCTCGTCGTCGGCTTCCCCGCCGATACGACCATCGCTGCCGTGCGCCTGGTCTACGCCGGCGTGCTGGAGCGATTTCCGCGGCTGCGCATCTGTCTCGCCCACCTCGGTGGCACGCTGCCGTTCTTGCGCGAGCGCATCGCCATCGGCTATCGCGTGGGCCGCCAGCATTTTGGCGCGACGATTCCGATCGCGCAGAGTCCCGAGCGCTATCTCGAGCGGTTCTGGCTCGACTCCGTGTCGTACTACGAGCCGGCGCTCGCCGCCGGCATCGCCTGCGTGGGCGTCGAGCACATCGTCATGGGCAGCGATGCGCCGTTCGCCATCGGCGATCTCGCGCGCTCGGTCGAATCGATCCGCGGGCTGACGATGCTGCCGGCTCGCGATCGCGCACGCATCCTCGGCCCGAACGCGCTGGCGTTTCTCACCGGCCGCGCCGAATGACGGGCGCGATGCTCGGCCTAGCGGCCGAGCCCGGCAGGAGATGCAGAGACGGGAGGAGAATCCGGATAGTTGGCGATCTTCGCCGCCGCCCGGGACGACTCGATTTCGAGCACCGCCAGGGCAAGCACGAACAACCCGAGAGCTGTGGCATACAAAACTCGCATGCTGTTTCGACGCGCCCATGTCGCCGATAGATTCCGCGCGGATGCACGAAATTACAGAATCCACCCCCGTGTCCCCGTCGTCCCAATGGCGAAGGGAGACCGACGATGACAGCGAAGCGGATCCTGGTGCCTCTGGGCGATGAGCATGCCGAAGACATCGTGCCGTTCGTGGCGGCAGTCGCGCGTGACGGTGGAGCGACGGTACGGCTGCTCCGCGTCTATCCGGTACCCGAACGGCGCGAGGGCCAGCATGGCCGCACCGTCGAGTACGTCGATCAGGCCATGAGCCGCCTGACCGGCGAAGCCCATGACGAGCTGGCGCGCGATGAAGCACAGCTGGCGGGCGTGCCGGTCGAGATCGCCGTGCGCTTCGGAGACCATGCTGCGGAGATCGCGCTCGAGGCCGAGGCGTTCGGCGCGGACGTCATCGCGCTCAGCGAGCCCGCACGTGGCCGCCTGCGTCGCATGCTCGCTCCCGGGCTCGCCGAGCGAATCGCGCGCCAGACGAGCGTCCCGACGCTCGTCTTCACGAAGACCGCCGCCTAGCGCCGCTCCAGGGCGGTCACCACGACGGCGAGATCCTCACCGCCGTGACCCGCCGCCAGCGCCGCCGCGTACAGCCGCTCGGCGGCGTCCGTCAGCGGAATGGACGCCCCGAGCGCGCCGGCGGCCTCTCGGATCAGGTGCAGATCCTTCATGAACAGGTCCAGCTTCATCTGAGGCGGAAACTCACGCTTCACGATGAGCGGCCCGCGGACGTCGAGCATCCGCGACGTCGCCGCGCTCGAGCCGAGCAGCTCCAGCGCCTGCGGCACGTCGAGGCCCGCGCGCTCGACCATCGTCAGCGCCTCCGCGGCGGCCGCGCTGTGCACCGCCACCAGGAGATTTGCGACGAGCTTGAGCACCATGGCCTGGCCGGCCGCGCCGACGTGGACGGCGCGCGGCAGAATCGCCTCGAGCAGCGGGCGCCAGCGCTCATACACGGCACGATCGCCGCCGACGAAGATGATGCCGTCGCCACGCGCGACCATGCCGCTGGTGCCGCTGATCGGACAGTCGAGGAAGGCGACGCCCCGCCCGGCGCACTCGCGCGCCAGCCGCTCGGTGAGCGTGGGAGAGATCGTGCTCATCTGCACCACCGTCCGCCCGCGCGCGGTCGACGCCAATCCGTGTGGCCCGAGCACGACGTCCTCGACGGCAGCCAGCGACGGCAGCACGAGGCAGATCGGATCCGCGGCCGCCGCCACCGCCGTCGCCGATGGGGCCGCGCGCCCGCCGATCGCCTCCAGCGCGCGCTGCCGATCGGCGATGACGTCGTGGCCAAGCACGTCGTGGCCGGCCGCGCGCAGCCGTCCAGCCACGGCGGAGCCGAGCAGTCCAAGCCCGACGATGCCAATCGGCGCCATGCCGCTCAGCAGGCCTTACACGGCGGATAGTCGCGTGAGTAGGCGGGCGCCTTCAGGAAGTCCTCCACCTTGTACGTCCAGAACTGCGAGACGGCCGGAAAGGTGTGGACGACGGTGTTCTGCAGCCGTCCGTTCACCTTCTCGACGCGACGCACGTACACGTTCTGCACCGGGTTGCCAAAGTCGTCGAACCTCATCGGCCCGCGCGGCGCATCGGAGAGATCGACGCGGCGGAGCGCGGCCAGGAACTTGTCGACGTTCTCGATGTCGCCACCTGTCGCTTCGAGCGCGGCCTTGAGGGCGATGCCGGCGACGTAGGTACCCTCCGAGTAGTAGGACGGGACCTGCTTGAACTTCGCCTCGTAGGCGGCGGCGAACTTGCGGTTGGCCGGTGTCGTGAGCGCCGCGGAGTAGTGCAGCGCGGTGACCACGCCGAGCACCTCATCGCCCTGCACGCGCAGCACGTGCTCGTCGGTGAAGGTGCCGCCGCCGATCAGCGGCAGCTTCTCCTTGAGCCCGGCCTCCGCGAATTGCTTGCCGAAGCGCAGCGCGTCGGCGCCCGAAAACACCGCGTAGATCGCGTCGACGTCGCGCCGAAGCTGCGAGAGGTACGGCGCGAAGTCCGCCGTGCCGAGCGGCGGCCAGAGCTTCTGCACGACCTGGCCGCCGGCCTCCTCGAACGAGCGCTGGAACCCCGCCGCGACCTCCCAGCCGAAGGCGAAGTCGTAACCGATCATGGCGATCTTCTTGTACTTGAGGTTGTCGACCACCCATTTGCCGAACGGGTGCGACGGCTGGCTCGACGTCCAGCCCGTGCGCACGAGATAGGGATTGCGCTTGCGCTGCGTGAGATCGTCGGCGGACACGATCGGATAGATCGCCGGCACTTTCTTGGACTCGATGTACGGCGAGACCGCGTACCCGACCGCGGCGCTCAATGGTCCGGTGATCAGCTGGACGCCCTGGCCTTCCACGAGGCCGCGCGCCTTGGTGATTCCGGTGGCCGGCTTGCCCTCGTCGTCCTCGACGATGAACTTGATCTCGCGCCCGGCGAGCCGGTATTGATGCTCCTCGAAGAGCAGCTCGAAGCCGTTGATCATGTCCTTGCCGTTCGCGGCCAGCGGGCCCGTCTGCGGCACCAGCATCCCGATCTTGATCGGGCCCTTCTGAGCCCACGACGGCGCCGTGGCGGCCACGCCGGCGACGGCGACCGCCACGACCACGATTGCCAGCAGCCTGCGCATGTCGGTCTCCTTACTTAGGCGCGCCTCGGACGACGGGGCGCCAGCCCCGCGAGATCCGATGGCTGCACTACTCTCGTATCCTAGGCGCGAGCGCCTCGAGAATGTCGGCGTTGGTCAGCGGCCAGCCAAGCGCCGCCGTGACCAGTCGCAACGCGAAGCGATGCATGTCCTCGCCGTCCATCGAGTCGACCGCCTCGGACGCCACCACCACGCGGAAGTCGCGGTTGGTGGCCTCGAAGGCGGCGCACAGCACGCACGTCGTCGTGTTGATTCCCGCCAGGATGACGGTGTCGGCGCCGAGCCGGCGGCGCAGGACGAACTCGAGGTCGGTCGGGGTGAACACGCTGTAGCGTTTCTTGCTCCGTACGACGACGTCGCGCGGATCGTGAAGCTCGGGGATGATCTCGGTGCCTGGCGCACCCGCCAGGTTGTGATCGAGGATGCCGTGGCGCGCCTTCGTCGCGTCGTCGTGGGCCGCCTTCCAGAACGGGTTGGCGGCGATCTCCGCGGCATCGCGGTATTCGGTCACGACGTGGATGATCGGCACGCCGCGCGCGCGCAGATCGGCGAAGAGCGAGGCCGCGCGCTTGATCAGCGGCGCGCAGCGGGCCGCCGGGAGCGGCAGCGTCGCGATGGCCGGGTCGAGATGGCCGCGATGCATGTCGACCGCGACGACGGCCGTGCGCGCGGCATCGAGCTGAATCATCGAGCGAGACTCATAGCACGGCCCCCAGTCAGAATGCTAGCCTAGGGCGCCATGACCTTCGACTTCGACCGAGTCATCGATCGCCGCGCGTCCGATTCCAACAAGTGGCGCAAGTTTCCCGCCGACGTCCTGCCGCTGTGGGTTGCGGACATGGATTTCCCGTCGCCGCCCGCGGTCGTGCAGGCGCTACGGGCGCGCGTCGACCACGGGTTCTTCGGTTACCTGATGGAGCGACCGGAATTGCACGAGGTCGTGGCCGAGCGTGTGGCCAAACGCTACGGCTGGAGCGTTAGTCCCGACGCGGTCATGCCGCTGCCGGGCGTGATCGCCGGCTTCAACCTCGCCCTGCGCGCGCTCACCGCGCCCGGCGACGGGCTGCTCGTGCAGACGCCCGTGTATCCGCCGATCCTCCGGGCCGCCGGCAATCACGGCCTCACGCGCGACGAGCATGCGCTGACGCGCGAGCGCGGCGGCCGCTACCGCGTGGACCTCGACACGTTCGCGCGCGCCGTCGGCCCGCGCACCCGCGCGTTCCTCTTGTGCAATCCGCACAATCCCGTCGGGCGCGTCTTCGAGCGCGCCGAGCTCGAGGGCATGGCGGCCGTGTGCACGCGGCGCGATCTGTGGATCGTGGCCGACGAGATCCACGGCGAGCTGCTGCTCGACGGACGCCGGCACGTGCCGATCGCGACGTTGTCGCCGGAGATCGAAGCCCGCACCATCACGTTCATGGCGCCGAGCAAGACGTTCAATCTGCCGGGGCTGAAGTGCGCGGTCGCCGTCGTACCCAACGCGACCCTTCGCGACCGTCTCACCGCTGCCGTCGCGGACCTCGTGCCCAAGATCAACGTTCTCGGTCACGCCGCCGCCGTCGCGGCCTACCGCGAGGGCGACGCGTGGCTGCAGGCGCTGCTCGCGTATCTGGAAGGCAACCGAGACTTCCTCACCAGGGAAGTGCCCAGGCGCCTGCCCGGCGTCACGCTCGCGTCGCCGGAAGCGACCTATCTCGCCTGGCTCGACTGTCGCGCGCTCCGCATCCCGGGCGGCGATCCGTACACGTTCTTCCTCGAGCGCGCCAAGGTCGCGCTGAACGACGGTCGCCTCTTCGGCGCCGGCGGCGAGGGTTTCATCCGCCTGAACTTCGGCTGCCCGCGCGCGCTGCTCGCCGAGGGTCTCGAGCGCATGGCGAAGGCACTGGCCGCGTGAGCGGCGGGAGACACGCATGAAGCGCTACGTCGACCTCTCGGTGACCGTGAGCGATGCCACCATGAGCCCGCCATCGACCAACATGAAGCTCGAGGTGACGCCGCACCGGCGCGGCCCGGGCTTCTGGCAGGTGTCGAGCGTGCACCAGAGCCTGCACACCGGCGCCCACATCGACTCGCCGCTGCACGTGTTCAAGGACGGCATCAGCACCGCGGAGATCGCGCTCGATCAGGTCATGGGCGAGGCGCTCGTCGTCGACCTCTCGTTCGCCGGCCCGAACCACGAGGTCACCATCGACGATCTCAAGCGCGGCGGCGCCGACGACGTCAGGCAGGGTGACATCATCCTGCTGCGCACCGACTGGACGGACAAGATGTACGGCAAGTGGCCCGACTACTTCACGCAGTCGCCGTTCTGTCCGCCGGCCACCGCCGAGTGGCTCGTGGCCAAGGGCGCCAAGAACATCGGCTTCGATTTCTTCGAGGAGTACTGTGCGCGGCTGCCCGATTTCTCCTCCGAGGATTTCCCGATGCATCGGGTGATCCTCGGCGCCGGCGTCGTCATCATGGAGGGCCTCACCAACCTCGGCGCGCTGCCAAGGCGCCGCGTGAACTTCGCCGCGCCGTTCTACAAGATCGCGGGCACCGAAGGCGCGCCGGCGCGGTTCTTCGCCACGCTCGACTGACGGGCGGCACCCGCTTCTGAGAGGCACGGAGGGCGCATGGACGCGCTGGCGCTGAGGTCGGTGATGGCCGCGATCGTCTACTCGGTGCTGGGGCTCGTCGTCTTCGGCGTGGCGTTCGTCGTCATCGACGCCCTCACGCCGTATCATCTGTGGCGCCAGCTCGTCGAAGAGAAGAACGTCGCGCTCGCGATCGTCGTCGCCTCGATGGCGCTGAGCATCGCGATCATCGTCGCCGCCGCCATTCTCTGAGCGGATGAAGCGCAGTCGGGTCGTCGACATCCCGCTCGTCGTGCGCGTGGCGGCCACCGCGATCCTGCTGGGGTGCGGCTCCGACCATCGGCTCGAGGCGCAGCGCTGCGTCACCCTCGACTGGGAGGTGGTTCCCGACGCCAACTGCGAGGCTCAGCCCTCCACGCCGGGACGCGCGCCGGTCGGGACCTCGTACTTCTGGTACTACGGTGGCCGCGGCACCGGCATCGGCGAGCGAGCGGGCGGCGGCAGCACCGTTCCGCCCTCCGGGGGCGCCGTCACGCGCCCCAACAGCGGCGGCATCACGGTGGCCGCGCCCGGCGGCGTGTCGACGCGGGGCGGTTTCGGCTCGACCGGCGGCGGCGCGAGCCTGGGAGGCTAAGCATCGACCGCGTCGTGATCGCCCCGCGCCCCGACTGGCAGGCCAAGGCCGAGGCGGTCGGAATGATCTTCCATCACACCGCGGGCGAGGTGTACTGGAACGAGTCGGCGTATTACCGTCTCACGTCGGCCGACGTCGCGCTCATCGAGGCGGCCACCAATGAGCTGTGGGCCCGCGCGCTCGACGCCGTCGAGCACGTCATCAGCAGAAAGCGCTACGCGGAGCTCGGCATTCCCGAGGCGGCCATCCCGCTGATCGAGACGTCGTGGAACGACGACCACCCGTCCATCTATGGCCGGTTCGACCTGGGCTACCGCACCGGCGAGCCGCCGAAGCTCTTCGAGTTCAACGCCGACACGCCCACGATGCTGCTGGAAGCCGCCGTCGTGCAGTGGAAGTGGAAGGAAGAGGCGCGGCCCGCGGCCGATCAGTTCAACTCCATCCACGAGCGGCTCGTCGAGAAGTGGCGGTCGCTGCGCGACCTCTTGCGCGAGCCGATCTACTTCGCCCACAGCGAGAACGTCGAAGACCTGATGACGACGACGTACCTGCGCGACACGGCGGAGCAGGCCGGCTACCAGACGATCGGCCTGCACGTGAGCGACATCGGCTGGCACCACATCCGCGGCTTCACCGATCTCGACGAGCGGCCGATCCTGAACATCTTCAAGCTCTATCCCTGGGAGTGGATGTTGCGCGAGGCGTTCGCGCGGCATCTGAGCCCGGGGCTGCCGTACTGGATCGAGCCGGCGTGGCGCATGATCCTGTCGAACAAATCCATCCTGCCGATCCTGTGGGAGCTGTTTCCCGATCACCCGAACCTGCTGCCGGCCTTCCGCGACCGGGACCGGTTGAGCGAATGGGTGGCCAAGCCGCGCTTCGGGCGCGAAGGTCAGAACGTGGAAATCCACGCCGGGGCCGCCACCGAGCGGCAGCCCGGCGACTACGCCGGCGAGGGTTTCGTGTACCAGCGATACTTCGAGCTGCCCGTGTATGATGGCCGTCGCGCGATCGTCGGGAGCTGGGTGGTGGATCAGGAATCGGCCGGCGTCGGCATCCGCGAGAGCGAGGGCCTCATCACGACAAACGAGTCGCCGTTCGTGCCGCACGTCATCGAGGACCGGTGAGCGCGATGTCCGGACAGAGCCTGCGCGACTTCGTCGCCGCCTACGAGCGCGCGTTTCCCGGCGAGGTCGTGCGTATCACCGAGCCGGTCACGCTCGAGTACGACGTGATGGCGCTGGTGCTCGAGTACGAGCGGCGCCGGCGATGGCCGATCTTGATGTTCGAGCAGGTCGCGGGCGCGGACATGCCGATCGTCGCCAACGTGGTGGCGAGCCGCCGCGCGCTCGCCTGGGCGCTCGGCGTGCCCGAGGCGCGACTCGCGCTCGAGTACGCGCGGCGGATCAAGGACACGATCAAGCCGAACGTGGTCGCGAGCGTGCCATTCCGTGAGCGGGTGCTCACCGGCGCCGACGTCGATCTGCGCCGGCTGCCGATCCCGACCTATTTCCCGGGCGATGCCGGCCGGTATCTCACCGCCGGCATGCTGGTCGCGCGTGATCCCGAGACGGGCGTGGAGACGGAGGGGTACCACCGGTTTCAGCTCAGGGGCGCCAATCGCATGGGCGTCAGTCTGCACTCCCGCCGCCGCATGTTCGAGTATCAGCGCCGGGCCGAGGCGCGCGGCGAGTCGTTGCCGTGCGCGATCGCACTCGGCCTGCATCCGCTCGTCTCGATGGGCTCCCTCGCCTATCCGCCGGCCGACGTCGGCAAGTTCGAGGTCGTCGGTGGCCTGTTCGGGGAGCCGCTCGACGTGGCGCCGTGCGCGACGATCGATCTGATGGTGCCGGCGACCGCCGAGATCGTGATCGAGGGCGAGATCCTGCCCGGCGTGCGCGAGCCCGAAGGCCCGTTCGGCGAGTTCACCGGCTATTTCTCCCGCCGCTCGACCGAGCACGTGTTCGAGGCCAAGGCGATCTGCATGCGGAGCCGTCCGTGGTTTCAATCGATCGGCTCGGGGCGGGCGGGCGACCACATCACCACGCTTGGCCTCGTGCGCGAGGCCGAGATCTGGAACGCGCTGCAGCGCGTGATCCCCAACGTCACCGGCGTGCACGTGCCGCTGTCGGGCACGTCGTCGTTCAGTGCCTACGTCGCGATCAAGCAAGGACGACCGGGCGAGGCCAAGCATGTCATCCCGATCGTGCTCGGCGTCGATCACTATCTCAAGCTGGTCATCGTGGTCGACGACGACATCGACGTCTTCGACGAGTCGGACGTGATGTGGGCGGTGGCCACGCGCGCACAAGCCGATCGCGACCTCGTCGTCATCGGCGGCAGCCTCGGCGCGATGCTCGACCCGAGCGCGGACGATCGCGGCGTGACGGCCAAGCTCGGCATCGACGCGACGCGCCCCTTCGGCCAGCCGTTCGGGGAGAAGCTGGTGATGGACCCGGCGAAGATGGCGTGGGCGCGCGCGCTCGTTGACCGCCTCGCCGGTTAGCGCCCGCGCCCAACGCCGCTCAGCCCTTCCGATACTTGTCGTCCTGGACGTTCGCAATCTGGCCCACTCTGCCCTCACGGGCGAGCAGCTCGGGCGCGATCGCGTAGTAGCCGGCCTTGGCGAAGCGCCGCATCGAGTCGCGAATGTACTCGTGAACACTCCAGATCTCCGAGACACCAGCACGATCGGATGGCGGCTGCCGCTGGCCGGCCGTGCCTCGTAGACGGGCACGTCGAAGCCCGAGACCGAAATCTTGTGGTCGCCGACGGAGCGCGCGCGTGGCGCGCGAACCTCTGCGTCGTGCAAACCCCTGGATTACCGTGCGAAGAAGACGCGATTTGGCTCCCGACGCGCCCGCGGCCGAGTGATACTATGGCAACAGCGCTGGTTCGGCGCGGGTTTGCGAGGCTCGAGGAGGCAGGATGGATCTCCTGGAAACCAAGAGCCGCATCGCTGAAGCGCTGGTCGAGTCGATCTTTCGGCGCGCTCGCTTCGACCTTGCGCCGTTCCGACGCGAACAGTCGTCGCCCCTTCGCTTCGGCCGCGAGGATTTCTCCCCCGATTTCCGTATCTCGCAGCGCACGGACGACGGGGAGGACCACGAGTATCTCGTCGGGGTGAAGTACCGGCCATCGGCGGAGCAATTCATCTCGGTCGAAAATCAGCGCGGCGACCGTTCGCTCTTCCACATCATGCGCCGCCACTGGCCGCTGCTCTATTTCATCCTCGTCACGGAGCGACCCGAGGCCAAACGCTCGTGCTTTCAGGTGCTGCCGTTCGAGGGCGTCCGCGTGGGCGAGCCCTTCCGCACGCTGGACCTGATCGAGATGAAAGAGTTCGGACTGTTCCAGCACAACGTCGATGACCACGAGGCGCTGGCCCGCCGCATCTTCGGCTCGCTGAACGCCTAGCGCGCTCGCTGAACGCCAAGCGTCCGCGCTCAGGCGCCCGCTTCTGCGAGCAGGCGTTCGTATTCTCGGTGCACGGCGGGATCGAACGCGACCAGGACGACACGCCTCGGGAGAGCCGACTCCGCCAGCGCGCGGCGGATCTCGCCGAGCGCGATGCGGCACGCGCGCGGAATCGGAAACCCGTACACGCCGCACGAGATGGCCGGCATCGCAATGGTCTCGAATGCCCGCTCGGCCGCCAGCGCCAGCGCCTTGCGGTAGCACGACGTCAGCAGCGCGTCCTCGTCGTGCCCGCCGCCGCGCCACACCGGGCCCACGGCATGAATGATCCAGCGCGCGGGCAGATGGTGGCCGCGCGTCAGTCGCACGTCGCCGGTCGGGCAGCCGCCGAGCCGGCGGCATTCCTCGAGCAGTCCGGGGCCCGCAGCGCGATGGATGGCGCCATCCACGCCGCCGCCGCCGAGCAGGCTCGAGTTCGCGGCGTTGACGATCGCGTCGACGTCGAGCGCGGTGATGTCGTCGCGCACGAGGCGCACGCGCGGCGACGACGTCACGCGGCCAGGCTCCGGATGACGAGCCAGAGGCCCAGCGCGCCGAGGAGCGCGAGCACGGCGCGATTGAACGCACGCTGGTCGAGGCGATCCTGGATCCACAGACCCGCGACGAACCCGGCGAGCGCGATACCGGTCAGCGCCAGCGAGCTGGCCGCCAGCGCGCGCGTGAGCATGCCGTACCATGCAACGGCGCCGATCTGCACGACCTTGTAGATCAGAAACGTGAAGGCGGTCGAGGCCAGGAAGTCGGCCTTCGACATGCCGAGCGCGAAGAAGTACATCGCCAGCGGCGTGCCCGGCACGTTCGTGATGCCGCCGACCACTCCGGCCACGAATCCCGCCACCGGCCCCGCCCACGGCTCCCACGCCGCCGGCAGCCGCGGCGAGAACCGCGTGGCGTTCAGCGCGACGAACGCGATGACGAACGCGCCGAGGAGCAGCAGCACCGCGCGCGTCGGCAGCTCGACGAGAATCCGCGTCCCCAGAATCGTGCCGATCCCCCCGGCGACGAGGAGCGGCGCCAGCCGGCGAATCGTCGCCGTCGGCGCGCCCCGGCGCGCGAACTGGATGCCGTCCATCACGATGTTTGGCAGGATCAGCAGCACGACCGCCGTCTTCACGTCGACGGCGAGGCTCAATAGCGGCGTCGCGAGTGTCGGAAAGCCGAGACCGGCGGTGCCCTTCACCGTCCCCGCCACGAAGACGGCGAGCAGCGACCAGAGCGGAGCCATGACGCTCGATTATGCCCGCGATGACGGCGCGGTGTCGTGCCGTGCTTGACACCTCGCGCGCTTGCCCGGATTCTTGGCCTCCATGCGACCTCTGGTGCACGCCCGCACGGCATGAAGCCACTCATCGCGTTCGATCTGTGGCGCTGGATCGAGGAGCATCGTCACGCCTTCGAGCCGCCGGTCGGCAACAAGGTCATCTGGGAGGACTCCCAGTTCACCGCGATGATCATCCGAGGGCCAAACGCGCGGCGCGACTTCCACGTGGACCCGTCGGACGAGATCTTCTACATGCTCAAAGGCGACATGGTCCTCGAGTACATCGACGACGGCCGGCGCCACAGTCGGGTCATCCGCGAAGGAGGCCTCCTGCTCGTGCCGGCCTTCACGCCGCACGCGCCGCACCGCCCGGCCAATACGTGGGGTCTCGTCGTCGAGGTCAAGCGCGTGCCGGGGCAAACGGAGGCGCTGCGGTGGTTCTGCGAGCAGTGTGATGCGCCGCTGCACGAGGTGACGATGCACGTCGGCGACATCGAGAAGGACCTCAAGGCCGCGATCGAGCGGTTCGACGCGAGCGTCGAGCTGCGCACGTGCGCGCGCTGCGGTCACGTGCAGCCGGACAAACCCCCAATCCCTCAGAAGCCGGATTGAGCATGCCGAGCGAGCTCGCGGGCAAGGCGTTGACCGTGCTGGGCGCCGTCGACGGCGCCGCGCTCGGCGTCACACTGCCGCACGAGCATCTCCTCATCGATTTCGCGGTGATGTTCAAAGAGCCGACGGCGGCCAGCGACAAGGGGCTCGCCTACCAACCCGTCGGCCTATCGAACGTCGGCTGGGTGCGACAGCACTTCAATTCGAACCTCGACAACCTCCGACTGCTCGACGAGCAGACGGCACGCGACGAAATCATGTTGTTTCGCCACGCCGGGGGCCAGACCGTCGTGGATCCCACCAACGTGAGCCTGTCCCGCGACCCGCTCGCGCTGGCGCGGATCGCGCGAGCCACCGGGCTCAACATCGTCATGGGCGCCGGCTACTACGTGGCCGCGGCGCATCCCGCCGACATGGACGGGCGCAGCGAAGAGTCCATCGTGAGCGAGATCGTGCGTGAAATCACCGTCGGGGTCGGCGCCACCGGCGTGCGCGCGGGTCTCATCGGAGAGATCGGCAACAGCTGGCCGTGGACCGAAAACGAAAAGAAGGTTGTACGCGCCGCCGTCGAGGCCCAGCGCCAGACCGGCGCGCCGCTGATGATTCACCCCGGGCGGGATGAGTCGGCGCCGATGCAGATCGTCGAGCTCATCGCCAAGCACGGCGGCAATCTGAAGCGGACCGTCATGTGTCACATCGAGCGCACGATCGCCGACGCGCGGCATCTCTACGACCTGGCCGCGACCGGCGTCTGGCTCGAGTACGACCTGTTCGGGCTCGAGAACTCCTACTATCCCTACAACCCCGACTTCGACATGCCGAACGACGGCGGCCGCATGGCGCAGATCCTGGCGCTCGTCGCGCGCGGACATCAAGACCAGATCCTCATGTCGCACGACATCGCCTACAAGAGCTCACTCACGAAGTACGGCGGCTACGGCTACCACCATCTGCTGGTCAACGTGGTGCCGCGGCTGCGACGCAAGGGCGTAGACGATGCGGGGCTGCGGCGACTCCTGGTCGAGAACCCCGCGCGCGCGTTCGTGTTCGCTTAGCTGCGCACGCGCGTGGACTTGGGATCGTACGGCGGCTCGAGATGCGCGGTGGCCGCGAAGCGCTCCAGCGCGATCTCCAGCTCCCAGCGCGCGCCGCGCACGAACGCGGCATCCACGCCATCCGGATGCGCGACATAGCCCATCCCCACCGAGCGACCGAGGCTGTGGCCGTAGGCGCCGGACGTGATGCGACCGACGAGCGCGCCGTCGCGATAGATCGGCTCGTCGCCGAGCAGGAGCGGCGCAGGGTCGTCGAGCGTGAACATCACCAGACGGCGCGCGAGCCCCTTGTCCCGCTGTCGCAGCAGCGCGTCGCGCCCGACGAATCCGTCCTTCTTGAAGGCGACCGCGAAGCCCAGGCCGGCCTCGCGCGGCGTGTCGTCGCCGCCGATGTCGTGCCCCCACGAGCGATAGCCTTTCTCCAGGCGCAGCGAGTCCATCGCGTGATAGCCGGCATGCCGCAGCCCGAGCCCGTCGCCAGCCTCGAGCACGGCCTCGTAGATGCCCGCCGCGAACTCCGCGGGGACGTAGAGCTCCCACCCGAGCTCGCCGACGTAGGTGATGCGCGTGGCCCGCGCGATCGCGTGCCCGATCTCGATCTCCCGCGTCGTGGCGAACGGGAACGCCGCGTCCGACAGATCGGCGTCGGTGAGGCGCGACAGCAGTTGGCGTGAGCGCGGGCCCATGAGGCCAAGCACCGTGTACGCCGAGGTGACGTCGGTGAGGATCACGCGCGCATCACGCAGACCCCGCCGGATCCAGTCCGCGTCGTGCGTCGCCGCGGCAGCGATCGTGACGACCAGGTAGGCGCTCTCGGTCAGGCGCGTGACGGTGAGGTCGCACTCGATGCCGCCGCGCGCGTTGAGCATCTGCGTGTAGACGATGCGGCCGGGCGGCACGTCCACGTCGTTGGCGCAGAGGCGCTGCAGCGCCGCCGCGGCATCGGGCCCCTGCACGCGGAACTTCGCGAGCGACGACTGATCGAACAGCCCCACCGCCTCGCGCACCGCGCGATGCTCGGCGGCCGCGCACGGAAACCAGTTCTGCCGCCCGTACGTGTAGACGTAGCGCGGCTCGACGCCGTCCGTGGCGAACCAGTTCGCCCGCTCCCAGCCCGCGACCACGCCGAATACCGCGCCGCGCGCGGCGAGCCGGTCGTGCAGCGTCGAGCGCCGCACGCCGCGCGCCGTCTCCGGCTGGCGGAACGGCCAGTGCATGGCGTACAGCAGACCGACGACCTCGCGCGTGCGTTCACGCAGATAGCGGGCGTTGCCCTGGAACGGCATGAAGCGGCGGATGTCGACGTCCCAGAGATCCATGCTCGGCTCGCCGCCGACGATCCACTCGGCGAGCGCGCGCCCCGCCCCCGCCGCGGAGGCGATGCCCACGGAGTTGAAGCCCGCCGCCACGAAGAAGCTTCGCAGCTCCGGTGCCTCGCCCAGCATGTAGCGGTTGTCGGGCGTGAAGCTCTCCGGGCCGTTGACGTGCCGGCGCACCGGCGCGGTTTCCAGCGCCGGGATGCGCACGATCGCCTGCTCCATGAAGACGCGGAAGTGCTCCCAGTCTTCGGGCAGGAGCGAGAACGCGAAATCCACGGGGATGCCGTCCATGCCCCACGGCTTTGCGACCGGCTCGAAGCCGCCCATGAGCAGGCCGCCGACCTCTTCGCGCGCGTAGATGTAGCCGTCCGTGTCGCGCAGCACCGGCAGCTCACGCGTCACGCCGGCCATCGGCTCGGTCACGATGTAGAAATGCTCGGACGCGTGCAGTGGCACGTTCACGCCCGCCATCCCACCGACCTCGCGGCCCCACATCCCCGCGCAGTTCACGACGATCTCGCACGCGATGTCGCCGTGATCCGTCGCGACGCCGGTGGCCGCGCCGCGGTCGCGATGGATGCCGGTCACGGTCACGTTCTCGACGATCGTCGCTCCGCCCTGGCGCGCTCCTTTGGCGAGCGCCAGTGTCGTGTCGATCGGATTCGTTCGGCCGTCGCGCGGAATCCACACGGCGCCCGCGAGGTCGTCGGTGCGCATCAACGGCCAGAGCCGGCCAGCCTCGCTCGGCGAGATCACTTCGATCTCGACGCCGAAGCACTTCGCCATCGAGGCGCCGCGCTTGAGCTCGGTGAGTCGCTCTGCCGTCCGCGCCACGCTGATGCTGCCGCAGCGCCGGAAGCCGGTGGCCTGGCCCGTTTCGGCCTCGAGACGTTCGTAGAGCACGGCGCCGTAGCTGGCGAGGCGGGTGAGATTGTGGCTGGAGCGAAGCTGGCCGACGAGGCCCGCCGCGTGCCACGTGGTGCCGCAGGACAAATCGCGCCGCTCGAGCAGGACGACGTCGCGCCAGCCGAGCCCGGTCAGGTGATACGCGACGCTACAGCCGACGATGCCGCCGCCGACGATGACGACGCGCGCGTGCGAAGGCAGCCGTCCGGCCACCGCCGGACCATAACACAGCCGCGCGTCGGGTCAGGCCGCCCGATCTTCGTCTGTGGGGCCGGCCGCGTCGGCGCGTGTCGCGCCGTCGTCACGGCGCTCGCGCATGACCGTCAGCAGCACCAGGCCGAGCCCCATCAGCAGCCCCAGGACGACGAGCCCGCCCACGACCACGAACGGGATCCAGTACGCCGCCATGGCCGGGATGCTACACCCGCGCGGCGGGCCGTTCGACCTAGTCGGCGATGGCGTCCGCGAGCGCCTCGGCCGGGTGCTTGGCGCGCCGGCCGGCGAGGTGCTCGATCTGCTGCCGGCAGGAAATGCCGGGCGCGACGACGACCGTGTCCGGATTCGCCGTCTTCACCGCCGGAGCGAGTCGCCGATTGCCGAGGGCAACGGAGAGATCGTAATGCTCGCGCTCGAAGCCGAAGGAGCCGGCCATGCCGCAGCAGCCGGAATCGATCTCGGTGACGTCGTAACCGGCCCACGTGAGCGCGGCGACCGTCGCCGCCGTGCCGACCATCGCCTTCTGGTGGCAGTGGCCGTGCAGCAGCGCCTTGCGGCGATCGCCACCGGCAAAGGCCAGCGTCAGCCCGCGCTGCCGCTCGGCCACGAGGAACTGGTCGAGCAGCACGCTGCGGTCGGCGACGACACGCGCATCGTCGGTCCGCAGCAAGTCGACGAACTCGTCGCGCAAGGTCAGCAGGCACGAGGGCTCGAGGCCGACGATGGCGACGCCGCGCCGGGCGTACGGCGCCAGGCGCTCGACGTTCCACGCCGCGTGCGCGCGCGCCTCCTGCAGCATGCCCTTGGAGATCAGCGGCCGGCCGCAGCACTTGCGATCCACCAGCACGACGCGATAGCCCGCGGCCTCGAGCACGCGGACGGCGGCGCGACCGATCGCGGGGGTGTTGTAGGTCACGAACGTGTCGTGAAAGAGCACGACGTCACCGCGTGGCGCCGCGGCGGGCGGCGTGTGCGTGTGAAACCACTGCTCGAACGTCTGCGTCGCGAGGGCCGGCAGCGGCCGCCGCCGATCGATGCCGACCGTCTTTTCGAGCAGCCAGCGTACGGGCGCCAACGCGTTGATCGCGTTCGTCAGCCGCGGCGTGCGCGCGCCGAGCGCGCTCAGCTTCGCGACGCGCCCGAACATCCGGTTGCGCAGCGGCAGCCCGTTGGCCTTGTAGTAGTGGTGGAGGAACTCGTACTTCAGCTTGGCCATGTCCACGTTGGACGGGCACTCGGCCTTGCAGCCCTTGCACTCCAGACAGAGGTCCATCACCTCGTACAGCCGCTTGCCGGTGAACTCCGCGGTGGGCAGGCGGCCCGACAGCACGGCGCGCAGCGCGTTGGCGCGGCCGCGCGTGCTGTGCTCCTCGTCCTTCGTGGCCATGTACGAGGGGCACATCGTGCCCTCGAGCTTCTTGCGGCACACACCGACGCCGTTGCACATCTCCACCGAGGCGGCGAAGCCACCCTGCGCCGAGAAATCGAGCAGCGTCGCGGGCTCCCAGGTCTTGTAGCCGACGCCGTAGCGCAGGCTTTCGAGAATGCCCGGCGAGTCGACGATGTTGCCGGGATTCATGCGGTTGTCGGGGTCGAACGCGCGCTTGAGCCGGCGGAAGGCCTGCATCAGCGTGGGCCCGTACATCCGCTCGAGGAACGGGCTGCGCGCGCGCCCGTCGCCGTGCTCGCTCGAGATCGTGCCGCCGAACTCCACGACCAGCGCCGTGATCTCGTCGGCGATCGCCCGCACCTGATCCATGCCGCGCGGCACCTTCAAGTCGATGACAGGGCGAATGTGCAGGCAGCCGACGGAGCAGTGCCCGTAATAGGCACCCGTCGTGTCGTGCTTGGCGAAGATCTCCTTGAAGCGCGGCACGAATGACGCCAGGTGCCGTGGCTCGACGCACGTGTCCTCGACGAAGGCGATCGGCTTCTTGTCGCCCTTCATGCCGAGCAACAGGCCGAGCCCGGCCTTGCGCAGATTCCAGATCGTGCGCTGCTCGCCGGGATCGTACGCGACGTGCCCGTGATAGCCGAACCTGTCGCGTGCGCGACGGCTCTCGAGTGCCTCGATCTTGGACTTGGCCTCGGCCTCGGTCTCGCCGGTGTACTCGACGATCATGATGGCTTCGGGGTCACCCTGCACCCAGCCCATGCGCCGCGACTGCTCGATGTTGTTGCGCGCGAGATCGAGGATGAGCTTGTCGGTGACCTCGACGGCGTACGGCCCGGTCTCGAGGATGGCCTGCGAGGACTCGAGCGCCTCCTGCATGTCGTGGTAGTGGATCACGTCCACCGCCGTCGCCTTGGGGCGCTTCACGAGCCGGACCTTCGCCTCCAGAATCGTGAGCAGCGTGCCCTCGGAGCCGACGACGAGCCGCGCCATGCTGAGCTTGCGTGGCTCGCCGTTGCCACCACCGGCGTACGAGTGCGGCCGGATGGCGATGCCGAGCAGCTCGTTGAGGTTGTAGCCGGCCACGCGCCGCCAGTGCTTCGGGTACCGCGCGCGGATCTCGCTCGCATACTCGTCGCGGATGGCGGCGACTTCGCGGTAGATCTGGCCCTCGAGTCCGGCGGCCCGCGTCTTGGCCTCGAACTCGCCCGGCGTCACCTCGCCGAAGACGACTTCGGTACCGTCGACCAACAGCGCGCGGATCTCGATGACGTGGTCGACGGTGAGGCCGTACGCGAGCGAATGCGAGCCGCCCGAGTTGTTGCCCATCATCCCGCCGAGCGTCGCGCGGTTCGACGTGGAGGTGTCCGGGCCGAACAACAGGCCCATCGAGCGCACGTGATGGTTGAGCTCGTCCTGCACGAGACCGGGCTGTACGCGGGCCCACCGCTCCTCGGTATTGACCTCCAGCACCTGATTCATGTGCTGGGTGAAGTCGAGGACGAGCGCGTGATTGACCGTCTGCCCGGTCAGTGAGGTGCCGCCGCCGCGCGGCAGCAGCGCCACGCGCTGCTCGCGAGCCACCTGCACCGCGGCGCGCACGTCGTCCGCATCGCGCGGCGTGACGACGCCGATCGGCTCCACCTGGTACATGGATGCGTCGGTCGAATACAAGAGCCGCGAGGCGGGATCGAAGCGAACGGAGCCGCGGACGACGCGGCGTAACGCGTGTTCGAGGTCGTTCACCGGGCCATTATACTCGCGGGTCGGCCGCCCTCTGCCCGTTGCCGGAGCTCACTGGCACGCTGGTTGCGTCGTTGCTGGCGCGTCATGACGGTGAATGGCCCCGGCACTTCTCCGTCGCTCCCGTTCTCGCCGTTTCGCAGCACCTACTGCCCCCACGACGGCGCGCGTGAAATCCGTATGTACATGCCCTACGCCGATGCGAACGCCATCCGGCTCCGCCTGCGGCTGGTGCTCGCGGCCGATCCGCGCTGGCGTCACGTTTCTGCGATCTACGAGATCCCCAACGGCTGGGCGTGGACGCTGTGCAACGAGTGCCCCGCCGACGTCCGGCGCGAGGCCCTCGATGGGTAGGCGTCAGGGCGCCCGCCATTTCTGGTGAACCGATCGCATCTGCGGCGTGAGGACGTGCTCCCACGTCGTGTGCATCGCGCGCTCGATCCACAGCTCGAACGTCGTCTCCGATTCGTCCGCCATGTGCTTGGCGTCCCGGAGGACGGCCGCGCGTCTGACTGGATCGTCGACGATCACGGCGTTGCCGGCGACGTAGAATTCCTCGCTGCCCGGCTTCGTCTGCGGGAAAGACTGCAACGCGTACCGGCCGTCCCGCCGAAGATCGTGGTGTTTCGGCGATGCCGCAACGATCAGCACGAAGAGGCCATCGTCGGAGAACACCGGACAGACGGGGTGCATCCGCGGGGCGCCGTCCTTCCGAACCGTGGCGAGGAACGCCAGACCGACCTGGAACTGCGTGATGAGGGCGCGGCCCGCCCGCGCCAGCTCGGGCGCGGCCGCGGCGAACTGCTTCCACGTCACCATGGCTCACCTCCGTTCGTTCCTTGCTATTCGCCTTGCTTCGCGTGCTCCGCTAGAATGGCCGCGTGCGCGCCGCGGTCCTCGTTCTCGCCGCGCTGCTGTCGGTGACCTCGTCCGTCGCGGCGGAGCCGGCGGCGCCGGGCTTCAAGGTTCGCCTCCTCGACGGTCGCATGCTGGACTCGCGCGATCTCATCGGCAAGAAGATCCTCGTGCTGCGCTTCCAGGCGTCGTACTGCAAGCCGTGCGCGCGGGAGTCGGCGGCGCTGGGCCGCGTGGCCGAGCGCTATCGCGAGCGCGGCGTCGAGGTGCTCGCCATCCACGTGCAGGACGCGGTGGTCGACGTGCGCCGCTTCATGCGCGCGAACCGCGTGACGTATGAGGTCGCGCTCGATCCGAGGCTCGTGATCGGCAACCGGTACGGCTTCAAGGGCACGCCGTACACCGTGATCATCGACCGCCGGGGCGAGATGGTGTCACGCGTGCGCGGCGCGTCGGCGGTCGGCCGCTTGCCTCGAATGCTCGATGAGATCTTGAAGCGCGAGCCGCCGCCAGCCTAGTCCGACGTCGGGCCGCCGCGCCGCTCGCGCTCGTACAGCACCAGCGCGGCGGCGCCGCGCACGGTCAGGCGCTTGTCGGCCGGCGCGATCACGATCCGGGTCGCCGCGAGGGCGCGCGCGAACGCGTACTCGGCGGCGGCGGCCAGGATCCGCTTTTCGAGGGCGGTGAGCGAGACGGCGACGCCGCCCGTGACCACGACAACCTCCGGATTCAGCCCGTTGACGATCGTCGCGAGCATCGCGCCCAGCGCACGGCACGCCTCGTCCACCACCGCCGTCGCGACCGGCTCGCCATCGGCGGCGGCGCGAAATACGAGCTCGGCGGTGATGCGGTGCGCGGCGCCGCCCGCGGCCGCGAGCAGCGGCGACTCCGCGTGGCCGGCGACGCGCGCCTGAGCGGCCTCCGCGATGCCGCGGCCACTGGCGTACACGGCCAGGCAGCCGCGGCCGCCGCACCAGCACGGCGGTCCGTCGAACTTCACGGGCGTGTGGCCGAATTCGCCGGCAAAGCCGGCCACACCGCGCAGCAGGCGGCCGTCGAGGATCACGCCGGCGCCGAAGCCCGTGCCCGGCGCGAGCACGACCAGTGAGCGCGCGCCGCGGCCGGCGCCGAAGCGCCATTCGGCCAGCGCGAGCGCGTTGACGTCGTTGTCGACGAAGACGGGCACGCCGAAGCGCGCGGCGAGACGCGAGGCGAGCGGCTGTCCGACGAGGTCGGCGGCGTGCGGCGCCGGGTCTTCGACGCGTCCGGCGTCCACGTCGACCGGGCCCGGTACGCCGACGCCGATGCCCGCCACCGTCAGTCCGCGGGTGGCGAGCGCGCCACTCACGCGGTGCAGGAGACGCTCGATCGCGACCAGCGTGCCGGTGGCCGCGGCGTCGTGCATGAGAATGCTCTCGTCGTGCACGACTTCGCCGTCATCGGTGACACCGCCGGCGGCGATGGTCGTTCCTCCGACGTCCACGCCTATCAAGATGGGGGGCCCCGATCTGGCCCCCCTCGATTCAGCGCCGTTCGCCATTCAAAGCTCGGCGAAGCTGCAGAGCGTGATCCCGAGCGCCGCCGCGGCGGCGCGCGCCGCGGGCGTGCCGAGACCGATCATCTCCGTCTCACGCTGTCGCCCGTAGCGGCTGTACGCCAGCTCGGCGTCGAACCACCCGGGGTGGGTCATAAACTCCGAGACGCCGTCGGGCAGCGCGCGCAGATTGGCGAGCGTCGTCGCCGTCGACCAGTACGCGTCGGGGCCCGACTCGCCGAAGAAGTGATCCGGCGTGCGCAGCCCCGCCGAGCGCGCGCGCGTGCGCGCCGCGGTGTCCTGGCTCCGCACCGGCACGCCGAGCGCGCGCGCCGCCTCGAGCACGACCTCGCGCACGGGGGAATGCAGGCCGATGTGGTGATGCGAATCGAGATGGGTCGGGGCGCGGCGGAACGTCTTCGCGAACCTGGCGATCTGGGCGTCGACCTCGGCGCGCACGTCGGCGGCGCTCGCGCGTGCTGCGGCGTGGCGCGCGTCGCGCACGAACCGGCCCTGGCCGTCGATCAGAGACTTTCCGCGCGTGAGGGGCGTGCCGAGCGTGAGATTGACGTGCAGCCCCGCGCCGAGATCGCTGTCGAGCAGACGGGCCACGAGCTCGGCATCGAGCTTGGCCGTCGCAAGCACGGTGGTGCTGGTGACGATGCCATGCCGGTGCGCGGCCAGGATGCCCGCGCTCACGCCGCGGGTCAGGCCCCAGTCGTCGGCGTTGACGATCAGGCGCCGGCTCACCGCACGCGCCCCTCGATCATCAGCCGCTCGACGCTCATCGGTCGCCCGCTCGGCAGCGCTGCCTCGCGGTCCATGGCGCGCAAATGCTCGAGGCGCTCATAGCCGATCCGCGGGAACGCCTGCGTCTCGCGCGCCACGACGGAGGGCACCAGCCCCGCCGCCTCTATCTTCGCCAGCGCGGTCTTGAGCCCGAGGAAATCGAAGATCGTGAACACCAGGCGCCCGCGCGGCGCCAGATGCTGCGGCGCGCCGGCGATGATGCGGTCGAGCAGCACCCAGCCGTCGGGACCGCCATTGTCGGCGGCCGCCTGCGCGTCCTCCCGATCGGCGCCCGGCGGCGTCGGCATCTGTGGCGGGTTGCTGCACACGAGATCGAAGCGCTCGCCCCTCACCGGCGCGTAGCAGTCGCCGAGCCGCGCGTCGATCGTGACGCCGTTGAGCGCCGCGTTCGCTCGGACGGCCGCGAGCGAACCGGGCACGATATCGGTGGCCACGACCTGCGCACCGGTGCGCGCGGCGAGCACCGCCGCCAGGCCGAGCCCCGCGCCGATCTCGAGCACCCGCTCGCCCGACGACACGACGAGATGCCGGCAGAAGAAGCGCGAGCCGGCCTTCGGTGGCTGCACGCCATCGGGGACGCGGAACAGGCAATCGCGCCACGCATAGAAGAGCGAGCCGTCGTCCACTATCGTCCCTGCACGCGGCGGAAGTAGAGGCGCATGGCCTCTTTCAGCTGCGCGCGGGCGCCCGCCGACGACTGCGCGTCCTCGAGCTGCTCGATCTCGATCTGCAGCGGCACGCCCTCGCGCTTGACGCCATCCAGCTCGGCCGTGAGCGCGCATCGCTCATCGGACTCCGTGAACACGAGCTTGGCGCGCTTGAACGTCGCGTCCTCGCGCGCGAGCTGCTCGACGGTCTCGACGAGGACGCGCTTGAACGCCTCCTGCTCCGCGGCGGGCACCGTCGAGAACGCCGCCATCAATTCCACGTCGGCCATGAACCCTCCAGAGGATCAGCGGCATTGTACCGTGCGCGCGCCCGCGGCCCGCGAATCAGCAGACGTCGACGGCGGTGGTATTCGCCGCTGATGACGATGCGGATGCGTTCGTCCGACGCGCCGGCATATGTGCGCGACGAGCGCCGCATCGCCGCCGTCAGGCGCGCCCTTCACTCGGCGGTGTAGCCGCTCAGCGCTCCTCGTATACCTTCAGGATGTCCGCGTGGGTCTTCGCGGCATTGGCGCGGATCGCGAACGAGATCGCCTCGCGTACCTCGTCCTCCGTGGCCCCGCTCTGCCTGGCGCCCGCCAGGTCGCGCTTCGCTCAGTGCGTGTTGCCGGCCGCCAGGTTCGCGGCCAGGTAGCAGAGGAATGCGGTCTTGGGGTCGAGCGCGCCCTTCTTGTACTTCCACGACGCAATCACCTTGTCTTCGAGTGCGGCCATGGCGCCTCCTTTTTTACTTCACGAGTCCGAGCAAGAACTTTGCGACCTCGCCCGGCGCCGTCACCATCGCATCGTGCCCCGTCTTGATCTCGTGGTACTGCCACTTGCGGTCCTCGCGCAAGCGCTCAGCGAACTGATCGAAGGCGCCCATGGCGGGGCTCGTGCAATAGACGTACGCGCGCTTGAGCCGCTCGCCGCCGGCGGCGGCCAGCGGCTGCTCGAAGGACGCGAGCGGTTGCGGCACGAGCCGGCGCTGGAGCCACTCGCGGTCGCGCTGGCTGGTGACCCCGAACCGCTCCGGCGGAAAGGGCGGAACGCGCCAGCCATCGCCGGCCGTTCGCGCCGATTCGCGAACTGCGTCGGCGCGCGGGCCGAGGTAGTCGAGCAGCGTTCGGCCGGGCTCGGGGACGAATGCGTCGAGGTAGACGAGGTGGCTGAGCCGGTTCGCGGCGCGCGCGGCCACGCCGGAGATCACCATGCCGGCATACGAGTGGCCGACGAGGACGATCTGTCGCAGCTCGTCGGCTTCGAGCGCGCCGACCACGTCCTGGACGTGCGTCTCGAGATCGATCTGCGCGCTCGCGAGATGCGCGCGCTCGCCGAGCCCCGTCAGTGTCGGGGTGTAGACCTCGTGTGCGGCATCACGCAGCAGCCGCGCGACGCGGACCCAGCACCATCCGCCGTGCCACGCGCCGTGAACGAGGACGAAACTGGCCATCGCCGCTCAATGGCCCGCGGCCCAGGCCATGCCGAACTGCTCGACGCCGGCCTCCAGACCGCCGCGCGTGACGCGGATGGCGACGGGACGCGCGAAGTTGAGTGTCGAGTACGTCTCGTCCTTCGGCACCACGGCGTGACCGCGCCGGGCGAGACCGGCGAGCGCCTTGTCGCCCACCCGCGTCGAGACCAGCACGTCGCCGCCCTCGGTGTGCAGGCGCGGCGCCTCCACCGCGTCTTGCAACGCACCGCCGCCGTCGGCGACGTTGGCGAGAACCTGCGGGATGGCCGACACGATCGCGCGCCCGCCCGGCGCGCCGATCGTCAGGTACGGGCGCCCGCGCCTGAAGCCGAGCGCCGGCACCATGTTCACGAGCACGCGCTTGCCCGCGGCGACGGAATTCGCGCGGCCCGGCTCGGGGTTGAACCAGATCATCCCGTTGTTGAGGAGGATGCCGGTGCCCTTCACCACGACACGTGAGCCCCACAGCGAGACCGCCGTGTTGGTGAGCGCGACCATATTGCGCTCGCGATCGACCACGCCCAGGTGCGTCGTGCAATCGGTCGCCCGCCCGCCGCGCGGGCCGGCACCCCCGGCGCGCCCCGCACGGATCTCGCGGGCGACGTCGCGCGCATACTCGCGCGAGACGAGTCGCTGCCACGGCGCCTCGACCATGGCCGGATCGCCCAGGTGATCGAAGCGATCGCGGAACGCGCGCTTGACCGCGCACGCGCGCAGATGCAGGCCCTCAACGGTCTTCCACCCGACCTTCGCCGCGGGAAACTCGTTCAGGATGTTCAGCGTCTCGAGCGCGGTGATGCCGCCGGTGGCGCCGGGAGAGAACGCGAGCTCGAGGTCGCGATAGCGGCCCGTCAGCGGCGCCGCCACGCCGACTTCGTACGCGGCGAGGTCCTCCTTGGTGATCAACCCGCCGCCGCGCGCCATTTCCTCGGCGATGGCGTCGGCGATCGCCCCGCGATAGAAGGCGTCGGGACCCTCTTTCGCGATGAGCGCCAGGCTCTCCGCGAGATCGGGATAGCGCACGAGGTCACCGGGCTGCATCGACGGCGGGCGGTAGATCGAGCGGCCGTGCCGCAAGTAGACTCGCGCCGTCTCCGGAAACGCGGCGAGCTCCTCGAGGTGCTGCGCGTGCTTGAGTGCCAGATACCAGTCGGCCACGAAGCCATCGCGCGCGATCTCGATCGCGGGCGCCAGCACGTCGGCCAGCGACATCGTGCCGTACCGCTCGAGCGCCAGCGCGAGACCGGCCACCGATCCCGGGACGGCGACCGACCGGTGGCCATAGACGTTGGCCTCGCCCTCGACCTTCGGCCACGGAAAGAGGGCGTCCGAGATGCCACCGGTCACCGTGTACATCGTCGCGTGCGCGCGCCGCGGCGCGACGCCGTTGAAGTTGAGCGCGACGGTCTCGCCGCGTCGTGCCCGATGGACGAGCATGGTGCCGGAGCCGCCGATCGACGACATGAACGGCTCGACCACCGTCATGGCGAACGCCGTGGCGACCGCGGCGTCGACGGCGTTGCCGCCACGCTCCAGCACGCGCGCGCCGACGTCGGCGCCGCGCGGATGCTCGGCCACGACCATGCCGCGGGCGGCGAGCGGCGTACGCTTGGTGACGCTGAGCGTGGAGCGAATCACTGCGAGGATCCGCCGGGCAGGTACTGCGTGATGTCGATGAGCTTGCCTTTGTTGAAGTAGAAGATCCAGCCGTACGGGTAGCCCCAGGCCTCGTCGGCCTTGCCGCGAATCTCCGGCCAGTGACGCCGCGCCCAGTTCGCCATCTGCTGCGGGTCTTCGGATGTCGCGAAGGGCGGCCCGAGAAGCACCTCGACCTGGGCCTTCTGCATCCCGACCGTGACCTGGTGCAGATTTCGGAACGCCGGGACGGTCAGCGGATCGGACGCGGCGTCCTCGTTCTCGCGCAGGTACTTGCGGATCCGGGTGTCCAGCTCGTCGTCGAAGTACCGCTTTTCCTCGAACGTCGGATAGCGGCCGTTGACCGTGAGCACCTTCGTCAGCCAGAACTCGTCGGCGGTCGGTCCCTGTGTCGTGCGCTGATCCTTGGTCTGCGACATGGCGGCACACCCAGTGAGGACGATGCCGACGGCGAGGAAGGCGAACGCAGCCCGTTTCACGCGCTCAGCATCATAGCAGACGCGGTTTCGAGGGCGATCAAATCAAGGCGCTCTCGAGGACGATTCCGCGATCCACGACGCGCGCGGCCTGGTCGAGCAGCCTCGCGATCGCCACCGGCACGTCCGGGCCCTCGGCGAGCTGGCCCAGCAGGTCGATGAGCCGGCGCATCGCGCGCACGAGGTCGCCCTCGTGACCGCCGAAGGACTCCGCCACGATGCCGGCCCAGTCGTCGTCCCCGGACGCCCAGCGGAAGACCGCCGGCATGAAGCCCGGATGCACGCTGACGGCAATGGCGAGGTGACGCCCTCGCTGCGCCTGCCAGACCGCCTCGGCGGCCGCGATCAACCGGTCGAGTCGATGCTTGAGCTTCGGGCGCTTCTTGAGAAACGCGCGCGCGATCGTCGGCTCGCCCGAGCGAGATTCCTCCAGGAGCGCCGAGCAGAGTGCGGCCGCCTCGGCGAGCGTGAGGTCGTCGAACAACCGGCGAGTGACGGTTTCGGCCAGCAGCAGCTCGTTGTCGTGGCGCAGGCTCGCCACCAGCCGGCCCTTCGCCTCGAGCCGCCCGTCGCGCACGGCGTGGAACTGCTCGAGCACCTCGACGACGCGAAGGAATTCCTGCCAATACGCGTTGCGGAACGCGTCGAGCGCGGTACGGCGCTGCGCGACGCGCTCCTCGAGCCCCTCGAGCTCGCGCGAGGCGTGATCGCAGCGCGTCGTGGCGCCCCATGGACAGCGATGGCACTCGATGGCGGCGAGCACCGCCTCCGGCCCCTGCTCGCGCTCGCGCGCGACGAGGTCGGGCACCGACAAGGCTGAGAGCTGCTCGGCGAGGTGGCGCAGGCCGCGCGGCTCGCCGCGGCGCACGTCGCGCGGGACGTGCAGTGGCGGCGTCGCCCAGAAGATGCGCTTCACGAGCCCGCTCTTGAGCCGGATGACGGCGCCGTGCGGCAGCAGCGCATCGAACAGCGTGCGATGGCCGCGGATCGCATGCACGCCCAGGATCATCGCGAGGCTGGGCGCTCCCTTGCGGCGGACGAGGGCCAGCCGGCCGGGCTCGGCCTCCGCCGGCGTGCGCTCGCCGCGCCGCCCCCCGCGCCCCATCGCCTGCCGTCGCGCCTCCACCTCCTGTCGCGCGCGACGATACCGGCCGATGCGGGAGAAGTCGCCGCAGGGCGCCTCGTAGACCTTTGCGCGCTCCAGCGCGTCCTCGAGCGCGCGCACTTCCGCTTCCATCTCTCGAATCCGCTTGAGGTTCTGATACTGGCCGAAGGAGGACTCGATCCGCTTGCGCAATAGCTCCGGCGGCGCCCCGGTGCCGAGCAGCAGCGCCGCCGAGCCGTAGCCCAGCTTGAACTGGCTCTCGATCGGCTCCGGTGCGCCGTCCACCACGCGTAGGAGATCCTCGAGACCGTCGCGGGCGTCCAGCGCGATGACGCACTGGCCCTCGGGGTCGATGCCGCGGCGGCCGGCGCGGCCGGCCATCTGGGTCAGCTCGTTGTGCGAGAGCGAGCGGAATCCCCTGTCGGTCCGCTTGGTGAGCCCTTGCAGCGCCACCGCGCGCGCCGGCATGTGGATGCCGAGCGACATCGTCTCGGTGGCGAACACGACGCGGCAGAGGCCGCGCTCGAACAGCGTCTCGATCAGGCGCTTGAGCCCCGGCAGGATCCCAGCGTGATGCATCGCGACGCCGATGCGCAGGCCCTGGAACACGGCCTGGCTCAGCGTGGATTCGCCGAGCGACGCGTTCTCCGCGACCGCCTCGCCGATGATCGTGTCGACCTGCCGTCGCTGCTCGCGCGTGATGAGCGGTCGGCCATCGGCGAGCACGTCCTGCATCGCCCGCTCGCAGCCGGCGCGACTGAAGATGAAGTAGATCGCCGGCAGCCAGCCGCGCGCGTCGAGCGCCTCGATCAGGACGGTCGGATCGACGACGCGCCGCGTGTACCATCGTCCGCGATCGTCCTGTCCGCGCGATTCATCGCCGACGACGCGCGCGCGCCCCTTGCGGACCTCGGCCATGTCGTGGATGTCCCCGGCGAGATCGGCCACCGAATAGTGCAGCGGCACCGGCCGGTCCGGATGGAAGATCGGCACGATGGGCCGGTGCACGAGCGAGATCCAGTCGGCGATCTCCTTGACGTTGGCCACGGTGGCCGACAGGCCGACGAGCAGCACGTCTTTCGGCGCGCCGACGATAATCTCCTCCCACACCGTGCCGCGGCCTTCGTCGCCCATGTAGTGACACTCGTCGAGGACGATGTAGCCGAGATTCTCGAGGCCGCTGCCGAAGAGCGCGTTGCGCAGGATCTCCGTCGTCATCACGAGCACGCGCGCTGTTGGATTCACCTTGACGTCGCCGGTGAGGATGCCAACGGTGTCGGCGCCGTAGGCGCGGGTGAAGTCGTTGAACTTCTGGTTGGAGAGCGCCTTGAGCGGCGTCGTGTAGGCGATGCGGCGGCCCGTCTCCAGCGCGCACTGGATCGCATACTCCGCGACGAGCGTCTTGCCGCTGCCCGTCGGCGCCGAGACGATCACCGACTGATCGGCGTCGATGGCGCGAATGGCTTCGACCTGGAAGTCGTCGAGAGGGAAGGAAAACTTCGCCCGGAACCGCTCGAAACGCTCCACTTTCACCACGGTATCACGGGTGATAGGCTCACCCGCGTGATCGTCTTCCATCTGGCCATCACCACCGCGGACGACTACGTCGCGAAGCGCGAGCCGCACCGCCGCGCGCACATCGAGCGGCTGCAGGGGCTGCGCGCGGCGGGCATCGTGATCGGCGGAGGGCCGACGTCCGACGGCCGGCACGTCGACATCTTCTATCGGCTGCAGCAGCCCGGTCAGGTCAGCCACGTCGTCGAGGAGGATCCTTACTTCGTCGCGGGCGCGTGGACGGGCTACACGCCGCATTCGTTCACGCACTTCGTGGAGCCGTGGGAACAGGTGGCGCTCGTGCTGGACGGCACGCGCGTGGCGACGATCGTCGAGGGGCCCGCGCTCGACGAGGACATGGCGCAGTTCGCGCTCATCGAGGCGCGCGGCGCGGGCCGGATGGCCTTCGGCGGCTTCCTTTCGGGCGCGCGCACGCTGGCCGTCATGAAGACGCCCCGCGGCGACGAGGCCATCGGTTGGCTCGCCGATACCGGCTTTTGGAAGAAGGACGCCCTCACCGCCCGCTCGTGGCTGCACGTGCTGTGATCCCGTCCCGGAGGCGCTCATGACACGACCGCGGCTCGTCTCGGCACTGCTCGTCATCCTGCTCGCCTCGACGCTGCTGCCCGCGCCGCGCGCGGGCAGCGCGCAGGCGAAGACGCTCGTCGTCACCGGCTATGGCGGTCGCTGGTCGGAGGTGATGAAGAAGGCGCTCGTCGAGCCGTTCGAGAAGAAGTACGACGCACGCGTGGAGATCGTCACCGGCATCACCACCGAGTGGGTCGCCAAGCTCATGGCCGCCGGGCCCGACAATCCGCCGTTCGACGTCGTCATGGGCAACGAGCCGCCCTTCCCGATCCCGCGCGAGCGCGGCTTCTTCGACACGCGCAACGCCGCGGCCGCGCCGAACATCAAGAACGTGTACCAGAAGGCGCTCATCGGCGACACGAGCCTGGCGATCTTCTGGGCCCGCATCGGGCTCGCGTATCGCACCGACGTGGGTCTCAAGCGGCCGGCGGCGTGGAAGGATTTCTGGGATCCGTCCTACGACGGCAAACGCGGCATCTACGTCATCGGCAACACGCTCGGGATCAACTTCCTGTTCATGACCGACAAGATCTACGGCCGTGACTACTTCGACGTCGACGCGGGAATCGCGGCCATCAAGAAGCTCAACGCGAAGCTCGTGGACTTCACCGGCACCATGGAAAAGCACCTCGAATCCAAGGAAGTCTCGATCGCGGTGCTCCACGACGGCTCGACCTACGACCTCGCCAAGCGCGGCATCCCCGTGGATTGGGTGGCGCCGAGCGAGGGCGTGCCCATCCTCGACCAGGTCATTCAGGTCACGCGCGGCAGCAAGAACAAGGACCTCGCGTGGAAGCTGATCGACATGTACCTGTCGCCCGAGGTGCAGACGGCGTTCGCGACCGAGCTGTTCTTCAGTCCCACGAACAAAACGGTGAAGCTGCCGCCGGACGTGGCGAAGAAGCTCATTGCGGGGCCGGCCGACGTCGATCGACTCGTGCTGTTCGACTGGACGCAGGTGGCCCGCCAGCGGCCGCAGTGGACCGAGCGCTGGAACAAGGAGCTTCGCTGAGCGAGGGGCGCGCCGCCGACGTCGAGCTGCGCGGCCTCGAGAAACGGTACGGCGCCACCCGGGCGCTCGACGGCGTGTCGCTCGACGTCGCGCCGGGCGAGTTCTTCACGCTGCTGGGGCCGTCGGGCTGCGGCAAGACGACCAGCCTGCGTGCCGTGGCCGGCTTCGTCGTCCCGGACGCAGGCGACGTGCTCATCCGCGGGGCGCGCGTCAATGCGGTGCCGCCGCACCGCCGCCGCGTCGGGCTCGTGTTCCAGTCGTACGCGCTGTTTCCGCACCGTACGGTGCGCCAGAACGTGGCGTTCGGGCTTCGCATGCAACGCACGGCGCGCGCCGACATCGATCGTCTGGTCGGCGAGGCGCTCGCCCTCGTGCAGCTGCCCGGTCACGGCGAGCGCTACCCGCGCGAGCTCTCGGGCGGCGAGCAGCAGCGCGTGGCGCTGGCCCGCGCGCTCGTCACCCGGCCGGCGGTGCTGCTGCTCGACGAGCCGCTGGGTGCGCTCGACAAGAAGCTGCGCGATCACATGAAGATCGAGCTCAAACGACTGCAGCGTGACGTTGGCGTCACCACGATCTACGTCACGCACGATCAGGAGGAGGCGCTCACGATGTCCGACCGGGTGGCCGTCATGCGTGCCGGACGCGTGGAGCAGCTCGGCACGCCGCGAGAGATCTACGAGACGCCGGGCACGGTGTTCGTAGCTGGCTTCATCGGCAACACGAATCTCCTGGCCGGACGCAGCCGCGGCGGCACCGCGATCGACTGCGCGGGGGTGACGATCGCCACCGCCGGCGCCGCGCCGACGGCCGGCGCCGCGGTGACCGTCGCCGTGCGCCCGGAGCGCATCCGGCTGGACGACACGGGCGGGCTCGACAACCAGGTCGCGGCCACCGTGGCCCACGTCGTCTACCAGGGCGAGACGGTGCGTTATCTGCTGGCCGCTGACGGCGGTCTCGAGCTCCAGGCGGTCGAGCTCGGCCGCGTCCGATTTCCGGCCGGCAGCCGCGTGCGGGCGGGTTGGGCCGCAGCCGACGCGCGCGTGCTGATCTCCTAAGTGGTCGTGCGAGCCGCAGCACGTCGCGGGGCCGCGGTGCGAGCCGCAGGCGAGGCGAGTCTGCGTGAGCCCCCGCCGCGCGAGGCGAGCCTATGAAAGGGATCGCATGAGCAAGGCGCGCATCGGTATGGTGACGGTCGGTCAGGCGCCACGCAGCGACGTCGTACCTGACATGGCGACGCTGCTGCCCGACGTCGAGATTCTCGAGGCCGGCGCGCTCGACGGCCTCGACCGCGCGGCGATCGCGCGGCTCGCCCCCGAGGGCGACGATGAGATCCTCGTGACACGACTCGCGGACGCGTCGGCGGTGTTCGTCGGCAAGTCGCAGGTGCTGCCACGCGTGACCGCGCGCATCGCCGCGCTCGAGGCGCAGGGCGTGGCGCTGACGGTTCTGCTCTGCACCGGCGCCTTTCCGCGCCTGACGACGCGGCGGCCGCTGCTCGAGCCGCAGCAGGTCTTGCTCGGCGTGCTGCGCGGGCTGTCGTATCCCGGCCGGCTCGGCGTGCTCACACCGTCGGAGCGCCACGTGCCCCAGACGACCGCGCGCTGGCGCGCCGACGGCTTCGATGCGGCCGTCGTGCCGCTCTCGCCGTACGAGGAGCACGATCCCGCCGCCCTCGCGCGCGCGACCGCCGCGCTGCGCGACGCTGGCGCCGGGCTCGTCGTGATGGACTGCATCGGCTTTCGCGACGTCACCCGACGAGACCTGTCGGCGCGGCTCGGCGTGCCGGTGCTCGTCGCGAACCTGCTCGTGGCGCGGCTGGCGGCGGAGCTGCTCGGGCTGTAATGACGAGCCGCGCGCGGCTGCTCCTGCTGCTGCCGTTCACCGCGCTGCTCGGCGTGTTCTTCGCCGCGCCTCTGGCTCTGATGGTCGCCGTCAGCGTCTCGCGCCAGTCGTTCGGCGAGCTGCAGTGGACGTTCACGCTCCACCACTATGCGCGCTTCTTTTCGGACGGGTACTACGTCGGCGTGCTGTGGGACACGCTCGCGCTCGGGGCGATCGTCACGGTCGCGTCTCTGCTGCTCGGGTATCCGCTCGCCTATCACCTCGCGCGCACGGATTCGCGATGGAAGCCGCTGCTGCTGGTCGCGGTGCTCTCACCGTTGCTGGTCGGGATCGTCATCCGGTGCTACGGCTGGATGATCCTGCTCGCCGATCGCGGGCTCATCAACGCCACGCTGGTCGAGCGTGGCTGGCTCGCGAAGCCGCTGCCGCTCATGTACAACCGGTTCGGCGTCGCGGTCGCCCTCGTCCACGTCTTCCTGCCGTTCATGGTCCTCTCGCTCACCGGCGTGCTCAAGCGCATCGACCCGCATGCGCTGGAGGCGGCCATGACGCTCGGGGCCTCGCCGCGCCGCGCGTTTCTCGAGGTCACGCTGCCGCTGTCCCTGCCCGGCATCCTGGCCGGCTCACTGCTGGTGTTTTCCCTGGCAATCTCGTCATTTGTGGTGCCGGTCCTGCTGGGAGGCTTCAAGGTGCAAGTCCTGCCGATGATCGTCTACGAGCAGGTGCTCTCGGTGTTCGACTGGCCGTTCGGCGCGGCCAACGCCTTCGTGCTGCTGGTCATCTCGATCGCGCTCATCGCGGTCTATATCCGGGTGACCGAGCGCGCGCTCCGAGGCATCGCGTGATCCTCCGCGCTGCCGTGGTCGCGGTCTACGCGTTCCTGCTGGGACCGATGCTCGTCGTGGTGGTGGCGGCGTTCAACAGCGGATCGTTCTTCAGCTTCCCGCCGCAGGGGTTCTCGCTGCGCTGGTTCGCCAACTTCTTCGCGCGGCGCGAGTTCATGCAGGCGCTGCGGCTGTCGACCGAGCTGGCGCTCTGGACCGCGGTGCTGTCGACGCTGGCCGGCACGCTGGCGGCCATTGCGCTCGTACGCGGCCGCTTCCGCGGCCGGGACGCCGTCAACGCCTTCGTGACGTCGCCGCTGCTGCTGCCGCAGATCCTCACCGGCGTCGCGCTGCTGCAGTTCTTCACGCTCGTCCGCCTCCACCAGACGTACTGGGCGCTGCTGATCGGCCACGTGGTGGTGACGACGCCGTACGTGGTCCGGACGGTCACCGCCACGCTGACGCACTTCGACATCGCGCTGGAGGAGGCGGCGCAGAGCCTCGGCGCCTCGCCCGTGCGCGCGTTCCTCGAAGTCACGCTTGGCGTGATCAAGCCGGGCGTGGTGGCGGGCGCGATCTTCGCGTTCGCGATCTCCTTCGACAACTTCACCCTCTCGCTCTTTCTCACGTCGTCGCGGCTCACTCCGCTGCCGATCGAGCTGTTTGCCTATCTCAAATATTCGTTCGACCCGACGGCCGCCGCCGTCTCCGCGGTGGCCATCGGCGTCGCTCTCGTGGTCGTGCTCGGCATCGCCCGCGTCGTCGGCCTCGAAGAGTTCACGGGCTTCTGATGGCCCGGCCTCGCGACGTCACCGCCGCCGAGCTCGAGTCGCTCGCGATCGGCGCTTGGATCCTCGGGACCGGCGGCGGCGGCAGCCCGTATCTCGCCCTGCTCAACATGCGTCGCCTCTACCGCGACGGCGTGGTCGTCCAGCTCATGGACCCGATGGACCTCGCCGACGACGATCTCGTGGCGATCGTGTCCAACATGGGCGCCCCGCTCGTCGGCCAGGAGCGCCTCACCGACCCGCGCACGATCGAGCGGGCGGTGCGGATGATGGAGGACTATCTCGGGCGGCGGTTCCGCGCCGTCATGTCGCTCGAGATCGGTGGCGGCAACTCGATCCAGCCGTTCATGGCCGCCGCCATGCTCGGCCTGCCGGTGGTCGACGGCGATTGCATGGGCCGCGCGTTCCCCGAGGCGCAGATGACCTCCTTCGCGATTCACGACCTGCCGATGTACCCGCTCACGCTCGCCGACGTCCGTGACAACGCGGTGATCGTGGCCCGCGCGGAATCGTGGAAGTGGATGGAGCGTTTATCGCGAACGGCGTGCGTCGCCGTCGGGTCCATCGCCGGCACATGCAAGGCGCCGCGAACCGGCAAAGAGGTCAAGGAGTGCGGCATCCTCTATACGACGACCAAGGCGATTCGTCTCGGCCAGGCCGTGCAGGCGGCGCGACGGGAGCACCGCGACCCGGTGCAGGCGGTGATCGATGCCGAGCGCGGGCTGCGGCTGTTCGCGGGCAAGGTGCAGGACGTCGCCCGGCGCGCGACCGAAGGCTTCCTGCGCGGCACCGCAACGCTCGAAGGGCTCGACGCTGACCGCGGCCACACCTTCCGGCTCGCATTCCAGAACGAGTTCGCCGTGGGGTGGCTCGACGAGACGGTGCGCGTCACGACACCGGACCTGATCTGCGTCCTCGACACGGTCTCGGGCGACGCCGTCGGCACTGAGACGCTGCGCTATGGCCAGCGGGTCACCGTCGTCGCCCTGCCCGCGGCGCCTGTGCTCTTGACGCCCAAGGGACTGGAGCACGTCGGTCCCCGCGCTTTCGGCTACGACCTCGACTTCACGTCGGTATTCTCATGAGCCCTCCGACGGCGAATCAGACATGATCTCGCGTGACGTGCGTCCGACCGTCGAGCGGCTGTGAGCTCTGCGAAGGCCCTCCGACGGCGAATAGGTATCGACGTCGGCGGGACGAACACCGACGCCGTCCTTCTCGACGGCGAGCACGTGGTCGCGGCGGTGAAGACGCCGACCACGGCCGACGTGACGAGCGGTGTGACGCGCGCCCTCGCCGACTTGATGCGGACCGAGCGAGAGCGCGCCGCGAATCGGTCACCCACGGAACACGCTGGGCTCGCCGACCCCGCGACATCAATCAGCGCGGTGATGATCGGCACCACGCACTTCACCAACGCCGTGGTGCAGCGCCGCGGGCTCACGCGCGTGGCCGCGGTGCGCATCGGCTTGCCCGCGAGCGCATCGCTGCCGCCGTTCATCGACTGGCCCGACGACCTGGCCGACCTCGTGCGCGGCGACGTCCTGATGCTCGAAGGCGGCCACGAATACGACGGGCGTCCGATCGTGCCGTTCGATGCCGCCGCCATGCGCGCCGCGGCGCGGCGCTTCCGCCGGGACGGCGTCACGTCGGTCGCGGTCGCCTCGGTCTTCTCGCCGCTCGACCCATCGTGTGAGGAGCAGGCGGCGGCCATCTTGGCCGAGGAATGCCCCGACGCCTCGGTGACGCTGTCGCACCGGCTCGGCCGGATCGGGCTGCTCGAACGCGAAAACGTGACGCTCCTGAACGCGTGCCTGCTGGACCTGGCGCGAAAGACGACGCGCGCCGTCATCGACGCGCTGCGCGCCAGCGGCATCGCGGCGCCGCTCTATCTCACGCAGAACGACGGCACGGTGATGCTGGGCGAGGTGGCAGAGGCATATCCGGTGTATTCGTTCGCGTCGGGGCCGACCAACAGCATGCGCGGCGCCGCGTTTCTATCCCGGTCGACCGACGCGCTCGTCATCGACGTCGGCGGGACGACCACCGACGTCGGCGCGCTCCGCCACGGATTCCCGCGCGAGGCCAACAACGTCGTCGAGGTCGGCGGTGTGCGCACGCTGTTTCGGATGCCCGATCTGCTGTCGCTCGGCCTCGGGGGCGGCAGCCTCGTCACACTCGATCCGCTGTCGATCGGGCCCGTGAGCGTCGGATACCGACTGACCACGGAGAGCCGCGTGTTCGGCGGGACGACGCTCACGGCCACCGACGTCGGCGTGGCGGCCGGCCTGCTCGACCTCGGTGATCGCCGCCGCGTCGCCGCCCTGCCGGCCCCGCTCGTACGTCGCGCGGTCGAGCGGATCGGCGCGATGATCGAGGAGGCGGTGGACCGGGTGAAGACCGAGGCCGGCGACGTGCCGCTGATCGTCGTCGGCGGCGGCGCGTTTCTGGTGCCGTCGCGGCTGTCCGGCGTGTCGTCGGTGGTCGGCGTCGAGCACCAGGCCGTCGCCAACGCGGTCGGCGCTGCCATCGCCCAGGTCAGCGGTGAGGTCGATCAGATCTTTCAGGCGCTGCCGCGCGAGGAGGCGATCGCACGCGCCCGCGCGATCGCCGAGGATCGCGCCGTCACCGCCGGCGCCGAGCGCGCCACGCTGCGTACGGTGGAGGTCGAGGACCTGCCGCTCGCGTATTTGCCGGGCAACTCGCTGCGCGTGCGGGTCCGGGTGGTCGGCGAGATCGGCGACGACGTCGCGCCGTGACGGCGCCTACGTCGCCCGCTGACGCGCGCTGACCGCGCTCGAGTGCGTCATCGCCGGCAGCAGCACGACGAAGCACGCGCCCTGACCGACACCGCCGCTGCTCGCCTCGACGCGACCGCCGTGGAGCTCGACGAGCTGGCGGACGATCGCGAGCCCCAGCCCGAGGCCAGCGCCGGCCGCCGTGTCCTCACCCTGCCGGTACGGCTCGAACACGTGCGGCAGCAGCTCGGGCGCGATACCGTGCCCCTCGTCGCTTACCGCAAGCCTCGCAGTGGTGCCCACGGCGTCGAGCGCGACGTGAACGGTCGTGCCGCAGTCGCTGTGCTTGATCGCGTTGCCGAGCAGATTCGAGACCACCTGCTGCAGCCGCGCGGCGTCGCCGTGCACGGGCGGGCATGACCGGCCGACGTCGGTGACGACCTTGATGCCGCGCGTCGCCGCCGTCACCGCCACGCCCTCGACCGCGGCGCCGATGACCGCGCGCAGGTCGACGGTATCCAGCTGCAAGGCGAGCCGCCCGCGGCCGAGCCGGGAGAGATCGACGAGGTCGGCGATCACGCGCGCCTGCAGCGTGGCGTTGCGTCGGATCGCTTCGAGGGCTCGAGTGCCCACGGCCGGGCCGACGCGCGCGTCGCTCATGGCGGCCGACCAGCTGAGAATGGCCGTGAGCGGCGTCCGCAGCTCGTGCGCGATGATCGTGACGAACTCGTCCTTCGCGCGGTTGGCCGCCTCCGCCTCGGCGCGTGCCGCGCGCTCGCGCTCGAGCAGCACCTCGCGCTGGCTCTCCGCCAGACGCCGCGCGTGATCGAGCCCGCTGACGAACAACGCGACGAGCACGAACACCGCGAGCTGCGCGACCGCCTCCTCGTTGAGCGCGAGCGACGGCAACGTCGACGAGATCACCGTATCGAGGGCAATCGTCGCGAGGACGGTGGCCAGCAGGCCCCCCTGCAGCCCGCCGAGCCAGGCGCTCACGGTGACCGCCGCGACGAACAGCGGCGACGCCGCCGCATGCGTGAGCGGGCGGACGAGGATGCTGACGACGCTCGCCCCGAGCACGCAGCCGATGGCGACGGCCGCGCGCCGCCGCCACGCCGGGCCGGCGGACGTCACACGAGCGGCCATGCGTGATGTTGCTGGAGCGCCTCGATCAGCCACGGCGAGAACACGCTCGCCAGCGCCCAGCTCAACAGTGCGGCGAGCAGCCCGGCCGCCGGCTCGGCGATGCGCCGGAACAGGAGCGAAAGCCACACCCAGGTGACGAACGCGACCACGACGAGCACGAGGAGACGGCTCGGAAGGTCCCCCATCGAAAATCCTCCCTCTCGCGAGCGAAACGAACGACGATGGGCGCGTCGGAGAGGGCTAGATGCGAGGAGGCACGAACGGAGGGCGCAGCGCGATGGATGCTGCGGGCGGCGACGCCACCGCGGCGAGCCGGCCGACGAACGGGAGGCGCATCACTGCGGTCAGCGTCGTCGCGATCGCCGAGGGCAGCCGCAGCACCGCATGCCCGCCGGTGCGCGCGGCTTTGGTCCACGGATGCGGCGCGCCCATGTCACCGCCCGCTGCAAGAACGAGACAGGCCGTCAGCGGCAGGAGTATCACGAGCAGCAGCACGACGCTGCCCTTCGGCATGGCGACAGTGTAGCACTCGACGAAATCAGTGCGGCGCGGCGAGGGCGACGAAGCCGCCGAACACGACGAGACTCACCACCGTGCGCACCGCGTGCAGCGTGCCCCACCGCCGCAGCAGCGACGCCGCCTCCTCGGAGCCGGCGTCGAGCCGCCCGTCCAGCAAGCGCGTGTTCGTCGGCATGATGATCACGAGCGTGAACGGCACGAGCGCGCCGAGCGCGAGCCCTCCGACGAGCCAGGCCGGGGAGGCGCCCATCGCCCACCGCGCGATCGCGGCCGCGGCGCCCACGAGGCTGAGCGGCGCCTGCATCGCCGCCCCGCGCCGGTAGCTCGGACCGAACTCGTGGATGGCGGCACGCGCCCCGAGACTCACTCGCGCGGGATGCTCGACGAGCGTCACATACAGAGCGGCGCCGGCGAAGAGGCCGGCCGCGAGCGTCGCGGCCCATTCCAGGAATGCAGCGAACAACTAGACGCCGGCGACGGCGAGCACGCGGCGCATCCGCTCGGCGGCGTCATCGGGATCGCGCAGCAGACCGGCCCGATCCATCAGCGCGAACTGCTCGGCCAGATGCGGAATGGACCGCGCGCTCTCCAGCCCGCCCACCATCCTGAAGTGCTTCTGGTGCCCGTTCAGATAGGCGGCGAAGACGACACCGGTCTTGTAGAAGCGCGTGGGCGCGCCGAAGACGTGGCGTGACAGCGGCAGCGTGGGCGCCAGGATCCGTTGGAACGCCGCGTGATCGTTCCGGTCGAGCGCGTGCAGCGCCGCCGACGCCGCCGGCGCGATGACGTCGAAGATGCCGAGCAGCGCGTCGCTATAGCCCTGTGTGTCGCCCCCGATCGTCGTCGGGTAATCGAAGTCGTCGCCCGTATACATACGCACGGACGTCGGGAATCGACGCCGCATCGCGATCTCGCGTCGCTGGTCGAGGAGCGAGATCTTCACGCCGTCGATCTTGGAGGCATAGTCGTTCACGATGGCGAGCAGCGTCTCCGTTGCCCGGTCGAGATCGTGCGAGCCCCAGTAGCCGGCGAGCGCGGGATCGAACATGTCGCCGAGCCAGTGGATGATGACGGGCTCCTTCACCTGCCCGAGGATGCGGCCGTACACCTTGACGTAGTCGTCGGCGCTCTTGGCGCACGCGGCGAGCGCGCGACTGGCCATCAGGATGATGCGGCCGCCGACGCCCTCGATGAAGCCGCACGACTCTTCGTACGCGGCCGCCACGTCGGCAAGCGTCACGCGTGGGCCTGGCTGCAGATCGTCCGTGCCCGCGCCCGACGCGATCACCGCCCCGCGTACCGTCTGCGCTTCGGTCACCGAGCGCTTGATCAGCTCCTTCGCCGACGACCACGGAAAGCCCATCCCGCGCTGCGAGGTATCCATCGCCTCCGCCACGGCGAGGCCGAGCGACCAGATGTGACGGCGGAAGGCCAGCGTGGCGTCCCAGTCGACGGCGATGTCGAGCGTGGGATTGACGTTCGCCAGCGGATCGGCGACGACGTGCACGGCGGCCATGCCGATGCGGCTCTTGATCGGGCCCGGCGCGCCGGCGATCGCTGTCTGGCCGGTCAGCGTGTACGGCGCGAGCGTTCCGTCGGCGCGGGGTAGCATGAGCGTCCGTGGCATGGGGGCAGTGTAGCATCGCGGCCACCGGCCGGATCTTGATGACGAAGACTCTGTGATAAGGTGAGCGGCCTCAGCGATCCGGCAAGGAGGTCGGCTATGGCGGCCAAGGCGAGCGACAAGAACCGGACGAAGTTCCTCCTCGACGAGAAGGACATTCCGTCGAAGTGGTACAACATCCAGGCCGACTTCAAGTCGCCCGCGCCGCCCGTGCTGCATCCGGGTACCGGCCAGCCGATCGGACCGCAAGATCTGGCACCGCTCTTTCCAATGGAGCTGATCAAGCAGGAGGTCAGCCAGGAGCGCTGGATCGAGATCCCCGACGAAGTTCGCGACGTCCTGAAGCTGTGGCGCCCATCGCCGCTCTTTCGCGCGCGGCGGCTCGAAAAGGCGCTCGGCACGCCCGCGCGCATCTACTACAAGTACGAGGGCGTGAGCCCCGCCGGCAGCCACAAGCCGAACACGGCCGTCGCGCAGGCGTACTACAACAAGAAAGAAAAGGTCACGCGACTGTCGACGGAGACGGGCGCCGGCCAGTGGGGCTCCGCGCTGGCGCTCGCGAGCCAGCTCTTCGGCCTGCAGTGCAAGGTCTACATGGTGAAGGTGTCGTACCAGCAGAAGCCCTATCGCCGGATCATGATGGAGACGTGGGGCGCTCAGGTCGTCGCGAGCCCCAGCCCGGATACCCAGGCGGGCAAGAAGATCCTCGAGCAGGATCCGAACTCGCCGGGCTCGCTCGGGATCGCGATCAGCGAAGCGGTGGAAGACGCGGCCACTCGGGACGACACGAAGTACTCGCTCGGCAGCGTGCTCAATCACGTGCTCATGCACCAGACCGTGATCGGGCTCGAAGCCAAGAAGCAGCTCGAGAAGGCCGACGACGAGGCCGACATCGTCATCGGTTGCGCGGGTGGCGGCTCGAACTTCGCCGGCCTGTCGTTCCCGTTCGCCGCGGACAAGCTCACCAAGAAGAGGAAGACGCGCATCATCGCGGTCGAGCCCTCCGCGTGCCCGAGCCTGACCAAGGGCAAGTACACCTACGACTTCGGCGACACGGTCGGCATGACGCCGCTGGTGAAGATGCACACGCTCGGTCACGGTTTCGTGCCGGCGCCGCTGCACGCGGGCGGCCTGCGCTATCACGGCATGGCGCCTCTCGTCTGCAAGCTCTACGACGAGGGCGTGATCGAGGCGGTCGCGGTGCCGCAGGTCGCGACGTTCCAGGCGGCGCTGCAGTTCGCGCGCAGCGAGGGCGTCATCCCGGCGCCGGAGTCGGCGCACGCGATCCGGGTTGCGATCGACGAGGCGCTGCGCTGCGAGAAAGAGGGCAAGCGCCAGGCGATCCTGTTCAACCTCTCGGGCCACGGCCACTTCGATCTGGGCGCCTACGAGCAGTTCCTCGCCGGCAAGCTCCAGGACTATGAGTACCCGGCCGCGAAGATCGAGGAGGCGCTGCGCGGCGTGCCGAAAGTGAAGGCGTGAAGGCGATGATTCGCCGACCGGCGGGCGCCGGAGCCCTGCGAAGCCGCCCCGACGGCACACAAGAACATCTGATGCGACGTCGCGACGTTCTGAAAGCCGGCGTGGCCGCCGGCGCCGTGCTCGCGACACCGGCGCTCGCGCGTGCGCAAGCCTCCAAGGGCAGGGTGCGCTTCGCGTACCTGCAGCTCGGCTGGGCGGGGCCCGAGATCATCCACAAAGAAGACCTGCTCGGTAAGCACGGCTGGCAGGCGGAGTACTCGGTGGTGCCCGGCTCGCCGGTGCCGCTGCTCAATCAGCTCACCAGCAAGAACGTCGATGCCATCGACATGTCGTTCGCGCTCGCCGCCAAGGCCTTCGAGGACGGCGCCCCCGTCAAGGTCACCGGCGTCGCCACCGCCGTCCTCGGCGCGATCGTCGCGCGCAAGGACGCCGGCCTCGGCAAGGTCGAAGACCTCAAGGGCAAGAAGGTCGCGGCCGTCGTGGGCACGTCGACGTTCTTCGACGTGCGCGCGCTGACCCTCAAGGGCTACGGCTTCGACATCCAGAAGGACACGCAGATCGTCACGGCCACTGCGCCCCCCGACATGGCCACGCTCCTGGCCAAGAAGGACGTCGACGCGATCATCGCGTGGCAGCCGATCAGCGACTCCGTTGTGCTCTCCGGCCAGGGCGTGTATCTCGCCAAGCAGATCGACCTCTGGAGGAAAGCCACCGGCCGCGCCGCGGGCTTTCCGGTCCACGTCTGCTATCTGGTGCACAACGACTTCATCGCGAAAAACGCCTCGTTCCCGGCCGACCTCAACGCCGCGCAGAAGGACGCCGTCGACGTCTGGTACGGTAAGCCGGCGCGCGCCAAAGAGATCATGGGCGAGGTCACGAAGCTGCCCAAAGACGTGATCGACGTCGCGTACAAGGAAACCGTCCGCATGCTGTCGGGTCTGCCGGAGGAGCAAGTCGAGACGTTGATCGCGCAGCTCAAGATCAACAAGGAATTCGGCTTCCTGAAGTCGGACGTCTGGGAGCAGCCCGACCGGATCCGCCGGGAGTTCTTCCACCGCGCGTGAGCGCGCCCCGCTGGGCGAGCCGGCTGCATCTACCCACGCTCGGCGTCGCCGCCGTCATCGTCCTCGGTTGGATCATGCTCTCGTGGCGGTACGGCGCCTACGTGCTGCCCTCACCGCTGGCCGTCGCCCGCGGCTTCGCGGAGATCGTGGCCACGGGCGAGATCTGGCGCCACACCGCGGCATCGCTCGGCCGCATCCTCGTCGGCTTCGGCGGCGCGGTGGTGGTCGCGCTGCTCGCGGGGCTCGCCGACTTCGTCTCGCGCACGGCGCGCGGGGTCATCCACGACTTCCTCTCGGTGCTCAACTCGACGTCGGTCTTCGTGTGGATCGTGATCTCGATCATCTGGTTCGGGCTCTCCAACTGGGCGCCCATCTTCACCACCTTCATGATCACGCTGCCGGTGGTGGCCTCCAACATCGTGGAAGGCGTCGCGAACGTCGACCGCCGGCTGCTCGAGATGGGCGACGTCTACCGGCTCTCCGGCCGGCAGAAGTTCACGGCGATCGTCGTCCCGTCCACTCTGCCCTATCTGGTGGCCGGCATGAAAGTGGGTTTCGGGCTCGCGTTGAAGGTCTCCGTGGTCGCCGAGATCTTCGGCGTCACCTCCGGCATCGGCTACGTCATGAATTATTCGCGCGAGATCCTCGCCACGCAGATGGTGTTCGTCTGGGCGCTCGTCATGATCCTCGTGATGACCGCCACCGACACACTGGTCTTCGATACGGTTTCGCGGCGGCTCGAGCGATGGCGGTAACGCTCGAGGTCAGCGGCGTCGGCAAGGACTTCCTGATCCCCGTCATCGACTCCGTGTCGTTCACGGTCGAGGCGGGCGAGTTCGTGTGTGTGCTCGGCCCCAATGGCTGCGGCAAGACGACGCTCTTACGCATCGTCGGCGGGCTCGAGCCGCCCACCCGCGGGCGCGTCCTGCTGGGTGGGGAGCCGGTCGCGGGCAGCGGCCGTCACACGAAGAAGGTCGGCGTCGTCTTCCAGGAGGATCGGCTCCTGCCGTGGATGACGCTGCGCCAGAACGTCGAGCTGGTGCTGATTCCGCTCGGCGTGGACGCCGATGCGCGCCGCGCGGCCGCGGATCGCTATCTGCGCCTGGCCGGGCTCGGCGGCTTCGAGGACTACTACCCGGCGCGCGTCTCCGGCGGCATGCGACAGCGCGCGGCCATCGCCCGCGCGCTCGCCATCGAGCCCGACCTGCTGCTGATGGACGAGCCGTTCGGCGCGCTCGACGCCCAGAACCGCCGGATCATGCAGACCGAGGTGCGCCGCATCTGGCGGGAGACGGGCCGCACGATTCTCTTCGTCACGCACGCCATCGACGAGGCGGTCGCGATCGGCACGACCCTCATCATGCTGTCCGCGCGCCCGTCGCGGATCCGCGTCCAGGTGCGCAACGACGGCCAGCGCGATCGCGCCACGCTCGTCGACGATCTCAACGCGCTGATCATGGAAGAGGTCGAGCGCCAGCAGGGCGCGTCGTCAGCGTCCTGACGTTCGGGCGGCTCGCCCGATCTCCCGCACACGCGGCGCCCGCGACATCGTGACGGTTTTTTCTGCAACTCTCCCCGTCCCTCCCGCGTCTCAAGCTGTGAGATAGGAGGTGACGAGACATGAAGCGTACGGCATTCGCAGTCCTGCTGGCCCTCACCGCCCTGACGGGTGTGGCCACCCGCGTGGCCTGGGCCGATTCGAGCGACAGCAACATCAGCACGACCGAGGCTCCGGATTCGAGCGACAGCAACATCAGCACGACCGAGGCTCCTTAATGGGAGTCGCCCACGGAGCGCAGACGGGCGGGAGCCCTCTCCCGCCCGTCGCGCATCGAGAAAGGAATCAGTGATGCTCGAGCCAATCGTGGCGGGCGTGTTCTTGCTGACGGCCAGCGTCGTGGCCATGCTGGACGCCGCGCCGGTCCGCGCGGTGTTCTATGCCGTCGCCCAGCGCCGCCGACGGCGCCGCTCGCTCAGACCAGCCGCGTGCGAATCTTGATCTCGGACGTCAGTGTCCGGTGCACCGGACACATGTCGGCGATCTCGGCGAGCCGTTTCCGCTGGGCCTCGTCGAGCCGGCCCGACAGCACCAGCTCACGCTCGATCTGATCCAGCTTGCCCTCTTTGGTCTCGCAGTCGGCGCAATCCTGCGCGTGAATCCGGGAATGCGTGAGGCGCACCGTGACGCCGTCGAGTGGCCAGCCCTTCTTTCGCGCGTACAGCGCGAGCGTCATCGACGTTCAGGCGCCGAGCGCGATCAGCAGATGATCGTAGGGTGAGGGGCCGGCGTCGGTCCCGCCGCTCTCCACGGACTCGTCGGCGACGAGCCGATGCTTGCCGACGAGGATCTCCTGAACGAACCCCGTCCCACCACCGTGTACGGTCACCGTGGCCATCGTTCCCTCCTTTACCCGAGGATTCGGTCCCAGCGTCCGTACTCTCGCGCCGCCTCCATGAACCACCGCACGCAGTCCGGGTTGGCGCGCGGCGGCAGCTCGCACGAGGTCGACAGCACGAAGCGCGACCGGGTGCCGGCGGTGTCGATGCAACGGCGCACCTCGGCCTCGATCTCGGCCTTCGTCGCGCGCTCGAAGATCGTCACGTCGACGTTGCCGATCGCAACGACGTTCCTCTCGTTGCCGAGCGTGATGAGCCGGTCGAGCTGGTCGACGTAGAGCTTGGGATCGGCCTGCTGGTCGAGGTCGATGGTGACGGCGACGAAGCCGACGTCGACCAGATCCTCGTGGATCTGGTGCGTGGTGCCGCAGATGTGCACGGTCGTTCCGACCTTCTTTGCCTTGAAGTAGTCCACCAGCTCCTTGTGATAGGGCTTGATGAACTCTCGATAGGTGTCGGGGCCCACCAGCGAGCACGACGCCGTCGGATCGGAATACGACAGGCCGATCTTGGTGGCCAGCACGGCATCGCCCATGCGCTTGGCAAACTCCGTGGCGAAGCGCATCAGATCGTGCACGAATTCGGGATCCTCGAGCGTGTCCAGGCACATCAGCTCGGGATTGCGCATGAGCATCGCGATGGTCCACGGCCCCACGAGCACCGCCCCCAGCGCGGACGGGAATTTCTGCGCCGACAGCGCTTCGCACTGCTCGAGGAAGGCCGGCAAGCGCCCGTGCACGCGCGGCTCGGGCACCTCCAGGCGGGCCAGTAACCCCTTGTCGTCCTGCAGGACGTGCTGATCGATCGACGGCACGACGTAGTCCGAGTACTTCACGTGACAGCCGACGGCCTCCGCCTCCTTGGCGAGGTCGTTGAAGGCGATCATGATGTCCGGCTGGTAGCGCTCGTAGTAGTTGATCATCGCCTTGACGGCCTTCTTCGGATTCGTGCAGTACTCCTCGATCGACAGACCGTCCAGGCAGCCGGCAAACGAGCCGGCGATCGGATACGCGGGCACGCGGTCGGCGCGCTGGCCTTTGTAGGCGGCGACGACCCGCTCGCGTGGCGTGATCGTAGGCTGCTCCATCGTCGTCTCCTTGTATCGGAGCGTTGCGTCCGCCTAGGCCGTGGGTGGCCTGAGAGAGACGCGCGAGGCCCCGCGTCCATCTCGGCCGTGGGTGGCCTGAGAGAGACGCGCGAGGCTCTGTTTAGTGCAGCATGGGCGTGAAGGCCTCGAGCGTGCGGCGGGTCTGCTCCGACGTGAGGCCGGCCCGCAGCAATAACCCGGGCATCGCGCCACCCGCATCGTACCAGCGCTGCAGACGCCGCCGCGCCTCGGCCGGCGTCCCGAACACGATCAGCTGCTCCAGGAGCTCGTCGGCATCGGGCGGGACCGCGCCCACGAACTTCGGCGCATTGGCGGCCACCACGGCCTCGATCTCCTTGGCGAATCCCCAGCGTACGAGCGAGTCTCGGTAGAAGGTGCCCATCGCGGTCACGTAGAACGACACGAACCACGCCGCGCCCTCGCGCGCCCTGGCCGGATCGTCGTCGACGACGGTCGGCACGGAGGGGCACACGACCGGCAGCTCGCGGCGCCCGCCACGTCCGGCGCCTTCGCGCAGCCGCTCGATGCCGTGCGGCAGCAGTCGTAGCGGGAAGAGGAACGGAATCCACCCGTCGGCGATCTCACCAGCCAGGCGAATCGACGCATCGCCGAGCGCGGCGAGATAGATCGGCACCTCCACGGCCGGGACGTTGAGGCGCAGCGCGCGTGCCGCGGTGGCCACCGCCAGCGGCACCCGCTCGCCGCGCAGGAGCGCGCGCACCTGCTGGACGGTGCGGCGCATGCGCGGCAGCGGCGGCTCGAAAGGGATGTCGTGCAGTCCCTCCACCAGCTGCGGCGTGCTCGCCCCGAGCCCGAGGATGAACCGCCCGTTCGACTGCGACGCCAGCGTGGCGGCGGCCATCGCGATGGTCGCGGCACTGCGGTTCCAGACGCCGAGGATGCCGGTGCCGAGCCGCACGCGCCGGGTCTTCACGGCAATCTCGGCGAGCAGCACCGTGATGTCGTACGACCACGTTTCAGGGAACATGACGCCGTCGTAGCCGAGCTCGTCGGCGAGCGTCGCGAGCGTCACGAACTGCTCGCGCCGGCTCTCCAGCGGCATGACCGCGACGGACAGGGCGCGCGCCACGTCAGATGCTCGCGAGCGCCGGACGGATCTTCGCGGTCATCAGGTCGAGCAGCTCCAGCATCCGCTTGGGATCCTCGCGTCGGAACACCACGGCCGCATGCCGCACGCCGGCGCGCGCGTACTCGCCGAGGCGGTCGATCACGGCCTGCGTGCCGTCGGCCAACACGGCCTCGCTCATCTCGAAGCGCATCGAGATCTCGATCGTGCTCCACGCTCGCCCGGCCGCCTCCGCAAGCCGCTTGAGCTCGGCCACCGACGCGGCGAGCTCGGCCGGCGACTTCGACGACATCGCGTGCCAGCCGTCACCGAACGCGATCACGCGGCGCAGCGCGGCGGGCGAGATGCCGCCGATCCAGATCGGCGGATGCGGTTTCTGCAGCGGCTTGGGCTCGGCGCCGGCGCCCGTGATCCGGTAGAACTCGCCCTCGAAGCGCGGCTCGCGCTCCGTCCACATGGCCTTGAAGACGCGCAGGGCCTCGTCGGCGGCGCGGCCGCGGCGCGCGAAATCCACGCCGAGGATCTCCAGCTCCTGGCGCCACCAGCCCACGCCAACGCCGACGATCAGCCGGCCGCTCGAGAGCGCGTCGATCGTGGCCAGCATCTTCGCCATGGCGACGGGATGCCGATGGCCCAGGATGAACACCGAGCAACCGATGCGCGCTTTGCTCGTCAGCACGGCGAGCGCGCTCAGCATGGCCACCGGCTCGAGGTACGGCGTCTGGGGCGCAATCGGAAAGCGTCGGCCGCCGCCCGGATAGTCAGCGTCGGTCGTGGTCGGAATCACGATGTGATCGCTCACCCACAGCGAGGCGAAGTCGCGCGCCTCCGCCTCGCGGGCAAACGTCAGCAGCGCCTCGCGCGTGACGCCGGGCGCGACGGTGGTCGGAACGTGGACACCGATCTGCATTCGATCCTCCTCGGTCAGCCGCGCGCGACCGCCTCCAGCCGGGCCCGCGTGCGCTCGCGCAGCGCGCTCACGATGTGGGGCGGCGCCGTCTCGGGCGAGCCGGCCCGGAACGGGGGCTGGGGATCGTACTCGATTCCGAGCTGGATCGTCTGCGCGAGCTCGTCCCCCGCGATGCGCGCGACCAGCGTCAATGCCATGTCGATGCCCGAGGACACGCCGGCCGCCGTGACCACCTTGCCCTGCTCGACGACACGCTTGAGCGTGGGCTTGGCGCCGAGCTCGGCGAGCTGCTCGTGCGCGGCCCAGTGCGTGGTCGCCTCGAGTCCCCGCAGGATGCCGGCGGCGCCGAGCAGCAGCGAGCCGGTGCACACGGACGTCGTCCACCGGCTCGTCTCGTGCGCCGACCGCAGCCAGTCCAAGAGCGGATTCGGCGTCATGAGCGCGCGCGTGCCGAAGCCGCCCGGGACCATGATGATCTCCGGGTGCGGCACCGCGGAGAGCGGCTCGTCCGCGACCAGCGTCAGCTGGCGATTGTCGGTGCGGTACGCCCCCGGCGTCATGGCCACCCACCGGATCCGAGCGTCCGGCAGACGCGAGAGCACTTCGTAGGGGCCGATGGCGTCGAGCGCGGTGATCCGGTCGAAGATCGGAATGGCGATGTCCATGGCTCTCTCCTTGGCCACGCATTCTGCCATCTCCGAGGCTGTACGGGGTGCGCTGTCTGTGTTACCTCTGCTGCGGCCCGCGCACGTGGCGCGGGCGGCACACTCGCAAGGAGGCGCGTGAATGATCAAGCCCTACACCGCCGTGGGTCTGATTCCGACCGTCCGCGGGATCCGACGACGCAAGGACATCAAGCTGAACCTCGAGCACCTCAAGCACCTCGTGAAGGCGGCGTCGTGGCTATCGAGTCTCGATCTGCCGGTGCGCCTGATCGCGTTTCCCGAGGGCGCACTACAGGCCTTCAACGATGAAGTGCTCGACCTCGACCACGCGACCTTCGCGCGCGAGTGCGCGATCGACATTCCGGGCGAGGAGACGGACGAGCTCGGCAAGATCGCCAAGGACTACAACACGTTCGTCATGGCACAGGCGAAGGCGAAGCACCCGGATCTCAAGGACCGGTACTTCAACGTCGGCTTCATCATCAACCCGCGCGGCAAGGTGATCCTGAAGCACTACAAGGTCTCGCCGCTGTTCCCCGTCGAGCACTCGGTGTGCCCGCACGACGTCTACGACTGGTGGGTCGAGAAATACGGGCGCACGCTGGACGCGTTCTGGCCCGTCGCGGACACCGAGATCGGGCGTCTCGGCATCATGATGGCGAACGAGGGCAGCTATCCGGAGAACGCCCGCGCGCTGGCGCTGAACGGCGCCGAGGTCGTCTATCGCGCGTCGTATCCGCACCCCGCCACCGGCAACGAGATCTTCGAGATCCAGAGCCGCGCCCGCGCGCTCGACAACAACATGTACCTCGTGGCGCCGAACATGGGCACCTACTACCTGTTTCCGGAGGAGACGACACCGATCGACACCTTCGGCGGCCGCTCGTTCATCATCGACTACAAAGGACGCATCGTCGGCAAGCAGGACTACGGCGCCGGGTCGACGTACGTGGGCGGCGTCATCGACATCGAAGCGCTGCGCGATCATCGGGCGCGCGCGCAGTGGGACAACTGGATGAAGGATCTGCGCACGGAGCTCTATCAGCTCCTCTACGAAAAGCCGATCTATCCCAAGAACCTCTATCTCAAGCGCGCGCCGATGAAGCACGCGGAATATCGCAACGTGATCCGCCGGCAGATCCGGCTGATGCACGATCGAGGCATCTGGGCCAAGCCGGACCGGTGAGTCGATGCGGGCGATGGCCTCGTAGCCGCGCGTGATGCCGCTCTGGCTCAAGCTCGGCTACACGCTGATGGTGACGGCGATCGTGCCTGTCTACTTCGTGCACTACGGGCCGGCGAACTTCCTCTGGTTCTCCGACATCGCCCTCATCGCCACCGCCGTGGCGCTGTGGGCGGAGAGCCGGCTGCTGGCGAGCATGATGGCCGTGGCCGTGCTGCTGCCCGAGCTCCTGTGGAACATCAGCTTCTTCTCGCGGCTGCTCGCGCGCGTGCGCGTGTCGCCGCTGGCCGACTACATGTTCGACCGCGCGATCCCGCTGTGGATCCGCGCGCTGTCGCTGTTCCACATCCCGATGCCCCTCGTGCTGCTGTGGATGGTGCACACGCTCGGCTACGATGCGCGCGCGCTGCCCGCCCAGACCGCGCTGGCGTGGGTGGTGTTTCCCGTCACCTATGCGGTGACCGACCCGAAGGAGAACATCAACTGGGTGTTCGGGCCGGGTGGCCGACCACAGCGCCGGCTGCCTCCCCGTCTCTATCTGCTGCTGGTGCTGCTCGTCTTCCCGCTGATCGTCTACGTCCCGACGCACGTTCTGCTGACCACGCTGTTCGGCCGCTGATACGTTACGGACGTCGGCCGAGACGGACGAGGAAGAGCAGTAACGCGGCAACGGCCACGACGACCCACACCGAGCCCTTCGGGAATCGAAACAGCTCGGCGAGCGCGATCGCGAAGCCCGCGCCGATGACGACGCCGCCCGCCGCGATCGTCGGCCATCGCTGCCTCACGGGATCACCGCCTCCAGCGCATCCCGCACGGCGCGGACGTCGATCAGCGTGGCGCGGTCGGTCGCGACCGTCAGGACGCGCGGTGCCGCCGCCCACGGGCGCCACGCGAGCTTCGGCGCAGTGAAGAGCACGACCGCCGGGGCCCCGACCGCCGCCGCCAGATGGCTGACGCCCGAATCGTTGCCGACATACGCCGCACACCGCGCGAGCACGCCGGCGAGCGCCGGCAACGCCGGCCCGCGCAGAATACGCGCCGACGGTACGAGTCGTGACAGCTGCGCCACCGGCTCGGCATCGGCCGGTCCCTCGTGCAGCACGATCTGGAGATTGCGCCGCGCGCTCAGGGGCGCCAGCACTTCGGCGAACGCCCCCGGCGGCCAGCACTTGGCGCTCGAGCCCGCGCCCGAATGCGCCACGACGACGCGGCGCGCGTCGCCCACACCGGCGGCGCTCAACGCCGCGCGGCCCTCGCCGATGAGGCCCTCGGCGAGGCGAATGACGTCACGGCGGGCGCGCGTCGAGGTTTGGCCGAGCGTCGCGAGCAGATGCTCCCAGACGTCGCGCCCCGGCGCGAACGAAAGCGCGACGGTCGAGCGCACGCCGGTGGCCATCAGGCGCCGGGTGAAGTCGAGATCACGCGCGCCGAACCAGCAGACGATGCGATCCACCGGCGGTAACCGCGCCTCGCCCTCGCCGGCAAACAGCGCCCCGAGCCCGAGCGCGTCGAAGTCCTGGGCCGCGTCGGCCTCGCCCAGCGCCGCGACCAGCGCGGCGATCCGCGGCTGCGCGGCCAGCGTCACGCGCGCGCCGCCGTCGCGGAGGGCGCGAAGCGCGGGAATGGCGAGCAGCACGTCGCCGAGCGCGCCGGGATGGATGGCGAGCGTGGCGCCCGCCACCGCGCGGCTCACCGGCCGGCGAGCAGCGCCAGGGCCGCGTCGTGCAGGCGGCCGTTGGTGGCGAGCGCGTTGCCCGAATAGATCGTCGGCATGCCGGCGAGATCGGTGAAGCGGCCGCCCGCCTCTTCCACGACGATCTTGCAGGGGGCGAGGTCCCACGGCTTGAGGTCGACCTCGACGTACATCTCGGCCTTGCCCTCGGCGACGAGCGCATATCCGAGGTAGTCGCCGAACCCGCGCTGGCGCTCGGTGGCGTCGACCAGCCGCAGCAGCCCATCCCACACGCCGGCCTTCCGATACAAGCGCAGGCCGGCGTGCAGCAGCGTCGCCGACCACATCTCGCCGAGGTCCGAGACGGCAACGCGCCGGCCGTTGAGGCGCGCGCCGCCGCCGCGGCGCGCGGCATAGAGCTCGCCGGTGACCGGATTGTGGATCACACCCGCGACCACCTCGCCGTGTGCCTCCAGGGCGAGCAGCGTCGCCCACACCGGAATGTGCCGCACGAAATTCTTCGTGCCGTCGATCGGGTCGATGATCCAGCGCACGTCGCTCGCGCCCCTGGCGCCGAACTCCTCGCCGAGAAAGCCCCAGTCGGGATACGCGCGGCCGAGCGCGGCGACGATCGCCTCCTCGGCCTCGCGGTCGGCCTGCGTGACGGGGGTGTCGTCGGGCTTGATCGTGACCTCGAAGCCGCCGGTGTAGTACTTCATCGCGATCTCGCCGGCGGCGCGGGCCGCCTCGATCGCGGCGGCCAGCGCCCGGTCGAGCGCGCGCGCGTCCAGCGGGGGCGTCATCGGGCCGCGTGTTCCTCGGCCGGAAACGGCTCGCCCCGCTCGCCGAGCACGCGCGCGTAGACGTCGAGCGCCTCGACGACGACGGGCATCCCGCCGTACGTCACCTGCTGAAAGATCACCTCGGCGACCTCCTGGCGCGTGGCGCCGACGTTGAGCGCGGCGTGAATGTGCGCGCGCAGCTCGTTGCCGCGCTCGAGCACGGTGAGCGAGGCCACCGCGCACAGCTCGCGCTGCTTCTGCGAGATGACCTCGCGGCTGTACAGCGCGCCCGCGAAGAACATCGACAGCTGCCGCGCGAGGTCCTTGTCGAACTTCTTCCACTGCTCGTAGCCCGCGCCGCCCTTGAGCGTGTGGAACAGCTTGCGGGCCGTGTCCCGCGTCTTCTGCTTGAGCTCTGCCTCGTTCATCGGGTCCTCGTCTTTCGCTACGGGATCTTCTCCAGCACGCGCACCAGGTCATCGAGCGCCGACAGCACCGGCGAGTGCGCGCAGTCGATGTCGATGGGCGTCACGCCGAGCCGCGCCGCGTAGCGCGCGGCCATCGCCGGGGTCACCGCGGCGTCACGCAGGCATCGCACGTACGTCCGCGGGACGTCCATGGCGTAGAAGCGCTGCATGCTCACGCGCTCGGTCCACGGTCTCACCGGCTGCGGCGTCATGTGCGTCAGCGCGTCGACGACCCGCGCGTCGCCCGGGGGGAGGTCGCCGATCCATCGCGCCCACTCCATCGCCGCCGCGTACTGCACGACGCCGCCGCCGGCGCGGGCGAGCCCCTCGAGCAGCGGCCGGTTGGGATGCGGGATCTGCGTGCCGAGCAGGCTCTCGCCGTCACGCAACACCACGGCCGCGAGAAACACCAGATGCGCGACGCGGGCCGGGACCAGCTCGGTCACCTTCGGAATCACCACGCCGCCCATCGAGTGGCCGACGACGATGCCGCGCGCCACGCCGGCCTGGATCATCGCGTCGGCGACGGCGCGCGCATAGCCGTCGACGGAGGCTCGCGCGCGCTCGTGGGCGCGCCGGGCGTGACCGGGCAGATCCATGGCCACGACGCGGTGCCCGCTCGCCTCCAGCCGCCGCGCGAGCGGCTCCCATGACCACGCGCCGTGGCTCATGCCGTGCACCAGAACGAATTCACGCGGCATCGTGCGCCTCCGCAGCTTCGCGTCATCATCGCACGGCGTGGTACGCTCGGTCTCAACGGTCGCCATGCTCAATCCTCACATCTTCCGCGCCTATGACGTCCGCGGGCGCGTCGGCTCCGACATCAATCCCGAGGTGTTCCGCCTCGTCGGCCGCGCGTACGGCACGCTGATCCGCGGCCGCGGCGGGCGCGCGGTCGCGGTCGGCCAGGACAATCGCGAGTCGTCGGCGTCGCTCAACGCGGGCTTCGTCGAGGGCGTGCGCGCGACCGGCATCGACGTCGTCGACATCGGCGTGGTCACTACACCGATCCTGTATTTCGCGACCGCGCACTGGAAGCTCGACGGCGGCGCCAACATCACCGGCAGCCACAATCCCGTCGACTACAACGGCGTGAAGATGGTGCATCCGGGCGCCGCACCGCTGACCGAGCAGGAGATCCAGGGGCTGCGCGAGACGATCGAGCGCAGCGCGTTCGCCACCGGCGCCGGAGGGCTCAGGACGCGCAGCCCGCGCGACGACTACTTCGACACGGTGGCGACGATCGTGCGCCTCGAGCGTCCGCTGAAGGTCGTCGCCGACGCCGGCAACGGCATCGCGGGCGTGTACGGACCGCCGTTGCTGCGCCGGCTCGGATGCGAGGTCATCGAGCTGCATTGCGACTCCGACGGGCGATTTCCCAATCACCTGCCCGACCCGGAGGACCCCGAGAACGTCGTCGACCTCCAGCAGAAGGTCGTGGAGACCGGCGCCGATCTCGGCCTCGCCTGGGACGGCGACGCCGACCGCGTCGGGGTGATCGACGAGCGCGGCCGACGCCACGAGGCCGACCTGATCCTTGTGCTGCTCGCGCGCGACCTGCTAGCGCGACGCCCCGGCGCCAAGATCGTCTTCGACGTGAAGTCTTCGCAGGTCCTGGTGGACGAGGTGCGCCGGCACGGCGGCGTGCCCGTCATGTGGAAGACGGGCCACTCGCATCTCAAGCGAAAGATGCGCGAGGACGGCATTCTCCTCGGCGGCGAGGTCAGCGGCCACATGTTCTTCGCCGAGGGCTATTACGGCGTCGACGACGGCATCCTCGCCGCGTGCAAAGTCGCGGAGATCGCGGCGCGCCACCGCGCGCCGCTCTCCACGCTCTTCGACTCGGTGCCGCATCTGCACGCCACGCCCGAGCTGAAAGCGCCCTGTCCCGACGGCGAGAAGTTCAGGGTCATCGACGAGCTGGCGCGCGAGCTCAGAGCACGCTTCGACACCATCGACATCGATGGGGCGCGCGTGCTCTTCCCCGGCGGCGGCTGGGGTCTGGTGCGCGCGTCGAATACGAATCCGTACCTGACGCTCCGGTTCGAGGCGACGACCGAGCGCGCGATCGAGGACATGAAGCGCGTCATCTACGACGCGCTCCGCCGCTATCCCTTCGTCACGCTGCCATCGTAAGCCGCCGCCGCGCGGCGCGGGAGCCGGGACGGACCGTGAGTCTCGACGCCGTGATGTTCGATCTCGACGGGACGCTGGTCGATACGCTGCCCGTGTGCTATCTGGCGTTCCGCCGTGCCCTCGAAGGGGCGGGAGCGCCGGCCCTGACAGACGCCGAGATCCACGCGCTCTTCGGTCCGAGCGAGGAAGGGATGCTCCAGCGCGTCCTGCCGCGCGACTGGGAGCGCGCGCTGCCGTCGTACTTCGCCGCGTACGAGCAGCTGCTTCCGATGTGCCCCGCGGTCATCCCCGAGCTGAGCGCCGCGCTCGCGATGCTCCGCGCCCGCGGCGTCCGCACCGCCCTCGTCACCGGCAAATCGCGTGTCACGGCCCTCATGTCCGTCCGCCATTTCGGGCTCGACGACGCATTCGACGCGCTGGAGCCGGGATCGCCTCAGGGCGTCGTCAAGGCCGCCGCGATTGGGCGGCTTCTCGACGGATGGCGGGTTGCACCCGAGCGCGCGATCTATGTCGGCGACGGCGCAGCCGACATGGTGGCGGCGCGTGAGAGAGGCGTCATGGCCGTCGGCGCCGCCTGGGCCCAGGGCGCTCGGACGAGCGAGCTGCAGACGGCAGGGGCACATCTGATCTTCTCCGACGCGGCGGTCTTCCTCGGCTGGCTCGACCGTCAGACGGGACACATCACGACAGGCTGACGACGCCGCGCCTCGTGGACGTTCAGCCGGCGGCGACGGACGAGAGCTGCGCGGAAATCAGGCGCGCGTAGAGGCCGCGGCGCGCGAGCAGCTCGGCATGCGCGCCCGTCTCCACGACGCGGCCTCGATCGAGGACGACGATCGTGTCCGCGCCGCGCACGGTGGACAGCCGATGCGCGATCACGAGCGTCGTGCGGTCCTGCTTCAGCCGGTCGAGCGCGCCACGCACCGTGGCCTCGCTCACCGCGTCCAGGTGCGAGGTGGCTTCGTCGAGGATGAGGATCGGCGCGTCCTTCAGGAATGCGCGGGCAATCGCGACGCGCTGACGCTGGCCTCCCGAGAGCCGCGTGCCACGCTCCCCGACGACGGTGTCGAGGCCCTCGGGCAGCGACGCCACGAAGTCCGAGAGCGCCGCCCGCTCGATCGCGGCGCTCACCTCGGCCGGCGTGGCTCCCGGTCGCGCCAGCGCCACGTTGTTCCGCAGCGTGTCGTTGAAGAGGTAGGTGTCCTGCGCGACGAGCGCCACGCGCCGCCGCAGCTCGTCGAGTCGATACTCGCGCAGATCGTGACCGTCCAGACGCGCGCCGCCCTTGTCCGGATCCCAGAAGCGCAGGAACAGGTGCGCAATCGTGGTCTTGCCCGCGCCGGACGGGCCGACGAGGGCGACGGTGCTGCCGGCAGGGATGACGAGCTCGATGTCGTCGAGCGCCGGCCTCACGCGGCCCGGATACGTGAACGTCACGTGCGCCATCTCGAGCGCGGCGCCGCGGGCGGCGCCAACCATGCCCGGCCCGTCGTGAACGCCGACACCCGGCCCATCCTGAACCGCGACCGGCGCCGTCTCGATGGCGTGGAAGCGGCGTGTCGCGCCGAGCGTGTCGGCCAGCTGGCGCCCCACCTGCGCGATCTCCCACACGGGGACGAACGCCGACACCGCCAGCAGCGTCATCACCGGCAGCATCGCCGGGTCGAGCCTTCCGTGGATGACGAGCAGACCGCCGGCCAGCAGCACGGCCAGGCCGCCAAGTCCGGTGACGATTTCGTGCAGCGCGCTCTGCAGCGTCAGGTCGTGCAGGAACGGCATGCGCGCAGCGAGATAGTCACGCGCCCGGGCGGCGAACGCTTCGCCGCGCGCACGCACGTGCTGGAACGCGATGATCTCGGTCAACCCCTGGACGGAATCGACGGCGTGGGCGTTGAGATCGCCGGAGATTCGGCGCGCGTGCGCGCCGAGGCGATCGATGCGCGCGCGACCCAGGATCGGGCTCACGGCCGCATAGGCCAGGAAGGGCAACACGGCGACCGCCATCGGCCAGCCGAACGCGGTCAGCGTCGCGAGCACCGCGAGCGGCACCATGACGGCCACGAACGCCGGGGTGATCGTGTGGGCGAAGAAATACTCGATCAGCTCGACGTCGTGGGTCGCGACGCTCACCAGGTCGCCGCTGCGATGCTGCACGAGGTACGCGGGCGCGAGCGCGTCGAGCTTGGCAAAAAGCGCCAGCCGCAAGTCGGCGAGCAGACGATACGCCATGTCGTGCGCCAGCCACGACTCCAGCCAGTGCAGCGCCCCCGACAGCGGCGCCACGACGGCGAGCGCGAAGAGCAGCGGCGCCACGGGCTCGCCTCGGCTGACCGCGCGCACGGTGAGCGCGCTGAGCACACCCACGCCGATCAACGCCGCCACGCGCGCGATGCCGAGCCCGAACGTGACGAGCAGGCGTCGCCGATAGTGGCTGACCATCGTCAACAAGATGGGGATCGCGCGCAGCCAGCCGAGCTCGGCGCCCGGCGCGGGCGCGCCCGGCGGCGGGGCCGCGGCGTCGTCGGCCGCCCTCGCGGCCGCGGTCTCGGCGGGCAGCGGCGCGTCGTCGGCCGGCGCCGCGGCGTCCTCGGCCTGCGCGGCCATGAGCCGCGCGTACGCGCCGCGCCGGGCCATGAGCTCACGGTGCGTGCCCATCTCGGCGACGCGCGCGCCCTCGAGCACGAGGATCCGGTCGGCGTTGACGACGCTCGACAGGCGGTGCGCGAACACCAGCGTCGTGCGCCCTTGCATCAGGCGGTCGAGCGCCTGCTGGATCACCGCCTCGTTCTCGGCGTCGACGGCCGAGAGCGCCTCGTCGAGGATGAGGATCGGCGCGTCGCGCAGGAGCGCCCGCGCGATGGCGATGCGCTGCCGCTGGCCGCCGGACAGCCGAACGCCGCGCTCGCCGACGACGGTCTGGTAGCCCTGCGGTAGCCGCGTGATGAACTCGTCGGCGTTCGCCGCGCGCGCCGCCGCTCGCAGCTCGTCCGTGCTGGCGTCGGGCTTGCCGATGCGGAGGTTGTCCTCGACGGTGCCGTGAAAGAGATAGGTGTCCTGGTGCACGATCGCGACCTGCGCACGCAGATCGTCCAGGCGCAGCGCGCGCACGTCGTGTCCACCGATCAGGATTCGGCCGTGCTCGGGATCGTAGAAGCGCAGCAGCAGCCGCGCGATGGTCGACTTGCCGGCGCCGCTCGGCCCGACAAACCCGATACGCTCACCCGGCGCCACGCCGAAGGACAGCCGCTCGTGGACCGCGCCCCGTCCCCCCGGATACGAAAACGTGACGTCGTCGAAGGTCACGCTCGGGGTAATCCGCGCGACCGGCGCGGCGTGATCTGCGTCCCGGACCTGCGGCGTCGCGCGGAGAATCGCCAGGATTCCCTGGGCGGCCGACGTGCCGAGCATGCCCTGGTGCAGCACCACCCGCAGCTCCCGCAGCGGCCGAAACACCTCGACGCCGAGCATGAGGATGACGAGCAGGCTCGGCAGCCCCATCGCGCCCGTATGGACGCGGTACACGCCCAGCGCGAGCGCCGCCGTCGCGCCCACGGCGATCCCCGTGTCGGCGATGCCGCGGGTGAGCACGTTGGACCCCAGCACCCACATCGTGCTCTCGAACAGCGCGCGTCCCTTCGCCTCGAGCAGACGGCGACGCGCGTCGCTCTGTCCGAACGCCTTCAGCGTGGGCAAGCCCTGCAGCGTGTCGAGGAATTCCGCGCCGTAGGCCGCATAGGCCTTCTGTCGGGCGAGGCTGTGCCGGCTCTCGCGGCGATGCCAGAGCACCGGCGCCAGGAGCGTCACCAGCGCGGCGGCGAGCGTGACGAGCGCCACCGGCAGGTCGATGAACGCAACGAACCCGAAGATCAAGACGGGCGTGAGGACTGCGACCGCAAGCTGTGGAAGGTATTGGCCAAAATAGACCTCGAGCTGCTGAATCCCCTCCACCATGGAGAGGACGACGTCGCCGGTGCGCGCGCGGCCGACGTGCGCGGGACCGAGCGCGGTGACGTGCGCATAGAGCGTGCGGCGCAGCGCCGCCTGCACGAGCGCCGCCGTGTGATGCGCGAGCATCGTGCGCCAGTACTCGAGCGCGCCGCGGGCCACGGTGACCGCCGCGACGAGCAGCACGGCCAGCACCAGCGCGGACACGGTCGATCCCGCGAGCACCTTCGCCAGCAGCCAGCCGAGCAGGGCCAGCCGCGCGATACCCGCGACGACGGCGGCGAGCCCGATCACCACCGCCCAGGCGATGCGCGAGCGCACGCCGGCGGTGAAGCGCCAGAGTTCGCGGCTCAGGTACATGCGAGCAGTCCCTCGACCGCGTCGAGCACGCTCTGCGCCGTCGGACAATCGCGCGCGCCCCAGCACCGTCCGGGGTCGAGCAGCACCGCGCGCAGGCCGGCGCGGCGCGCGCCGAGCACATCGATGGAGTAGAGATCGCCGACGTACGCCGCATCGGTAGCGACCACACCCACACGCGCGAGGGCGCGCGCGAAGATCTCGGGCTCCGGCTTCTCGACACCCTCTTCGTGGCTATCGAGCGCCAAGTCGAGGAGCGGCAGCAGCTCGAGCTGCGCCAGGATCTGCTTGATCCTGCCGTTGGAGTTCGAGATGACGCCGGTCCGCAGCCCCGCCGTGCGTGCAAGCCTCAACGCCGGCGCGGCGTTCGGCTCGGGCGCGGTCCACAAGCCCAGTGGCTGGTTGTGGCCGCCGCGCCAGGCATCCATGGCGTCCACGAGCGCCGGATCCGTGACGCCGATGCCCTCGAGCACGTACGCGAGGTAGCGGCGGTGCGTGGCGCGCGCCTCCGTCGAGGCGAGCTCGCGGCGCGCGAAGACGTCGTCATCGAGCCGCACGCGCGCGCGCCACTCGGCGCGCATCAAAGCGTCGGCGGTCGTCGCGACGCCGTGCGCGGCGAGTGCCGTCGCGATGGCCGTGTAGTCGATGCGAACGAGCGTGTTGCCGGCGTCGAAGAGGATTGCGCGAAGCGGCACCGGCTTACGATACCACTTGACAGCGGGCCCGATATTAGGGGACCCTAAGCCCGGCATGAATGTACACCTAATCGAGAGCGGATCGTGATCGTCTGCCTCTGCCGCGGCGTCTCGGACGGCGCCCTGCACGAGGCGGTCGCCGCGGGCGCCGCCTCGCTGCCCGAGCTCGCACGCGCCTGTCGCGGCGCCGGCACCGATTGCGGCTCGTGCCAGTGGATGCTGTCGGCGCTCCTGGACGCCGGCGGTTCGGGTGTACGCTGTGCCCTCGCCGCCACCGCCTAGTCCGAGGGGGTGCCCGTGAAGGGGCACGACCAGGTCATCCAGGTCCTCAACGACGTTCTGACCGCCGAGCTCACCGCCATCAATCAGTACTGGATCCACGCGCGCATGTGCGAGAACTGGGGCTACGAGCGGCTGTGGAAGAAAGTCCGCGAAGAATCGCTCGGCGAGATGAAGCACGCCGACCGCCTCGTGGAACGCATCCTCTATCTCGAAGGGATCCCGAATCTCCAAAAGCTCGGAAAGGTCAATGTCGGGCAAACGGTGAAGGAGCAATTTCGCCTCGATCTCGAGGTGGAGAAGGCAGCCGTCAAGGCGCTGAACGCCGGCATCGAGACGTCGCGCAGTCTGGGGGACAACGGCACGCGCGAGCTGCTCGAGTCCATTCTGGAGGGCGAGGAGGAGCACGCGAACTGGCTCGAGGCGCAGCTGACGCTCATCGAGCAGGTCGGCGAAGCCAACTACCTCGCCCAACAGATCACGTCCGGCGACTGAGACGCGGTCCGCGTCAGCGGACGACCTGGAACGAGAACTGCCCCTCCGTCACGTGGCTGTCGACCGACAGCACACGCCAGACGACGCGATAGGTTCCCGGCGCCAGCGCGGGCACCGACACGCGAAGCAGTGCGTGGTTCGACGCATCGACTCCCCCATCGCCCAGATCCATCCGCTTGCCGGCGGCGTCGAGCACCTGCACGCGGCTGTAGGCGGGCTCCAGCGCGCCGGTGAACCAGAGCTTGACCTGCGACGGCACCGTCTTCACGGCGCCGCCGGCGCGGGGATCGGTACGATCGAGCACCCCGTGCGCGGACACGCCAGAGACCACCGCGCCCAGCGCGGCGCCAGCGAGCAGCACGGCCGCGAGCGTTCGTGCCATGCCGGTCACTGTACCGGTGAAACCTCGGGTTCGGCGTCGCTGTTCCGGGCTCACGTCAGCATTTTGCCGGTCGTGGCGGGCACGAGCTGGCCGTAGCGCACGCCCTTGACCGACAGCAGGTCGTTCGCCAGCCGCTCGATCGCCTGCACCGCGCCACGCAGCGGAATGACCTCCAGGCACGTGTGACGGTCGAGATGCACGTGCAGGGCGGAGGTGATCATGCCGTGGCTCTCGTGCTGGATGTCGGTGAGCTTGTCCGCCAGCGCACGGGTGTCGTGGTCGTAGACCAGCACGAGCACGCCGACGGTTTGTCCGGACTGCTCGCGCCACTCTTTTCGCACCAGCTCGGCGCGGCACAGATCACGGACGAACTCGCTGCGATTTCCGTAGCGCCGCGCCGAGCGCAGCCGATCGAGCGTACGCATCAGTGACTTCGGCAGCGACACCGTGAACCGGACGGCGCCATCGTCGCCGGTCCGGGGCCGCCGCGCGCCGCCTGTTCGTCCTCGGCTCATCGTGGTATTACGAACCAGCCGATGATCATACGCGAACGGTGGGGCATCGCCGTGGCCATGCTCTGCGGTCTCCTTGGGCCCGCGCTCGCCTGGGGCCAGGAGCCGCCGGTCGCTCCGGCGCCCGTCCTGGCACCCATCACCGTCACCGCGCCGCCTCCCGTTGCGTCCTCGTCCGAGCAGATCATCCCTGGCCGCGACTTCGAGATTCGACCCCACGGGCGTCCGGCCGACGTCCTTCGGCTCGTGCCGGGCCTGATCATCAATCAGCACCAGGGGGGAGGCAAGGCCGAACAGTATCTGATCCGGGGCTTCGACGCCGATCACGGCACGGACCTGGCACTCTTCGTCGACGGCCTGCCCGTGAATTTGCGCAGCCACGCGCACGGGCAGGGATACGCCGACCTGCACTTCCTCATTCCCGAAACGGTCCGTGCCGTCGACGTCTTGAAAGGGCCCTACTTCCCGGAGCACGGAGACTTCGGCACCGCCGCAACCGTCGTCTTCCTGACGCGCGACTCCGTCGAGGAGAACACGCTGGAAATTGCGGGCGGCAGCTTCAACACGCAGCGCTATCTGGCGCTCGTCTCCCCGACCCGCGACGCGCTGAAGACCCTGGTCGCCTTCGAGGGCTATCGCAACGACGGCCCCTTTGCGCATCCCAACGGCTATCTGCGCTTCAACCTCTTCGCGAAAGCCAGCGCCGATCTCGCCGAAGACATGAAGCTCGCCGTGTGGGCCTCGCACTACCGCGCCGAGTGGCACGGCTCGGGCCAGATTCCGTCGCGCGCGGTCCGATCCGGTCTCATCGATCGCTTCGGCGCGATCGATCCGAACGAAGGTGGCGTCACGCAGCGGACGAACCTGAACGTCGACTACAGCTGGCGGGTCAGCGACTCCCAGCGCCTGACCGCGCGCGCCTATGCCAGCTACTACGCGCTGAGCCTGTTCAACGACTTCACGTTCTTCCTCAACGACCCCGAGCATGGCGACATGGTCAACCAGCGTGATCGCCGGTTCCTCGCGGGCACGGACACGCAGTACGAGATCAAGAGCACGCCGTTCGGAATGCCGCTGACGTCGACGGTGGGATTCCAGTACCGCATCGACACGCCGCACATCGTTCTCGCCAACGCGATCCAGCGGCACCAGGCGGGTCGCGTGCAGGACGTCAGCATCGTGGAGCAGTCGTACTCGCCGTTCGTGAAGCTCGACCTGCAGCCGATCGAGAACGTACGCCTCGTCACCGGCGCGCGGGGCGACATCGTGCGGTTCCAGGGCAGCGAGCACGTCAACACGACGGCGCCGTTCACGACGCGCGACGTGACCAAGGCGCGTCCGAACGTCAAGGCGAACCTCATCCTCGGCCCGTGGCTCGACACCGAGTTCTACGGGAACTTCGGCACCGGCTTTCACAGCAACGACGCGCGCGCCGTGCTGATCGATCCGCGGCTCGACGCCTTGCCCACGGCGACGGGGTACGAGTTCGGCTTCCGCACGCGCGTCCTGCCGCGGACCGAGTTCTTCGCCACGTACTGGTTCCTGAACCTCAACAGCGAGCTCGTGTTCGTCGGCGATAACGGCACGACCGAGCCCCGCGGTCCCAGCCACCGCGAAGGCATCGAGGTCGGCGTGAGAGTTCGTCCGCTGGACGGGCTCACCTTCACGGGCGACTTCACTTACACGACCAGGGCGGAATTCGTCGAGACGCGCACGGCGATTCCCCTCGCCCCGATCTGGACCGCCCGCGCCGACGTCACGGTCCGCCTGCCGTGGGGTCTGTCCTCCAACCTTGAGATGCGCTACCTGGGCGATCGACCCGCCGACGAGAAGCGGCAATTCACGGCCCGCGGCTACACGCTGTTCACGTCCACCACGCGGTATCGGTATCGGAACTTCGAGGCGTTTCTGAGCATCGAGAACCTCACCAACGTGGACTGGCGCGAGGCGCAGTTTGCCTTCACGTCACGGCTGCCCGGCGAGCCGGCTGGCGGAGTGAACGACGTGCACTTCACGCCCGGCGCGCCGCGGTCCTTCCTTTGGGGCATCGCGGTTCACTTCTAGCCGCGTCTCCCTTCGAGCTACCGGTAGCGAGAGCGACGGGGATTCCCGCTCCGCGAGCGAATCGTGTAGGATGGCGCGCATGAGCCGCAGGCTCCCGATTGTCGCGATGGCCTTCACCCTGCTCGCCTTCGCTGCGCCCGCGTGGGGCCATGTCGACGCGCCGATCGCCGCGGCCGCCCCGCCCGTCATCATCGATCTCGGTCCGGAAGCCCTCAGCGCCGCGCAGGCCGTCAGCTCGAGTGTCTGGCTCCTCGCCGCCGGCGCCCTCGTCCTGCTCGCATCGATGCGCTGCCGGCGCGGTGCCCTCGCGCTCGCGCTGCTCGTCCTGTTGAGCTGCGGGGTCTTCGAAGCCGGCATGCACTCCGCGCATCACCTGACCGACGCCGACGCCGCGAAGTGCTCGGTCGCTGCCGTGTCGTCGCACGCCGGCGCAACCGTCGTGACCACGATCGCCATCGAGGGGCCGGTCGACGTCGCGACCACCGCCGTGCCGCCTCACGTCGTCGCCGCCGCGCGCTCGACGCTCTCTGCGCCCGACCTCGGGCGCGCCCCGCCCTCCGCCTAGCTCCGCTTCGCCGTTCGCGCCGCCGGTGTTCTGACCGTGCGGCGAGCCTTCACTGTTGATTCGCGGGAGGCGCGAGAGCGCGCACATGTCGATCATGCTTCGGTTGGTGACGTTGAGAATGCTGCCGGTGGCGGCCTCGCTGCTGCTGCACGCGGCGGCCTGTGGCGCCATCATGCTGGCGCCCGGCTGGGTCTCGGTGCGCGAATCCGTGATCCTGGCCGAGCTGGTGCCCGATCCGGAGCCACCCGCGCCGGTGGTGAAGCCCGTACCGGTCACACCCAAGCCCGACCCGCGGCCGCTGAAGCTGCCGAAGCCCATCGAGACGCCGATGCCGCGACTCGTCGACAAGCCACCCGAGCCGGCGCCCGTCGAGCCTACGCCGCCGCCGCCCCCGCCCGTGGCCCTCGCGCCCATGACGCCGCCCCCCGCAGATCCGGCGCCGGCGGCTCCGGTCCCCGCGCCCGCCGCAGCACAGCCGGCACCGGTCGCTGAGCCGGCCGCGCCAACCGGCCGCGGACCGCTCGCGCCCGCCGATGCCCCGCTCGCCACCGCCGCCGGCGACGGCCTGCCGACACGATCCGGTCCACCGGCGCCCGTGCGCCCGGCGGCGCCACGGGTCGCCGCACTGCCGCCGGACGGCATCACGCAGACGGCGACGCCGCGCGGCGGCTATCAGGTGAAGCCGTCGTATCCGGCGAGCGCGCGGCGTGCGGGCATCCAGGGAACGACGCTGCTCGGCGTGCTCGTCGCCGCGGACGGCCACGTCGGCGACGTCGTCGTCAAACAGTCGGCCGGCCATCCTGATCTCGACGCGGCGGCAGCGGAGGCGGTTCGGCGCTGGCGCTTCGAGCCCGCGCGCCGCGGCGCCGAGGCCGTCGAGATGTGGGTGCTCCTCCCCGTGGAATTCAGGCTGCGATAGGAGACCACATGATGCGAGCACTCACGACCGTCGTCGCGCTGTTGCTCGCCGTGCCGGCCGCTGCGCAGCAGCCCCCGGGCCAGCCGGCGCCGCAGCTGCCACCGGTCGTCGTCGAAGGCACGCGCGTACTGCCCGAGCGCACCGAGCCCGAGAGCGAGGCGCGTGAAGAAATCCGCCGGGTACCCGGCGGCGTCGATCTCATCGGCCAGCAGCAGATCAAGGAATCACGCGGCGCCAATCTCAAAGACGTTCTCGACTTCACGCCGGGCGTGTGGATCCGCCCGCGCATGGGCGCGGCGGACGAGAGTCAGCTCTCGATCCGCGGCTCAGGGCTGCGCAACAACTTCCACCTGCGCGGCGTCAACATCTTGCTCGACGGCTTTCCGTACGGCAATGCCGACGGCTTTTCCGATTTCGAATCGCTCGAGCTGCTCGACACCAAGCGCATCGAGGTCTACAAGGGCGCCAACGCCCTGCGCTTCGGCGGCTTCACGCTCGGCGGGGCGATCAACCTCGTCACGAAGACCGGCTACGACGCCGGGCTCGTGGAGCTGCGCAGCGAGGCCGGCTCCTTCGGCTTCTACAAGAATCACATCGCCACGGGCCAGGTCTACGGCCCGCTCGACGTCTATCTCGGGATGACCGACGTAGAGCTCGATGGCTTTCGCGATCATTCGGATCAGCAGCGCCAACGCGTCTACAACTCCTGGGGGCTGCGCGCGCCCGGTGGGACCACGGTGCGTCTGGACCTGAATTACGTGAAGAGTCGCGAGAACCTGCCCGGGGCGCTCACGCAGCAGGAGCTGGACCGCAATCCCCGGCTCGCCGACCCGTCCAACCTCTCTCTGCGCCTGCGGGCCGCGCGCGACTACGACTACGGCCGCGGGGCGCTGACGATCCGCACGCCGCTGTCCGAGACGCAGGCGCTCGAGTGGTCCACGCAGCTCAATTACCAGGACCTGCACCACCCGCTCAGCTTCGCGGTGATCGACGACACCACGTGGTCGTATTCGACCGAGCTGCGCTGGATCCAGGTGGCGCCGCTCTTCGAGCACGGCAACCGCCTCACGGTCGGCCTGCAATACTTCGGCACGCGGCAGATCGACGTGAACTTCACCAACGTCGTCGGAGCTCCGCCGGCGAAGAGCAAGAATCAGATCAACACCGCCGACTCGATCGGCATCTACGCCGAGAACCAGTTCGACGTCACGCCGGCGTTCACCGTCATCGTCGGCGGCCGTGGGCAGTATTCGATCCGCGCGGTGCGCGACCGCATGATCGGCACCGACGGCGCCGGCGACACGGACGGCAACGACTCCGACTCCGTGGACTTCCTCGACTTCTCCCCGCGCGTCGGCTTCGTGTGGCGTCCGGCAAAGACGATGCAGGTGTATGGCAACGCGAGCCGGACCTATGAGCCGCCGCTACTCCTCGAGCTGACGGCGCCGGGGCAGCTGCAGGGCAACCTGGGTCAGCTCGCCGCGCAGAAGGCCTGGCAGTTCGAGCTCGGGACGCGGGGGGACTGGGGCAGCCGGGTGGGCTGGGACCTGTCGGTCTACGACATCGAGCTCTGGGACGAGATCCAGAATGTCAACGTCCTGCCGTTTCCGTTCGCGAGCTTCACGATCCCGCGATTCCGGAACATCGATCGTTCGCGCCACACCGGGCTGGAGGCCGGGGTGGACGTGCTGCTCGTGCAGGACATCGCGCGCGCGATCCGGCTGGGAACCGCCGGCGACGCTCTGCGCGCCCGCGCGGCATACACGTTCTCACGGTTCGTCTTCGTCGACGACGTCAACTTCGACAACAACGACCTGCCCGGGGCGCCGCGGCACTTCCTGCGCGGCGAGCTGCGCTACGATCACACGTCCGGGTTCTGGTTTGCGCCGAACGTCGAGGTCCTGCCGCACGGTTACTACGTCAACAGCGAGAACAACGCACGCACCCAGGCGTACACGACGGTCGGCACGCGCCTCGGTTACACGTACAAGCCGTGGCAGCTCTCGGCGTTCTTCGAGGGCCGCAATCTCAACAACGTCACCTATGCCTCCTCGGTCGTCGTCGATGCCGCGAACCGCCGGTTCTTCGAGCCCGCCGACGGCCGCGCGTTCTACGGCGGCCTCGAGTGGCGCTTCCGATGAGACGCGCGCTCGGGCTCGTCGCCGTCGCCGCGCTGCTGGCGGGCGCCGCACCGGCCGCAACGCCGCCCACGCGCGTGGAGCTCACTCATCCCGGGCGTGGTCACGAGGTCCATCTCTCCGGCGCTGCGGTCGTCGCCGCGGCCGACGGCACGCCGGTCGTCGCCTGGGCATCGCAGGAAGGCAACGACAACCTGCTGTACGCCGCCCGCGTCGGGCGCGGGGCGCCCGTGCGCGTCAACCCTCCGGGCACGTCCGTCGATTCGCTGCACCAGGCGCCGGCAATCGCCGCCGGACGCGACGGCGAGATCTACGTGACGTGGTCGTCGCGAAAGCCCGTGCCGGTGGGCGGGCTCTTCGCCTCCGACCTGCAGCTGTCGACGTCGCGCGATGGCGGCGCCACCTGGACGCACGTGCGCGTGAGCGACGATCAGCCGACGTCGCACTCGTTCGAAGGGCTGGCGGTCGCGCCCGACGGCGCGGTGGTCGTGGCATGGATCGAGATGCGCGGCGACAAGGCGGCCACGATGCTCGCGCGCGTCACCGACCACGGCACGCGCGTGGCGGAGCCGATCCGTCTGGACACCGGCGAGACGTGTGTGTGCTGCCGCGTCGACGTCTCGGTCGGGCCGAGCGACAGCGTGAACGTGCTCTGGCGCAAGGTGTTCGCCGACAACGTTCGCGACATGGTCCTGGCCGTGTCGCGCGATGGCGGTCGCACGTTCACGGCGCCCACACTGGTCCACGCCGACAACTGGAAGATCACCGCCTGTCCGCATCGGGGCGGCGGCATCGCCGCCGACGGCCGCGGACGTCTGTACGCCGTCTGGTATACGGAAGCGACCGAAGGCCGGCCCGACGTCCTGTTCGCGACGTCGACCGACGCGCGCCGCTTCTCGCCGCCACGGCGCCTGCACACGGCGACCGGCTCGATCCCCGACCAGGCACGGCTGGCCGTCGATGCGGCCGGCCGCGCGGTCGTCGTATGGGAGGATGCGACGGCGGTGCGTCGGCGCGTCGTGATGCGCACGACCCGTGACGGCGGCCGGACGCTGAGCCCGCCGCAGACGTTGTCGCCCGCCATCAAGGCGTTCGCGCCGGCCGTGGCCGCATCGCCGGCCGGGTTTATCATCGTCTGGCACGAGGAGCAGTTCCCCTCGATCAAGACAGTGGTGCAGACGGTGACCCTGCCCGACGGCGCGCGATGACTCCCACCTGGTGGGGGCTGGTCGGCGCCACCGCAACGGCCTCCGCGATCCTCCTGTTCGGCCTCGCACCGGTGCGCGCGCAGCACGCCGGCCATCAGTCCACCGCGACGCCGCCGGCCGCGGCGAAGCCTCCCGCGCCAATCACGATGGAGGAGCTGCATCGCGGCGGCGGCGTGCCGCGCGGATGGAAGTTCACCGTTCCGCCCGGGGATGCCAAGACGGGCCGCGAGATCTTCGCCAAGCTCGAGTGCAACAAGTGCCACGAGGTGAAGCCGGACTTTCCGAAGAGCGGCGGCGCCGGCGACGCCGGGCCCGAGCTGACCGGCATGGGCGCGCATCATCCCGCGGAGTACTTCGCCCAGTCCATCGTCGATCCCAACGCGGTGATCCTGGCAGGTCCGGGATACGTGGGCGCCGACGGGCGCTCGATCATGCCGGACTATCGCGACAGCCTCACGTTCGCCGAGCTCGTCGACCTCGTCGCGTATATCAAGAGTCTGGATGCCGGCGCGCATGAGCACCACCACGACGCCAACGCGCCGCAGGAGCGGACCGTCGGGCCGTATCGGGTGCGCGTGCAGTACGCGGAGCCCGGTCACACGGGCCACGCGCACGGCGCCGGGCCGGCCCGGCAGACCGGTCACCTGATGGTGTTCGTCGCCGATGCCGAGAGCGGCGAGCCGGTGCCCTATCTTCCGGTGAGCGCGGCCATCCGCTCCGTCGAGACCGCGCCGAGGATCGTGCGCCTGCGGCCGATGATCGGCGGCTCGGGGTTCCACTATGGCGCCGACGTCACGCTGCCCGACGACACGGTGAAGGTCACGCTGACGCTCGGCGCGCCCGCGCTGAAGACCATGGGCGCCGCCGCCGGTCGCTTCTCCAAACCGGTCACGCTGAGCTTCGACTGGGAGTGACCGAGCTCGGCCTGCTCGCGCGCTTCGTTCATCTGAGCGCTTGCATCGTCATGGTCGGCAGCGCGGCGCTCGTGCTGCTCGCGGGACGCTCCGACCGGCCCACCGCCCTCGCCTGGGAATCGCGCGTGATCGCGCTGACCCGCGCCCTCGTGTGGCTCGGCTTGGCCGCCGGCGTCGTCGTGCTCGCGCATCAAGCGGCCACACTCGAGTCGCGGGCGGCGGCCGCACTCGAGCCGCTCGCGCTCGCACGCGTGGCGTTCGAGACGCGCTTCGGCCAGATCTGGCTCATGCGGCAGGGACTCCTGGTGCTTCTCGGCGTGTTCGTCACGGTGCGCCTCGACCTGCGGCGCGGCGTCGACTGGCGGGCGGCGCGCGGTGAGACGCTGCTCCTCAGCGCGCTGACGCTCGCCGCGCTTGGCGCCGCGGGCCATTCCGCGGCCGTGGAGCCGTCGGCGGCGACGGCGATCGCCGCGGACGTCGGTCATCTGCTCGCCGCCGGCGTCTGGGCCGGCGCGCTGCCCGCGCTCGTCATGCTGCTGCGCGCGGCGAGCCGCGAGGCCGGCGCCGACGCGCGGCCGTACGCCGTCCTTGCGGCCCGACGATTCTCGCGGGTGGCGCTGCCGCTCGTGGTGATCCTGCTCGCCACTGGCGTCGCGATCACCGTCGCACAGGTCGGCTCCGTCGGCGCGCTTCTGGGCACGGCGTACGGGCGGCTCCTTCTCGTCAAGCTGGCGCTGGTGCTCGCCGCCGTCGGTGCGGCCGCGCTCGGACGCCGGCGGCTGGTACCGCGGCTGAGCGGCGATGCCGCGGCGATCGGGCGCCCTGCGATGCGTCGGCTGGCCACGTCGGTCGGCGTCGAGGTCGCCTGCGTGCTCGCGGTCGTCGGGATCGTGGTCGTGCTGGGGCTCACGCCACCCGCGCGGCACGAGCAGCCCGACTGGCCGCTCTCGTTCCGGCTCGCTCTCGGCGCGCTCGCCGACGTGCCCGAGGCCCGTCCATTCGTGCTGATCGGCAGCCAGATCGTGATCCTCGGCGTGGTGGCGGCGGTGTGCTCGATCGCCGTGCGCGCGGTGCGGCTGCCGCTGCTCGCCGGCGCGGGCGTGCTCGTGCTCGCGGGGCTCGCGATGGCGGTGCCGCCGCTGGCGACCGATGCCTATCCGACGACCTATCAGCGCCCGGCGGTGCCGTACCAGGCGGCCTCGATTGCCGCCGGGGCCGCACTCTATGCGCGCGAGTGCGCGGCGTGCCACGGAGCCGCGGGCGCGGGTGACGGTCCCGCGGCACGCGCGTTGGTTCCACCGCCACCGGATCTCCGCGCTCATCACGCGACGCTGCATACGGCGGGCGATCTCTACTGGTGGATCACGCACGGTCGTCGCGCGATGCCCGCATTCGGCCAGCTCGAACCGAGCCAGCGCTGGAGCCTGGTCAACTACGTGCGCGCGCTCGGCGCCGCAGAAGCGGCGCGCGGGCTGGGCGCCGTCGTCGAGCCGGGCCGCGCGTACGTCGTCGCGCCGGATTTCGCGTTCGCGGTGGGTCCGACGCCGGCGCGCGCGCTGCGCGACTACCGCGGCGCGCGGATCGTGCTGCTGGTGCTCTATACGCTGCCGGGCAGCAGGCCGCGGCTCGCCGAGCTGGCCGCGCGATACGAGCTGCTGGCGCCGCTCGGCGTCGAGGTCATCGCCGTGCCCACGGACGCCGCCGCCGACGCCATCAAGCGTTTGGGGACCGAGCCCCGCATCCTCTTTCCCGTGGTCACCGACGGCGCCGCCGAGATCGTACAGACCTACGGCGTCTTCCTGCCCGGTCCGCACGCGGAGTTCCTCGTCGACCGTCAGGGCTACCTGCGCGCCCTCGACGCGGCGCCGCGCGGGACCGAGCGGTTGCTGGCCAACGTGCAGACGCTGAACGAAGAGAAGGTCGTCGCCGCACCGCCGGCCGAGCACGTGCACTGATGACCGTATGGAAGGTCGTTCTGCTGCTCGATCTCGCCCTGGCGCTCGGCGTCGGCGGCGGGTACCTCTGGTGGGGACGGCAGGCCGATCGCCTCGGTCGTGAGCTCGTCGAGGCGCGCGCGGCGGCGGCCGGCCCGCGCGAGTTTCATTCCGAGGGCGTCGTGCGCGCCGTGCTGCCGGAGATCGGCGTGGTCGTGATCACGCACGACGAGATCGCGGGCTACATGCCGGCGATGACGATGGGATTCCGCGCGACGTCGCCTCAGATCTACGACGCCGTCGAGGTGGGAGACGCCGTACGATTCACGCTGGGCGGCGTGCCGCCCAACCTGGCGCTCACGGGCATCGAAAAGCTGGCGCGCCGGTGAGGAGGCTGCGGGTGAAGCTCTGGTGGATGCCAATCGCGGTGCTGGCGCTCGCGCCGCGCGTGGCGCGGGCGGATCACGGCGGCGCGCTGCGCACCGCGGGGTGGAGCCCGATCGCCGCTGCGCTGCTCTTCGGCGGGCTCGCGTTGCTGGCGGGGATGCTCGTCGTCGTGATCGTCGCGCTGCTCACCCGGCGCGACGGGCCGGGCTCGTGAGCGTCTAGCGCTCGACCTTTCGCGCCCGTCGGCCGTTCGTCTCGGCCTCTTCGCCCTTTCGCGCCCGCCGGCCGTTCGTCTCGGCCTCTTCGCCCACGGCGGCCCGCAACGTCTTCAAGAGCCCGAGCGCCTCGTGACTGAGCGGGCGCTGGCGCGGATGGATGACGTCGAGGCTGCGGCTGAGCGGCTCCGCGTCGCTGAGCTCGAGCGCGACGAGCCGCCGCCGTCGGATCTCGTTCACGACGGCGAGGTGCGGCAAGAACGCGAGCCCCATGCCACGCTCCACCATGCGCTTGGCCGTCTCGATCGTCTCCACCTCCAGCACGACGTTCGGGACGAGCCCGGCCCGGCGGAAGAGCCCGTGCGTCAGCGTCCAGTCGCTCGAGCCGCGATCGAAGAAGATCAGCGGCTGCGCGGCCACCGCCTCGAGCCCCACACGCCGCGCGCGCGCGACCTGTGAGTCGGGCCGGGCCACCAGCACGAGCGGGTCGTCGCGCAGGCTCAGCGTCTCGACCTCGGGATGATGCAGTGAGCGCGCCAGGCCGATCTCCGCCTGACCGCCGAGCACCATTTCGAGCACTTCCTTGGAGTGGCCCGAGCGCACCGTGATGAGGACTTTGGGATGCGCGGCCTGAAAGCGCTTGAGAACGTCGGGGAGCAGGTACGTGCAGATCGACAGCGCGGCGGCGATCTGCAGCGCGCCGCCGCTGGCCGGCCGCAGATCGTGCACGGCCTGGCGCGCGAGCGCCACCGCGTGCAGCAGCTGCTCGGCATGCGGCCGAAACGCGCGGCCCGCGGCGGACAGCGACAGGCCGCTCTGGCTGCGCACGAAGAGCGGCACCCCGAGCGACTCCTCGAGAGCGCGGATGCGGGCGCTGATGGCCGGCTGGGTCACCCGCAGCGCGTCCGCGGCGCGCCGGAAGCCGCCGAAGGTGCCTACCGCGAGGAACGCCTCGACCTGTCCGATCTCCACCCATTCACCTCGCTTATAACCCTACCCTACCTGATACGTAGCGATTATAGCCACCTGTGAAAGATATTTCTGATCGAGAAAGTTTATCGGGGCGATAAAAACATTGAGTTTGCGAGGCCGCCCGCCCACCGGCACAGTGAGTGCAATCGTTGAGGGGAGGACGAAGGAACCCTCACGACAACGCCAACGGAGGCGACGATGAACGGCCGATGCGGATGTGGACACGAGGCGGAGAGCGAGCACGCGCTCTTCGGGTGCTTCGAGTGCGGAACGACGTGCTGCCGCGGCTGCACCATTCACCTGGAATCTGCGACGTATTGCCGCGCGTGCGCGGGGTCGCTGCTCGAGACGGCGACCGTGCACGCGGCGGACCCGTTCGAGCTGCACTGAGACCGGATGGAGGGAGGGATTGCTATGAGTCTGGCCTGTCATTGTGGGATGACGCTCGAGCGCAATCGCCAGGCGTCCTGCGCGGAGTGCGGGACCACGATCTGCGCCTCGTGCTCGCTCGAGTTCGACGCCACCACGTACTGCCGCTGGTGCGCCAGCACGACGGCGTTCGAGCGATCGGCATAACCGTGCGAGCCGAGGCACGGAGCGCCGGCCCTGCCGGCCGGTCCCAAGCACGCCTCTGGACGAGGCCAAGGAGATGCGCGCGATGATCGAGAGCAAAGGCAAGGCCTTCCGCCGACTGCTGCAGGACGAGCCGTACGTGTTCACGGGAGGCGTGTACTCGCCGCTGGACGCGCAGATTGCGGAGAAGGTCGGGATTAAGGCCATCTATCTCAGCGGGTATTCCGTCGCGATGGCCAACGGGTGGCCCGACATGGGCTTCCTCACCCAGACGGAGGTCGCGCGCATCGCGTCGATGGTGGCGAGCGCCGTCGACGTGCCGATCATCGCCGATGCCGACGACGGCTACGGCAACGCGCTGTCGACCATGCGCACCGTGCAGGAGATGATCAAGACGGGCGTGGCCGGCATCCATCTGGAGGACCAGCGCTTTCCCAAGCGCTGCGGCCACATCGCCGGCAAGACGATCGTGAGCCGCGAAGAGGCGCTGGGCAAGTACCGGGCCGCCATCGACGTACGCAACCGCCTCGACCCCGACTTCTTCATCATCGCGCGCACCGACGCCTACGGCGCCGTGGGCGGGAGCATGGAGGAAGCCATCGCGCGCGGGCGCATGTACGCCGACGCCGGCGTGGACTCCGTGTGGGCCGAGCTGTCGAACGCCTCCCGCGAGCCGGCCATCGAGTTCGCCAACGCCATGCGCAAGACCCATCCGAATCTGCCGCTGTCGTTCAACTATTCGTCGTCGTTCAAGTGGTCGAGCGACTCGAACCCGCTCACCTTCAAGGAGCTGGGCGAGCTCGGCTACAAGTTCATCTTCATCACGCTCTTCGCCGCGCACGCCGGCATGTACGCCACGTGGAACGCGATGGAGGAGCTCGCGCGCGATCAGGAGCAGGCCCAGTGGCGGCTGGAGAAGACGAAGGCCGGCCATCCCACGGAGAGCCATCACGTCATGGCGCGCGTCGCCCATTTCCAGGAGCTGGAGAAGAAGTACATCCCCGGCACCGAGGAGCGGATCAAGGGCAGCCACGGGTTCGACGACAAGCGCATGCACTGAGCACATGGGGGCCCCGAAATGGCCCCCCATGTTTTTTAAGCGAGGGGGCTACGCCCCCCTCGGACTCCCCGGCCAACGTTCGGAAGCGGCCCGGGTTTCCCGGGCCGCTCCTCTATTCGTTCCCCGACAGCAAGATTGCGCGGGCGACGCCCGCGCTCTAAGCGGCAAGTTCCGCGAGCGTCGCGTAGAATGGCGCGGCCATGGATTTCCGCTACGTGCTGTGCGACGTGTTTACGGATACACCGCTCGCCGGCAATCAGCTCGCCGTCTTCACCGACGCGCGGGCCATCCCCGAGAAGCTGCTGCAACCGATCGCGCGCGAGATGAATTTGTCGGAGACCGTGTTCGTGTATCCGCCCGCGCAGGGCGGGCACGCGAGGATTCGCATCTTCACGCCGTTCAACGAGCTGCCGTTCGCCGGTCATCCGGTGCTCGGCAGCGCGTTCGTGCTGGCGGCGCCGCTCCAGCTGCCGACGATCGTGCTCGAGACCGGACTGGGTCTCGTGCCGATCGTCCTCGAGCGCGATGGCCCGCGGATCACCGTCGGTCGGATGACACAGCCCTTGCCGACGATCGCGCCCGAGCCCGCGGCTGCCGCGATCGTCGCCGCGCTCGGCGGTGTGAAGCCCGTGCTGCCCGTCGAGCGGTACGTGAACGGCCCGACGCACGTGCTGGTCACGATCGCCTCGCCAGATGAGGTCGCGAGCCTGTCGCCCGACATGCCGGCGCTCGCACGCGCGACGACCGCGGCCGTGTCCTGCTTCGCGGGCCGCGAGCTGCGATGGAAGACGCGCATGTTCGCGCCAGGCCATGGCATCAATGAGGATACCGCGACCGGCTCGGCGGCAGGCCCGCTGGCCGGTCACCTCGTGCGCCACGGGCTCCTCGAACCGGATCAGGAGATCCAGATCACCCAGGGTGTGGAGATCGGCCGACCGAGCACGCTGTTCGCGCGCGCCAGCGGCACGCGCGAGCGCATCGAGCGCGTCGAGGTCGGCGGCTGCGCGGTCACCGTCGCGCGTGGGGAACTCCGCCTACCATGAGGGGCGCATGAGACTGAGGGACGCATGAGACTCGACAACAAGGTCGCGCTGGTCACTGGCGGCGGCTCGGGCATCGGACGCGCCATCTGCGAGCGATTCGCGGAGGCCGGCGCGCGCGTGGTCGTCAACGACATCCGCCAGGAGGCGGCGGAGGCCACCGCCAAGGCGCTCGGCGCGGGTGCGCGCGCCATCGCCGCCGACGTGGCCGACAGCGCGGCGGTTCGCCAGATGTTCGCGACGGTGGAGCGTGAGCACGCCCGCCTCGACGTCCTCGTCAACAACGCCGGCATCGCGATGGCGCCGGGCGAAGACCGGCCGGCGATGATGCGCAAGGGCGAAGCGCGAGTCATGGAGATGGTCTCGGGTCAGGGCGTGCAGACGCATTGGGACGTCACGCAGTCGATGACGGATGAGGCGTGGCACCGCGTCATCGGCGTCCACCTGCACGGCACGTTCTACTGTACGCGCGAGGCACTCACGCTCATGAGCCGTCAGAACTCCGGCGCGATCGTGAATCTCTCGAGCGTGGCTGCCCTGATGGGACTCGAGACGGTGCCGCACTACAGCGCAGCCAAAGGGGCAATTCTGTCCTTCACGCGCGCCGTCGCGCGCGAGGTGGCCAGCCGCAACATCCGCGTCAACGCGATCTGCCCCGGCTACATCGACACGCCGATGACCGCCGGAGTCTCCGAGATCGCCAGAAAGATGATCCTCGCCCGCACGCCGATGGGCCGGATGGGCGCACCACAAGAGATCGCGGCCACGGCCCTGTTCCTGGCGTCCGACGAATCGTCGTTCGTCACCGGCCAGTGGCTGTCGCCCAACGGCGGCCTCTTCATCGGGTGATGGCGCCGTCCACGCGCGAGCTGTCCGTCCGCGGCACGGTCGTGCACATGCTGAGCGACGGCGCCGGAGCACCGCTCCTGTTCCTGCACGGGGCCGGCGGCGCTGGCCGGTGGCTCGAGTTCCAGGAACGGCTGGCGAAGACGCACACGGTCTTGATGCCGAGCCATCCGGGACACGGCGGCTCGCCGGCCGCGGAGTGGATCGAGCACATCTCGGACCTGGCCTTCCACTATCTCGATCTCCTGGACGGTGAGGGCCTGGACCGCGTGCACGTCGTCGGCGCGTCGTTCGGCGGCTGGATCGCCGCCGAGCTGGCGACGATGGCGTCGTACCGGTTGGCGTCGCTGACCCTCATCGATCCCGTCGGCATCAAGGTCGATGGCTGGATCTACCCCTTTCTCTTCGGGATGGACGTCCCCGAAGTCGTCGCGACGGTGTTCCACAACCCGATGGCCGCGTTGGCGCTGGCGCCCCCCGATCAGTCGGTGGAGACGCTCGCGCTCCAGTATCGGCAGGGCGCCGCGCTGGCGCGCGTGGCGTGGAATCCCTATCTCTACGATCCGCTGCTGCGGCGACGGCTCGCCCGCATCACCGCGCCGACGCTCTTGTGCTGGGGCGCGCACGATCGCCTCGCGCCGCTCCGCCCCTGCGGACAGACGTGGGCCGCGGAAATCCCGGGCTCGGTCTTGCGGATCTTCGACGCCTCGGGGCATGTGCCGCATCTCGAAGAGCCGGCTGCGGTCGCCGAGGCCGTCCTGGAATTTTGTCGCGCGCCGGGTCGGCCGTGAGACGCGCCAACGGGCGCGCGCGCGATCATGTCACGTAGCCACCGGCGGCGCCGACACCACGCGATCGCGCGCGTGCTCTCGCTCCGTTCCGTGCGGCCGGTGCGGCATCGACGGACCAGCAGCGAATGTGGATGCTGCTGCCTGCTTGCTCGGTTCGAAGTTCGCGAAGCGCGATGGGAGAACCACACACGGCGCACAGCGGCTCGTTGATGCGTTCCATGGTGACGCCGGGGGCAGCCGATTTCGTGCCAACGCGCGACTCCGCGAACTGTCGGCAATCGCGAGCGTTGTCCACCTTACTCCACAGAAAAACGTTTCCCATTTAGGAGGGAGTTCCCGTGAATCGCGTGGCATCATCGTTGCTGCAATGAAATTTTATTATTTTCATCTCATGCCGTACGTGATCGAGCACGACGAGCCGTCGTCGTGGGTCACGCTCTCGAATCGCTTTTACGATCCCAAGCAGGGACAGGTCCTCTATAACCAGTACCTCGACCAGCTCGAATACGCGGAGGCGCTCGGGTGGGACGGCCTCTGCGTGAACGAGCATCATCAGAACTGTTACGGCACGATGCCGAGCCCCAATGTGATGGCCGCGATGCTGGTGCGTCGCACGTCACGCGCGAAGATCGCGATCCTCGGGAACGGGTTGCCCCTGCGCGAGAATCCGCTGCGCATCGCCGAAGAGATCGCGATGCTCGACGTGGCCTCCGGCGGACGCGTCATCTCGGGGTTCGTGCGCGGCATCAGCGCCGAGTATTTCTCGACCGGCGTTAACCCGACGCATTCGCGCGAGCGTTTTTACGAGGCGGCCGAGCTGATCCTGCGCGCGTGGACGGAGCCCGGGCCGTTCGCGTTCGACGGCAAGTACTACCGCTATCACTACGTCAACCCCTGGCCGCGGCCGATCCAGCAGCCGCATCCGCCGGTGTGGTGTCCATCGCAGGGGAGCAGCGAGACCGTGGAGTGGGCATCGAAGCGCCGCTTTCCGTATCTGATGGTCTTCACGCCGATCAAGCGCATCGCGCAGATTTACGGCGAGTATCGGGAGGCGTGCCAGCGGCACGGGTACACGGCCAGCCGCTATCAGCTGACGGTCAACGTGCCGATCGTCGTCGCCGAGAACGACGCCAAAGCGGCGCAGATCGCGCGCAAGCACACCATGTGGGTCTTCAACACCGGTCTGCGCATGCATCCGCCCTTCTGGCGGCCGCCCGGCTACATGACCGAGGGTTCGCTGCGGCGCATGCTCGCGAGCCCGCCGCCCCTGCCGAGCGAGCTGACGTTCGAGCAGGCGGACCGCGAGGGTTACATCGTCTACGGCAGCCCGGGCACGGTCCGGGACAAGCTGCGCGTCTTTTCCGACGAGCTCCGGGCCGGCATCGTCTGCTCCGGCATGAACGGCGGCAGCCACGAGGCCACGCTGGAGATGATGCAGCTGTTCTCCGAAGAGGTCATACCATTCTTCCGCGAGGATGCGGAGGTAGACGAGACGGCCGGCGTGGGGCGCTAGTCTAACCTTGACGCGGGCGGCAAAACGGTGCTTCCATGCCTGGTCTCCATCCGTCGATGGGAGATGTGGGAGGGGACGCATGAGCAGTCGCTTCTGGGTCGGGATCCTCGTGGGCCTCGGGCTCGTGGTCGGGGTAACGGCACCCGCGCGGGCCACCGACATGGGCATCGTCACCGGGGGTGAGAAGGGCACCTACTACCAGTTCGGCCTGAACCTCCAGCGGCTGGTGAAGCCGCAGGGCATCAACCTCAACGTCGCCACGTCCAAGGGCTCGGTCGAGAACGTCTTCGCCGTCTATCAGCGGCCGGCCACCCAGCTCGGCATCGTGCAATCCGACGTGCTCGCGTTCGTGGCGCGGGTCGAGACCGATCCGGTGCTCAAGAAGATTGCCCAGAAGATCAGGATGGTGTTCCCGCTCTACAACGAGGAAGTCCACATCCTGGGCCGCAAGGACATCCTCGAGTTCGACGATCTCGCGAACAAGCGCGTCGCCATCGGCCGCGAGGGCAGCGGCACCTATCTCACCGCGCGGCTGATGTTCAAGGTCGCGGAGATCGAGCCGCGCCAGATGGTGAACATCGACGGCGACGAAGCGCTCGCGGAGCTGAAGGCCGGCCGCGTCGACGCGATGTTCTACGTGGCGGGGGCGCCGGTGAAGCTGTTCGCGGAGGCCGTCACCGAGGCCGACAACCTCGCGTTCGTCGCCGTGACGAACAAGAGCATCGCGGAGTTCTATCCGGTCGTCGAGATTCCGGCAAACACGTACCGATGGAACACCAAGCCTCTCTCGACGGTGGCCGTCAAGGCCGTGCTCATCTCGTTCGATTACCGCAAGCTCGACTGTGACAATGTCGGGCGGTTCGCCAAGATCATGGCCACGAACATGAACTGGCTCGTCGACAACGGCCACCCCAAGTGGAAGTCGGTAAAGCTGGACTATCCGCTGAAGGGATGGGAGCAGTACGACTGCGTGCGCAAGTACCTGGGCCGCACCGGTACGGTGGCGGCGCCGGCGAAGCCGGCTGAGGCGAACCCGGTCCAGGAAGCCATCAGGAACATCCTCCGGGATCAGTAGGCGGCAGTGGCAGAAACAGAATCGACTCCCGCTGCGCTGAGCTCCGAGCGCAGCATGGGCCATACCGCCTCCATCGTCGAAGGCCGGTATCGGCTCGGCGCGGTGACCGCGGTCACCCGCGACGTCGTGGTCTACGTGGCCGATGACGTCGCCACGGGCCGTCAGATTTCCGTGGAGGTTCTGCGCGACGAGGTCGCCGGCGACGCCGACTTCGTCACGGCGGTGCACGAGCAGGCCGGCAAGCTGGTCACGCCGGCGTGCGCGCATCGCGCCATCGCGCGGGTCTACGAGTGCGGCGTGACGGAGGCCGGCGTGCTGTTCGTGGCAGTCGAGCGGGCCGTCGGCCGCACGCTTCGCGAGGTGCTGGACGCGCGCGGTGCGCTCGACCCATACAATGCGCTACGCATCGCCATCCAGGTCGGCGAAGCCCTGGAGGTGCTGCACCATCAGGGCATCGTTCACGGTGAGCTTCGGCCCGAGTCCGTCGTGCTCGTGACGAATCAGCAGGTCACGGAGCATGCGAAGCTGGTCGGCGTCGAGCTCACCGCCGCGCATCGCACGGCCACGGGCCTGCGCCGCCGCGACGCCGCGCTGCTGCCGTACCTCGCGCCCGAGCAAATCGAGTACGGACAGACGACGGAGGCGTCCGACGTGCACGCGCTCGGACGCCTGCTGCGAGACCTGTTGACGGCCGAGCCCTCACGCGACAGTCGCGGCCCGCGTTCACCGATGCCGCTCGTGCCGATCGCGATCGGCAGCATCATCGCGAGCGCGCTCAGCGTGCGCCCCGACCAGCGCTACGCCGACGTCACGCTGATGCTCAATGACATGTGGGGCGCGCAGACCGAGCTCGACGATCCGCGGGCGCGCTCGCGTGTGATCGTGAAGAAGCCGGCGCTACCGGTGCCACGGCCGCAGATCACGCGCCAGATCACACGCCGCGAGCTCGGCATTGCGACGGCCGTCGGGGCCGCGGGGGTCGCGCTCGTCACGCTGGTCTGGACGCTCGTCTCGAGCGGACTCGCATCCACACCGCGCGTTCCGGTGCCGGCGCTCACGACGACACCCGCTCAGCCTGACACGCCGCTCCCGGTGAGCGCACCAACACCAGCGGATTCACCCGCGGGCGGCCCGCTGCGATCCGATGCGAATCGACCCGCCGCGGACGGATTGCCGGTCGCCGCACCACCGCCGCCGCCGATCGTTCCCGAGGGCAGGACGCGAATCTCGGAGCCTGCTCCGAGCGCCCCGGTGACCGTCGCGCCCGCGACCGTTTCGCCGGCGCCGCCGCCGAGCGAAGTCCGCCCGCCTACCCCGCGGCCGCAGCCGAGCGAAGCCCATCCGGCGGCGCCGCGACCGCAGCCGAGCGAAGCTCGGGCGTCGGCACCGGCCCCAAAGGCGCCGGAGGTGCGTCCGCCCGCGCCGCCGCCGCCGAGCGACGCTCGTCCGCCCGCGCCACCGCCGACGGAAGCTCGCGCGCCGGCACCGGCCCCGAAGCTGCCGGAGGTGCGTCCGCCCGCGCCGCCGCCGCCGAGCGACGCTCGTCCGCCCGCGCCAAGTCCGACCCCGGGTGATCAACCGACGGGTGAGGGACGCGACGGCAGCGCGGCGATCGACTGGCTGCTGAAGAAGCGCTAGTAGCTCTTCGGCAATCCCAGGACGTGCTCGGCGAGATGGTTCAGCACCATCTGCTGCGAGACCGGCGCGATCTTGTACAGACGGACCTCGCGCCACAGTCGCTCGACGTAGAACTCCTTGGCGTACCCGTAGCCGCCGTGCGTCTGCAGCGCGACATCACAGGCCTCGAAGCCCGCCTCGGCGCCCAGCAGCTTGGCGGCGTTGGACTCCGCGCCGCATGGCTGGCCGTGATCGAACAGCCACGCGGCCTTCAAGCACATCGCCTCGGCGGCCTCGAGCTTGGCCCACGCCATCGCCAACGGATGCGCAATCGCCTGGTTCTGGCCGATCGGACGGTCGAACACGACGCGCTGCTTGGCGTACTCGACGGCGCGTCCAAGCGCGGCGCGTCCGATGCCCACCGCCTCGATGCCCGTCAGCACGCGCTCGGGATTGAGCGAGTCGAGAATGTGATAGAAGCCGCTCCCCACCTCGCCGACGACGTTCTCTTCCGGGATCTCGAGGCCGTCGATGAAGATCTCGTTGCTGTCGACGGCCGCGCGTCCGAGCTTCTCGATCTCCTGGACGGTGATGCGCGCCCGATCGAACTCCGTGAAGAACAGCGTGAGATTGCGCAGCGGCTTGTTCGGATCACGGTCGCCGGTGCGCGCCAGCAGCAGGATGTGGGTGGCGTTCTGCGCGTTGGTGTTCCACACCTTGCGGCCGTTGACGACGAACCGGTCGCCCTGCTTGACCGCGCGCGTCTGGATGCGCGAGGTGTCCGTGCCGACGTTGGGCTCGGTGACGCCGAACGACATGACGATCTCGCCGGTGGCGACCTTCGGCAGGTACTTGCGCTTCAGGTTCTCGGACCCGTGCTTGATCACCGGCATCGGCGGGAACATGTAGAAATGCACCGGGGACGCGCCGCTCGTGCCGGCGCCCGCAGCGCAGATCTCGTGCAGCAGAATCGCCGCTTCGGTCACGCCGAGCCCCGAGCCGCCGTACTCCTCCGGCACGATGGCGCCGAGCCAGCCCGCCCGCGCGAACGCTTTGACGAAGTCCCACGGGTACTCGTGCTTGCGGTCCTTGTCGAGCCAGTAGTCGAGCGAGAACGATCGGGCGAGGGTCGCGACTTCCTTGCGGATCATCTCCTGCTGCTCGCTGAGCGCGAAGTCCATGGGCGGATTCTAACGTAGGATCGCAGCCACGGGGGGACGGGCATGGCCAGCTTGACCGACCGGATGGTGGGAGCGGCGCGGCTCGATGCCGGGACGTACGAAGAGGTCGAGCGGGATCGGACGGCCACCGGACAGGCGCTCGGCGTGGTGCTGCTGAGCGCCGTCGCCGCCGGGCTCGGTGCCGGCACCGGCGTCCGCGGCATGGTGATGAACGCGGTGGCGGCCGTCGTGCTCTGGGCCGTCTGGGCGGCGCTGGTCTACTGGATCGGATCGCGTCTGTTGCCCGAGCAGGACACCCAAGCCGACTGGGGCGAGCTGGCCCGCACGATCGGTTTCGCGCAGACGCCGGGCCTGCTGCGCGTCCTCGGGTTCATTCCGATCCTCGGCCATTTCGCGCGAGCCGCCAGCGACGTCTGGGTGCTCGTCGCAACGGTGGTCGCGGTGCGACAGGCGCTCGATTACCGTTCGTTGTACCGCGCGATCGGTGTCTGCCTGATCGGCTGGGCGGTGCAGATCGTGGTGTTCGCGATCCTTCGGCGCGCCGTGGTGTAGAATCCCGCGCCGATGGCCGTCAAAGGACTCTACGCTCTGCAGAACGGCTTCATGGGCGCGCAGCGCTCGCTGCTGTTTTACGGCGAGTACGCCGAGGCGCGCACGCAGATTCCGATCACCTGCTACGTCGTTCGCACGTCCGACGCCACCATCCTCTTCGACACCGGCGTGGCGCCACGCGCCGTGCCCGGGCTGCTGCGCAACGACTCGATGGCCCGCTTCACGGACGACGATCTGCTCGTGCATCGGCTCGACAGCCTGGATCTGGAGCCGTCGAACGTGGATCTGGTCGTCATCTCGCACCTGCACTACGACCATGCCGGCGGCGCCGCGCTGTTCCCGGAGTCCGAGCTGGTCGTGCAGAAGGACGAGTACGCATACGCGCACTATCCTGCGGCGTTCTTTGCGCCGTTCTACTACCGGAAGAACTTCGATCTGCCGACCTACCGGTGGCGCCTGCTCGAGGGCGACACGGAGCTGGTGCCGGGGGTGACGGTGCTGCGGTCCGAGGGTCACACGCCCGGTCACCAGTCGCTCATCGTCGAGCTTCCCGAGAGCGGGCCCATCGTGCTGGCCGGCGACTCCTGCTACTGGCAGGAGCACATCGACGAGGAACGTGTGCCCGGAGTCGTCTGGGATCCGACGCGGGCGCTCCACTCGATCAAAAAGCTCAAGACGATTGCCCGCCTGACCGGGGGACGCATCTTCCCGAGCCACGATCCCGTCTTCTGGAAGACGGTGAAGCAGGCGCCCGACGCCTATCGCTAGGAGCGCTTGCGCCGGCCTCCGCGACGCCGGCGGCTCGGAACCTTCGCGCCCTTCTTGCGTGCCTCGCTGAGTCCAATGGCGATCGCCTGCTTGCGGCTGGTCACACGCTTGCCGCTGCGTCCGCTCTTGAGCGATCCGCGCTTGCGGCGCCGCATCGCCGACTTGACCGCCTTGCCCGCGCCTCTGCTGTACCGCGCCATCTGTGGCCTCCTTTGTAGCGACGTCTGCTCGCGTCGAACCGTGGGTGGCCCGCGCTAGAAGCGCGTGGCGCCGCACGCCCGACCTATCATTACCCTCTTGCCGGAACCATTCACCCATGCGCGTCGCTCGCACAGTCCGACGGCGCAGCGAATGATCGCGTCGGCGCACATCAGTGCAAACCTCGTGCACACGGCTCCGACCGTGGCACAGTAAGCGCGTGAGCGACCTCGCCAAACGGCTCGATGCGCTCGACTGGTCGGCGATCGAACGCTCGATCTGGGAGTACGGCTACGCAAAGACCCCACCGGTGCTCACACCCGGCGAGTGCAGTGCGCTCGTCGACCTGTACGGCGACGAGCGCCGCTTCCGCAGTCGGATCGACATGGCGCGTTACCGCTTCGGCGTCGGTGAATACAAGTATTTCGCTGCGCCGCTGCCGCCGCTGGTCGAAACGCTCCGCGAGCGTGCCTACCCACCGCTGGCGGCCATCGCGAACCAGTGGCAGGCGGCGCTCGGCGATCCCGAGCTCTTCCCAACTGAGCTCACCGCGCTGCTCCGCCGCTGCCACAAGCGCGGCCAGACGAAGCCGACACCGCTGCTGTTGCGGTACGAGGCGGGCGGGTACAACTGCCTGCATCAGGATCTCTACGGCGAGGTCGTGTTCCCGTTGCAGCTCACGTGCTTTCTGAGTCGCCGCGGGATCGATTACGAGGGAGGCGACTTCCTGCTCGTCGAGCAGCGGCCGCGCGCGCAGTCACGCGGCGAGTCGATTGCCACCGAGCAGGGCGAGATCGTCATCTTCACGACGCGCCATCGTCCCGTGGAGGGCACGCGGGGCGTGTATCGCGTCGCCATGCGCCACGGCGTGAGCCGTATCACCCGCGGTCTGCGTCACACGCTCGGCGTCATCTTTCACGACGCGAAATAGCTGACGCGACCGGCGCTCAGCCCTGAGGCGGTGGCCTCCGCCAGTCGGTCGCGCGCTCGTACGCTCGCGCCACGCGCAGCACCGTCGCCTCGTCGAACGGACGGCCGACGATCTGCAGGGCGAGCGGAAGCCCATCGCGCGTCCAGCCGCACGGCACCGACACCGCGGGCACGCCGGCGGCGTTCAGCGGGCGCGTGAGCCGCGAGAAACGTCCCATGCGCGCGACGATGTCCTCCACGCTGCCGGCTTTCGCAACGGCGTAGGCCGGCGCGGGCTCCGGGATCGTCGGCATCAGCAACACGTCGGTGTCTGCGAATGCCGTGGCGACGAACTCCCGCGCGAATCGCTGGCGCAGGCGCTGCGCCTGAAGATATTGCACGGCCGAAACGGAGAAGCCCGCCGAGGCCCGCGCGTACACGACCGGCTGAACGTCCTCGCGGCGCTCGCGCAGCAGGGATCCGTGCTCCGTGGCCGCTTCCGCCGCCACGATCGGCGTGCTGCACTCGCGTGACAACGCGGACACCTCGGGCAGCTTCGCGCGATCGACTCGGATGCCGAGCGTGGCGATCGTCGAGATGGCGGCTCGAACCGCCGCGTCCACCTCCGGATGCAGCTGGTCGAAGAAGTACGCCTCGGGCACACCGGCACGCAGGCCCGCCACCGGCGCATCGAGGCCGCCCACGATGCTACCGACGGACCGCGAGCTGGAGGTTGGATCCGCGGGGTCGTGTCCGGCCATGGCCTCGAACAGCAGCGCGGCGTCGCTGACCGTCGCTGCCAGCGGTCCGATGTGGTCCATCGTCCACGACAGCGCCATGGCTCCGGCGCGGCTGACTCGCCCGTACGTCGCCTTGAGTCCCACGACTCCACAGCACGCAGCCGGAAGCCGGATGGAGCCGCCGGTGTCGCTGCCGATCGCACCCGCGACGAACGCAGCAGCGACGGCGGCTCCGGAGCCGCTGGACGAACCGCCCGACGCGTGGCCCGGCTTCCACGGGTTTTGCACGTCGCCGTGATGCGCGTTGTCGCCGAACGGTCCCATCGCGAGCTCGGTCATATTGAGCTTGCCGAGGACGATCGCGCCCGCGCCCGTGAGCCGCGCGGCGGCGGTGCACGGCATGTCGCTGCGGAAGTAGTCGGGCGTGCGTGTGCCGCACGAGGTGGGCAGCCCGGGAATGGCGCAGAGATCCTTGTGGGCCACCGGCACCCCGTGCAGTGGGCCCCGAAAGCGGCCCGCGACCGCGTCGGCCTCAAGCGCACGGGCTGCCGCGATCGCGCCGTCCGCGTCGACGGTGATGAACGCACGGAGCGTGGGGTTCTGGCGCTCGATTCGCGTCAGGCATTCGCGCACGAGCTCGACCGGGGAGACGCGGTTGTCACGAACCGCCGCTGCCAGCGCCATCGCGGTGAGATCCATCGTGGAACCTCGCGTGAGATTTGAGGCGCGCCCACCCTATCCGGCCCGGCGGGGTCTGTCAACGACGCACGCGTCTTGACAGCGCGCGATACGGATGGTGCCATGCGAGACGACATGGCCGAGGTCTTCGATCTCGTGATCAAGGACGTCCGCGTCGTGCGCCCCACCGTGTCGGGGGTGGAGCGCGCCGACATCGGCATCAAGGATGGCCGCATCGCGCGCGTGGCGGCCAAGATCCCCAATGCCGAGATTCGCCGCAGCTACGATGGTCGCGGTCAGCTCGCGTTTCCTGGCGTCGTCGATGCCCACACCCACGTCGGCATCTATGGCCCGCTCGCGGAAGACGCCGTCAACGAGAGCCGCGCCGCGCTCTCGGGCGGCGTCACGACGATGCTCAGCTACTTCCGGACGGGTCAGTACTATCTCAACCGCGGCGGCCGCTACGCCGACCTCCTCCCCGAGGTGCTGAAGATCTCCGAGGGTCGATACTACTGCGACTACGGGTATCATCTGGCGCCGATCGCCGCAGACCACCTGGACGAGATGGAGGCGCTCGCCACGACGCACGGCGTGCCGTCCTTCAAGATCTTCATGTTCTATGGCGGCTATGGTCTGCACGGGACGGCCGGCGAGGACGAGCAGCGCCGATTCCTGATGCTCGGCCCCGACGACCAGTACGACCTGGCCCACTTCGAATTCGTGATGCGCGCAGCGGCCCGCATTCGCGCGGCCCACCCGCGGCTGGCCGAGCACATCAGCGTGAGCCTGCACTGTGAGATGGCGGACATCCTGAACGCCTACACGCGGCTCGTTCAGAAGGATGCCACGCTCACCGGCCTTGCGGCGTACAGCGCTGCACGGCCGCCGCACGCCGAGGGCCTGGCCGTCGCGGTCGCGGCGTATCTCGCGCACGAAACCGGCTGCGTGAACGTCAATCTGCTCCACCTGTCGTCGCGCAAGGCCCTCGAGACCGCGCTGACGATGGCGCGCGCGTTCCCTCATGTGAGCTTTCGCCGCGAGGTGACCATCGGCCACCTGCTGCTCGACGTCGAGACGCCAACCGGCACGTATGCGAAGGTGAACCCGCCGATCCGCCCGCGCGCGGACGTCGAGTATCTGTGGTCCGCGGTGCTCGACGGCAACGTGGACTGGATCGTCAGCGATCATGCCTGCTGCGCCGAAGAGACGAAGGGCGCCGGCAAGGGCGCGGGTGACATCTGGCTCGCCAAGTCGGGATTCGGCGGCAGCGAGTACCTGCTGTCGGGCGTGTTCAGCGAAGGCCGCCGCCGCCGTCTACCGCTGCATCGCATCGCGGCGTTGACGTCGTGGAATCCTGCGCAGCGCTACGGGCTCGCGTCCAAGGGTGACGTGGCACCCGGATTCGACGCGGACATCGTGCTCCTCAACCCGGATCGCTCGTTCACCGTGCGCGCGGCCGAGTCACCCTCGGGCCAGGGCTACAGTCCGTTCGAAGGCCAGCACCTCACCGGACAGGTCACCGCCACATTCCTGCGCGGTGAGCTCGCCTGGGACGACGGACGTCTCATGGGAGCGGCGCGCGGCCGCTATCTGCGACGGCCGCTGCCACCGCCAGCCGTCTAGCGCAACGCGCATAGTGTGGGGGGCCATTTCGGGGCCCACGCGCGCGGCTGATAGAGGAGCGCCACGGCTGCGCCGGGGCGCTCCGAACGTTGGGGGGTGTGGGGGGCCATTTCGGTGGCGCGTCCATCCGGAACCACCACCTCATGCTCGTCTGATCCGCCCGCGATCGGCGCGCGCGGCGACGAGGAGCGCGCATTGGCCGGGGAGCGGAACGTCGAGGCCGACGACCACGAAGCGCGCCTCATGGCGGACCTTGACCTTGAGCCAGTCGCGCGTCGGCCCGCCGCGGTACGGCGAGTCGGCGCGCTTGGCCACGAGACCTTCGTATCCGCGCTGCTTGACCTCGGCCCAGGCATCGAGGCCGTGCGGATGGAGTCGTCGTGCAGCGTAGACATGGTGGCCGTCGCCGACGAGATCTTCGAGCGCCTCGCGCCGGTACGAGAGCGGGCGCTCGCGGAGATCGCGGCCGCGCGCGAACATGCAGTCGAAGGCCATGAACACGGGCGGCGTCGTTGGCTCATCGGCACCGCCGTCGAGCAGGTACATGTGAGAGATCAACTGGACATCGAAGGCGCAGATCTCGCCGTCGAGGATCAGCGAGCGAGCGCCGAGTCGGCGGACGGCGTCCGCCACGGCGGCGAACCTTTTCGTGTGGTCGCGCCCGGCGCGGCTGACGAGCCGGACGTGCTCGCCGTCCCTGAGGGCAACGGATACGCCAGCCGTCGTACTTCTCCTCGAAGACCCAGCCGCCGCGGTGGAACGGCTCGCGCACGAGTGTCGGGTGCATCGGCGTGATGGTCGGCAGGCCGTTGCGGATCACGGCTCGCCACTCTATCACCGCGCGTCTTGCTCTGTTGGTTCGTCGGGCGCTACCATCCCGCCACGGTGAGGCACAAGCGATGAACCGCCGCGCGTTCGTCACCGGCCTCGGAGCCGTGCTCGCCGCGCCGTTCATCGTTGCTGCTCAGAGCACCAGGTCCGGGAAACCCGCGCGCATCGGCCGCTTGTCACCCAACTCCCTCGAGACTGACGTGCCGCATCTCGACGCCTTTCGGAAAGGGCTGCGTGAGCTCGGTTGGGTTGAAGGGCAGGACTTCGCCATCGAAACTCGGTTCGCGGGAGGAAATCCGGACCGGCTGCCCGAGCTGGCAGCGCAGCTCGTGCGAGAGCGCGTGGATCTGATCCTGGCCGGCTCGACTCCCGGCGTCCTGGCCGCCAAAGGCGCAACGAGTGCGATCCCGATCGTGATGGTGACGACGGGTGACCCGATCGACAGTGGCCTCGTCGCAAGTCTCGCCCAGCCCGGCGGAAACGTCACGGGCGTCACTGCGCTTGGCCAGGCATTGAGCGCGAAGCGGCTGGAGTTGCTGAAGGAGGCTGTGCCGGGAGTGACACGCTTGGCCGTCCTGACCAGTCCCGGATCGCCGTACACAGGCCCGTTTCTGAAGGACCGGGCGAATCTGGCTCAGGCGTTGGGACTTCGGCTGCAAGTCGTCGAAGCTCGCGAGCCGAGTACGTTCGAGCGCGCTTTCGGCGAGATGGCCCGCGAACGAGCTGGAGCGCTCATGGTGTTTACCGATGCGATCCTCATCAATCACCGACGGCGGCTGGTCGAGCTGGCGGCCAAGCATCGATTACCTGCCGTGTATCCTGACCGCGAATTCGTGATCGACGGCGGCTTGATGTTTTACGGCGCCAGCCTGGTGGACATGTACCATCACGCCGCCGTGTACGCCGACAGGATCCTCAAGGGCGCGAAGCCCGCGAGTCTCCCCGTCGAGCAGCCAACGAAGCTGGAGCTGGTCATCAATCTCAAGACCGCGAAGGGTCTCGGGCTGACGATCCCGCCATCACTGCTCGCGAAGGCGGATCAGGTCATCGAGTAGCGCGTGCTCGACGGCCGCGCCCTCCTCCTCCGCGCCGCCGTCGGCTTCGCGCTTGTTCCGCCGACGGAGCCCGAGCTGCGCGTGCTGCACCAGCCGCCGGCTGAACTAAAGGCCCGCGCACGCCGTGCACGGCCACGAAGATCACCCCCGAAAACGGAGGCGCCTAATGCGACTCTTCATCATCGCCGGTCTGCTATACGTCGTCGTCGCGCCGACGATCGCGCCCGCGCAGGCACCGTCTACGAGTCCCGCGGATTACGTGCTCATCACTGTCGTCCTCAAGCACGATCAATCGCGGAATCTCGACGAGATCACTAAGCTCCTAGACGAACAGGGTTTCTGGGCGAAGTTCCCGCCGGATGGGATAGCCGTCGAGTCCTGGTACGTGATGATGGGCTTAGGTCACGTTGCCACGTTCCGCGTCCCACCCGCGCGCCTGCGGGAGTTCAACCGCTCGATTGAGGCGGGGGCGTGGAAGGCGTTCCGCAGTGAAATCTACGCCACCTACGACTTCAAGGAGGTCGCGAAAACGGCGCGGGAGCGTGCGCTCAAGAAGTAGCGCCGCGCCCGCGCGAGTCGGCATAGTGCACTCCGTCGTCGGCGGCTCGGCGCAGGAGGCTACGCCGTGGCGTGCGATGCAGCGCGCGGCGTGGGACGCGCTAGGGCGAACGTGATGGAGCCGGTGGGGACGCATCCGAAGGAGACCGATGTCCGCGCGCGACAACGGGTGAACATCATGCGAGTCGCCAGGAGTGCCAGCAAGCGGCGCAGAGATTTTCACGCGAGAATGACGAAGACGAGTTCCGCACCGAGGTCCTAGAGCTTCTCCGTGACCTCCGTGATCAAGGTCAGGCCCCGCAGCGCAACTCGTTCTGGAGGTTGGTCGGAGTCATCCTCTGCGCCCTGTTCCTGTCCTCCCTCGTGAGGTGGTTGATTGCCCGCGTAAAGAGCCAGAACGAGATCGTCTCTTCCTGAAGCCGGAGGAGAGATAAGCGATGGAGGTACCGATCATCCTCTTCTGGCTCATCGCATCGGTCGCGGCTGGCTTCTACGCTCAGCGGCTTGGCCGCAGCTACACCGCGTGGCCCGAGCCCGAACAGCAGCAGAAAGGCAAGAATCGGTGAGAGCCGACGGCCACGCCCGGACACTCCTCATCGGCCGCAGGCTGACCTGCCCGGACAAGAAGTGCTCCTGCGCCGAGTGCCACCGCCAGCTCAGCGAGGCCGAGGTGAAGACGTGGAAGCCCGAGTGATCGACCGCCGCCTCGCGCAGGAACATCCACGCCGGGAAGACGTGCCCGACGTGCCGCGCCGAGCCCGACCGCTACAGCCGCATCAGCGACGACGAGATGCGGTTCGCCGTCGACCATCTCCTGGTCCTGCGTGCCCACGCGCCTCGCCGCTACCGCCGCGGCATCGACGCTGGCACACGGTCGTGCCCGCCGCCGTGGAACAGCGAGACGGCCCCGACCTGATCCGCCAGGCCGAGGCCTTCCCTTTGGTACGATGCCGGCCGATGCCGCTACTGCCGCTTCCTGACCGTCCCGGTGAACGCCCGGCACAGTCCCGGCAGATCGATGGTGGTGCGAGCTGGTCGCGGCCCCTCAGGGCCCCCCACGTAATTAGATCGCGAGAGCGAGTTGCTCCGCCGCGGGCCGCGGTTCGAGGCGACGCGCCCGCCGATCGGCGACGTCGAAGCGAGTCTTGAGCTCGGCGACCATGCGCTTCACCGGCTCGGTGGTCGCGCGGTCGGGATACGGCCGTTGATAGAGGGCGAGATAGCTCGGCACCAGCTCGGGCCAGTCGCGCGCGAGGTGCTCCATGAAGTGCTCGCGCGTGCCCGGCTGCAGATAGAGCACGTTGCACCAGACATTCGTGGCGCCGGCGTCCCGCGCGGCCTTGACGACCTCGGCCAGCAGCGCCGGCCGATCCGAGATGCCGGGCAGGATCGGCGCGATGCCGACGCCCGTGTCGATGCCGGCGTCGATGAGCATGCGCAGCGCGCGCAGTCGCTGACGCGGCGGCGCCGTGCCCGGCTCCGTCCGCCGCCAGATCTCGAGGTCGAGCGTGGGGATTGAAAACGTGACGTCCACGTCCGCCCGCACGGCCGCGAGGTGCAGCACGTCGACGTCACGCACGATCATCGGCCCGCGCGTGATGAGGCTGAACGGGCTGCGCGCGTCGGCGAACGCCTGCAGACACGCCCGCGTGAGACGGTAGCGGCCTTCCGCGGGCTGATAGGGATCGGTCGCGGCGCCGATGGCGACGACCTCGCGCTTCCAGGACTTGCGCGCCAGCTCGCGACGCAGCACGTCCGCGACGTTGATCTTCACGCGCACCGAACGGCCGTAGGCTTCACCCGAGGGTCGATCGGCGCGCCGCTCGAAGCCCCGCACGTAGCAGAACGTGCAGCGGTGCGCGCAGCCCATGTACGGGTTGAGCGACCACGTGAACGGCATGTTCTGCACGCGGTTGAGCGCGTTGCGGCAGGGCTCTTCGCGAAATTCCACCGACACGACAATCAGTATACGATCGAGTCAGGTGTCGTTCCCGCTGTCGGCCGGTACGCTGCTCCTCGGTCTCGCCGTCTGGCTCGCCGCGACCGTCGCCACGCTCGCCGTGGCGGCGCTCATCATCGTCAGGCTGCCGCCCACCTATTTCGCCGAGGACGACGCGCATCACGCGGCGCGTGTCGCCCCGTGGCGCTCGCCGCGCGCCCTCGCTCAGAATCTGTTCGGTTTCGTCCTCGTCATCGTGGGATTGGTGATGTCGATCCCGGGAATCCCCGGACAGGGGCTGCTGACGGTCCTGATCGGTCTGATGCTGCTGGATTTCCCCGGCCGACGACGCCTCGAGAAGGCGCTGGCGCGCCGCCCGAGCATTCTGGCGACGATGAACCGGATTCGCGCGCGCTTCGGCCATCCGCCCCTGCTGCCGGCGGCCGACTGAAGATCAGCGACGCGTCGGGTCCGGGCCGACCTTCACGAGCATCTTGCCGAGATTCGCGCCGCGCATCAGGCCGATGAACGCCTCGGGCGCGCGGTCGAGGCCCTCCACGACGTCCTCGCGGTACTTCAGCCTGCCCTCACGCACCCAGCGTCCGCAGTCGGCGATGAACTGCGGCAGGCGGTCGACGTGGTCACTGACGATGAAGCCGCGAATCGTGAGGCGATTGACGAGCACCGGCGCGAGGTTCGGCCCTGCGGGCAGCTCGGTGGCGTTGTACTGCGAGATGATCCCGCAGAGCGGGATGCGCGCGAACGGGTTGACGACGCGCAGCACCGCCTTCAGCACGTCGCCGCCGACGTTATCGAAGTAGACGTCGATCCCATTGGGGCACGCCTCGCGCAGCGCCGCCGCGAGATCCGGCACCCGGTACGACACGCAGGCGTCGAAGCCGAGCTCGCGCACGACGTACTCGCACTTGTCCTTCGAACCGGCGACGCCGACGGCGCGGCAGCCGCGGATCCTCGCGAGCTGACCGACGGTCGAGCCCACGGCGCCGGCGGCGGCCGACACGACGACCGTCTCGCCCGGCTTCGGCTGGCCGAGGTCGTAGAGCCCCACGTACGCCGTCATGCCGGGCATGCCGAGCACCCCGAGGGCGGTCGAGATGGGCGCCGCCTTGGGATCGAGCTTGAGCGGGCCGAACGGTCCGACGCGCGTGCCGGCGCTCTTGGCGACGTGATACGTCTGCCAGCCGCCGTAGGTGAGCACGAAGTCGCCCGGCTGAAACGCCGCGTCGCGCGACTCGACGACCTCGCCGACGGTGCCGCCGACCATCGGCTGGCCGAGCTCGACGGACGCGGCGTACGACTTCACGTCATTCATCCGGCCGCGCATATAGGGATCCAGGGAGAGCCAGATCGTGCGCACGAGGATCTCGCCGTCCTGCGGCTTGGGCACCGGCGACTCGGCAATCTCGAAATCGGTCGGCTTGGGCTCGCCGACCGGACGGCTTCGGAGCAGCACGCGGCGGTTCGTCATGCGCGCGATTGTCCTCGACGCGGACGTGGCTTGCAACCGCATGGACCCTCCGCTATCGTGCGGCCCATGACCGCCACCACCCGCCTCGCCGAGTTCGTCGTCAAGACGTCGCTGCGCGACTGTCCGGACGCGGTGCTCAAGCAGACGCGCCGCGCGGCGCTGGACTCGATCGGCGTCATGCTCGCGGGGGCGGCGGAGCCCGTGGCGCAGAGCGTGCGTGCCGTCGCGCGCGCCGAGGGCGGCGTGGCCCTGTGCACGGTGCTCGGCACGTCTCTGCGGACGGCACCGGGCTGGGCGGCGCTGGCCAACGGCGCCGCCGGGCACGCCCACGACTTCGACGATACGAACTTCGCGCTCATGGGCCATCCCAGCGTGCCGCTGCTGGCCGCGGCGCTCGCGTCGGCCGAGGCGGAGACGGGGGGCGGCGCCGCGCTCGCGCTCGCGTACATCATCGGCTTCGAGATCGACGCGGCGCTGGGCCTGGCCCTCAACCCGCCGCACTACACGCGCGGCTGGCATGCCACGTCGACGATCGGCACCCTCGGCTGCGCGGCGGCCGCGGCACGACTGCTCGGCCTCGACGTGACGCAGACGCGGCACGCGATCGGGATCGCGGCGTCCATGGCATCCGGGCTCAAGGAGAACTTCGGCTCGATGACCAAGCCCTACCACGCGGGCCACGCGGCGCAGAGCGGCGTGCGGGCGGCACAGCTCGCGCGCGAAGGCATGACCGCGTCCGATGGCGCGCTCGACGGTCGTCAGGGGTATGTCGCCGCGTTCTCGGCCGCGACGCTGCCGGCCGACGCGCTCGATGCGCTCGGAAGCCGCTGGGAGCTGACGGCCTCGGGCATTGCGGTGAAGCCGTATCCCTCGTGCGCGCTCACCCACTCCGCGATCGACGCGCTGCTCGAGCTGCGCGCGCATCATCGCATCGATCCCGCGAAGGTCGCGGCCGTCGAGGTGGGCGTGACGGCCGTCGTGCCCGACGTCCTGCGCCACGCGCGTCCGTCGAACGGCCTCGAGCGAAAGTTCTCGATGCAGTATTGCGCGGCGGCGGCGCTGGCTCGCGGCGCGGTCGGCCTGGCCGATTTCGACGAGGGCGCGGTGCGCGACGCGGCCACGCGCGAGTTGATGGAGCGCGTCACGATGGTCGTGGATCCCTCCCTGCCGCGCGATCTCGAGCAGCATGCCTGGAGTCGTGTCAGCGTGCGGCTGACCGACGGCACCACGCTCGCGTCCAAGCCGCGGGGCGCCTCGGGGCACCCCACGACACCGCTCTCCGACGCCGAGCTTCACGCAAAATTCCTCGGCTGCGCCTCACCCGTGCTCGGCGCCGATGTCGCGGAGAGCGTGGCCGCGCAGATCGGCCGGCTCGAGGACGTGCCGGATGTCCGCGCGCTGACGTCGCGTCTCGTCGCGGAGAGGGAGTAACGCCATGGGCGTCATGGACGGCATCAAGATCCTCGAGCTCGCACGCGTGCCGCCCGCGGAGATGCCGGCGATGATACTGGCCGACATGGGCGCCGACGTGCTCAAGATCGACTCGCCCGATCCCGAGCGCCCCACCGGCGACGAGTGGGTCCGCCGCACGATCCACGCGTTCACCAACCGCAACAAGCGCTCGATGACGCTGGACATGAAAGCGCCCGAGGGTCAGGCGATCTTCCGCAAGCTCGCCGCCACGGCGGACGTGATCGTGGAGGGCTTCCGGCCCGGAGTGACGAAGCGGCTGGGCGCCGACTACGAGACGATTCGAGCGTTCAACCCGCGCATCGTCTACTGCTCGCTCTCCGGCTTCGGCCAGGACGGACCGTATCGCGATTATCCAGCGCACGACATGAACTATCTGTCGCTGGCCGGCGTGTTGAATCTCATCGGAGATGCCGGCAGCAGGAAGCCGGTCATCCCGCTGAACCTGGTCGCCGACTACGCGGGCGCCAGCCTCCACGGCGCGCTGGGCATCGTGCTCGCGCTGTTCGGCCGCGAGCGTACGGGGCGCGGACAGCACGTGGACGTGTCGTATCTCGACACGACGGTGTCGCTGCTGGCGGCGACGCCGAACATGCGCTTCTTCTTTTCCGACGGGTGGGCGCCCAGGCGCGGCGAAGGTTTTCTCGGCGGCTCGTATCCTTATTATGCGATCTACGAGACACGCGATGGCAAGCTTCTGACCATCGGCTGCACCGAGCCGTGGCTCTGGGCCAACTTCTGCCGCGCCATCGGCCGGCCGGACTTCGAGCGCTTCGCGCGGCAGCCCGACCAGCTCGTGCGCGCCGCCAACCGCGAGGAGCAAGCCGCGCGCGAGGAGATCGAGAAGATCATCCGCACGCGTGACCGTGACGACTGGTACGAGGCGCTCGTCAAGGCCGATGTCTGCGTCGGCAAGGTGTACGACGTCGATGAAATGGTGCGCGACCCGCAGATCAACCACCGCCAGATGATCGTCGAGGCCGAGCATCCCACGCATGGACGCGTCCGCCAGGTGGGCATCGCGATCAAGCTGTCCGAGACGCCCGGCAGCATCCGAAGCGCTGCGCCGCTCGCCGGCGAGCACACCGACGTCGTGCTGAAGGATCTCGGTCTCTCGGGCGCCGACATCGCTGCGCTTCGCGCAAAGAAGGTCGTCGAGTAGAACACGTGCCCGAGCGCTGGCGGCAGCTCGCCGCGCTCTCGCTGGCCGAGCTGCTCGCGCTCAGTCTCTGGTTCAGCGCCTCGGCCGTGTTGCCCGCCCTGCAGCGCGAATGGCACCTCGGCGCCGACGGCAGCGCCGGCCTTACCATCGCCGTCCAGCTCGGGTTCATCGTCGGCACGCTCGCCAGCGCGCTGGCCAATCTTCCCGACGTCTGGTCGGCGCGCCGGCTGATGGCGGGCAGCGCGCTGCTGGGCGCGGCCGCGAACGCCGCGCTGGCGATCTGGGTCGATGCGCTGGTACCGGCGCTCGCGCTACGCTTCGTGACGGGCGTCGCGATGGCGGGCGCCTACCCGCCGGCCATGAAGATCATGGCCACCTGGTTTCGCGAGGGCCGCGGACTGGCGATCGGCATCCTCGTCGGCGCCCTTACCGTGGGTTCCGCGACGCCATGGCTCATTCGCGGCATCACCGGGCTGCCGTGGCGGCAGATCCTGCTCGCCGCTTCGGGCCTGGCCGCGCTCGCGGCGGTCGTCGTGGTGGCGTTCGTTCGTGAGGGGCCGAATCGCTTCCCGTCGGCGCGCTTCGATCCGCGCATGGCGCTTGCGGTGTTCCGCGAGCGAGGGCCGCGCCTGGCATGCCTCGGCTATTTCGGCCACATGTGGGAGCTCTACGCCATGTGGGCGTGGATCGGCTTGTTTCTCCTCGAAAGCGCACACGCCGCAGCCGCGACCGGCTACGCGGCGATGTCCCCGAGCACGGCGACGTTCGTGGTCATCGCGCTCGGCGCGCTCGGGTGCTGGGGCGGCGGCGTCGTCTCGGACCGGTGGGGCCGCACCGCGGCCACGATCGCCGCGATGGGGGCCAGCGCGTTGTGCGCCGCGACGATCGGCCTGACGTTCGGCGGCCCGCCGCTTCTGACCCTGGCGGTGGCGGTGGTCTGGGGCGTGACGGTCATCGCCGACTCCGCGCAATTTTCGACGGCGATCACGGAGTTGTCGCCGGCGGCCTACGTCGGCACCGCGCTGACGATGCAGACGTGCGTCGGCTTCGCCCTCACCAACATCTCCATCTGGCTGCTGCTGCCGATCGTGGCCGCCGTCGGCTGGCGCTGGGCGTTCGCGACGCTCGCGATCGGCCCCGCGCTCGGCGTCGTGGCGATGGCGCGACTGCGCGCGGCGCCGGAGGCTGTGCGGCTCGCCGGGGGTCGCCGCTGACGCGCGCAGCGTCCGACGCGAAGGCCGGACGGCCCCGTTGACACGTGGCACCACGCGGGCATAGGGTCGGGCCCTCTCACCCGAGGGCCGCTCAGCAACCGTCCGAGCAGAAACGGAGGTGCTCGATGCCCAAGTATCTTTTCCAGGCCTCATACCAGCCCGAAGGGCCCAAAGGTCTCATCGAGGACAACGTCACGGCAGCCGCGCTGTCACTCGCGATCAACGCGACCGAAATGATCGGCGTCAAGACCACGGTGTTGCTCAGCGTCAAGGAGATGGACCAGGCGATGAAGAAGCAGGTCGCGCCGGGGCACTGAGGGAGGGGGCATGGCTCTCATCGAGATCGGCAAAGTGAATCGCATGTTCGAAGATGCCGTGCGCGCACAGGACCCCGATCGCATTGCGTCGTTGTATACCGGCAACGCCATGGCCTTGCCGCCGGACGGTCCCGTCGTCCGCGGTCAGGATGGCGTCCGCCAGCTGTGGACGTCGGTCATCAAGGACATGGGGCTGCGGGACGTCGCGCTCAAGACGATCGACCTCGACGTGCAGGATGACAGCGCCTGCGAAGTGGGCCAGGCGACGCTGACCCTCGCCCCGCCCGGCGGTCAGCGGGCCACCGTCAACGTCAAGTACGTGGTCGTATGGCAGCGGTTCGGCGACCAGTGGCGGCTGCACCGCGATATCTGGAACTCCCTGCCCACTTGATCGTCCGCCAAGCGCGCGGCCGGCGGGATTCCCCGGCCGCGCGCGCGGCTCACTCCTCCGGGGTGTCGAAGTCGACCTGGACGAACTGGCCGTCATCGTCACGCTCGAACGCCGAGCCAGGCGGCGCGTCGAGCAGCGGGATCACGTCGGGGTCGTAGTTGGCGATCGTGTTCACGTCGTGCAGACCGACATTGGCAAGATCGTTGACGTACGCGTCGCTCTCGAGGCCGCTCAGGAAGCGCCAGCCGCTGTCGAAGTCGGTATCCGGCTCCTCGCGATACATGAAGCCGACGAGGCGTCCGTCGACGGTGATGTGATCGCTCGCGAGGCACGAGCCACGGCCCCGCGCGAGCGGCCGGATCTGGTCGGAGGCGAGCTTGTATCGTTTGGTCAGGACTCCACGATAGCACTCGTCGTGCTTGCGCCCGACGCGTCTTCCGACGTACGGTAACCGGGCGTGGATCGTTACGATCTGGTCGTGATCGGCTCGGGGCCCGCCGGCGAGAAGGGCGCCGCGCAGGCCGCCTACTTCGGTAAGCGAGTCGCCCTCGTGGAGCGCGAGCTGCACGTCGGCGGCGCCGGCATCAACACCGGCACGGTGCCCTCGAAGACCCTGCGCGAGACCGCGCTCTACTTCTCGGGGCTGCGCCAGCGCGGGTTGTACGGCGTGGACTACTCGGTAAAGCCGGACCTCACCGTCCACGACTTCATGTATCGCGAGCAGGAGGTCGTCCGCTCGCTGCGCGAGGTCGTCAACGCCAACATCGCACGCCACGAGATCGATCTGGTGCGCGGCCAGGCGGTCTTCGAGGACCCGCATACCGTCCGCGTCGGCCAGCGTCGGCTGCGCGGCGACGTCATCCTCATCGCGACCGGCTCGGTGCCCACGCGTCCGGCCGGCGTCCCCTTCACCGATCGCCGGGTGCACGACAGCGACGAGATCCTGGCGATGACGCGGCTGCCGCGAAGCCTCGCCGTCGTCGGTGCCGGCGTCATCGGTTGTGAGTACGCGACCATGTTCGCCGCCCTCGGGATCGGCGTCACGCTGGTCGACGGCCGCGAGCGCCTGCTGGCCTTCCTGGACGGCGAGGTCGCCAACCGGCTGCATGAGCAGATGCAGCGGCTCGGGATCGACGTGCGGCTGGGCGAGCGCGTCATCCATTACGCCACCGACGCCGACAGCATCCGTCTCGATCTCAAGAGCGGCGACGCGCTGAAGACCGACGCCGTGCTGATCGCCGCCGGCCGCGTGGCCAACGTGGCGGGGCTGGCGCTCGAGCGCGCGGGGGTTGCCGTCAATGACCGCGGGCTGCTCAGCGTCAACGAGCGTTACCAAACCGCTGTCCCGCACATCTACGCCGCCGGCGACGTGATCGGCTTTCCGGCGCTCGCCTCCACGTCGATGGAGCAGGCGCGCGTCGCGATGGTTCACGCCTTCGATCTCAAATACAAGACCGCGGTGGCGCCGGTCTTTCCGCTAGCCGTCTACACCATCCCCGAGGTCGCGATGGTGGGCGAAACCGAGGAATCCTGCCGCGACAAGCAGATCGACTACTGTGTCGGCCGCGCCCTGTACCGCACGAACGCGCGGGGCCAGATCAGCGGCGATCTCGGCGGCGAGCTGAAGCTGGTGTTCCGTTATCCGGACAAGACGCTGCTCGGCGTCCACGTGATCGGCGAGAGCGCCGCCGAGCTCGTGCACGTCGGCCTGATGGTGCTGCAGGCGGGCGGCACGATCGACACGTTCATCAACACGGTCTTCAACTATCCGTCGCTCGGCGAGACGTACAAATACGCGGCCTACGACGGCCTCGGTGCGCTTGCGCGACGGGCTGGGACCTAGTCGACGCGCGAGCGTCGCTCAGCGGGTGGAGTCAGGCGACCGGAGCGAGCATCAGGCGCCGCACGAGCGGCGCGCCCTGCGAGTCGAGCCATTCCTTCGTGGAGGCGTAGCCGTAGCGCAGCGCGGCGCGGCTGGCCTCGAAGCCCATCGACGGCCCGAACAATAGATTGTTGGTGCGTGGTGGCTGCAGCAGGTAGAACGCGGTGCGCGGGAACTTGACGGCCAGCGTCGCGAGGCCGAGCGTCAGGAGATTCTGGCTGTAGATGCGGCCCGCCTGCTCCATGATCGTGTACACGCCACGTGTGCGCATCGAGCCGTCGCCGTCGTGGAGGTTCGGCACGAGCGGGTTCACGACGAACACCACGTCGGCGCCCGCCTCGGCGGCGAGGTCGGCGTGGCCACTGAATCCGACGCCGCCGTCCACGTAGTCGCGGCCGTTGATCGGGTACGGATCAAAGAACCCCGGGATTGCCGAGGAGGCGGCCACCGCCTGACTGATCGGCACGTCCCGCAGATCGCCGGCGCCGAAGACGACGCGCTCCGCGGTGTTGAGATCGATGGCCGGGATCAGCAGGGTGCGCGTGCGCTCGGCGAACGCGTTCGACAGGCCGCGGGAGGCGAAGGCCGCTCTGAGGTATCGCTCGAGCGCATCGAGCGAAAAGAACCCCGGCGGCATATCCCGCTCGGCGCGCGCGAGCATGTCGGGAATGCACCCGCGGCCCCGGATCGCGCTCTTGCCGAAGGCCCAGATCAGCCGGCCGACCCGCCCGCAGGCACGGCGGAATGCGTCGGCGGCAAAGACGGCGTTGCGCCGGAAGTTGATCGGGTCGTCGAGGTCTTCGTCGAGGATCTGGTAGATCTCCCTCGCACGCACCCCGCCGGCTAACAGCGATGCGACGACCGAGCCGGCGCTACAGCCGACATAGATGTCGAAGCCGCGGCCCGAGCCGTTCAGCCGGTCCTCGAAGGCGGCCAGCGCGCCGACCTCGTACATGCCGCCGATGACGCCGCCACCGGCCAGGGCCAGCGCGTAACGTGGCCGGTTCTTCGACCGCCAGCGCCCGAAGGCCCGATGTACGAATTGCATGCTGCTCATCCATCGAGCAAAGGTCCTGCCAATCATGAGGAAGGGCGAACTCCTTGAAAGCATGATCGACGGAATTGCCTCTCGGTCGGTAAACGCGCAAATGTGGAGCGAAGTTCTTCCCCGTCCGGGCGGTCCGAGTCCACCATTCCCACCAACCGGTCTGTCGCGGTTGACGAACGGTCCCACCAACCGTCAAGTCTTATGACGCTTGCGCAGTTTGCGCGAGACGACTCGGCTACTGGCCTCGATTCTTGTCACTCCGATGGTCCGAAACTGACCGGCGACGTTGCGGGCCAATGGTCCTCGCTGACCTTATAGATGTTGCCAACCTCCCTGGGGCCACCTCGGCCGCACGACCGCACCTGCCTGGCGGAGGTTATGAGATTTGATGCTCTCCCGAGCCGCGTCGACAGCCAAGTGAGCGGACGTCATCGCCCTCCGCTCGCGTGCGACATGATCCCGACGTCATCCTCTTCGGCAAAGTTCGTGACCCGGAGACCGCCGTCATCCCAAACCGTGCGGTCCTCACCGGCCATCTCGTCTGAGACGTCGCACGCAAACGACGCGGCAGCGGTGCGCGACTGGTGGACATTCACATCCCGGCCCTTTTGCTCGCCTCGTTGCTACGGTTAATCGGCGCTCAGCGTCTGGTTATACGAGGAGTGCAAAGGCGTACGACGTCGACACATCCGGATGAGCGGGTCCACGCCGACTCCGCTGCTGCCTCCGACCGGTCCGTGCGGCGTTTTCAGGGGCCTGGCCAGTTAGCCCTCGTATCCAGCACAGTGAGCGCCGGTTCGGCTCAATATCGCCGCACGAAGGGCGACTGACGTTTTTCGTCGGGGCCGGCCATTAAGTCGCCAACCCAGGGCGCCACGGCGTTTTCGTGGGTTTCGTAAGCAATGAGAACTTAAGGGGGCCCCGGACTTCGGATCTGGCACCCGGCCTGCACAGTGCTTCCCGCCAGAGACGAGCGACGCGCAACCCGCGCGAACCATGTCAAAAGGGGCAGAATCATGATGATCTTCCGTAAGCGCCTCACGCTGGGCGGTCAGCGCGGCTTCACGCTGATCGAGCTTCTGATCGTCGTCGCGATCATCGGCATCCTCGCCGCGATCGCCGTGCCGCTGTACGCCAACGTCCAGCAGCGCGCTCGTATCGCCAAGGCCCAGGCCGACGCCCGCGCGCTCGCCTCGGCCGTCTCCATCTATGGCGCCCACATGGGCGTCGTCCCGACCGCGCTCACTCAGCTGACCAGCCAGGTGACCAACGGGCAGAACCAGGTGGCCGGTCCGTTCATGGCCAACGTTCCTGCGCCGCCTTCGGGCTGGGCCGCGTACGCGCTGACGTCTGACACGGCGACCGGCGTGTTCACGATCGCCAGCAGCGGCGACGGCACTACCGTCAGCCTGCCCTAACGGACGGGCTCCGCTTCAACAGGCAGGGGGGAGGCGAGGCTGCCTCCCCCTGGGCTTTTCGGTTGTTCGACCCCCGCGCAATCTTCCGCCTGGCGGCGCATAAAGGCTGTCGGGAAAGCTCGCAAATGGATCGAGCTCGGTCCTACCTATCGATCAAGTCTCGTTCCAGCACCCGACGGCAACCGCGAATCCTTACGCGTTGACGATCCTCGTCGAAATCAATCGCACCACGAGCGGAGTGACAACGGGCGACTTCCTCGTGGCGACGCCTGAGCCTGCCTCTCTGGTTCTGATCTCGCTCGGCCGCGCCGGGATCGCTGCTGCGTCACTTCGACGCCGCACGTCGAGCGTCTCGCAGTAGCGCACGGTCGTCGCGGCGCGGCATGCAGATGCCGCGCCGCTTGTTTTCGGTCTAAATGAACACCGCCTTCATCATCGGTTCGGGATAACGCAGGCCGGCCGCGGCGCCAACGGGCACGGCATCCGACAGCTGCTCGACGTCCTGCGCGCTGAGCTGCACGCGCGCGGCGCCGAGATTCTCCTCGAGCCGGTCACGCCGCTTGGTGCCCGGGATCGGCACGACGTCAGCGCCCTGCGCCAAGAGCCACGCGAGCACGAGCTGACCGGGCGTACAGCCTTTCTCTCGCGCGAACTGCTCCACCTTCTTGACGAGCTCCACGTTGCGCTCGAGATTCTTTTCCTCGAATCGAGGATGCTGGCGGCGCCGATCATCGGCGGGAATGTCGGCGAGCTTGTGGACCTGGCCGGTCAACAGACTTCGGCCGAGCGGCGAGTACGAGACCAGCGAGATGCCGAGCTCACGAAGCGTCGGCAGCGTCTGCTCGGCTTCCACCCGATAGAGCAGCGAATACTCCATCTGCACGGCGGCAATCGGGTGAACACGATGCGCGCGCCGGATCGTCGCCGGTGCGGCCTCCGAGAGGCCGAGGAAGCGCACCTTGCCCGCCTCGACCAGCCGCGACATCGCGCCGACCGTCTCCTCGATGGGCACGGTCGGATCGACGCGATGCTGATAGTAGAGATCGATGACGTCGACGCCCAGCCGCTTGAGGCTCGCGTCGCACGCCTGCGGTACGTACTCGGGCCGGCCGTCGGCGGCGGGCGTCCCGTCGGGCTTCCGGGTGTTGCCGAACTTCGTCGCGAGCACGACGCGATCACGCCGGCCGCGCAGCGCCTGACCCAACAGTGTCTCGTTGTGGCCGAAGCCGTACGCGTCGGATGAATCCAGGAAGCTCACGCCGAGATCGACCGCGCGCTGGACGACGCCGACCGACTGCGCATCGTCGCCCGGACCGTACGCGCCCGACATCGACATGCATCCGAGCCCGATCGCGCTGACCTCCAATGCGCTGCCGCCCAGTCGTCGCCGCTCGATCATGGTTCCGCCCTCCGTCGTGCGCGTGTGCCGCGGATGGTAACACGACGTATAGTGACGCCATGCTCGAGACGCCGCAGGATCGACGCTGATGGCGGCGCACGGCCGCCACGGCAACCCGTCTGATCTGAGGCGCCTCATGCGCCGTCAGCTCGCGCCGACGCGCGCGCGGTGGCAGCGCCCCGACCGTGTGCTCCGCGTGCTCGGCGTGCGCCGCGGCGTCGTGGTCGCCGACATCGGCTCGGGGCCCGGCTACTTCACGACGCGGCTGGCGCGCGCGGTCGGGATGCGCGGGCGCGTGTACGCCGTCGATCCCGAGCCCGAGGTCCTGCAGGTCCTGGTCAAGCGGCTCGACGGCGCGCGCAACGTCACGCCGGTGCTCAGCCGTGACGATGACCCGATGCTGCCGCCGGCGTCGTGCGACCTCGCGCTGTTCATCAACGCGTACCACCACGTGGCGAATGGCCCGGCGTTCATGCGCCGACTCGCGCGCTGTCTCAAGCCCGGCGGCCGGCTGGCGGCGATCGACTGGGCCTATCGCGAGACGCCCGTCGGCCCATCGCTCAGTCGTCGCATCCCGCCCGAGCGGCTCCAGCGCATCGGACGGCGCGCCGGACTGCGCCCGGTGGCTCGGTACGAGTTCCTGCCGTACCAGTACTTCCTCGTCTTCATGCGTCCGCGGTAGGCGAGGCGTCCGCCAGGCGACGCCCGCGCTGGACGCGCGACGAACCGTCGCGACGGCGGTAGATTATCGGCCACACACGGAGGACCGCATGGCCCGCAAAACCCCGTCCCCGACCGCCCGTGCCGTGAGCGCCGACGACGTCGACCCGCGACATCGTTGGGATCGCCCGCTGCAGGCGCCCGGCCACACGCAGGTGGACTTCGAGGAGCGCGTGGACTTCAGGCGCCTGCACGCATATCGGCTCGGGCGCGCGCGTCAGGCGCTGGCCAAGTCGGGACTCGGCGGCGTGCTCGTGTTCGATCAGTACAACATCCGGTATCTCTCGGGGACGGTCATCGGCGAGTGGGCGCGCGACAAGCTCACCCGGTGGTGCCTGCTGACCGGCAACGGCGAGCCGTGGGTGTGGGACTTCGGCTCGGCTGCGCGACATCACCGTCTCTATGCGCCGCAGATCCCCGAGCGGCAGTCGCTCGCGGGCATGGTCGGCATGCGCGGCGCCGTGTCCCCGAAGGCCGGACTCTTCAAGCGCGCGGCCGAGGAGATTCGCGACATTCTGCGCGCCGAAGGCGTGGTCGACATGCCGCTCGGCATCGACGTCGTCGAACCGCCGTTCCTCTTCGCACTGCAGGAGCTCGGCCTGCAAGTCCGGGACGGCCAGCAGGTCATGCTCGAGGCGCGCATGCTCAAGAGCCAGGACGAGCTCACCCTGCTGAACATGGCGGCGGCCATGGTCGACGGCGTCTATCAGGACATCTTCGAGGCGCTGAAGCCCGGCGCGCGCGAGAACGAGATCGTGGCTCTCGCCAACAAGCGGCTCTACGAGATGGGCTCCGACAACGTGGAGGCGATCAACGCCATCTCGGGCGAACGCTGCAGCCCGCATCCACACAACTTCACGGATCGCATCATCCGCCCCGGCGACCAGGCGTTCTTCGACATCATCATGTCGTTCATCGGGTATCGCACGTGCTACTACCGCACGTTCAGCGTCGGTCGCGCGACGAAGCCCCAGGTGGTCGCGTACAAGAAGGCCCGCGAGTGGATGGACGAGGCCATCGCACTGATCAAGCCCGGCGTCACCACCGACAAGATCGCGCGCGCGTTCCCGAAAGCGCACGAGATCGGCTTCGAGAGTGAGATGGCGGCCTTCGGACTCAACTTCTGCCACGGCATCGGGTTGGGCCTGCACGAGCGGCCGATCATCAGCCGGCTGAACTCGTTCGACGACCCGATGGAGCTGCAGGCGGGCATGATGTTCGCCGTCGAGACGTACTGTCCGGCCACCGACGGCACTTCGGCCGCGCGGATCGAGGAGGAGGTCATCGTCACGCCGGGCGGCGCGCAGATCATCACGCTGTTCCCCGCGGACGAGCTGCCGATCGCCAACCGCTACTGAGCTCCGGCTGCACGGCGATACCCCACGCGGTAGAGTCAGCCGCATGACCTCCAACTGCATGCTGTGCCGGGCGGAGCGCATCACGCCGTGGTTCCACGAGGACGAGATCTGCTGGATCGCCGAGTGTGAGATCTGCGAGACGCCCATGGTCGTGTGGCGGCGGCACGGGGTCGACCCGCCGGACGAGCATCTCTCCCACATGCTGGCGCATCTCAAAACCGTGGCAGAGCAACGGATCGGCGAGCACTGGTTGGACCGACACATGCGCAACATTCCAGACCACTGGCACGCGCACGCGAGGCCGGCCGGCGGATTCTTCGGGCGGTAGAATCGACATATGTCCTCGCACGACGACATGCTGTTCGGCCGTACCGGCTCGACCGACCTGCAGGCGGCGCTCGCGAGCGATCTGCACGGTCTCCCGTTCAGAAGCGAGCTGTCGCTGAAGCCGGTCATCGACTTCTGGACGCGGATGGCGGGCAAGCATTCCGCCAAAGGCGCGCTCGCCCGCGTCATCACCGAAGAGGTCGCGAAGGCACCCGAGCTGTCGGGGCCGCTCACCGACTGCGCCGTGCTCGAGCGTCACGAAGACCTGCTCGACATGCTGATGGCCGCGGCATTCCCGCCGGCGACGCGCGACAACTACTATGGCGCGGCGATGGTTCCATTCCAGCTCCACGGCTTCTACGCCACACCGCCGATGGAGCGCCTGCTGATGACGGAAGACGGGCGGCTGAAGGGACGCGTCAACCTCGACGCCTCACTCGTGGCCGCCATGCGCCGGGCCTATGCCTACGCGCTCGTGCTCCACCGGATGTACGGCATCGACGTCGAGCTCGACAATCCGCTGATCCTCACCGTGCCCGATCCCGACACCGGTCTGGACCGCCACTTCAAGCTGATGTTCGACTGGACGTTCGTGGACGTCGAGGCCAAAGGCCCGCTGCCGGAGCTGCCCCCCGACATCCGTCAACGCGTGCAAGCGAACCTGCTGGACGCCGAGGGACTGAGCGACCTGCTTCCGTCGGACCGATTCGTGCTCCGCGGGTTCACGATCATCAAGGCCGGCGAGACCACGGATCAGGAAGTGCTTTCCGCGCTCAAGCGTGACCTCATCGATCGGGAATCGATCGTCTCCAAAGAGCGCTTCTGCGGCGTCGAGGCACGGCTGCGCACGCTGTTCCGCCGGCCCAACCTCAAGCTGGGCATCGGGGCCATCGAGGGAGAGCGGGTCCTCATCCTCAACGATTTCTCATCGCACGAGCACTCCTGCATCTTTGCCGACTCCGCTCACCACAAGGTCTCGGAGTTTGCGGGAACCCTCTACGCACGAGTCGTGGAGAGCGGTCGGCCATTGATCGTGCAGGACCTGGCCGCCATGCCGAATCGGACGCCGGTCGAGGATTCGGTGCTCGCTTCGGGCGTGCGCACGCTCGTCGTCGCACCGCTGCACTATCAGGACCGGGTCATCGGCACCCTCGAGCTGGGCTCGCCGACGCCCAACGATCTCGATGTCACGCACCTGCCGAAGCTCAACGAGGTGGTGCCGCTGTTCGCGATGGCGGTCCGTCGCAGCATGGACGAGTTCAACGCCCGCGTCCAGACGGAGATCAAAGAGCGCTTCACAGCAATCCATCCGGTGGTCGAGTGGCGCTTCCGCAAGGCCGTGCTCGACAGCCTGGAGGTCTCGGGCACTTCCGCGGCCTCCGAGCTGCAGCCGATCGTCTTTGAAAACGTCTATCCGCTGTATGCGCTGGCCGACATTCGCGGATCCTCCGTGCAGCGCGAGCGCGCGATCCAGGCCGATCTGCTCACCCAGCTGGCGCTCGCGCGAGAAGTCGTGGACGTGGCCTACAACGCGCGCCGGCTGCCCGCGCTGGACCAGCTCCGTTATCGCGTGGAGCGCCACGCCGATCAGATTCGCGAGGGCGTGGCGGCGGGCGACGAGACGGGAATCGTCGCCTTCCTGCGCACCGATGTTGAGTCGCTGTTCGATCATCTGGGCGACTTCGGCGAGGCCGTGCGTGGCGCCATCGAGGCGTATCGCGGCGCGCTCGATCCTCGTCTCGGCGCCGTGTACGGCCAGCGCCGCGTGTTCGAGGAAAGCGTCACCCGCATCGCGGACACGATCTCGTCGTATCTGGACCTCGAGGAGGAGGCGGCACAGGATATCTATCCGCACTACTTCGAGAAGCAGAAGACGGACGGGGTGGACCACCAGATCTACGTGGGCGGCTCCTTGGTGGAAGACGGGAAGTTCGATCCGCTCTATCTCAAGAGCCTCCGCATCTGGCAGCTGATGGTCGCGTGCGGCGTCGCTGCGCGCGCCGACCGCCTGACCGCCGAGCTGCCGGTGCCGCTCGAAACCACGCACCTCGTGCTCGTGCAGCACGCGCCGCTGTCGATCCGCTTCCGCTTCGACGAAAAGCGCTTCGACGTCGACGGCGCCTACGACATTCGCTACGAGATCGTGAAGAAGCGGATCGACAAGGCGCTGATCAAGGGCACCGGCGAGCGCATCACCCAGCCGGGCAAGCTCGTCATCGTGTACGGCCAGGCCGGCGAGGCCGCCGAATATCGCGGCTACCTCGAGTACCTGCGGCATCTCGGCTACGTCAGCGGCGAGATCGAGGAGCTCGACCTCGAAGAGCTGCAGGGCGTGCACGGACTGCGCGCGCTTCGGATGACGATCGCGCTCCGCGACGTGCCGGCCGAGCCGTTCGCGGCCCAGGCCTTCCGCACCGCCGCGCGCTGAGGTCCGTGTCCCGGATCGCCGGCGTCCTGTTCGACATCGGCGGCGTCATCCAGGACTCGCCGCTGCACGCGATCGCCCGCTACGAGCGCGATCATCATCTGCCCGCCAACGCGATCAATCGCGCCGTCGTCGCATCGGGCGAAACCGGCGCCTGGTCGCGACTGGAGCGCGGCGAGCTGACGGTCCAAGCCTGGTGCTCGCCCTTCGAGGCCGACTGCCGCGCGCATGGCGTGACCGTCGACGCCCGACGGCTCATGCAGTACATCGCCGATGCCGGGCGTGAGCGCCCGCAGATGCTGCGCGCGGTGGCGCGTCTGCGCGAGCGAGGCTTGCGCGTCGGCGCGCTGACGAACAACTGGGCGCGCGAAGACGCCGACCCCGGACCGCACCGGCTGCGGCCGCACTTCGACGTGGTCATCGAATCGCAGGCGGTCGGCATGCGCAAGCCCGATCCGCGCATCTATCAGCTCGCGTGCCGTGAGCTCGCCGTGGTACCGGCGGAGACGGCGTTCCTCGACGACATCGGCCTCAATCTCAAGTCCGCGCGTGCGCTCGGCCTGCACACGATCAAGGTCGACGATCCCGAGACCGCGCTGCGCGAGCTCTCCGCGCTCGTCGGCTTCGACCTGCTCGCCTGACCGCCGCTCGCGCGCCCGCCCTGCGCCGCCGTATCATCGGCGCATGGCCAACGACCGCGGACGGCTGCCCAAGGCGCGGCGCGAGGAGCTGAACGACCACCTGCGGCGGATGCTGGACCGCTGGTATGCGAACGCGTACCAGGACGACAACCTGTTCCTGACCATGGCGCGGCGTCCCGGGCTGCTGGACGCGACGTGGGGCTTCATCCGCTACATCTACGGCGGCGGCTCGAGCGTCGAGCCGGAGCTGTTCGAGCTCGTGCGCGTGAAGCTGGCGTGGAACAACCGCTGCGTGCACTGAAGCCTCGCGCGATCCTCCTCGGCCGTGAGCCGGGGCGCGACAGAAGACATGGTCGCCAAGCTCGCCGATTACGAACACTCGGATCTCCCCGAGCGAACGAAAATCGCGCTGCGCCTGGCCGACCGCCTCACCGGCGACGATCCGAGCGTCGACGAGGCGTTCTACGCGGCGCTGCGCCGCGAGTTCACCGACGAGCAGATCCTCGATCTCGGCATGACGATCACGTTCGCGAGTGGCTGGCAGCGGTTCATCGAGGCCTTCGGCATCGTGCCCGATCGCTGGCGTGACGGCTCGCCGGGGCCGTTTCATGCTTTGGGGAGCCCCGACATGGCCCCGCAAACCCCCAGCGCTCGGGCGCTCCTCGATAAGCCTAAATCGCGCGCGTGACCTTCGCGGCGATGAGCGCGTCGATCGTCGTCGCGTCGAAGCCGAGCTCGGCCAGGATCGTGCGCGTCGCGGAGGCGAACGGCGGCGGCGGCGCGCCGGGCTGAAAGCCGCCGCCGTCCATCTTGACGGGCGGCGCGAGCACGCGCACCGTCCCGAGCACGGGATGCGGCAGGTCGTGGAAGAAGCCGTTCGCGCGCGCCTGCTCGTCGTCGAAGAGCTCGGTCGAAAACCGCACGGCGGCGCCGGGGACTCCGCGCGCGTCGAAGATCCGCTTCCACTCCGCGGCGGTGCGCGAGGCCATCACGGCCTCGCAGCGCTCACCGAGATCGGCGTAGTAGCGCTCGCCGGCGTCGCGATCGGCGTGCTTCGGCCCCTCATCCTTGAGACCGAGCACGTCCATGAACGTGCGCTGCAGTCCAGGACTCACGCACGCGATGCCGACGATGTCGTCCTTCGTCTCGAAGGTTCGGTAGTACACCTTGAGCATCGCCGGCGTGCGCGCCGACACCACGGCGGCCGCCTGCTCCTCGAACGACCGGCCTGCGGCGCGCATCTCACCGAGCCGGGCGCGCACGCGGGCGTGCACGGGCGCGTCCACCGACTCCACGCGTACCATCGAGTTGTTCTGTGCGACCAGCGCCGCCATCATCAGCGCCGCGCTCACCTCACCGCCGCGGCCGGTGCGCTCGCGGCGCAGCAGCGCGCCGGCGATGCCGAACGCGAGCGAGAGCGCGCAGATGTAGTCGGCGACGGGCGCTTCGCCGCTCGCGGGCACGCCGTTCTCGACGCGGCCCAGCGAGGCCATGAGCCCCGTGCGGGCCTGCACGACCAGATCCATGCCGGCGAGCAGCGCATCGGGGCCCTGACGGCCGAAGGCGCTGACGCTGCCGACGACCAGTCGCGGGAAGCGCGGCGCCAGGGCCGCGTGGTTCAAGCCGAACTCCTCCGCGAGCCCCGGACGGAAATTCGTGAGCACGACGTCGGCGCGCGCGAGCAGCGCGTCGAGGATCTCCTTCGCGCGCGGGTGGCGCAGGTCGAGCGGCAGCGAGCGCTTGCCACGATTGCGCGACAGAAAGTGCCGCGTATCGCCGCCGGGAAGCGGCGCGAGCTGGCGCACCGGGTCGCCCTCGAGCGCCTCGATCTTGGTGACGCGCGCGCCGCCCTCGGCGAGCAGCTGCGCGCAGAACGGAACGGCGATGAACTGACCGAACTCGACGACCTCGATGCCCGCGAGCGGCCGCGCTGGGTCCATGGCGGGCGCTAGCGTAGCACGCGGCTCCGTCTGCTATTCTCTGGGGCCATGAGCTCAGGCCTCGAGGACCGCTTCCAGACGCTGCACGAGATCGTGCGGGCCGCGAAGAACCGGCTGCCCGCCGGCGAGTGGGACTACCTGGTCGGCGGCACCGAGACCGAGACCACGCTGCGCCGCAACCGGCTGGCGATCGACTCGATCGCCTTCCGTCCGCGCGTCCTGCGCGACGTCTCGAAGGTGGACGCGACCTCGACGTTCCTCGGACGGCCCGTGCGCATTCCCGTGATGTTCGCGCCGATCGGCTCCGTGGAGTCGTTCACGCCCGGCGGCGGCGCGACCGCGGCGCAGGCGTCGGCCGAATTCGGCGTGCCGCAGATGCTCTCCAGCGTCTGCAACCCCGGGCTCGAGGCGGTCGCAAAAGCCGCCGACAACTTCCGCATCTTCCAGCTCTACGTCCGAGGCGACGACGCGTTCGTCGACGACTGGGTGCGTCGCGCCGTCGACAACGGTTACGCCGCCTTCGCCATCACCGTCGACACGGCGAGCTACAGCCGCCGCGAGCGTGATCTGGCGCGGCGCTTCGTCAAACCGTGGCGCCAGCGCGCCACCGGCCACGACTTCCAGGCCGCGTTCTCGTGGGACCACATCAAGCGCTTCAAGGACACGCACACGATCCCGCTCATCCTCAAGGGCATCGCGACGGCGGAAGACGCGGCGCTGGCCTGCGAGCACGGCGTCGACGTGGTGTACGTCTCCAACCACGGCGGCCGGCAGCTCGATCACGGGCGCGGGTCGACCGATGTACTGCCCGAGGTGATGCAGGCCGTCGCCGGCCGCGCGCGCGTCATCGTGGACGGCGCGTTCCAGCGCGGCACCGACGTCGTCAAGGCGATGGCGCTCGGCGCCGATCTCGTCGGCATGGGCCGCATGCCCTGCATCGGGCTCGCGGCGGGCGCCGCGCCGGGCTGCGTGCGCGTGATGGAGCTGCTCGAGGACGAAATCCGCGTGGCGCTCGCGCTGCTGGGCGTGTCGCGCTGGAAGGAGCTCGACGCCTCGTACCTGCACCACGGCGCGCCCGTCGTCGCCGTGCCGCGCATTACCAGCGCGTTTCCGTTGCTCGACGAGCCGGGATACTGAGCCTCTACCAGGCGAGGATCTCCGGCCGGAAGTCGGCGATGCGCTCCTTGACGGCCAGAACGGGCTCGATGCCGTAGAGCCGTCGCGCGTTTTCGCCGAGCAGCTTCTTCTGCACGGGCTTGGGCACGCCGAACTTCGTCATCGCCTCCAGCGCCTCCCAGACGTCCTCGGCGTCGTGATGCGGATAGTCGGACGACCAGATCCCCACGTTCTCGTAGAGATCCCACATGCGATACACCGGCACCTCGTCGCTCTCGAAGGCAATGAAGCAGCGGCGATAGAACGTCTCGGAGGGATCCGCGATCGGCCGCTCGCGCCCGCGCTGAAACGCGTAAAGGTCGAGGAAGTTCCGGCTGCGGCCGAGCACCATCGGGAGCCAGGTCGCGTTGGACTCGAGCACCGCGCACTTGAGCCGCGGAAACTTCTCGAGCCAGCCGGTCATCAGCACCGTCGTGAGCCACGTCATCGCCTCCATGATGAAGCCGAGCGACTCGCTGGCGTCGATGGTCGGCTCCATGGCGAAGACGATGTTGCTGATGAACTGTCCCGGCGAGTAGACGACCGCCTCGTCGGTGAAGAGCAGGCCCGTGCCCGCGCCGCGCGTCGCTGCGATCCGCTGCGCCCACTCCGGCGTGAGCGCCTCGCGCGAGGGGAACGTGTGCATCGCCAGGACTACGCCGAGCTCCTCGAACTCGCGCCACAGCGGATCGAACTCGGGCAGCGTCGGATAGCGGCCGTTCCAGAAGCACGGGCGCACCGCGGCCGCCTTGAAGCCCTTGTGCGCCACCCGGCGCAGCTCGGCGATGGAGTGCTCCACGCTCTGGATCGGCAGCACGGCGCACGGAAACAGGCGGCGGCGGTCGGCCGCTGCGTAATCGTCGACCCAGTCGTTGTAGGCGGTGGCGAGCACGCGTGCGGCCTCGGGATCGCGCACGAGCGCCAGACGCACGAACCATGACGGGAACAGCATGACCTGGTCCGTCCCCAGCGCGTCCATGTCGCGGAGCCGCGCGTGCGGGTCGCGGCAGCCTTTGAGGCGGCCGAAGCGCGCGATCCACTCGTCGGTGCCCGGCGTCAGCCGTCCGACCTCCTTCTTGTCCCACCGCGGCCAGCCGACCTCCGCGGCGTTGGCGCGCTCGCGCGACGCGGGTACCGCGCGTCCGTTGATCAGCAGCGTGTCGGTGTCGGTATGGAAGTGGAACTGCGTCTTCGCCCACGTCCGCACGCGCGCCGGCACGTACTCGTCCCAGATCTGGGGCGGCTCGACGATGTGGCTGTCGCAATCGAAGACCGGAAAGGACTTGGTCGTCATCGACGCCTCCTGGGGTCGCTACGGTACACTTGCGGGGCGGAGGCTATCATGAGCACGAACGCAGGGCCTCGGGGACACGCCGTCGTCGTGCAGCCGGACGAGGGCCCGTCGTACTGGCAGCCGGTTCCCGCCAGCGGTCACGCCGATCCGAAGCTCACGCCCGAGCTGACGCGCTTTCCCGCGCTGTCGATGGGCTATCAGACGATCGCGCCGGGCGGCCGTGTGCGGGAGCACTCGCACGCCGAGCAGATCGAGCTGCAGATCTGCTTTCGCGGACGCGGCCACGTCGTCGTCGACGGCCGGTCGCATCGGCTCGTGCCGGGCACCGCGTGCTTTCTCGGCTACGACGTCCGGCACGAGATCGTCAACGACGGCCCCGAGGATCTCGTGATGATGTGGCTCATCACGCCGCACGGGCTCGAGGACTTCTTCAAAGCGATCGGACGACCGCGCCGGGCGGACGAGCCGGCGCCCGCCCCGTTCGCCCGGCCGGAGGATGTCGTCGCCGTCGAGCGGGCGATGGGCATGAACGACACGCGTGCGTAGCGTCGTCGTGGCAGCCATGCTGTTCGTCGCTGCGCCGTCGAGCGCCGCGGACGTCACACTGATCGGTCGCGACGGCCGCGCGGCGCTGTCCGATGAGGAGCAGGCCGAGATCGGCGCGATCGTGCGACGGGAGGCCGAGAGCTGCAGTCTCAGCTCCAGCGGCTTCCCGGAGATCTTCCGCGATCGCGACGGCGCGGAGGCGTGGCAGACCATGGAGCGGGGACCGCACCTGTACATCCGTTACGCGACACCGCTCGTCATCCGTCGTGGTGTCCGCAGCGGCTCGCCGGTGATCGCGAGCGAAGTCCTCACCGGTCTCGACAATCCGAAATTCCCGGACCAGCCGCTGACGCGGCACGAGGGCGTGGTGACGATGCACGCGAAGTGCGGGGGGGAGTTCGGCATCGAGCTGATGTGCCTGCCCACGCTGCGGCCATATTTCGAGCGCGCGATCGTCGACAACAACTGCGCGATCCTCGAGCGTCTGAGGCCGCGATAGCCGTGCCGACCGCCTCTATCGGCGACGCCGAGATCCACTACGAGGAGAAGGGTCAGGGCCCGCCGCTCATGCTCGTGCCCGGCCTGTCCGGGACCGGGGCGTTCTTCATCTCCCAGGTGCCGGAGTTCTCACGCGACTTCCGGACGATCACCCACGATCACCGCGGCGCGGGGCGCAGCACGCACTCGCGGATCCAGTATTCGATCGAGCAGATGGCCGACGACACGCTGCGGCTCATGGACGCCCTCGCCATCGACAGCGCGCATCTCGTCGGCCATTCGACGGGCGGCGCCATCGGCCAGGTCATCGCCACCACGCACCCCGAGCGTCTGCGCAGCCTGGTGCTGAGCGCGACGTGGGCGGGGCCCGACCCGTACTTCCGCCGGATGTTCGAGAGCCGCAAGCAGACGCTGCTCGACTCGGGCGTCGACGCGTATCTGCGGGCCTCGTCGCTCGTGCAGACGACGCCGCGATGGGTGAGCGAGAACGACGAGTTCCTCACGGAGCTGCACGCGGTGACCGCGGCAGGCTGTCCGCCGGTCGAGGTCATGGCCAGCCGCATCGACGCGATCCTTCACCACGATTGCCGCGCGCGGCTGCTGCAGATCCGCGTCCCGACGCTCGTGATCGTCGCCCGTGACGACATGATCACGCCGGCCTTCTACTCGGAGGAGCTGGCGTCCGCCATTCCCGGCGCCAAGCTCATCGTACTGGAGGGCGGCGGACACTTCTCGCCGGCCATTCACTCGGCACCCTACAACGCCGCCGTCGGCGCGTTCCTGCGCGCCGCGCGCTGACCCGTTCACAGGAGGACTCGATGAAGATTCCGGACGCGGTGCGAACGGTCGTCGACACGGCGCCCTTCGCCCATCTCACGACGCTCAATGCCGACGGCGGACCACAAGTCACGATCGTGTGGGTCGACATCGAGGGCGACGAGTTCGTGATCGGACACATGGGTGAGCGGCGCAAGACGAAGAACGTTCGACACGATCCGCGCGTGGCGTTGTCGATGCTGGCCACCACCATGAGCCCGAACGGGCTGCGCGAATACATCGTCGTGTACGGGCGCGCCCGCGTCACCGAAGGCGGCGCCGTGACCCTGCTGCAGAAGCTCGCGCGCCGCTACCTCGGCCCCAATGCCGATTTCCCGCCGCCGCAGTTTCGCAGCCAGCCGGGGTTCATCACGCGCATCACGCCGGAACGCTTCGGCGGCGTCGGCGTCTGGAGCCCCGCGAAGCACTGAGGCGCGCCGCAGGGCGCGCGCGTCAGACGACGACGCCTCAAAGGGCCGCGAACACCGCCCGCGCCAGTCGCGGCAGCTCGGGATCGCGGGCGCCCATCAACAGCACGGTGTCGCCCGGCCGCGCCTCCCCGACGATCCATCGCACCACCGCCGGATGATCGGCCGCGTAGGCGGCGCCGATGTCGTGCGCGAGGTCCCGGCTCGACAGATCGCGCGTGACCGTTCCGCCCGCGTAGAAGATCTCCGCGTAGCAGAAGCGGTCCGCCAGGCGCAGCAGCGCGGGGATCAGCTCCCGCAGCTCGCCGCGCAGAAAGCGCGCGGGGCCGAAGCCGTGCGGCTGGAATACGGCGACGACACGCGGCGCGGTAGCCTGGGCGGTCGTCAGCGCCGCGCGGATCTTTTCGGCGTTGTGCGCGAAGTCGTCGACGACGCGGATGCCGGTGGCCGTCACGCCGACCGTCTCGAAGCGCCGCGCAACTCCGGGAAAGCGCGGCAGCAGGCGCTCGACGGCCTGCGGCGCAATCCCCAGCTCGAGCGCGATGAGCGCGGCGGCCGCGGCGTTCTCGAGATTGTGCAGTCCCGGCTGCGGCACCTCGAGCCTTACGTCCGTTCCGCGCCAGCGCAGCACGCCACTCGCGCGTCCGGCGTCGAGGCCTCGCGCGGTGACTGGCGTGTCGGCGCCCGGGCCAACGCCGTACGACGTGGCGCCCACCGCCCGACCGAGCGCGGCGGCCTCGGCGCAGCGCGCATTGACGAAGACGCGGGCGCACTGCGCGGCGAAGGTCGCGAACTGCTTGCGCAGCGGCTCGAGCTCGGTGTGATCGCGGCTGACGTTGTGGATCAGGCCGAGCGCGGGATGGTAGCCGACGAGCGTGCCGTCCGATTCGTCGGCCTCGGCCACGACGCCCCCGTCCGCGGCGCCGGTCACCAGACAGCCGCCACCGCCCTCGCCGACGAGCGCCGCGCCGCCGATCACGGCGGTCGACGCACCCGACTCGCGCGCGAGCCACGCCACCATCCCGGTGATGGTGCTCTTGCCGCTGGTGCCGCTGACGGCGACGCCGGGACGTCCGGTGTCGACCAGCTCGGCGAGCAGCGCGGGGCGCGCGACCGTCGTCAGACCCAGCCCGCGCGCCGCGCGCATCTCGGGCGTCTCGGCCTCGACGGCGGTGGAGAACACGAAGCGATCGATGGCCGCGGTGACCCCGGTGCCGTCGTGGGGCACGAGCTCGACGCCGGCCGCGCGGAGCGCCCCGGCGGCGTCGCGGTTGTGGCCCGCGTCGAACGCACGATCGGAGCCCTGCACCGCGTGTCCGCGTGCCCGCATCAGTCGCGCGAGCGGGCTCATGCCGGCGCCCCCGACGCCCGAGAAGTGATAACGCAGCAGAGGCATCTCGTCATGGTACCGAGGTGGCCGCGCTACAATCCAGCCTCACATGATGCCCCCCGCGCGGCGGCGGCTGTCCGAGCAGGAACGGTTCATGCTGCTGCTGATCGCGCCGGCGGCTGCGATCTTGATCGCATTCCAGGTGGTGCCGATCGTCATCGGCGCCAACGCATCGTTTCGGGACTGGGCGCTCTACGACCCAAAGAAGACGTGGGTCGGCCTCGCGCACTATGCCGCGGTGCTGACCGATCGCGCCTTCCTCACGATCGTCCTGCCGAACACGTTCATCTTCATGGCCGTCAGTGTGGGGGCCGCCCTGACGCTCGGGCTCGGCCTGGCCCTGCTCCTCAATCGTCCGTTCCGCGGCCAGAAGCTCGTGCAGACGGTGCTGCTGATGCCGTTGATGGTGGCGCCGGTCATCGCGGCCATCATGCTGCGCTGGATGTTCAACGACCAGTTCGGAATCGTGAACGTGGTGCTCGAGGCTCTCGGCTTCGAGGGCCAGCCGTGGATGGCGCAGCGCTGGACGGCGTTCTCGGTCATCGTGCTCACCGACGTGTGGCTGTGGACGCCATGGTTCACGCTGCTCTTGCTGGCTGGCCTGCAGAGCTTGCCGCGCGAGCCGTTCGAAGCGGCCGCCATCGACGGCGCGGGGCGCTGGAGCGTGTTCCGGTTCGTCACGCTGCCGCTGCTGCGCTCGGTGCTCGTGGTGTGCGCGGTCATTCGTGCCATCGACGCGTTTCGTACTTTCGACATCGTGTGGACGCTCTCGGGCGGCGGACCCGGCCGGTCCACCGAGCTATTCAGCTTGTACGCGTACGTCTACGCCTTCCTGAACCTGGACTTCGGCAAGGGCTCGGCGGCCGCGATGATCGGCGCCGCGGTGATCCTGGTGGTGGGCGTGGCGCTCCTGCGCGCGCTCGACCGCCTGGTGGAGGTGTCGCGGTGAGCGCGCTGCGCCGCGCGGTGTTCGTCGTCACGGTCGGCGCGGTGTGCTTCGTGTTCGCCTTCCCGGTGCTCTGGCTCACGCTCACGTCGCTGCGTCCGCAGTCGGGAATCTATTACGTGCACCGAGGCACCGAGCTGACGCTCGGCAACTTCTCTCAGGTGCTGCGCAACGAGCGCATCGTGCAGGCCTTCGTCAACAGCGCGGTGATCTCCACGCTGGCCACCGTGCTCTCGCTGATGGTCACCGTGACGAGCGGCTACATGCTGTCGCGCTTCCGTGGCGTGCTGTCGCGCGCGTGGTTCGGAACGATCTACGTCTTTCGCTGCGTGCCGTACATCTCGTGGGTGCTGCCGCTCTACTTCGTGACCCAGGCGTGGGGCGTCTACGACTCGTACCCCGGCCTGCTGCTCCCGCACATCGCCGTGCACATCTGCTTCTTCTCCTGGCTCATGAAGGGATTCTTCGACGGCATCGATCCCTCGATGGAGCACGCCGCGCTGCTCGACGGGTGCACGCGCTGGGGCGCCTTCCTGCGGGTGGCGCTGCCGGCGGCCGTGCCGGCGATCTCCGCCCTGGCCGTCCTGTGCTGGCTGTTCACGTGGAACGAGTTCCTCTTCGCGCTGATCCTCACGGGACAGCGGACGCCCGTCATCACCGTGGTCATGGCGCAGTTCGTCCACGAGATGGGCATCGAGTGGCACCTCATGAGCGCGACGGCGATTCTCGCCCTCGTGCCCGCGTTTCTCCTCACGCTGTTCGGACAGAAATACGTGGTCCGCGGACTGCGGATCTGAGCGTGCGCGGCGAGCGCACGGGGAGGTCGAGCATGGCGAAGCGATGGCAGTGGGCGATGGCGGGCGCGGCGGTCGTGCTGCTGCTCGCCGGCACGTCGGGGGCGCAGGCGCCGAAGGAGATCCGCGTCGGATACCAGCCGAACCCCATCCAAGACGCCTCCCTCGCCATGATGGAGAAGTGGGGCGCGCAGCACGGCGTGAAGATCACGAAGATCCCGAACTCCTACGGCGTGTACGTCGAGAAGATGACGGCGTCGCTGACCTCGAACTCCGATCAGTACGACGTCATCTGGCACAACGATGACTGGGGCCAGCTTTGGAAGAAGCTGCTGGAGCCCATGGACGACATCCCCGGTCTCAAGGTCGCCGACAAGTGGGGCATGGATCCGATCATCTTCAACAACGACGAGGGCAAGACCACGGTCGTGCCGCTCGGCCACACCTTCGGCGTGTTCTTCTATCGGACCGACCTCGTGAGCGAGAGCGAGGTGCCGAAGACCCACGCGGACCTCGTCACAGTGAGCAAGCGGCTGCAGGAAGCCAAGAAAATCAAGTTCGGCTACGTGGGGGCCATGGCCATGAACCACACGTGGTTCTCGTGGTTCTGGACGATGTGGACGAACGAGTGCGACGTCCTCCTGCCCGTGTACAACCGCGACAACGCGACGCTGGCGCGGAACGGCTGGAAGTCCGGCATGACCGAGCCGTGCATGAAGGAGATCGCCGAGTACTGGTGGGACGCGATCAACACGCACAAGATCAGCCCCAAGGGCATGCCCGCATACGACCGCAACGAGGCCAACGCCGTCTTCATGGCCGGCGACGCGGCGTTCACGGTGGCCGACTCCGTCTACTGGGCGACGTTCAACGACCCGGCGAAATCCAAGGTTGCCGGCAAGGTCGGTATCAGCTACTTCCCGCTCGGCCCGCGCCGCAAGGATCACTTCGCGTGGAACGACATCTGGGGCTGGGCGGTGCCGAAGTCGATCTCGGCCGAGCGCAAGAAGCTCGCCAAGCAGATGCTGTCGGACATGATGACGGACGAGGCTGGCCAGATGGAGCTGTGGAAGCGCACGGGCGCGCCGCCGCCGAACGTGCAGTACTGGGACAAGATCGCCAAGGACGATCCGTTCATGAACCAGCTCAAGAAGTACGCGCTCGACGTCAAGCGCAAGGCGCACTCCGCCTACTACTTCGAGAAGTGGCCGGCCGTGCACAAGGCCTTCAACGACGCGGCCACCAAGGCGCTGACCGGCGATCGCAAGGATATTCCGAAGGCGCTCGAGGAAGGCGCCGTCGCCGTGCACAACGCGGCCAAGTAGTAGGATGAGGCGATGACCGACGCGGCGCGCGGGCTGGGCCGGGGGCTGACGAACTACGGCGATGCCGACTTCTCGCTCTACCTGCGCCGCTCGTTCGCGACGTCCATGGGCTACTCCCGCGAGATGCTCGCGCGCCCCGTCGTCGGCATCGCGCAGTCCGCGAGCGGCTTCAACAACTGCCACCGGCACTTTCCGGAGCTGATCGACGCGGTGAAGCGCGGCGTGGTCGCCGCCGGCGGGCTGCCCCTCGACTTTCCCACGATCTCGCTCGGCGAAGTCTTCCTGTCGCCCACCAGCATGATGTTCCGGAATCTCATGGCGATCGACGTCGAAGAGATGATCCGCGCTCAGCCCATGGACGCCGTCGTGCTGGTCGGCGGCTGCGACAAGACGGTGCCCGCACAGCTGATGGGCGCGGCGTCGGCGGACCTGCCCGCCGTGCAGCTGCTCGCCGGGCCCATGATGCCGATGCCGTACCACGGCGAGCGGCTGGGCGCGTGCACCGACTGCCGCCGCTTCTGGGCGAAATACCGCGCGGGCGGCCTCAGCGCGGCAGAGATCGGTGAGATCGAGGGCAACCTGGCGACGACGGCGGGCACGTGCGCGGTCATGGGCACGGCGTCGACGATGGCGTCGATTGCCGAAACGCTCGGCATGGCACTGCCCGGCACGGCGGCGATTCCCGCGGTACACGCCGACCGCCTGCGCGCCGCCGAAGCCAGTGGTCGTCAGGCCGTCGCGCTCGCCGCCGCGGGACTGCGCCCCTCGCGGATCATCACGACGAAGTCCGTCGAGAACGCGCTGCGCGTGCTGCTCGCGATCGGCGGCTCGACCAACGCGATCATCCATCTCACGGCCATCGCCGGCCGCGTCGGCGTCCCCGTCTCGCTCGAGCGTCTGAACGAGCTCAGCGATTCGACGCCGGTGCTCGTAGATCTCAAGCCGACGGGTCAGCACTACATGTCCGATCTCCACGCTGCGGGCGGCGTGGGCGCCGTGCTGCGCGAGCTCAAACCGATGCTGCACCTCGACTGCCTGACCGTGACCGGCCAGACGCTCGGCGAGCGGCTCGCGGCCGAGCCGGGCTGGGTCGATCGCGCGGTCGTGCGGCCGCTCGACGATCCCTACCTGAAGCAGGGCGGGCTCGTCGCGCTGTTCGGCTCGCTGGCGCCCAATGGCGCCATCCTCAAGCGCTCGGCGGCCGATGCCGCGCTCTTCGAGCGCGAGGGCCGCGCGGTGGTCTTCTCGTCGCTCGACGACCTGGCCGCGCGCATCGACCGCGCGGACCTGGACGTCACGCCCGAGGACTTTCTCGTGCTGCAGAACGCCGGCCCGAAGAGCGGCTATGCAATGCCCGAAGCCGGCTACCTGCCGATTCCGGCCAAGCTCGCGAAGACGGGCGTGAAGGACATGGTGCGCATCTCCGACGCGCGGATGAGCGGCACTGCCTATGGAACGATCGTCCTGCACGTCTCGCCAGAGGCCGCCGTGGGCGGACCGCTGGCTTTCGTGAAGACCGGCGACCGGATCCGGCTCAGCGTGGCGCGGCGCACGATCGAGCTGATGGTGGACGCGGCCGAGCTCGGTCGCCGGCGCACCGCGTGGCGCCCGCCGGCGACGCCGCCGAACCGCGGCTACGCCAAGCTCTACATGGACACCGTGCTGCAGGCCGAGCACGGCTGTGACTTCGACTTCCTCAGAAAGCAGGAGCCGACCGCATGACGCCCAAGCGCATCACCGGTGTGTTGTCGCCTGTCGTGACGCCGTTCAAGACCGACCTCTCGCCCGACGCCGATCGCTTCATCCGCCAGTGCCGGTGGCTCCTCTCGCAGGACGTCGGCCTCGCGGTCTTCGGCACGAACTCCGAGGCCAACTCGCTCGCGACGGAGGAGAAGATCGATCTCCTCGATCGCCTGGTGGCGGCGGGTCTCGATCCGGCGCGCATGATGCCGGGTACCGGCTGCTGCGCGCTCACGGATTCCGTGCGGCTCACGAAGCACGCGGTGAAGCTCGGCTGCGCGGGCGTCTTGATGCTGCCGCCGTTCTACTACAAGGGCGTCTCGGACGAGGGATTGTTCCGCAGCTTCGCCGAGGTCGTCGAGCGCGTGGGGGACAGCGCGCTGCGGATTTACCTCTATCACATCCCTCCCGTGTCGAACGTGCCGATCACGCTCACGCTGATCGAGCGGCTGCTCAAGGCGTACCCAGGCACGATCGCCGGCGCCAAAGATTCGGGCGGTGACTGGAACCACACCAAGGCGATGCTCGATCAGTTCGCGAAGGCCGGGTTCGACGTCTTCCCGGGCGCCGAGACATTCCTGCTCGCTGGCATGCGTGGCGGCGGCGCCGGGTGCATCAGCGCGACCGCCAACACCAACCCGGCCGCCATCGCACGGCTCTACGCCACCTGGCGCGACACCGACGCCGACGCGCAGCAGAAGCGCCTCGACGAGATCCGCGGCACGTTCGCGAAGTATCCGATGATCCCGGCCCTCAAGGCCGCGATCGCCCACTGGTCGGGCGAGGCCGAGTGGGCCACCGTGCGGCCGCCACTCGTCGCGCTGACGAGCGAGCAGGCCGCCTCTCTCGTGAGCGATTTGAAGGCGCGCAACTTCGACATGCCCGGGCTCGCGCGCTAGAGGACGCGACGAGCGCGCTCGTTAAGATCGCCGGGGCCCTGCTCGTCGTCGGCGCCGTCCTGTTCGGCGCAGGCCTGTCCCACGCTCAGCCAACCGCGAAGCCTCCGGTCATCGGCCTGCTCGATGCCGGTGAACGGACGGAATGGTGGGAAGCTCTCAAGCAGCAGCTCCGTGACCTCGGCCACATTGAAGGCCGGACCGTTGTGTTCGAGGCACGCTATGCCGCCGGCGATAGCGACCGACTCACCGCACTCGCCAGGCAACTGGCGCAACTGAACGTTCGCGTCATCGTGACGGGCGGCAGTATCGCAACCCGGGCCGCCATCGACGTCACCCGCACCATTCCGATCGTCATGGCCACGGGGGACGATCCCGTCGCTGCCGGCCTCGCCGCAAGCCTCGCACGCCCCGGCGGCAACGTGACCGGAATGACGAGCATCTCGGACGATCTGGACGCCAAGCGTCTGGAGTTGCTCCGGGAGATCATGCCGAAGCTCTCGCGACTCGCCGTCCTCTGGCGCTCGGACAACCCGGTCTCCGCGCGCCGCGCGCGAGCCGTACAGCCTGTTGCCCAGTCCATGACACTCGACCTCCGATACCACCCGGTCAAGACCAATGACGAGTTGCCCGGAGCGTTCGCGACGATGACCCAGGAGCGGGCCGGAGCCGTGTTCGTCATCGCTGGGCCTCAGCTCTTTCCGGATCGCGAGCGCATTGCCGCCCTCGCACTCAAGCATCGCTTGCCGAGCGTGCACACGCAGTCCGAGTACGTCGATGCCGGAGGTCTCTTTTCGTACGGGCCCAGTTATCCGGAGCTCTTCCGCCGCGCCGCGGTCTATGTCGACAAGATCCTCAAAGGCGCCAGGCCCGGCGACTTGCCCATCCAACAGCCGACCCAGGTCTCGCTCGTCATCAATCTCAAGCCTGCGCGGACGCTCGGCGTCACCATCCCGCGCCCCGTCCTGCTGCGCGCCGAGCGCGTGATCGAGTGACGTCAGCGCTCGTGTAGACTCGATCGCATGGCCCTCGAGCATCCGTGGAGCGAGCCGCCCGCGCCGGCGCAGACCATCGACGTCGCGCCCGGCGTGCGCTGGCTCCGCATGCCGTTGCCGTTTCAGCTCGACCACATCAACCTCTGGCTGCTCGCCGACGGCGACGGCTGGACGGCCGTCGACACCGGTGTGGCGCTGCCGCCGACGCGCGAACGCTGGGAACAGCTGTTCGCTCACGGCCTCGAAGGCCGACCGATCCGGCGCGTGCTCGTCACGCACTTCCATCCCGATCACATCGGCAACGCGTCGTGGCTCACCGAGCGTTGGGGCGCCGAGCTGTGGTGCACGCAGACGGAGTGGCTGGCCGCGGAGTACGCGCTGCGCAGCCGTGACGACGCCGATCTCGATCGCCGCGTCGCGCACTATCGCCGTCACGGGATCGCGGAGGAGCACACGGCGAAGATGCGGGCGCGCGGCAATCACTACCCGGGCCTCGTGAGCGGCCTGCCGTTTCACTTCATGCCGATCGCCGATGCCGAAACGGTGACGATCGACGGCCGCCGGTGGCGCGTCATCACCGCGCGCGGCCATTCGCCGGAGCACGCGTGCCTCTGGTGCGAGGATCTCCGGGTGCTGATCGCCGGCGATCAGGTGCTGCCGCGCATCACCACCAACGTCAGCGTGTGGCCCGAGCGCCCGCACGAAAATCCGCTGCGGTACTACCTCGACTCGCTCGCGCGCTTTCTGCGGCTTCCCGCCGACACGCTCGTGCTGCCCTCGCACGGGCTGCCGTTCCGCGGCCTGCACCATCGGCTGTCCACGCTGGTGCAGCATCATGATGCGCGTCTGGCGGAATCGGCCGACGCGCTCATCGAGCCGAAGACGGGCGCGGAGCTGATTCCAGTCCTGTTCCGGCGCGAGCTCGACACGCACCAGCTCGGCTTCGCCATTGGCGAGACGCTGGCGCACCTGAACTTCCTGGAAGCCGAGGGTCGCGCCGTCCGCGAGCTCGGCCCGGACGGGATCGAGCGCTTCCACAAGCCCTGACCGCCGTCGGTGAGCGCGACGCCGGCGCGGCGCCCCAGTCGATGGCATCGCGCGTGCATTGCTAGAAAGCCGACGACGCCGACACCCGTGGGTACCGCCGGAAACGGCGGCTGACGGAAACGGTGCTGTCACAGCGGGCGGGGCCTCGAGCCCATCGGTTCCGGGTGCAAACCCGATGAATCGAGGGCCGACGCCCCGCCCGTTGGCTTTTCGCCCATCTCCCATCGGCCGTCTAGGCCACCCGCAGACTGCTCAGCGTCGTCCATCGTTCACCCCACGCGTCGTAGCTCTTACGCATGTGCCCGCCGTCCGTGACACAGGTGTCCGCGCCGTGAGCTTGACAGAGTCAACTGAGTCAGTTGACTATCGTCAACTATTGGGCGCGGAGGAGGGGCCATGGCGGCCAAGGCGGAGCTCGAGCGGCGCGTGGCGGCGGTGCGGCGGTTCAACCGTTTCTACACCTCCAAGATTGGCGTCCTGCACTACCTCGGCAGTGATTTCTCGCTCGGCGAGGTGCGCGTGCTCTACGAGCTCGCCCACCGCGCCGACCCACCGACGGCCAGCGAGCTGTGCCGCGAACTCGCTGTCGATGCCGGCTACCTCAGCCGCCTCTTGCGCGGCTTCGAGCGGCGACGGCTCATCACGCGCACGCGCTCGGACTCCGACGGTCGCCGCAGTCATCTCGCGCTGACGGCGGCGGGACGCGCGGCGTTCGCGCCGCTCGGCGCACGCTCGCACGACGAGATCGCGAGACTCCTCACGCCGCTGGCCGAGCCCGACCAGCGGCGACTCGTCGAGGCGATGGCGACCATCGAAGGCGTGCTGGGCGGCGGCGACCGCACGCCGCCATTCACGCTGCGGCCGCACCGGCCCGGCGACATGGGCTGGGTGGTGCAGCGGCACGGAGCGGTCTACGCGCAGGAATTCGGCTGGGACGAGCGGTTCGAGGCGCTGGTGGCCACCATCGTCGCGAAGTTCATCGAGCGCCACGATGCCGCGCGCGAGCGCTGCTGGATCGTCGAGAAGGACGGCGAGCGCATCGGCTCGGTCTTCGTCGTCAAGCGCAGCGCCACGGTGGCCCAGCTGCGCCTCTTGCTCGTCGAGCCGGCGGCGCGCGGCCTCGGCGTGGGCAAGTATCTGGTTGCGGAATGCGAGCGCTTCGCGCGCGCGGCAGGCTACCGCACGATCACGTTGTGGACGAACAGTGTCCTGGTCGCGGCACGTCACGTCTACGAGGCCGCGGGGTATCGCCTCACGCACAAGGAGCGACATACCAGCTTCGGCCACGACCTGGTCGGCGAGACGTGGGAGAAGTCGCTCTGAACCGTCGCGCTCTCGCGACGGCCGCCGCGGCCGCCACGGGCGTCCAGGTGGGCTCGGCGATGGTCGCCACCCGCTTCGTGGTCGATCAGACGGGGCCGGCCTCGCTGGCGCTGTTGCGCTACGCCATCGGCGTGCTCGTGCTGCTCCCCGCCGTGCTGATGGGTGCGCGACCACGCTTCGCGCGACGCGACCTGGTGCCGATCGCCGCGCTCGGCATCGTGCAGTTCGGCATCCTCATCGCGCTGCTGAACTATGGGCTGCGGTTCATTCCGTCCGCGCGGGCCGCGCTCATCTTCGCGACCGTCCCGCTGCTCACGATGCTGCTCGCCGTCGGCCTCGGCCACGAGCGGCTCAGCCGCTCGAAAGCGATCGGCGTGCTGCTGACGCTCGCCGGGGTCGCGATCGCGCTGGGTGACAAGGCGCGGCGGCCCGGTCCCGAGACGGGCGGCTGGGTTGGCGAGGCGGCGGTCTTCGCCGCAGCGCTGAGCGCGGCGGTGTGCAGCGTCCTCTACCGGCCATACGTGCGCCGCTATCCGACCGTGCCCGTGAGCGCGCTGGCGATGCTGGCCTCTGTCGTGTTTCTCGCGGTGCTCGCGGCGGGGGAGGGCTTCTTCGCCGCGTGGCCGCGCTTCAGCGCCAACGGCTGGGCGGCGGTGTTGTTCATCGGCTTCGGCAGCGGCATCGGCTACGTTCTGTGGCTGTGGGCGCTCGGCAACGCGCCCGCGACGCAGGTGACGGTCTTCCTCGCGCTCAGTCCGTTCACCGCCGCGGTCCTCGGCGCGCTGCTGCTCGCGGAGTCCGTCACGCTCGCCGCGGCACTCGGCCTCGTGTGCGTCGGACTCGGGCTCTGGCTCGCGCACCGCGCAGAGCCGGGATAGGATCGGGCCGCCCATGGAGCCGCTCGTCGCGTACCTGCACTACCTCGCCATCGTGCTGATCGCGGGCTTTCTCGTGGGCGAGATGGTCGCCTGCCGGCCGTCGCTCGGCGCCGAGCACGTCCGGCTGCTGCCGCGCCTGGACATCGTATTCTTCGCCGGCGCACTGCTGGCGCTGGCCACCGGGCTGCTACGGCTCTTCTATTACGCGAAAGGTGCCGGCTTCTACCTGCCGAACCCGTTCTTCATCGTGAAGATGGCGCTGTACGTCGTGATCGCGATCCTGTCGATCACGCCGACCACGTCGTTCCTGCGCTGGCGGCGACGTCTGCAGGCATCGGGCGCGCTGCCGTCGCCCGCGGAGATCGCCATGGCGCGGCGGCTCATCCACCTGGAGGTGGCGCTGCTCGCGCTGATGCCGCTCATGGCGGTGCTCATGGCGCGCGGCATCGGGCGGTAGTCCGGTCGCCGCGCGTCGCGCGCGGCGCCGAGTGCGGGTATCATCGCCATCGCGCCCCCCGCGCGCGCGATGATCGCTCTTCGGCACGTCAGCAAGCGGTTCGGAGATCATATCGCCCTCGACGACATCTCGCTCACCGTCGAGCCGGGGCGCACGCACGTGCTGCTCGGCACGAGCGGATCGGGCAAGTCCACGATCCTGAGAATCGTCCTGGGTCTGGTCCGGCCCGACGCCGGCGACGTCAGCGTCGACACGGACGGCGCCGCCGGCCCGCCTACCCAGCACATCGGCTACGTCGTCCAGGAGGGGGCGCTCTACCCGCATCTCACGGCGGCCCGCAACGTCGTGCTGCCGGCGCGTGCAGCGGGATGGACCGCGGAGCGCCAGACGGCACGGCTCGACGAACTTGCCACGCTGATGGAGCTTCCGCCCGACCTGCTCCGGCGCTTCCCGCACGAGCTCAGTGGCGGACAACAGCAGCGCGTGAGCCTGATGCGTGCGCTGATGCTCGACCCACCGATCCTCCTGCTCGATGAGCCGCTCGGCGCGCTGGACCCGATCACGCGCGCCAGCCTGCAGGAACACCTCGTGCGCATCTTCACCGAGCTGCGCAAGACGGTCGTCCTGGTGACGCACGACGTGCGCGAGGCGTTCGTGTTCGGCGCGGTGATCACGCTCTTGAGCCGCGGCCGTATCGTGCAGCAGGGAACGCTCGCCGACCTCGCGCAGCGACCCGCCGATCCGTTCGTCTCGGAGTTCTTGAGCGCCCAGGCGCCGCCGCTCGCGATGACGCGGGATCTCCAACGGTGACGCGGCGAGCGTCGCGGCGGGTCGTCGGCGCCATGCTCGGGCTGCTGCTCACCGCAGCCACGACCGGCGCCGAGCTGTCGGCGCTGCGCGTGGGCTCGAAGTCGTTCACCGAGAGCTACATTCTCGCCGAGATCGTCGCGCAGATCATCGACGAGACGGGCGAGGCCCGCGCCGAGCGACGGCTCGGCCTGGGCGGCACCGGCCTCGCCTGGGCCGCGCTCGCGTCCGGGGCCATCGACGTCTATCCCGAGTACACGGGCACGATCGCGCAGGCGATCCTCAAAGACCCGTCGCTCACGTCGCTGGACGCCATGAGCGCGCGGCTCCGCGCGCGCGGCGTCGTCGTGAGCGCGGCGCTCGGCTTCGACAACACCTACGCCCTCGCCGTCCGTCGCGACGAGGCCGCGCGGCGCGGCCTGCGGACGATCGGCGATCTCGCCCGCCATCCGGACCTCCGCGCGGCGTTCGACGCCGGATTCCTCGAGCGTGCCGACGGGTGGCCGGGGCTGCAGCGTCACTATGGCCTGCGGTTCGCCGACGTGCGGACCATGGAGCACGCCCTGACCTACCCGGCGCTTGCGGCGGGGCGTGTGGACGTCATCGACGTCTTCTCCACCGACGGCCAGCTCGCCCGCCTCGATCTCGTGCTGCTCGTGGACGACCGTCACTTCTTTCCCGATTACACCGCGGTGTTGCTCGCGCGCCGCGAGCTGGCCGAGCAGTATCCGCGAACGTGGGCTGCGCTGCAGCAGCGGCTCGGCGCCCGCCTCGACAACGCGGCGATGTCGCGGCTCAACGCGTTGACCGACCTCGAGCACCGCTCGTTCGCGGACGCTGCCGCGACGTTTCTCGGGCGGACGAGCGGACCGACGTCGGGCCATCGTGGCGGCGAGCTCGCGAAGCTGACGCTCGAGCATCTGCAGCTGGTCGCCGTGTCGCTGACGGCCGCGATCGTGTTGGGCATGCCGCTCGGCATTGTCGCCGCGCGTCGGCGGCGGCTGGCGCAGGCGGAGCTGATGGGTGTGGGCGTCATCCAGACCATTCCCGCCCTCGCCCTGCTCTCGTTCATGATCCCGCTCTTCGGCATCGGCCAGGTGCCGGCGCTGGTCGCGCTCTCGCTCTATGCGCTGCTGCCGATCGTGCGCACGACGCACGCCGGCATCGGCAGCCTCGATCCGCGGCTCACCGAGATGGCCACGGTGATGGGACTGCGCGGGTGGCGCCGGCTCGCGTGGATCGAATTGCCGCTGGCGTCGGTCACGATCATGGCGGGGATCAAAACCGCGGCCGTCGTCACCGTCGGCACGGCGACGCTGGCGGCGTTCATCGGCGGCGGCGGCTACGGCACGCTGATCGTGACGGGACTGGCGCTCAACGATGTCAGCACGATTCTCGCGGGCGCGATCCCCGCCGCCGTCATGGCCCTCGTCATCCATGCGGCCTTCGAGGCGCTCGACCGTCTTGTCGTCCCTCGCGCGTTGCGGGCCGCGGCCTCGGCGGTGGATTAGCGCGCCGGGCTGGGTTAGCGCGCCGCGGTCCGAAAGCCTGCGAAGATGTTGCGTCGGTGGCGCTTGAAGAAGTTGCGCCACGTGGCGCGGATAAGCCGCGAGCGCGTCGTCCAGCACCCACCCTTCAGCACCTTCTTGTCGCCGAAGTGCGGCGCCGAGTACTCCTTGTACGGATCGCAGACGAAGCCGGGGTACGGCTCGAATGTCTCCGCCACCCACTCCCACACGTTGCCGATCATCTGCCGGCAGCCGACGGGACTGTCGCCGGCCGGCAGCGAGCGCACGTCGAGCGTGCCGCCGTTGCGGTAGTCGAGATTTGCGCGCTCGGGCGTCGGTGGCGAATCTCCCCAGGGGAACCGCCGCTTGCGTCCGGTGGTGGGGTCGAGCGTGGCCGCCAGCTCCCACTCGGCTTCGGTGGGCAGGCGCCGTCCCGCCCAGCGACAGAACGCCTCCGCCTCGTACCAGTTCACGTGCACGACCGGGTGCCACGGCTCGAGCGGCACGAGCAGGTCGAACCGTCGCTCGAACCACCGGCCACCGTCCTGCTGCCAGAACAACGGATGCTCGGCGCCCTCGCGGCGGCGCCAGTCCCAGCCGCGCCGGCCCCAGCAGTCGCGGCGGCGATAACCACCATCCTGGACGAACAGCAGGAACTCCGCGTTCGTCACCGGTGTGCGGGCAACGCGGAACGGCGCGACCTCGACCGGATGCGCCCACTTCTCGTTGTCGAAGACGAACGGCTCATCGGGGTCGGCACCGAGCCTGAACGTGCCGCCCGGGACGGCGACGTCGCCCAGACGAAAGCTGGGATCCACCGACGGCGGCGGGCACGTGGAAGGCAGGCCCGCCGGTCGCGCGTAGGCGAGGGACTGCCGGATGGCCGTCAGGTTCTCCGCGTGCATGTCCTCGTGTTGGGCGGCCAGCGTGTAGAAGTACGCGTCCTCCTCACTCGGCTTGCGCGCTTCGAGCCGCGCGACGCTGCGTCGCAGTACGTCGGTGATGTACGCGAGCGTCGCCGTCCGCGACGGAAAGCAATGATCCCAACGCCGCGTGTACGAGACGTTGAACGAATCGTAGATGTCATCCGACCCGGGCAGCAGCGGATCGGCGCCCTCGAGCCGACGCAACAGCCAGTACTCCTGGAACCAGCCGACGTGGCCCATCTCCCAGATGGGCGGCTCCAGGAAGTGCGCACGCGCGCCGAGCATCTGCGCGTCGGTCAGATCGTCGAGCAGCGCGAGCTCGACGCGACGAGCATCGAGCAGCGCGTCGAGCAGTGTGTCCGTCGAAGCGATCCGGAGCGTGGTCATCGACGTCGTCTGTCGCTCCTCGAACTGTAGCGCGGCGACGTCGCTCCGCAACCTCCGATAGCGCGGCGAGCGCTTCGCCTATAGCTGGGGCCGTCCCGCCGACATCAGCGTCGCAGCGCCGCGACGATCGCGTCCACGTCGTAGACGCAGCCGCCCCACGTCCCGCCGCCCGCCTGCTGCAGCGCGGCCCAGAGCCGCGTGTCGTCCGCGATCTCGGGGTCGGCGGACAGATCCGGCCGCGGCGCGCGCGCCGCGAGCAGCCGCGCGCCCTCGTCGGGAGAAAACGTGCGGCCGCTCTCGCCCACGAGGTCGATGGCGCCCTCGAGCCGGTTGCGATCGATCACGATGCGGATCGTGTCGCCGTCGCGCACGCGACCGATGGGACCACCGGCCAGCGCCTCGGGTCCGACGTGGCCAATGCACGCGCCCGTCGAGACGCCCGAGAAGCGCGCGTCGGTGATCACCGCCACGTGCTTGCCGAACGACAGATGCTTGAGCGCGGCGGTGATCTGGTAGATCTCCTCCATCCCGGCCCCGAGCGGGCCGCGGCAGATGAGCACGAGCACGTCACCGGCCTTGATGCCGCTCGCGCCCGGATTCTTGATGGCCGCGATCGCGTCCTTCTCGCGCACGAAGACGCGCGCAGGCCCGGTCTTGCGGTACACGCCGTCGGCGTCGACGACGGAGGGATCGATCGCGGTGGACTTGATGACCGAGCCCTCCGGCGCGAGGTTGCCGCGCGGAAAGGTCACGGTGCTCGTCAGGCCTTTCGCGCGCGCGCGGTCGGGATCCATGATCACGTCCTCGGGCGCCACGCCGTCGGCGCGCCGCAGCCGCTCGCGCAGCACACGGCGGCGCTCGCTGCCCTCCCACCAGTCGAGGACGCGTCCGAGCGTCTCACCGCTCACGGTCAGCGCCGACTCCTCGAGCAGGCCGAGGCGGCGCAGGTGCAGCATGACCTCCGGCACGCCGCCCGCGAGGAACGCCCGGACGGTCGGGTGAGGGCCATTCGGCAGCGTGTCGACCAGGCGGGGCACGCGGCGGTTGACCGCGATCCAGTCCTCGACCGTGGGGCGCCGCAGACCCGCCGCGTGCGCGATCGCGGGCGTGTGCAGCAGCAAGTTCGTCGAGCCGCCGAACGCGGCGTGCACGACCATCGCGTTGCGGATCGCGGCGTCGGTCACGATCGTCGATGCCGTGACGCCGCGGGCGGCGAGGGCGACGAGCGCACGCGCCGAGCGGCGCGCCATGTCGAGCCAGATCGGCTGGCCCGAAGGCGCCAGCGCCGCGTGAGGCAGCGACAGCCCGAGCGCCTCGCCGATCACCTGCGACGTCGCCGCGGTGCCGAGGAACTGACAGCCGCCGCCGGGCGAGCCGCACGCGCGGCAGCCGAGATCCTGCGCCTGCTCGAGCGTGAGCTCGCCGTGCGCGAAGCGCGCGCCGATCGACTGCACCTTGCCCGCGTCCTCGCCGTCGGTGGGCGGGAGCGTGACGCCGCCCGGCACCAGCACGACGGGCAGCGCGCGCATCGAGGCCAGCGTCATCATCATCGCCGGCAGGCCCTTGTCACACGTCGCGATGCCGAGTACGCCCTTGCGCGTCGGCAGCGAGCGCACGAGACGGCGCAGCACCATCGCGGCGTCGTTGCGATAGGCGAGGCTGTCCATCATGCCCACGGTGCCCTGCGTGCGTCCGTCGCACGGATCGGAGCAGAACGCGGCGAACGGCAGACACTGCTGCGCGGCAAGCTCCTCGGCGGCGGCCTGCATGAGCAGGCCGATCTCCCAGTGGCCGGTGTGGTAGCCGAGCGCGATGGGGCGGCCGTCGGCGGCGCGGATGCCGCCGTTCGTGCCGAGCATCAGGAATTGCGGCCGCCCGAGCTCGCGCGGGTCCCAGCCCATCCCGGCGTTCTGCGTGAGGCCGAAGATGTCGCCGCTCGGACGCTCGAGCAGCATCTGCGCCGTGAGCGGCAGTCGGCCGGTGGGTCCGGCGGCAGCGGTCTGAACGTCGAGGAGAGCAGGATCGGTGTCGAGCAGTATGTCGAAGGTCTTCGCCATGCGGGGGAGTGTACTATCCGATCGACCTCCGGTCCGCCAGCGCCTGCGCGATGGCGCGTTGCAATCCGTCGCCGGTCACCGGCTTGCTGACGAGCACGCTGACCCCCGCCGGCTTCTCGCCCTTGGCCTGCATCAGATCGCCGAAGCCGGTGAGCATGATGACCGGCTTGTCGGGAGCCAGACGCGCGGCCGCCGCCGCGAACTGATCGCCACCCATCTCCGGCATGGCGCGGTCGGTGATGATGAGGTCGAACCAGCCCGACATCAGCTTTTCGAGACCCTCCACACCGTTCTGAGCGCTATCGACCGTGTGCCCGTCGGCGATGAGCTGCGCCGTGATCACCTTGCGCACCACGGGCTCGTCCTCGACGAAGAGCACGCGGAGCCGCCGTGGCGCGTCGCCGGGCTCGGCGGCCGGCGTCACGGGCGCGGGCGCGCTGACGATCGGAAACAGGATCGTGATCGTCGTCCCCGCGCCGATGCGGCTGTCGATCGTCATCGTTCCGCGATGGCGTTCGACCATGCCGTGCACGAGGGACAATCCGAGACCCGTGCCCTGCTTGCCTTTCGTCGAGAAGAACGGCTCGAGGCAGCGCTCGCGCACCTCGTCGCTCATGCCCACGCCCGTGTCGGCGACGTCGACTCGGACCGCTGCGCCCTCCGCGCGCGCGCGAATCGTGAGCGTGCCGCCCTCGGGCATCGCGTCAACGGCATTGAGAATCAGGTTCGTGAGCACCTCGCGGATCTCGGCGTCGTCGCCGGCCAGTGGCGGCAGTGACGCGCTCGCGTCGGTGCGCACGTCGATCGTCACGCCTCTCGCGAGCGCCTCGCTGCGCCAGCGCGGCTGCGTGAGCGCCACCGCCTGGTCGATGCAGCGCGCGAGGTGCAGCTCCCCCAGCACGCCCTTGTCGTCGCGATCCCGGTAGAGGTCGCGGAGCCGGCGCACCACCGCCGCCGCGTCCTTGGCGGCGGTATTGATGAGGCGGACGTAGGTGTCCGCCTGCGGTTTCGGCCCGTCGCTCTGCCGCAGCAGCAGCTCGCTGAAGCCGACGATCGGCGACAGCGTGTTGTTGAAGTCGTGCGCGATGCCGCTGGCCATCTGGCCGACTGCGCGCAGCCGCTCCTGCTGCAGCATCTGGCGCTGGGTGGCTTTGAGCTCGGCCAGCGCCGCCTCGAGCTGCCGGTGGCTGCCCTGCAGCGCGGCGGCGGACTTCTGCCGCTCGCCGACGTCCTGGAAGGCGATCACCAGTCCGGTGACCTGGCCGCGCTCGATCATCGGCGTGCTCACGTAGTCGACCGGCACGTAGCCGCCATCCATCCGCGCGAAGATCTGGTCGGTCGCCCGACACGGCCGGCCGTCGCGGAGCGGCGAGAAGATCGGATAGTCGCGTTCCGCCAGCGGCGTGCCGTCGGCCTTGAGATGTCTCAACATGGCCGTCACGGGCATGCCCACGGCGCTGCGCACAGTGGTTCCGAGGAGTGTCGCGGCCGCGGGATTGATGAACGAGATGCGACCCTCGACGTCGAGCCCGAAGATGCCCTCGCCCGCGGCCTCGAGGATCTGCCCGGTCTCGGCGAATGCCTGCTCGGTGAACCGCCAGGCGATGACGCTGCCGACGCACGAGGCCAGCACGAAGCCCGCGTGGATGGCGGCCCACCGCCAGGGGGACTCGTAGGCGGCCGGATGGTTGTAGACGTCCTGCGGCCACAGCACGCCGACCACGCCGTGATGCACCGCCACGAACGCGACGGCCAGGAGATACGGGATCCAGTCCTGGCAGAGCGCCAGGAACGCGAGCATGACGAAGAAGTGGAAGTGCGCCTCGATGTACCCGCCGGAGAGATGCACGAGGATCGCGGACGAGCTCATGAGGCCGAAGCCGACGGCCGTGGCCTGGAACGTGCGGCTCGCGCCTGGCCAGCCGGCGATGGCCGCGAAGAAGGCGACGATCGACCCCTCTGCGGCGGTGTGCAGCACGGTGCCGTGATGGAAGAGGGCAGCGAAGCTCCACTGCCACGTATGGCCGAGGATGGGCCCGGTGAGCGCGATGATGCCGGCGTGAAACCACGTGAGCCCGATGAGGAATCGGCGGCGACCGCGCCAGACGTTCTCGGGCAACGAGCCGCCGGAGGGGACCAGTGCCCAGAGACGCGTCAAGAGATCGAGCGTGCGCACGGAAACCTCCGCGCCCGTTCACGCAAGCGCGGTGCCGAATCCCCAACATCCGCGAGGGGTAATGAATCGCAGAGTTACCGCGATTCGCAACGATTCGGCGGCGGCACCGATGGCCGGAAACTGGCGGAACCATGACAGGGCGTCACGCGCGCTCACGCGCGTGTTCGAGGCGCGCGAGCCGCCGGAGCGACGGTGTTCGAGGCGCGCGAGCCGCCGGAGCGATACGTGGAAAGCGATCGGCGGCGAGGGTACCATTCGCGCGTCGGTCGGTGGCGCAGGCGTTGCAGAACTGCCACGCGATGAGGGAGGATTTCGGTCTGCTCGAACGCTACCTAGACATCCGGCGGGCGACCGAACGCCTCTGCGAGACCCTCGCCGTCGAAGACTACGTCGTGCAGGCAATGCCCGAGGCGAGTCCCGCCAAGTGGCATCTCGCACACGTCTCGTGGTTCTTCGAGACGTTCGTGCTCCGCCGGCAGTCCGACTACCGGCCGCTCGACGAGCGCTACGCGGTGCTGTTCAACTCCTACTACAACGCCGTCGGTCCGCAGTTCCAGCGCCTCGCGCGGGGGACGTTGTCGCGGCCGACCGTGGCCGACGTCTTCGCCTATCGCGCGCACGTCGACAAGGCGATGACGGCGCTGCTCGAGGGCGGCGGCGACCTCGGGCCCGCGACGGGGGTGATCGAACTCGGTCTGCATCACGAGCAGCAGCACCAGGAGCTGCTCGTCACCGACCTCAAGTACAACCTCGGCGCCAATCCGCTGCGACCGGCGTACCGCGCGCGGAGCCGGTCGCGCCGCGCGGCCGCGCCGCACTCGTTCGTCCCGTTCGAGGCCGGCGTGGCGGAGATCGGCGATACGGGCCACGCGTTCGCGTTCGACAACGAGCGCCCGCGTCACCGCGTCGCTCTGGCGCCATATGCGCTCGGCTCACGTCTCGTGACGAACGGCGAGTATCTCGAGTTCGTCGACGCCGGCGGTTACGCGCAGCCCGACCTGTGGCTCTCCGATGGCTGGCGCACGGGGCGAGAGCGCGACTGGCAGGCGCCGCTGTACTGGGAACGCGCCGACGGCGCGTGGCAGACCTATACGCTCGGCGGTGCGGCGCTCCTGGAGCTCGACGCGCCCGTCACCCACGTGAGCTACTACGAAGCGGACGCCTACGCGCGCTGGCGCGGCGCGCGGCTGCCCACCGAGGCCGAGTGGGAGCGCGCGGCGGCCGGCCGGCCGCTCGGCGGCCATCTCCTCGACGACGAGCCCGACGATCCGAGGCCGGCGTCCGGGACGGGGCTCACGCAGATGTTCGGCGATACGTGGGAGTGGACCGCGAGCGCCTACCTGCCCTACCCCGGCTTTCGTCCGCTCGCGGGCGCGCTCGGCGAGTACAACGGCAAGTTCATGGTGAACCAGATGGTCCTGCGCGGCGGCTCGTGCGCGACGCCGCGCTCACACATCCGCGCCACGTATCGCAACTTCTTTCCGCCCGACGCGCGGTGGCAGTTCTCCGGTATCCGGCTCGCGAACGATTGCTGATGGGCTATCGCGCCGACGTTCACATCGATGACGCCGCGATTCGTGCGGCGCTCGCCGACGACGTCCGCGCCGGCCTCGGCGCACGCCAGAAGTGGCTGCCGCCGAAATATTTCTACGATGCGGCCGGCTCGGCGCTCTTCGAGCGCATCACGCGCCTGCCGGAGTATTACCTCACGCGCGCCGAGCAGTCACTGCTCGACGCCCACGCCCCGGCGATTCTGGACGCGATCCGTCCCAACGAAATCGTGGAGCTCGGCGCCGGCTCGCCCGCAAAGGTCCAGCGGTTGCTCGCCTCGCTGAACGGCGCCGGACCGCTCGCGCGGTACGTGCCGGTGGACGTCGACGCGTCGATGCTCGACGCCGCGGCCCGGACGCTGCTCGCCGCCGGAACCGTGACCGAGATTCATGCGGTGGTGGGCGACTTCGAGCGTCATCTCGATCGGATCCCGGCGGCCGCGGGCCGGCGCCTCGTGACGTTCCTCGGCTCCACGCTGGGCAACCTCGACGCACCGGCGCGCCAGGCGCTGCTGCGCTCGGTGCGGCGGCTGCTCGCGCGATCCGATCGGCTGCTGCTCGGCGTCGACCTCGTCAAATCGCCGCGTGTGCTGCATGCGGCCTACGACGACGCCGAGGGCGTGACGGCCGAGTTCAACCGCAACGTCCTGCGCGTGATCAACCGCCGCCTCGCCGCCGACTTCGACGTCGACGCCTTCGGCCACTACGCGCGCTGGGACGCCGAGGAGTCGCGCGTCGAGATGCATCTGGTGGCGGCGACCGACCACACGGTGCGCGTGGCCGGCCTCGATCTCACGGTGCAGTTCGAGGAAGGCGAGACGATCTGGACCGAAAGCTCGTACAAGTTCACCCGGGCCTCGGTGGAGGCGATGCTCGACGCCGCGGGGCTTCGCCTGCTTCGCTGGGACACCGACGGCGCGTTCGGGCTGGCGCTCGCCGCGCCCGCGCGCGCGAAGGCCGCGCTGCCGCGCGCGGCATGACCTCGACGCCGCACACTCTCTACGTCCACGACGATCTCACCCGCCTCGCGGCCATCCGTCCCGAGACGGCCGATCTCGCACGCAAGCTCCTCGACCTCGTCCGGCGCGACGCGCGCGTGCGCATCCTGACGCTCGACGCCCAGGTCGAGGCGGTGGCGGCACAGGGTCCGCACGAGCCGTTTGCGATCGCGGTGGGCATCGCTGCGGCGGGCGAGGCCGTCGCGCGCGCGCTGCACGCGCGCACCGGCTGGTTCCCGGCGATCCATCGCATCGAGGTCGCGCGCGAGGAGAACGCGGCGGGCGGCTACGACCTCGCGACCGGCGCCGCCGGACCGCTCGCCGAGCAGCTCGCCGCAATCGGCCGCTCGCCGTCCATTGCCGTCGTGGACGACACCGTCTTCTCGGGTCTGACGCTGGAGGCGGTGCTCCGCGCGCTCGGTCCCGACGCGCTCGCGCGCACGCGCGCGTTCTGCCTGCGCGGCGTCGAGACCAGCATTCGCGCGCTGCGCGCGCTCTGCCCGGTCACCGTCGGCGTCGCGGCGGCCGGCCGCCTGCTCGACGACGTCAGCTTCATCAACGCCAGCGGGCTCGTGCGGCGCGGCGCCATCCGGCGCGTCGGCCAGGCGCCGCTGGCCTTCTACGAGCGGCCCGAATGGATCGAGGCGTGGTTCCCCGACGACGCGCCGGAGGTCATCGCGCGCTGCGCGGAGCTCGCGCAGCGGCTCGACGACTAGCCGAGGAACCCCTTGCCGGCGTCCGCGAGCCGGTTGAGCAGCGGCGCCGGCGTCCAGAACGCATCCCCGGTCTTCTTCTGGTACGCGAGCATCGTGTCGCGCAGCCCCTTGAGGCCGATCGAGTCCGCCCAGAACATCGGGCCGCCGCGATAGACCGGCCAGCCGTACCCGTAGACCCAGATCACGTCGATGTCGCTCGCGCGGATGGCGATCTTTTCCTCGAGGATCTTGGCGCCCTCGTTCACCATCGGATAGAGCAGTCGCTGGAGGATCTCCTCATCGGAGATCGGCCGGCGCGTGATCCCCATCTCGGTGGAGACGTCGACGATGATCTTCTCGACGTCGGGGTCCGGCGTCGGGTTACGCTTCTCGTCGTACTTGTAGTAGCCGGCGCCCGTCTTCTGCCCGAACCGCCCGAGCTCGCAGATGCGATCGGCCACCGGCGACTTGACGCCGCGGCCCTTGCGGATGCGCCAGCCGACGTCGAGGCCCGCGAGATCGCCCATCGCGAAGGGTCCCATGGGAAACCCGAAGTCGTACAGCACGCGGTCGACCTGGTGCGGCAGCGCCCCCTCCAGAATCAGCTTCTCGGCCTGGATCCCGCGCTGATGCAGCATGCGATTGCCGACGAAGCCGTAGCAGACCCCGACGAGAACCGGCACCTTGCTGATGCGGCGGCCGACGGTCATGGCGGTGGCGACGGCGGTCTTCGAGGTCTTCTCGCCGCGCACGTTCTCGAGCAGCTTCATCACGTTGGCGGGACTGAAGAAGTGCATGCCGATCACGCTCTGCGGCCGGCTCGTGGCCGACGCGATCTCGTTGACGTCGAGCGTGGACGTATTGGTCGCCAGCACCGCATCGGGCTTCGCGGCCTTGTCGAGCTTCGCGAAGACGTCCTTCTTGATCGGCATCTCCTCGAACACCGCCTCGATGACGATGTCGGCGTCGGCGATCGCGTTGAAGTCCGTGGTGCCCTTGATGAGTCCCATGCGCTTTTCCACGTCCGCCATCGTGAGCCGACCGCGGCTGGCCGTCGTCTCGTAGTTCTTGCGGACGACGCCGAGCCCACGGTCGAGCGCCTCCTGCTGGATCTCGACGATGGTCACCGGAATGCCGACGTTGGCGAAGTTCATCGCAATGCCGCCGCCCATGGTGCCGGCCCCGATGACCGCGGCCTTGCGGACTTCCTTCGCCGGCGTGTCGGCCGGGACGTCGGGAATCTTCGCCGCCTCGCGCTCGGCGAAGAAGAAATAGCGCTGCGCCTTGGACTCGGGGGACGTCAGCAGCTCGCCGAACAGCTCGCGCTCACGCTTGAGGCCGGCGTCGAACGGTAGCGTGACGGCGGCCTCGACGGCCTTGATGATGTTCTCCGGGGCGCGGAAGCCGCGCGTCTGTCGCGCCACCGACTTGCGGAAGCTCGCGAACACCTCGGCGTTGCCGCGCACGAGCGCCAGCTTGTCGTCGAGATCGCGGATCTTCTTCAGGGGGCGCTTCTCGTTCAGCACCTTCTCGGCAAACGCGACGCCGGCCGCCGTCAGATCGCCGTCGACGATCTCGTCGATGAGGCCGGTCTTGAGCGCCTCGTCGGCGCGAATGGGATCGCCGCTGACCATCATCGACAACGCCTTCTCGACACCGACCACGCGCGGCAGCCGCTGCGTGCCGCCGGCGCCGGGGAGCAGCCCGAGCTTGACCTCGGGCAGGCCGAAGCGCGCGTCCTTCACGCCGACGCGGTAGTGGCAAGCGAGCGTCACCTCGAGGCCGCCGCCGAGCGCGGTCCCGTGCACCGCAGCCACCACCGGCTTCCCGCTGTTCTCGATCATGTCGAGCACGGTGTGCAGGCTCGGATCGGCGGGTGGCTTGCCGAACTCCGTGATGTCGGCGCCCGCGATGAACGTGCGCCCCGCGCAGACGATCACAATGGCCTGGGCCGCAGAGTCCGCAATGGCCTGCTTGAGGCCTTCGTACAGACCCTGGCGCACGTGCTGGCTGAGCGCGTTCACCGGCGGATTGTTCACGGTCAGCACGGCCACGCGGCCACGACGGTCGAGATTGACGGACTGGGTGATCGCTGTCATCGGCCTCTCCTGAGGGAATGGTTGCGGAAGGACTATACTCCTACACCATGACGACCTCGACCGTCGAGCACCCCAGCGTGTGTCCTCTCGATTGCCCCGACACGTGCAGCCTCAGCGTCACCGTCGAGGCCGGCCGCATCACGAAGATTCGCGGCTCGCGCGCCAACCCGTACACGGCGGGCGTGCTCTGCGCGAAAGTGCCGGAGTCGTATCCGGAGTTCGTGCACGGGCCCGGGCGGCTCACCACGCCGCTGCGCCGCATCGGCGCGAAGGGCGAGGGACGCTTCGAGCGCGTGTCGTGGAACGACGCCCTCGACGCGATTCACGCGCGCGTGTCGCGCGTCATCGCTGAGCACGGCCCGCAGGCCGTGATGCCGCTGAACTACGGCGGGCCGCACGGGCTGCTCGCGGGCGGATCCATGGACCTCCGCTTCTTCCACCGGCTCGGCGCGACGCTGCTCGATCGCGCGCCGCTGTGCGGCGGCATCCGCACCGAGGCGTGGACCGGCACCTTCGGCGCCGCGCCCGGCATCCCGCCCGAGCAGGTGGAGGCAAGCAAGCTGATCGTCGCCTGGGGCTACAACGTCACGTGGTCGGGTCTGCATCTGACGCCGCTCATCGACCGCGCGCGGCGCGCGGGCGCCAAGCTCGTCGTCGTCGACCCGAAGCGCACGAAGATCGCCGAGCGCGCCGATCTGCATCTGCCGGTCCGGCCGGGTACGGACGTGGTGCTGGCGTGGGCGATCGCGGCCGAGCTGGAGCGCCGCGGAGGCATCGATCGCGCGTTCGTCGAGCGCCACGTCGCCGGCTACGAAGAGTTCATGACCCGCGCGCGGCCCTGGACGATCGCGGCCGCCGCGCGCGAGTGCGGCCTGCGCGAGGAAGCGATCGAGCGCTTCGCCGCGTGGTACCACACGCTGGCGCCCGCGGCCATCGCGGTCGGCAACGGCCTCGAGCGCAATCAGAACGGTGGCGCCGGGATCCGGGCCGTCTTCGCGCTGCCGGCGCTCGCCGGGAAGTTCGGCGTGACGGGCGGCGGCCTCGTCAACGGCGCTCGCGCCGCGTTTCCACGAACGCCGGCGAAGCTGGCGCGGCCGGATCTGGTCCCCAAGGGCACGCGCACGCTGAACATCGTCGACGTCGGACGCCATCTCACCGACGCCACGCTGGCGCCGCCGCTCAAAGCGATCTTCATCTACAACCACAACCCGGTGGTCGTGCATCCCGATCAGAACCGGATGCGACGCGGGCTGGCACGCGAGGATCTGTTCATCGTCGGCTCTGACGTCGTGATGACGGACAGCCTCGCCTACGCCGACGTCGTGCTGCCGGCGTGCAGCCACTTCGAGCACGACGACCTGTTCGCGGCGTACGGCACGCACTGGCTGCAGCGTGCGGAGCCGGTCATTCCGCCGCAGGGCGAAGCGCTGCCCAACACCGAGATCTTCCGCCGCCTCGCGGCACGCTTCGGCTTCGACGAGCCGATCTTTCGCGCGAGCGACGCCGAGCTGATGGACGATGCCGTTGACGGCGCCGATCCGCGGCTGGGCGGCGTGCGGCCGAGCGCGCTGCCGCTCGACCGTGCGCTGTTGATGACGTTCGAGGGCGCGCCGGCGAACCTGTTCGCCAACGTGTTCCCCAAGACGGAGTCCGGCAAGGTCGAGCTCGTCTCCCCGTATCTCGACAAGAAGTACGGCGCGCGCCTGCCCGATTATCGGCCGTTCACGTCGCCATACCCGCTGATCCTCATCACGCCGGCCTCCGATCGGCGCACGACGTCGACGTTCGGCGGCTGCACGGCCAACGCCGAGACGCCGCCGCTCGAAATCCATCCCGACGACGCGAAGGCGCGCGGGCTCCGCGACGGCATCACCGTACGGGTGTGGAACGACCTGGGCGAGGTGCGCTTGCCGGTGCGCGTGACGGACGCGGTACCCCCCGGTGTCGTGTGCTCGCTGAAGGGCGCGTGGATGAAGACCAGCGACAACGGCCAGACCGTCTCCGCGCTCGCGCCGACGCATCACGCCGACATCTGCGGCGGCGCGTGCTACAACGACACGCGCGTCGAGGTCGCTGCCGCCTGAGCCGTGGCCCGCTCGTCGGGGGCCTCGAAACCGGCGGCACGCGCGTGCGCTGCATCGTCGCGACGGGTCCCGACGACGTGCGCGACGAGACCACGGTGCCCACGCTAACGCCGAGCGAGACACTCCGGCATGTCGTCGAGTTTTTCCGCGCCCACACGGCACGCGTCGCCGCCGTCGGCGTGGCGTGCTTCGGTCCCGTCGATCTCGATCCCCGTTCGGCGACGTTCGGCCGCATCACGACGACGCCCAAACCGGGCTGGGCCGGCGCCGACGTCGTCGGCGCGCTGCGCGCGCTCGCGCTGCCAATCGCTTTCGACACCGACGTCAACGGCGCCGCGCTCGGTGAGCATCGCTGGGGCGTCGGCCGAGGCGTCGAGCCGTTCGTGTACGTCACCGTCGGAACGGGGATCGGCGGTGGCGTCGTGGTGGGCGGCCGTCCGGTGCACGGGCTCGTGCACCCCGAGATGGGCCACGTCCTGATTCCGCGCGATGCGGACGACGACTTCGCCGGCGTGTGTCCGTATCACGGCGGCTGTCTCGAGGGCCTCGCCTCCGGCGTCGCGCTGCGCGCGCGGTGGGGAGCGGCGCCGGAGACGCTGCCGGCCGAGCACGCGGCGTGGTCGCGGCAGGCGCGCTATCTTGCGCTCGGGATCTGCGCGATTGCCGCGGTGCTGTCGCCGCCGCGGGTCGCGCTGGGCGGCGGCGTCATGCGCGCGCCAGGACTGCTCGAGCGCGTGCGTGGCGAGGTCGCGGCGGCGCTCGCCGGCTACGTCCGCGCGCCGGAGCTGATGCCGCCTGAACTCGGCGAGCGGGCCGGCGTGCTCGGCGCGGTGGCCCTCGCGCAGGGCGTGCTCGACGCACGCGAGTACAATAACGCTCGATGAAAGTCCTGCTCGTTCATCCGAGTCCGCTGATGTATTCCGAGATTTTCCTGCGCCTCGAGCCGATCGGGGTCGAGCGTGTCGCGGCGGCGGTGCGCGCGGCGGGCCACGAGGTGCGGTTGCTGGATCTGCAGATCTTCGGACACGCCGACTACTATCGCGAGCTCTCCGAGTTCGCGCCGCATGCCGTCGGTTTTTCGCTGAACTACCTGGCCAACGTCCCCGAGGTCCTCGACCTGGCGAAGGAGACCAAGCGGCGGCGGCCCGGCTGCTTCATCTTCGCGGGCGGCCACAGCGGCTCGTTCATCGCCGACGAATTGCTCGCGCACGCCGAGGGCGCGCTCGACGCGATGGTGCGGGGCGAGGGCGAGCTCATCACGCCGCGCCTGCTCGAGGCGGCGGGCGGCCCGCGCGTGTCGACCCTGCCGGGCGTGGTCACTGCCGACGGCGCCGGCCCCGCTCCGACCATGCTGGACGACATCGATCGCTTCCCGCCCGCGCGCGACCTCACGCGGCGGCGCCACAAATACTTCATCGGCGTGCTCGATCCCTGTGCCTCCGCCGAGCTGACGCGCGGCTGCCCGTGGGACTGCTCGTTCTGCAGCGCGTGGACGTTCTACGGCCGCTCGTACCGCAAAGCCTCGCCCGAGGCCGCCGCGGACGACCTCGCGCGCATCGCCGAGCCGAACGTGTTCCTGGTGGACGACGTGGCCTTCATCCATCCCGAGCACGGCTTCGCGATCGGCCACGAGCTCGAGAAGCGCCGGGTCCGCAAGCAGTACTACCTGGAGACGCGCTGCGACGTGCTGCTGCGCAACCGCGAGGTGTTCGCGTACTGGAAGCGCCTCGGCCTGCACTACATGTTTCTCGGCCTCGAGGCTCTCGACGAGGAGGCACTGCGGCTGCACCGAAAGCGCGTCACGCCCGGCGAGAACTTCAAAGCCCTCGAGGTCGCGCGCGAGCTCGGCTTCACGGTCGCGGTGAACATCATCGCCGACGCCGATTGGGACGAGCGGCGCTTCGCGCTCGTCCGCGAGTGGGCGCTCTCGGTGCCGGAGATCGTGCATCTCACGGTGGCGACCCCGTATCCCGGCACGGAGATCTGGCATACCGACTCGCGGCGGTTGACGACACTGGACTATCGACTCTTCGACGTGCAGCACGCGGTGCTGCCGACGCGCCTGCCGCTGCAGCGGTTCTACGAGGAGCTCGTCGCCACGCAGGCGGTAATCAACCGCAAGCACCTCGGGCTGACGGCGCTGCGCGAGGTGGCGGGGCTGGCCACGCGGCTGGCGCTGCGCGGCCAGACGAACTTCCTCAGGATGCTGTGGAAGTTCGGGTCGGTCTACAACCGCGATCGGCAGTACAGCGACCACCTGCGCCCGGTCACGTATCAGATGCGGCCGCCGGCGCTCGCCGCGACCAGGCCGCGCGCTCGAGACCTCTTCATCCATCACGTGAAGGGTGCGGACATGGCCGCCGCCCCCGCCCCGGGCTCCAGCCGCCAAGACACGTAGCGCCCCGGGGTTGCCGGGGCGCTCGTGATGCGATCGACGTCGACGGCGTCAGGTCAGCGGGTTGCGACCTGCATCGGCTTGTACACCGGCGTGCGCCACTCCGCGTGCCGCTTGTCGATCCCGCGCACCAGATCCATGTACGCGCGGCTCAGCTTCTTGGTGATCGGCCCGACCTCGCCGTTGCCGAGCGGAAAGCGGTCGATCGACAGGATCGGGGTGATCTCGTACCCGCTGCCGCAGAAGAACGCCTCGTCGGCGACGTACAGCTCGGTGCGCGCGATGTCACGCTCCTGCACCTCGAGCCCGAGATCGGGGATCACGTCCTGCAGCAGGGTGACGCGCGTGATCGACTCGAGGATGTCGGCGGTCAGGGGCGGCGTCAGGAGCACGCCGCGACGGACCATGAAGAACGTGGCGCCCGTGCCCTCGGCGACCGTGCCGCTCTGGTTCAAAAGGATCGGCGAGTCGTAGCCATCGGCCTTGGCCTGCAGCGTGGCCAGCCGTCCGTTCTGGTAGTTCGAGCCGGACTTCAGCCGGATCGGGATGGCGTTGTCGTTCGTCCGGGTCCAGGACGACACGCAGCACCGTAGCCCCGCCGGCGCGCTCGGACGCCGCCGCGGGTTGATGTAGAGCCCGGTCGGCGTGGTGGCATCCAGCCCGGCACCCACGACGTAGGCGACCAGGTGCATGTGGATGTCTTCGCGGACCTCGTTGGCGCGGATCACCTCGCGTACGGCCTCGTAGAGGTCGACGTCGCTGTAGGGCACGGTGAACCGCATCATCTTCATCGACTCGCGCAGCCGTGCGAAGTGCTCGGCCAGGCGGAACCCGTACATCTCGCCGTCGGTCGCGTTCCAGTACGCCCGCAGCCCCTCGAAGACGTTCGTGGCATAGAACACGGCCGCGCTGTTCACGGGCAAGACCGCCTGCTCGCCCGGCACCACCTTGCCGTTCATCCAGATCTTGAAGTCGGCCATCCTCACGCTCCCCGCGCCCGCCGCCGGGCGCTCACGTAATCTACCACCAGGTATTCACCCAGCCGGTCCGGCGTCGCGAAGAACGCGCGGCCGCGATTGATGCGGGCCATCTGCTCGACGAACGAGGTCAACCACGGGCTGCGCTCGAGCATGAACGTGTTGATGGTGATCCGCTCGCGCGTACAGCGCTGGACTTCCTTGAGCGTCTCGTCCACCGTGCGCTGCGTCGGCGGGTAGTTGAAGTCCGCGACGTCGCCCTCCAGGTGGGCGGTCGGCTCGCCGTCGGTCACCATGAGGATCTGCCGGTTGCCGCCGGCGTGCCGGACGAGCAGGCGCCGCGACAGCATGAAGCCGGCATGCATGTTCGTGCCCATGTTCCACTCGCTCCACGACAAGGTCGGCAGCTGCTGCGCGGTGAACTCGCGCGCGTACAGCGAGAAGCCGATGATGTACAGCGCGTCGCGCGGGAACTGGCTGCGGATCAGCGCCGACAGCGCGAGCGCGACCTTCTTGGCCGGCAGGAAGTACCCGTTGTTCAGCATGGAGCGGCTCATGTCGAGCATGACGACCGTCGCCGCCTGCGTGCGCTGCTCGGTGCGGATGACGGCGAAATCGTCGGGGACGAGGCGCACGGGCGTGCCGGGGCCGCGGCGCGCCAGCGCGCGCATCACCGTCTCCTTGAGATCGAGCAGGAACGGATCGCCGAACTCGTAGAGCTTGCTCTCGTCGGTCTGATCGCCGCCGGCGCCGCGCCGGTCGATCTGGTGCCCGCCGAAGCGGTCGCGCTTGAGCCGCGCGAAGATGTCGCGCAGCGCCTTGTCGGCGATCTTGCGAATGGCGCGCGCGGTCAACCTGAGATCGTCGTCGTCGCCCTCGAGGTAGCCGGCGTCCTTCAGACGCTTGGCGATCTCCTGCAGCCGCTCGAGATCGCGTCGCGCCTCTTCGCCGGCCAGCTTCTCGACCTGCGCGGCGTCGATCTGGTCGAGGTCTTCGAGCGAGCGCGTGCCGCGCAGCTGCCGCTCCAGCGCGTCGAACTGCTGCATCTCCTCCATGAGCCGCATCGCCTCGTCGAGCCCGACCTGCTCGTCACCGCGAAAGCGATAGCGCTCGGTCATCTCGCCGATCAGCTCCGAGAGGTGCATGCCGAGCTGGCGCATGGCGGCTTCGAGCCGCTCGTCCTGCAGGAACAGCGAGCGCATCATCTCGTCGAGCTGTGCGCGCTGCTCGGGGGACAGCGACTGCATGAGCGACTGCATCTGCGCCATCCGCTGGGCGATCTGCTCGAGGAGGTCGTCGAGGCTCTCGGCGCCGGGGAACTGGCTGCCCCACGTGTCCTTGAACCGCTGGAAGTCGGGTTCGCCGCCCTCGGCACGCTCGCGCAGCATGCGGTTGAGGTCCTGGATCATCTCGCGCATCCGCCGAAGATCCTCGGGCGTCATGGTGCCGAGCGCGTTCTTCATGCCCTGCATGAACGGCTGCATGGCCTGCGTGCGCAGCGACGCCAGCAGGTCCTCGAACTTCTGTTTCGCGTCGGCATCGTGGAAGTCGTAGCTCTGCAGCTCGCGCAGGCGGCCGGCGGCGTCGGGTGGAATCTGCTCGATCGCCTGACGCCGGCGCTCGCGGGCACGGCCCTGCAGATCGCGCTCGATACCGGCGCGCTCGGTCTTCACGACGTCGTCGAGCTTTTTCGCGATGTCCTCGAGGCTGCTGCCGAGATCGTAGCGCTGCATGCGCTGCTGCTTCTGCGCGCGCAGCCGGTCGAGCAGATCTTTCAGCCCGGGCGTGCGCGCGCCGTCGGGCGGCCGCATCCCCTGCTGCAGAAGCCGCTGCAGCGCGGATTTCAGGTCGCCGTAGCCGAGGACGTCGTCGGCGATCTCGTCCAGAACATCGTCGGCGTCCAGATCGGGGAACGCCTGCGTGCCGTCCCAGCGGGAGTAGCGGTGAAGCACGTCAGCCCCGGTACCGGGTCTGGCCGGGCTGCGAGTCCTTGTTCAGCTTTTTGCTGAGGTGCAGGCCTTCGAGGAGGAACTCGACGGCCGACGCGAGCCCGGCCGCGCCGTCGGCGCCCAGCTTCGCCGCGGCGGCGCGCAGCGCGGGCGTCTTTTCCGCCTGGCGCGCGTACTCGGCGGATGGCATGGCATCCGAGACCTGCACGGTGAGGCCGCCCTGGAAGGCAGCCACGACGGGCTCGAGCTCCGCCGGCGGCAGCGTGCGATTGAAGACGTTGAGCACGGCGCGCTGCACCAGCTTGCCGAGGACCTTTTCTTCGCTCGTGTCGCCGAGCGTCTCGAGCTCGATCTTGCCCGCGGTGGACGCCACGAGCGCGCCCAGGTCGCTCACGCGCGGGGCGGCGTCCGCCTCGCCGAGACGGATGGCGCGCTTGAGCGCGCTGGACACGAGATTCTCGTAGTTACAGATGCTCACGCGGACCGAGACGCCGGAGCGCTGACTGATCTCCGTGGCCCGGCGCGCCAGGTGCGTCAGCTCCGCGACGATCTGCTTCATGTACGGCGGCGTCATCGTGCGCACGCCGTCGGCGGGGAAGGCCGTGTGCTCGGCCTCCATGATGGCGATCTCGTCCGTCAGACGCCGCGGATAGTGCGTGCGGATCTGCGAGCCGAACCGGTCCTTGAGCGGCGTGATGATCCGCCCGCGGTTCGTGTAGTCCTCCGGGTTGGCGCTGGCCACGACGTACACGTCGATCGGGAGCCGCACCTTGTAACCGCGGATCTGGACGTCGCGCTCCTCCATGATGTTGAGCAGGCCGACCTGGATCCGCTCGGCCAGGTCCGGCAGCTCGTTGAGCGCGAAGATGCCGCGATGCGTGCGTGGCAGCAGCCCATAGTGGATCGTGAGCTCGTCGGCGAGATACCGTCCCTCGGCGACCTTGATCGGATCGACCTCGCCGATGAGATCGGCGATGGTGATGTCGGGCGTGGCGAGCTTCTCGCCGTAGCGCCGGTCGCGCGGCAGCCACGCGACCTCCGCCGCGTCGCCGCGCTCCGCCACGCGCGCGCGACACGCCGAGCAGATCGGCGCCAGGGGATCGTCGTTGATCTCGCAGCCCGCGAGCACCGGGATCGCGTCGTCGAGCAGCCCGGTCAAGAGCCGCGCGATGCGCGTCTTGGCCTGGCCGCGCTCGCCGAGCAGCACGATGTCCTGTCCGCTGAGGACGGCGTTCTCGATCTGGGGCACGACGGTGTCGTCGTATCCGACGATGCCGGGCAGGAACGATTCGCCGCGCCGTAGCCGCGCGACGAGGTTGTCGCGCATCTCCTGCTTGACCGACTTCGAACGATAGCCGCCGTTGCGGAGCTCTCCGACCGTGCGCGCTTGGGTCATGACGATGTCGTGGCCACTATGCTGCCCACGGCGAGAGGTGTCAAGGTCGCGGACGTCGCGTCAGGCGGGCGAGACGGCGTAGTCGGTCCGCGCGGCTCCTTCGAGCGCGCGTCGCACCTTGTCCGTGAGGCCGAGCAGGGTGAAGGGCTTGTGCACGAACACCGCATCCGACACCGGCGGCACCGCCGCATACCCGGTCATGTACAGCACGCGCGCGTCGGGACGGTGCGCGAGGAACGCGCGCGCCAGCTGCGGTCCGTTCATGCGCGGCATCATCATGTCGGTGAGCAGCAGGTGGATCGGCGCCGCGTACTGCTCGGCCACGCGCAGCGCGTCCTCGCCGTCGGCCGCGGTCAGCACGGTGTAGCCGTGCTCGCTGAGCATGTCGCTCGCGAGCGCGCGGACGGCCGGGTCGTCCTCCGCGACGAGAATCGTCTCGGATCCCGCGCGCAGCGCCGCCGGCGGCGTCACCGCCTGCGGCTCGGGCGGGGCGACGCACGGCAGGTGAACGCGGAACGTCGCACCCTCCCCCTGCGCGCTCTCGACGGCGATGTGGCCGCCGTGCTGCTCGATCACGCCGTACACGGTCGACAGTCCCAGGCCCGTGCCCTCGCCGGCGGGCTTCGTCGTGAAGAACGGCTCGAACACGCGCGCCTGCGTCGCCGGATCCATGCCGACGCCCGTGTCACTCACCACCAGGCTGACGAACCGTCCCGACGGCAGCGCGCCGCCGTCCGCATCGACGTCGACGTGATCGGTGGCGAGCATGAGCTGGCCGCCGTTCGGCATCGCGTCGCGCGCGTTCACGGCGAGATTGAGGATGACCTGCTCGAGCTGGCCGCGATCGACGTTCACCCATGCCGCGGTCGGCGTGAGCGTCGTGACGACGGTGATGTTCTCGCCGATGAGCCGGCGCAACATCTTCGCCATGTCGACGATCACGATGTTGAGGTCGAGCGTGTGACGCTCCAGCAGCTGCTTTCGGCTGAACGCCAGGAGCTGGCGCGTCAACGCCGAGGCGCGCTCCGCCGCCTCGCCGATCGCGTCCGCGTCGTGCCGCGCGCGCGCGTCGTCGGGCAGCCGGTCCAGCAGCACCTGCGCGCGGCCGAAGATCACCGTCAGCATGTTGTTGAAGTCGTGCGCGATGCCGCCGGCGAGCAGACCGAGGGCCTGCATCTTCTGCGCCTGCATGAACTGCTGTGTGCGGTGCTCGATCTCCTCCTGCAGCCGTGCGGCGTGCTGTCGCAGCATCTCGTCCTCGACCTGCCTGCGGTACACCTGCATGAACAGCGGCAGCAGGACGAGATAGAGCATGGCGCCCCCGGAGAAGGAGATCACCCAGATGACGACCTGACCCCAGCGGATCGCGTTGAGCAGACGATCCGGCGTCTTGAAAACCTCGACGACGCCGATCACCTCCTGCTCGGCGTCGAAGATCGGAACGTACACCGCCGCCAGCGTGTGGAACGCCGCCCGCGGCGAGCGCGGGCGGACGATGCTGAGCCGCTTGATGTCGACCTCGACGTCCCCGCCGAGCGCACCGCGCAAGTCGGCGTTCGCGGGATCGCGCTGGCCGATCAGCGCCGCGTGATCGGACCACAGCACCTCCGCGTCGCGGCTCCAGATCTGGATGCGGATCACCTCGGGCAGCGTTTTCAGCGTGGCCGACAGCGCGCGGCCCCATCGCTGGCGTGCCTGCGCGTCCCGCGTGGCGGTGAAGATCTGCTCGAGGCCTTCGCGTTCCACCTCGCGGCGGACGAGGGCCGCCGTGTTCTGCCACTCCCACTCGCACACGGCCTGGGTCAGCAGCGACGAGATCGCGTAACCCATACCGGCGCCGAGGACGAGCGTGCCGATCAAGCAGAGGAGGGAGAACCGCGTGAAGATCGGGTGCTTGAGCAGATGCATTCCGGCGCCACGCGTGCGACGCGCGTGCCAGGCGCGGTGGCCTATCGGTGGGGTCACCCCCCACCGGTGTCCGCGACGCCTCGTGGGCATGGCCGCCGACGGCCGGCCAGTCTCGCGCCACCGGCGAGATTTCGTCCGGCTACTTCTCGGCGGTCCGCACAGCCGCCGGACCGCCGTTGACCTTGATGCGTCCAACTTCCTTCAGCGCGTGGCCGTCGAACGCGAAGACCTGCACGTCCTTCTCGACCATGTTGCCCACCAGGATCGTCTTGCCGTCGGGCGAAAACGCCGCGCCCTGCGACCAGTGGCCGATCGGAGCCTCGGCGACTTTCGTCGCCTTCATGTTCTTGACGCGCAGGAGCACGAGCTTGCCGCCGTCGGCGTAGAACGGCGACTCCTTGGCCTTGTTGCTGCCGTTCATGACGACGACCGCGACATGGCGGCCATCGGGTGAGACCTTGATGCCCTCCGGCGTCTGCCCGACCGTGAGCGTGTCCACCACGCGGGGCGGCGTCGCGCGTACGTCGATCAGGCTGATGGTGTCGGCGTCGCCCTGGCCGATGCCGATGTTGGCCACCGCCGCGAAGTCGCCTTTGGACGACACGTCGATGCCGTACGGCCGCAGGCCGGCGTTGATGTCGCGCTTGGTGTACTCGACGTTGGTGCCGTCGATCTTCAGCACCGAGATCTTGTGATCGCCGTCGCGCGTCACCAGCGCCATCTTGCCGTCGGGCGTGAACGTCGCGTGGCTCGTGCCCGACTTCTCGTCCGCGATGGTGACCTTGCCGACCGGAGTCACCGTCTTGCCCGAGATCGAGAAGACCGACACGGTGCCCTCGCTGCGGTTGGCCACGAGCGCCAGCGTGCCCTGCCGATTGATGGAGATGCCGGCGGCGCTCTTGCCGGCTTCGAGCGTCGCGATGACGGCCGGCGGCGACGCCTTCAGATCGATCACGGAGACGCGCGTGTCCGGCACCGTTTTCGTCGGATCGTTCGGATCGATCTTGCTCGACGATCCGACGAGCGCGAGGCTCTCGTCCGGCGTCAGCGCGACGCTGAACGGCGGCCCCACGACGCTGCCGGGCGCCGGGATCTCGGCCACCACGCGTGGCGGCGAGGTCTTGAGATCGATGATCGTCACGGTGTCCGGCGCGGGATTCGGCACGATCTTGGCCGCGCCATTGTCGAGCACGACCTTGTTGTCGTTCGAGGTGACCGCGAGCTGCGCCTGCGCCGCGGTGGCGAGCGCCAGCAGGGCCGTGAGAACGAAAGCGACGACGCCGCGCTGAGCCTTCATGGAGCACCTCCGTGGAATCGAGCGGCCGCTAGGACACCAGATCGCTGCGCGGAACGCAAGCACGGGCGCGTGCGTCGGCGTCGGCACGCGGACCGCACGCGTTGACCGTTGCCGCCTTCGCCGCGACAATGTCCCGAGAGAGGTGACCGCCATGTGGGGCTCGCACAAGAGCACGATGCCGACGAAGGACAACGCGCTGCCGGGACGCACGGAGCGCATGCCCGTGCCCGCCACTCATCACGTCAACGGCCGGACGCTGACGGCGCCGTTTCCCGCCGGCCTGCAGACGGCGATGTTCGGCCTCGGCTGCTTCTGGGGCGCGGAGAAGGCGTTCTGGCAGACGCCGGGCGTGTTCACGACCGCGGTCGGCTACGCCGCGGGATTCACGCCGAATCCGACGTACGAGGAGGTCTGCACGGGGCGCACCGGCCACAACGAGGTCGTGCTGGTCGTCTTCGATCCGAAGACGATCTCGTACGAGGCGCTCCTCAAGGTGTTCTGGGAGTCGCACGATCCGACGCAGGGCATGCGGCAGGGCAACGACGTCGGCACGCAGTATCGCTCCGGCATCTATGTGTTCTCCGACGAGCAGCGGCGCACGGCCGAGGCGTCGCGCGACGCGTACCAGCGCGCCCTGAGCGAGGCCGGCCACGGTCGCATCACCACCGAGATCCTCGACGCGCCGGAGTTCTACTACGCGGAGGCCTATCACCAGCAGTACCTGAGCAAGAATCCCTGGGGCTACTGCGGCCATGGCGGCACCGGCGTGGCCTGTCCGACGGGCATCGCGGCCGCGCGCGCGTGAGCCTGGCCGCCCGCGAGCCATCGGTAATCGTCCCGCCGGCAGGCGACTGGCCGGCAGCGACACCGGCCGACGCAGGCCTCGATCCGCAGCGCCTCGACGCGGCGATCGCCTATCATCGCGCGCACGAGACGCGGTGGCGGCGCGACTTCATCACCGATCGAGGCGTCTTCGTCGGCGTCGCGGACGAGCCGGACAGCGCGGGCGGCGTCCTCGGGCCGATCCTGCCGCGCAGCGGGCCGAGCGGGCTCGTCGTGCGCGGCGGCCGCGTCGTGGCGGAATGGGGCGAGACCGAGCGGGTCGAGATGTCGTTCAGCATCGCCAAGAGCTATCTGGCGGCGCTGGCGGGTGTGGCGGTCGCGCGCGGCCTCATCCGCAGCATCGACGACCACGTCAGCGATACCGCGACCGACGACGAGTTCGCGTCGCCGCAGAACCGCGGGATCAGGTGGCGGCACTTCCTGCAGCAGACGAGCGAGTGGTCGGGCACCGTCTTCGGCAAGCCCGACACCATCGACCACAACCGTGATCTCGGCAAGGCCGACTTCGGTCAGACTGACAAGGGCGTGGCCCGTCCCATGCGGCCGAACGGCACGCTGTGGGAGTACAACGACGTTCGCGTCAATCGCTTGAGCCTGTCGCTCCTACAGCTCTTTCGCCGTCCACTGCCCGACGTGCTGCGGGAAGCGTTGATGGATCCCATCGGCGCGTCGTCCACGTGGCGATGGCACGCCTACGACAACGCCTGGGTCGAGATCGACGGACGCCGCCTGCCATCCGTGCCCGGCGGATCGCACTGGGGCGGCGGGCTCTGGATGTCCGCGCGCGACCACGCGCGCTTCGGGCTGCTGCATCTGCGACGTGGTCGCTGGGGCGATGTCCAGCTACTGCCGGCCGCGTGGATCGACGAGTGCCGGCGGCCGTGCGCAATCAACCCGGAGTACGGTCTGCTGTGGTGGCTCAACGTCGGGCGGCCAGGCGCGTGGGCCGCGCGCGGCGCCGGGAGCAGCCTGATCTGGATCGATCCCGAGCACGATCTTGTCGCGGTCGTGCGCTGGATCGACAAACCGCACATCCAGGCCTTCCTCGAGCGGCTCGTCGACGCCGTCGTGCGCTGAGGCCCGTGCTCGCGACGATCGAGCTCGAGACCGGAGCGAAGCCCACCGCGTCCGTCATCTGGCTGCACGGCCTCGGCGCCGACGGCCACGATTTCGAACCGATCGTGCCGGAGCTCGATCTCCCCGATGCGCTCGCCGTGCGCTTCGTCTTCCCGCACGCGCCGATGCAGGCGGTGACGATCAACGGCGGCGCCGTCATGCGCGCGTGGTACGACGTGTACGCGCTGGAGGGCGCCCGCCGCGAGGACGCCGACGGCGTGCGGGCCTCGCAGGCCAAGGTGGAGGAGCTGATCGCGCGTGAAAAGGCGCGCGGTGTCGCCGCCGCACGCATCGTCCTCGCGGGCTTCTCGCAGGGCGGCGCCATCGCGCTGCAGACGGGGCTGCGTCATGGCGAGCGGCTGGCCGGGATCATGGCGCTGTCGACCTACCTGCCCGTCGCGTCCACGCTCGCCGCCGAAGCCAGCGCCGCCAACCGCGCCGTGCCGATCTTCATGGCGCACGGTGTGGACGACCCGCTCATTCCGATCGAGCGCGCGACCGCATCGCGTCGACAGCTGGAGGCCGCTGGCTACGCGGTCGAGTGGCACGAGTACCCGATGGCCCACGCCGTCTGCCTCGAGGAGATCGCCGACGTGTCGGCCTGGCTGCAGCGCATGCTGCGCTAGCCTGCCGCGTCGCGCCTCGCCTCGATGACCAAGCTCTGCAGCGCGCGGCCGATCGGCCCGCGACGATCGTGCAGGTGCGTGTCGGCGAGCCCGAGGCCGTTGTCCTCGTAGGTCGACAGGCAGTCCATGCCCACCCAGTCGCCTTCGAGCGGCCGGTGCACGCTGACGGACAGATCGGCGTTGATCGCGGTCACGCGCTTGTGCTCGATGGCCGCACTGACCCCGCTGCCCGAATCCGCGGCGACGAGCACGCGCTCCAACGGTGACGTGGGTGTGCCAGCGACGAGCGGCATCCGCTGGCGCATCCACGCCGCCACACGCCCGCTGCCCCAGTCACCACGCACAATGCGAACCTCCATCGCGGCGTGATAGCTCACGGGCTCGTTGAAGAACGGAAACTCGAACGGCCGTCCGGCTTCGGGCGGCGGCAGCGCGGGATCGGCGTCCGGCGAGCTGATGGCGACGGCGCCCATCCGCGTGAGCACGGCGAGCGCCTGGGCCACGACGCGCTCGCCGTGCACGAGGCGCGCGATGAGCCGCTGAACCTTCGCACCCTCTCGCAGCGTATCGACCGTGACGCCCAGGCGACCGATGGGCACCGGCAGCAGGAAGTCGACCGTGATTCGCGCCACGGCGAACCCGGGCGCCGTGGCCGCGAGCGCGCGCGCGAGGAGCGCCGCGGGCGGCCCGCCGTGCTGATGCTCGGGGCTCCACGGCCCGCGCGTGTGAACCGTGGCGACGAAGTGGTCGCCGTCACGAACGTAGAACGCGTCCGTCACGCGCGCCATGCTACCGCACGCCGGCGCGCGCTCAGGCCGCGTCCGTCTCCTCTCCCGCCTCGAGCCGCGCGAGATGCTGGCGCACCCACGCCTGGCCGCCGTCGCTCGCCGTCAGGCCCGCGACGAGATCGGCCAGCCCTTCGATGAGCTGCTGCAGCCGCTCCGGCAGTGCCGCGTCGTAGCCGCACAGCCGCGCGACGAACGCCTCGCGCTCGGACTCGGCAAGCCGGGCGAGCGTCGGCATGAGCGCCTGCAGCCAATCGTCGAGCGATTTCAGATCGGAGAGCAGGTCGGTGCCGCGACGAATGGTCGCGGTCACCTGCTCGCGCAGGCGAACGAGGTCGGCGTCGTGAATGGCCAAGGGCTCCTCCGTCAGCGCAGCCCTTGCACGATCCGGTCCAACAACTCGCGCGGGCGGTCGACGTGCACGAAGTGGCTCGCGCCCTCGAGCGTGTCGACGCGGCAGCCGGCCGTCTCGAGCCGGCGGACATCCGCGTCGGAGACGTGATCCGACGCGCCGCCCCGAATGACGTGCACCGTGTACGGATGCCCGCCCTCGACCGCGGGCCACAGATCGTCGACGCCGATCTCGGCGTAGAGCGCGACGAGCGTCTGCCGGTCGATGCGCCAGCGATAGCCGTCGCTTTCATGGACGAGGTTGAGCAACAGCCAGTCGACGGCCGCGGGCGAGAGACCCGCCCGCCGGAACCAGGCGCGAAACGTCTGCCGATCGCGCGCGGCGTCCGGCGCGTCCGCCAGCGCCTTGATGATGGCGGCGACCTCGCCGTCGCCGACCCGCGGCGACGGCGTGACGTCGAGCAACGTCACATGCTCGAGCGCGGCCGGCTCCAGCAGGGCCACGCGCAGCGTCACGCGGCCACCGAGGGAATGGCCGACCACCGTCCACGGCGCGGGCAACCCGAGCGCGCGCGCCGTGTCGAGCACGTCGCGCGCGATCACCGCGAGGTCCGGCCGCAGGGGCAGCGGCGACGACTCGCCGTGGCCCGTGAGATCGAGCGAGATGATGCTGCGATCGGGCAGCCGCTGAGCCAGGCCGCGCGCGAGCGTGGCGAGATTCCGCGCGGAGCCGAGAAAGCCGTGCAGCAGGAAGACGGCACGCGCGCCATCGCCGGCGCGCGTGTGGGCGAGGACACTCACACCTCGAGCACCATCCGCGCCGGATCTTCGAGCGCCTCTTTCACGCGCACGAGGAACGTCACGGCCTGCTCGCCGTCGACGAGGCGATGGTCGTACGACACGGCGACGTACATCATCGGGCGGATCACCACCTGCCCCGCGCGCGCGACAGGCCGGTCCTCGATCTTGTGCATGCCGAGGATGCCGGACTGCGGCGGGTTGAGGATCGGCGTCGACAGCAGCGAGCCGAAGACGCCGCCGTTGGTGATCGTGAACGTGCCGCCGGCCAGATCGCCGGGCGCCAGCTTGCCCTCGCGCGCGCGCCGCGCGACGTCGCCGATCGCCTTCTCGAGCGCGGCGAGCGACTGCCGATCGGCATCGCGCACCACGGGCACCACGAGGCCGCGCGGCGTGCTGACGGCGATGCCGAGATGGATGTGGCGCGGCTTGACGATGTCCGTGCCGTCGATGCGGGCGTTGAGGATCGGCACCTCGCGCAGGCCGTGGATCACCGCGCGCGCGAACAGGGACATGAGGCCCAGATCGACGCCGTGCTTGGCCTTGAAGCGCTCGCGGTGGCGCGCGCGCAGTGCCTGCAGCTCGCCGAGATCCACCTCGTTGAACGTCGTGAGGATCGCCGCCGTCCGCTGCGCCTCCACCAGACGCGCGGCGATCGTGCGCCGCAGCTGGCTCATCGGCTCGCGCTCCGCGTCGGTCTCGGGCCTGGTGGCGCCGCGACCGTCGCCGTCGTGGGCTGGCGTCGCTGCGCGCGCGGCTTCTGCTGGCTTCGGTGGCTCGGGACGCTGCGGCGGCTCCGCTCGGGCGGACGGCTCGGAGCGTTGTGGCGGCTCGGCGCGAACCGGCGGCTCGGAGCGTGGCGGCGGCTCGGCGCGAACCGGCGGCTCGGAGCGTGGCGCGGGCTCGGCTCGTGGCCGCGGCTCGGCGAGCGGCGCGGCGGCGCGCGGAGTTTCGCGCGTGGCCTTTGCGCCTGCGACTGCCTCGGCCGGCTTCTCGGCCGCCCGCTCCGCGGGTTCCTCGGCGATGCGCCCGACCACCATGCCGGGCTGCACGCGCGATCCGGCGGGCACGGCGATGCTCAGCCGTCCCGCGGTCTCGGCCTGCACCTCCATCGCTGCCTTCTCGGTCTCGAGCTCGAGCACGACGTCGTCGGCATCGACGTGTGCACCGTCGGCCTTGAGCCACCGCACGAGCGTCGCCTCCGTGATCGACTCGCCGAGCGGCGGGATACGGATGTCGACGGGCATCTCAGCGCTCCAGCGCCTGCTCCAGGATCGCCTGCTCCTCGGCCTGGTGAACGTGATGCGAGCCCGTGGCCACGCCCGCCGCCTCGACGCGCCCGATGTAAGAGAAGCGCACGTCGGGCCGCAGCAGCGGCGACAGCAGCGGCCGCACGAACCACCACGCACCCTGGTTGGCCGGTTCCTCCTGCACCCAGCAGACTTCCGTCGCCGCGGCATAGCGCTCGAGCAGGCCGCGCACCTCATCGGTCGGGAACGGATAGAGCTGCTCGACGCGGACGAGCGCCACGTCGTCGCGCTGCGTCTCGCGCCGGGCGGCGTCGAGCGCATAGAAGATCTTGCCGGTGCACACGACGAGGCGACGCGGCGCCGATGGCGGCCGCGGATCGTCGAGCGTCAACTGAAAACCGCCGTCGCTCAGCTCCCCGAGCGACGACACCGCCTGCGGATGACGCAGCAGGCTCTTCGGCGACATCACCACGAGCGGCTTGCGAAAGCCGCGATGGATCTGGCGTCGCAGCGCGTGGAAGATCTGCGCCGGCGTCGTCGGCACGATGATCTGCATGTTGCGGTCCGCGCACAGCTGGAGAAATCGCTCGAGCCGCGCGCTGGAGTGCTCGGAGCCCTGACCTTCGTAGCCGTGCGGTAGCAGCAACACGAGGCCGCTCATGCGCTGCCACTTCGACTCGCCGCTGGCGATGAACTGGTCGATGATCACCTGCGCGCTGTTCACGAAATCGCCGAACTGCGCCTCCCAGATCGTGAGGCGGCGCGGGTCGCCGCTGGACACGCCGTACTCGAAGCCGAGCACCGCCGCCTCGCTCAGCGGGCTGTTGATGGCCTCGAGCTCTGCCTGCTCGGTCTGGACGTGGTTGAGGGGCACCCACGACCGACCGTCCTTCGCGTCGAAGATCGCGGCGTGGCGATGCCCGAACGTGCCGCGCACCGTGTCCTGGCCGCTGATGCGCACCGGCGTGCCTTCGAGCAAGAGGCTGCCGTACGCCAGCGTCTCGGCCGTTCCCCAGTCGAGGCTCTCGCCACGCGCCACGCGGGCCTGCCGATCTTCGAGAAGCTTTCGGACGCGCGGATTCGGCGTGAAATCGTCGGGCAGGCGCACGAGCGCGTCGGCGACCGCGCGCAGCCGCTCGGCCGCCACGCGCGTGTCGGCGCGGAAGTCGTCGCCCGCCCAGCCGAGACCCCGCCACACGCCGCCGAACGCGAACACCTGCTGGCGGGGCATCTCCTTACGCGCGGTCGCCAGCGCGGCCTCGAGGGCGGCCCGCCGCGTCTTGCGAACCTCGGCCAGCTGCGCCTCGTCGACCACGCCGGCCTCGACGAGGCGCTTCATGTAGCGCGCGACGACCGAGGGATGGTTGCGGATCTGCTCGTACATCACCGGCTGGGTCAGCGTCGGGTCGTCCAGCTCGTTGTGGCCGTGGCGTCGGTAGCACACGAAATCGATGAACACGTCCGCGCGGAACGCCTGACGATAGCCCGCGGCCAGGCGTGCCGCCTGCACGGCGGCTTCCGGGTCGTCGGCGTTGACGTGGAAGACGGGCGCACGCAGCACCTGCGCGGGGTCGGAGGGATAGCGCGTGAACAGATATTCTTCGGGCGAGGTCGTGAAGCCGATCTGGTTGTTCACGATCACGTGGACGGTGCCGCCCGTGGTGAAGCCCGGCAGCGGCGAGAGCGCGAGTGTCTCGTACACGATGCCCTGCCCCATGAAGGCGGCGTCGCCGTGCAGGAGCACGGGCGCCACGCGGCGCCGGTCGTGGTCGTCGCGATACGCCTGCTTGGCGCGCACGATGCCCTCGACCACGGGATTCACCGACTCCAGATGGCTCGGATTCGACGCCAGCGACAGATGGATCTCGGCGCCCGAGCGCGTGCGGCGATCGCGCGAATAGCCGAGGTGATACTTCACGTCGCCATCGCCGAGAATGTCGTCGGGCAGCGGCGCGCCCTCGAATTCCGCGAAGATCATCTCGTACGGCTTTTCGAGCACGTGCGCGAGCACGTTGAGACGCCCGCGGTGCGCCATGCCCAGCACCATCTCGGCCACCTCGAGGCGAGCGGTCTCCTCCACCAGCGCGTCGAGCAACGTGATCAGCGCCTCGCCGCCCTCCAGCGAGAAGCGCTTCTGACCCGGATAGCGCGCTTGGAGGAACTGCTCGAACAGCTCCGCGGTGACGAGCCGCTCGAGGATCGCGCGGCGGTCGTCGGCGGACAGCTCGGGATGGTTGCGGCGGGGCTCCAGGCGCTCCTGCAGCCACTCGCGGCGCGCCTTGTCGGCCACCGATAGATACTCGACGCCGAGCGTCCCCCCATAGGTCTCGCGCAACGCCGTGATCAGCTCGCGCAGTGGCCCGCGCGTCCCTCCCTTGAACGGCGCCCAGTCGACGATGCGATCGAGATCGCGCTCGGTGAAGCCAAGCTCCGAGAGCCGCAGCAGCGGGTGCTCGCGCGGGCTGCCGCCGAGCGGGTCGAGGTCGGCGACGAGATGGCCGAGCTCGCGGTACGTGTGGACGAGCTCGTCGATCGAGCCGCCCGGGCGCGCGCCGTCGCGCAGCGCGAGGTCGAACCCGGCGAAGACCAGCGCCCAGCGCTCGTCCACCGTCGACGGATCACGGAGGTACTCGCGGTAGAGGGCGTCGACGTATTCGGGATTGGCGCGCGCGATCTCGTCGAACGGCAGCACGAGGCCAGCGTACACCCTCAGACGACGCGAAAAACCTCCACCTCGACGGATTTGCCCTTCACACGCACGGCGGGCATCGCCTGCAGCATCGCCGTCGCGTCGAGCTGTCGCGCCGTCGTCGCGCTGACGAGAATATCGGTGCCGACATCCTTCGTCAGGCCCTGGATCCGCGAAGCCAGATTCACCGTGTCGCCGACGAGCGCGTAGGACACGCGCTCGGGACTCCCGATGGCGCCGGCGAGCACGGACCCCGTGTGGACGCCGATACCGTGGCGCAGCGGCCGCGCGCGGCCGGTGTTGTACGCGGCCAGCCGCGCGCGCATCTCGAGTGCCGCGCGGAGCGCGCGCGCGGCGTGGTCGGGCGCCGTCACGGGCGCGCCGAAGACCGCCTCGATCTCGTCGCCGATGAACTGCAGCACGAGGCCGCCGTGTGCGCGGATCGCGTACTCCATCTCGGCGAAGTACGCGTTGAGATCGCGCACGACCTGGCGCGGCTCGGTCGACTCGACCCACGGCGTGAAGTCGCGCAGATCGGCGAAGAGCACGGTGACCTCGCGCTGCTCGCCTTCCACGGTGACGCGGCCGGCCAGGATCTCGTCGCGCACTTCGGGCGTGACGTAGCGGCCGAACGTCTCCTTGATCGCCTCGCGCTCGCGCAGGCCGTCGAGCATCCGGTTGAAGCCCTCGGTGGCGGCGCCGATCTCGTCGTTGGAAACGACGGGGCACTGCGCGTCGAGGTCGCCGCGCTCCACGCGCGCCATCGCAAAGGTGAGACCGACGAGCGGCGCGGCGACGCTGTCGGAGACGACCCACGACAGGCGGACCACGGCCAACAGCCCGCCGACGATGAGGAAGGCGATGATCGCGACCATCTCGGCGAGCAGTGCCGCCGCGCTGCCCGGATCGGCGGCCGCCAGCGCGCCTCGACGCCAGGCCACGAGGCCGAGCAGGAGCAGCGGACCCACGCTCGTCAACAAGAACACGGCGAGCAGGCGGCGGCGCACGGGCAGGCGCGGCACACCGCGCACGGCACTGAGGTCGCCGCTCGGAAAGAACTTCGGCAGCTCGTGCCGCCAGCGGTGCTCGACGGAGAAGAACACGATGACGGCGGTCACCACGCCGCCGACGACCGTGATGCCGATGATGGCTCGCACGGCCGACTGCACCGTCAGCGGCCAGCCGGCGAGCAGCGGCCCCACGACGCCGAAGACCACGCCGGCGACCATCCAGTTGGCGAGCGTGAGGCCGGCCATGATCCACGGCAGCTGCAACGCGCGCCGCCGCACCGCCGGCGAGGCGCGATCGCCGGTCGCCATCGGCGCCGCCCACCGCGCGCCGACGCGGGCGCCGATGACGGTGAGCACGCTGAACGCCACGGCGAAGAACACGAAGTCGCGCCACGTCACCTCGGGGCCGGAGGTGATCGGGTCGATGAAGCGGAAGTAGATGAACGCCATCACCGCGCCGAAGAGGTTGGCGAGCCGCGCGCGCCACAGGAGCGACGGCGGCCGCGTCTGGATCGCGTTCATCATGTGCTCGCGGCGCCGTCGAGCGCGGCCAGCACCGCATCGAGCGCCGGCGTGGACGGCTTGTCCCGCCGGCGCACGATGGCCAGCCGTCGCGCCAGCGGCGGCGCCAGCGCGCGCGCCGTGAGCGTCCGCGCGCGCAGCTCGGCGCGGACCGCGACGGCCGAGATGACCGACACGCCGAGCCCCGCCGCCACCAGCCGCTTGGTCGCCTCCACGTTGCCGAGCTCCATCGCCACGCGCGGCCGCACGCCGGCGCGCAGGAACCACGTGTCGATCACGCCACGGATCGTGCCGCCGCGCTCGTAGAGGATCATCGGCGCGTCGGCGAGATCGGCGGGACGCAGCGGGCCGCGGCGCGGCCAGCGATGATCCGGCGCGGCGATCGCCACCTGCGGATCGACGCGGAACGGCGCGGTGACGAGCTGACGGCCGCGCACCGGCAAGGTCAGCACGGCGAGATCCAGCTGGCTCGCGGCGACCGCCGCCGCGAGATCGGGCGAGTTGCCGACGACGACGACCAGGTCGAGCTCGGGGTGGCGCGCGCGCAGCCGCCGGAGCACCTCGGGCAGCAAATACGTGCTCGCCGTCGCCCCCGTCCCGAGCCGCACCCGTCCGGCGACCACGCCGCGCAGCCGCTGGATGGCCTGCCGCGCCGCCTCGAGCTCGGCGAGCGCGCGGCTCGCGTGCTCGAGCAGCACCTCGCCCGCGGCCGTCGGAAACGCGCGGCGGCCGACCCGCTCGAGCAGCCGCGCGCCGAGGGCGTGCTCGAGATGGCGGATGTGGTGGCTGACCGCCGGCTGGCTCAGGTGCAGGCTCTCCGCGGCGCGCGAGAACGACGCGTGGCGCACGATTTCGGCGAACGTGCGAACGTGGATGGGCGAGAGCTCCATCGAGCGTGCAGTATCGCTAATCGTTTGCATTCCGACAATTCATTTCCCTCATGCCCCCCGCGCTGGCAGTGTGGCGGCATGACGCTCGGGACTGCCGAACACACGATGACGATCCGCGACGCGACCCTCGCCGACGCGGACGCGATCTGCCGCATCTACAACCAGGGCATCGAGGACCGCGTGGCCACGCTGGAGACCGAGATGCGAACGCCGGCCGAGCGTCGCGAGTGGCTGGCCGCCCGCGGCCCGCGTCACCCGGTCCTGCTCGCGGAAACTACCGGTGGAGTCGGGAGAACAACGGAGCCACATACCCTCCCGAACAGGCCACCCACGACTCAAGCCGGCCTCGCGGCCCCCGCGACAATCAATCCCGCTCCAATAGCCTGGGCGAGCCTCAATCGATTCAATCCGCGCCCCGCGTACGATCACGTCGCCGACCTGTCTGTCTACGTCGAGCGCGCCTGGCGTGGCCGCGGCGTCGGCCGAGCGCTGCTCGGCGCCCTCGTCGAGCGCGCCCGCGCCATCGGGTACCACAAGCTCGTGCTCGCGGCCTTCCCAGAGAACGCGGGCGGCATGGCGCTGTATGCGCGGCTCGGCTTCACGCGCGTGGGCATCTACCGCGAGCAGGGATTGCTGGACGGCCGTTGGGTCGACGTGGTCGTGATGGAGCGACTGCTCTGAGTCACGGCATGTGGCTGAACGAATATCACGCCGACTTCCTCGCGCGAGACCGGCTGGCCGAAGCCCGCGAGCGCGCCGCGCGCCGCGACCTCGTCGACCGCGTGCGCCGCCGGGCGCTCCGACGGCTGCTCGGCGCGGTGCTCATCCGGCTCGGCCGACGTCTGGCCGGCGTTACTGCCAGACTGCCGGCTCGAGCGAGAGCCTGACGCCGAAGCGCTCGGCGACCGCGTCTTGTAGGCGCCGCGCGAAGGCCAACACGTCCGCCGCGCGCGCGCCGTCGTGGGCGACGATGGCCAGCGCGTGCGCGGTCGAGAGGCCCACCGCGCCCTCTCGCTGTCCGCGCCGAAAGCCCGCGTGCTCGATGAGCCACGCGGCGGACAGCTTGACCGCGCCGCCGGCCTGCGGCCAGCGCGGCGGCGTCGCGTCACCCGCGCGGCGGACGACCCGCTCGGCGTCCTCGGGCGTGACGAGCGGATTGGTGAAGAACGAGCCGCACGAGCGCCGATTCGGATCCCCGGCGACGAGCACCATCGACTTCGTGCGGCGAATCGCGAGCACGCTCGTGCGCGCATCCGACAGCGTCGGCGCCGTCAGACCGCGCGCGCTGATATCACGAGCGACGTCGGCATAGCCGAGCGTCGGCGCGCCGCCCGGCCGCAGCCGATACGTGACGGCGAGCACCACGTAGCGTCCGGGCTCCCGGCTCTTGAAGGCGCTGTTGCGATACGCGAAGCCGCACTGCGCCGGCGACAGTGTCACGGTTTCGCCGCGCGTGGTGTCGAGGGCCCGGACCGCGACGACCGTGTCGCTCACCTCCTGGCCATACGCACCGACGTTCTGCATCGGCGTGGCGCCGACGAGGCCTGGAATTCCCGACAGGCACTCGAGCCCGGCCCAGCCGTGCCCGACGGCGAACGCGACGAGGTCGTCCCACGGCTCGCCGGCGGCCGCGGTCACGTCGACGGCGCCGCGGATCTCGTGTGTGGCGATGCCGCGCAACGCGACCTGCACGACCAGCGCGTCGACGCCGGCGTCGGGGACGACGATGTTCGACCCGCCGCCCAGGATGCGCAGTGCCACACGCCGTTCACGCGCCCACGCGACGGCCTCGGTCAGTGTCGCTTCGTCCTTGGCCTCGACGAACCAGCGAGCCGGCCCGCCAACGCCGAGGGTCGTGTACGGCGCCAGCGCCACGTGCTCCCGCACTCTCAGCGCCGCCGGTTCCGTCATCGCGGCGTGGGCGGCAGGTAGCCGAGCAGGAACACGTTGAGATGCACGAGCAGCAGCTTGTTCCACGCCACGCTCGCCTCGAGCGCCCGCGCCGGCGGCAGCGTCTGCGCGAACACGGAGGCCAGCACGCTCTGTGCGAGGCTGATCGCGTTGACCACGAGGTGCGCCGGCACGACGCCGCCCGGTCCCGTGGGCCGATGGCTGTGCGACAGCCCGACGGCGAGCAGGTAATACGAGGACTCGTGGGTGACCGCCGCCTGCGCCGTTTCGCGCAGCCAGCGGCCAAGGCTGTGCTTGCGGCGCTCGATGCGCGCGGTGTCAGGAGTGCCGTCGGGCCCCAGGAAGAAGCGCGCCGACTCGGGGAATTTCAGGAAATGATCGTAGAGCGCCGCGGTCAGCTCGGCCTCGCGTTCGAGCACGACCGGTGCCGTCGCGCGGACGACGGCCGCGTCGGACTCGGCGAAGCCGACGAAGTCGCACAGCTCGCGCACGTAGCGCGGCATGTCGGTGGCCGGCAGCCAGCCGCTCGTGCCACCGGAGGTCGGGCTCACGGCATGAGCCGCGTGGCCGCCCACGCGCCGCCGGCGAAGCCGTCGCCGTGATGAGTCAGCGGCCGGATCCAGCGGGCGCGATCGTGCGCGCGGCCGGGCTGACCCACCCACAGCTCGACGCGCTCGGCCCAGATGCGATAGCCGCCCCAGCGCTTGGGCCGCGCGACGTCGCCGCCGCTCGCGCGCGCCGTGACGTCTGCGATGCGCGCCAGCAGCTCAGCGCGCGAGCCGAGCGGACGGCTCTGATCGCTGGCGGCGGCGGCCACGCGTGCGTCGGGCGGACGCGAGGCCCAGTAGCGGTCGCTCTCGACGTCGGCGACGTCGGTGACGGGGCCGGCGACACGAATTTGTCGCTCGGTCCCATCCCAGTGAAAGACCAGCGCCGCCCACGGGCGTGCGGCGAGCTCGGCGCCCTTGTCGCTCTCGCGGTCGGTGTAGAACACGAACGTGCCGGCCGCCGCGTCGAAGCCGCGGCAGATGACCATGCGCGCCGCCGGCCGACCGTCGGCGCCGACGGTGGCGAGCGTCATGGCCGTGGAGTTGCGCACGCTCTTCGCGGCTTCGGCGAGCCATGTCGCCACGAGCGGCATCGGATCGGCCGGCAGCGTCTCGGGCAGCGGAGGAATCGGCGACGTCATGCCGGAGGCCACCGTATCATGTCGCATGCCTTTCAAGACCTTCACGCTGCGCGAGCGCCCGGATCGCGAGGACGACTTCGAGCGGCTGTCCGAGGCCTCGTGGCCGCGCTTCCTACGCCAGCGTGACGAGCTCGGCTACGGAGAATACTGGCCGCTGCTCTTCACGACGTGGGCGGACTGGCAGCTCCTCATCGTCGACGAGATGGGACCGACGATTGCGGCCACCCACGCGGTGCCGCTCGTCTGGGACGGCACCGCCGGCGATCTGCCGTCGAGCATCGCCGACATTCTGCGCCGCGCGAAGTCGGACCACGCCGCCGGCCGTGCGGCGACCACGCTGTGTGCGCTCGCGGCCATGGTGGACGCGCGCTTTCGCGGCAAGGGCATGAGCTCGGTGGCGGTGCGTGCGATGGTCGATGTTGCGCGTGCGCGGGGCCTGCGCACGCTGATCGCGCCGGTACGACCCGCCGACAAGAGCGCGTATCCGCTGACACCGATGGAACGCTACGCGGCGTGGACCAACGAGGACGGTCTGCCCGTGGACCCGTGGATCCGCGTCCACGCCCGGCTCGGCGCGGAGGCCCTCGGCGTCATTCCACGCTCGCTCGTGATCGTCGGCACCGTGTCGGACTGGGAGCGTTGGACGGGAATGCGCTTTCCAGACTCGGGATCCTATGTCGTGCCGGGCGCGCTCCAGCCCGTCGTGATCGATCGCCGAGCGGACGAGGGACGCTACGAAGATCCCAACGTCTGGATGACGCACAGGATCGACTGACGCTTCAGTGCGCAGCGGCGTTGCCGACGCCGAACGTCGGCGCCGGCACGCCATCGATGACGACGTTGACGACCGCGGGCTTGCGCGAGGCCACCGCGCGCTCGAGCGCTGCCGGCAGCTCCCGCGTGTGCTCGACATGCTCACCGTGGCCGCCGAGCGCCTCGGCCACGCGATCGTAGCGCGTCGGCAGAAGGGAGCATCCCACGGTGCGCTCGGCGCCGTAGTGCTTGAGCTGCAGCTGATGCTCGGCGTTCCAGCGCGCGTCGTTGCCGACCACCGCGACGAATGGCAGCCCGTACCGCACGGCCGTGTCGACCTCGAGCGCGTGGAAGCCGAACGTCCCGTCGCCGAGCACCGCGAACACCGGCGCGTCGGGCCGCGCCAGCCGGGCCGCAATCGCCATCGGCATCGCGCTGCCGATCGAGCCCGACGGCCCATTGATCAGCCGCTCACGCGCGTCGAGCCCCGCCTGTGCCCACTGCCCGAACTCGCCGCCGTCGACGACGAGGGTGGCGCCGCGATCGAGCCACGGCTGGACCGCCGCGCACACCGCCAGCGGATGCATCGGCGTCGACGCCCCGCGGCGCCAGTCGCTCCATGCCGCCGGTGTCGCCGCGCGAATGCGCGCGACCTCCTCCGCCCAGCCGGTGGTCGACGCGGCGCGGACGTTGGCGCTCAGCTGCTCGGTCATCGTGAGCGGGTCGGCGACGATCGCGGTCACGCCCTCGCGCGCGGGCGTCGCCTCTGCCGTCACCTGCACGAAGCGGCACCCCGCAGCCCACGCGCCGGCGCGGCCGAAGCGCAGCGAGAAATCCAGTGTCTTGCCGAGCAGGAGCACGAGATCCGCCTGGGCGAGCGAGGCATTCGCGCCGTGCAGCCACGGATCGTTGAGGCCACGCGGACTCTCCGACGGCACCGATGGCACCCCGGTCGCCCGCGACAACAATTGCACGGCCGCCCAGCGCGCCCCGCGCGCCATGCCCGGTCCGGCCACGATGATCGGCCGCTTCGCCGCTGCGAGCGCCTCGAGCGTCGACTTCACGTCGGCGTCGCTCGCTCTCACCGCCGGCGTCAGAGCCACGCGCGCGGCCCGCGCGTCGGCGACGTTCGAGTCGAGCACGTCTCCCGGCAGGCTCAGATGCACCGGGCCCGGACGTCCGGATTGCGCGAGCGCCAGCGCGCGCGCTACATCGTCGCCCAGACGCTGCGGGTCGTCGGCGGTCCACGCCGCCTTCGTCACCGGTCGCGCCGCCGCCGCCTGATCGATCTCCTGAAACGCGCCGAGGCCGCGCTCGCCGCGCGGCGACGCGCCGCTCAGCAGCACGACGGGAGCATCCTCCATACGGGCCCCGTAGAGCGCCGACAGTGCGTTGAGGTGTCCCGGGCCCGCCGTGACCAGCGCGACGCCCGGCCGATCGGTGAGGCGCGCCCACGCGTCGGCCATGTGCACGGCCGCCGCCTCGTGGCGCGTGTGATAGAGGGTGAGCGGCCGGTCGATGGCGGCGTCGTACACGGACAGGATCTGGTTGCCGGAGAGCGTGAAGAGATGCTCCACGCCCGCCGTCACCAGCGTCTCCACCAGCGCGCGCGCCGCCGCCGGCATCAGAAGATCGCGAGCGGATGCGCGGGGGCGCCCGTCGCGCCGGTCAGTCGCAGTGGCGTGGCGGTGAAGAGAAACTCGTAGCGGCCCTCTTCGGCGCACGCCTTCGCCAGCCGCTCGGGATTCGTGTTGTCGACCAGCGCCAGGCCGAGGAACGGGATCGCCAGATGCACGCCCATGCCGAAGCCGGCGTAGCCGATCGGGCGCTCGTCCATCATGTCCCACGAGATCGCCGCGATGTCCTTTTCGCGGAACCACTCGAGACACGAGACGTGCAGACCGGGGTGCGGCGAGACGCGCGGGATCCAGTCGGGGTGCTCGCGGCGGAACTGCTCGTCGCCGCTGCGCACGACGACGACGTCGCCGGGCTCGATGCGGACGCCGAAGCGCGCGGCCGTCTCGTCCAACTCCTTCGGCGTCACCGGGTTGCCGACGGTGACATAGCCTTCCTTACGCGCGGCCGCGACGTCGAGCAGCACGCCGCGCGTGAGGATGCCGTCGAAGAGCGGATCGATCGGGCACCACGTGGCGCCGGCCGCGGAAAGGCTGTCCGCGAACGAGCGGCCGTTGTAGAGCTCGCCGTCCCAGCCGACGTGGCAGAGCGCGTCGACGTGGGTGATCCAGAAGCCGTGGTAGACGAGATCGAAGCGATCGAGCACGACGTCCGCGCGCTCGCGCTTGGAGGGACACGTCACGTGATACATGAACTGCAGATGCGGCTGCGCCACGATCTCGCGCGAGAGCGAGACGGTGCGCCCGGACTTCACGAGCGCGCGCGCCGCGGCGCGCCGTGCATCCGTGATGAGGTTCACGGTGCCGCGCTGGTCGTCGTGGCCCCAGCGTCCCCAGTTGTTCAGCCGCTTGAAATACGACTCGACGTCCGCTTGCGTGGGCAGCTTCGGTGCGGGCATACGGGCCTCCTCGCGCGAGATGCCCGAGTATGCCACGTGGCCGGTCTCGCGTTGTTCGAGCGCCGGCTTTGCCGGCGCAATCCTGTTCTGGGGGGAGGCACGGAGGAGCGCGGGGCCGAAGCCCTCCTCCGAGGATTACAGCTGGTCGCGCAGCGGGATCATCGGCAGGTAGAACACGTTGCGCACGCGTTGGCGTCGCCAGTCGTCGTAGCTGACCTGCTTCGTGAACTCGAGGTCCTGGCGGAACACCTCGGTCATCCGCTTCGCGAGGGCCTCGTCCATGAACGCGACGTTCAGCTCGTTGTTGAGGTTGAACGATCGGTTGTCGAGGTTGGCGCTGCCGATGCTCACCCACCGCCCGTCGACGACCATCGTCTTCGCGTGGAGCAGCGCCGGCCCGTACTCGTAGATCTTGGCGCCCGCGTCGAGCACGCGGCCGAAGTGGGCATGGCTGGCGTGCCGTACGAGCCGATCCAGGGTGGTGTCGGCCACGCCCGCGGTGATGATCGACACGTCCACGCCGCGCTTGGCGGCGCGCACGATCGCGTCGGTCATCGTGCCGTCGGGAACGAAGTAGGGATTCGTGAGCAGGATCGACGAGCGCGCGCCCTCGATGGCGAGGAAGAAGAGCAGATACGCCTCGGCGGCGCCGCTGGCCGGCGAGCTCTTGACCGACTGCGCCACGAGGTTGCCGCGCGGCGAGACCTCGGGGAAGTAGGCGGCGCCGGAGAGGAGCACGCCCGTCGCGTCTCGCCAGTTCTCGGCAAACGCCGCTTGCAGCTGGCGTACGATCGGCCCCTCGACTCGCACGTCGGTCTGGCGCCAGTGGCCTTTGCGTCGGCCGTCCCCCGTCCACCTCTCGCCCACGCCGGTGCCGCCCGTGAAGCCGACGCGCCCGTCGACGACGAGCACGCGCCGATGATTGCGATGGTTGACCCGCTTGAGCACGAGCGGATTCAGCGAGTGGTAGCTCGCCACGTGACAGCCCGATCGCTTCATCCGAGTCTTGTACGCGTCGGGCATGTTCTTGCTGCCGACGGCGTCCACCAGGACGTTGACGCCCACGCCGGCGCGGCAGCGCTCGGCCAGCGCCTCGGCCACCTCGCGCGAGATGTCGCCCTTCTCGTAGATGAAGTTGGCGAACGTGATCGTCGTCTTCGCCTCGCGGATGGCGGCCAGCATCGCGGGAAAGATCTCGTCGCCGTTCAGGAGGATTTGCGCGCGGTTGCCGCGCACGAGCTCGGCGTCCGCGTGCGCCTCGAAGGTGCGGATGAACGCGGACTCGCCGATCGAGACGTCGGAGGCCGCGTAGTGGGGCCGCGCGAGTGTGCAGGCGGAAAGCACCAGACACAGCGTCACTGCGCCCAGCCGAGGGTACGCGCTACGCACGCCGGAACCATGGTGCAGAGCGTGTGCCAGCGACACGCCCGAATGGGCCGAGATATCATGGCCAGGTGCCCCGCGTGATCCGAACGATGTGCCCGATGAACTGCCACCCCACACTCTGCGGAATGCTGGTGCACGTCGATGACGATCGCGTGACGCACGTGAGCGGGGACCCGGACAATCCCGACAGCCGCGGCTTTTTGTGTGTACGCGGGCAGGCGGCGCCGGAAATCCTCGACAATCCCCGCCGGCTGCTCCACCCGATGATGCGCACGCCGCGTAGCGGCGCGTGGCGCCAGGCCACCTGGGACGAGGCACTCGACACGATCGTGGCGCGCATGCGCGCGGCCGGCCGCGACGCCGTCGCCACCTGGTCCGGGCACGGCGTATTCGCGAACAACTACGGCACGCGGATTCATTCCCACCTGCTGCGCCGGTTCTCGAACATCTACGGTTGCCAGTGGTGGAGCCCGGCCATCATCTGCTGGGCGCTGGGCGGCTTCGGGCTGGGCCTCACCGGCCTGCTCGAGCCCAACACCAAGGAGGACATGGGGGCGAACGCCGCGCTGATCGTCCTGTGGGGCGCGAATCTCGCGAGCCAGCCGAACACCGGGCGGCACCTGGCCGCGGCCCGGCGGCGCGGCGCCCGCATCATCACGATCGACGTGAGAGAGACGGAAGCCGCGGCCCAGTCCGACGAGACGCTGCTGATCCGTCCCGGCACGGACGCCGCGCTTGCGCTGGCGGTCATGCACGTACTCGTGCAGGAGAACCTGATCGACCGCGACTTCGTGGGGCGCCACACGGTCGGCTTCGATCGCCTCGCGGCGCACGTGCAGTCGCACACGCCAGGGTGGGCGGCGACGATCACGGGCATCGCGGCCGAGCGCATCGTGCAGCTCGCGCGGCAGTACGCGGGCACGCGCCCGGCCATGATCGTCGTGGGCGGCTCGTCGATGCACAAGGCGTCGAACGGCTGGCATGCCGCGCGCGCCATCGCCTGCCTGCCCGCGCTCACCGGACAGGTCGGCGTTGCCGGTGGCGGGCTCGGGCCGCGTCACGGCGCGAGCCTGCGCGGCCAGGTGCTCGGCAACATCGTGGCGCTCGAGCGGCGGCCGCCTGGCGACGACGTGCCGAATCAGATGTCGCGCATCACCGAGGCGCTGGTGGGCGGCCGCGTGCGCGTGCTCCTCCTGTTCGGCACCGACATGCTGTCGTCATTCGCCGATGCCAACCGCGTGGCCGAGGGTCTCGCGCGGCAGGATCTCGTCGTCTCCTACGATCTGTTCGAGAACGACACCGCGCGACGCTTCGCCGACATCCAGCTGCCGTCGACGTCGTGGCTCGAGGAGCTCGGGTGCAAGGCCACGAACACCCACGTCTACCTGATGCCGCAGGTGCTCGAGGCTGCCGGCGAGACGCGCCCGGTACCGTGGGTGCTCCGCGCGCTGGCCGAGCGCCTGGGCCTCGACGATTTCTTCCCGTGGGACGGCGATCGGGGACTCGTCGACGCGATGCTCGACGTGCCCGCCACGGGCCACGCCACCGTCGCGTCGATCGCCGCCGAGGGCGGGATGTGCGCGATGAAGGTCTCGCACGTCGGCCATCCCGATCTCACGTTCCCGACGCCGTCGGGGAAGCTCGAGCTGTTTTCCGAGCGCGCCGTGTCGCTCGGCTTGCCCGGCCTTCCGGTGTTCGAGGCTCCTGCCGAATCCACCTCACATCCGCTGACGCTGCGGCAGGGGCGCACGCTCACCGCGTTCCACGGCTTCTACGATCACGGTCGCGCGCTGCCGACGCTCGCGAAGGCCGATCCCGAGCCGGTGCTGTGGATCTCGCCCGGCGACGCGGCGGCGCGCGGCGTCACCGACGGCGCCGCCATCGCGATGCGCAACGAGCGCGGCGAGATGCGCTGTCGCGCTCACGTGACCGCGAAGATTCCCGCGGGCACTGTGTGGATGCGCGATGGCTGGCCGGATCTCAACACCCTGACGTCGGGCGACGCCGTCATCCCCGACGCCGCGGTGGACGCGCTCGGGTTCTCAGCGGGGCAGGCGGCGTTCGACGCGCGGGTCGAGGTGACGCCGGTCGCAGCGTCCTGACGTCAGTCGCCGCGCTCGCAGAGCGTCTTGAGCGGATCGGGGCCCACGCGCGCGCCGAAGTTGGCAATGAACCACACGATCGGGATGAAGGGCCACGGCATGCCGTGGTTCCGGAGCGTCACGACCTTCGTCACCGCGCTGCCGCGCCCGGTGCCGCGCAGCGTGATGCGCTCGTGGATCTCCATGTCGGGGCGGATGCCGGTGCCCATGAGGTTCGTGTGGCGCAGCTCGAGCAGTCGGCCTGGCTGGATGTCCGTCGCGACCGTGACGCACTGGATCGCCTTGTTGTTCCACCGATAGTGCGTCGTGAACGGCTGGCCCTGCCGGAACTCGCCCGTCGCGTCCATCGAGCTGATCTTCGTGTTCCACTTCGCGAACGACTCCGGGCGGATGATGTACGGCCACACCGCCGCCGGCGGCTGATCGACTGTGTAGCGCTCGCGGATCTTCATCGACGGCCGCTCAGCGCTGGATGGACGGCACCCACGCCGTGGTGCGTCCGCCGATCGTGTCGTGGCGGATCTTCTCGCCGCGCGCCGTGTACGCTTTGGGGTTGCGGCCCCAGCGGTCATGGAAGAGCCACGTGCGAGGGTAGCGGTCGCTGTCGTTGCGCGCCTGCACCGACACGGCGATGACGCGCGCCAACGCGGTGCGCAAACGCCGGATCTCGTCGCCGGTGAGCGTGCCCGCGCGCCGGCGCGGGTCGATCCGCGCCTGATACAGCACCTCGTCGGCGATCCAGTTCCCCACGCCCGCCGCGAACGACTGATCGAGCAGCAGCGCCTTCATCGGCGACGAGCGCGTCGTCACCAGCTTCTTGAACGATGCGAGCGGCGGCAGTCCGCGCCACGCATCGAAGCCGAGCAGGCTGATCGGCGGCTCGGCCGCGGGATCGATGCGCAGGCGCGCTCGTCCCAGGCGGCGCGCGTCGGCAAACGCCAGCTCGCCGCCGTCGTCGAATTTCAGGATGAGCTTCGCGAAGCGCGGCGGCCAGTCGAGGCCAGGCCCTTTCGTGCCGTGGGCGACCAGCCGTAGCGTGCCGCGGCCCGGCGTGTGGAAGCCGCCCGTCATGCCGAAATGCATGCACGGCCACGGCCGACGGTCGAGCTCGAACCAGAGGTGCTTGCCGTGACGCTGGACGGCGCCGACACGCCGGCCACGGAGCGCGCGGCGCCATCGCGCGGCGGGAATGCGCTCGAAGACGATCGGATCGTCGGCGCACCAGACGTCGACGATGCGCCGGCCGCGCGCGACACGCTCGGCGACGCGGCGCGCCGCCTCGACCTCCGGCAGCTCAGGCATTCGCCGCGGCGAGCCCCGGCACGATGGTCGCGCCGCGCATGCGACGAAACACCTCGGGCGTCGTGCGGATCTTCGTGTCGCGGCCGCCGCCGCCGAGAATGATCCACTCGAGCGCCATGATTCTGCCGTCGACGTAGAGCGGCACGTCGGGCGGCAGCGCGAACACGGTCACGCCACCGATCATCATCCCCGTCAGCGCCTTCGTCTCCTCCGCCGACGCGAACGAGACGCGGGCGTTGCCCATCAGCTTTTTCACGGCGTGGTTGACGTCGAGGCGCGTGGTGGCCAGCACGACGCACGCGCAGTACTGCTTGGGCTCTTTCTTGCTCGCCACGACGATCGTGTTCGCCGAGTTGGCGAGCGGGATGCCGTACTTCTCGCAGAACTGAGCGGTGTCCGCGAACGCCGGATCGATCGACATCACCTCGTACGCGACGCCGAGGGCGTCGAGCGAGCCGCGAACGCGCGCGCCGACGTCGTCCGTCATTGCCGCGCGCCCGGGTCATTCCGAGGGTGGCCTGCTTCAGGTGCGTCCTGGCTGCGTTCGAAGCTCACGCCGAGATCGGGCGCAGGCGCGCCGAGACCAGCCACCGCACGCGACGGTGGCGCGATCTCGATCGCTGTCGGTCCCTCCTCGCCCGTGGAGACGACGTCTACGGCGATGCGGAGCGGCGATCCGGGCCAGCGAAAGATCTGCCGGCCACCGTCGACCGACGCCTCCCCGCCGAGCAGCGTGGCCCATTGGCGGTGCGCGCGTTCCGCGGAATGCGCGGAGAGGCGCAGGCCGAGCAGCCGGACGGGCGGCGGCGCATCGGTCGGCATCGGCGGCGGCTTTCGCCAGTGGCCGCGCGGCGGCTCGTCGGGCGACTCCACGATCTGCACCACGATGCCGAGCGCCTCCTTGGGATGCAGGAACGCCTCCTTCCAGCGCGGCACGCTCGCGCGGTAGCCGACCACCGTGTAGCCCAGCGACGCCGCGCGCTCGCGCGCCTCGTCGAGGCTCGGCACCTTGAACGTGACGTGATGTACGCCCGGACCGCGCGCGGCGAGAAAGCGGTGCAGGAAGCCGTCGTCGCCGCGCGGCTCGAGCACCTCGATGCGGCCGCCGCCCTCGAACTCCCACTGCCCGAAGCGAAAGACGTCCGCGGACATTCCGAAATACGGCACGCCGCCGAGCACGCCCATCAAATACGGCGGCGCGTCGGCGATCCGTCGCGCCGCGATCGCGATGTGGTCGAACTGGATCACGGACACCAGCGAACGAGTGTACGCTATGCCGCCATGAACACCAGGCTCGGCATCGTCGGCGCGGGCGCGATCGGCTGTGTGGTGGGCGGGCTGCTCACGAAAGCCGGACACGACGTGACGCTCATCGACCAGTGGCCCGAACACGTGGAGACGATGCGCCGGCGCGGATTGCGGCTCACGGGCACCTGCGGCGACCACACGATCGCCGTGAAGGCGCTGCACGTGCACGAGGCGCAGTCGATCGCGGAGCCGTTCGACCTGCTGTTCATCGCCGTGAAGTCCTATGACACGGACTGGGCCACGCGCCTGGGCCTGCAATACCTCAAGGACGACGGGCTCGTCGTCGATTTCCAGAACGGCATCAACGATCATCGCGTGGCCGCGGTGGCCGGCGCGCATCGCACGCTCGGCTGCGTCATCACGATCGGCGCGGGCATGTACGAGCCCGGCGTGGCCATGCGCACCGACTCCGGTCACGTCGGCTTCAAGATCGGCGAGCACGACGGCCGCGACACGGAGCGCGCGCGACGGATCGCCGAGCTGCTCACGGCCGTCGCCGGCGCGAAGGTCACGACCAATCTCTGGGGCGAGCGCTGGTCCAAGCTCGCGGTGAACTGCATGCTGAACCCCCTCGCCGGCCTCAGCGGGCTCGGCACGGCCGAGTGCCGCACGGAGCCCGGGGTGCGGCGCATCGCCGTGCACCTCGGCGCCGAGGTCATTCGCGTCGGGCGCGCCAACGGGTTCGAGGTCGAGCCGCCCATGGGCATCGCCGCGCAGCGCTACGTCGATGCCGCCGACGGCCGCGGCATCGAAGAGGTGGAAGCCGACCTGGGGCGCGACGCCACCTCGCGCGCGGGCGGCCGGCCGTCGATGCTGCAGGACGTGATGCGCGGCCGGCGCACGGAGATCGACCACCTCAACGGCTTCGTCGTCGACGAAGGCCGGCGCCTCGGCGTGAAGACGCCGTTCAACGAGAAGGTCGTCGCCATCTACCGGGCGCGCGGCGCGCGCTTCTCGCCGGATCCGGGACACGTGAAGCCCCTGCTGGAGATGCTGCCATGAGCGCACGACTGCCGTACGTCGAGGACCCGCCCGCCGAAGTCGCTCCGGTCTACGAGGACGCGAAGAAGGCCACCGGCCGCGTCCTGAACATCACCAAGCTGATGGCGCATCATCCGCCGACCGGGCCGGCGTTCCAGGCGTGGTATCGCACGACACGCGAGGGCCCCCTCGATCTGAAATTGCGCCAGCTCGCCTACGTGAAGACGTCGCAGCTCAACCGCTGCGGGTACTGAGAGTCCCACAACACGGCCCTCGGTCAGAGGGCGGGCGTGCCGAAGGAGAAGTTCGCGGCGCTGCCGCAGTACGAGACGAGCCCGCTGTTCGACGAGCTCGAGCGTCTCGTGATCCGCTACGCCGAGCAGATGACCACGCGCGTGCAAGTCGAGCCGGCGCTCGTCGAGCGGCTCAAGAAGCACCTGACGCCACCGCAGCTCGTGCAGCTCACGCTGAGCATCGCCGCCGCCAACTTCACGAATCGATTCAACGAGGCGCTCGGGGTCGAGCTGGAGGTCCGGCATTGAGGGTCGGCGTCTCGCTCACCAGCGCGCACACGGTGGACGATCCGCGGCAGGGCGCACGCTGGATGATCGAGCGCGCGGCCGCGGCACGCAAGGCCGAGCTCGATTCGCTCTTCGTCGGCGACCACCATGCCACGGCCGGCAAGTACTACCAGAACGTGCCGATGCTCGGACGGTTGCTCGCCGAGTGGAGCGACAAGCCCGCCGGCTGTCTGTTCCTGCTGCCGCTGTGGAACCCGGTGTTGATCGCCGAGCAGGTCGGCACCCTGGCGGCCATCATGCGGGGCCGCTTCGTCTTCCAGTGCGGGCTCGGCGACGACGACGCGCAGTTCCGCGCGATGGGCGCCTCGCGCAAGAGTCGCGTCGCCGCCTTCGAGGAGTCGCTCAGCGCGCTGCGGCGGCTCTTCGCGGGCGAGGCCGTGACGTCGTCGGGCATCTTCTCCTTCGACTCTGCGCGCGTCGCGCTCACGCCCGCCGAGCCGATCGAGGTGTGGATCGGCGCCACGGCGCCCCCGGCCATCGAGCGCGCCGCGCGGCTCGGCGACGCGTGGCTCGCCTCGCCCGGGCTCACCATCGAGGCGGCGCGCGAGAAGATCGCCTACTACCGCGAGCAATGTAAGGCGCACGGGCGCACGCCGAGCGCCATCGCCATTCGCCGCGACGTCTACGTCGGCGAGTCCCCGGACGAGGCGAAGACGACGCTGGAGGCCGTGATCGCCAAGGGCTATCGCGGCTTCGATCCGAAGGCCCTGATCGCGGGCACGGTGCCGCAGGTCGTGGAGCGCTTCCGCGCCCTCGGCGCAATGGGGTTCACCGACGTGATCGTCCGCCACCTCACGACGAATCACGCGAAAGTCCTCGGCTCGTTCGCGCGGTTGGGGGAGGTTCGGCGCGCCCTCGCCTGATCTGAAACGACACGCACGGCTCGGACATCCAAAAAGAATGCCGGCCGGAGGTTGATATGGCCGATCTTCGAATCAACGGCGCCGTCCGCACGGTCGCTGCCGACGACGACATTCCTTTGCTCTGGGTGCTTCGCGATGAGCTGCGGCTGACCGGCACGAAGTTCGGCTGCGGCATCGCGCAGTGCGGCGCCTGCACGGTGCACATCGACGGGCGCGCCGCGCGCTCGTGCGTGGCGCCGGCGGCCGCGCTGCGCGACCGTGAGATCGTCACGATCGAAGGCATCTCGGGCGACGTGGCGCGCGCGGTCCAGGAGAGCTGGCGCCGGCTCGACGTCGCGCAATGCGGGTACTGCCAGTCGGGGCAGATCATGTCGGCCATCGCGTTGCTGTCCGAGATCCGCCGCCCGTCGGACGCCGAGATCGATGCCGCCATGGCGGGCAACGTGTGCCGGTGCGCGACCTACGTCCGGATCCGCGCGGCGATCCACGAGGCCGCCAAGGCGCTCGGAGGTTGAGCATGCTGACCCGTCGCCGCTTTCTCCATACGTCCGCGCTCGCCGGTGCCGCGCTCGTGGTCGGCTTCCGTCTGGAACCCGCGCCCGTCGCCGCCGCCGACGCGGTACTCGCTCCCAACGCCTTCGTGCGGATCGCGCCCGACAACACCGTCACCATCATCGGCAAGCACATCGAGCTCGGGCAGGGCAGCTATACGGGCCTGGCGACGATTCTCGCGGAAGAGCTCGACGCCGACTGGTCGCAGATCCGCGTCGAGGCCGCGCCCGCCGATGCCGAGCGCTACGGCAACAAGCTTCTCGGTGGCGCGCAGGTCACCGGCGGCAGCACGGCGATGGCGAGCTCGTGGGACGAGATGCGGCGCGCGGGCGCGACGGCGCGCGCAATGCTGGTGGAGGCGGCTGCACGCGAGTGGGGCGTGCCCGCGTCCGAGATCACCGTCGAGCGCGGCGTGGTCTCGCACGGGCCGTCCGGGCGACGCGCGAGCTTCGGCGAGCTCGCCTCGAAGGCCGCGGCGCTCACGCCCCCGGCGCAGGTCGCGCTGAAGGACCCCAAGGACTTCACGCTCGTCGGCCGCGACATTCGGCGCGTGGACGGTCGCGCGAAGACCGATGGCTCGGCACAGTTCACAATGGATCTTTCGCTGCCGGGAATGCTGACCGCGCTGATCGCGAGGCCGCCGCGCTTCGGCGCCACCGTCAAAACGTTCGACCCTACGGCCGCGCGCCGCGTGAAGGGCGTCACCCACGTCGTGGCCGTGCCGGCCGGCGTGGCCGTGGTGGCCACGAGCTTCTGGGCGGCGCGCAAGGGACGCGAGGCCCTCCGCGCGACGTGGGACGACAGCCGAGCGGAGACACGCGGGACCGACGAGCTGTACGCGGCCTATCGCGTGCTCGCCGGTCGGCCGGGCACGGTCGCCCGGCGCGAAGGCGACGTCGATGCCGCGCTGAGCGGCGCCGCGCGAGTGATCGAAGCGACCTATGAGTTTCCGTATCTGGCGCACGCGCCGATGGAGCCGCTCGATGCCATCGTCCGGATCGGCAGCGACGGCTGCGATCTCTGGGCCGGCTCGCAGGCGCCGACGATCGATCAGCAGGTCGTCGCTCGCGTCGTCGGCGTGCCGGCCAGCTCCGTGCGCGTACACACGCAGCTCGCCGGCGGCAGCTTCGGTCGCCGCGCCACGCCCAACGGCGACGTCGCCGGTGAGGCGGCATCCATCGCCAAAGCGATCGGCGGCGACCGACCGGTCAAGCTCGTGTGGACGCGCGAGGACGACATCCAGGGCGGACGCTATCGACCGCTCTACGTCCACCGCCTGCGCGCGGGCCTCGATGCCAACGGCGCCATCGTCGCCTGGGAGCACCGCATCGTCGGTCAGTCGATCGCGCGCGGCACGCCGTTCGAGTCGGGGCTGGTGAAGAACGGCGTCGATCAGACCTCCGTCGAAGGCGCGGCGAATCTCCCCTACGCGATGCCCAACATCGCGGTCGAGCTTCACACGACCGATGTTGGCGTGCCGGTGCTGTGGTGGCGCTCGGTAGGCAGCACCCACACCGCGTACTCCACCGAGACGTTCCTCGACGAGATCGCGCAGGCGACCGCTCGCGATCCGGTCGAGCTGCGCCGCGCGCTGCTCGCCAAGCACCCGCGGCACCTGGCGGCCCTCAACCTCGTCGCCGACCGCGCCGGGTGGGGTCAGCCGCTGCCCGCCGGCCGCGCGCGCGGCATCGCGGTGCACGAGTCCTTCAACAGCGTCGTCGCGCAGGTCGCAGAGGTCTCGCTGCGTCCCGACGGGCTGCCCAGGGTCGAGCGGGTGGTCTGCGCCGTGGACTGCGGAACCCCCATCAACCCGGACGTCGTCCGCGCGCAGATGGAGGGAGGTATCGGATACGGCCTCGCTGCCGCCATGTGGAACGAAGTGACACTCGTCCAGGGGCGCGTACAGCAGAAGAATTTCGACGGTTACCGGCCACTGCGTATCGCGGAGATGCCGGCCACCGTCGAGGTGCACCTGGTGCCCTCCGGCGCGGCGCCGACGGGCGTCGGCGAGCCGGGTGTGCCGCCCATCGCGCCCGCGGTGGCCAACGCGTTCGTGCATCTGACCGGTCAGCGCGTCCGGCGCCTGCCGTTCGCACGGCTCGCCGCCGCGGGCATGCGAACGTCGTGAGCTCGCGAGGCGTCCTCGTCGTGGCTGTCACCGTGGCGGTGCTGGCGGCCATCGCGTTGTCGGTGGTGGCCGCGCGGGCGCAAGCGGCCCGTACCCTCCGTGCGCCGAGCGCGTTCGCGGGTATTCGCGATCCGGCCGCGCGCGCCGCCGCGCTGTTCAGCGAGGCGGGGCGCGTGCTCCAGCATCGGCGGTGTCTGAACTGCCATCCCGATGGCGATCGTCCGTCGCAGGGGGATGGATTTCCGCATCAACCCGCGGTCCAGCGCGGCCCCGACGGTCTCGGCGTGACCGCCATGCGCTGCGCGACCTGTCATCAGGCGTCGAACTTCGACGCTGGCCGCGTGCCCGGCAATCCGAAGTGGCGGCTGGCGCCGATCGAGATGGCGTGGCAGAAGCGCACGCTCGGCCAGATCTGCGAGCAGATCAAGGATCCCGCGCGCAACGGCGGCCACACGCTGGCTCAGATGGTCGAGCACATGGCGAAGGACGAGCTGGTCGGTTGGGCGTGGAAACCGGGCGCGGATCGCGAGCCGGCGCCCGGGACGCAAACGACGTTCGGCGCGCTCGTGAAGGCGTGGGCGGACGCCGGCGCCGCCTGCCCGACGCGCTAGGCGAATCGTCCGGACGTCGCGGCGCATCGAACCACTCGAGGAGCCGTGTCATGACCCGCCTGTACGAGCCACTCGCCACCGATGCCGAGCGCGAGCCCATGGCCAGCGCGCCGGCCATGCCGCGCACGGACGCCGATCTGCTCGATGCGTACTCCGAGGCCGTCGTCTCGGTCGTAGAGGCCGTCGGCCCATCGGTCGTCAGCATTCGCACGAATACGCGCGGAGGCCGGCGCGGCGGCGCCGGCGCGGGATCGGGTGTCATCATCGCCGCCGACGGCTACGTGCTCACGAACAGCCACGTCGTGCACGGCGCCGGCGATCTCGAGGTCTCGCTCACCGACGGCCGTCGATTCACGGCGACGCTGACCGGCGACGATCCAGGAACGGATCTGGCGCTCATCCGCGTCGACGCGCCGGCGCTGCCGGCGGCGCGCTTCGGACAGTCGTCGCGGCTGCGGGCGGGACAGCTCGTCATCGCGATCGGCAACCCGTTCGGCTTCGAGTCCACCGTGTCTGCGGGTGTCGTGAGCGCGCTTGGACGCTCGCTGCGCAGCACCACGGGGCGGCTGATCGACAACATCATCCAGACGGACGTGGCCCTGAATCCCGGCAACTCCGGCGGCCCGCTCGTGGATTCGCGCGGCCGCGTGGTCGGCATCAACTCCGCCGTCTTCGCGATGGCCCAGGGCATCAGCTTCGCCGTCCCGATCGACACGGCGACGTGGGTCATCCCGCAGCTGCTCGCGCGCGGCCGGGTGTCGCGCGCCTATCTCGGCTTCGGCGGCCAGTCGCGGCCGGTCGACCGGCGACTCGCGCGGGCGCTCGGCCTGGCGAACGCGCGCGCCGTCGAGATCGTGAGCGTCGAGCCCGATGCCCCCGCGACGCGCGCCGGCCTGCACATCGGCGATCTGGTCGTCGCCATCGGCAATCGCGTCGTCGAGAGCGTGGACGACGTCCACCGGCGGCTCGTCGCGTCGCCGGTCGGGGAGGCGTTGACGCTGACGATCGTGCGCGGCACCGAGCGCCGTGAGGTGAGCATCACGCCCATCGAGACGCCGTAAGCCGCGCGCGCGGGCGCTTGCCCCGTCGTCTACGCTGTGGAGAGCAACGACTCGACACTGAACGGCAGCAACCGCTGGAGGTGGGGTCATGGCAGGCACGGTCAAGCCGATTCCCGACGGCTATCACGCGATCACCCCGTACTTGAGCATCAAGGGCGCCAGCGACGCGATCGAGTTCTACAAGAAAGCGTTCGGCGCGAAGGAAGTCATGCGCATGGCGCAGCCCGATGGGCGTATCGGACACGCCGAGCTGCAGATCGGCGACTCGCGCTTCATGCTGGCCGACGAGCATCCCGAGATGGACTTTCGCAGCCCGCGCGCCATCGGCGGCACGCCCGTCTACCTGCATCTCTACGTCGAGGACGTGGACACGATGGTGGGTCGCGCCGTGGCGGCCGGCGCGAAAGTGATCCGGCCGATCCAGGACCAGTTCTACGGAGACCGCTCCGGCAGCGTGGCGGACCCCTATGGGCACGTGTGGCACGTGGCCACGCACAAGGAGGATCTCTCGATGGAGGAGATCGGCAAGCGCGCCGCCGCGCAGCACAAAGGCTAGCCGAGCTCCTTTCGCACGAGCCGCGCGCCCTCGACGAGCGCGTGCAGCTTCTGCTTGACCACCCAGCGCGGCGTCTCCCAGAAGCCGCAGTCGGGATTGAGCCACAGCTTGTCGGGCGCGACGTGGCGCAGCAGGGCGCGGATGCGGTCGGCGACCTCCTGCGGCGTCTCGGACTTGAACGCCTTCACGTCGATCACGCCGGCGCCGAGCTCCTTGTCGCGCGGGAACTCCTTCCAGCGCGCGGGATCGTCGAGGCCGCGGTTGGCGAACTCGAGCACGATCTGCGAGGCCTCGATCTCGTGCAGCGTCGAGAAGACGTTGGCGTAGTCGCGCACGGCGCTGAAGGGCCGGCCGTAGAGGTTGCCGAAGCAGACGTGGACGGCGATCTTCGCGTCCACGCCCTCGACGGCGCGGTTGATGCCCTTCGAGACGTCGTGGGTCGAGCCGTGGTACATGCCGTGATGCGGCTCGTCGATCTGGATGAAGTCTGCGCCGACGGCGACGAGCGCCTTGCACTCCGCATTGACGATCTTCACCAGATCGGCGAGCAGCGTGTCCTTGTCGCGGTAGCCGCCGCCGAGCTTGAGCGGCACGAGCAGCGTGGACGGCCCGGGCACGGTCGCCTTGACCCGCTTGCCCGTCAGCTCGCGCGCGAGCTTGAACTCTTCGACGATGCCGAGGCCCCGCGGCGCGGCGACTTTCTCCGTCACCTCGAACGGCGTGTTGGTGTCCCAGAGCGGCTGGCCGAGCCGCCGCGGCGCGGGCAGCGTCTTGATGCCGTGGATCGCCTCGTAGAAGCCGATGATGAAGCGCACGCGCATCATCTCGCCCGTCGAGACCACGTCCAGCCCCGCGCGCTCCTGGTCGAGCAGCGCGATCTGCGTCGCGTCCTCCATCAGCTCGCGCACGTCGATCACGCCGAGGCGCCCGGCCTCCAGGGCTTCGCGCGCGAGCCAGACCCAGCCCGGCAGTCCGTGGCTGCCCACCACCGTCGTCGGGAGCTTCGGCAGCGCCTGCGTCATGACGGCGCTCCTTTCCGCGCGTCCCACGCGCGGCCGAGATAGGCCTCGGCCACGCGCGGATCGCGCAACACCGTGTCGGGAGGACCTTCTGCGATCTTCTGCCCGAAGTCCAGCACGACGACGCGCTCGGCGAGATCGCCGACCAGCTCCATGTCGTGCTCGATCCACAGCATGGTCGTGCCGAGCTCGTGCTTGATTCGGAGCAGGAAGCGCGCGAGGTTCTCTTTTTCTTCGCGATTCATGCCGGTGGACGGCTCGTCCAGGAGCAGCAGGCGCGGCTCCATGGCGAGCGCGCGGCCGACGCCGACGAGCTTCTGGACGCCAAACGGCAGGCCGGCGATCGGCTCCATACGGTGGCGCTCGAGCTCCAGGAACTCGATGACCTCCTCCGCGCGCCGCCGCTCGCGCGTCTCCTCGCGCCGCGACGCGCCCCAGAAGAGGCTGCCGGCGAGCACGCCCGTGCGCATGTGGCGGTGCCGCCCGAGCAGGATGTTGTCGAGCACGGTCATGTGACGAAACAGCTCGACGAACTGGAACACGCGCGCCACTCCCGCGGCGGCGACGCGGTGGGGCGGCAGACCCGACAGCGGAGCGCCGCGAAACGTGACACGGCCGCGCGTCGGCGTGTAGAAGCCGCCCATGCAATTGAGCAGCGAGGTCTTGCCGGCGCCGTTCGGTCCGACCAGCGCGGTGAGCGAGCCTTCGGCCACGCCGAAGCTCACCTCGGACAGCGCCCGGAGGCCTTCGAACTGTAGCGTGACCCGCTCGACGCTCAGAACCACCGGCGCCGTCTCCGATACTGCTTGACCTCGGTATATCGCACGCGCCCGGCGCTCTTGCCCACGCCGAGATAGAACTCGCGGATGTCCTCGTGCGCGAGCAGCCGCTCGACCGTGCCGTCGTAGACGATGCGCCCGTGCTCGATGACGTAGCCGGAATCGGCGACCGCGAGCGCGGCCGCCGCGTTCTGCTCGACGAGCAGCACCGCCACGCCGAGCTCGTCGCGCAGGCGGCGCACCAGCGCCATCAGCGTCTGCACGATCGACGGCGCCAGCCCCAGCGAAAGCTCGTCCACGAGCAAGAGCTCGGGCTGGCAGAGCAGGGCCGTGGCCAGCGCGAGCATCTGGCGCTCGCCGCCCGAGAGGTAGCCGGCCAGCTGCCGGCGGCGCTCGGCGAGCACGGGAAAGTAGTGGAACACCTGCTCGCGCGATACGAGACGGCGCCGGCCGGGCACGACGGCGTCGAGGTTCTCGGCCACCGTCAGCGTCTCGAACACCTTGTCGCGCTCGGGCACCAGGACGAGCCCGCGCCGCGCGATCTCGTGGGGACGGCGGCCGGTGATGACCTCACCGCGGAACGCGATGCGGCCGGCGACCACGCGCGCGTCGTCACCGCCGAGGAAGCCCGAGACCGCGCGCAGCGTCGTGGTCTTGCCGGCGCCGTTGGTGCCGAGCAGCGCCACGATCGATCGCTCGGGCACGCGGAGCGACACGCCCTGCACGGCGGTGGCGACGTGGTGGTAGACGACCTCGACGTTGTCGAGCTCGAGCAGCGCACTCGGCGTCGCGCTCGCGTCTGTCACGAGGCCCGCAGGGGCCGGTGCCGGAGCGGCCACAGCGCGAACCAGTTGCGGACGCGCCGCCAGATGCCGACCAGCCCGAGCGGCTCGAAGATCAAAAACAACGCCATGAGCAGCCCGAACGCGCCGAACTTCGCGGGGAAGACGTAATACCGCGCGGCGTCCGGGCTGACCGTGGCCACGGCGGCGTCGATGCCGTACGGCAGGAGCGTCACGAACGCCGCACCCAGCACGGCGCCGAGTGCCGAGCCCATGCCGCCGATGATGATCATCGCGATGTACTCGACGGCCACGAAGAAGCCGAACGCCTCGACGGACACGAAGCCGCGATGATAGGCGAACAGCGCGCCGGCCAGCGCGGTGACGACGCTCGACCAGACGAAGGCCGCGAGCTTGTAGCGCGCGACGTCGATCCCCACCGACGCCGCGGCCACGTCACGGTCGCGAATCGCCATCCAGGCGCGCCCGGCGCGTGAGCGCTGCAAGTTGACGACGAGCACGAGCACCACCGCCGCGAGCGCGACCAGCACGTAATACCAGGCCACCGTGCCCTTCAGCGTCAGCCCGGCCACGCGCGGCGCCGGAATGCTGAATCCGGTATTGCCCCCCGCGCGCGCCTGCATCTCGCCCGCCGCGTAGAGCACGACGTGGTGCATCGCGAGCGTGCCGAGGGCCAGATAGAGCCCTCGGAGCCGCAGCGACGGGATGCCGACGGCGAAGCCGAGGACGCCGCCGACCAGCGCCGTGACGGGCAGCGTGGCGAGCGGTGACACGACGCCGCGCTCCACCAGGGCGGCGGTCGTGAAAGCGCCCGCGGCGAGAAAGCCCGCGTGACCGAGCGAGATCTGGCCCGCGAGCCCGGTCAGCACGTTGAGCGCGAGCGCACCGATCGCGGCGAACGCCGCCTGGCTCACGAGATCGAGGACGAATCCCGACGCGAGGCGCGGCAGCACGATCAGGATGAGCACGAAGACGGCCAGAGCCACGCGGCGCAGTCGCGTGTCCACGAGCGCCAGGTCCGCCTCATACGACGTCTTGAAATACCCGCCGCCCCGCGTCGGCATTTATCGAGTCTCGCGAGCGTGCTCGCGGCGATCGGAGTGCGCGCGCCACGGGTCGGAGCGCGGGCGCGCTGCGAGCGCCGTATGGCGAGCCGTGTCGCCGCGCGAAGCGCAGGCCGAGGCGAGCGCCCTGCCGACGGTGCGCTGTTCTGGCGCAACCCCTCCTGGGGGATGGGGGGTGGCGCGAGCCACGGCCGCGCGAGCTACGGCGCACAGGCGAGCCATCATCGGCGGGAACGGAGTCCCCGTGCCCCCGACCGTGCGGCCCGCGGAGCGGCGGTCACACGCGCTCCAGCTCTTCCCGCGTGCCGAAGAGCCCCCAGGGCCGGATCAGCAGCATCACGAGCAGGCAGAGGAACGGCGACACGTCGGACAGCAGTGCGTTGCCCCAGCGGACCGACGCGACCTCCACGGCGGCGACGAGCAGCGCCGCGGGAATCACCCCGCCGAGACTATCGAGGCCGCCGACGAGCGCCACCGCGAACGCGCGTAGCCCGAGGATGCCGAGCGAGGGCTCGAGCCGCACGTTGCTGGAATAGATCATTCCCGCCAGCCCACCGGCGAACGCCGCGAGCGCCCACGACAAAGCGAAGACGCCGTGGAAGTCGATGCCGCGCTGCGAAGCGAGCAGGGCGCGCTCGCCGGCCGCGCGCATACGGATGCCGAGCGGCGAGAGCTTGAGGAAAACAAACAGCGCGGCGAACAGGACGGCCGCCGCGCCGATCATGACCAGATCGAACGTCGATACGACCGCGCCGCCGGCGAGCGGGCGCGGCGGATTCGTCAGGCCGAGCTGCTGCAGCGGATGGCGCGTGCGGTCGGTGAAGACGAACACGATCGCCGCGCGCAACAGGATGCCGAGCGTCACCGTGACCAGCACGGCCGCAAAAACCGGATGGCCGGCCATCGGCCGCATGAGCGCGACATAGACGAGCACGCCGGTGAGCGCGCTCAAGATCGCGGCCAGCGGCAGCGCCAGCGCCGGCGCGCCGGGAAACGCGGCGGCCGTCGCGAACAGGAAATAGCCCCCGAGCGTGAGCAGGTCGCCTTGCGCGAGGTTCAGCACGCGCGAGGCGCGATAGACGAGGACGTAGCCGGCTCCGAGCAGGGCGTAGAGGCTCGCGACGACCAGCGTCGTCGCCAGGGCCTGCGCCATCTACTTGATGTCCAGCTTCGACCAGCCGCCGACCGAGACGATGGCGTTCTTGCCGGCGTCCCAGCGATAGACCTTGTAGTAGGTCGCCTTGCGATAGTGGTTGTCCGCCGTCATCTCGATGGGCCCGCCACGCAGCCCCTTCGTGTCGACGCTCACGCCGGACAGCGCCTGCGCGAGCTTCTCGCGCGAGCACGGCCACGCGCACTTGCGCAGGCCGGCGTCGAGCACCATCGCGGACGTCCAGCCCTCGGCCATGTAGTGCGCCGGATGATTCGTCTGGCCCTTCACCAGACTCACGATCTCGGCGTGGATCGGCAGGTTCTCGATGAACATCGCGTTGCCGGTGAGCGCGTGCAGGTTGGGCGTCTTCAGTCGCGTCAGCTCGTCCTGCGCGGGCTGGTGACCATAGAGGATGTAGTTGCCCTTCCAGCCGATGCGGTTCAGCGCCTCGAACACGCCAATCTCCACGCCCCAGGGCGCCCATGAAAACACCCAGTCCGCCCCCGCCTCTTTCAGCGTCTGTGCGAACGGCGTGAAGTCGGACGCGGCGCCCGGCACGACGACGACGGGGATCGTGTCCATGCCCAGCTCCTTGGCGTGCTGCTCCGCGAACTCCAGCTCGACGCGCGACAGCGGAATGTCCTGCGCGGCGAAGCCCACCTTGACCTTCCGGCCGCCCGACTGCTCCTTGATGAAGCCGAGCGCCATGCGGCTGTCCCACTTGCTGCCGTACGACGTCGTGCAGAAAATGAGCGGCTGCGCCGGCGGGAACGCCTCGCGCGGGCACACGCCGCCACCGAAGAGCAGCGGCGTCTTCGTCGCTTCCGCCTCCGCCATCACCGGCTTGTAGGTCGGCGAGATCGACGCGTTGATGAGCAGTACCGAGCCCTCGGCGAGCTTCTTCACGGCCGCCGCCGCGCGCTGCGGCTCGCCGCGGTCGTCCTCGTACGTGATCAGCACGGGGTGGCCGTTGATGCCACCGGCGTCGTTCACGCGCTTGAAATACGTGCGGTACGCCTCGTACGTCGGCGCATAGCCGGCCGAGAACGGACCCGTGATGGCTGCTGTCATCCCGATCCGATAGGGCTCGGGGCTCTGCGCGCTCGTCGCGTGCGCGGCGACGAGTGCCAGCACACTCGCGACGATGACGATCCGTCCTCGCATCTCACCTCTCCTTGTTGAATGCGGCCACCTCGGCGGTGATCCGGCGCTCTTCATCGGACGCGAACATCGACTCGATCAGATCGCGATAGCGCTCGAGCATGTGCCGGCGCTTGACCTTGCGCGTGGGTGTGACCGGCTCGCCCTCCTGCTCGGGATCGAGCTCGCGCGGCAGGAGGCGAAACGCCTTCACCTGCTCCACGCGCCCGAGCGAGGCATTGGCGCGCGCGACCTCACCGTCGAGCAGCTGCCTCACCTCGGAATGCGCGGCGAGCGATGCGTAGCCGGCGTGGATCAGCCCGCGGCCGCGCGCCCACTCCGCCACCGTCTCGTAATCCATCTCGATGAGCGCGGCGAGGTACTTGCGTCCCTCGCCGAACACGATCGCGTCGCTCACGTACGGGCTGGCGCGCAGGACCGTCTCGATCTGCCCGGGGCTGACGTTCTTGCCGCCCGCGGTGATCACGAGATCCTTGCGACGATCGACGAGCCGAATGGCGCCGGCGGCCGTGCGCTCGGCCACGTCGCCCGTGAGCAGCCAGCCGTCACGATACGCCGCCGCCGTCGCGGCGGGATCACGCCAGTAGCCCGCGAACAGGTCGGGACCACGCACCGAGAGCTCGCCGTCGGCATCGAGCGCGATCTCGATGTTGGGCGCGGGCACGCCGACGTCGCCGGGCGTCGGGTAGGGTCCGCGCTGACCCGACACGAGCGCGCCACCGGTTTCCGTCTGGCCGTACGCCTCGCACAGGTTCACGCCCCACGCCTGCCACAGCGCGGCCACCGCCGGCGGCAGCGGCGCGCCGCTCGAGATCAGCAGGCGCACGCGGGCGAACCCGACCTTCTCCAGGAGCCAGTGAAACACGAGCGCGCGCGCCAGCGCCGCCGCCACGCGCCCGCCCGCCGTGCGTCGACGGGCGGCCGCGCGCCGCGCGAGAGCGAGCGCTGCGCGGTACGCGGCGCGCTTGATCGGCGACGACGCGTCGATGCCGACGAGCAGATGCGCGGCGAACTTCTGCAGATAGCGCGGCACCGTGAACACGAACGTGGGCGCGACCTCGTACAGTGCCTCCGCGTACGTGTCGAGGCTCTCGGGATAGTGCGGCACGATGTCGGCGAGCAGCGGCATCGTGATGACCGTATTGCGACCCATCGTGTGGCAGAGCGGGAGCATGGCGACGACGCGATGCTCGGCCGCGGTCAGCAGCGGGTAGTGCGCCAGGATGTTCGCGCACGCGGCGAGATGCTGGCCGTGGCGATACAGCGCGCCCTTGGGATGGCCGGTCGTGCCCGACGTATAGACGATCGTCGCTGGATCCTCGGGGCGCACGCCCGCGGCCAACCGCGCCAGCGCATCGAGCGATGCGGCACCGCGCCCCGCCGCTTCGACGTCGGCGAACCGGTGCACCCGCGGGCTCACGTACATGAACAGCGCGCGTGTGTCGACCACGATCACGCCGCGCACGTCGGGACACTCGTCGAGCACGGCCAGCGTCTTGTCGAGATGCTCCTGGTCTTCGACGACGACCACGCACGCGCCGCCGTGCTGCAGCAGATAGCGCACCTCGCCCGGGGCGCTCGTCGGATAGATGCCGTAGGTGATCGCACCGAGCGCCTGGCCCGCGAGATCCGCGATCGTCCACTCGGGGCAGGGATCACCGAGGATCGCGAGCGTGCCGCCACGATCCACGCCGAAGCGCGTGGCGAGGCCGTGTGCCACCGCCGCCACGCGCGTGGCCAGCTTCGCCCACGTCGTCTCGCGATACACGCCGAGCGTTTTCGCGCGGAACGCGACGCGGTCGCCGCGCGTGCGCGCGCGCTCGACCAGCAGGCCGGGAATGGTGGACGCGCGCAGGCGGCTCGGATCCATCGCGGTCTGGCGATTCTACGGCGTGGTGCCCCGCGCGCGGAAGGCCGTATAGTGGGGGGCCTCATGGCGAACGAGACCATCGTCGATGCGGTGAAGCGCGCGGGGTTGGCGGCCGGCGCGCGCGTCGTCGGCGTCGCCGCGGCCGAAGCGTTCCGCGCGGGCGTGCCCGAGGGCTTTCGCCCCGAAGACATCCTGCCCGGAGCGCGCAGTGTCGTCGTCGCCGGCGGCGACGGGCCGACCGCGGGCGCGTGGCGCTGCCCGGACCACCGCGTGATGGAGATCACCGGCTACGACCTGCGGGAGAACGTCGCCATCCACGCGATGTGCGACTACATCGAGCGCGAGCTCGGATACTACGCCGTGCAGGCGCCCTCGCTGCCGGTGCACGGCCACGAACCGCCGATGAGCATGATGCACGCGGCCGAGCTGGCCGGGCTCGGCACGCGCAGCTTCGCGGCCCACATCATCCTGAATCCCGAATACGGGCTGCTCTACTACGCCGCGCTCATCACGACGCTCCCGCTGCCCGCGGACCCGCCGCTGGCGGAGCCCGCGTGTCCGCATCCGGGCTGCGCCGCGATGTACCGGCGCATCGGGACGACCCCGTGCCTGCGCGTGTGCCCGGCCTGCCTGTCGGGGACGATGAAAGACGCGCGCATCGAGACGTCGACGTACGACCGTGAGCGCTGTCACTCGCGCGCGCAGACGTACGGCATCGGATCGTTTCAGAAGGCGCTGCTCGCCGTCGTCGACGAGGACGACCCGGCGCGCCGCCACGAGATGATCCACTCGGACTTCTTCGCCAAGTCCGTCCAGTCGCTCGGCTTCTTCCGCGACTCGATCGCCCAGTGCTTCGAATGCATGCGCGTCTGCCCCGTCGGCCGAAAGCACAGAAAGCTGAAATGAGCGGCTTCGCTGCAAGCGCGACGAAACACCTCAAAGAGCTGGCGCTCAAATCCGGCGCGACCGTCGTGGGCGTCGCCGACGCCGCGGCGTTCGACGCGTACGCGCCGCCGAAGCACCGGCCGGCCGACCTCTTGCCTGGCGCGCGCACCGTGGTGGTGGTCGGCGGCGCGCAGCCGCGTGCGGGCGATTGGGTCGCGACCTCGCCGTGGCTGCTCTCGACGATGGGCACGACCGAGCGCATCCAGGGCGTCGGCCGGCGCATCGCACAGGCGATCGAGAGCGAGCTCGGTTATTACGCGCTGTTCGTGCCGCCCGGCACGGCAGCCGGCGACACGCCGTTCCTGTCGCTGATGCTCGCGGCCGAGCTGGCCGGGCTCGGCATGCGCAGTCTGGCGGGCCCCGTGCTCAACCGCGAGCACGGCTTCATGTACTGGAGCGCGGTGGTCACGACGGCGCCGTTCGACGTCGACGGCCCCGCCGCCGACGCCGTGTGTCCGGCGCCGGCGTGCCGTGAGATGTGGGAGCTCGAGCACACCACTCCGTGCCTGCGCGTCTGCCCGCTCGACGCCGGCGGCTGTCTGGCGGGGCATCTGGACGGCGGGCGGGCCGTGCGCACCGGCTACGACGCCGGACGCTGCAACACGCGCGTGCACACGCACTGGGTCGGCGGCTTTCAGAAGGTGCTGGAGGAAACGCTGAACGAGCCCGATCGCGAGCGCCGCAAAATGCTCGTCTACGGAGATTTCATGACGCGCACGCTGTGGGCCATCACCTATTCCTCGACGAACATCGCGCAGTGCTTCGAGTGCATGCGGGCCTGCCCCGCCGCCCACGGGCTCAAGGCGATGCGATGAAACGTCTTGCGCCGAGCCCGAGGCGCGCCACGGCTCCCCCGGGGCGCGTCCGAGCGATGGGGGTCTGGGGGCCATTTCGGGGCCCCCAGGAAGATCGATGACGTTCTTTCGGCTCGATCCCGAGGTCTACGCGCGTCACAAGGACGAGGTGCTGGCGCTGTCGAACTCGTTTCAGCGTATCGATCAGCGGGGCCTGAGCGACCGCGAGATCGCCGAGCGACTCGGCCTGGACGAGCGGACGGTCACCGAGATCCGCGTGATCGCCGAGCGCGATTGTTATCCGCTGGACGAGTGGCAGCGTGCGATCGACTTCAAGCGCAAGGCGTGCGCCGACTGGGCGGCGGCGGCACTCAAGCGCCCGGACTTGAAAGAGCCGGCGCCGTGACCCTCTACTTCTTCGAGCGCATCACCGACGACGACTTCATCGGGCCCGTGATCGTGGCCGCGCCCGCGGAAGATGACGCGTGGCGGCTGCTCGCGACGCGCGAGCGCAGCGAGCGGTCGGCGCTCGAAGCGCTCGGCTGGCAGATCGCGCAGGACCTGGCGGCCATCCCAACCCGCGCGGCCATCGTCTATCCCAGCCACTATCGCAACGCAATCCTGAACGACACGACATGATCGGCGGCGGCGTCCATCTCGTCGGCAGCGTTCCGCTGGCCAGCGCGGAGGCGGTGTTCACGACGGTCGCCGGCGAGCTGGGCGATCGCCTGCGGCGGATCCCCGACGGCGAGACGGGTCCGCGCTCCGACTGGATCGTGTGGCAGCTGCCGGTGTTCACCTCGCAGCCGCGGCTCGAAGTCGTGCCTCCGGCGCCGAACGGCTGGCGGCCGCTGCCTCGGGTCCGGATCGAGGACGGCGCGCGCGCCGAGGACATCCGCTTCGAGGCGCTCGGCTACGCCGACGCGGCGATCGCCTCGTACCGCATCTTCGCGCGGCTCAAGCGCGACGGCCGCGTGCCGGTGGGCTGCCGCTTTCAAGTCTCTCTGCCGACGCCGCTGGCGCCGATCAGCGCGTTCGTCGTGCCCGAGCATCAGGCGGCGCTCGAGCCGGTGTACGAGACCCGCCTGCTGGCGGAGCTGCGCCTCGTGCTGCAGGAGGTGCCGCACGACCAGCTCGCCATCCAGTGGGACACGAACTTCGAGTTCGCGATGCTCGAGGGCGTCTTCCCGGGTTGGTTCGGCGACGTCAAGGGCGGCGTTCTGGAGCGGCTGCTGCGGCTCTCGCGCCACGTGCCGGCCGACGTCGAGCTCGGCTACCACCTGTGCTATGGCGACGTGCAGCATCGCCACTTCAAGGAGCCCGGTGACGCGAGCAAGCTCGTCGACATCGCCAACGCGCTCGCGGCGAGCCTTGGCCGGCCGCTCAACTGGGTGCACGTGCCGGTCCCGCGCGATCGCGACGATGCGGCGTACTATGCGCCACTCGAGGCGCTGCGGTTGCGGCCGGAGACGCAGCTCTACCTCGGCCTCGTGCACGCGACCGACGGCGTCGACGGCTCCGCGCACCGCATGGACGTGGCCCGGCGCTTCGTCGCTGACTTCGGCATCGCCACCGAGTGCGGCTGGGGCCGCCGTGCGCCGGCCGCGGTGCCCGAGCTGTTGCGCATCCACAAGGCACTCAGCCGCGGCGTGCTCGAGGCAACGCCGGTGCGCCGCGCGTTCCGCTGGCCCGCCGGCTTCGCCCGCGTGCCCGACGAGGACTGGACGCGACAGCCCGTCGACACCTTCGGGCTGCGCTACGACACCGTCGAGCAACACGGCTGGTATCGCAACCTCGATCCGACCGTCGAGGACCTCGCGCGGCACCTCGACGAGGGCCAGATCCTGATCGATTACTCCGGCGGCACCGGCATCCTGCTCGATCGTCTGCTCCTGAGGATCTTCGACCGGCAGGTCGGCATGCTCATCGCGGATTCGTCGCCGAAGTTCCTGCGCGTCGGCCTCGACAAGTTCGGCGATGACGAGCGCGTCGCCTTCCGTCTCTTGCGCTGGCTGAAGGAGGACAAGCGCCTCGAGCTCCTGGACGAGGTGCTCGGCCCTGAGCTCGTCGAGCGCGGCGTGGACGCGCTCGCTTCCACCAACGCCATCCATCTCTATCTCGACTTACCGCAGACGCTCGCGTCGTGGACGCGGGTGCTCAAGCCCGGCGGTCGCGTATTCGTGCAGTCGGGCAACATCCGCAATCCCAGCGCGCGCCCGAGCGAGTGGATCCTTGACGAGACCGTGTGGACGATCCACGAGGTGGCCACGGGCCTCGTCCGCAACGATCCGAAGTACGCGGCGTATCGCCCGCTGCTCGACGACGAGGCGCGGATGCAGGCGCACCTGGCGCATCGCGATCGCGTCTTCCTGCCGGTCCGGCCACTCGACTACTACGTGCAGAGCCTGGAGGCCGCCGGGTTCACCGTCGAGTCGGTCACCGCGCGCACGATCGACGCGAGCGTGGACGACTGGTTCGAGTTTCTCAGCGCGTACCACGAGGCGGTGCTTGGCTGGGTCGGCGGCTCCGCCAAGGTCGATCGGCGTCCGCCGAGCGCGGAGGCGGTGAGCGACCGCCTGGCGCTGATCCGCCACGCGATGGACACGCTCTTCGGCGGCCGGCCGGCGTTTCGCTGCTGCTGGACCTACATCAACTGCGTGAAGGGGTGAGCCGCCTCCGCGTCGGGAGCTGACGAGCGCGCGCGACGCGCGCGGATGGCGTCCATCGCGCGCGCGTGCTCGTCGGAGCGCAGGCACGCCTGGAATTCCGCCTGCATCTGCCGGCGGAACTCGTCGAAGGGCAGGTCGAAGGCGCGCGCGCTGAGTCGTTTGCTCGCGCCGACGCTGGCCGGCGGCAGCGCCAGCAGCGTGTCCACGATCGAGTCCAGCTCGCGCGCGAAGTCGGCCGCCGGCACGACGCGGTTCACCAACCCGTAGCGCTCAGCCGTCGTCGCGTCGATCGGCTCGCCCAGCAGGATGAGCTCCCGGGCGCGCGCGGCGCCGATGAGCCGCGGCAGACGGTAGAGCGCCATCGAGGGGATCAGGCACTCTTTCACCGCCGGCAGTCCGAGCCGCGCGGCATCGGAGGCGAGCCGATAGTCGCAGACGAGTGCCAGCTGCAGGCCGCCGCCGAGGCAGTGGCCGTTGATCGCGGCGACGAACAGGCGATCCATCCGCTCGATCGCGGTCATCGCGTCTTCCCACGCGATGAAGTCGGCGAGCCCGAACGCGCCCGCCGCGAGGGCGCCGAGATCGACGCCGGTGCAGAACGCGCGTCCCGCGCCGGTGAGCACCACGACGCGGACGTCCGGCGCGCGATCGATGTGTTCCACGACCTCGCCAAGGTCGCGTACCCACTGCGCGTCGCCCGCGTTCAGCACCTCGGGCCGGTCGAGTGTCACGCGCGCCAGCGGCCCCTCGATGGCGAGGCGGATCGTCTTCACGTCCGGCCGGACGTCAGCTCCGTGCCGTCGCGCGCGTCGCGCCGCAGCACGCCGCGGCTCATCGCGCCGCGGCGCCGTTCACCAGGCGGACCTCGTGCTGGGCGGCGGCGGGCGCCGTGAGGCCGCGGGCGCGCAGATGCTCGAGCAGCGCCTGGTAGAGCTCGCCATCGGCGACGCCGACGTCGGGCACACGAACCCATGGCTGCACGGCGACCTTCACGCCGCCGTCGGTGACCTGCGCGATGGCGATCACGGGCGGCGGATCCTTCAGCACGCGCGGGTTCGTCGCGACAACGTCGCGGATGCCGCGGAGCAGGCTCACCACGTCGCCCGGTTGCGCGACGCCGAGGTTGAGGCTGAGCTGCCGCGAGGTGCTGAAGTTGTGGAGGATCTCACCGACGATCTTGCGGTTCGGGATGATGATGCGCGAGCGGTCGGCGTGCACGAGCACGGTCGCGGCAAGATTGATCTCGACCACGTCGCCGTGGACGCCGGCGACGGAGATGTGCTCGCCGACGCGGAATGGCTTCGTCAGGATGATGTTGAGTCCGGCAATGATGTTGCTCAAGACACCTTGCAGCGCAATGCCGATGCCGAGGCCGGCGACGCCGATGCCGGCGACCAGCGGCGCGATCTGGAAGCCGAGCTTGTCGACCGCCACCACGACAGCGAAGAGCAGCACGACGACCTTCGCGACGCGCACGATGAGCTGCTTCATCGGCGGCTCGAGTTGCTGCCGCGTGAGCTGTGAGCCGATCAGCGCGCCCACCCACCGTCCGATGAACACGCCGGCGACGACGATGACGATGGCGCCCAGCACCTGGAAGCCGTAGCGGACTGCGAGGTCGACGAGCAGGATCTTCACGCCCATGGACTCCTCCTGGGAACGGCTCGGTCGGCGCAGACTAGCCCGCGCGCCGAAGCACCGTCAAGACGGCCGGTCAGGGACGGGGCGTCCGGTACACGTGCCGGAGCATGCCGGCGAACATCACGATCGCGATCAAAAGGAGCAGGACGACGACGGTGCCGAGGATCTTCTCGGGACCGCGGATGTGCATGGCCGCCACGATCCCCGAAGACTGACCGGGCTGGTTGAAGTCCGCCATCGGCGCGGTCGGCGGCAGGATGCCGGGCGACGGCGGCGACGCCGGATCGGCGGCCAGGGCGGCGCCGACCGCGGTCAGCACGATGACGACGAGCACGCACAACGCGAGGAGTCGTGACATGGGCGGCAGTGTAGCGTGCGAGACCGAGGGGCGCCACGGCTTTCCCGGGGCGCCCCCGCGTGGTGAGCCCCCTCGCTTAGAAACCTGGGGGGCCATATCGGGCCCCCCGCCGGATAATCAGCCGCGCGCGACGACGACACGTGGCGGTGTCTTGCCCTCGAGATAGGCAAGGATGGACTCCATCGCCTGCCCGAAGAAGATGCCGTAGCCCTCCGCGGTGACGAAGCCGAGGTGGGGCGTGAGGACCACGTTGTCGAGGCCGAGCAGCGGATGCCCCTTGGGCAGCGGCTCCACATCGAAGACGTCGAGCGCTGCGCCGCCGATACGGCCCGCGCGCAGCGCGTCGACGAGCGCCGCCTCGTCCACGATCGGCCCGCGCGCAGTGTTGACGAGAAACGCGCCGGGCTTCATGAGGGCCAGGTGCCGCGCGGTGATGAGGCCGCGCGTCTTGTCCGACAGGCGATAGTGGACGCTCACGACGTCGCTCTCGCGCAGTAGCGTGTCGAGATCGACGTGGGTCGCCCCCGCCGCGGCCGCGCGCGCGTCCGTGAGGGTGATGCCGGTCGCGAGGACACGCATGCCGAGCAGCCGGCCGAAGGCGGCCATCTTGCCGCCGATGCGCCCGAGCCCGATGATCCCGAGCGTCTTGCCGTACATGTCCACACCGATCGGGGGCGTCTGCCATCGCCCTTCGCGGGTGGCGCGATCTTCCTGGGGTACCCGTCGCACGAGCGCCATCATCAGCGCCACCGTATGCTCGAACGCGTTGACGCCCGAGCCCTCGGTGTCGGTGACCACGATGCCGCGCCGGGCGGCGACGGCCAGGTCGACCTGACCGGTCCAGCGCCCGCCGATGGCGATCAGGCGCAGTGCCGGCAGCCGGTCGAGGAGCGGCGCGCGAAAGAACGTCCGCTCGCGCGTCGGCACGACGATCTCGTAGGGCGCCAGCCGTGCCGCGAGCGCGTCGTCGCTCGCGAGCGTGTCGGCAAACGTGTCGAGCGTCGCGCGGCCGTCGAGGCGCTTCCAGATGGGCAGCGCGCTGACCATACCGCCCCAGTCGTCGATGATGGCGATGCGCTTCACGGGCTGCCTCCTTCGGGCCGCGGGCCGCCGCCCCGGCCGCGACGGCGTCGCCGCCGGCGGCGCTGAGCGTCGGCGGGCGCCGAGGCAGTCGCGGGCGGATGGTGCGGCGTGTGCGGAGCCGGCCGGCCGCCGCCGCCGCGTCGCGGGCCGCGATCGAGGCCGCGGCGGGCGTCCAGCCGCGCGCGGCGCTCCTCGGCGAAGCGGCGGCGCTCCTCGGCCGAGGGCTTGATCTCCGCGACGAACAGGTCGTCCTCGGCCCACTCGACGGGAATCTTCTGGCCGATGAACTTCTCGATCGCCTCCAGATTGAGCGCGCTCGTCTCGTCCACGAGACCGATCGCGCGGCCGGCGGCGCCCGCGCGCGCGGTGCGCCCGATGCGGTGGACGTAGTCCTCCGCGTCCTGCGGCAAGTCCCAGTTGATCACGTGGCTGACCGCCTCGATGTGCAGGCCGCGCGAGGCGACGTCGGTGGCGACCAGCACCGGCAGCGTGCCCTCCTTGAAGTCGTTGATGATCTTCAAGCGCCGCTTCTGATCGACGTCACCGGTGAGCGCGCGCGCGTCCCAGCCGTTGCGGATCAGCCGGTCCTCCAGGCGACGCGCTTCCTCGCGCGTGTTGGAAAAGATGAGGAATCGGTCGCCCTCCCGACGCATCAGGCCGAGCAGCAGCGGAAACTTTTCCTCGCGGCCCACGTGGTAGAGCGTCTGCTCCATGCGCTCGGCCGTCTTCTGCTGCGGCATGATCGTGATCTGCGAGGGATTGTTCATGAACTCCCACGTGAGCTCGAGCACGCGGAACGACAGCGTCGCGGAGAACAGGAACGACTGGCGTCGCTCGGGCGACGGCAGACGTCGCAGGATGAAGCGCAGGTCGGCGATGAACCCCATGTCGAACATGCGGTCGGCCTCGTCGATCACGAGCACTTCGACCCGGCGCGGCGACCAGATGTGCTGCTTGAGATAGTCGATCAGACGGCCTGGGGTGCCGACGAGCACGTCGCAGCCGGCGGCGAGCGCCTCGCGCTGCCGGTTGTAGTCGATGCCGCCATAGACGGCGAGGATGCGAAACGGCGTGTGTGCGCCGAGCAGTCGCGCGTCGGCCTCGATCTGCACGACCAGCTCCCGGGTGGGTGCGATGATCAGCACGCGAGGCTCCGAGCCGTGCCCCGAGCGTGGCTCGCCTTCGCGGATCAGGCGTGTGAAGGCGGCGATGAGAAAGGCCGCGGTCTTGCCGGTGCCCGTCTGCGACTGGCCCGCGACGTCCTTGCCACGAAGCGCCAGCGGCAGCGCCGCCTCCTGGATCGGGGTCGCGGTGACGAAGCCCGCGTCGCGGATACCGTCCATGACCGGCGCGGGCAGATCGAGAGTCGAGAACTCCATCAGGCGCCGGTCACCTCGGAGGGCTGCGGCACGGGCGCCGGCTTGCGGCGTCCGAACATGCGCGCGCAGATGATGCCGACCTCGTACAGGAGGATGAGCGGGCCGGCCATCAGCGTCTGATTGAAGGCGTCGGGCGTCGGCGTCAGGACGGCGCCTGCGATGAACGCGCCGAGGATCGCGTACTTGCGATTGCGCGCGAGCGCGCGCGGGGTGACGAGCCCCATGCGCGCGAGCAGCGTCAAGGCCAGCGGCAGCTCGAAGACGAGGCCGAAGGCCAGCGTGAACTTCAGCAGGAAGCCGACATGGTTCTCGAGCGTGATCATCGGCTGCAACGTCTCGCGCGCGTAGGACAGCAGGAAATTGATCGCGTACGGCGTCACCACGAACAGCGAGAACGCTCCGCCCGCGATGAACATGAGCGAGCCGATGATGACGAACGGCGCCGCGTACTTCTTCTCGTGCTCGTGCAGGCCCGGCGCGATGAACGCCCACACCTGCCACAGGATCCCCGGCGAGGCGATGAACAACCCCACGATCATCGCCACCTTCATCTGGACCCAGAAGGCCTCCGCCGGCGCGGTGAACACGAGCTTGTAGCCGAGCTTGGTCACCGGACGCGCCAGCCAGTCGACGATGCGCTCGCTGAACGGAAACGCGATCACGAGGCCGCCGAGGAGCCAGAAGAGGCTGCGCATGATGCGGACGCGCAGCTCCCCGAGGTGCTCCATGAACGGCATCTTGTCGTCGACGGCGCGGCGGGGCATCAGCGCGTGCTCACGAAATGGCGCAGGGCGACGGCGCCGCGGCCGGCCTGGATGGCGCCGCGGATGGCCGCGGTGATGTAGGCCTTCGCCTCGGTGATCGCGTCGATCAGCGCGCGGCCACGCGCGAGTCCGGCCGCGATGGCCGCCGAGTACGTGCAGCCGCTGCCGTGCGTGGCCGCAACCTCCACCCGCGCGGCGGGAAAGCGCGTGAGCGTGCGGCCGTCCCACAGCACGTCGGTGGCCGAATCCTTCAGATGGCCCCCCTTCACGAGGACGTGCCGCGGGCCGAGCGCGGCGATGCGCCGCGCCGCCTCCACCATGTCGTCCTCGGAGTGCACCGCCATGTTGGCCAGCACGCCGGCTTCCATCAGATTCGGCGTCACGACCGCCGCGAGCGGCAGCAGCTCGCGCACGAGCAGGTCGCGGGCGGCAGGCTGCAGGAGCGGATCGCCGGAGGTCGCGATCATCACGGGATCGACGACGAGCGGCGTGCCGCGCTGGGCGCGGAGCCGGCCGGCCACCGTGCCGACGATGTCTTTCGTGGCAAGCATCCCGGTCTTGATCGCATCGGCGCCGATGTCCTCGAGGACCGCGTCGATCTGGCGGCCAACGAAGTCGGGGGGCAGGTCGAGCACGCCGAGCACGCCGACGGAATTCTGCGCGGTGACGGCGGTCACCGCGGACATCCCGAACACCTCGAACGCCGAGAACGTCTTGAGGTCGGCCTGGATGCCTGCGCCGCCGCCGGAGTCCGACCCGGCGATGGTCAGGGCTTTCGCAACGCTCATAGACCCCAGCAGTATACGCCGCCGGACGTTGACCTCGGTGCCGAGCCGCTACGGTCAGGATCGCGCGTTACGCGGCGACGCATGTTGTCCACCCGGGTGGAGGCGCTGACACCGCTCGCGACACCGGGCGCCCGCATTACCGCCGACGAACTCCTGCCGTCGCTCATCCGCGCGGAATCACCACCACGAACTCGCCGCGGGGCGGGGTCGCCCGCAGCCGCTCGAGATGCGCCGCCGGCGTGGAGCGCACGATCTCCTCGAACTGCTTGGTCAGCTCGCGCGCGACGACGACGTCGCGCTCGCCAAAGACACCGGCGATGGCCTCGAGCGCCGCCACGATGCGGTGCGGCGACTCGTAGACGACGATCGTGGTCTCGAGGTCGCGCAGCGCCTTGAGCCGATTCACGCGCTTGCCCGGCTTCACCGGCAGAAAGCCGTCGAACACGAAGCGATCGGCCGGCACGCCGGCCGCGGAGAGCGCGGTCGCGACGGCCGAGGGGCCCGGCACCGGCACGACGTCGACGCCGGCGGCGCGCGCGTCGCGCACGAGCAGGAAGCCGGGATCCGAGATGCCCGGTGTGCCGGCGTCGGTGACGAGCGCGACCGAGGCGCCGTCGACGAGGCGGCGAAGGATCTGGGGGCCGCGCGCGAGCTTGTTGTGCTCGAAGTAGGAGATCGTCGGCGTGTGGATGTCGAAGTGCGAGAGCAGCGCGCGCGTCCGCCGCGTGTCCTCGCAGGCGATCAGGTCGACTTCACGGAGCACGCGCAGCGCGCGCGCGGAGACGTCCTCGAGGTTACCGATCGGGGTGGCGACGACGAACAGGGTGCCGCGGGCGCTCAGGCTACGCGGACTGTTCCTGAGCCTCGGACACCAGCACCGGACGCTCGTGGTTCAGGATCACCTCGCGCGTGATGATGCACTCCTTGAGGCCCTGGATGGACGGCAGCTCGTACATGATCTCGAGCATCACCTCTTCCAGGATCGCGCGCAGGCCGCGCGCGCCCGTGCCCCGCTTGAGCGCCTCACGTGCGATGGCCGCCACCGCGTCGTCCGTGAACTTGAGCCGCACCTTCTCGAGGTCGAAGTACTTCTGGTACTGCTTGATGATCGCGTTCTTCGGCTCCTTGAGGATGCGCACGAGCGCGGCGTCGTCGAGGTCGTGCAGCGTGGCGATGACGGGGAGCCGGCCGACGAACTCCGGAATGAGGCCGTAGCGCAGCAGGTCCTCGGGCTGGATCATCGCGAGCAGGTCGCCCACGCGCCGCTCGGTGTGGCTCTTGATCTCGGCGCCGAACCCCATGCCCGATCGCCCCACCCGGCTCTCGATGTTCTTGTCGAGGCCGACGAACGCGCCGCCGCAGATGAACAGCACGTTGGAGGTGTCGACCTGGATGAACTCCTGGTGCGGGTGCTTGCGGCCGCCCTGCGGCGGCACGTTGGCGATGGTGCCCTCGAGAATCTTGAGCAGCGCCTGCTGAACACCTTCACCGGAGACGTCACGCGTGATCGACGGGTTCTCCGACTTGCGCGCGATCTTATCGATCTCGTCGATGTAGACGATCCCGCGCTCGGCCCGCTCGACGTCGTAGTCGGCGGCCTGCAGCAGGCGCAGGATGATGTTCTCGACGTCCTCACCGACGTAGCCGGCTTCGGTCAGCGTCGTCGCGTCCGCGATGGTGAACGGCACCCGGAGCATCTTGGCCAGCGTCTGCGCGAGCAGCGTCTTGCCGGAGCCCGTGGGACCGATCAACAGGATGTTCGACTTCTGCAGCTCGACGTCGCCCGCGTCGTTGCCGGACTCGATCCGCTTGTAGTGGTTGTGGACGGCGACGGAGAGGATCTTCTTGGCGCGCTCCTGGCCGACCACGTACTGATCGAGAACCGTCTTGATCTCGGCCGGCTTGGGGAGCGAGCGGATCTCCCGCGACTTCTCCTCTTCCCACTCCTCGGCGATGATGTCGTTGCAGAGCTCGATGCACTCGTCGCAGATGTACACGGTGGGTCCCGCGATCAGCTTCCGCACGTCGTTCTGGCTCTTGCCGCAGAACGAACACTTCAGAGTGCCGTTGCCTTCGCGCGCTCGACCCGCCATCCTCGCCGACTCCTTACTTCTGAGCTTTTATTTCTGCACTTGAGCCGCCAGCGCCGCCGCCTCGCTGATCGCCCGCGTCGTGGGCTTGGAGGAGATGACTTCATCCACGATTCTATATTCCTTCGCTTGCTCGGCGGTCATGAAAAAGTCCCGATCGGTATCCCTCTGGATCTTATCGATCCCCTGGCCGGTGTGATGCACCAGGATGCGATTGAGCTCCTCGCGCATCCTGAGAATTTCCTTGGCCTGGATGTCGATGTCGGTGGCCTGGCCCTGCACGCCGCCGAGCGGCTGGTGGATCATGATGCGCGCGTGCGGCAGCGCAAACCGCTTGCCGCGGGCGCCGGCGCACAGGAGCAGCGCGCCCATCGACGCGGCCTGGCCCATACAGATCGTCGAGATGGCCGGCTTCACGTACTGCATGGTGTCGTAGATCGCCATGCCCGCGGTGACCGAGCCGCCGGGCGAATTGATATAGAGGTAGATGTCCTTGTCGGGGTCTTCCGCCTCGAGGAAGAGCATCTGCGCGATGACGAGATTGGCGAGCTCGTCCTCGATGAACGTCGGCAGGAAGATGATCCGCTCCTTCAGCAGGCGCGAAAAGATGTCGAAGGCGCGCTCGCCGCGGGGCGTCTGCTCGATGACCATCGGCACCAGAGCCATCACCGCTTCTCCTTGTCGCTCACGACGCGCGAACGGTTGCGTGTTCGATGAGGAAGTCGAGCGTCTTGCGTTCACGGAGCCCCAGGCGCAACGCCTCGAGGTCTCCGCCTTTCTCCATCATACGACGCACGGCCGGTGTCGGGCGCTGACTCGCGCGCGCGATCTTCTCCACCTCGGCGTCGACCTCCTCGTCGGCGGCCGCGAGGCCCTCCTTGTCGGCGATCGCCTCCAGCAGGAGCGCGCGCTTGACGCCCTGCTCGGCGCCCGGCCGCAGCTCGCCCACGAGCTTGGGCACGTCCCACGGCACGCGGTCGGGATCGACGCCCTGACGGCGCAGCCGTTCGCGGGCGTGCTCGACCTGATGGGCGATCTGCCGCATCACCATGGCGTCCGGCACCGTGAACTCATGGCGCTGCAGCACGGCGCCCACGACCTTGTCCTCGAGCTCTCGTCGCTGCTCCGCCTCCTGGCGCGCCTCGAGCTGACGGCGCACCTCGGCGCGCAGCGCGTCGAGCGTCTCGAACTCGCCGAGCGACTTCGCGAAGTCGTCGTCGAGCGTCGGCAGGATCTTCTCCTTCACCTCGCTGACCTTCAGCGCCGCCGTCCCGCCCTTGCCGCGCAGCGACTCCATGCGATGGTCGTCGGGAAAGCGCAGCGCGACTTCTTTTTCTTCGCCGCCCTTCATGCCGCCGGCCGCCGCGTCGATCTCGGGCATGACGGCGCCGCTGCCGAGAATGAAGTGATAGCCGGAGGCGGTCGTCGCGTCGTGGTCATCGGGCCGCAGGGTGTAGTCGACGACCGCGAGGTCGCCGGGGGCGGCGGCGCGGTCCACCGCGCGGAACTCCGCCTGCTGCTCTCGCATCTGCTCGAGCGCCGCGGCCACCTGCTCGTCGGTCACCGGACTCGGCGCGTGCTGCACCTCGACACCCTTGTACTCGCCGAGCGCGATCGCGGGCTTCACCTCCACCACCGCCACGAACGACAGCGGCGAGTTTTCCTCGAGCTTCACCTCGGTCAGATCCGGCTCGTTGACGGGATCGAGCTGCGCTTCGGTCAGCGCCTGGCGATAGACGTCCGGGATGAGATGCTCGGCAACCTCACGACGGACGTCGTCGGCGAAGTGCAGCTTCACGAGCGAGCGGGGAACGTGGCCCTTGCGGAAGCCGGGCAGCCGCGCCTGCTTCTGGACCCGGCCGTAGGCCCGCTCCCACTCCTTCTGGACGACGTCGGCGGGTGCTTCGACAGCCAAGCGCCTCTTGCATGCTTCCAGCTGCTCGACCGCGACCTTCACGAGCGCACCACGCACACGACCATCGTCGAGACTCCGATTTGGTGCGAGAGGGGGGAGTTGAACCCCCAAGGGCTTTTCAACCCACCGGATCCTAAGTCCGGCGCGTCTGCCAGTTTCGCCACTCTCGCGGGATAGGCGCGAGTTCGCGCGCCCAGAGCATACCCAGCGCCGGGCGGGGTCGCAAGGATGGCCGCGTTTTGTAGAAACGACGCGGGGGCGCTTGCGAGGACGGTGGCACCCCGCTTGAACGATTGACAAGCGACCGACCTCGACACTGAGGAGCGCACCGAAATGTACGCGGAACCGCGGGGAAGGACGTCAGGCGACTTGCCGCTGGCTTTCGATCTCGCGGGCCGACTCCCGACGGCGGCGCTCGAGGAAGGCGCGGTGCTCGTCGCGGAACCGGGCCGTGCAGTCGGCGCAGATCCCGTCCGTGAACTTCACGCCCCAGCCGCTCCACGACGCCACGCCCTCGACGAGCGGGTAGCCGTGATAGCGAGGATGCCACGCGCAGCGACTGAGGAGCACCGGACCCTCCTGACGTTGTCTCCAGCCTTGTGCAATGCGTATGCCCCACCCGCTTGGCGTTACGCCGACGCGCATTTGTCGGTCATCCAGTGGCTCGAAACGGAAACCCTCTCCACTGTCTCGCGAGCGCCGGTTGAGAAAATTTTGACGCGTCCGGCGGTCGCCGCGGCCCTCACGCGCAGGCATAATCGACCGTGACCTTGCGCGCCCTGTGGTCCTGGTTCACCGAACGACGGCGCACCCTCCGCATCGCCCTCGCCCTGGCCACCGTCGTTGCCCTGGCGCTGGTCGCACTCGTCGTCTACTCCGCGGTCGAGCTGGCACGCTTCGATCGCGTGGAGGCCCGACGGGCCGCGCTCGTCTACGCCATGCCGCAGCCCCTGGCCGCCGGGGTGCACGTCAAGCTCACCGATCTTGCCGGCACGCTGACACGGCTGTCGTACACGGAGACGCGGGGCGAGCCGGACCCGGGCCACTTCCGCCGCGTCGGCAACAGCTGGGACATCCACCTGCGCGGCCTGTCCGGCCTGAGCAGCGCGCAGCGGGTGCGGATCGAGGTGCGCGACGATCGCATCGTGCGGGTCACGCGCGACGGGCGCGACATCGGCGCGGCGGCGCTCGAGCCCGAGATCCTCGCCAGCGCGGCGGACCGGCCCGGCGAGGACCATCGCCCCGTGCGGCTGCGTGACGTGCCTTTCAGCCTGCTCCAGGCCGTCCTCGCCGCCGAGGACCATCGCTTCTTCGATCACCCGGGCGTCGACCTGCGCGGGCTCATCAGGGCAGCGTGGGTGAACCTGCGGACCGGGCGCGTCGCCCAGGGGGGCAGCACGATCACGCAGCAGCTGGTCAAGAATCGTCTGCTCGATCCCAAGCGCACGTTCCGGCGCAAGCTCGACGAGGCGTGGCTGGCGACGCTGATCGAGTGGCGCTACAGCAAGGAGCGCATCCTCGAGGCCTACCTCAACGAGGTCTATCTCGGTCAGCGCGGGTCGATCGCCATCCGCGGCGTCTCCTCCGCCAGTCGCGCGTACTTCCGCAAGGAGGTGCATCAGGTGACGGTCGCGGAGGCCGCGCTGCTCGCGGGAATGATCCGCGCGCCGAACACCTACTCGCCTGGCGTCAATCCCGTGCGCGCCCGTGAGCGCCGCGACGTGGTCCTGGCGCGAATGCGCGAACTGGGGCGCCTCTCGGAGGCGGACTACGAGTCCGCGCGCCGCGAGCCAATCAGTGTGCAGCCGGTCATCGCAGCCACGCAGACGGCGCCGTACTTCACCGATCACGTGCGTCAGGAGCTCGAGGCGCGCTTCGGCAGCGGCGTCCTCGATGGCCGCGACGTGCGGGTGTTCACGACGCTCGACCTCACGCTGCAGCGGCTGGCCGAGCGCGCGGTCGAGCGCGGCCTCGCCCGCCTGGAAGCGCAGCGACCGCGGCTGCGCCGGCCCGACGAAACCGAAAAGCTGCAGGCGGCGCTGGTGGTCCTCGACCCGGTCACCGGTCACATTCAGGCCATGGTCGGCGGACGGCACTATCAGACGAGTCAGTTCAATCGCGTCACGCTCGGGCACCGTCAGCCCGGCTCGGCGTTCAAGCCGTTCGTCTACGCGGCCGCGCTCGCGCCCGCGGGCGGCGGGCGCGGCTTCACGCTGGCGACGTTCCTCGACGACTCGCCGCTCACGCTGACCGCCGGCGGCGTGCCGTGGTCGCCGCGGAACTACGAGGACCGTTATCTCGGGCGCGTGACCGTGCGCGAGGCGCTGCAGCAGTCGCTCAACGCCGCCACGGTGCGGCTCGCACAGGACGTCGGCCTGCCCGCGATCATCGAGCGCGCACGCGAGCTCGGCATCGAGAGCCGCCTCGATCCGGTGCCCGCGATGGCGCTCGGCGCGTTCGAGGTGACGCCGCTCGAGCTCGCCCACGCGTATCTGCCGTTCTTCAACGGTGGTCAGCGCACGCCGCCGGCGCACGGCGTCCGGGCGCTTCAGGACCGCGGGGGCAACGTCGAGGCCGACGACGAGCCGCAGAAGTCGGTGATGTCGCCGGCCGAGGCGTATCTGATGACGTCGCTGCTCGAGGGCGTGATCAAAGAGGGCACCGGCGCGTCCGCGCGCGCGCTGGGCGTCACCGGCGCGGTGGCCGGCAAGACGGGCACGACGAACGACGGGCGCGACGCGTGGTTCGTCGGCGGCACGCCGGGGCTGCTGGCGGCGGTGTGGGTTGGCTACGACAGCGGCGAGGCGCACGGGCTGAGCGGCGCGGAAGGCGCGCTGCCGATCTGGGCGGAGTTCATGCGGCCGGCGATCGAGAGCGTCGCCGCCCGGCCCGGCTTCACCGTGCCGCCGGGGGTGAGCTTCGTCGAGATCGACCTCACGAACGGCAAGGCCGCGAATCGCTTCTGTCCTCGCACCGGCAAGGAAGTGTTTCTCACTGGGACCGAGCCCGAAGCGTGCAAGGAGCACGGTGGCATCGGCGACCGTGTGGAGGAGTGGTGGAACCGATTCCGCGGCTGGCTGCTGCGCTGAGCCTCGCGCTGCTCGTCACGGCGTGCGCGCGCAGCCGCCACGAAACGGCGGCGCCGCCGCCGATGGCGCCCGTCGCGCCGGCGGCGATCACCCCGCCGCACGAGCCGCGCGCGGTGGTGACGGGAACCGCATCGTGGTACGGCCGGCCGCACCACGGCAGGACGACGGCGAGCGGCGAGCCGTTCGACATGAACGCACTCACCGCGGCGCACCGCACGCTTCCGCTCGGCACGCGCGTACGCGTCACGAACCTCGGCAACGGACGCGTCGTCGACGTGCGGATCAACGATCGCGGCCCCACGCGGACCGATCGCATCATCGATCTCTCGTACGGCGCCGCGCGCGCGCTCGGCGCCGTGGGCGAGGGCCTCTTCCCCGTGCGGATCTCGGTGCTCGAATGACGCTCGTCGGAGCGGCGGCATGAGGCTGCGCTCACACCTGATCACGCTCGTCCTGGTCGCCGTGCTGCCGTTGCTCGTCTTCGCGGTCATCGTCGTCGGTCTCGCCGCCGACAGTCAGCGGGACGCCACCGAGCGCGGCCTGCGCGCCACCGGTCGTGCGATGGGCACCGCCGTCGATCACACGCTCGACAACGCCATCGGCGCGCTCGAGGTGCTGGCGACCTCCGAGCTACTCGATGCCGGCGATCTGGCCGCGTTCCACCGTGTCGCGGCGCGCGCCCTCGACGCGCAACCCGGGTGGCTCAGCGTTGCCGTCGTCGATCCCTCCGGTCGCCAGCTGTTGAACACGCTGCGGCCGACGGGCGCGGCGCTGCCGCCGCCGGCCGACGCGCGGACGGTCGCGACGGTCCTTGCGCGGCGCATGCCGGTCGTTTCCGATCTCGTGTCGGGCGACCTGCCGGACCGCACGCACGTCGTCGTGGCCGTTCCCGTGCTTCGCGACGGAGCCCTGCTCGGCGCGCTGCTCACCGCGCTCGATGTGGGAACGCTCGTCCGCGTGCTCGAAACGCAGCAGCTGCCGCACGAGTGGGTCGCCGGTGTCGTGGACGGTCGCGGCATCATCGTCGCGCGCACCCCCGACCCGCAGCACTTCATCGGCCGGCCCGCCGCGCCGGGCTACGTCGAAATGTCGGGCCGCCGCGATGCGGGCTCCGCGAGGCTCGTTGGCGTCGATGCCGTGTCGCGGCACACCGTGTTCAATCGGCTGCAGCACGCGCCGTGGAGCGTGTTCCTCGCGCTGCCCGCGACGACGATGGACGCCGTCTTCCATCGCTCGCTGTGGACGTTCGTCGCCGGCGGTCTCGTATTCCTCGCGGCCGGGGTCGTGGCGGCGCTGCTCGTGGGTCGTCGCTTGACGACGCCGATCGTGTCGCTGTCGAGCGCGGCCTCGCGTATGGGCGACGGCGAGCCGCCGGACGCGGCGCCGGTGAGCGGCGTGAACGAGGTCACGGCCCTCGGCGTGGCGCTCGCAGACGCCGCGCGCCGCCGGCGCGAGGTCGAAGGCGAGCGCGAAGTGCTGCTGAGGCGCGCGGAGGCGTCGCGCGAGCGCGCGGCGCTGCTGGCGGAGGCGAGCCGCCTGCTCGCCTCCTCGCTCGACTACGAGGCGATGCTGGAGCGGCTCGCCCGGCTGCTCGTCCCCGCGCTCGCCGACCTCTGCGTCATCGACGTGACCGGCGACGACGGCGAGATTCGGCGTCTCACCGCCGTCCACGCCGATCCGGCCAAGAATGAAGCCGCGCGCGAGCTCGCGCGCCGGTTTGTCCCCGACCGCCGCGGCCGGCATCCCGTTGCGCGCGCGCTGCGCAGCGGCCGTGCCGAGCTCGCCACGGAGATCTCCGCGGATGCGCTCGAGACGATCGCGCCCGATCCCGCGCACCGCGAGCTCGCCCACCTGATGGCCTACACGTCGTACCTCGTGGTGCCGATCATTGCGCGCGAGCGGACGTTCGGCGCGATCTCCCTCGTGTCCGCGGGCTCGGGCCGGCGCTATACGGCCGAAGAGGTGCCGCTGGCCGAGGACATCGCCCGGCGCGCGGCCACGGCCATCGACAACGCGCGCTTGTATCGGCAGAGCGAGACGCGCCTGCGCGCGGCCGAGGCGGCCGCGGAGATCGGCGGTTTCCTGAACCAGGCGCTCGATCCCGAAGTCGTCGGCCGTCGGATCGCGGAATCCGTGCGCGCACTGCTGGGCCTCGGCACCTCGCTGTTCTACAGGGTCGATCCGGTGACGCTCGAGATGACCGTGGTGGCCGGCTCCGGTACGCCGGTTCCAGGGCTGGAGCCGGGCGTGACGCTTGCCGCCGGCGTCGGCGCCGTCGGTCTCGCCGTCCGCGAGCAGCGACCGGTGACGACACCGGATCAGCTGAACGACCCGCGCATCGCCGTGACGCCAGAGCTGCGCTCGACGCTGGAGCTCGGGCCCGATCGCTCCGTGCTCGCGGTGCCGCTGCTCTCACACGAGCGCGTGATCGGCGTGCTGACGCTCGGCGACCGCGTGGGACGGCAATTCCGCCAGGACGAGATCCTGCTCGCGCAGGGCTTCGCCGAGCAGGCCGCGCTGGCACTGGAGAACGCGCGCCTCTATGCGGAGGCTCGCGATGCCAACCGCGCCAAGGACGAATTCCTCGCCACGCTCTCCCACGAGCTACGCACGCCGCTCACCGCGATGCTCGGCTGGGTGCGCATGCTGCAGAGCGGCACGCTGGACCAGGCGACGAGTGAGCGAGCACTGCAGGTCATCGACCGAAACACGAAGCTCCAGGCCCAGCTCATCGACGACCTGCTCGACGTGTCGCGCATCATCACCGGCAAGCTGAGCCTGGAGCTCAAGGCCGTCGACATCGGCGCCGTCATCGAGGCGGCGGTGGACGCGGTCACTCCGGCCGCGCTCGCCAAGTCGGTCACGCTCGAACGTCGCGTCGACCCCGCCGCTGCACCGGCGTGGGCCGATGCGCACCGCTTGCAGCAGGTCGTCTGGAACTTGCTCTCCAACGCGGTCAAGTTCACGCCGGCCGGCGGACGTATCAGCGTCACCGTCGACCGCGAGGATCCGCACGTCGTCTTGCGGGTGGCCGACACCGGGCAGGGCATCGCTCCGGAATTCCTGCCGTACATCTTCGATCGATTCCGCCAGGCGGACTCCACCACCACCCGCGCGCACGGCGGGCTCGGGCTCGGGCTCGCGATCGTGCACCATCTGGTCACGCTGCACCGCGGTACGGTGACCGCCGCCAGCGAGGGCGCGGATCGGGGCGCGACGTTCACCGTACGCATCCCGCTGGCGCCGCTGCGAATGGCCGCCGTCACGTCATCCGTCGCCACGACCGCCGCCGATCGGCTGCCGCCGTTGGCCGGCATCCGCGTCCTGGTCGTCGACGATGACGCGGACGCACGCGATCTGGTGACCGCGGTGCTCGGCCAGTCCGGCGCGGAGGTCATGACGGCATCGTCGACCGTCGAGGCCCTCGACGCGCTGGGGCGCGCCCGACCGCACGTGCTCGTGAGCGATCTCTCCATGCCGGGCGACGACGGCTATGCGCTGCTCCAGCGCGTGCGGGCTCTGGGTCTCGACCGCGAGGGGCGGCTGCCCGCCGTCGCGCTGACGGCGTTCGCGCGGGCCGAAGATCGCGCCCGCGCTCTGGCCGTCGGGTACGCCGTGCACGTCAGCAAGCCCGTGGAGCCGAACGCGCTGGTGGAGGTCGTGGCGCGGCTCGCGCGCTGAGGTCAGGCCCTGGCGCCCTCGCCGCGCATTTCTCCAAACACGCGCGACGCCACGATCAGCGCATCGCGGGCGAACGGCGCGCCCACGTAGCCGACCAGCTGGATCAGCGCCTCCGTGAGCTCTTCCTCGGTCCACCCCTGGCGCAGCGCCATGCGCAGGTGGATCGCGAGCTCGGGCTCGCGGCCGGTGGCCGCGTCGGACACGACGCACACGAGCGTGCGCGTTTTCAGGTCGAGGCCGGGCCGCGTCCACAGCATGCCGAAGACCGCCTCGGTCGCGACGTCGATGAACTTGCCCATGACCGGATCGGCATAGACGGTCTTCGTCGACCGATCGACGAACGCGTCGCCGAGCAGCCGCCGGCGCATCTCCGCGCCCTTGCGATACGTCTCGCTGTCCTTCATCGTGGCCTCTCCTTGTGCGGTGTCGTGGCCCGCCCCGAACGCGGGCCGGGCGTGGCGAAGGATATACTGCGACGCCATGACCGGACTGCGCTTCGGCCAGCCAGCCCCCGACTTCGCGCTGCCCGCCACCAGCGGCGGCCAGGTGCGTCTCTCGGATTTCCGCGGACGGGACGTGGTCCTGCTCTTCTACTGCTTCGACTGGGGCAGCATCTGAACGCCCGAGCTCAGCGACCTCGTCGAGGTCGCCGAACGCGCGGCCGCGCGTGGCGCCGCAGTGGTGGCGATCAGCGGCGATAGCCCCGCGTGTCACGCGGCCTTCGCGGCGGCAACGAAGCTCCCCTTTCCTCTGCTGAGCGACCTGCATCGCGAGGCCATCCGCGCCTACGGGGTCCTCGACGCGGAACGCAACGTCGCGTGGCGCTCCACGTTCGTGATCGACCGCGACGGTCTTCTCCGATGGGGGCAGGCGGGCGATCGTCAGATGGTCCGCGACGGCGCGGAGATCGTCCGCGTCCTGGAGCTCATTACGCGCCTGCGGAGCTGAGCCGCAGACGGTAAGATCGGTGGCATCGGCCGTGCTCGCTTCCGCACCTCGCGAAAAGGGGGAACGGTGATGCGACTCGATGACGACGGTCTGTGCTGGCTCTGCGATAGCCCGCTCGATTCGGATCGTTCCGCCACGTCCTGGCATGGTTTCGGGGTGCATCGGGCCTGTGCCCAGCAAGAGGACGGAGGCGGCACCGCCGGGAGCGGTCTAGACAAGTCAGATGTAATCGGTACAAGTACGTAGCAACTTCAGGAGAAATCTTTTCACGGCTGCTTTTTTCGCGGGCCTCGCGGTACTGTGTCCACAGGACGGTAGGTTTCCCGGGGAGGGGTGCCTTGGGTGAGCGGTAAACCGGTCGCCGTCTCCGTCGATTTAACCGGCGTCCATATCCTCATCGTCGAGGACGACGAGGACAGCCGCCAACTGCTGGGCACGTTCTTGGAATACTGTGGTGCGCTCGTGACGACCTGCCACTCGACCGAATCCGCGCTCGAGGATCTGGCCGAATACCGCCCGCACCTGATCGTCTCCGACCTCTCGCTGCCAGGCGCAGATGGATTGCAGTTCATCCGCGAGCTGCGAGGCCGTCCGTCCGAAACGGGCGGGGACATTCCGGCCATCGCCGTCAGCGCGTACGCCCGGGACTTCACGGTCACCGAGGCGAAAACCGCCGGCTACACGGGCTATCTCGTCAAGCCCGTCAACCTCGAGGATCTCGTGACCCTCGTTCGGGACCTGCTCCACCCATGACCCCGACGCGTCCGGCAGCCCTGCCCGACCTGACGGGTGTGACGATTCTGGTCGTCGAGGACAATTTCGACGCGCTGAATCTGATCCGCGCGATTCTCGAGACGGCCGGAGCGCACCCGCTGCTGGCCACCCACACCGGCCAGGCACGCGACTACCTGCGCACGCGAAAGGTCGATCTCATCTTGTGCGATCTGAATCTGCCCGCCGAGAACGGCGCGCGCTTCATGCAGTGGCTGCGCAGCCGTCCGGCGCCCGACGGCGGAGCCCTCCCGGCCATCGCGATCACCGCACACTACGAGGACTTTCCCGTGGCCGCCGCGCGCGGCTTCACGGCCTATCTCCGCAAGCCGCTCCAGATGGACCGGCTCTGCCGCACGATCGCCGCCCTGTGCGGCCGGGATGCCGCCGACAGCGGTGAGCCCGCGCAGGGTGCCGCCGCCTTCTAAGTTCAGGTGATCAGGTTGTCGGGCGGCTCGCCGCGCGCGACACGGCGAATGTTGTCGGCGATCAGCCGCACGCGGGCGCGTAGCATCCCTTCCGTCCATCCCGATACGTGGGGTGTCATGAGCACGTTCGGCAGCTCCTGGAAGGGCGGCCGCGCGGGCAGTGTCGGCGCGGCCTCGGTCGGGTACCGGTACCAGACGTCCAGCGCGGCTCCGGCGATCACGCCTCCGGCCAGCGCACGATAGAGCGCCTCCTCGTCGAGGATCTCGGCCCGCCCCACGTTGACGAGGAGCGCCGTACGCTTCATCGTCGCCAGTTGCGCCTCACCGATCAGCCCGCGCGTGGCCGCGGTGGCCGGCAGCGTGATCGCCAGATAATCCGAGCGCCGCAGCACTTCGTCGAGGATCTCGAGACCGCCGAGCAGGGCCAGCCCGTCGCCCGCGGATCGAGCGACGTCGCGGCGGATCGCACAGATCTCCATGTCGAAGGCGCGGGCGCGACGGGCCAGGGCCACGCCGATGTGCCCGTACCCAAGGATGCCGAGCGTCTTGCCCGCCAGCTCCGGCCACGGCGGCGGCGCCGGAACGTTGACCGCCCACTGGCTGGCCCACACGCCGCGGCGAAGCGCCGCGTCCAGGCGGACGAAGTCGCGCGTGAGCGCGAGCATGGCGCCGAGCGCATACTCGGCGATGCCAACCTCGTGGCCGTAGACGTTGGCCAGCGCGGCGCCCGGGGGCACCGCCGCACGGTCGATGCGGTCGAGCCCGGCACCCGGCACCTGAACGAGCCGCAGCCGGCGAGCTGCCGCCCCCATCTCGCGGCTGAACCCCATCGTGACCACCACGTCGACGTCGCCGAGCTTGCCCACGATGGCCCGCTCGTCGGCGACTATGATGTCGCACGGCATGTCGAGCTCCTCGCGCAGAGCCGCCTCGAGGCTCGCGGCAAACGTTCCGACCAGCGCGACGGTCAGCATCAGCGTCCCTCCTCGGCTCGATCCTCTCGCGAGCCTGCGGGAAATCAATTACGTCCCGGGTAAGCGCGGCCTCTGGGCGGTTGCCAGGAATTCGGCAGCAAGGAGCGGAGTGTGATGGCCGTCGCGATCGCCGAGAATCGAGTCCGAAAAGGAGGCATCATGATGAGCGTGGCGACGCTACGGCACAACGGGTCTCCGGCCTTTGCGAGCGATGCCGAACGGTGGACGGCGGTGGTGGGACGCGACCCGCGCGCCGACGGCAGCTTCTATTACTCGGTCCGCACGACCGGCGTGTACTGCCGTCCCTCGTGTGCCGCACGGCAGGCGCGACGTGAGAACGTGCGTTTTCACGCGAGCCCGGCCGACGCCGAAGCGGCGGGCTTCCGGCCATGCAAGCGGTGCCGGCCCGACAGCCATGGCCTCGCGGCCGCGCGCACGGAGGCGGTGGCGCGCGCATGCCGCCTCATCGAGACGTCGGAGGAGCTGCCGAGCCTCGATGCGCTGGCCGAAGCCGCCGGCCTCAGCCGGTATCATTTCCATCGCGTCTTCAAGACGACGACCGGCCTGACCCCGAAAGCCTACGCGCTCGCCCACCGCGCGCGCCGCATGCGCGACGAGCTCACACGCAGCGACACGGTAACGGACGCGATCTATGGCGCCGGCTTCAGCTCGAGCGGGCGATTCTACGCTGCCGCGCCGGGGGTGCTCGGCATGACGCCGACCGACTTTCGTACCGGCGGCGATGGCGCGGTGATCCGTTTCGCCGTCGGCGAGTGCTCGCTGGGCTCGATCCTCGTGGCCGCGACCGCGCGTGGCGTCTGCTCGATCCTGCTCGGCGACGATCCGGACACGCTGGCGCGCGACCTTCAGGATCGCTTCCCGAAGGCACGCCTGATCGGCGGCGACCGCGCATTCGAGCGGCTCGTGGCGAAGGTGGTCGGCTTCGTCGAAGCGCCAGCGCTCGGTCTCGACCTGCCGCTCGACGTGCGCGGCACGGCGTTCCAGCAGCGCGTGTGGCAGGCGTTGCGTGAGATTCCGGCCGGACGCACCTCGACGTACACAAAGATCGCCGAGCGCATCGGCGCGCCGAAAGCGGTGCGCGCCGTGGCGCGCGCATGCGCGTCGAACGCCATCGCCATCGCCATTCCCTGCCATCGCGTCGTGCGGCACGACGGCGCGTTGTCGGGCTACCGCTGGGGCGTCGAGCGCAAGCGCCGCCTGCTCGAGCGCGAAGCGGCGGTCTGACGGCGGCTGCACTTCTTTCAGCGCGACACGCGCCTGCGGTGGCACGCGCCTCGCTACGTCCATGGCCCGGAGGTGCGGCCATGGCGACACAGGGTTCGGCGAAGCGTGGTCTGAAATCGGACTCGCGCAAGGCGACAACCTCTCGACACGGCATCGCGCCGCAGCCGGCCACCCGCCAGGTCGGCGGCGCGTTCGGGCGCGACGGAAGCGACCGGCGGACCCCGCGCTCGGCCGGCGCGCCCGAGCGCCGGAGCTCCGCCACGCGCTCGGGCCGTTTGCGCGCGGTCGGCGCCGTCGGCATCTCGAACCTCTCGCCCGGGCGAGAAGCGCAGGAGCAGCGGCGCGTGCCACCGCGCGGCGCACGCAAAGGACGCTGACGCCGCCCTTTCTCGTTGGTCAGTCGACGGCCGTCGTCAGGCCGTGGATGAACCGATCGATCACGACGCCGAACATTGCGGCCGCGGGCAGGCCGATCAGCAGGCCGCCGGCCATGAGCGCGCCCCAGAAGAAGATGTCGCCGCGGATGAGCATCGTCGGCAGCCCCACGGTGATGACCTTCTGCTCGACCGGCGACGCCATCACGACCGCGTACAAATACTCCTGCATCGCGAGGGTGAACGCGAAGATCGCGATCGTCGCCATCCCCGGACGGCTCAGCGGGAGCACGACGAGCCGGATCGCGGCGAGGCGCCCGCAGCCGTCGACCCACGCCGCCTCCTCGACCTCGACAGGCAGGCCGCGCAGGAAGCCAAACATCAGCCACGTCGCGATCGGAATCGTGAACGTCGGATAGACGAGGACGAGTGCCCACCACGAGTCGAACAGGCCGAGACGGCCGACGACGTGGGTCAGCGGCAAGAAGAGGATGATCGGCGGCACGAGGTAGGTCGCGAAGATGGCGATCGCGATGTTGCCGGCACCGGGCAGACGCAGCCGCGCCAGCGCGTACGCGGCCGGCACCGCGGCCAGCAGGGTGATCACGACCACCAGCGCCGCCACCGACGCGGTGTTCGCCGCCCACGAGCCGAACCACGTGTGCCTGAACAGCAGGTCGAAGTGCTTGAGCGTCGGCGGCTCGTGGAACCAGAACGGAATTCCCCGCATCGAGTAGAGCTCGCGCTCGTCCTTGAACGCGGTGATCGCCATCCAGACCACTGGAAACAAGGCGAAGACCAGCAGGGGCGTCAGTCCGGCATAGACCCACAGGCGTCGCATCGCCACGATAAGATAAGCTCCGTGAGCGACATCGGCATTCACCCCGTGTCCGGAGCGCTCGGCGCCGAGATCAGCGGCATCGACTTGAGCCGGGACGTCGACGCTCAGACGCTCGAGCAGCTGCGGCGCGCCTGGCTCGAGCATCTCGTGCTGTTCTTCCGCGATCAGCCCCTCACGCCGGCGCAGTTCCTCGCCTTCGCGCGACGCTTCGGCGAGATCATCGAGTACCCCTTTGTGAAGGGGCTCGAGGAGCATCCGGAGATCATTCCGGTCGTGAAGCTCGCGCACGAGCGGATCAACTTCGGCGGGGTCTGGCACTCCGACACCGCCTACCTCGACGTCCCGCCGATGGCCAGCATGCTGCTGGCCCGCGAGGTGCCCCCGGCCGGCGGCGACACGCTGTTCGCGAACATGTACCTCGCCTACGACGCGCTCTCCGAGGGCATGAAGCGCCTGCTTGCCGATTTGAACGCGGTCAACAGCTCCTCGAAGGCCGACGCGTCGCGCACCCGCGAGGACCGCATCGCGGAGCGCGGACGCGCCGACGCGCGCACCGTGTACGAGGCGGCGCATCCCGTCGTTCGCGTCCACCCCGAGACGGGACGCAAGGCCCTCTACGTCAACGTCGCCCACACCGTGCGCTTCGACGGGATGACCGAGGAGGAGAGCGCGCCGATCCTCGCGTTCCTCTATCGGCATCAGATCCGACCGGAGTTCACCTGTCGGTTTCGGTGGCAGCCGAGCTCGCTCGCCTTCTGGGACAACCGCTGCGCGCAACACAACGCGGTGAACGACTACGCCGGCCACCGGCGGGTCATGCATCGCGTCACCCTGGCGGGCGACGTGCCCTCGGGCGCAGCCCGAGGCGCGTGACGGCGCGGCGCGGATGGGCCAGCCTGGCGCGCGCGGTGCCAGTTCGCGCGACGCTCTGGCGTGCGCGCGGCTCGATCCGCCGAAAGACGCGGACATCCGCATGGCATCGACCTTGCCACGTGGGCGCGCCATGCGATCACGCCTCCAGGCCTCGACCGCGCGACTCTACTTCCCGCTCGCCCGGCTTGCCCTCTGTGCCGACTGCGAGGTCTGCTTCGAAATCGGCTTCGACGCCTGCCCCGCCTGCGGCGGTCGGACGTGGTCGCCCCTGGCCCGGATGGTCGGGCACGCCTCGGATGGCGCCGTCGTGCGCGCGGTCCGCGCAGTGGTAGCCGAGATGCGCAGCAGTCGCGCGAACGAAGCGGATGCGCACCATCTGGTCATCGTCTCGCGGGAACAGCCCAAGCTCTTCGAGACGCTCCGTCGCGAGCTCGCCGGCAACGAGACGGTCACCGTCGTTCTCGACCGGCGCGGCAATCGCCCGCAGCCGGCGCTGGCGCGCATGAACCTGCGCTGGCGCAACGTGGATCGTCAGATCGCCGCGCTCGGCTGGGCGATCGTCCGCTCCGACCTGTCGACCTCGAAGCGCTAGCCCTCAGGGCGTCGCGGCCATCGCGCCGCCGTCGGCCACGATCGCGGCGCCGGAGATGAACGAGGCATCGTCGGAGGCGAGGAACAGCGCGCACCGTGCGATGTCTTCCGGCTCGCCCACCCGGCCGAGCGGAATCCCACGCCCCTCCTTTGCGGCGCGCTCCACGCGCTCGACGATGTCGGCGGTCAGGCGCGTCCGGATCGTGCCGGGGCAGATCGCGTTCACGCGGATGCCGTCGCGGCCGTAGGAGGCGGCCATCGCGCGCGTCAATGCCAGCACGGCGCCTTTGCTCGCCGCATACGCGTGCGTCGGACGCTCGACCGAGCCGTGGAACGCGGACACCGAGGCGATGTTCACGATGGAGCCACCCGTCCCCCGCATGTGAGGCACCGCCGCACGGGACAGCAGATAGATCGCGCGGACGTTGACGTCCTGCGCGAGGTCCCAGTGCTCGAGCGAGATGCTCTCGACGGTGCCGCCGACGACCATCGTGCCGACGCCCGCGTTGTTGAGCAGCACGTCGACCCGGCCGAACGCGCGGACAGCGCGCGTGACGACCGCCGCGCAGTCGTCGGGCTGCGCGAGGTCGGCCTCCACCGCCATCGCCTCACCGCCCGCGGCGCGCACGTCGGCCTCCGTGCGCGCGAGCTCCGGTGCGCGCAGGTCCACCAGGGCGACGCGCGCGCCCGCGCGCGCGAACAACAACGCGCTCGCGCGGCCGATGCCCGTGGCCGCTCCCGTGATGATGGCCGCCTTGCCCCGCAGTGCCCCGCTGTCGGCCAGACTCATGGCGCGGAGTATACTGGCGCTCGCCAACAGGTGCGGTGTCGTCCACCCTCGAGCGCCACGGCGCAGGAGCATTGGCGATGATCCAGGCCAAGAAGCTCGGCCATCTCGTCCTCAAAGTCAGGGACGCCCGCGCATCGCGGGACTTCTACACGCGCGCGCTCGGGCTCAAGGTCGCGCACGAGAACCTGGAGCACGGAGCGGTCTTCCTGAGCTTCGGCACGCAGCATCACGAGCTGGCCCTGTTCCAGCTGGCCACGGGCGAGGCGCCGGACGCCAAGCAGCCCGGCCTGCACCACACGGCGTGGCAGCTCGGCAGCTTCGCCGAGCTACAGGCCGCGTACCGCGAGCTGCAGGAGCTCGGTATTGCCGTCGAGTCCACCATCGAGCACAACGTCTCGCGCAGCATCTATTTCCACGACCCGGACGGCAATCGCGTCGAGCTGTACTGCGACATGGTCGAGCACGGCTTCGAGGCGATGCGCACGATGGGGCCGCGGCGCGACGAGCTCGACATCGAGACGGGCCAGATCGTCAGCCGCGGAAAGGAGTACGTGCGATGAGCGAGGGAAAGCAGCCGTTCAGCGTCAGCCGGGCCGAGGACGCGGTGTACAAGACCGGCCTGCGCAGCTTCATGGAGTACCGCGACCTCGGGATCGAGGCCGCGACGCACGGGCGCTTCCGCGCGCACGTCATCCGCATCAAGGCAGACTCCGGCGCGCACGACCTGCACACCACCGGCCTGCATCAGCATCAGTGCGACTTCCAGATGTTCTACGTGCTGAAGGGGTGGATCCGGTTCGTGTACGAGGGGCAGGGCGAGCACACGTTCCGCGCGGGTGACTGCGTGCTGCAACCGCCCGGGATCGTGCACAACGAGCTCGAGTGCTCCGACGACGTCGAAGTCCTCGAGCTCTACTCGCCGGCGGTGCACCCGACGGTCGTGGTCCAGCCGATGCCGGAGACCGCGGCGGCGCACTGACCGCGGTCGCATGCAGGCAGGGCTCGTGCGCGGCGACGGCGTCTTCCCGCCCGGCGCGTACGAGCGGGATGACGAGTCGCCGGACGAGCGCTTCTACGCCGTCGCGCGCAAGGTCGTCCACATCGACGACGGCGCCATCGCGGCGCTCGGCCGCGTCTACGACGAGCTCCTTCCCGCCCGTGGCCGGCTGCTCGACGTGATGAGCAGCTGGCGCAGCCACCTGCCGGGCCACCGCGCCGGCGACGTCGTGGGGCTCGGCCTCAACGCCGACGAGATGGCGGACAACCCACAGTTGACCGACCACGTCGTGCACGACCTCAACCGCGATCCCCGCCTGCCGTTCGAGGACGCGACGTTCGACGGCGCGATGTGCGCGGTCTCGATCCAGTACGTGCTGCACCCGCTGCGAGTCTTTCGGGAGGTCCGCCGCGTGCTGCGTGCCGACGCGCCGTTCGTCGTGTCCTTTTCCAACCGCTGCTTTCCGAGCAAAGCCGTCGCCGTCTGGCTCGCGACGACGGATGCCCAGCACCTGATGCTGGTACGCGCGTACTTCGAGTCGTCGGCAGGCTGGGCCGCCGTCCGTGCCGAGGACCGCTCGCCCGGGGATGGCGATCCGCTGTACGTCGTCCATGCGCGCGCCGCCGCCGTGTCAGTGGCGCGGAGCGAGCCTACGGTGTAGCCCTGCTCGACACCGTTCGCTGCGAACGTCGAAAGCGTTCGTCGCTCGACATTGAACATTTTGCCTTTCGTCGTATGTGCCCGTCGTACAGCGATTTTCGTCGACGGCGGGGCGGGCACCCGGCTTGCCACGAGATGCAGTTCCCGTGCGTCACGGGACACTGCGCGACACACCGATCGACGTGGCGCTGGCCGTCACGCAGGACGACCTCGACGCCGCCAGCCGCCTCGTGCACCGCTGTTAGGTTCGGCGCGGATACGTCGCGCCCTCGGCCGATGGCCGGCACGCGAGCCCCTACCTGGCGATGCCGTCGACCGCCGTCGGCCCACAGTGCGTCGTGACGCATGACGGTGCATCAATGACGCTCGTTCAGACGCTCACCGGCCTGGCGCAGAACCTCGCGCTTCTCCTGTCGCTCACGCTGCTGCACGGTGTGATCCGTCCGTCCGCGGCGCGCGCGCCGCGGTTCGTGCGCTCGTCCATCAGCGGTGCGCTGTTCGGCCTCATCGCGATCGCCGCCATGCATACGCCGTTCATCATCGCGCCCGGCATCATCGCCGACGCACGCGTCGTTCCCGTCCTCCTCGCCGGCCCGTTCGGCGGCGCGGGCGCGGCGCTGACCGCAGCCTCGCTCGCCGCCGGCTATCGCGCATGGCTCGGCGGCACCGGCGGTGCCGCGGGCATCGGCACGATCGTGACCGCAGGACTGCTCGGCGCGGGCGTGGCGTGGTGGTGGCGCCGGCACCCGCCGCGCCGCGCGGCGCCGGCGTTCGTGGGGCTCGGCGCGGCGCTCGATGCGATCGTGCTCGTGTGGGCCGCCGCGCTGCCCGATCGCGAGGTGGCGCAGCGCGTGCTGACGGCGGCCGCGCTGCCGGTCGGCCTCTTCTTGCCGTTCGCCACCGTCGTGCTCGGCATGCTCCTCGTGCACGAGAATCGGCGCCACGACGAGCGCGAGCGGCTGGCCCTCACGCAATTCGCCATCGACCGTGCGGCCGAGGCGCTGTTCTGGATCGACGCCGAGGGGCGCATCGTCAACGCCAACGCCGCCGCCTCGCGATTGAGCGGCTACTCGCGCGCCGAGCTCGCGACGAAACGGGTGTGGGACCTCGAGGTCGACGGCTCGCCCGAGCGCTGGCGCGTGACGTGGTCCGATGCGCGCGGCGGCCGCCGCCAGGTGCACGAGCGGTGGTACCGCCGTCCGGACGGCAGCGAGGTGCCGCTGGAGATTTCCGGCGACTTCGTCGCCCACGAGGGGCGCGAATGGATCAACGTCTTCGCGCGCGACGTGACCGACCGGCGGCGCGTCGAGCACGAGCGCGCCGAGCACCTTGCCCGCGAGCAGGCGCTGCGCGCCCGCGCCGAGGAAGCGGGCATGCTGAAGGATCAGTTCCTGGCCACGCTCTCGCACGAGCTGCGCACCCCGCTGACGTCGATCCTCGCGTACGCGCGGCTGCTCCGTGACGGTGCGTTGCCGGCCGCGGCGCCGGCCGGGCCGTCGACGTGATCGAGCGCAATGCGCGGGCGCAGGTGCAGCTCTTCAACGACCTCTTCGACGTGTCGAGCGTCATGCTCGGCGAGCTCGAGCTGGAGCGGCAATCCGTGCCGCTGCCGACGGTCGTGGCGACGGAGGTCGAAGCCGCCCGCGCCGACGCGGATCGGGCGAAGCTCACGCTCGATTACGAGGCGGCGCCCCTCGTGCCACCCGTCACGGGCGACGTGGGACGCCTGCAGCAAATCGTCCGGAAGCTTCTGTCCAACGCGATCAAGTTCACGCCGCCCGGAGGCCGCGTGCGCGTGCGCGTGGATCGCGTGGACGATGAGGCGCGTCTGACCGTCAGTGACACCGGCGTCGGCATCGCGCCCGAGTTCCTGCCGCATGTCTTCGATCGTTTTCGTCAGGCCGACGGCTCGCTGACGCGTGTCTACGGAGGCGTCGGCCTCGGCCTCTCGCTCGTGCGCGACCTGGTCGAGCTGCACGACGGCCAGGTCTCGGCCGAAAGTGCGGGCGACGGCGCCGGCGCCACGTTCACCGTGCGACTGCCGCTGCGCGCGCCGGGCGAAGCGAAGACGCGCGTCGGCTCACAGTCCGCGCTCAAGTCGCGGATCCAGGACGTCGCGTAGCCAGTCACCCACGAGGTTGATCCCGAGCACGAGCAGCAGGATGGCGAGCCCGGGGAACAGCGCGAGCCACCACCCCGTCATGATGTAGTTCCGCCCCTCGTCGAGCATGGCGCCCCAGCTCGGCTCGGGCGCCGGGATGCCGAGGCCCAGGAAGCTCAGCGAGGCCTCGGCGATGATCGTGCGCGCCACCGAGAACGTCGCCACCACCGTGATCGGCGGCAGGACGTTCGGCAGCAGGTGGCGCGCGACGATCCACGCGTCACTCGCCCCGAGCGCGCGCGCCGCCGCCACGAAATCGCGCTCGCGCAGCGTGAGCACCTCGCCGCGGACGATGCGCGCATACGTGATCCACCCCGTCACGCCGAGCACGACGATGAGGTTCAGCAGGCTCGCGCCGAGGACCGCGAGCACGCCGACGGCGAGGACGAGCACGGGGAAGGCCAGCTGCACGTCGCCGATGCGCATCAGCACGTCGTCGAGCCAGCCGCGGTACCAGCCGCTCACGAGCCCCAGGACGACGCCCACCACGCCGGCCAGCAGCACCGCCGAGAAGCCGACGACCAGCGACACGCGGGCGCCGTGGAGCAGACGGCTCGCGACGTCGCGGCCGAGCGTGTCGGTGCCCAGCGGATGCTCACGACCCCACGTCGGCGGCGTGAGCCGCTCGAGCAGCGCGTTCTTGAGGGGGTCGCCCGGCGCCAGCGCGGGGGCGGCGGCGGCGAGCACGACGGCCGCCAGGACGACGAGCGCGCCGGCGACGGCAAGCGCGTCGACGCGCCTCACGTCAGGCGGACCCGCGGATCGGCGACGGTGTACAGCACGTCGACGGCGACGTTGATAACGACGAACACCACCGCGAACACGAACACCCCGGCCTGGATCACCGGGAAGTCGCGGCCGGGCACGGCCTGCACGATGAGCCGGCCCATCCCCGGCCACGCGAACACCGTCTCGATGATGACGGCGCCGCTGAGCATGAAGCCCAGCGACAAGCCGGTCACGGTGATGACCGGCAGCGCCGCGTTGCGTAGCGCGTGGCGGTAGATCACGCCGCGCTCGCCCAGGCCCTTTGCCCGCGCCGTGCGCACATAGTCCTGTCCGAGCACCTCGAGCATGCCCGCCCGCACGAGGCGCACGTTCTGGGCGAGCGGCGCCGCCGCCAGCGCGATCGCCGGCAGCACGAGGTGCCGCCACGTCCCGCTCCCATACGCGGGCAAGAGGCCGCCGAGCGCGACTGCGAACAGCAGAATCAGCATGATCCCGAGCCAGAAGCTCGGCATCGACTGCAAGAACAGCGAGGCGAGTCGGCTCGCGTGGTCCGCCGTGCGTCCGCGGTGGGTCGCCGAGATCACCCCGAGCGGTACCGCCAGCGCCGTGGACAGCACGAGCGCCGCCGCCGCGAGCTCGACCGTCGCTGGCCAGAAGTGCTCGAGCACCATCGCCATGGCCGGCCGCTTCTCGCGGATCGACACGCCGAAGTCACCGCGCACCGCGGCGGCCACGAAATCGGCGTACTGCACGGCGAACGGGCGATCGAGGCCGAGCATCGCACGCGTGTGCGCGATTTCCTCCTGGGTGGCGCTCTGGTCGACCAGGAACAGCGTCGGATCGCCGGTGAGACGAACGAGAAAGAACACGACCGTGACGACGCCCCAGGTGACGAACACGGCGTGGAGCAGGCGTCGGAGCAGAAAAGCCCGCATGGGCCGGGCAGGCGCTCCTAGCCGACGGCCGCCGCGAAGATGCGCAGGTAGTTACCGCCGACGATCTTCGTGGCCTCCGCGCGCGTGAATCCGCCCCGCAGCATCGCGTCAACGAGCTGCGTGAAATGATCGTACTGCGAAAAGAGCCCCGGGCTCGCCGAGGCGTCGGTGCCGATGCTCACGTGGTCGACGCCGACGACCTCCGCCATCTCCTTGAGGCCATCGACGTAGCGCTCGAGGCTCGGAAAGAAATGCCAGATGCCGATGGAGCCGCCCGTCTGCGCCACCGCGCGCGCGTGGTCGGTAGTGATCTGCCGCTCGGTGAGCGGGGTCGGCCCTTGCGCTTTCGAGCCTCGGAGCGCGGTGTGGGAGAGCAGGAGCGGCTTGGTGGCGACGCCCACCGCCCGTTTCACCGTGTCCGCGGTGGCATGCGCGACGTCCACGACGACGCCGAGACGGTGACAGGCGCGGATGACGTCGGCGCCGAACGGCGTCAGGCCGTTGTGCACCACGGCGCCCGTCTGAAAATCGCCGATGTCGTTCGGCGTGTAGTGCACGAGCTGCATGGTGCGAACGCCACGCCGGTGAGACTCCTCCAGGCGCTCGAGCTTCTTCTCGAGGAAGTCGAGCCCCTCGATGTCGACGACGATGGCCGGCTCGCCCGCCGCGTGCGCCGCTTTCAAATCGGCCGCGGTGAGCGCGCGGCGGATCCCATGACGTGCCACGAGCTCGTCCACCCATGCGAGGCGGTCGAGGTGATATGCGTAGAGGAAGCCCGGCTCCGGCGTGCGCAGCGCGACGAGCACGTTCTGCGGGTTGCGGCCGAGGATCGGGCTGTCGGGAACGTCGGCCAGGCAGAGCACGGCGATCCGGCCCGCCCGCATCTGGCGTGCAAGGTCGTCGCTCGGCCGCGCCGTGCGCGACGTGATCCCGTTCGGGCCCGCGTGGGTATGAACGTCGACGGAAATGGTGTCTCGCAACAGGCGCGTGGCCTCGGCGAGGCCGCCCTCGGCGGCGGCGTCGTCGCGGCGAACGGCGCAGCCGGCCAGCATCGCGCCGACCCCGCTCAGCACGCTCGCCCACATCCACGCGCGACGCGTAAGCACGTGACCGCAGCACGTCATCGATCGCGCCTCTTCACTTCCGGACGGCGACGCCGCGGAAGTCCATGTGCAGCTCGGTGAGGGGCGTGAAGCCCGTCACCCGCGCGGCGTGCGCGTACACCTTGACCTCCTGATACAACGGCACCACCGGCGTCCAGTCGCGCACCTGCCGCTGCAGGTCGGCGAGCAGCTTCAGGCGCCTGGCCGGATCGAGCTCGCGCCGCTGCGCGGCGTAGGCGCTCAACAGCTCCGGCGGGTACGGCGTCCAGTTGATGAGCGTGAACGCCGTCCAGTCGCGCAGGAAATCGTCGGCATCGAGGTTGTTGCTGGTGCGGCACGCGGTGAAGCCGCCGTTGTACGGCAGGGTCCCCTTCTGCGTGATCTGGAGGATCGTGCCGAAGTCGATCGGCTTGAGCGTGACCTGCACGCCCACGTCCTTGAGCATCTCGGCTACCGCCGCCGTCGTCTCGTCGAAGGCCTGGCCATAATGTTTGGCCGCATAGTGCAGGTTGAGCACGAGTGGCTCGCCCTGACGCTCCCAGCCACGTCCCGTGTCTTTCCAGCCCGCCTCGGCCAGCAGCGCCCGGGCGCGCTTGGGGTCGAACGGATACGGCTCCTGCGGCGCGTAGCCGTACGACACGGTGGCGACGGGCGAGGTGTTGGCGAGCGCGTAGCCCTGGAAGATTTTCTTGATGATCGCCTCGCGGTTCACCGCGTGTGCGAGGGCCAGCCGGGTCTTCGTGTCGCCGAACAGACCGTCCTTGCCGCCGGCGTCGAACTGGGTCTTGAGTCGGCCGTTGAGATAGAGGCGGCAATTGAGCTTCTGCGGGCCCGAGACGATCTTGAGATTCGGCTCGCGCGCCAGCACGCCGGCGTCGAAGGGCGGCACCGCGTCGACGAGCGAGACCTGTCCCGCGCGCAGGGCGGCCAGCCGCGCGGATGCCTCGGGGATGACCTGCAGGCGCAGACGCTTGACCTGCGGCGGCGTGCCCCAGTACGCATCGTTGCGCTCGAGAATCATCGACGTCTTGCGCCTCCATTCGACGAGCTTCCACGCGCCCGTGCCGACCGGACGTTCGTTGAGCGCGTCCACGCCGTTCTTGATCGTCCACGCCTTGGGCACCAGCGGCTCGCGTCCGAGCGCGTCCCAGAGCGTCGGCGCGGGCTCGCTCGTGTGCACGCGCACCGTGTAGTCATCGACCTTTTCCCACCGGGAGACGTACGGCAGCGTCTTGTCGAACTGCGTGCCGGCCGCGACGTCCTTGACGCCGTGCTTGTCGAGGTTCTTCCGGAACATGCGGTCGAGGTTGAACAGCACGGTGTCGGCGTTGAACGGCTCGCCGTCGTGGAACTTTACGCCGCGCCGCAGGCCGAACTCCCACGTGCTGTCGCCGACGGCCTTCCACGACAGCGCGAGCCCCGGCACCGGCTTGCCCTGCGCGTCGACGTCGACGAGGCTCTCGAAGACCTGGCGAATGTACGTCGAGCGGATCGAGCCCATGCCGATGCGCGGGTCCATGTTGGTGGTGTCGTCCGGCATCGCGACGACCAGCTCGGCATCGGAATCGATCGGCCCGCTGTCGACCGCCCTCGCCTGGGCGCCCGAATCGGCGCCGAGGGCGAGCACGAGTGAGACGACGAGCAGCCAACGAGTCATCGCACCCTCCTCAGATCCCCGCGCGCCGAACCAGCTCGTCACGGCTGGCGCCATAGAGCGTGACGAGCGCGCTCTCCGTACTCGCGGCGTCGTAGAGACGCAGAAACGTGTCCATCCCCGCCTGGTCGATCAGCGACTTCACGAAGCGGTAGCTGGCGAAATAGTACGCGCGCCGGCGATCCAGGTCGGACACGAGCCACGGGGGCGGCGCCTTCGTGGTCCCGAGACATTCCACGACCTCCGGGTGAATGGTCATTCGGCGATCGTAGCCCTCGGCGTTCGGCCCCACGCCGGCGCCGGGATGGACCTCGAGTGCGAGATAGTCGGCGAGCCCCTCCCGCAGCGTGTGGCTGTGATAGCGCCACGTGAACAGATGCGCCATCTCGTGGACGTAGGTCGCGTTCGTGCGCGTCAGCGCGCCCTCGTAGGCCCGGGCGCTCAGGAACACGATTCCCTTCGGGTCTCTGGGGTGCGCATAACCGTTCCAGACGTGCGAGACGAACACGGCGTCGGAGACGTAGATACGAATTCGGGGCCCCAGGGTGGCGGTATCGAGCGTTCGCCCCGTGAGCGCCTCGAGGCGGCGGTACGCCGCCTCGGCCGCCGTGAGAAACGCCGGGACGACCGAGACACCATGGCGATAGATCTCGACGCGGTCGCCGGTGGCGACGAGCGTGGACCGAGCGACGACCTCCGCGTCCGCGGCCTGGCGTCGTTGCGCGCCGGCCGACGGGGCGACTCCGAGCACCAGCGCCGCGATGACAACGATGATCAGCAAAGCGGCGCTTAGCCTACCGCGTTCCCCGCGGCTTGACTAACCCTGATCGGGAGCGCACGATCCGACGCACCCTGCCTGGGACGCTTTCCGAGCCGCAGGGAACAGGAGAGCCACGCCATGGCCTATGTGAAAGACTCCAAGTCCGCCAGAGTGCGCCGGCAGCTCGATCATCCCGTCATCGACGGCGATGGACACTGGCTCGAGCCGATGCCGATCTTCCTGGACTATCTCAGGCAAGTCGGCGGCCCGTCGCTCGTGGACCACTTCACGTCCAAGGACATCGAGCGTGGCTGGTACGCGATGACGCGCGATGAGCGGCTCGACAAGCGGCCGTTCCGGCCCACGTGGTGGGGCGAGCCGGCCAACACGCTCGACCGCGCCACGGCCATGGTGCCCAAGCTCTTCTACGAGCGGCTCGACGACTTCGGGGTCGACTTCTGCCTGCTCTACACCTCGCTGGGGCTGTTCCACATCAACAACGCCGACGAGCAGATCCGCCGCGGCGTGTCGCGCGCCGTCAACCGGATGAACGCAGAGATGTTCGCGCCCTATCGCGACCGCATCGCGCCGGCCGCCGTCGTGCCCGTCTACACGCCGGCGGAGGCCATCGAGGAGGCGACGTACGCGGTGCGCGAGCTCGGCTTCAAGGTGATCATGATCTCGAACCACGTGAAGCGGCCGATCCCCGCGCTGGCGCGTGCGGTGTCAGACCCGACCACGGTCCGCTACTCGATCGACTCGCTCGGCTACGAGAGCCCGTACGACTACGACGCGTTCTGGAAAGCCTGCGTCGAGCTGAAGGTCGCGGTCACCGCGCACTCCGGCAGCATGGGCTGGCACGGACGGGAGTCGATCAACAACTTCAGCTTCAACCACATCGGACACTTCGCGGCGGCGAGCCACGCGTTCGCGCGGGCGCTGATCTTCGGCGGCGTGGTCAAGCGCTTCCCGATGCTGCGCTTCGGCATGCTCGAGGGCGGCGTCGGCTGGGCGTGCAATCTCTTCACCGATCTCATCGCGCACTGGGAAAAGCGCAGCCGGGGCCCGATGGAGAAGCACCTGCGGCCGACCAACCTCGACAAGAACCTGCTCAAGGATCTGTTCACGCGCTACGGTGGCCGGGCCTTCGAGGACAAGATGGACGAGCTGCTCTCGAGCACGAGCATCGTGCCGCCGTTCAAGACCAACGACGAGCTGACCGAGCGCGAGTATGCGCTGGGGCAGCTCGACGACTTCGAGGCCGCCGGCGTCTCGTCCGCCGACGAGCTGCGACGGCAGTTCGTGGACCACTTCTACTTCGGCGCCGAGGCGGACGATCCGATGACGGCGTGGGCGTTCCGTGAGCCCCACAAGCTGCACCCGTTGTTCAGCTCGGACGTGAGCCACTTCGACGTCACCGACATGACCGAAGTCCTCGAAGAGGCGTGGGAGCTCGTCGAGCACGGCATGATCACCGAGTCGGACTTCCGCGAGTTCACCTTCGCGAACGCGGCGCGCCTGCACACCGCACTGAATCCCGATTTCTTCAAGGGCACCGTCGTCGAGCGCGCGGTCGCCACTTTGAGGTGATGAGCGGACCGCGACATCACACTCTCGACATCGACGCCGTCACGCACCGCTACGGGCCGGTCACCGCCGTCGCCGGCGTGTCACTGGCCGTGCGCGCCGGCGAGATCGTCGCGCTGCTCGGGCCATCGGGGTGCGGCAAGACGACGCTGCTGCGGATCGTCGCCGGGTTCGTTCGCCAGCGCGCGGGCTCCGTGCGCATCGACGGCCAATCGATCGATCACCTGCCCGCCAACCTCCGCAACGTCGGCATCGTCTTCCAGAGCTATGCGCTGTTTCCCCACCTCAGCGTCGCCCGCAACGTCGCCTATGGGCTCGAGGCCCGCGGCCGGCCGCGCGCGGAGGTGCGGCGCACGGTCGATCGCTTCCTGGAGGTCGTTCGGCTCACCGACCTCCGTGACCGCCTGCCACGTCAGCTCTCGGGCGGCCAGCAGCAGCGCGTCGCCGTCGCGCGCGCGCTCGCCGTCGAGCCCACCGTGCTGCTGCTCGACGAGCCGTTCAGCGCGCTGGACAAAGGGCTGCGACTCGACATGCAGATCGAGATCAAGCGGCTGCAGCGGCAGTTCGGGCTGACGGCGATTCTCGTCACCCACGATCAGGACGAGGCCATGAGCGTCGCCGATCGCATCGCGGTGATGAACCACGGGCGCGTCGAGCAGTTCGACACGCCGATCAACGTGTACGACCACCCCGCCACGCTGTTCGTCAGCGGGTTCATCGGGACCACGAACCTCATGCCCGGGCGCGCGCTGGAGTCTTCCAACGGCCGCACGCTCGTCGAGCTCGACGCGGGCGCTCGCGTCGGCGTGCCGACCGAGCGGAAGTTCGCGGCCGGCACGCGTGTGATGCTCTCGGCGCGGCCCGAGCAGCTCTCTCTGCACGCCGAGACCGCGCCCGGCCGCTGGCGCGTGCGGCGCCGCCTCGCGGTGCCGCTCGGCCCCAACACGGTGCACGATCTGGAGACTCCCGACGGGACCACGCTCAAGCTGGTCGAGCCGCGCCTCGGTCGGCCCGTCGAGATCGCGACCGAGGTGTGGTGCGGACTCCGCGCCGACGCCCGCCCCGGCGTGTTCGAACTCGCCACGTCCAAGGAGGAGGAGACATGCACGCTCGAGTGACTCGACGTCAGCTGCTCGCCGGCGCCGCCGCGACGCTCGGCACCCTCGCGCTCGGCCGGCCGGCGCACGCCAAGGGCTCGGTGACCGCCGCGATGTATCCCGGCACGTGGGAAGATGCGTTCCGCGCTCACGTCGTGCCGGCGCTCAAGAGCGCGCACGGCGTGGATCTCGAGATGACCCCGCTGTTCGCCGTCGACCAGATCGCCAAGGCCCAGGCCGCGCGCGGCGAGCCGCCGTTCGACGCGTTCGTGCTCGATCCGGGGCCGCGCGTGACCGGGATCGAGCGCGGGCTGTTCGAGAAGTTCGACGGCAAGCGGTTGGGCAACGTCGGGCGGCTGCCCGGCGGCGCGACCGACGACTGGGGCGTCACCGTCGCCGCGCAGGTGGTCGGCATCGGCTACAACCCCAAAAAGCTGCCGCGGCCGAAGAGCTGGACCGATCTGCTGAAGGATCCCTGGGTGTCGCGCCTGGGCATGACGGGATTTCAGACCACGTACGGGACGGTCTCGATCATCGAGATCGCCAAGCAGTACGGCGGCTCGGAGACGAACGTCGAGCCGTTCTTCGTCGAGATCAAGAAGGTGCTCTCGAAGGTCTCGGCCATCGGCGCTCCCGCGTCGATGCCGGCGCTGTTTCAGCAGGGGCAGTGCGACATCACCTACACGAATACGCAGACGGTGGCGACCCTGCGTGGGCGCGGCGTGGACATCGACTTCGTGAAGCCGGACAGCGGCGCGGTGGCCTTCTTCACGACGATGCACGTCGCCAAGGGCACGAAGGAGGCCGAGAACGCCTACAAGTATTTCGACACGGTCGTCAGCGCTCCCGTGCAGGCCGCGCTGATGCAGCCGCCGAACAACTTCATCCCGGTCAACCGCGACGTCAAGCTGGCCGCCGATCTGCCCATGGCCTCGCTCGACGAGATGGCGAAGTTCGTGCGGCACGACTGGTCGAAGATCAACCCGCTGCGCGCGGGATGGATCGAGCGCTTCAACAAGGAAGTCGCCAAGTGAGAGGCCTGCGGCCGGCGGAGTGGCAGCTCGCGCTGCCGCTGGCCCTCGCCTACGCCGCGTTCTTCCTGGTGCCGCTGCTATTGCTGATCGTGGTGAGCGTCTTCGACGACGAGAAGCTGGCCACCGCGGGCTTCGCGCAGTGGCGCAAGTTCCTCGGCGACCCGTTCACGTGGAAGGTGATCGTCGACACCGTGAAGCTCGGCGTCTTCACGGTTGCGGCCACCGCGCTCATCGGCTATCCCGTGGCCCTGGTGTACCTGGGCGCGAGCGCGCGCTGGCAGCGCGTGATCCTCTTCGTCGTCATCCTGCCGCTGCTGACGTCGGTGGTCGTGCGCACCTTCGCCTGGATCGTGATCCTCGGACGCGAAGGCGTCATCAACCAGACCGTGCTGTGGCTCGGGCTCACGCCGGCGCCCTTACGCCTGCTGCAAACGGAGCACGGGTTGGTCCTCGCCCTCACGCAGATCGAGATGCCGCTGCTCCTGCTGCCGCTGCTCAGCGTGATGGCACGCCTGGACCCGAACCTCCGCGACGCCTCGGCCGGCCTCGGCGCCTCCCGGTGGCGGACGCTGTTCCGCGTCACGCTGCCGCTGAGCCTGCCCGGGCTGGTGGCCGGATGCATGCTCGTGTTCGCCAGCTCGACCACCGCGTTCATCTCGCAGTTCGTGATCGGCGGCAACCGGCTCGTCTATCTGCCGCTGATCATCTGGCAGCAATCGCTCGTCGTATACAACTGGCCGCTGGCGTCCGCGGCCGCGCTGACGCTGCTCGTGTCGGTGGCGTTGGGCGTGGCGGCGATCGCGAGCGTCGGCCGCCGCCGCGCCGAGGCGTTCTGACGTGTTCCGCACGCGGCGGCGCGTCAGCGACGTCGTCTACGCCATCGTCGTGAACGCGCTCGCCGTGCTCGGCTTCGTGGTGCTCGTCGGGCCGGTGGTGATCGTGCTGCTGACGTCGTTCACCGAGAGCCGCTCGATCCGCTTCCCGCCGTCGGGGCTGTCGCTGCAATGGTATCGGCTGCTGCTCGATCCCGTGCGCTCGGCGCAGATCCACCGCGCGGCGCTGAACAGCGTCGAGGTCGCGCTGGTCACCATGCTGTGCGCGACGACGCTCTCCACGCTGGCCTCGGTGGCCCTGGCGCGCCGGCGCGGGCGCTGGGTGCGGGCGCTCGACACCTTCTTCATGTCGCCGATGATCCTGCCGATGCTCGCCTTCGGGCTGGCGGCGCTCATGTACTTCACCTTCATGGGCTTCCGGCCCTCGCTGCCGCTGATCATGCTGGGCCACCTCGTCGTGGTGGCGCCGCTCGTGTTGCGGACGACGTCCGCCAGCATGTCGCAGCTCGACCCCGCGCTACTCGAGAGCTCTGCGAGTCTCGGCGCCAGCTGGCTCTACACCTTCCGCCGCGTCACGCTGCCGGTGATCGCGCCGGGCATCGCGGCCGGCGCCTTCCTGGCCTTCATCGCGTCGCTCGACAACGTGCCGGTCTCGCTCTTCCTCGCCGGGCCGCGCAGCGATATGCTGCCCATCCGCATGTGGGGAATGATGGAGAGCACGCTCGACGTGCGGGTGGCCGCGGTCTCCGGCGTCTTGATCGCCACCGTGCTCGTACTGATGCTCGTCATGGAGCGCGTCGTCGGGCTCACCCGGCGGCTGCGCGGCTGAGGCTGGAGGAGGCGGCATGCGCATCATCGCGGAGCCCTTGACCCCAAAGGCCTTTGCGCCCTTCGGCGACGTGCTGGCCGCGCCGGAGGAGTTCGGGCGCGCGTACTTCGACGACGGCCTGCGAACGACGCGCATGACCGCGCGGCCGAGCCTTGCGGTGTCCCGCGTGCGCCCGCTCGCGGCCCTCCCGCTCGAGGCGAAGGTGATGGAGCGTCACGAGTTCAGCTCGCAGAGCTTCGTGCCGCTCGACGTGTCGCGCTGGCTCGTCGTCGTCGCGCCGCCGACGGCGGACGGCGGCCCCGATACCGCGCGTGCCGTCGCCTTTCTGGTGGGCCCGGGCCAGGGCGTGACGTATCACGCCAACACGTGGCATCACCCCCTCACGATCCTCGATCGGCCGGCCCGCTTCGCCGTCGTCATGTGGCGCGACGGCACGAAGACCGACGAGGAGTTCCGCACGCTCGCCGCGCCGTTCACCGTGGAGCTGCCTGACTGATATCCGAAGGAGACGAATGCCATGGCGCGACCCTACGAGCGCGACCTGATCGGCTACGGCCCCAACCCGCCGGATCCCAAGTGGCCCAACGGCGCCCGGCTCGCCGTCAACTTCGTGATGAACTACGAGGAGGGCTCAGAGCCGTCGATGCAGGACGGCGAAGGCTTCTCCGAGAGCGGGCTCACCGAGGCGCACGCTCTCAATCAGATCGCGAAGGGGCGCGATCTCGCGGCCGAGACGATGTTCGAGTACGGCAGCCGTGTCGGCTTCTGGCGGCTCATGCGGCTGTTCCAGGAGCGCGGGGTGCCGCTGACCGTCTTCGGCTGCGCGCTGGCGATCGAGCGCAATCCGCTCGCCGCCGAGGCCATCCGCAAGGCGGCCTTCGACGTGTGCAGCCACGGCTGGCGCTGGATCAAGCACTATGAGCTGACGCGCAGCCAGGAGCGCGAGCACATCACGAAAGCGGTCGCCTCGTTCAAGAAGACGGTCGGCGAGCGGCCGCTCGGCTGGTATTGCCGCTACGGGCCGAGCGTGAACACCCGCGAACTGCTCGTGGAGGAGGGCGGCTTCCTCTACGACTCCGACGCGTACAACGATGAGTTGCCGTACTGGAAGACGGTCAAGGGCAAGCCGCACCTCATCGTGCCCTACTCGCTCACGAACAACGACGGCAAATATGCCGGCTGGACGGGCACGTCCGAGCAATGGTTCGGCTTCATCCGGGACGCGTTCGACATGCTCCTGCGCGAAGGCGCACGGCAACCGAAGATGATGTCCGTCGGCATGCACATGCGCCTGATCGGGCATCCGGCGCGCGCAGTCGGCCTCGAGCGGCTGCTCGACTACATGACCAAGCAGCCCGGCGTGTGGATCACGCGACGGCTCGACATCGCGCGCCACTGGATCTCGACACATCCGTATCCCGGCCACGGGTTGAACGAGCCCGCCGGCAAGGCGCGGCGTCGTCTCACTTGACGGTCACGCTCTTGGCGAGGTTGCGCGGCTTGTCCGGATCGTGGCCGCGCAGCAGCGCCAGGTAGTACCCGAGCAGCTGGGCCGGCGGCGCGTTGAGGATGGCGGTCGCGGCCCCGAGGTCGGCCACCGGGATGTGGTAGTCGAACGCCTCGTGCGGGGTGGGCGACACGCCGATCAGCATTCCGCCGCGCGCCTTGACCTGCATCGCGCCGGCCATGATGTCGTCGTACGTCTCGTCGTTCGGCGCGAGAACGAGGCACGGCGTGCCGGGCTCGATGAGCGCGATGACGCCGTGCTTCAGATCGCCGCCCGCGAAGCCCTCGGCGTGGATGTAACTGACCTCCTTCACCTTCAGGGCGGCCTCGAGTGCCAGCGGGTAGCTCGGTCCACGCCCGATCACGAACAGGTGCTCGCGGGTGTGGATCGTCTCGGCGATGCGGCGAATGAGATCGCGCCGATCGTCGGCCAGCAACCGCTCGATCTCGCTCGCGGCGCGCTCGATGAGCTCGGCCGCGGCCGGAGTCCGGCCCGCCAGCTCGTGGGCGGTGAGCAGCAGGATGGCCAGCTTCGCGGTGAAGCTCTTGGTCGCCAGCACGCAGCGCTCGGGGCCCGCGCGGAGCGGCACGGTGAGATCGGCCAGCCGCCAGAGCGTCGATCCCTCGACGTTCACGAGCGCCGCGATGCGGGCGCCGCGGTGCCGCGCCGCGCGCATGGCGTCGATGACGTCGATCGTCTCGCCGCTCTGCGAGAACGCGATCACGAGTGCGCCCTCGCCGACGAAGTCCATGAGATAGGGAAACTCCGAGCCGGTGGCGACGGTCACCCGGCGGCCGGCGACCCGTGCGAGCAGATACTGCGCGGTGAGCGCGGCGTGTCCCGCGGTGCCGCAGCCGACGGCGAAGACGTCGGTGGCCTCGCGGATCATCGCGGCCAGGCGCCGTGCGTGCTCGGGACCGGTCTCGGCCAGCTGCCGCAGCACCGCGGGCTGCTCGTGGATTTCTTTCGTCATGTAGTCGGGGAAGCCGGACAGTTCGGTCGCCGCGGCCTCCCAGGCGACCTCCGTAACGGCCGGCGTCAGCTCGCGGCCGCTGTCGGCGTCGAAGACGCGGCAGCGCTCGCGTGACAGGAGCACGGCCTGCCGGTCCTCGACGAACGTCACGCGGCGCGTGTGCTCGAGCAACGCGCTGAAGTCCGAGGCGAGCAGGTGCCCGTGCTCGGTCCAGCCCAGGACGAGCGGCGACCCGCTCTTGGCCGCGGCGATCTGGCCGCTGCGGACGTCGGCGACGGCGATCGCGTTGAGCCCCTGCAGCCGTCGGAACGCGGCCATCGTCGCGGTCACGAGCTGCTCCGGGCCGTCGGGGGTGCTGGCCAGGCATTCCTCGATCAGGTGTGCGACCACCTCGGTGTCGGTCTCCGAATTGAAGCGATGACCCGCGCGCGCGAGCGGCTCGCGCAACTCGCGGTAGTTCGACACGATGCCGTTGTGGATGAGGGCCAGGCGCCCCTGACAGTCCAGGTGTGGGTGAGCGTTCTGCTCGGTGACCCCGCCGTGCGTGGCCCAGCGCGTGTGGCCGATGCCGATCGTGCTAGACGGCAGGTCGGGCGCGGCGTCGCCGATCTTGCCGGTGCGTCGCTCGAGAACGACGCGGTCGTCCTGACCGACGGCCACGCCCCACGAGTCGTAGCCGCGATACTCGAGCTTCTTCAGGCCGCGCAGCACCAGGTCGGCCGCGTTGGCCTCACTGCCGACGTATCCGAAGATTCCGCACATGGTGATCCTCCTGCTCGGGGACGGGGACGCAGACCGAGTGAGCGAGGAGGCGTCGCGAGACGGATCGGTGCGATCCGTCGGCACTCTGGGTGTCCTTTGTCGGCGCGTTACCGCGCCGGTTTGCTCCACCCATCACGACCGTGCCCGCCGAGGGACCATCCGCCGAATGGTTCGATCGGTCCCTACCTCGTCATCCGCCCTGCCGGGCGGACCTGGCGCTGTCGCATGCGATCGCCTTCGTGCTCAGTCTCTGGCCGCGCGCCCTCCTTCCGAGGAACGGAATATGAGCGTCGCTACCCTTATATCAGCTTTGGCAACAGGCGTGCCGAACGTCGCAGGGCGCCAAACACCCGGCGAATCGGCAGATCGGCGGCGACGGCCATGAAGGCCGCCGCCGAGACCACGAAGACGCTTTCCTACTTCGTTGTGTTGGGTGACGCCGATGGGCTGGACTCGACGCGGAGCTCGTTCCTGACCTCGCGCACGCCGTTCGTCCTGCGGGCGATACGCTCGGCCTCGAACTTGTCATCCGCCGTCGGAACCTTGCCGGTGAGGCGAACGACGCCATCGTTGGTTTCGACGCTCACGTCGACGAGGTTTTTCACCCGATCCGTCGTGAGTTTCGTCTTGACGGCGGTGGTGATCTTGGCGTCGTCGATCTTCTCGCCGACGGATCGATCAGCGGCCGCCGCCGGGCCGCCTACCATGGCGACAGCCAGGACCAGCATGACGACTGCAGATAGTAGCCGCATCATAGGTATTCCTCCTGGGATTGTTCCATGCGCAGCGAATGCCATGCCAGCGACTGCCGATTGGCGATCGGCCGCGGCGGGTGGTGCTGGTCGCCGGGCCGCGGGTCGCGAGGGCGCGAGGCTAGCCGATGACCCGGCCACCCATCACGCGGATGGTGTCGCCGGTGACATAGGATGACGCGTCGGAGGCGAGGAACACACAGGCGTCGGCGATGTCTTCCGGGCGCCCGAGTCGTCGCAGCGGGATCTCCTTGAGCTGAGCCGGATCGCCGGGCGGCGTCTGCTTGAACTCCGGATACCATTCGGCGTAGCGGCGCTCGGTGTCGATGAAACCCGGCACGACCATGTTCGCGCGGATGCCGAACGGTCCGAGCTCGGCGGCCAGCGCCCGGACGAAGCCGAGCAGCCCGGACTTCGCGGCAGTGACCGCCGTGGTGTTCGGGCGCCCCGTGATGGCCGACTGCCCGCCGAGCGCGATGATGCTGCCGCCGCCACGCGCCTTCATGCCGGGCACGATCGCGCGCGCGAGGTAGAACGCCGAGTGCAGGTCCACCGCCATCACGCGGTGCCAGTCCTCCAGCGAGGTCTCCGTGACTGGCGTGTGCGGCCGGATGGCGGCGTTGCAGACCAGGACGTCGATGGTCCCGAGCTCCGTGAGCGCTCGGGCCACCATCGCTTCGACGGCCGCCGCGTCCGCGATGTCGCCGAGCGCTGAAACGACGCGCACGCCCGCCTTGCGGCAGTCGGTGGCCACCGCCTCGAGCTCATCGGCATTCACCCGCGTGTTGAGCACGAGGTCGGCGCCCTCGGCGGCGAACGCCAGCGCGATGGCGCGGCCGATGTTGCGGCTGGCTCCGGTGATCAGCGCTCGCTTGCCCTCGAGCCTCATCGCGTGCGCCTAGTCTAGCCGATCCGGCTTGAAACCGGCGCGGCACGCGGAGTAGCCTACCGACGCTTCCGGAGGGCTCGACCCGTGCAGATCGGATTTCATCTCACCCCGTTCTGGAGCCCAACCGATCGGACGCCGACCGCGATCATCGACGAGGCCGTCGAGGTCGTCCGCGCCGCGGCGATGATGGGCTTCGCCTGGGTCTCGATCGGCCACCACTGGATCTCGCATCCCACGATCTGGCCGCAGCCGATCCCGCTGCTGGCGCGTCTGGCGGCCGAGACGGGCGAGCTCCGGCTCAAGACGTCGATGCTGCTGCTGCCGCTGCTCAGCGCCGTCGACGTGGCGGAGAACGTCGCGACGCTCGATCACATCACCCACGGCCGACTCGACGTCGGCGTCGCGATCGGGTACCGCGAGCACGAGCTGCAGGCGGTGGGACTGACGCGCAGGGACCGCGCCCCGAAGCTCGAGGAGTCGCTCGACGTGATGAAGCGACTGTGGCGCGGCGAGGAGGTGACGTTCGCGGGCCGGTACACGACGCTCACGGCCGCGCGACTCGGCTTCAGGCCATGTCAAAAGCCGCATCCGCCGCTGGAGATGGGAGCGCAGAGCCTGGGCGCGACACAGCGCGCGGCGCGGCTGGTCGACGCCGTGTTCTTCGGGCCGCAGGTCTCGTGGACCGACGTCGCGCACCTCGTGGGCGTGTATCGGCAGGCGCGACTGTCGCGCGGCTCGCCGGGGCGCGCGCTCGCCTCGCGCAGCCTGATCGTCGGCGCCAGCAAGGAGGCCGCGCGCGCCGCGGCGCACGCCTACCTCGAGCGAACGTTCGCGATGTACCGCGGCTGGCAGATGCAAGAGTCGACGATGGTGCCGCTGCAGCTCGGATTCGACGCCGACCTCGACGCGTGGACGATCAACGGCACGGCCGCGCAGTGCCTCGAAACGGTGGCGCGCGCCCGCGCGCTCGGCCTGGACGGCATCGGGCTCAGCATCTACAGCCTGCCGCGCGGCGTGTCGGCACGCATCGAGTATCTGCAGATGATCGCCGAGCAGATCGTACGGCCGGCGGCGGCGCTCGGCGTCTGAGCGCGCGCCCGCTCAGCGCCGCGGCGCATCGCGGCGCCGCGGGTGATCGCTCAACGCGCGCCGCTCGGGCTCGCGAGCGCGACCGGCGCCGGCCCCGGAGCGCGGAAGGTGACCGCGATCGCCACCGCGGCCAGCCCGATGCCGAACGAGCCGAGGAACAGCCAGAAGTAACCGCCGAACGTGTCGTAGAGCCAGCCGCCCGCCCAGGGGCCGAGCGCCATGCCCAGCGTGGAGACGAAGGCGACGGCGCCGAAGGCCGTGCCCATGATGCGCTCGCCGAAGTACTCGCGCACGAGGATGGCGTAGAGCGGCATCACGCCGCCGTACGCGAAGCCGAACACGAGCGCCACGGCGTAGAAGCCGCTCAGCTCGCGCGTGAACAGGTACAGACTCACGGCGGCGGCCTGCAGCGCGAGCCCGGCGACGAGCGTGCGCTTGGCGCCCACGCGGTCGGCCACGAGCCCGCAGATGATCTTGCCGCTCAGCGAGGCCAGGCTGGCCACGCTGAGCACGGTGGTCGCCGTCATCGCCGTGATGCCGTGATCGATCGCGTTGGTCACCATGTGGAAGATCGGACCGGAATGCGCGCCGCAGCAGGCGAAGTAGGCCAGCGAAAGCGCGGCGAACTGCGGCGTCCGCAGCGCCTGGCCCACCGTCATGTCGCGGCCGTCCCGCGCCGTCGCCGGCGAGCCGGCAGCCGCCGCCAACGCCGGCGGGTTGCGCACCAGCAAGGCGGCCGGGATGATCACCAACCACACGACGTCGCCGATCACGAGCATGGCCGAGCGCCAGTCGTAGCTCGTGATGAGCCACCGCGCCAGCGGCGCCATGATCGCGGAGCCGACGCTGAGCCCCGCCGAGACGAGCGCGACGGCGAGGCTGCGATGCGCCGTGAACCACCGCGCGGTTGTCGCGGTCATCGGCGTGTAGAAGCTGCCCGCCGCCAGCCCGACCAGCACGCCGAAAAGGAGCTGGAACTGGGCGAGCGTGGTAGCTCGGCTCGCCGTCACGAGGCCGAGCCCGAGCAGGACGCCGCCGCTCAGGACGACCGCGCGGGTCCCGAATCGATCCGAGAGCGCGCCCCACAGAAACGCGCCCGCGCCCATGCACAGCCAGTTCACCAGCGCGGCCGTCGAGACGCCGGTGCGTGACCAGCCCATCGTGTCGGCCACGGGCACGAGGAACACGGTCAGCGTCGCCATGGCGCCGAAGCCCACACACGTGACCACGATGCCGACCGCAACGATGACCCAGCCGTAGAACATGATCGTCAGCGGCCTCGCGCGCTCACGGTCTCGCGAATGCTCCCGATGTGCTCGTCGATGTGGTCGATCAAGAGCGCGACCGTCTCGGCCTTCGCGCAGTCAGCGTACTCGGTCGCCTGCCGGGCGTTCAGCTCGTGGAGCATCGCGGGCGTGAACGAACCCGGGCGATCCCGGCCCGCCGCGATGCCGGTGACGATGCCGGCCACGGCCTCGAACGCCGTCGCCAGGTGATGCGCGGTGGCCCCGACCGTCCACTTCTCGCCCGCGGTCGTCAGCTTCCATTCCGCGTCGCTCAATCGGTCGAGCACCGCGGCGGCCTCCCGAGCCTTCGTCTCGAATCGCGCCGCCAGCATGTCGCTCTTCATCCCCATGATCGTCCTCCCTCGGCGCCTCGGCAGGCGCCTGTCACTTGCGAGTCGAACGGGAGGGGCCGGAATCGACAGGCAGGCCGGAGAGCTCGACGATGGGGCGGACCTCGACCGTGCCGAGGCGAGCCATCGGAATCCGGGCCGCGACGGCAGCCGCCTCGTCGGCGTTCTTCGCCTCGATGAGGAAGTAGCCGCCGAGCTGCTCGCGCGTCTCCGCGAACGGACCGTCCGTGATCAACGGCTTGCCCTCGCGCACGCGAACGCTGGCCGCCGTCGATGTCGGAAAGAGCGGCGACGCCGCGAGATATTGGCCGGCCGCATGGAGCTGATGCGCCAGCTCCGTCGATTCGCGATAGCACGCCTCGCGCTCGGCCTCGCTGAGGGCGCGCTCGTCACCATAGATCAGCAGCATGTATTTCACCGCTCGTGTCTCCTCTCGCCTTTCACATCTGTAAGACGCTCGCGCGTACGGCGGATCGACAACAGGGTCCGGCCGCACGGGGTGAACGTCAAGGAGGAGAGAGAAGAACGGGGCCCTCGCGGTCGAGGGCCCCGGGGGGGGGCGAACCTAGACCTTCAGCTGCAGCTCATTGCGGATGGCGCGCACGCCAGGCACCTTGCGCGCCAGCTCGGCCGCACGGTCCTTGGTCTTGATGGTCGGCACCGTTCCCATCAGGGTGACCATGCCGTTGTCGGCGCGCACACGGATGTCCGTGGTCTTGAGATGGTCGTCCGCTGCGAAGCGGTCCCGGATCGACTTGGTGATCTCGTCGTCCTTCGCATCCAGCGCCTTGCGCTTCATCTCGGGGACGATCTCGAGCGTGTTCCGGACCGACTTGACGCCGGCGACGCCCTTGGTGATCTCCTCGGCAGCGGACCGCTCGTCGCCCGAGGCCACCTTGCCGCGGAGCGTGACGACGCCGTTCTCGGTCTCAACCTTGATCCGGCGGGCCTTGGTCCGCTTGTCCGCGACCAGCTTCATCTTGGCCTTGGACGTGATCCAGGAGTCCTTCACCTCGTGGCTGCCGCCCTGCGACTCCACCGCCGGCGCCGTTTTCGGCGCCGTGTCGTCGGCGCTCACGACGATGGGGCTCGCCACGAACATGGTCGACACCAGAAAAAGAAGAGCGGTTCTCATGGAGTGGCCCTCCCTTTCTCCCGGCGCCGGGAGTCCAAGGGATGTGCCAATCGCGGCGCGCCGAGCCTGCGTCGGTCTATCGCGGACTTGCGGCCAGGCGTACGCCCGGAGGCCCGCGCGCGTGTCAGGCGGCGCCGCGATCACGCCGCTTTGACACGTCGGCGATTGTGGCCGCCGTCCTATCCGCCGGCCATGGCGCCGACGACGAGCAGCGGCTCCGCGCCGGTGGCGACGGCGTCGGGCAGCGGAGCGTCGGGCGACTCGTGCGACAGATCCTGCTCGCATGCAAAGAAGCGCACGAACGCCCGGCGCTGGTGCGTGACCTGGTCGCGAATGGTCCCGCGCAGCATCGGATAGCGAGCCTCGAGCGCATCCAGCACGGAGCGCTGGGTGGCCCCGCCCTCGATCTCGACCTTCAGCTCGCCGTTCACCTGCGCGAGAGTGCGCAGATGTTGGGGGAGGACGACGCGCACGATCATGGCAGCGTCTGCACCTCGACCGCCACGACGGCCGGCAGATGCTGCACGATCGGCGCCCAGCTGTCGCCCGCATCCGGCGAGACATAGACCTGCCCGCCGCTGGTGCCGAAGTACACACCGCACGGATCGAGCGCGTCCACCGCCATCGCGTCGCGCAGCACGTTGACGTAGCAGTCGCGCTGCGGCAGGCCGCGCGTCAACGCCTCCCACTCGTTGCCGCCGGTCCGGCTGCGGTACACGCGCAGCTTGCCGTCGGGCGGATAGTGCTCGGAGTCGCTCTTGATCGGGACGACGTAGATCGTCTCGGGCTCGTGGGCGTGGACGTCGATCGGGAATCCGAAATCGCTGGGCAGGTTGCCGCTGACCTCGCGCCACGACTCGCCGGCGTCGTCGCTACGCATGACGTCCCAGTGCTTCTGCATGAACAGGACGCCGGGACGCGAGCGATGCATGGCGATGCGGTGCACGCAGTGGCCCACCTCGGCTGTCGGGTTCGGAATCTGCTCCGACCGCAGACCTCGGTTCATCGGGCGCCACGTCTTGGCGTCGTCGTCGCTGCGGAACACCCCGGCCGCCGAGATCGCGATGAAGATCCGCCCCGGACGGACGGGATCGAGGACGATCGTGTGCAGGCACATTCCACCGGCGCCCGGCTGCCACGATCCCGCCGACTCGTGGGTGCGAAGCCCGGGAAGCTCGTGCCACGTCTGGCCGCCGTCGTTCGATCGGAACAAGGCGGCGTCTTCGACACCGGCGTAGACGATGTCGGGATCGACCGGCGAGGGCTCCAGATGCCACACGCGCGCGAAGGCCCATGGATGCGGCGTGCCGTCGTACCAGAGATGCGTCCCCGTCGGGCCGTCGTACAGAAACTTGTTGCCCGTCGGCTCCCACGTCTTGCCGCCATCGTTGGAGCGCTGGATCACCTGCCCGAACCAGCTGCTCGACTGCGAGGCGTACAGTCGATTCGGGTCGGCCGGCGAGCCCTTGACGTGATAAATCTCCCAGCCGCCGAAGAAGGGACCGCTCACGTCCCAGTGCTCGCGCTTGCCGTCCGACGTTGCGACGAACGCGCCCTTGCGTGTGCCGATCAGCACCCGTACTCGACTCATGTCTCCATCCTTTCGCGACGTCGCCGCACTCTCACGTCGGCTCGCCATCGCGCACCGGTCGCACCTCGACCGTGCTCGTCCGCGCGAGGGGAACGCGGGCGGCAATCGCCAGCGCCTGGTCCAGATTCTCGACGTCAATGATCATGTAGCCGCCGAGCTGCTCGCGTGTCTCCGCGAACGGCCCGTCCGTGATCAGGCGCTTGCCGTCGCGAACGCGCACGCTGGTGGCGGCCGAGGACGGGAAAAGCGGAAAGCCTCCGAGATACTGTCCGCGCGTCGTCAGCTCCTGGGAGAGCGCCAGGGTCTCGCGGTAGAGCTGCTGTCGCTCGCCCGGGCTGAGCCTGTCCCAGATCGGCTCGTCCCGGCAGATCATCAGCATGTACTTCACGCCGCCCTCCACCAACTAGGTCGAACGGCGCCGACCCAAATCGACACCTGGCGCCGACCCGAATCGACGCCTCAGTCGTCGATGGCCTGGTACGCGCAGGACGCGAAATCGAGCGCAACGCTCGGCGGGCTGGGCGATGTCCACGAGCATTGCGTCATGAGCACCGTGACCATGTCCTCGCTGGGATCCGAGCGCCAGGATGTGCCCAGGCCCCCGTCCCAGCCGAAGCTGCCGACCGATCCCGCGATGTCGGTGCGTCGCGTGACCACTGCGACGCCGAATCCCCAGCCGTGGTTGTCGAAATATCCGGCCGTCATTCCGGACGCCGCCTTCTGTTGCGCCGTCAGCTGGTCGGTGATCATCGTCTCGACCGAGGGTCGCGACAGCAGGCGCTCCCGCCCGTGCGCCCCCTTGTTCAGCAGCATCCGACCGAACGTCAGGTAGTCGTCGACGGTCGAGACGAGCCCCGCGCCGCCGGACGGAAACGCCGGGGGACGGCTCCACTGACCGCCGCGGGCCTCGTCGTAGACGTCGAGCTCACCACTGCTCGGATTGGTCGCGTAGCTGGTGGCGAACCGGTCGAGCTTCGCCTCCGGCACGCTGAAGCCGGTGTCTTTCATGCCGAGGCGCTCGAAGATTCGCTCGCGGAAGAACGTCTCGAGCGGCTGGCCCGATGCGCGCGCGATCAGCACACCGAGCACGTCCGAGCCGGTGTGGTACATCCAGCGATCGCCGGGATGATGCATCAGCGGCAGCGTCCCGAGGCGTTTGATCCACTCGTCCGGCGGCGGCACGCTCGCCGGACTCGGCGGCCCCTGACCGAGTTGCAGCTCGGCCATCGCGGCCTGGATGGGATAGGCCCCCGGCGGCGCCATCACGAGGCCGAACCCCATGCGGAACGTCAGCAAGTCGCGCACTGTGATCGGCCGCTTCGCGGCGACCGTGTCCTCGAGCGGTCCACCCAACGTCTTGAGCACGCGCCGGTCGGCCAGCTCCGGCAGCAACCGATCGACGGGGTCGTCCAGGCGCAGCCTGCATTCTTCCACCAGCATCAGCGTGGCGACGGCGGTGACCGGCTTCGTCATCGACGAGATGCGGAAAATCGTGTCGCGCTGGATGACGCCGCCGCCGATCGATTTCCTGCCGATCGCGTCGACGTGAACCTCGTCGCGCCGGCCGATCGCCGTGACGAGACCCGAAACGCTGCCCTGCTGAACGTAGCGCGCCAGGACGTCGTGCATGCGCGCAAGCCGCGCCTTGGACAGTGCTCCAGTGCTCATCCATCAATCCTTGTGTTCTGAATTCGTGCTAGCTCGCCGTCTGCAATACGCCGCGCGACGGCCCACCCAGTGGGGCGAGCCGCCACCGCCCGTACGCGACGAACGCCGCGAGCAGTCCGACGACGAGGGAGACGATCGCGGCGCCGACGGCGCCGGCCGCCAACGTCAGCGCAATCGCTCCGATCATGATGATCACGAGGCCGCATGCGGCCAGCGGCGTCAATCCCGGCCGGATGCGCAGGAGGCTCGGAAGGATCAGACCAATGGCGCCCAGGACCTCGACCACACCGATGAAGCGTACGAAGAACCCGGGCAGCTGAATCGGACCGGCCAGCTTGTCCAGTGGCAGAACCAGCTTCATCCCGCCGGCGAAGAGGAACAGCGCGGCGAGTACCGCCTGGATGATCCACAGCACATAGGTCATGAAGACTCTCCGGCATTGGCGTTCATAGCGAACATCGTACGGCGCTTGTCGATGTCGTTCCATCAATGGGTCGAGCGCGGGAGGCCGTGATCGACACGGGAAGTAAAATTATGACTCGTGGCGCACGTCGCGAACGCCGGCGCGGCTGTCGAGGCCGTCTATCGGTCCGACTGGGGACGCATCGTTGCGACCCTGATTCGCCTCGTCGGCGACTTCGATGTCGCCGAAGACGCCGCACAAGAAGCTTTTACAACGGCGGTCGACCAGTGGCCGGTGTCCGGAGTGCCCGAGTTTCCCCGTGCCTGGCTCATCCAGACGGCGCGCCACAAAGCCATCGATCGCATTCGGCGTCGGACCCGGTTCGTCGAGAAGATGGACGTCTACGCCGCGGACGCGCTGGTCGACACGGTCGAGCCGCACGACTTCGATCCCAACGAGATTCCCGACGATCGCCTTCGGTTGATCTTTACCTGCTGTCATCCCGCGCTGGCGCTGGAGGCTCAGGTGGCGCTGACGCTGCGCACGCTCGGCGGCCTGGAGACCGACGAGATCGCGCGCGCCTTCCTCGTGCCGACCCCAACGATGGCGCAGCGCCTGGTGCGGGCCAAGGCCAAGATCCGCGACGCGCGCATCCCTTATGTCGTGCCGGAGACGAGCGACATGCCGGCCCGCCTCGATGCGGTGCTGACGGTCATCTATCTGATCTTCACGGAAGGCTATGCGGCCACGCGCGGCGAGTCGCTCGTGCGGACCGATCTCTGTGCCGAGGCCATCCGGCTCGCCCGTCTGGTGCGGACGCTCATGGCGCCGCCGCCGACGGAGGCGACCGCCCTGCTGGCGCTGATGCTGCTGCACGACTCGCGGCGCGAAGCACGTCTGGATGCGGCCGGCGACCTCGTGCTGCTCGAGCATCAGGATCGCAGCCGGTGGAATCGTACGCTGATCGCCGAGGCGCTGCCGCTCGTCGAGGATGGGCTGCGCGGCGGGCCGGCGCCCTTCGCGCTGCAAGCGGCGATCGCGGCGCTCCACTGTCGAGCCGCGCGCGCGGAAGACACCGACTGGCCGCAGATCGTGCGGCTGTACGCGGTGCTCGAGCGTTTGCAGCCGTCGCCGATCGTGTCGCTCAACCGCGCGGCGGCGGTGGCGATGGTCGAAGGTCCGCGCGCGGGCCTGGCGCTCATCGACGGGCTCGGCGCAGAGCTCGAGCGCTATCATCTGCTGCACTCCGCGCGCGCGGATCTGCTGCGCCGCCTCGGCTCGTTCGCAGAAGCGGCGCAGAGCTACGCCCGCGCCCTGCAGCTCGTCACCAACGACGCCGAGCGCCGATTCCTCGAGCGCCGGCTGCGCGAGATCGAAGCGCAGCGGTCGTGAGCCGGCCGCTCACGCGGCCGATCGGCCCTCGTACGCACGCTTCAACGCGTCGATGTTCAGCTTCTTCATCGTGAGCATCGCCGCCATGACACGCTTGGCCTTTTCCGCGTCCTTGTCGTGCATCATCTCGATGAGGACCGTAGGCACCACCTGCCAGGCGACGCCGAATTGGTCCTTGAGCCAGCCGCACTCGATCGGCTGGCCGCCCGTGGAGAGCCGATCCCAGAAGTGATCCACTTCTTCCTGGGTGTCGCAGTTCACGACGAACGAGATCGCCTCGCCGAATTTGAACTGCGGACCGCCGTTCAGTGCCGTGAACTGCTGGCCCTCGAGCTCGAACGCCACGGTCATCACCGAGCCGACGGGGCGCCCGGCCGCCTTGCTCACCCGCTCGTCGTAACGGGTGACCTCGCCGACTTTGGAATTCTTGAAGACCGAGACGTAGAACCTGGCCGCGTCTTCCGCCTGGTGATCGAACCAGAGGAAGGGCGTGGCGATGCCTCCCTGTACGCCGTATCGTACCGTTCGCTTTCATCAGTGGGTCGAACGGCGCGGCTCGGCATCGACAGCCCGCGGCCGAATCCTCAGGCTCGGGTGATTGCGCGGTCCTCGCGCGCGGCGACGCGACATGGCCAACAATGCCGCCCACGAATGGTCTCCAGAGCCGTCGCTTACGCGAGTCGGCGCGACCGTGCAAGGTCGACCATCTGCATCGACTGCACAAACACGACGGGCGCTTCCCGTGCTCCGGAAGCGCCCGTCGGCGATTGGTGGGCCGTCAAGGACTCGAGCCTTGGACCCGCTGATTAAGAAGCCGAATCAGCATCCCACGCAGAATGACTCGGATGCGCTAAGCCCGCAACAACTCGAGTTTTGGCCTCGAAGCGAGTGACGCTGCGTGTGCTGGTTTTCATCCGGCTTGGGCACCAATCGAGTTACTGCGGGCGTAAACGTTCGACGAGGTTCGCGGCTCGTCTACAGCCTATTCTTTGCCTCAACTCCTCCGGCCCTACGCTACGTGTACTTGTAGCCGAGCGTTGCGATGTTCTGAACGGCCGCCACTTCGACGCCGAACAGTGGCGCGGGTCGAAGGGTCTCGTCATGCGCCGCCAGCTTCTGTGTCGCGGGACGCAATCCCGTGTTTACGGTCCGCCATGCGCTTTCGCAAGCCTAGCGGCTAGTTTCCGTGCTTCGAGTCAACCAAACGATTGCCGGCACTAAAATCTCCGACTGCCGACGAAGTTGAAAGGCGCTTATACGCCCGATGGCTCATCGCGGCTGCTAGGAGCCCACGAAACCAGGACGACAGCAAGTTCCCTCACTGAGCCGTCGCCTTCCTCCATGTAGACATCTTGCGCGAAGATTCGCACGGCGCTTTTCATCCGACGAACGGCGACGACCTTGGGAACATACGGCCAGATGCCTTCGTGCACGACTATGCCCTGTAACGCACGCTGCCTCGAAATCGCGACACAGAGAAAAACCCTCGGTAGAGCTCGCCAACTGACACTGAGTCCACTCATGTGATCAAACCGTCGACTGGCGGTCAAACGGTCCTCGGTAGGTCTCATAGGGGGCAGCGAATGGCGACTAGCAAGAAGGACCGCATCCGACGAGACGGGGTACGAAGCGCAGTCACAGCCAGGATTTTCCGAAATCCTGTTTCCGTCCGGCCCACCCGCCGGCGAGGAGGGCACCAAACACGCATTCGAGCTTTACAAGATCATGGTGGCAAGCTCTGAGGGGCTCGTGAGCCGCCGACAAGGCGTGAATACGTTCTTCCTAACGATAAATGGCCAATCCGCTGGCCCCACCCGATCATGCGATTCGCGTCGAGCGTGTACCGCGTCACTATAATGCGCGTTCGCGCTCCCGCGAGTATCCGACAGTATGTATTTCTCCGTGCCTATGCTCATGATCAAGCCGCTGCCGTTGCCAGCACAGCGCCAGACCTCGATCGTGGCGAGCAGATCGGTGAGGTGACGTTTATCATGGCTGGAGCAGATGGAGGATCTCGCTGGAACTGCTGTCCGCGTGACGCTCGAGCGTCACCAGGCCGACGAATGGGCGGTGGTCCTCGCCGCCGGCAACATTCCGCACCGCCTCCGCTCGAGGCTCGATGGCTGGGCGCTCATCGTCGCCGCCCCTGACGCTGAGGCCGCCCGCGAGGCCCTCGACGCCTATGATCGGGAGAAGATTGCCGATGCGGCGGACGTGGGCGTCGATGCCGTGGCGCCCATTCGTGGCGCGGCCGTGGTCGGCGTCGCCGTCGGCCTTTGCTGATTGGGTTCTTTGCCGTCACCGGGGCGCAGCACCTGGTTCGAACGCGGGAGCGCCGACGCCCGGCGCATCGTCGCCGGAGAGTGGTGGCGAACCGTCACCGCGCTAACGCTCCACGCCGACGCGCCCCACGTGATCGGCAACGCGGGGGCGAGCGTCGTGCTTGTAGGAGCGTGAGTCATCAGCTCGGCCCGGGTGTGGCCTCTGCGTGCTCCTCCTCGCCGGCGCCGGCGGCAACGCCCTCACCGCCGTCGCCCACGGTGCCCACCACGACTCGGTGGGCGCCCTCGACGGCGATGTTCGGCGCCATCGGAATCCTCGCCGCCACGCGAGTCATGTCCCGCCGATGCCGCCCAGCCGCGCGCAAGCCGTGGATGGTCTTCGCGGCGAGTCTCGCCCTGCTCGCTCTCCTCGGCACAAGCCCGGGCTCCGACCTCCTCGCCCATCTGTTCGGGCTCCTGCTCGGCGGCGCCGTTGACCTCGCTGCTGCGCTCACACTGCCGCGACCTGTGCGCCCGCCGGTGCAGTGGGCGCTGGCCGTGGCCGTCCTGGCGGTGGTGGTCGGCGCGTGGCTACGCGCTGTCGCCGGAGACCACACCACCCGCTGCCGCCGTGTCCTCGGCGACATTCTTGGCCGTGAACTCGATGCCATCGGACGAAAGGAACTCTTTCGCCGAGTGACACGGCTGTCAGGTCGACGACCAGTAGACGGTGATCTGCCGACTCGCCACGTTAGTCTCCTGTGAGCAGGCCCCCGAAGATCCAGGAGCCGACTTGGAACGCCTCCCCTACAGTTGCGCCCGCGCCTTCGGTCGAAGGATTCGCGTCTCGCCACGCCTTCAAATGCTCTTCCGACCGGAAGAAGGTGAGCGTCGTTCAGAGCCCATCGATCGCCTTACACCGGTCATCGCCGCGCTTGCCAAACCAGACCATCACGCCTTCGGCCCCTGGGCCCGGTCCCTGCGGCGTCACTGAGAAGTCGAGGAGCGCGCCGCAGTGATGGCACCGCGACCGGACCTCGACGGGCTCTCCCACCATCGGCGCCATCCCCAACGCGTCCGTCGCACAGCAGGCATAGCGCTCGCGATGACCTGTGAGCCGGACTCGAAACGGTGTCGGTGCCGCCGAGAAGGGATAGGCAACGTCGATGTGGGCCGCGCGGATCCTGATCAAGTCGTCATCATCCAATCCGATCAGGGCATCGTGGATCGCCTCTGCAGAGCCGTCGGACGAGGCTCCGACAATGTCCTGGATCGGGATTGGCCCTCCTCGCTCGAGGAATGTCCGGAGGATCAGCCGGACCAGAGGCTTCTCACGGGCGGCTCTGCGAGCAACTTGCCGCTCTAACTGACTCCGTGCCTTGAGTTCCTCCGCCGTCAGGATCACGAGATCCGCCAAGGCATGCCTCCTCTCTTGACCGACGAAAACGCAAACGCCTGGCCTTCATTCGCCGCGCTCGCGCGCTCGGTTTTTCGCTCGCGGAAGTCAGAAAACTGCTGACCCTCGCAGATCAGCGCCGCCAACCGTGTGTGGAAGCCCGTGTCGTCGCAGAGGCGCACCGCGCTGACCTGCGGCGAATGGAACGTGAGCCGAAGGAGACCGTGACGCGGTGTCAGGCCGGAAGCGGCTCACATTGTCCGATGATTGATGCGCTCTACAAGATGGCGTGACAGGCCGGCGCGCGCCGCAACACGGTTGGTTTGATGGGACCAGGGTCAAGGACGGCCGATCATGGTGGACGTATCTTTCTGCTCCTCTCAAGATGGATCGAAAGTCGGTGGAAGCAATCGGCCATTCAAGAGCGTCTGTCCCATCAGGGGCACCGGCCGGAGCAACGCCTGCATAACGAAGCAGCCGCGCTCGGCGTTACGAACAACCTTGGCCACGCGCTCGGACGAATCCGGGGAATCCAGTTCGAGCCGCGTTTCGGCGCCCAGCATCTCGGCGTCGACCGTATCGTTCAGCACCGAGCCCGTCACCCTGAAGCTGGCCTTCACGTGCATCGTCATCCGGGTCACGTTCACGTTCAGCATGTGGCCGTATCGGGCCACCTGGGTCATGAGTCAGAATGCGAGGGCGGCGCTAAAGTACATGAGCGGCGTTGGCGCCGATCCGAGACCTCCGAGATTCGCGCCCTCGTCGCACACAAAGCTCATGTGGCCGACGCCGCCGCGATTCACGGTAGCAAGCTTCAGGAACGGCGTGACGGATGTCACGTCGGCTTCGAAGGTGATCTCCCGGTTTTGCACCGTGGGGTCCAGTCCTTCAGGCACCCGATTCACGACTCACTCCTTGGATTGAAGTCGGGCTGTAACTGCAGCGCGTCCGCGATCTTCGTCACAGTATTGAACAGCTGGACGACCTCGACCGCCTCCATGAGCCCCTGCTCGGTCAGGCCGAGTCGACGAGCTTCGCGCAAATGCAGGTCGACCCCGTAGTCCGATTTGGCCGTCATCGAGGCGGCCACGGCGAGGATCTCCTTCGTCAGCCGATCGAGGCTCGCGCTGATCCTCGGGAGCCAGCTCGCGCGCTTCGGGGATCCTCACGATCTCCATGACATCCTCCTCCTTGTCAGGCGCCCTCGACGTCCATTGTCGCGCCGTTGAGATGCTCTAACACGATGGCGGTCGATCACTCAGAGCGATTCCCGCCGCCATGCATGAGGGTGAGAATAGATGCTCGCGCGCGGGTGTTATGCAGGTGGAGCCATCGGGAAAGGAGCAGCTAGCAATGGCACGAGCAGGAACGAGCATCCTTGACACCGGCGAGCCACTTCCCGTGCTCAGATGGCGCCCACTGGTGACCGTACTGCACGCAGCAGTTGGCTGCTTTCGAAAAGGCCCGGCCCAAGCTCGAGGACGAAGGCATTCGCGTCATCGCCGCCTCCACGGATCCTCTCGACAAGGCGACCGAGACTGTGAAGGAGCACGCGCTCGACTTTCCCGTGGGTTACTCGCTGCCGCTCAGGGAGACGGCGGCGACTCTCGGCGCCTTCTATGAGGAGAAACGCGGATTCCTCCAGGCGACGGGCTTCGTCGTAAGGCCAGATTGGACGATCGCCGTGAGCCAGTACAGTTCTGGCCCGATCGGCCGGCTCGTCTGGCAAGACGTCCTCGGGCTTGTCCAGTTCTACAAGAAGCAGGCGAAGTAACGTCTACGAGAGAGAGGCGCCACGCTGCTCTCCGACGCACGTGGCGCCCGTGCTCTCTGTTTACTTCGCAGGCTCGACTTCCTTGATGGCAAGAACCTTCTGGCCGCCCGGCGCCTCGTAGAGATCGCCCTTGATCGTCACGATGCGCTCCAGGTGCTCGCGGATCTTCTCGTTGGGATCGGCGAATGGCTTGTCGGCCATGAGCGTGTAGAGCACGTTCGCCTTTTCGTCCAGCAGCGCCATCCGTACGCCGGCCTTGTCGCAGCCCATGGCGCATTCGCGGTGGCTTTCCCCCTTGAGTCCCATCCCCAGCATGCAAATGTTGTCGACGACGCGACCCGTCACGGTCGTCGGCTTCCCTTTGGGCGCCTGCGCTGCCGCGCCGGTTGCGACCACGACCACGAGCGCCCCCGCCAAGACCCCGATCCGGCTCCACCCTCTCATAGACCCTCCTCGGCGATATGTGGCCTGTGCCTGAGGAACCCGCGTGGCCGGCGCGTTATTCCAGGGAGCCGGGACGTCTTATCTGACGCGGCTGTTGATGACCGCCCCCCAGGTCGCGACAACGAAGGGAACGAGATAGGTCAGCGGAATTTTCCAGAGGAGCGTCGCATCGAACCGACCGGCGATGAGAGCGTCACCCCGGAGGAGTGGCCGATACCGCACCGCACACCAAAGACACTTGGTCGCGGGTCCATGCGGAGTCTGCAGTCGATATCCGCCGCCCTCTCGCTCATGCTCTCGGCACGCCGAGCATTCCGCCCGAGCGAGGCTTCCACTCAAGATGCTCATCGAGTTAACGGCCCGTTGGCGTTGTGAGCAAGCCGGCGATCAATGCCTTGCCCTCGGGTGAGGCCCAGTCGTGCGGTCCAACGACGCGACCGAGGAGGCGTCCCTGCCGGTCGATCAGGAACGCCGTCGGCGTCGCGATCACGCTGTATCGTCGCGTGAGATCGCCATCGGCATCGAGAACGACTGGGAAGGTGATCTTCTTTTCTTTGATCCAGTTGGCGACTGTCGAGTGGCGCTCCTGGATATTGACGGCGATGATCGTCAAGCCCCGCAGAGACGGATCCTCGTGCAACTGCTCGACTGTTGAGGGTAACTCCCTCGAGCAGTGCGGTCACCAGGTCGCCCAGAAGTAAAGCAGCACCGGTCGCCCGCGCTGATCCGCGAGCGTCACCGTCTTCCCCTCGAGGTTCGTTAGGCTGAAGGACGGCGCCGCCTTGAGCCCGGCTGGCGCGACGCGGAATTCTTGCATGAGCGCGTCGAGGTCGGCAGCGAAGCCGGGACCGGTGAACGACAGCGCAGCGAGGAGCAGAACGAGCGCCATCCGGCGCAATGAGCGGGTCATGCTGGCTTTCTCCTGTTGACCAGTCGGGGCTCGTCGAAGCCGTAAGTGCGGCGGGCGTCCGGACGTCGATGGCGACGCGGCTGAGGATCTCTAGCGATCGGTCTTCAAAAATATCGTGGTCGGGGTGCGCGACCCGATATCTGGAGAGCGTCTCGATCTTTTGCTCCTGGAGTTGCTCGATCTCGGGGCCGAACGCCTGGAAGATGAGGTTGACGAAGCGGACCAGTGGACGAGGGCCCACGTGCTCCGCGAGATGAAAGTCGCGGCCGTAACGCCGGAGTTCTTCGGCAGTCGCGTATGCGTCACCGATCGCCCACAAGTTCAGGGTGAAGAGGGCCTGTGGCCAGCCGTCGGCGCTCATCGATATCGCGATCAGGTGCGCCGTGTGGTCGTCGAAGAGGCGCACGGTGTGGAAATGGCCTGCTTCGGTGTCGACTCCGTGGCTGTGATAGTAGAACTGGTAGCGCGTATGGCGATCGAACATCCCGCTGTCTCCTGGATAGAGCCGCCACGGCACCAGCGGTTGCCCGCCTCGCACCATGTCGATCACGTTCGTGCCGTGCCGCTCCAGGTCTTCGAGAAGATTGCGGAGCTTGAAGACTGCGTTCATCGTTCCGCGTAGACTGATGTGGCGGGATTGAACGCGGCCCAGGCGAACCAGAACGCATCAACGTGAAAGACGGCGGTGAGCCGTCGGCCCGCGAGCGTTCCCTTGACCGCGTGCCCGAGGAGCGTCCACGTCGATCCCGTCTCTCGGTCCCGGAAGCCCTCAGCCGTCGCCTCGAACGTCAGCGCCCGGCCTTCTACCATCCGACTGAACGTGCCGGTGGCGCCCACAGTGCGGGAGCGCTTGATCTCCGCGTCGTCGAGCGCCGACAGCGTGCCGGGCTGGTAGAGGACCACGAGGTCCTGATCGCCGAAGCGATCGTGCACGACGCGGCGCTCGGCAAGGATCGGCCACGGATACGCACGGGCCGCTTCGCCGCGCTTGATGCCGACCACCCGTTCCTTCGGGGGACGACGCGGATCCAGCTCGCCCCGGAACAGGAACGGCCCGAGTTGGGGCTGGTCGTACGACTGATACGGGTTCACGCCGTAGCTTCGGCTATGGCCAGTATCGCGCGACAGCACCTTGCCGGCCCGGTGGGTCGCGCGCCACTCCTCGAACGAGATCGTGTTCGCTGGAATGAGCTTGAGCCGCGTTCCCGCGTACGCGCCAACGATGGCACGCCCCTCCATCTGTGCCCACAGCGAGTGGCTCTGCCGGTCGTACATCACGAGGTCGCTCTTGTAGACCTTCCCGGAGGTCCCGAAATCGAGGGTGGCGCCATTGACCACCCGCTCGAAGACGATGCCGGAGTTGCAAAGCGGGCAGAACGTGACCGTGACGGGAACGCCGCCCACCACGTCATTGACGATCTCGTGCCACATGAGGATTTGGAGCGGATAGGCCCGCGCGTCGCCCTTGATCTCCAGCGCGAGCACCGGTTCTTTCGGCACGAGCCAGGCTGCGGCGCCGATCGGGCTCACGAAGGCTGGGCGGTCGATCGCGGGAATACCGTCGGGCGGAGGGCCGCCGGATTCGATCTCACCGAGCGGCACAAGCGCTTTGGACGTGTCAGTGCGCAGCGTAGCCGCATCGCCGGCCGCGGCGGTGGCCAGGGATGCCGCAGTCAGGAGGGCGAGCATCGAGCGGCGCATCACGTTACAGCTGCGTCTGGCGCGCCCGCTCGGCACGGAGCCGATCGGCGCACTCGAGCAGCGCATCGTAGTCGAGCATAGAGACGAGGCCGTACACGACCTGCCCGTCGATCCACGAGACCGTGCGGTACCCCTTCTGCTCGTAGGCGACGTAGTCGTGGTCGCGGTAGGAAACGCGCCGACCTGGCAACGGTGCCTCGCTGGCCGAGATCGGAACCATGAAGACTGACAGCAACGTCCGCCCCTTTTCGTAGAGCAAATAAGCGGCCTTCCGCTCATGCGCTTCGGCAAGACGCGCGCCGGTCAACTGAATCCCCGACGGCGAATAGTCCGGAACCGTCACTCGCAGGCCGGCCTTCGACTGAAACCACTCGGCAACCTCCCTCGGGTTCGTCGAGGGGAGCTCGGCCGGCCGCTCGATCTGCGCATAGGCGATGTGCTTGTCGACGAGATCCGCGACGAGCGGCGGCGGCGTGCGGGCCGGCAACAGAACCGCCGCGACGATGGACGCAGCCACGGCGACGGCAGGCAGGAGCAGCCATCGACGACCCGTCGTAAACGCCGCGTCACGCTGGACGCGCCGGAGGATGCGCGTGCGCAGCTCCGGTGGCGCCGCGTCGCGCGGCTGCCGCCGGAGGAGCTCGCGGAACTCTCGCTCCGCGCTGACCAGAGCGGCACACTCCTGGCACCCCACACAGTGGCCGTCGACGTCAGCGATGTCGCTCACGGTCAGCTCGCCGTCGACGTATGTTTGGAGCCTGGCCCGGATGTCCGAGCAGTTCATTCATCCTCCCTCACGTACCCGTGCTCGCGCGCGAAGCGCACCAGTGCCCGGCGCAGCAGCCCTCGACCCCGCGACAGCCGGGACATCACGGTCCCGATCGGACAGCCGATGATCTCCGCCACCTCTCGGTACGTCAGTCCCTCGATGTCCACCAGCAACACGGCCTCCCTGAACGTCAGGGGCAGTGTCGCGAGCGCGCGGTCGACATCGCCGTGGAGCACCGTCTGGAGAAACCGCTCCTCCGGGTTGGCCTCTACGTGCGTGTCGGCCATGACCTCAGCCTGATCGACGCCACCCATCTCGGCTTCCAGCACTTCCCGGCCCTGGGTCCGCACTCGGTTCAGGAACACGTTCCTCAAGATCGTGAAGAGCCAGGCGCGACAGTTCGTTCCTGGATTGAAACGGTGGAAGCTCCGGAACGCCCTCAGGAACGCTTCCTGGACCACGTCCTCGGCCTCCGTACGGTTCCGCGTCAACCGCAGGGCGACGTGGTAGATGGCGTCGAGGTGGACCAGGGCCACCTGTTCGAACTCCTCCGTCCCACCGTCCCGTGACTTCCAGTGGATAAAGCTCTCCCCTGTCGTGAGCGCTAACCCGCTAACACCGCGATGTATTCCAGCCCGACCCTCGAAAGCCTGGGCCCGACCGATCTCCCCCGAGCGGGTCTTCGCGCCGTATCGGCACCCCGAGGTTCAGGCTGTCGCGAGAGAGCTGGACGGAATGTTCAAAGCCATCGTTGACCGCGACGTGGCCGCGCGATGACCACGGAGCCTCCGAGGTCATCAGCACGCGCTCATCCAGGCCGTGCGGAACGGCTCGGGCCCAGAGCTCTCGCAATCCGGAATAGTTGTATCCGACACGCTCGCGGAGGTTGACGACCGATCGTCGGCCGTCGCCGGCGGGACGCAGGTCACGGGCGCGGCGAGCGGTCCACTCGCGGCTGATTCACGAGCGATCCACGTCGGGAGATCGATCCGCGTCGCCAGCAGTAAAATCGCGCTGAGCAGGACGACACTCGCGAGCCATTCAAGCTGGTCGATGGAAAGCCTCGTCATCACTGCTTCCTCATCCATGGCAACCACGGGATCGCCCGATATATTCCCGGCCTGGCGATGGCGCCGGAGGCCCCGACGACCATCGCGGCGGTGACGTCGGATTCGGCCGCCTTCCCAGGAATAAACCCGGTGGCGGGTGGGTTGAGTGGAGCAGCCGCCAGCGAAAGGAGGTGACACGAATGGTGCGAACGAAAGCCGCGGCGGTCGTGGTCGCTAGTGTCCTCAGCCTGGGTACCGCCGGCTCCGCCCTCGCCCAGAAGTCGAACCCGTGCTCCGCGAAGAATCCCTGCGCGGCCAAGTCCGCCAACCCGTGCGCTGCCAAGAACCCCGGTTCCGCGAAGAACCCGTGTGCGGCAAAGAACCCTTGCTCGGCGAAGAAGCCCTGCGCCGCCAAGAATCCATGTGCCGCCAAGAACCCGTGCGCAGCGAAGAATCCCTGTGCCGCGAAGAATCCGTGCGCCGCGAAGAAGTAGAGCACCAGCAACAAGGCGGCGAGGGCTACGACCGCGGGCGATGACCGGGCTTTCGCGACAATCCCCGGCGACGAGTGCCGGGGATTGCCATGTACGCGCTACAGTTTGCCGACTTTTCCGGACTCGATCAGGTCGACGAGGACGTTCCATTCCGCCTTCTTGAGACTGACGATGTTGCCCTCCTCACCAATGCGGACGGTGTCGCCGTCGATGACGACTTCCGGGCAGGCCGTGCAGGCTGGGCAGAGTGAGATCTTATCCATGGAAGCTTTCCTCCTTCGATGTGCTGGCACACGGCTCCGCGCCGCGCGCTGGAGGCATCCCAGTTATTGAGAATCCTCTTTACCTCACGACGCAGACCGTCGAGCTCGGTCAGCTTCTGTTCCAGCAGTGCGCGCACATGGACACAGGGCCCCGGCTTCGCAGACCGCAGGTCGATGATGTGGCCGATCTCCTTCAACGTGAGGCCGAGCCGGCGGGCTTGGGTGACGAAGTGCAGGATGCCCAGGGCGTTGGCGTCGTACACGCGATAGCCGGCCTGGGTCCGGCGAGGCTTCGGCACGATGCCGCGCGCTTCGTACAGGCGTAGCGCTCGGCGGCTCACCCCACTGCGGGCAGCGACCTCTCCGATCGTCAGAGCGCGCTCGGCCATGAAACGAGGATAGACCTTGCCGTATAGGGCAAGGTCAAGCCGGTTTCGAGGCGCTACCGCCTCAGCCGAAGCGCGCGTTGATGGCCACGATGATCGTCGATATCGACATGAGCACGGCCCCGGCCGCCGGCGTCAGCACGATCCCGATCAGATAGAGCACGCCGGCCGCCAGTGGGATCGCCACGGCGTTGTAGCCGGTCGCCCACCAGAGATTCTGGACCATCTTCTGGTAAGTGGCGCGCCCCAGATCCACGATGGCCGTCACGTCACGCGGGTCGGAGCGGACGAGCACGATGTCGGCGGACTCGATCGCCACGTCGGTGCCGGCACCCACGGCGATTCCGACGTCCGCCTGCGTGAGCGCCGGCGCGTCGTTCACGCCGTCACCGATCATCGCGACTGTGAGGCCACGTCCTTGCACCTCCTTGATCTTGGCGGCCTTCTGGTCGGGCAGCACCTCGGCGAAGAACTCGTCGAGGGCCAGCTCGCGCGCCATCCAGCGTGCGACGGCGGCGGCATCGCCCGTAAGCATCATCGTCATGATGCCCATGGCTTTCAGGCGGGCGAGCGCCTCGCGCGACTCGGGACAGATGATGTCGGCGAGCGCGATGGCTCCCTCGAGGCGATCGTCCACCAGCACGTAGACGACGGTCTTCCCTTGCTCTGCGACTTCACGCACTCGCGCGTTGTCGACCTCGAGACCCTTGACCTGCAGGTAACCGGGGCTCACCAGCTTGACGCTGGCGCCGTCCACCGTGGCCTCGGCACCTTTCCCGGGATGGCGCGAAATCCAGCGGGAGATGGGAAATGGATCTTCTTCTCCTGGGCCGCGCGCACGATTCCCGCGGCGATCGGGTGCTCCGACTGGCTCTCCAGGCTCGCCGCCAGGCGCAGCAGATCCTCTTCGCTCCGCTTGCCGAGCAGAATCACGTCGGTGACGCCAAAGCGTCCCTCGGTCAGCGTGCCCGTCTTGTCGAACACGATGGCGTCGAGCGCGCGGGCGCGCTCGAATGCGGAGCGATCGCGGATGAGGAGGCCGTTGCCGGCCGAGAGCGCAGTCGAGACGGCAACCACCAGCGGTATCGCGAGGCCGAGCGCGTGAGGACATGCGATGACCATCACGGTGACCGTGCGGCCAGGGCGAATGGGAAGGAGGCCCCGGTGGGCAGCCACGCCACCAGCGTCACCGCGCCGCCTCCAAGCGCGACCGCGGTGAGCCAGACGGCCGCCCGGTTCGCCAGGTCTTGCGAGCGCGAGCGCGATTCCTGGGCCTGCTTGACCATGGCGATAACTTGCGAGAGGTACGTCTCGTCTCCCGTCTTTTGCACCTCCACGGCGATCGACGCCTCGCCGTTGACGGCGCCTCCGATCACCGTCGCTCCCGGGCCCTTCTCGACGGGCTTGCTCTCGCCCGTCAGCATCGCTTCGTTGACTGAGGTTTCGCCCTGCGCGATCACACCGTCGGTCGGGACCTTCTCTCCCGGCTTGATCAGCACGCGGTCGCCGCGCTTCAACTCCGCGACCGGCACGTCTCGTGTCGAGCCGTCCGTGGCCACCAGGTGCGCCTCCGCGGGCATGAGCCGTACCAGACTCTCGAGCGCCGCCGACGCACCCAGCACCGACTTCATCTCCATCCAGTGGCCGAGCAGCATGACGTCGATCAGCGTCGCCACCTCCCAGAAGAACACCTCTCCGGGGAGCCCGAGGGTCACCAGGGCGCTGTAGCCCCACGCGACCGTGGTCGCCACTGCTATCAGCGTCATCATCCCGGGCTGGCGCTTTGCGAGCTCTGAGGCGAAACCGCGCAGAAACGGCCAGCCCCCGTAGAAGTAGATGCCGGTCGCGAGCACGGCCTGTACCGCGCGGTCGCCGCGGAACGCCAGCACGTCGCCAAGCCCCAGCCAGCCCTGGATCAGCGGGGCCAGCGCCAGCACCGGGATCGACAGCACGAGCGAGACCCAGAAGCGACGGCGAAAGTCGGCAACCATGTGGGCGTGGTGGTTCCCGCCGCCATCGTGATGGTGCTCAGCGGCACCGTGTCCTGGATGCCCAGACTCGGCGTGCTCGGCTCCGCTCACATGCGCGCCGGGTGTGTGCTCACTCGTCTCAGAGCGATGAGTTGTCGCACGACGATGCTCGCTCATTTGATGCCCTCCGTGTCCAAGACACCCGTTGCTGGATACAGCAAATGGGCCCTCAGCTTTTCTTTAGGACGCACGGGGTAGGCGGTGCGTCGCGGCGGTTTCTCGCAGGAACGCGACGGCGAGCTCCGCTTCTGGAGCGCCGCGCTCGCTTGCTGGATGAGCCGGCCTGCAGCACACTTCTACATCACATGACCATGCAGATCCGTGACGATCAGGAGCGGCGCGCCGTGGCACGCCATGGGCGTCGCCTTCAGTATGTGACGATCGCCTGGAATTCGGCGGAATGCCTCATCTCGATCGGCGCCGGGGTAGTCGCCGGTAGCATTGCGCTGATCGGGTTCGGCTTCGACTCAGCCATCGAAGTCGCGAGCAGCCTCGCCGCTCTGTGGCGGCTGGCGCTCGACCAGGATGAGACAGCGCGCGAGCGCGCCGAGCGGCGAACGCTTCGGATTATCGGCCTGTGTTTCGTGGCTCTGGCGATCTATGTCGCCGTCGACTCGATCAAGGCACTCATCAACCGAGAGGCGCCAGCCGCGAGCGCTGTCGGAATCGTCATCGCCGCACTCTCGCTCATCGTCATGCCTGTCCTGGTCCATCTCAAGCGACGGGTCGCCACGCAGCTCAATAGTGGAGCCCTTGAAGCCGAAACACGCCAGACCGCGGTCTGCGCGTTTCTGTCGGCGATCTTGCTGGCGGGCCTCGGGCTGAATGCGTGGCTGGCCTGGTGGTGGGCTGATCCGCTCGCTGGTCTTGCCATGGTTCCTCTGATCGCCAAAGAGGGCATCGAGGCGCTGCGCGGAGAAACATGCTGTCAGCACTGACGTCGGCGGATGGATTTCTGACGCGCTTCTAGCTGCCGGATCGCGTTCGAGCGGCCTCGGCCCGTAGGAAAAAGCTACCGTCCGTCACCACCTTCTCACCTGGCTTGAGGCCATCCAGGACGGGCACGAGATCGCCGGTGGGAGCCCCGAGCTTCACCGCGCGCTCGACGAACTTGCCTTCCTCACCTTCGGCCGGCACATAGACGACCGAGCGGTCGCCGATGGTCTGGATGGCAGCGCGCGGCACGACCATGGTCCGGTCTGTCGTGCCGGTCTCGATATTCATGGTGACGAACATACCGAGGCGAAGTTCACCGCCACGATTCGGCACTTCGACCCGCACCTTCGCCGTTCGCGTCGCGGGATCGACTCGCGGGTCGATGTAGGCCACGCGTCCTTTGAGGACTCGATCCCGCGTTGAGGGAATCGCAATCGTGGCCGGGGACCCCACGCGGACGCGCGAGAAGTCGCGCTCGTAGAGATCGCCGATGGCCCACACGGTACTCAGGTTCGTGACGACGAACAGCTCCTGGCCAGCAGTGATGACCTGCCCGGGGTTCACCGAGCGCGTGATGACGAGGCCGTCGGCGGGCGACGTCACAGTGACTTCGGACACGACCGGCGAGGCGGTCTCGAGTTTGGCAACGCGATCTGGTGAAAGTCCGAGCAGCAACAGGCGCTGCCCGGCGGCGGCCACTTCGGTCTCGTGGCCGGTGTGGACGGCGGTGACCTCTTCCAGCTCCTGTCGGCTCGCCGAACCGATCTCCACGAGCTTCTGCGTCCGCTCGAGCTTCCGATGGTCGGCTTCGAGCATCGCGCGCATCGAGAGATATTTCGTCTGCGCGTCGGCAAGCTCGGAGCTGAAGATCACGGCGAGCGGCGCGCCTCGCCGAATCTCTGCGCCGAGCTCCACCATGACGTCACGGACGATGCCGCCCACGAGCGCGTTGACCTTCGTGTCCCTGTAGGCGTTGGACATCACCGTCCCGGGCACAGTTACGGCCGAGACCGACGACTGCGCCTTCACCGCGGCAATTTTGATCCCCGCGCGTTCCACAGCCTCTGGCGTCAATGAGACTTCGACGGTTTCTTCGCCCGTGGCAGCGCTCGACTGTCCCGCCGGCCCGGACATACCCGGCATTCCAGGCATTGCTTTGCCGTCTGGCGATGCGGCTGGCGTCTGAGCGTCGCGGATTGGAGCGGCCTGTCGGCGCGCACCGCCGTAGCGATCGCTCCACAGAACGCCTCCCGCGGCACCGATTATCAGCAGCGCAAGCGCAGCGGCGGCCACGCCAACATATCGGCGTGCGCGTCCACGCGGGTCGCGGGCCGTTTGATCGATCACGTCGTCATCCGGCTCCATCGCTCATCTCCCCACCGTCATCGCGCCGGTCACCCGGTCGATCTCCACCCGCGTGTCATACACCTGTCGCAGCGCATCCGTGTAGCCGTTCTCGATATCGATGTAGCGCCGCTGCTCGGCGATGACGTCGAGCAGCGACCCACGTCCCAGGGCGTACGTCTGCCGCACCACGCCAAGGTTGCGAGAGGCGACGTCGCGCACGCCGCGCTCGTAAATGACGAGCGATCGCCGCGCCGCCTCGTACTGCGCGAGGGCCGCGACGACCTCCTGGCGCACGGTCAGCTCCGCGAACTGAAGTCGCCGTTCGGCCGCCAGTGCCTCTGCCGACGCCGCCGCGACGTTGCCCTGATTGCGGTTGCGCACCGGCAGCACGATGCTCACACCGCCGCCGAAGTAATGGAAGACGTCCTGGATTTGCCGGGTGCCGCCGGTGCTGGTGATGCCTTTGAGATCAAACCCCATGTCCTGGCGCTGATAGCCAACGTTGACGCTGGCGTCCCAACGGCCTTCGGCCCGCTCCTTGCGAATCTTCGCCGATCCCATCGCGACGTCGGCGCGAGCTGCGTCGAGATCCGGCCGGGTCGTCAGCGCCTGCCGCGCCGCCTCGTCGGCGGGCGGTGGCGATCCGACGGACGTCAGGTCGCCGCGCACGGCGAGTGATGCTTCAGGCGCGATGCCGGCAAGCGCCTTCAGTTGGAGCAGCGCGATATCGACGCGGCTTGCGAGCATCTGTCGCATGGCATCGAGGCGATTCACCTCGACGAGCAACAGGTTTTCTTCGAGCGCCGGTGTCGCACCCTGGCGCACGCGATTCTGGACGAGATGGAGTGCATCGCGGTTCACGCCGAGCAGATCGTCCGAGACCGCGAGGCTCCGTTGTGCCGCGAGCAGCTCGCCTGCCTTCATGCGAACGTCGGCGGCCAGGCGCCGCTCCCGGTCCCGCGCCAGTGCCCGCCTCATCTGCAACTCGCGCTCGGCGACACCGACACGGCCTTCTTTTCGGCCGTTCAGATCGAGCGGAAGCGTGAGCCCGATCGTGACGTTGTTGTCAGGGCTCAGCGCCTTCTGACCTCCCAGCTCGAGCATCGGATTCGGCCGCAAGCCCGCTTGTTGCAGGCGCCCGGCCGCTGCGTCGATCTCCGCTCGGGCGGCGCGGAGATCGGGGCTATCGGTGAGCGCGCGTGCGACGAGTTCGTCCACCGTGATCTCAGCGGCGGGCTGCGCCCAAGCAACAACCGTGACGGCGAGAGCCGCCACGGCGACGACCAACACCAACACTCCGCGTGGACAGATCATGGCGGCTAGCGGACGGGGACCGAGAACTTCGTCGAGCCCTTGCCGGCGGGCCCATCCCAGGCCACCGTCACCTGGCGCGTTCCGCGATCGGGAAACTCGATCGTGCCGCGATATCGGCCAGGGCCATCGGGCGACAGGTTCGCGCCAGCCACCATCGGTGCCATGCCGGGCATCGCCATGCTGGTATTCAGCGACACCTTGCCGGCGTCCACGGCCTTCTTGTCCTGTGCCGAGGTGAAGGTCAGCACGAATTCGTTCTTCCCCGGCTTCCACTGGCCGGACTCGTTCTCGAGGGTGATCACAACGTCCTTGGTCTTTTGCCTGTGGATCGCCTTCGCGTCTGCCGCGACCACGAAGGCCGATGTGCTGCCGAGTACGAGGCCCACGACGATCGAGCACAGCGCTCTGTTCATTTCGGTCCTCCTCGTTTCTCTGCGATGCCCTTGTACAGATACGAGAAAGGCTTCGGCCCCTCGCCGTAGCCCCGTTCAATGCCGCTAATGTCGAACCCGGCCCCAACGACGAGATCGTCGATACGACGATTGAGGTTGCAGCCGCCGGCGAGGCGCTTCCATATCGGATTCAGCCGGTCCTGCCAGCGCGCGACCGCGGCGTCTGGCGCGTGCCCGTGCTCGACGAAGAGCAGACGACCGCCAGGTCTCAGCACGCGGCGGATCTCGCGCAACGCTCGCCCCGCGTCCGGAATAGAACACGCGGTCCAGGTCATGATCACGTCGTCGACGCTCGCCTCGGGAAGCGGAATGACCTCCGCCGAGGCAGGGATGAATTCGAACGTAACGCGAGCTGCATCGATTCGGCGTCGCGCGAGTTGCCAGAGCTCACGCGACGGATCGAGGCCGTAGAGCCTCTCGACGCCAGGGCCGTAGAGCGGCAGGTTGAGGCCCGAGCCGAAGCCGACCTCGAGCACACGTCCGCGGGCCAGTGGTACGAGGCGCGCGCGCTCCGCCGTGTCGCTCTCCTTGCGCATCACGAGGTCGATCAGCCGCGGAAGGATGTACCGCGCATAGATCCCCATCGGCTTACTCGTGTGACCCGGCCGCCACGGGTGCCGAGATCGGATGAGATTGAGTTCCGCGATACAGCTCGCGCTCGCGAAGCCAGTAGAAGATCACCGGAGTGACGATCAGAACGAGGCCGAGCGAGCTGACCATGCCGCCGAGCACCGGTGTGGCGAGCGGCTTCATAACCTCGGCGCCCGTGGAATGGCTCCACATGATGGGCAGCAGGCTCGCCACGACGGTGGACACCGTCATCACTTTCGGCCGAAGCCGAAGCAGCGCGCCTTCCTTCACGGCCTGCATCAGCGCCTCGCGCGTGAGGCGACCGCCGAGATCTTCACGCTTTTGAGCCACGGCCTCTTCGAGGTAGATGACCATCACCACCGCCGTCTGCACGGCCGTGCCGAAGAGCGCGATGAACCCGACCCACACGGCGACGGAGAAGTTGTAGTGAAGCGCGTAGAGCAGGTAGATACCGCCGGCGAGGCCGAACGGCACGGCGAGCAGCACCTGGGCGGCGTCCAGGAACGAGTGATAGGTCATGTAGAGCAGCACCAAGATCACGATCAGGACGAGCGGGATCACGATCTGTAGCCGCTCCCGCGCCCGGCGCTCGTTCTCGTACTGCCCGCTCCACTCGACGTACGAGCCCTGAGGCAGGCGGACTCGCTCGGCGATGGCTTGACGGGCTTCCTCGACGAAGCTGCCGACGTCCCGGCCGCGGACGTTGAGCAGCACCGTGACGACAAGCAGTCCGTTCTCGCTCGAAATCATCGACGGGCCGGAGACGGACCGGATGTCGGCGACCTGGCCCAGCGGCACCTGGGTACCGTTCGGGGCCGTCACCAGCACGCCGGCTAGCGCGGCCGGATCGGCCCGATACTGCGGCGCATAGCGAACCCTTACCGGAAAACGCTGGCGCCCCTCGATCGTGAGCGTGAGATTCGTCTCGCCCACAGCCGTCTCGATGACGTCCTGGACAGCGCCGACCGTGATGCCGTAGCGCGCCGCCGCCTCTCGGTTCACGCGAACGTCGAGATAGGGCGCGCCGGTCACCTGCTCGGGATACACGTCGGCGGCGCCCGGAATCGAACGCAGGGCGTCGGCGATGACGCGCGCGCGCTCCTGCAGAGCATTGAGATCATTCCCAAAGACCTTGACGCCGACCTCCGAGCGGATGCCCGTAGTGAGCATGTTGATCCGGTTGATGATCGGCTGCGTCCAGATGTTCGACACGCCGGGCAGCGTGGTGGCCCGATCCAGCTCGCCGATCAGCTTCTCGCGCGTCATCCCAGGGCGCCATTGCTGCTCCGGCTTGAGGCTCACGACGGTCTCCGTCATGTTGACCGGCGCAGGGTCGGTCGACGTGTCGGCGCGGGCGATCTTCGCGACAACGGACGCGACCTCGGGGAACTTCTGGATCGCTGCGTTCTGCTTGCGCGTGATCTCGATCGCCTGACCGAGCCCGATCGCAGGATCGGTCACGGGCATGAACATCAGATCGCCCTCGTCGAGCGGCGGCATGAACTCCGTACCGATTCGGGGAACCAGGGCGGCCGCGCCCGCAACGACGAAGAGGGCGACCGCCAACGTGGCGACCCGGTGCCGCAACGCGAAGTCGAGCACCGGCCGGTAGAGCCACACCAGCGGCCGCATCACGGGGTTCTGCTCCTCGCCGCGGATTCGGCCTCCGATGAGGAGGGTGCAGAGCACCGGCACCAGCGTCACCGAAAGGATCGCCGCGCCGATCATCGAGAAGGTCTTCGTATACGCGAGCGGGTGGAACAGCTTGCCCTCCTGCCCGGTCAGAGCGAACACGGGGAGGAAGGCCAGGATGATGATCGCGAGCGAGAAAAAGATCGGCCGGCCGACCAGGCGCGTCGCCTCGAGCACCGTCTCGGCCACGCGGCGGCGATTGCGCGTGTTCACCCCGCGCTTCTCGATGAACCGGAACGCGTTCTCCGTGACCACGATGCCGGCGTCCACCAGGACGCCGATGGCGATCGCGATCCCCGCCAGCGACATGATGTTGGAGGTGATGCCGAGGTAGCGCATGAACAGGAATGCCGTGAGCACCGCGAGCGGTAGTGGGATCGTCACGATCAACACCGAGCGGAGATGCAGCAGGAAGACGATGTTGACGATGGTCACGACGATCGTCTCTTCGATCAGCGCCCGCTTGAGCGTCGAGGCGGCCCGCTCGATCAGCACCGATCGGTCGTAGAACGACACGATCCTCACCCCCGCCGGCAGGCCGGCCTGCAGCGCGGCGATCTTCTCCTTGACGCGGTTGATCACCTCGACGGTGCTGACGCCGTACCGGGCGACCACCACGCCGCCAACCGCCTCATCGGTGCCCTTGACGAGCGCCGCGGCTCGAAAGGCGTCGCCGACCTTCACCTGCGCCACCTGCTTGACGAAGATCGGCACGCCGCCCTCGGCGCCGACGACGATGTCCTCCACATCCCGGACGTTCTCGATCAGACCGAGGCCGCGGACCACCGACCAGCTGCCGCTCGCCTCGACGACGTTGCCGCCGACGTTCCGGTTGCTGCGCATGACGGCGTCGACGACGGCCGACAGCGGAATCTTGTACGCGCGCAAGCGATTGGGGTCGACGTCAATCTGGTACTGCCGAACGGTCCCGCCGATGCTGGCGACCTCCGCGACGCCTGGCACCGAGTTCAGCTGATAGCGAATGAACCAATCCTGAAGTGAACGCAAGTCTCGCAGCGAGTATCCCTTGCCCTCGACGGTGTACCAGAACACGTGACCGACGCCTGTGGCGTCAGGTCCGAGCGTCGGGACGACACCTGTGGGCAGTGATTTGGTCAGCAAGTTCAGCCGCTCGAGCACGCGTGAGCGTGCGAAGTAGAGATCCACCGAGTCGTCGAAGATCACGTTGATCATCGAGAATCCGAAAGCGGAAGACGACCGCACGACACGCACGCCCGGCAGGCCTTGCAGACTCACGGTCAGCGGATATGTGATCTGGTCTTCCACCTCCTGCGGCGAGCGACCCGTCCAGTCGGTGAAGACGATGACCTGGTTGTCGCTGAGGTCCGGAATCGCGTCGATCGGCGTGGTCAGTAGCGCCCAGTAGCCCCACGCTCCGAGCAGCGCGAACAGCCCGAGAACCAGGAAACGGTTCCGGAGCGACACCTCGATCAGCCGGTTGATCATCTCTCACCTTGCAAGACGCTTGTCGTTCGCTGGACCCGCGTCTTTCGGCGAGACACCATCGCGAGACGGACGCGTGCCGCCTCAGAAACACCCGTACGCGGGCAGACTACCAGCTACGCGGACTGGAGAGCGTGTCTGGGAGGAGGCTCGAGCGAGGAGGCAATTCGAACTGGACGACCACTGAGCATATCGGGAGGCGGGCCGCCGGCGCTTGAGATGAATGGCACGGTCGGCGCCACACTGATCGAGGCGGTCATGAGAGCGCACGGCTCATCGCAGGTCAAGGCACAGCCATCAAAGGCCATGCCGATGGGACCGGTGACGACCCATATTAGCAGCGCGACGAGGAGCAGTCCGCTACGCGACGACATCACGGCGATAGTATCACGCAGGGTGAACCAGGAGGCTGTCCCAGGGCGCGCCGATCACCTACGTGGCCGCGCAGCTCGGACACAGCAAGCCAACCACCACGCTGCAGTAGTACGCACACTGGATCGCGACCGGTCAGGAGCGCTTCGTCGATGGTCTGGCGGGGCCGAAGACACCCAAGGCGACGGAACGCTCCGCGAAGCGCGGGCACCAATTGGGCACCAAAAGCAAATCGGGCGCTCCCGGTGTTTCGGAAGCGCCCGTCTGCGATTGGTGGGCCGTCAAGGACTCGAACCTTGGACCCGCTGATTAAGAGTCAGCTGCTCTACCAACTGAGCTAACGGCCCGTCGAACGCGCGACGCCTGTGTGCTGCCTCGACTCCAATGGTGCGCCCGGCAGGAGTCGAACCTGCGGCCTTTGGCTTCGGAGGCCAACGCTCTATCCAACTGAGCTACGGGCGCGCCGTGCGAAATTCAGGACTTACGCGCGAGTCGCCATGGTACCACGCCGGAATGTGGGCGAAAACGTGCGGGCGAGTCGTGGGATCTAGAAGCCGGCCCTTCGCATGCACGTGCGATACGCGGCCTGATACGCGGGATCCTTCGCGCCCTGGATGTCCATGCCCGCCAGCTGCGGATCATCCGACTTCGTGCCGCCGCCAGCCGTCTGCGCCGCTGGGTCGCTGCGGCGCGCCTCAGCGGCCCGCCGGTGATCCGTCGCGTTTGGTTGAGCCGAGTCTCCCGAAGTCTTGCTCGAGTCGACCGCGCGTTGCGCTTCCGCGTTGCAGGCCGCGATGTCGTCCGCCTTCGGCACTTGTCCGTGACTGACGCTTGGACTTGCGAATATGACGACTGCGGCAGCGAGCGTTATGTGCGGGAGGCCGATGCCCAACCTCATGGTTGCTACTCCTTCCGGTGCACGATTCGCTGCCTCAGGCAGATACCGCAGATGGCGAGCATGCTGGCCACCCGCAGTGCACCGATGAGGCGGGGCAGCGCCTCATTCAGGCGCGACGACGACAGGCCGGTGATCCGGCTGAGACAGTCGGCGCAGAGTGCGGCCGCTCCTATGCTGTCGTCGATGAGGTCGGCATCGAGCGTGGTCATCGCTCGCGGCCCAAGCTGAGTAAGCGCTCTCTTCCCGCGGCCACGGCGGCCGCGATGGTCGGAAAATCTATGTTCGATTCTTCCAGAGTCACTCCGGCGTAGTCCGTGATGCGCCAGCGCCACTCAGGATTCCTCGGGGTTGAGATGGCCGTCACTTGCATCGCCATGCCTCGCGTCGTCGCCGAGCGGTCCGTTCCGCTTCGTCACAGCTGCGTGAGAAGGCGGTAGCTCGGCGACCGTCGTGACTGTCGACAGCGTACGGCAAGCCATGATCGCCGGGTCGCGACGCCTGATGCGTCAACCAGGGAAACGGCGGCGGAGGCACCACGAGTGTACACCGTTGCACGGATGGGTGCGCGCGCCGTCTGCGTCTGTGGTACGCTGCAAGCGTCTGGTTCGGGTCGTCGACCACTGTGGTCTCCCCTCCCCATCAGTCCACGCTTTGGCGTTCGCCTCCGTCGTCCCAGGGCGCGTGGTTCAGTCGCGGAGTAGGAGACGCATCATGAGTCAAAAGCTTTTCGTCGGCGGTCTTCCGTTCAGCACGTCCACTGAGGAGCTCGGCCAGCTGTTCAACCAGGTCGACGGGGTCGAGAACGTTCAGGTCATCACCGATCGCGACACCGGTCAGTCTCGCGGCTTCGCCTTTGTCGAGATGGCGACGTCCGAGGCGGCCGACCAGGCCATCCGAAAGTTCAACGGTTACGAGCTCGGTGGCCGCACGCTCAAGGTCGAGATGTCGAAGCCGTCCGCGCCGCGTGGCAATGGCGGTTTTCGGTCCGGAGGGGGATACCGTGCGGGCAGCAGCTCCCACGCGGGAAGGGGTAACCGCTGGTAGTAGTGCCGGCGTAAAAGGTCGAGACGTTCGCCGACGACAACGATCGCCGGCGAACGTCGAACGCCCCAACGCCTTGTAGCACGCGCCCGCCGAACCACGCCCTGTCGGCCGGTCGCAATTCTTTCAAGAACACTGCACATTCCCGCGGGAAATCCACGCGACCGACGCCGTTGATGTTTGACTCTCGCCGAGCAATTCTGCGATTCTCGGAACAACTGATGATCGGCCACCTTCCCGAACCCGGGGTTGACCTGTCACCTCGTCTCCCTCCGCTCTGACGTCACCGACAGCAGGCCCTTGAAACCACGACGGAGGTCGTCGCCGTGAAGCCAGACCGCGCTATGCGATTCGTCCGGGTCGCCACCGTGATCCTTCTCGTCACCGCCGCCGCGGTGCCGTGGATCCACTCGCGATTCGTCGACGCGGCCCCGAACCTGACCGAGCCCCGCGTTCGGCAGCGGCTCTTGCAGGACGGCGTCGCGCGGGTCATTGTCGAGCTCCGTCTTCCCGGTGGCGCGCCCACTCCGGAGGGTCTGCTGTCGTCGGCGGCGGCGATCACGGTGCAACGCAACGACATTGCGAGCGCGCGACGTCAGCTGCTCGCGCGGCTCGCGGGCCGCAGCCATCGCGTGGTGCACGAGTTCGCGACCATCCCGTTGATTGCTCTCGAGGTCGGTGCCGATGGGCTCCTCGAGCTGGAGGCGAGCAGCTTCTTCGTTCGGCGCATCGTGGAAGACACCGTGAACACGCCCACCCTGCCTCAGAGCGTTCCGTTGACCGGCACGGATCGCGCGTGGACGCAGGGCTTCGACGGCACGGGCACCGTCGTCGCCATCGTCGACACCGGCGTGGAGGCCACGCATCCATTCCTGAGCGGCAAAGTCGTCGAGGAAGCGTGCTACTCCTCGACGACATCGCGGAGCACGACCGTGTGTCCGAACGGTCAGAGTGTGCAGTTCGGCGCCGGCGCGGCCGCCCCGTGCCCCTTGGGCGGCTGCTGGCATGGCACGCACGTCGCCGGCATTGCCGCCGGAGCCGGCGCGACGTTTTCCGGCATGGCGAAGGGCGCGCAGATCATGGCCGTCCAGGTCTTTTCGCGCTTCACCCAGGGGTCGGACTGCAACGGCTCTCCGCCATGCGTGCTCGCGTGGACGTCGGACATCATCGCCGGGCTCGAGCGTGTATACGCGCTGCGTGGGACACGGAACGTCGCCGCCGCCAACTTGAGCCTCGGCAGTGGGCAATTCACCGCCGCCTGCGACAGCGATCCGACCAAGGACATCATCGACAACCTGCGGGCGGCGGGCATCGCGACGGCCATCGCCGCGGGCAACGGGGGCAGTACCAACAGCATGTCGTCGCCCGGCTGCGTCTCATCGGCGATCAGCGTGGGTGCCACCACGAAGTCCGACGTCATCGCCAGCTTCTCGAACGTCTCCAGCTTCACTTCCTTGTTCGCGCCGGGAGAGTCGATTCAATCGTCGGTGACGGGCGGCGGCTTCGGCTTCGCGAGCGGGACGTCGATGGCAACGCCGCACGTCACCGGCGCGTGGGCCGTCCTGAAGCAGGCCGCACCGACCGCCACGGTGTCGCAGGTGCTCTCGGCGCTGCAAACGACCGGCGTCGCGATCACGGACACCCGGAGCGGCGGCTCGGTCACCAAGCCGCGGATCCAGGTCGACCGCGCGCTGGCTGCGCTCGGGCAGTCGCCAACGCCGCCGCAACCGCCGAGCGTGACGCTCGTCGTGACCGGCACACCGAGCACCGGCCCATATGCGGTCGAGGCTCAGACGACGGCCACCGGGCCGCTCACCGTCAATTTCTTCGTGGACGGCGCGTTCTATCGCCAGGAGAACATCGCGAAGTATTGTCTGTTCGGCGGCGATGGTCCATGCGACACAGGCCAGCTGGGCGCCGGCTCACACGTGGTCCGCGCGCAGGTGCTGCCGCAGGGCGGTAGTACGGTCCTTGCCGAAACGCAGATCACGGTGACGGAGGGCGCGGCGGCCGCCGCGCTCACGTCGCTGTCCCCGAGCAGCGCAACGGCGGGCGGGCCGGCTTTCACGCTTACGGTAAACGGGACCGGCTTCGTGTCGGGCGCGAACGTGCGATGGAACGGCGCGACGCGGCCGACCACGTTCGTGAGTGGCACGCAGCTCACCGCGGCAATTGCTGCGTCCGACATCGCCACCGCCGGCACGCCGTCGATCACCGTGACCAATCCGACGGGCGGGGCATCGAACGCCTTGACCTTCACCGTCAACGCCGGTGGTGGCGGTGGCCCGACGGTGACGCTGATTGTGACGGGCACGCCGAGCGCGGGCGCCTATGCCGTGGAGGCGCAGACGACAGCGACCGGACCGGTGAGCGTCAGCTTCCTCGTCGACGGCACCTTCTATCACCAGGAGAACATCTCCAAATACTGTCTCTTCGGCGGCGACGGCCCGTGCGAGACAGGCCGGCTGGGCGCCGGCTCGCACGTGATCAAGGCGCAGGTGTTCCCGCAGGGCGGCGGCACGCTGCTCGCGGAGACTCAGATTACTGTGACGGAGTGATCACGACGGCAGGGCGAAACGGGATGGTGACATGGGGTGACCGATGGGAATCGAACCCACAACCTCTGGAGCCACAGTCCAGCGCTCTAACCAATTGAGCTACGGTCACCGCGTACGAACGCGAGCGTTCATGGTACGGGCCGCCCGTGGGGGTGTCAACCAACGGGCGGCGCCCGCCGACGCCGGAACCGCCTAGCTCGCCTCGTCCGACTCGCGCGGCGACGGCCCGCCGTCGATCACGATGGTCTCCCCCGTCATCCACGATGAGGCGTCGGACGCGAGGAAGATGCACGGATACGCGATCTCGTGCACCTTGCCCCAGCGACCCATCCCGACGCGCGCGGCGACCGCGTCGTAGGTCTTCTTGCCGTCGGGTCCGGCCTGCTTCAACACGTCGAGGTAGCCTTCGGTCTCCACGGGTCCCGGCGCGATGCAGTTCACGCGAACGCCCTTGCGTCCCCAGGCCACGCCGAGCTCACGCGTGAGCATGATGACGCCGGACTTGGCCGCGCCGTAATGCGACATCATCGTGGAGCCGTACACGCCCGCGATCGACGCAATGTTGACGATCACGCCGCCGGTCTTCTGCTGCATCATCTGCTTGCCGGCCCACTTGCAGCCCAGGAATACGCCGTTGAGATTGATGCCGATCACGGTGTTCCAGCCGTTGATCGAGATGTCCTCGGGCTTGGCGCGGAACGACGCGCCGGCGTTGTTCACCATGATGTCGACGCGGCCCCACTCGGACGCCGCACGCTCGACCATGGCCTTGACCTGGTCCTCTTGTCGAACGTCGACGGCCACCGCAAACGTCCGGCGGCCGAGCTTGCCGATCTCCTTGGCCACGGGCTCGAGGTGCTCGATCTTGCGCGAGCAGAGCGCGACGTCCGCGCCCGCGCGCGCGAACTCGATCGCGATCGACTTGCCGATGCCGGTGCCACCGCCGGTGACGATGGCGGTCTTGCCTTCGAGCGAGAACGGGGAATTGGCCATGGCGGGGACGATACTCCAGCCCGCCGGCCGCGTCTACGGCCTACGGCTGCGGCTGGGTGATCTCGGCCTGGCGCTGCGGAACCTGGCGCTCGATCTTCTTCCACACGCCCATCTGCGAGAACGCGGCGCCGTTGTCGCCGGCGCACTGCTGCAGCTTGTCGAGCAGCGTGCGCGCCTCTTCCAGGCGCTTGCGCGGCGCCTTGGCCGCGCGGCGCACGTCGTCGTCGCCGGTCTGCTTTGCCTCCCGCCACGCTTGCTCGACGTGGGCGACAAGCGTCACCACGCGATCGACCTCGCCGTCGAAGTACAACTCCCATTCGTCGGTCGAGGCGAAATGCGGGCAGGGTGAGGTCACGACGGTCTCGAAATGCTGGGTGAGCTCGTCGATGTGCTGCAGGTGGTACTGAACACGCGGCAGCACCACCGCGGCCGGCTTGGTGCCGGCGCCGAAAGCGCCGGACGCGCCGAGCACCCCGAGCACGACGGCGGTGAGCGCGAGCCGGCGAGGACCCATGGGGATCAGTATAAAGGTCGCCGGACCGGGCGCTTATTTCAGGGCGGCGGCGGCGGCCGGACTGATGTGCCAGAGCACGATGGTCACGAGCGCCTCGGGTTGCCCGGGGCTGACCGGCACCGGATACAGCGAAACGTGGTTGATCGGCTGCACCGTCGGACCGATCTCGTCGAACCCCTTCACGCTGACGTCGCTGAGCGACCGCACGAAGACCGTCGCGACGACCCGGCCCGTCGTATCGTAGGCCACGGCCGGACCGCCTGGCCTCGCGGTCTCGACACGCTGAACACCCGGCAGCCGCGTCTGGAGCGGATTCACGTCCGTCGTGCGCGGTGACGCGCTTACCGCGTAGTCCGAGCGCACCCGCAGATCGTTGATGACCTGCTCCACGCCATCGACACGCCGCGCGGCGGCCTCGGCGTCGGCCTTCTGGGCAGCCGTGTCGACCTCTCCGCTCAGGTACACGGTGCCCTCATACGTGTCGACGTTGACGCTTCGCAGCGCGCGCCAGTTATCGGCGCCGACATCGTGCCTCACGGAAAGGCTGACGACCTTGTCGTCGACGTAGGTCCCGAACGTCCGGCCGGCGAGCGAGCAGCCGCTTAGAGCGAGCAGGAACACGACACAGAGGGCGCGCGCAGACATCAACGGCTGGGATTGCAAGCGGGACGCCAGGGAGCCCGGAGCGCGACTCCGGACTCCCCGACGGCAAACGTCAGGCGGCGGGACGGATCGCGGCGCGCTCGTTCAAGCGCCGTTCGGCGGCCTGCCAGTCGATGTTGCGGAAGAACGCCTCGATGTATTGCGCCTTCTCCGTAGCCTTGTAGTCCCGCATGTACGCGTGCTCCCACACGTCCATGACGAGCAGCGGCTTGAAGCCCGCCGGCGGGCCATCCTGGTGCAACGAGATCCAGTGGTTGACCAGCCGCGACGTCACCGGATCCTGGAACAGCACCGCCCAGCCGACCCCCCGCATCCCGCCAATGGCCTGGAAGTCGGCCTTCCAGCGATCAACCGCGCCGAAATTCTGCTCCAGCGCCTGGGCGAGCCCCGAACCCTTGGCCGGGGTCGGGTCGGCCGCCCGCTTCAGGTTCGAGAAGTAGTACTCGTGCAGAATCATGCCGTTGTACTCGAAGCCGAGGTGCCGCGTGAGCTCGGCGAAGTGCGGGTCGGTCCCGGACGGCTTCCCCTTCCGCACCATCTCGTCGAGCTGTTCGTTCAGACTGTTCACCTGCTTGACGTACCCCTCATAGAGCTTGAAGTGCTCTGCGAGCTGAGCATCGGAGATTCCGTCGAGGCCCTTGAGGTGCTCGAACGTCTGGGGCGCATACGCTTTCATCCTGACCTCCTGCCATGATCCGGCGTGCAAACACGCTGCCTTCGAGATGCATAGTGGGAGTGGAGCGCTGCGTCGTGTGGCGCGCGTCTACTGCTTTAGCTTGTACGTTCCCCACCAGCGAGAAATGTTAGCGCCTCGGCCAGGAACTGCCGGCATCGGTGCCACGACTTGAAATGAACCGGACATCTCCACGCCCTGATACTTTCCCGTGCCGGCCGTCACACGCCATGTGCCGTCCTCTTGGTTCTTTCGCGCGTATACACCGAAGAATTTATCCCCCGACGGGTCGGTGGCCTCACAGACTCCATGCTCTTCGTAGGTGCCGCTGACTGAACTCCACGAGCCGAAACATTGAAACAGTGTTCGGTGATACATCGTGTCGGGTGCGGCATCAGGAAGGCACGTCGCGGCGTAGGATCCGCCCGTGTGATCCTTTATCGACGATAGGACGCGCGAGTCGCTGCTACAGCCGCTGTGCAGATCGTACTTGCCTTCTCGGGGCATATCAGCCGCCGCGGTCCGGACAACGGCAAACGCTGCGACCAGCGTGATTGCAACGGCGGTTACGATTCGATTGCGAGGAACGATTCGCATATCCGCCTCCCTGTAAACGCTGAACGGCACAGTGAAGATGAAATGCCGGTGTAAGTCGGATCGGCGGAGCGCGAACGTGATTTCGCACGGCATCGCCCTCCTATGCTCGAGCGCGTAGGGATCGGCAGTTTACGTTCGTGCTGCATCGAGCACAATAGGGGTCGAAGGGACGAGCCGCGCTACTCGATCACCTGATCTGCTCGCAGCAGCAGCGGCGGCGGGATGCCTCAACGGCTCGAGCCGGATCGGCGCCAGCGACGCTCCGCCTGGGTTCACATAGCCGACGCGGTACGCCTTGCTCGGCTGCTGCGCCTGGACTCCGCGCGGCGCAGCGAGGACTACGCCGAGACCAGCTACGAACGCACGTCGATTCATTCCTAACGGCCTCCGACCGCTCGGATCGTAGCGCCCGCGCTCACAGCGGACAAGGCTGCCGGTTGGAGACTTTTCGCTTTCACGCGGGGCAGGGACCGAAGCCCCTGCCCCGCGAATCGCGAACTCACTTCAATGAGGCCATCCGTGAGGCCATTGCACGCGACTAGCGCCCGGTTGGATCCACCCCTTGCCCGCCGCGTACACACCAGACGTTGAGGAGGCTCGCCTTGCCGGTAACGCCGGGGATGCCATTGACGAGCGGCAGTTCCCACGCGTTTGCGGGGTCGGTAGCGGCCTGTGTCGAAGACCAGAAGAATGCCGAGCCATTCCCGACGCCAAAGGGATGGCCGGGCGGAAGATGATCGGCCTGGCCACCCGCCACATCCACCAGGCTCGCTAACTCTTGGATCGTCGGAAGCCGCCAGCCGAGGCGGTTCCCCACGATTTTTTGAGTGCAGACGACATGAGCGAGATCCCACGGCCTTAGCGCTGTTGCCGACAAGTCCGGCGACTGCTCCCAGACGAGCCCGGTCTCCCGGTCCAGAACTGCCGCCCCACCAGACGGGTGAGCTGTATCAACCCAGTTCGACAGCACGATGAACCGCTGACAGTTGCCGCTCGTCGCACAGGCGAGCTGCTCATCCCAAGCGGGGTTCGGGTAGTACGGCCCGGGCGCACTGACCGCGCCGGCGGGGCCGTAAGGGATGAACAGGGTTGCGATGAGTACCGCGGCGAGCGTGCGTCCCAGTTTCTTCATAGTCTGGTCTCTCCTCTTTCCATCGAAGACTTGCGTTTAGAAGATCCGACTAACGTTTTCACGGCACCTTCAACGCGGCCATATCGCCGTCCAAAATCGTCCCGGGCTTACCGCCGGCGCAGAAAACCCTGATCACGTTACTCGCGCTCGGCAGGTAGTGGTTTTGACGGTCGCAATCACTCCATAGCCGTCGGCTCCGGTCGAGAACACCGTGAGGGGAAGACCGGAGTCTGCTCCATTGGGATCACTGACGGGATCGTTGTTGATGAACAGATTGCATACGACCGGGAACTCGTCGTTGTCGTTGTGGGCGTAGATGACCGTCCACACCATGTAGTAGCCGCCCGGAATGTCGCTGAGGCCGATCAGCTCCTGCCAGTCACCCTCGATGACGTGAGAGTTCGAGTTCGCGATGTACGCGTTCACAGGACCCGCTGGTCCTTGAGGGCCTTGCGCTCCGGCCGGGCCCGTTATGTTCCAGTGCTTGGCGGTCTCCGCTACCTGCGGCGGATTCGCGATACACGTGCCGTTCACGCCCACGTCCCTCACAATCCTCGACGTGTTGCCTACACACGCGTGAATGTGCGTTGGGTCGTTGTCGCCCGCGTGGCCGCTCGCGAGTCGTCGTCCCGAGGAGAAGAACCACTGCCGCGCCGATGTGATAGCGAAGCCGGTTGGTGGGTCCGCGCATCGTGACCTCCTTGCAGGTGCGTAAAGGTCAAGGCTCGCGCGGGGGGTTCTGCGAATTTGCCGAACGTCGCGCCTCGTTGTCAATCTGAAAAATCTGAGTGCCGCGCGGCCGGCGGCGCGATCCCATGTCCCGCGGACCGCTGATCGCTCATGCGTGACGACGCGGACGCGTTCAAGTACGGGGTTTCCGCCGACGCCGAATTGACTCGGTCGACTACTCGACCACCTGATCCGCACGCAACAGCAGTGCTGGCGGATCGTGAGGCCGAGGGCTTTGGCGGTCTTGAGGTTGATGACGAGCTCGAACTTCGTCGGTTGCTCAATGGGAAGGTCGGCGGGCTTGGCGCCCTTGAGGATCTTGTCCACGTACGCCGCCTGCCGCCGCGCCACTTCGATCCGACTGCTGCCGTACGCGATCAGACCACCCGCGTCCACGAACTCTCGTCTGACGTAAATCGACGGCAAGCGGTGTTTGAGTGCGAACTCGGCGACTCGCGCGCGCTCAGCCAAAAACAACCAATCGGCCGACATCACCAGCACGTGTGGTCGGTTCTGCGTGGCCGCCACCAGCGCTCCGGGCAGCTCACGCGGTGTTTGCACGTCGACGATCCGGAGTTGAAGGCCCAGCGCGCGCGCCGCCTGTTCCGCCTCACTGGTGTGGTGGACGGCTTGAGAACCCGCGGGGTTGCGAAGGACGGCGACACGGCTCGCCCCGGGCAGAAGCTCTTTCGTCAACTCGACCTGCTTGCGGCTGAGCGTAGGAATGTCGGCGAGTCCGGTGATGTTCGCGCCCGGTCGCGCCATGCTGACGACAAAGCCCTGCTTGACCAGATCCTGCGTTGTCCACATGACGATCGGAATCGTCGCCGTCGCGTTCTTCGCCGCCACAGTGTCCTGCGTGCCACCGGTGACGATGATGTCCGGCCGCCGGCGCGCCATGTCGGCAGCGAGCGCGGGGAGTCGGTCGACGTTGTTCTCAGCCGAGTAGTACTCGATCGCGAGGTTCCGGCCCTCCATCCAGCCGAGGTCGCGAAGCGCCTGAACGAAGGCTTGCCACTGCGGCTCGGCCAAGCCGGACGCGTCGCGAGTGCCCAGCGATGTGAGTCGATACACTCGACCAGTCTCCTGGCTGCGCGCTTCGCGAGCTGTGAGCAACGTCGCGCAGGCGAGCACTAGAACGGCCATGGAGCAGCGGGCGATTGCGACGCGGCACCATTCAGTCACTCGATCACCTGATCCGCCCGCAGCAACAGGGCTGGCGGGATGGTGAGGCCGAGCGCCTTGGCGGTCTTCATGTTGATGACGAGCTCGAACTTGGTGGGCTGCTCGACGGGAAGATCGCCGGGTTTCGCCCCCTCGAGGACCTTGTCGACGTACGTCGCGCTGCGTCGGAAAAGCGCGGGCAGGTCGACGCCGTACGCCATGAGTCCTCCCGTTTGCTCGAGGACGGCTTGCCCGTAGACCGCCGGCAGGCGATGCTTCGCGGCGAGATCCGCGATGCGCTTTCCGTGCGTCCCGAACATCAGGTCCGTCAGCACGATCAACCCTTCCGAACGCTCACGGCGCATCGCGAGGAACGCGGCGTCGATGGCGCTCGGGCTGCGCGCCTCAAAGGGATGCAGTGTCACTCCGAGAACGCGCGCCGCGTCCCGCGCCGCGTGCTCCTGTGGAGTGTTACCGGGATTGGTGGGATTCCACAGCAGCGCGACTCGAGAGGCCTGGGGAGCGATCTCCTTGAGCAGCTCCAGCTGCTTACCCGCCAGCTCGGGAGCCATCATCGACAGGCCCGTGAGATTCTCCCCCGGCCGCGCGAGATTCGTCACGAGCCCGGTCGCGATCGGATCGACGATTGCCGCCATGATGATCGGGATCGTCTTCGTCGCTTGTTTGACGGCCACGGTCGCCGGCACCGTGTTGACGACGATTACACTCGGGTTGAGACGAACGAGCTCCTCGGCAAGAGCGGGCAAACGCTCGTAGTTCTCCTCGGCCGATCGAAATTCGACGCTGATGCTGGAGCCCTCGACATAGCCAAGCTCGCGTAAGGCCTGTCGAAACGCTTCGACGTACGTGCGCGTTCTCGGCGCCGTGAGACTGCCTGCCGACAGAAAGCCGATGCGCGGAGCCTTTCTCCCCTCCTGCGCCTCGACCACGAGCGGCGCCGTGAGCACCGCTCCCAGGCCAGCAACGAACGCGCGACGGTTCATCGTTCGGCCTCCGGCTGCCGGGATCGTAGCGCCCACGGGCGCAGCGGACAAGACGGCCGGTGATACCGTCAGAGGCCGTTTGTGATGTGGTGGTGCGCCCGGGAGGAATCGAACCTCCGACCCTCGGATTAGAAGTCCGATGCTCTATCCAACTGAGCTACGGGCGCGTCGATGCTCCTGGTCAGTCGCGGTCGATGCCGATTGTATGCCCATTGCTCGCACAACCGAGCTTGGGCTCCCGCGTCTGGTATTCTGCGCCGGTGTCGCGCGATGACCAACGACGAATGACCGAGCGCGATGCGCGCTACGTGTTGATCGGCGCGACGGGCCAGCTGGGCTTCGATCTGGCGCGCACGTTCGATCTGTCCGGGACGCTCCTCACGCCCCGGCACTCCGAGCTCGACGTGCTCGACGCGCGCGGCATGGCCGAGGCGCTCCGCGCGCTCCAACCGACGCACGTGCTCAACACCGCGGCGTGGAACGCCGTCGACGCCGCCGAAGACGAGCCCCGGCGCGCGTTCGCGCTCAACGCCGATGCCGTCGGCGCGCTGGCCGACACGTGCGAGCGCCTCGGGGCGACGCTCGTGCATTTCTCTACCGACTACGTCTTCGACGGAACGAAAGCCGTCCCGTACACCGAAAACGACGCACCGAACCCACTGGGCGCGTACGGCGCATCCAAGCTGGAGGGCGAGCGGCTCGCCCGCGAACACTGCCAGCACGCGCTCGTGATCCGCGTCTCGGGACTTTTCGGCGTCGCGAAGAGCACCGGCAAGGGCGGCACGAACTTCGTCGAGACCATGCTGACGCTCGGGCGCGCGGGCCGGGCGTTACGCGTCGTCGCCGACCAGGTGCTCGGGCCCTCGTACACGCTCGACGTCGCGCGCGCGGTGTGGCGGATCATCGACGCAGGCCATACCGGGCTCTGCCACGTGACGAGCGCCGGGGAAACCTCGTGGCACGACTTCGCGCGAGAGATTTTCCGGCTCGAAGGGCTCGCGCCGCCGCTCACGGCTGTGACGGCCGCCGAATATGGCGCGCGCGCCAAGCGGCCCGCGTACTCCGTGCTCGCGCACGAAACGCTGCGCGCCCTCGGCATTCCGGAGCCGCGGCCCTGGCGCGCTGCGCTCGCGGCGTATCTGGCCGAGCGCCGTGCCGTCAGCCCTTCGGCTCGGACCGATTCCTGACGCCGAACGTCCGGATCACCGCCGTCGTCAGCCACGGTGCGTGGCGATGCAGGAAGACGATCGCTTTGCCGTGGCCGGTCACCACGACCTCGCGCCGGCGGCGCGCGATGGCGCGAACGATCTGCCGCGCCGCGCGCTCCGTCGGCATGATCAGGAACTTCGGCACGCGATCACGCGTCTCCTCGCGATGGACTCCCTGGTTGTCGACACTGCGGATCTCTGAGGCCACGTAGCCGGGACTGACCAGCGTCACCGACGCGCCGGAGCGCGCCAGCTCGTGGCCGAGCGCCTCGGCCAGCGCGCGGACCGCGAATTTGCTCATGGCATATGGCGACGAGCCGGGCGCGGCGATGTGGCCGCTGACGCTGCCGATGATCGCGATCCGCCCACGCCGGCGGCGCACGTCGGGCAGCGACGCGTAGACGGTGCGCAGAACGCCGAAGACGTTGGTCTCGAACTGCCGTCGGAAGTCGTCGACCGTGAGGAGCGCGACCGGACCCACCACGCCGAAACCAGCGTTGGCGACCACGACGTCGAGCGCGCCGAATCGCTCGCGCGCGGCCGCCACCGCGCGCTCCGGATCGCCGTCCACCGTGACGTCGCAGCGCACCGCGAGCGCGCGCGCGCCGCCGGCCGTGAGCTCGGCCACGAGCCGCTCGAGTCGATCGGTGCGACGCGCGGCCAGCACGACGGCCGCGCCGGCATGCGCGAACTCACGCGCCAGCGCCTCGCCGATGCCGGACGAGGCGCCGGTGATCAGCGCGACCTGATCCTTGAAGGTGCTCAGGGCGTCGCGAGCGTGATGGCTTCCTCGGCGTACGCCGAGGCCGTCTTCGACTTGCGGACCGCGTCGCCGTGGTCCTTCTTGGTCTTCGCGTTCTCGTGGTGGCCCTTGGCCTCGCCGACCAGCTTCTTGGCCTCGTCGATGAGCGGCTTGGTGTCGGCGTTCGTCTTCGTCGCCTCGGCCTTCTTGATGAGGTCTTCGGCCTGCTTGATGACGACCGGGCAGTTGAACGCCAGCGCCGGCACCGCGCTCATGAGCACGACGGCCACGACTGCGATCACGACGCGAATCTTCACGGCTCCCTCGATGACTGTGTCCTTGCTCGGATCGCTACCCGGCCGGAGTCTAGCACAATCGATTGGTGGCCCATCCCGAGCGGCGCTGCGCCGTCTCGCGCTAGTGCGCGGCGAAGCGCGGGGACGGCGGGCCGATGTGGACGTGCGCGCCGGTCGAGGAGCCCGCCACTTCGGCGCGCACGCCGATGAACGGGATGCCGGTCCCGCGCAAATGCTCCATGAGCCACCGGCCTTCGATGCTGTCGGGATGAACGGCGACGTCGACGGCGCCGCGGTGATCGAGACCGAGGCGGTCGTGGACCTTCGTCTGGCCGAACGAGCTGATCGGCAGCCGACGCCCGAACTTCGCGAGGAACAGTTCGTCGAGCTGCGGCACGTCCTTGAGCGTCCACCGCGCGGTGCCGTTGAACCGAACGATCGTCGCGCTGTCCTCGTAGCCGCCTCGCGCCAGCGGCGTGAGCCGCGCGAGCTGTTGCTGGACGAACGCCTCCAGGATGATCCGATCCGCCTCGTCCATCGCATTGCGTGTGTCCGTGAGCGCCGCCTGCGCGGCCGCCAGCTCCCGCTCGGCCGCCTCGACATATTCGGGGGAGATCAGCCCGAGCGAATGCAGATCACGCCGCTCGTACACCACGTCGCTCGCCTGTTGCAGGTTGGCTTCGAGCGCGGGCACCGATCGCTCCAGGGCCGCCCGATATTCCTTCGTGGTTCGCGCCACGTCGGCGGCCAGCTCCGATGCCGATTTGCGAGCCGCCGGAGCCTTGCGTTGCGCCGCGGCCGGCGACGCCGCCAGCAGCGCGACGCCGAGGGTGGCGACGACGATGGGGAGAAGACTCGCGCGTACCGCGGATGTCATGGTCTGCTGACGACGACGGATCGGCGAAATGGTCGGGGTGAGAGGATTTGAACCTCCGGCCCCCTGCTCCCAAAGCAGGTGCGCTACCAGGCTGCGCCACACCCCGAATTCACCGGAAATCTTATCATTCAGCCTTCGTCGCTGACGTATGATACGCGGCGATTCGGAGGACGCCCACACGGCCACACTCCTCAACGTCAGCCGCGTCACCAAGCGCTTCGGCGGCGTCGAAGCGCTCGCCGACTGCACGCTGTCGGTCGAGGAGGGCTCGATCACGGGCCTCATCGGCCCGAATGGTGCGGGCAAGACGACGCTGTTCAACGTGATCACCGGTCTCGCCCCGCCCGACGGCGGCGAGATCCGTCTGGGCGGTGAACGGCTCGATGGCCTGCCCGCTCACGCGATCGCACGCCGTGGCGTCGCGCGGACGTTTCAGATTCCGCGGCCGCTGGCGCGCATGACCGTCCTCGACAACGTCGTCCTCTACGCGCAGGATCAGCCGGGCGAGCGACTGGCGCGCGTGTTCGCTCCGTCCACGCGCGTGCGCGCCGCCGAGCATCGCGCGCGCGACCGCGCGCAGGCGCTGCTCGAGTCGGTGGAGCTCGCGCCGTTCGCGAATGCCCCCGCGGAGACGCTCTCGGGTGGGCAAAAGAAGCTGCTGGAGCTGGCGCGCGCGCTCATGAGCGATCCGCGCATCATCCTGCTCGACGAGCCCGGCGCCGGCGTGAATCCCACCTTGCTGCGCGCGCTCGTGCAGACGATCCGTGCGCTGCAGAAGGCCGGGCGCACGTTTCTGGTGATCGAGCACGACATGGACCTCGTGAGCGAGCTCTGCGACCCGGTGATCGTGATGGCGCAGGGACGGAGGCTCCTCGAGGGGCCGTTTGGGGCCGTCCGACGTGATGCCCGCGTGCTCGAAGCGTATCTGGGAGCCCCCGCGTGACAGCGCTCCTCGACGTGCAGGATCTGGCCGCGGGCTACGGCGACGCCGACATTGTGCGTGGGCTGTCGATCCGCGTCGATGTCGGCGAGCTGGTCGCCGTCATCGGCCCGAATGGCGCGGGCAAGTCGACGCTGTTGAAGACATTGGCCGGCCTCATGCGGCCACGCGCGGGCCGGATCGTGCTGGGCGGCGTCGACGTCACCGGCGCCGGTCCCGAGCGCATCGTCACGAGCGGCCTCTGCTATGTCCCACAGGAGGCGAACGTCTTCTCGACGCTGAGCGTCTGGGAAAACCTCACGGTCGGCGCGTGGACGGCGCCGCACGCGTTCGCCGATCGCGCGCAGGCGACGCTCGATCTGTTTCCTGCTCTGGCTGCGCGCCGTCGGGCACGCGCCGGCACGCTGTCCGGCGGCGAGCGGCAGATGCTCGCCATGGCGATGGCGCTGATGGTGGAGCCACGCCTGCTCCTGCTCGACGAGCCGTCGGCCGGACTCGCGCCCGCGCTGCAGCGTCTTTTGTTCGACCGCATCCGTGAGATCAACGCGCGCGGGCTCGGGATCCTCCTCGTGGAGCAGAACGCGCGCGCCTCGCTCGCGCTGTGTCAGCGGGCCTACGTGTTGGCGATGGGTCGCGTCCGCGCCGAAGGCGCCGGCGCGACGCTGCGGGACGACCCGGAAATTCGTCGCCTCTATCTGGGAGGCTGACATCACCAGGGGAGACTCAGGCATGACGACCATGACGCGGCGTGAGCTGTTGAAGGCGTCGGGAGCGGCCGGGCTCGTCATCGGGGCGCCGGCCGTGCTCTCGGCGCAGTCGAAGGAGCCGATTCCGATCGGCACGCTGTGCCCGCTCACCGGCGCAGGCGGCTCGTATGGTCCGGACATGCAGCGCGCGGTCGTGGCGGTCGTCGAGCGCATCAACAAGGCGGGCGGGATCCACGGCCGCCCGATCCAGCTCTTTCACGAGGACGACCAGACCAACGCGGAGGCCGGAGTGCGCGCCGCGCGCAAGCTCATCGACGTGAACCGCGTAGTCGCGATCGTGTCTACGTGGGCATCGGCGGTGACGCTGGCCGTTCGCCCGCTGTGCGTCGAGGCGAAAGTGTTCCTCATCGGCGTCTCGGGAGCGGACACCGTCACGCAGGGCGAGCACAAAGGCTACGTCGCGCGCACCCAGCCCAACACGAATCTGCAGGGGCGGATGTACGCGAAATTCGCGGTCAGCAAGAAAGAGTGGAAGCGCGTGGCGTACCTCGCGCTGCAGACGCCGTACGCGCGCTCGTTCGGCGATGCCTTCACTGGCATTCTCAAGACGGCCGGCGTGACGATCACCGATGACCTGATCTACGAGGACAAGAAGCCCTCGTACCGGAGCGAGGTGACGCGAATCCTCGCCACGAACCCCGACATGATCATGCTCGAGGGCTACACGCCCGATTCCGTCGTCATGGCGAAGGACATCTACAAGGCCGGCTACAAGGGCGCGATCCTCGCGCCGAGCTTCGCCATCAACGCGAAGTTCATCGAGGGCGTGGGCGCCGAGGTCGCCGAGGGCATCTGGAATATGGATCGAGCGCCGCTCTACGACTCCCCCGCCTACAAGGAATTCTCGGCCGCGGTACCGCGTACCGACCAGAGCCCGTATGCGCCGCAGGCGTGGGATCAAATGTCGATCGTGGCGCTGGCGCTCGCCGCCGGCCGGGGCGAGGTTTCGGGCACGGTCATCAAGGATCAACTCCGGGCGGTCGCGAACCCGCCGGGCACCGTCGTCTATTCCTATGCGGAGGGCGCGAAGCTGCTCGGCGAGGGCAAGAAGGTCAACTACGAAGGCGCGTCGGGCTCGTGCGACTTCGACGCGATCGGCGACATCCTGTCGGCTCCGTTCAGCGTGCAGCAGGTGCGCCGCGGAAAATCGGAGCTCGTGCAGATCATCAATCCCTGAGCGGCCCGCTCGAGGATGCCGCCGATCGCGCAGTACGTCTTCAACGGCGTCGTGACGGGCGGCATCCTCGCGCTGCCTGCCGTCGCGTTCTCGCTCCTGTGGCGGCTTCTGCGCTTTCCGAATTTCGCCGTCAGCACCTACCTGACCGTCGGCGCTTATGTCGCGCTGATGCTGAACCAGGGTGCGCGCGCCCCCATCGAGCTCGCGTGGCTCGGCGCGCTCGCGGTCACCGGCGCCGTCGCCCTCGCGGTCGACCGCATCGCCTTCAGACCGATGCGTTCTCGCCGCCCCTTCTCGCTCGCCATCGCGTCGATCGGCGTCGCGTTCGTGCTGGAGAATCTCGTGCGCTTCGTCTGGGGCAACGACTTCCGCAGCTTCGACGTGCCGGTGACGCGCGCCACGAGCATCGCCGGCATTCGCGTGGGCCGCGACCAGCTGCTCATCCTCGGCGTGGCCGTCGCCATGATGGCGCTGGCCCAGGCGTTTCTCCTGCGCACACGCCTTGGTATCGCCATGCGCGCAACGGCCGACAATCCGCTGCTTGCGGCCGTCAAAGGGGTGCCGACCGAGCGCGTGATCGCGGTCGCCACGCTCGGCGGTGGCGCGCTCGCCGGCGGCGCCGGTGTCTTCCTCGGGCTCGACGCCAGCATCGACCCGTTGATGGGCGGCGGCCTCATCATCTCCGTCTTCGCCGCCGCGATCCTCGGCGGCGTCGGCTCGGCGCCCGGCGCGCTGGCCGGCGCGCTAATCGTGGGCATCGTGGAGGAGGTCGGCACGCTCGTGGTGCCACCGACCTACAAGACCGCGATCGGCTTCACGATCATCCTCGCCGTGCTGCTCGTGCGGCCGACCGGCCTCGCCGGCGCGCGAGCATGAGCGCGCACGCGTGATCGCCTATCTGACCGCCATCGCGACGCTCGTCGGCGTCCGCGCGCTGCTGACGCTCGGTCTCAACGTGCAGTGGGGCCTCGCCGGCCTCGTGAACCTCGGCGCCGTGGCGTTTTTTGCGGTGGGCGCATACACATCTGCGCTGCTGACCGTCGGCGGTACGCCACTCATCTTCGCGTGGCCGGCCGGCATCGGCCTCGCGGCCGCTGCCGCCGCCGGCCTGGCGATGGTGGCGCTGCGCCTGCGAGAGGATTACCTGGCGATCGTCACGCTCGGCTTCGGCGAGGTCCTACGTCTGTTCCTGCTCAACGAGGCGTGGCTCACCCGCGGGGCCAACGGCGTCACCGCGATTCCGCGCCCACTGCACGCGCACTTCGCGGCACGCTACGACGTCTTCTACCTCGTCCTGGTGCTCGCCGCCGTCGCCTTCGTCTACGCAGCGCTGGAGCGCGTGCGGCGCTCGCCATTCGGCCGCGTGCTGCGCGCGATCCGCGAGGACGAGACTGTCGCCGCCGTCGCGGGCAAGCCGGTGTTTCGATTCAAGGTACAGGCCTTCGCCCTCGGCGCCGCCGTGGCAGGGCTCGCCGGGATTCTGTTCGCGCACTATCTCGCCTACATCGAGCCCAACATGTTCCTGCCGCAGGAGAGCCTCTTCGTGTGGCTGGCGCTGATTCTCGGTGGCAGCGGCAACAACCGCGGCGCGCTGCTCGGTTCCGCCGTGCTGCTCGGGCTTCTCGAAGGCAGCCGCTTCGCCAAGGACGTGATCCCGTTTCTCACCGGGGTGCGCCTGGCCGCGGCGCAGCAGATGCTCGTGGGTGTGGTACTCGTCGTGCTGATGATCCGGCGTCCGGAGGGATTGCTGCCGGAGAAGCCGGGCTCCGACTAGGGAGGCGGGCGATGCGTGTAGGATTCATCGGCCTCGGCAACATGGGGGCGCCGATCGCGGGATTCCTGCTCGGCGGCGGCTTTCCGCTCGTGGCGCACGATCTCAAGAAGGACGCCGCCGCATCGCTGCGCGAGCGCGGCGCCGTGTGGGCGGACAGTCCACGCGACGTGGCCGCGCAGTGCGACGTGGTCTGCGTGTGCGTTCCCGGTCCGCCGGAAATGCGCACCGTGATGCTCGGGGCCGCCGGAGTTGTCGAGAGCCTGAGCCCCGGCGCGGTGGTGATCGATCACACCACGAACGCGCCGGCGCTCGTGCGCGAGGTCGGTGCGGCGGTGACAGCGCGCGGCGCCCACCTGCTTGATGCGCCGATCGACGGCGGGCGCGAAGGCGCGCTCGAGGGACAGGTGACGCTGTTCGTCGGCGGCGATCCGACCGTGCTTCAGCGCGTGAAGCCGGTGCTCGACACATTCGCGCGCAGCGTCGTCTGGGTCGGCGAGCTCGGCGCGGGCTCGGTCACCAAGCTGGTTCACAACGCGCTCGCCATGAGCATCGACCTACTGCTCGCGGAGTGTCTGACGCTCGGCGCGAAGGCGGGCGTCTCGGTGCCGCGGCTCGTCGAGGCCTTCCGCGAGGGCTGCATCGTGAGCCAGAACATGACCTTCACCAAGCGGATGCCCGCCACGCTGTTCCGAGGCGACTTCGCGGCGAGGTTCGCGCTGGCGCTCGCCTACAAGGACTTCCGCCTGGCCGGCGAGCTGGCGGCGCAGCACGGCGTGCCCACGCGCCTGCTCGAGCTCTGCGAGGCCGAGCTGCTCGAGGCGATGAACCGCGGCTGGGGCGATCAGGATCGCCTGAAGGCGTCCACCCTGCAGGAAGAGCGCGCGGGGGTGCGGCTGCGCATGACGTGAAGCCACGCGCGGAGAATCGCGAGCGCGCGCGCGGAGATCGGACGCCCGCGCCGGTGCATCTAATCCCGCGCGGAGACCGTCCCCGGCATCGTCGCGCGGCGCGCGGCCTCGGGCTCGGGCCGCGTCGCGGGCATGCCGCGGCGGCCGAGCGCCGACTTGTCCATGTCGTAGAACCGCAGGCTGTTGTCGAGCAGCATCTTGCGCTTGGCCGAGTCGGAGACGTCCTTGCGTCCGAGCAGCGTCGCGACGGTGCCCGGATAGGGCTGGCCGTCATGGCCCGGCTCGCCGACGAAGAGCGCATCGAAGTGCAGATAGTCTGAGGCGAACAACATCGCGTCTTCGCCGACGTGATCGACGAAGAACGGAATGAATTCGTCGCCCGGCTCACAGGAAAAGAACACGCGACCGCCCTTGATGTACTCGCTCGGCTTCGCGGAGATGTGCGCCCACCGCTCGGGCGCGACCTCGTTGTACTCGTCCATGCGATGCATCCAGTACGGCACCCAGCCCGCACCCGCTTCGAGGAACGCGATCTTCAGCTTCGGATAGCGCTCGAGGATGCCGCCGGTGATGATGTTCGAGCACGCCAGCATCTGCGCGAACGTATGCGCCATGTGCGAGGCCTCGAGCATGTGGTCCGGCCGATTGAGGTCGAAGTAGCTGCGGAACAGCGACGGTAGGGCCGGCCCGTGCACGGCGATCGGCACGTTGAGACGCTCGGCCTCGGCCCAGAAGTCACTGAGCCGCGGGTCGCTGAGCAGCGTGTCTTCGCGGACCGTGCAGCCGATCTGGATGGCGACCATCTTGAGCCGGCTGACCGCGCGCTGCATCTCGGCGATAGCGCCTTGCACGTCCTGGAGCGCGACGAGGCCGACGCCCTTGAGCCGCTGGGGACAGACCTCGCAGTACTCGAACAGCCAGTCGTTGTAGGCCTGCGCGCGCGCGGTGGCAAAGCCACCGTCGAGCGTCACGGTGAGCGGCAGCTCGTCGGTGGGATAGATGACGGCGGCGTCGATCTGATCCTTGTCCATGTCCGACAGCCGCGCCCACGGATTGTAGGTGCCCATCCGGCGATAGTGGATCGCCTTGCCCTTCGGCGGCGGCAGGTTGCCGTTGACGCCGACGAATCCGATGTCCGTGTCGGGCCCCCAGACCTTGCCGTCGACCAGGCGGACGATATAGCCGCGGCCGGCTTGCGTATACCGTGGACGCCGCTCGCGGTACTTGGGATCGATGCGCTCGTAGGTCGCGTCGATCTCGATCACGTGTCCATCGCCGTCGATCACCACGTCGGGCCGATCGGTCATCGCAGGCTCCTTCATCGGGTCGAGTCCGAGGCCCAGAAGGTACCACGAGGCGGCCGGGCCTCAGTGACCGAGCAGCGCTCTCGCTGCGCGCGCCGCGACCGCACGGTGGCTGATTCGTTCCTTTTCCGAATCGCTCAGCTCACCGAACGTCCGCGCGAGCGGAGGGTAGAGGAACACCGGATCGTAGCCGAAGCCGCCCGTGCCGCGCGGCGCCGCCGCGATCTCGCCCTCGACCACGCCTTCGACCGTGCGTTCGCCTCCGGCCTCGTCGACCAGCGCGATCACACAGCGAAAGCGCGCCGTCCGCGATCCGGCCGGCACCGAGCCGAGCCGCTCGAGCAACAGCGCAACGCGGCCGGCATCGTCGAGACCCGGACCGCCGAAGCGCGCGGAGTGAAGGCCGGGCGCCCCGTCGAGCGCGTCGACCTCGAGGCCCGAGTCGTCGGCGAGCGCCGCGAGGCCGGTCAATCGTCGCGCCGCCCGCGCCTTGATGAACGCGTTCTCGACGTACGTCGCGCCGGTTTCGGCGGGCAGCGAGGCGCGGGGCACCTCTGCGAGGCTCAGCAGCTCGATGGGCAGGTCGCCGAGCAGGCGCGCGAGCTCGCGCACCTTGCCCGGATTGAGCGTCGCGAGAACGACGCGGCGCTTAGAGGGAGAAAGCGCGCTCGCCACGCGCGTCGAGCGCACGCCGCTGCAGCGCGACGAGACGCTGGATGCCCGCGCCGGCCAGGCCGAGCAGCGCGTCGAGCCCCGCGCGACCGAACGGCGTCTGCTCCGCCGTGCCCTGCACCTCGACGAACTCGCCGACGCCGGTCATCACCACGTTCATGTCCACGGCCGCGCTGGAGTCCTCGAGGTAGTTGAGATCGAGCACCGGCACGCCGCCGACGATGCCGACGCTGATGGCGGCCACGCAGTCGCGAACCGCCGCGGAGGCCGAGGCCTTGGCGAGCGCATCGGCGACGGCGAGGAAGCCGCCGGTGATGGAGGCGGTGCGCGTGCCCCCGTCGGCCTGGATCACGTCGCAATCGACCCACACCGTTCGCTCACCCATCTTGGCGCGATCGATCACGGCGCGCAGCGCGCGGCCGACGAGCCGCTGGATCTCCTGCGAGCGGCCGCTCGGGCCGCGGTTGTCGCGCGGCGTGCGCGTGTTCGTGGACCGGGGCAGCATCGCGTACTCCGCGGTCACCCATCCCACGCCCTGCCCCTTGAGGAAGGGCGGCACCTTGTCCTCCACCGACGCCGTGCAGATCACTTTCGTCGCGCCGAACTCGATCAGCACGGAGCCTTCGGGGTGCAGCAGATAGTCACGCGTCAGCGCGACGGGGCGCAGCTGGTCGGGGGCGCGGCCGTCGGGGCGTGGCATCAGCGCTCGCGCGGCGCGCGGGCGCTCGGCGCCAGCTCACGGGCACGCGCATCATACTTCTTTTTGTATTCGGCGAGCCCGGCGTAGATGGCGCGGGCGATCTCGTCGCGGTACTTCGACTCCTTGAGCCGCTTCTCTTCCTTGGGATTCGTCACGAAGCCGATCTCGATGAGCACGGCCGGCATGGCCGCGCCGCCGAGCACGTAGAAGCCGGCCTGCTTGACGCCGCGATTCGGAATTCGCAACGACTGCGTCATCGAATCCTGCACGACCTCCGCCAGGCGCGACGACTCGAGCTGGAACTCCGACTGCGCGAGATCCCAGAGGATCGCCTTGACCGCGTCGAGCCGGTTGCCGCGCGCGGGCGTCTTCTCGAGCTGGACCACGCTGTTCTCGAGCGCCGCCACCTGGCGCGCGGTGCTGTCCGTGGCCTCCGACGAGAGGAAGTACGTCTCGACGCCGGCGGAGGCGACCTCGCGGTGCGCGTTGGCGTGAATCGACACGAAGAGGTCGGCGCGCTCCTTGTTCGCGAAGCTCGTCCGATCGCGCAGCGTCACGAAGTGATCGCCGTCGCGGGAGAGCAACACCTTGACGTTGAGCTTGTCCTCGACGAGCCGCCCCACGCGCCGCGTGACGTCGAGCACGAGGTCCTTCTCCTGCAAGCCGCCCGGACCCACGGCGCCGGTGTCGTGGCCGCCGTGGCCGGCGTCGAGAACCATCACGCGCAGGGGCGTCGCCGTCTCGCGCCGGTCGCGCGACGGCGCCGACTCGACGGGGCGCAGAAAGTCCAGCACGAGCCGAGGCGGATCGGCGAGCGCGGATATCTTCACCTCACCGCCGACGCCCTCGAAGACGACTTTCAAGATCGCGTCCGGTCCCGCGCGCTCCAGCCGCGCCTGGTCGATGAAGCCGTCACCGACCTCCTCCGTCCGCGCGTTCCCGGTGAGGCTCACGAGGCGGATGCGCGCCTCTTTGCCGGCGGTCGTCTCGATGCGCGCCGTCAGCGGTCCGGACGTTTCGAGCACGATCCGCGTGAACGACGGATATGACCGAAAGCGCAGCTCCTCGAGCGCGACCGGGCCCGGCGCCGTCGTGGCGCGGGCGACCGGCGGGCTGGTCGTCGGCGGCGACGCTGACACCACGGGCTGAACGCGGGGCAGCACCCGGCTCACGAACGTCTCCGGCACGAGCCAGACCCCGTCGCGCACGCGCGCCGGGGCCTCGAGCATGATCGGCGTGCCGTCGACGAGGACGCGCGACCAGTTTCGCGTGACGGTGACGACGTGCCCGCCGGGACGCAGCAGCGCCTGCGTGCCGTCGGACGTTGCCTCCAGCCGCGTCTTGAGGACGACCGCGGCGCGCGCAAGCTCGACGTATTCCCGACCCTCGTGGGTGACGGTCGGCAGATCGGCTCGCGCGGAGACGACGAACAGCAGCGGGACAATCAAGACCGGCAGGAGGCGCAGCAGCCTCATGGATGGCGTCCATTCTAACAACGCGTGCGGCCACCGCCGAAGCAAAGTCACCCCGCGCGGGCTTGACCAACCCGCGTCAAAGTGAGTGACTACCGCCTCATGGGACAGTTCGGGATCGGCCAGGGGATCAAACGGTTCGAGGACGTTCGCCTCGTGCGGGGACAGGGCCGGTTTCACGACGACGTCACCCTGCCCGGCCAGGTCTACGCGGTCATCGTGCGGTCGATCCATGCGCACGCTCGCATACGTGGCGTCGACGCCTCAGGCGCCCGGCAATCGCCCGGCGTGCTGGCCGTCTTCACCGGCGCCGACACGGCCGAGCTCGGCACCATGAAGATGACGCTCAAGCGAAAGCGGCCGGACGGCTCCCCCATGTTCGCCCCGCCACATCACGGTCTCAGCCGCGATCGCGTGCGCTACGTCGGCGACCCCGTCGCCATGGTCGTGGCGGAGACCCTCGCCCAGGCCGAAGACGCGGCCGAGCGGCTCACCATCGACTACGAGCCGCTGCCGGCCGTCACGTCGACCGCGGATGCCGTCGGCGGCCCCGCAGTCTGGGACGAGTGCCCCGACAACGTCTCGAACGTGCACGAGGTCGGCGATCGCGCCGCGACCGACGCCGCGTTCGCACGCGCCGCACGCACGGTGCGGCGGCGCTACGTCATCACGCGAGTCCACGCGCAGTACATGGAGACGCGCGGCGCCCTCGGCGTGTGGGACGCGGGCGAGCAGCGCTACACGCTGTACGCCGACGTACAGTACCCGCACCGCGTGCGGACGGCGCTCGCGACGAACATCTTGAAGGTGCCCGAGCATCAGATCCGCGTGATCGCCGGCGACGTCGGCGGCGGCTTCGGCACCAAGGGCTGGCAATATCCGGAGCATCGACTGGTGCTCTGGGCGGCGCGGCGGCTCGGGCGCCCGGTCAAGTGGCGCTGTGAGCGTCGCGAGGCGATTCCCGCCGACGAGCACGCGCGCGACAACGTCACCGACGCCGAGCTCGCGCTGGACGCCGAGGGTCGCTTCCTCGCGCTGCGCGTGCAGACGCTGGCGAACGTCGGCGCGTACGTCTCGTCCGATCGCAACCTGCTCGCGACGTTCAGCAACATCGCCACGCTCGTCGGCGTGTATGCGTTTCCCGCGGCGCACGTGACGGTCACGTCGGTGCTGTCGAACACCAACTCCACCGCGCCGTATCGCGGTGCGGGACGCCCCGAGGCGACCTACGTGATCGAGCGGCTCATCGACGACGCCGCGCGCGAGCTCGGGCTGGACGCGGTCGAGCTGCGACGACGCAACCTCGTGCCGGCCTCGGCGATGCCCTATCGCACGGCCACGGGCGTCACGTACGACTGCGGCGACTTTGCGGCGCAGATGGACGCCGCCCTCAAGCTGGCCGACGTGGCAGGATTTCCCGCGCGCCGCGAGGCCGCGCGCGCACGCGGCCGGCTGCGTGGACTCGGGGTGGCCAACGCCATCGAGCGCGCGGCCGGCCCGCAGCCCGAGTTCGCCGAGATCCGATTTTCGCCGAGCGGCACCGTCACCGTGTTCATGGGCACGAAGAACCAGGGCCAGGGCCACGAGACGACGTTCAAGCAGATCCTGCACGAGCGGCTCGGTCTGGACCCCGCCGACGTTCGCTACATCGACGGCGATACCGACCGCGTCGCCTTCGGTATGGGCTCGATGGGCTCGCGATCGACCGTCATCGGCGGCACGGCGTTGTGGACGGCCGCAGACAAGATCATCGCCAAGGGCCGCCGAATCGCGGCGAAGATGCTCGAGGCCGCAGACGCCGACATCACCTTCGCGAACGGATCGTTCTCGGTGGTCGGCACCGACCGCGCGCTCCCGCTGAAGGACGTGGCGCGCGCTGCGTTCCAGGCGGGCTCGCTGCCCAAGGGCGTCGAGCCGGGATTCTACGAGACGGGCACCTTCTCACCCGCCTCGGACACCTGGCCGAACGGCTGCCATGTCTGCGAGGTCGAGATCGATCCGGACACCGGCGACGTCGCGCTCGTCGCGTACGTGATCTCCGACGACGTCGGCACGGTGATCAATCCGCTGACGTTGAAGGGGCAGATGCATGGCGGTGTCGCCCAGGGCGTGGGTCAGGCGTTGATGGAGGAGATCGTGTACGACGCCGAATCCGGCCAGCTGCTGACGGGCTCGTTCATGGACTATGCGATTCCCCGCTCCGATACGCTGCCGGAGATCGCCATCGAGAGCCACCCCGTGCCGACGAAGCTCAATCCGCTCGGCGCCAAGGGCGCCGGCGAAGCCGGCACGGTCGGCGCCCTGCCCGTCGTGATGAATGCGGTCCTCGACGCGCTGGCGCCACTGGGCATACGGCACCTCGACATGCCGGCCAGTCCTGCGCGCGTGTGGAACGCGATCCGCGGCGCCCGCCGCCACTGATTTCCACGGAATTCTCCACGGGAGGATACGGTGCGACCGACGCTCGATCGGGCCAGCCTCGACCTGCTTCTCCTCAACGCCCGCACGCAGAACGGCTGGCTGCCCACGCCGGTCGGCGACGATCAGCTGCGGCGGATCTACGACATCATGAAAATGGGACCGACGAGCGCGAATTCGTGTCCGGCGCGCATCCTCTTTCTACGAACGCCCGCCGCCAAGGCGAGGCTGCTGCCGGCGCTGAGCCCGGGCAACGTCGACAAGACCCGGCAGGCGCCGGTGACGGCGATCATCGGCTACGATACGCGCTTCTATGAATGGTTGCCGAAGAAGCTCTTCGTGCACCGGCCGGACATGGCGGAAACCTACGCGAAGAATCCGGCCCTGACCGAGACCGTCGCCTTTCGGAACGGAACGCTGCAGGGCGCGTACTTCATGCTGGCGGCGCGTGCCGTCGGACTGGACATCGGTGGGATGTCGGGATTCGACAATGCGAAGGTCGACGCCGAGTTCTTTCCGGACGGGCGGGTGAAGTCGAACTTCCTCTGCAATATCGGCCACGGCGACCCCGCCAAGGTTCTGCCGCATCTCCCGCGTCTGGATTTCGAGGAGGCGTGCGAGCTGTTGTGAGCGGCGCCGCTCACGATCCGCCGCGGCCCACGACCACCATCGCCGGGGCCGCCGACGCGATGTTTGGCGACGACACGCCAGCCGGGATTCGCCGCGGGCTGCAGCGTCCTCCACCATTTCTCCGGCAGGATCAATGCGCCTCGCGGCGGCTCGACCAGAAATCGCTTCACCTGCCGGCGGTCCAGCTCGACCGGCGTGCCGTTCAGATAAAAGTCGTAGCTGAGTGCCAGGTCGGGAAACGCGGCGACGGCGACGCCGGGCGGCGTGACGGCGAGCGCCGCGGAGGCGATCGGCCGCACGTCGAAGTCGCGCGTGTACCGCGCCGGATAGCGGATACCTTCGACGACGAGGATCGCGCCGACGGCGAGCGCGACCGCGACCCCGGCGCGGACGAACGCGGCGCGCCGCGCCACCGCGGCGGCGACGGCGGCACCGGCGAGGAGAATTGTGACGAGCAGGACCGTCTCGGGCGTGCCGTCCGGCACGTACGGCCGTCCCTCGCCTCCGATTCGTCGTCCGAGCGGCGAGAGCATCGCCGCGGCGACGAGCACGGCGACACCCGCGAACGCCCACGTGGCGGCCCGGATCGCCTGCGCGCCGCCCGCTACGCCCGCGCGTGCGATGAACCCGCCGGCAAGCAGCGCGAGACCGGGATAAATCGGAAACAGGTAGTGCACCCGGTGAATGCCCGACAATCCGATCAACGCCCATACGGTCAGTGTCCACACCATGATGAGCCGGCGCTCGGCATCGGCGGTGCGGCGCCACCAGCCGATGGCCGCAGCGAGGAAGATCGTCCACGGCAACGCGTATGCGAGCACCCACAGACTCTCGATTCTCGCGAGCACTCCGCGCCGGAACGCCCAGGCCCCGTAGTGGCCGATGACGACGTCACCGACGAAGCGCGCGCGATAGCCGGACAGATACGGGCCGTACCAGGGCGTGAGTAGGACGGCCAGCACGATGACGCCGACGCCCGGACGCAGGCTGCCGAGCGCGCGCCATCCATCCGTCGCCGTGACGGCCGCGATCGCCGCAGCGAGACCGAGGAATCCCGAGGGGCCCTTGCTGAGAATTGCAACGCCGATGCATGCGTAGAACCCGACGAGCGGCGCCAGGCGCCAGCCGTCGCGTCGCGCGCGAAGCAGGAAGAACAGCGCCCACCACGTCCACGCGGTGACCATCACGTCCGCCTGCCCGCGATGAGCGACGGCGAAAAAGCCGACCGTCGACGCCAGCGTCAGCGTGGCGAGCATGCCCGCACGCCAGCCCCACACGAGCGCTCCGATGGCAAGCACCGCAACGGCCGTCGCAATCGCGGACACCACCGCCGGCAGCGCAGCCGTGCGTTCGGTCACGACTCCGCCGGGAAGCGAGGCGGCCGCGACGGACCAGAAGAAGAGCTGCGGCTTGTTGACGTACGGCTCGCCGCGGAGATCGGGAATCAGCCACTGACCGCGCTCGACGATGTCGCGGGCCAGCAGCATGTAGCGGGCCCCGTTGGAGGGCCAGACCGGAACGCGGCCGGCCGGGACTGCGGCGACGAGCGCGGCGAATGCCACCGCCGCGATGCACGCCAGTCGCCGGCCGGAGTCGGGCATGAAGTGAATGGTGGAGGCGGTGGGAATCGAACCCACGTCCGGAAACCCTCAGCCGCAGGCGTCTACGTCGATAGCCGGTTTATCTTGCTGCTCTCTCGCCCTTCGGCCCTCCATCCGGCAGGAGGACCGCGGGGCCAGCCTCATATGTCTCGCTCTTCCCCTGAGGCGAAGTTCAGAGCCAGTCACCAGAATATGACGCCGGTTCCCGCTCCCTGCTGACTCGAAGCGGCCGACGCTAGCGGTTGTTAGGCCGCCAGGGCTAGCTGAGTGTTGGCAGCTATACCATTCTCACTTATTAACGAGGGGTGAGAAACCTCGAGACGCAGCCTGGACCTCACTGATCCCCGTCGAAACCTGTCGCCCCCTTGTCTGACGCTCACTGCACGATACCGCGCCGATGCAGCGTACCACTCAGTATAGCCACCGTTCCGCGCGGCTACCACTCGCCGTCGCGGCTGCGGCGCCGCGGGCCGCCCGCGCGCATCGCGCTGCGTGCCGCCTGGTCCATCTCCCGCTGTGTGTCGCGCTCACGGATCGTCGCGCGCTTGTCATGCAGCTTCTTGCCGCGTCCGAGACCGAGCTCGACCTTGACGCGGCCGCGCTTGAAATACATGCGCAGCGGAATGAGCGTCAGGCCGCGCTCGGCAATCTTGCCCGTGAGCCGACCGAGCTCGCGTCGGTGCAGCAGCAGCTTGCGGTCGCGCTCCGGCTCGTGGTTGGCGTCCGTGCCGTGGCTGTAAGGGTTGATGTGGCAGCCGAGCAGCCAGCCTTCGCCGCTGCGGATCGTCGCGTACGAGTCCTTGAAGTTCACGCCGCCCGCGCGCAGCGACTTCACCTCGGTGCCGCGCAGGACGAGCCCGGCCTCGACCGTCTCGAGGATGTGATACTCGTGCCGCGCGCGCCGATTCGTCGCGATCGTGCGGTCGCCGCCGTCGCCGTCGACTTGACTGGCCATCCCTGCTGGGTATTATGAACGACGCTTTCCGAGCCGAAGTGGCGGAATTGGCAGACGCGCATGATTCAGGGTCATGTGCCCGCAAGGGTGTGGGGGTTCGAGTCCCCCCTTCGGCACCACGCTCCACGAGATTTCGCGCTCAACCGCGCAGCGACACGACGTAGCGTCCGGCCGCGAGACCCATCACACACACGCCGAGGCACACGACCGTCGTGAGCGCGACGTTGACGACGGCGCGGCCGAACGCGTCCAGCTCGACCAGGCGCACGGTCTCGTAGGAAAACGCGGAATACGTGGTGAAGCCGCCGAGGATGCCGACCGAGAGAAACAGCCGCGCGGGCTCGGGCAGCACGGCCGTCTCCTCCGCCAGCGCCTGCACGAGACCGATGAGAAACGAGCCCGCGACGTTGACGATCAGCGTGCCGTACGGAAAGTCCACGCCGAGCCAGCGCCCGGCCACGCCGGACGTGAGATAGCGCAGGACGGAGCCGATCCCACCGCCGAGCGCGACGAGAAGGACGCGGTCCACCTCAGGCGGCGCGGATCTCGGCGATGGACACGGTGCGGCCGAGGCGCGCCGCTCGAGCGGCGGCTTCGACGACCTCGACCGCGTGCAGTCCCACCCGGGCGTCGACGGGCGCCGGCCCGTTGACGCGGCACGCATCGAGGAAGGCGGCCAGCTCGAGACGAAGCGGCTCCACGCGCGCAACCACGAGCTCTTCCCAACCGCGGTCGATCGCGTCCCAGGTGCCGTCCGTTCGAATGTGCTCGCCGGCATGCAACGCGACGGTCCCCGCGCCGTAGTCGGCAACGAGGCTGCCGCGCTCGCCGACGATCACGCACTCGCGATGCGTGCCCGGCACGAAATAGTTGGCTTCGATCGTCACCGGCACATCGCCAAAGCTCACGGTGACGAGCGAGAGGTCGTCGAGTCCCCGACCCAGAAAATCGCGCTGCAGCGCGGCCACCGCCGTCGCCTCGCGGCCGAGCAGGTAGGCGAAGAGATCGACGTAGTGGATGCCGTCGGTGTGAAACACGCCGACATCCGTGCGCGGACGCTTGAACCCGGCGAACCGCCCTGTCGCGTAGCGCACGGCGCCGATGCGGCCCTCGGTGAGCGCCGCGCGCAGCGTCGCGGTCACGGGATGGAAGCGGAAGATGTGGCCCACCTGCACGAGTCGGCCAGCGCCGTCCGCGGCCGCGACCAGCCGGCGCCCTTCGTCCACGCTCACCGTCAACGGCTTTTCGATCAGGCATGGCCGGCCGGCGGCGAGGCACGCCGTGCCCACCGCGAGATGGCTATCGGCCGGGGTGACGACGTCGACGGCGTCGACGCGGCCGAGGACCGCGCGATAGTCGCTGGTCGTCCGTTCCGCCGGCACGCCCTGAGCGACCGCCCACGCCAGCCGCGGGGCCGCGACGTCGGCCGCCCAGACGTCGGCGTCGAGCTCGCGCAGCACGCGCAGATGTTTTTCGCCCCAGCGGCCGAGGCCGATCAGCAGGACGTTCATGCGCGCGGCTACTCGTGAACGAGATCGCCGCCGAGGTCTTCGGTGACTTCGTAGTGCAGCATGCGGGACTTCATCCACCGCACGACCAGCAGATCGGCGCTCGCGGTGAACACGCGATTGAGCACGCCGTACTTCGACTGTCCAAAGCGCCGCGGGCGGTTGCGCACGGGGACCTCGAGCACACGATAGCCGCGCATCTTGAGCAGCGTGGGCACGAAGCGATGGAAGCCGCGGTAGAGAACGAGACCGCGGAGACACTCGCGCCGAAACGCGCGGAAGGTGCACCCGCTGTCGCGGATGACGTCGTCGCTGAGCCAGTTGCGGACACGGTTCGCGACGCGCGACGAGAGTCGCCGCACGATCGAGTCCCCCTCGCCGCGATTCACGCGCCAGCCGGTGACCGCGTCCCACTGCTCCAGATGGCGCAGCAACGCGGGAATGTCGCGCGGATCGTTCTGCAGGTCGCCGTCCATGGTGACGATCCGCTGCCCGCGGGCTGCATGGAACCCGGCGTCGGTGGCCGCCGTCTCGCCGGCGTTCGCCTTGAGCCGCACGAGTCGAACGCGCGGATCGGCGTCGCGCAGCGCGCGGATGATGTCGGCGCTGCGGTCACGGCTGCCGTCGTCGACGAAGACCACCTCGAAATCGATGGCCTCGGCCTCGAGCACGGACTTGAGCTCGGGCCAGAGCAGCGGCAGATTGTCTTCCTCGTTGTAGACGGGAATCACCACCGAGACGTCGATCATCGAGCGGAGCCGCGCCACTCGGCGACGAGTGTCTGCGGCACGTTCAGCCGATCCAGCACGCGAGCGACCGTGTGGTTCACGATGTCGTCGAGGTCCTTGGGCCGATTGTAGAACGCGGGCATCGGCGGCAGGATCACCGCGCCCATCTCCGCCAACGAGGTGAGGACCCGCAGGTGTCCGAGATGCAGCGGTGTCTCGCGCACGACGAGGATCAGCGGCCGTCCTTCCTTCAGGGTGACATCGGCCGCGCGCGACACCAGGGTGTCGCTGTGACAGGCCGCGATGGCGGCGGCGGTGCGGATGGAGCACGGCGCGACGACCATGCCCAGCGTGCGGAACGAGCCGGAGGCGATGGAGGCGCCGATGTCACGCACGTCGTAGCGGTGATGCGCGAGCGCCTCGACGTCGGCGACGCTGTATCGAGTCTCCTCGACGATGGTTCGTTTGCCGGCGGTAGAGATCACCAGGTGCGTCTGCACCTCGGCGCTCCCGCGCAAGACCTCGAGGAGCCGGATGCCGTAGATCGAGCCGCTGGCGCCGGTGAGCCCGACCACCAACCGCGTCACAACCGGAACCGCTTTCGGAAAACCTCTTCGCGTGTCTTCTCGTAGAGCACTTCCCACTCGCGGCTGCCCTCGGGCATGGGCCGCGAGTACGAGCCCAGCGTCTTGCGCACCTCGGTGTCGACGGACTCCTCGAGCTTCGACTCGTCGGTCAGGACACGGATGATCTCGGGCCGCACTTCGTCGGGGGACTTCACCGTGACGCCCGGCACGTTGCCGAGCTCTTTCATGATGCGCTCGGCGAGAAAGAAGATCCGCTCGCGGCTCATGCGCATCAGAGGATGAATCCCCGATCGCGCGCAAGCTTCTCTCGCACTTTGCCGAGAAGCTGGCGGTAGTCAGCCGCCGAGTCCTTGATCATCTTCGCGTGCTCGAGCAGCAGCTTGCGCGCGTCCGCGTCCAGCGTCGCTTCGGCGGTGAGATTTTCGACGACGACGTGGCGGATGGCCGCGCGCGCGGCCGGCTCGTCCTTGATGTCCATGATCTTGCGCGTCGTCAGCCGCTTGACGACGGCGTCGGCCATCCGTTCTGCGATCTCGTCGCGTCGAGGCATACCACGCGAGAGTACGTCCCCGCGACGCGGGGTGTCAAGGAAGCGCCGGCAACATCACGGTCATCCGCGTGCCCGTCCCCGGCGCCGCGTCCGCACGCACGCTTCCGCCGTGTGCCTCGACGAGCGACTTCACGACCGAGAGGCCGAGGCCGGTGCCGGGTCCCAGCGCGGCAGTATCGCGCACGCGATAGTACGGCTCGAACACGCGCGCACGCTCATCGGCGGGGATGCCCGGACCTTCGTCCTCCACGTCGACGGTCATGACGCCGTTGCCCGCCCGCGCATGAACACGCACGCACGAGCCGGGCGGCGAATACTTGAGCGCGTTGCCGATGAGATTCTTCAGCACCCGATCGAGCGCATCGGCGTCGGCATCCACGCGCGGCAGCGCGCCGTCCACGTGCAGCTCCAGACGGTGCGTGGTCCGCGTTCGCCGAAACAGATCGACGGCGGCCGCGATGAGCGGCGCGGGATCGAGCACCGAGCGCCGAATCGCCGGCGCGAGCCCGCGCTCGAGCCGGGCCAGGTCGAGGAAGTCGCTGACGATGCGGCCGAGGCGCTCGATCTCGCCGCGCATGATCTCGGCCAAGCGACGCACCTCGGCCGGCGCGAATGGCCGGGTGGCCAGAAGCTCGGAGAAGCCCTGCAGCGCCGTCAACGGCGTGCGCAGCTCGTGCGACGCCAGGGCAACGAAGCCCGACTTCAGCCGGTCCATCTCGGCCAGCCGTGCGGTGGCCTTGCTCACCTGCTGCTCGAGCTCTTCGGCGAACCGCCGCTGGCGCGCGGCCAGCCGGGCGTGGTCGAGCGCCAGGCCGAAGGCCGCGCCGAAGCCGACGAGGGCGTCGCGCTCCTCGCGCGAAAAATCGCCGAACCGCTCGACGGCGAGCACGCCGACCGTCTCGTCGCCGCTCGTGAGCGGCACGGCCACGGCCCGACGCGGGCGCGGTGCCATGCCCGTGTCGATCACGAAGGCCGGCTCACGGCGCGCGAGCACGTACGCGGCGACCGAGCGCGGATCCGCATGGGCGGCCCCCGCCACGACGCGTCCGTCATCCAGCACGAGGCCTGCGGCGTCCACGCGCAGTCGCGGGGCAAGCACGGCGACGAGCCGCGCGGCGGTGCGCTCGAGCGGCGCCGACTCGGCCAGCGTGCGCTGGACCGCGCGCAGCGTCTCGTAACGCTCGCGCTGACGCCGAGCGCGCACGGCGAGGCCACCGACGGCCGCGCCCGTCACGAGCAGCACGACGAGCGTGACGGCGCCCTCCACCGCCGCCCGCGTCGGGCCGTGCCCTTCGATCTCTCGGAGCACGAACGGGCCGAGCGCCAGCGCGGCCGCCAGCGCCGCGATGAGTCCGCCGGCGACACCGAAGCGCAGCGCCGCCACCGCCACCGGCACGATATATAGATGACGCCACGGTGACCCCGGAGACACGTCGGCGGCTGCCAGCCCGGCCGTGACGCCGATCAGCATCCCCGCGGAAAGAATCGTTGCTCGAACGGATGCGGCCGTCACGGCACAACGTGAAGGAGGCGATAGCAGGCGAAGAACGCGACGCCCGCGGCGATACCCGGCACGATGCTGCCGCTGCGCCAGTACATCCAACAATTCGCAAGGCTCAGCAGCGTCAGATAGAAGATCGCGCCGGCCGTCACCTCCAGACTGCGCGGCAGCAGCGGGTCGACGAGGTACCGGGCCAGGCACATCACGGTGACGAATGCGGCCGCCGGCGCAAAGGGCCAGCGGCGCTGCACGCGATTCAGCAGCGCACCGCGGAAGAACGTCTCGGTCATCAGCACGTTCGCGCACGCGTCATATGCGAGCCACGGCGCGAGGTGCTCGGCGGTCGGCACGTGGACACCGAAGCCGAGCGTGAGCGACGCCGTGATCAGCAAGTGCGCGCCGAGCACCGCGCCCAGGGCCCCGGCCGCGGCGGAGAGGCCGAGGGGCGGATGCACGAGACCGAGGCTCGGGAGCCAATGGCGCTGCCGCCACAGCCACACCGGCGCCGCGAGGTACGCCAGCGCGCCGAACGGCAGCAACGCGGCGCCGACGGCGCCTGCCATCACGACCGCGGCGCCGAGGGCCGGTACGGGGCAGACGCGTGAATCGCCGCGCGTCCACGCCACCGCGGTTGCAAGCAATGCGCCCTGGGCGGCGCCCGCGCCGACGGCGCGCGCAGGCGTGAGCGGCACCAGGTCGGCCGCGGCGAGTGCGCCTGCGGCCGCCGTGATCGAGCCGAGGGCGACGAGAAGCGGCAGTGGCATGTCGGAAAGCAGACCGGACCGGCGAGGCGGCCACGGGTGCGTGAGCGCGTACACGCTCAACGGCCCTCCGCGTCGAGCACGCCGAGCAGGGCCGTGACCACAGCCTCGTCGAGCGTGCGATCGGCCTCCTGAAGCATGAGCGTGCGGGCCGCGTCACGCGGGAGCGCCGGGCGGTAGGAGCGTGCCGACGTCAGGGCGTCGAAGACGTCGACGACGGCCACGATCCGCGCTTCGAGCGGGATCTCGTCGCGCGCGAGGCCGTCGGGATAGCCGGAGCCGTCCCAGCGCTCGTGGTGGTGGCGGATCACACGCGCCGCGGCCGCGAAGAACTCGAACGGCGCGACGATCTGCGCGCCTGTCACCGGATGCGCGCGCATGATCTGCCACTCCTGCGGCGACAGCGGCCCGCTCTTCTGGAGGATCGCCTCGGGCACGCCGATCTTTCCGATGTCGTGCAGCAGGCCGGCCTGACCCACGACATCGACCACGCTCGGCGCGAGCCCGAGCGCGGCGGCGACGCGGCGGCCGAGCGCGCTGACCCGCTCAGAATGTCCGCGCGTGTACGGATCCTTGGCCTCCAGCGCGTTGGCGAGGCCGAGCAGCGACTGGCAGATCGCGCGCTGCAGCTGGCGGTACAGGCGGCGCACGTCCTCCGCGTAGCGCAGCGACTGCTGATACGCCGCGTGCAGACGGCGGTAATCCGCCGCGGGGTCGCGCTCTACTCGAGATGCCATGCGACACGCGGCAGCAGTCGATCGACGAGCGACAGCAGTCGCACCGGCGAGAACGGCTTCGTCAGATAGTCGTCGGCGCCGGCCGCCAACCCGCGCACGACGTCGTCGTGCTGCGCGGCGGCGGTGAGCATGACGATGCGCGCGCCGGCGAGCCGAGGATTCGCGCGCAGAGCTCGGCACACCTCCAGCCCACTCACATCCGGCAGGTGCACATCGAGAAAGACGAGGTCGATGGCGACCGCTTCGGCGACGGCGAGGGCCGTCCCACCGTCGCCCGCCTCGAAGACCTGGACGCGCTCGTCCTCGAGCGTGACGCGGACCAGCTCGACTACGTGCGGTTCGTCGTCGGCGATCAGAACGAAAAGCATGGCGCCCGTTGTCGCAAGGCGCGTACCACGGCTGAAGCGGCGGAATGGCGAGGACTTGAAGCGAGCGGCGCGCGGCGGCTGCCACGCGGAGCGGGCGCGCTGCCCGCTCCGGTGGGCAGCGGTTCACTTCACCTCGACGGTGCCCTTCATGTTCGGGTGGAGGCCACAAATATAGTCGTACGTGCCCGCGGAGCCGAACGTCAGCGCCGCACTCTGTCCCTTGGTGAGAATCGGCGAGCGCTCCTTCGTGCTCGTGATCGTGATCTGGTGCGGCGACTCGTCGCCATTGAGCCACGTCACGGGCTTCCCGCTGTCCACGCTCACCTTTGCGGGGCCGAAGGCGAAGCCGCTGATATTGACGTCGGGCTTCGCGGTCGCCGCGCTCGCCGCGGCACCGCCCATCTCACGAACGGCGGCGAGCGAGATCACGTAGTCCATCTTCTCGTGTGGCTTGTGGCACTCGAAGCACGCCTTGTAGTTCGCCTTGTCGTTGAGCTTGCCGTCGGCACTGAAGGCGGCGTACTCCCATTCACCGTTGCGCCATTCGGCCGGATACTCGGCGCCCCAGCCCGCGCGCTTTTCCATCACCGTGTAGGCGACGAGGTCGCCCTTCATGAAACGCCCGTTGGGCCCCTTCACCGGCGCGCCGGCGGCGTCCACCTGCGCCTTGTACTGCACGAGCGTGAGCACGGTGCCGTCGGGCAGCGGGCGGCCAGCCTTCATGGCGTCGACGGCGGCCTGCGTGTTGGCATACAGCTCCCGGTACTGCTTGCTGTCGTACCGGTCCACGGTCGTATAGAGGACGTGCTCCTTGAAGCCACTGGGGAACTGGATCTTTTCCGGGCCGGCCGTAGAGCGCGCGACAAACACGCCGGCGACGATGCCGCTGACGAGCAGAGCGAGTGCGACCGATCGGTAGGCCATACTGCCTCCTCGGGAAACGATCTACCGCATCACGATCTACGTCCGGCGACCTGAATCCGGATGAGTGCCCGGGCGAGCGCGGCGCTGGCGCGCACGTAGTCGATCTCTTCGGCCATCCGCCCCGACAAACGCTGCTCGGCGCGGTCCCGCGCGCGCTCGGCGCGCGCGCGATCGATCTCCTCGGGCAGCTCGGCTGTGTCCGCCAGCACGATGACCTTGTCGTTGCGCACTTCACAGAAGCCGCCGGCGACCGCCGCGCGACGCTCGTCGCGGCCAATGCGATACGTGAGCTCGCCGATGCCGAGCGTGGACAACAGCGGAGCGTGCCCCGGCAGCACGCCGAAGTAACCTTCGATGCCCGGCACGACGACCTCGTCCACCTGCTCGGCGATGACCAGCCGCGAGGGCGTCGCCACCTCCAGCGTGATCCGGTCGGCCATCTAGCTCTCGCGCATCTTCTTGGCCTTCTCCACGGCCTCGCCGATGTCCCCCACCATGTAAAAGGCCTGCTCCGGCAGATCGTCGTGCTTGCCGTCGACGACTTCCCTGAAGCTCTTCACGGTATCGGCGACTTTCACGTAACGCCCCGGCAGACCGGTGAACTGCTCGGCCACGAACATCGGCTGCGACAGGAAGCGCTGGATCTTCCGCGCGCGCGCGACGGCGATCTTGTCCTCGTCGGAGAGCTCCTCCATACCGAGGATCGCGATGATGTCTTGAAGGTCCTTGTAGCGCTGCAGGATCGACTGGACCGCGCGCGCCGTCGCATAGTGCTCCTGGCCGATGATGTTCGGGTCCAGGATGCGCGACGTCGACGAGAGCGGATCGACGGCGGGATAGATGCCGAGCTCGGAGATGGGGCGCGACAGCACCGTCGTCGCGTCCAGGTGCGCGAATGCCGTGGCCGGCGCCGGATCCGTGATGTCGTCGGCCGGCACGTAGATGGCCTGCACCGACGTGATCGAGCCCTTCTTCGTGGAGGTAATGCGTTCCTGCAGCTGGCCCATCTCGGTGGCCAGCGTCGGCTGATAACCGACGGCCGACGGCATCCGACCGAGCAGGGCCGACACCTCCGAGCCCGCCTGCGTGAAGCGGAAGATGTTGTCGATGAACAGCAGGACGTCCTGGCCTTCGTCGTCGCGGAAATACTCGGCGGCCGTGAGCGCGGTCAGCGCCACGCGCAGCCGCGAGCCGGGTGGCTCGGTCATCTGGCCGAAGATCAGCGCAGTCTTCTCGATGACACCCGACTCCTTCATCTCGTGATACAGGTCGTTGCCCTCGCGAGTGCGCTCGCCCACTCCCGCAAAGCACGAGATGCCGCCATGCTGCTTGGCGATGTTGTTGATCAGCTCCTGGATCAGCACCGTCTTGCCCACGCCGGCGCCGCCGAAGAGTCCCGTTTTGCCGCCCTTGGTGTAGGGCTCGAGCAGGTCCACGACCTTGATGCCGGTCTCGAACATCTCGACCTTCGTCGACTGCTCCTCGAACGGCGGCGCGGGCCGATGGATTGGATACGTCTTCTTGGTCTGGATGGCCGGGCCCTTGTCCACGGGCTCGCCGACGATGTTGAGGATGCGACCGAGCGTCTCCTTGCCCACCGGGATGGAGATCGGCCCGCCCGTGTCGACCACGCTCATGCCGCGCGTGAGGCCGTCGGTGGCCGCCATCGCAATGGTCCGGACGTGGGCCTCTCCCATGTGCTGGGCAACCTCGAGAGTCAGTTTCTCGGAGTAGGCGAAGATGTCCTTGTTCTCCACGCCCTGCACGAGCAGCGCGTTGTAGATGGCCGGCAGCTTCCCCGGCTCGAACTCGACGTCGACAACCGGGCCGATGACCTGGACGATCTTCCCCGTGCTCATGCCTCCGCTCCTTGCTTGAGCGCCTCGGCGCCGCCCACGATGTCGAGCAGCTCCTTGGTGATCTTCTCCTGGCGCGCCTTGTTGTACTGGATGGTGAGGATGTCGATCATCTCTTTGGCGTTCTTGGTGGCCGCTTCCATGGCCGTCATGCGCGCGCCATACTCTCCGGCGAGGGACTCCATCAGCGCGCGGAAGACCTGCATGCGCACGTGGCGCGGCAAGAGGTCATTGAGGATCGCCGGCGCGCTCGGCTCATAGATGTAATCGACCGGCTGTCCGGCGCCGGCGCCCGCTTCCGTTCGCGGGATCGGCAAGAGCTGCTGCCGCACCGGGCGCTGGAGGGCGACCGACCGGAACTCGTTGTAGATGAGGTGGACCTCGTCGACCTCGCCGGCGAGATATTCGGCGATGAACGCGTCAGCGAGCTCACAGGCGTGCGAGTACGCGAGGCGATCCCAGAAGCCGATCATGTCGCGCTTCACGGCGTACGGCCGCCGCCGATAGAAGTCGCGCGCCTTGCGGCCGACGACGACGAGGGTCACGGCCGTGGCATTCGAGCTGCGCAGGAACGCGAGCGAGTTGCGCAGCACGTTGCTGTTGAAGGCGCCGGCGAGCCCGCGATCGGCGGTGATGATGACGATCTGCCGGCGCGGCCCCTCGCGCTGCTCGAGCAGCGGATGCGCCGCACCTTCCGCGCCCTCGGCCGCGGACACCAGGTTGCCGAGCAGTTCCGCCATCTTGTTGGCGTAGGGCCGCGCCGCGAGGATGCGCTCTTGCGCCCGCCGCAGCTTCGCCGCCGCCACGAGCTTCATGGCACGCGTGATCTTCTGCGTGGATTGAACGGAGCGGATCCGTCGCTGGATGTCGCGCAGCGTCGCCATGCGTCAGGCCGCCTTGATGCCCTTCGTCGCCACGAACTCGGCCTTCGCCTCGTTCACGGCCTTGCCGAGCGTGTCGCGCAGCGCGTCCGAGAGCTCTTTTTTGTCCCGGATCTCGGTGAGCACCTGCGCCTGCTTGCGCTCGAGCCAGCCGTAGAAGAACGTCTCGAACTCCCGCACGGCGTCCACCGGGAGGTCGTCGAGCAGCCCCTGCGTGCCGGCGAAGATGACTGCGACCTGCTTTTCCACGGGCAGCGGCTGGTACTGGCCCTGCTTGAGCAGCTCGACCATGCGCTGGCCGCGGGCCAGCTGTATCTGCGTCGCCTTGTCGAGGTCGGAGCCGAACTGGGCGAACGCCGCGAGCTCGCGATACTGCGCGAGGTCGAGCCGCAGCTTGCCCGCGACCTGCCGCATCGCCTTGACCTGGGCGGAGCCGCCCACGCGCGACACCGACAGCCCGACGTTCACGGCGGGCCGGATACCGCCGTAGAAGAGGTCCGACTCCAGATAGATCTGGCCGTCGGTGATCGAGATGACGTTGGTCGGAATGTAGGCCGACACGTCGCCGAGCTGCGTTTCGATGATCGGCAGCGCGGTCAGCGATCCGCCGCCGAGCTGATCGTTCAGCTTGGCCGCGCGCTCCAGCAGCCGCGAGTGGAGATAGAACACGTCGCCGGGATACGCCTCGCGGCCCGGCGGCCGGCGCAGCAGCAGCGACAGCTGCCGATATGCCGCCGCGTGCTTGCTGAGGTCGTCGTAGATGCACAGCGCGTGACGCTTGCTGTCGCGGAAATACTCACCCATCGTCACACCGCAGTAGGGCGCGATGTACTGCAACGGCGCGGGCTCGGACGCGGAGGCGACGATGACGGTCGTGAACGCCATGGCGCCGGCGTCCTCGAGCACTTTCACCACCTGCGCCACCGTCGAGCGCTTCTGCCCGATCGCGACGTAGAAGCAGAAGACGTCCTGGCCTTTCTGGTTGATGATCGTGTCGACGCCGATCGCGGTCTTGCCGGTGCCGCGGTCGCCGATGATCAGCTCGCGCTGACCACGGCCGATCGGAATCATCGCGTCGATCGCCTTGAGTCCGGTTTGCAGCGGCTCCTTTACCGAGCGCCGATCCACCACGCCCGGCGCATAGCGCTCGATCGGCCGGAACTCCTTGGCGTTGATCGGCCCCTTGCCATCCACGGGCTGACCGAGCGCGTTCACCACGCGGCCGACGAGCGCTTCACCGACCGGCACCTGCGCGATGCGGTTGGTGCGCTTGACCGCATCGCCTTCCTTGATCGCGCGATCGTCGCCGAGCAGCACGGCGCCGACGTTGTCTTCTTCGAGGTTGAGGACCATGCCGACGACGTCGCCCGGGAACTGCAGCAGCTCGCCGGCCATCGCCTTCTCGAGACCATAGATGCGCGCGATGCCGTCACCGACCTCGATGACGCGGCCGACCTCCTGCATGTCGACCTCGGCCTCGTAGCCCGCCAGCTGGCGCTTGATGATCTCACTGATCTCGCTCGCCTTGATCATTCCGGTCTCCGTTGTGGTTCGATGCCTATCCCCGGGCGAGTCGCTCCTTCAAGCGAGCGAGCTGGCCATCCAGGCTGCCGTCCACCATCAGGCTGCCGATCTCCGCGACGAAGCCGCCGAGCAGCGTGGGATCCACCGTGTCGTGCACCGCGACGCTCTTGCCGCCGAGCGCCGCGCTCAGCCGTGACGCGAGCGCCGTGCGCTCCGCATCTGTCAGCGGGACGGCCGTGCGAACGCGCGCGCGCGCGCGATTGAGGTCGGCGTCGACGAGCGCCCGGTACGCCTCACCGATCTCGGGCAACGCCGCGGCGCGGCCGTGGGCGGCCACCAGCCCGAGGAAGTCGCGTACGAGCTTGCCGACGCCGAGACGCTGTGCGAGCTCATCGGCCGCGCCACGCTTCGCCGTCGCCGACACACCGGGCCGCGCAAAGAAGTGCGCGAGCGCGGCATCCGTCCGGACGAGCGCGGCCGCCTGATTGAGCTCGGCGCCGACGGGCTCGGCCTGATTGCGCTCGCGCGCGAGGTCGTGCAGCGCCTTCGCGTAGGAGCGCGCGGCGCCCTGCGACTTCACCGGCCGATCCGCGCGATTGCGTCATCGACGACGCGGCGGTGTTCCTCGTCGCGCAGACTCTTGCGGACGAGCTTCTCGGCGACGGCGATCGCGATGTCACTCACCTCGCGCCGCAGCTCCTCGCGCGCGCGACGGATGTCGGCGTCCGTCTGCGCCTTCGCGGACGCGACCAGCTGCTGCGCCTCGCGCCGCGCCGCATCGACGAGCTTGCGCTGCTCGTCGGCGGCTTCCTTGAGCGCGGCCGCGCGGATCGATTGCGCTTCCGCGTACGCCGCGCGCAGGCGCTCGGCATTCTCCTCCTGCTGCTTCGCCGCCATCGTCCGCGCCGCCTCCGCGGCTTCGAGCGACGTCTTGATCGCGGCCGAACGCTCTTCCATTTTCGCGAGCAACGGCTTATAGAGCAGCCGATAGAGGATCGCGAGCAGGATCAGGAAATTCAGCATCTGGATGATCAGCGACTTGTCGAGGCTGATCAGCCCACCCCCGCCATGCTCACCACCCTCCGACGCCGCGAAGACGGCCGCAGGCAGGAGCATCAGACACACGGACGCGACCGAGCCGAGCCACGCGGGACGACGCTGGAGCATTGGGCAGATTCCCCCGGTCAGTGATGCAGCAGAAGGTTTGTGAAAACTATCACTCGAACGCGCGCTCTGTCAATCAGCGGCGGATGATGCCACCGCCGACCACGAGATCGTCACGGTACCACACCACCGACTGGCCCGGGGTGATCGCGCGCTGCGGTGAATCGAACACCACCTCCGCCTCACCCTGCCCGGTCGCGACGACCGTGGCCGGCGCGGGCTGGTGACTGTGGCGAATGCGCGCCTGCACGCGCAGCGGCTCTCGCGGCGGGTCGCAGGCGATGAAGTTGACGTCGGCGGCAATGAGCCGATCTCGCTCGAGCTCGGCGCCCGGGCCGACGACCAGACGGTTCGCGGCGGCGTCGATGTCGGTTACGTAGAGAGCCGTGTGCCGCCCGACACCGAGGCCACGGCGCTGGCCGACCGTATAGCCCGCGATGCCCGCGTGGGTCCCGAGCTGACGGCCTTCCCGATCGACGATCGGCCCCGGACGGAACAGCTGCGGGTCGCGACGGCGCAGGAACCCGCGATAGTCGTCATCGGGAACGAAGCAGATCTCCTGGCTCTCGGGCTTGTCGGCCGTGACGAGACCCAGCCGCCGTGCGTGAGTGCGGACTTCCTCCTTGTCGAGGTCTCCGACGGGAAAGTAGGCGGCGCTCAGCTGTGACTGCGCGAGCGGCCACAGGAAGTCCGATTGATCCTTGCGGAGGTCGCGCGCGCGACGGAGCAGCCAGCGGCCGCTGGTCTCGTCGCGGGTGACGCGCGCGTAATGGCCAGTCGCGACGCCGCTGGCGTCCCACGCGTGCGCTCGAGCGAGCAACGAGCCGAACTTGAGATCGACGTTGCATGCAACGCACGGCACCGGCGTGCGGCCCCGGCGGTATGCCTCGGCGAAGGGACCGATGACCGCGCGATCGAACTCCGCCTCCATGTTGAGCACGTAATAAGGAATACCGAGATCGCGCGCGACGCGCCGGGCGTCATCGACCGCCTCGGAGCCGCAGCAGGAGCCGAAGCGCCGTGCGGGGTCGTCGGCGTCCTTCCACGGCCAGACGCGCATCGTGACGCCGATGACGTCGAAGCCGCGCTCCACGAGGAGCGCTGCCGCGACGGACGAGTCGACGCCGCCGGACATGCCGACCACGATGCGCGCCATGGCATTCATCATAAGCCGGCGTCGAGCGGACGGAACTCGCGACTATCTCTCGCGACTGCCCAAAGAGGGGCGCGCCTACGGTCGGGCGCCGAGCAGCTCGGTCAGGCGCTCGAGCTCCTCAGCGTTCGCGTAGCCGATCTCGATCGTGCCGACCCGCTCATTGCCGCGGATTCGCACACGTGTCATCAGCGCACGCTGCAGCGCCGCCTCCATCGCCGAGAGCTCAGCCGTGCGTCTGCGCGGCGGCCTGGGGTGCCGCGCCGTGCCGCGTGCGGCTTCGACGGCGCGCGCCGATTGCTCGGCGGCGCGCACGGTCCACGAGTGAGCGAGAATCTCATCGCGCAGGCGGAGCTGATCGGCCTCGCCCGACATCGACAAGAGCACCAGCGCGTGACCCATCGTGAGGCGTCCGCCGCGCAGATCCGCCTGAATCGGTTCCGGCAGTCGCAGAAGCCGAAGCGCGTTGGCGATCGATGAGCGATCGAGCCCGACGCGCTGAGCCAGCTCCTCCTGCGTCCAGCCGAACTGCGCGAGGAGCTTTTGATACGCCTCGGCTTCTTCCATCGGGTTCAAGTCCTCGCGGAGCAGGTTCTCCACGAGGGCGATCTCGAGGCTCTGTGCGTCCGTGGCTTCGCGGACGACTGCGGGAATGCGTGTGAGGCCAGCCTGACGAGCCGCGCGCCAACGACGCTCGCCCGCGATGAGCTGATAGCCCGGGCCGTGACGACGGACGACGATGGGCTGGATGACTCCTGAAGAGCGGATCGACACCACCAATTCTTGTAAGGCCTCGGAATCAAAGACTTTTCTTGGCTGATTTGGGTTGACGTCGATTTGATCGATAGCGATCTCGCTGATCGGCTCATCCATTCCCGGCGTTGCGGACAGCAGCGCGCCCAGGCCTCGTCCGAGGCCGCGGTTATTCATGTCGGATCACCTCGCGGGTCAGGTCTAGATACGCCAGTGCACCGCTCGATCTGAGGTCATGCAGCATCACCGGTTTGCCATGGCTCGGCGCCTCACTGAGGCGGACGTTGCGCGGAATGACGGTTTCGAAAATCTCTCCGGGAAAGTAACGGTGGACTTCATCGCGGATCTGCAGCGCCAGGCTGGTGCGGCCATCGAACATCGTGAGCACGATCCCCTGGATGCCTAGTCGGGGGTTCAGCCGCTCCTTTACGAGCTTCACCGTCTTCAGTAAGTGAGTCAGTCCCTCGAGCGCGTAGAACTCGCACTGCAACGGGACGAGCACCCGATCCGCCGCGGCAAGCGCATTGATCGTGAGCAAGCCGAGCGACGGAGGGCAATCGATCACGACGTACTGGTAGGCGTCGAGCACGGGGACGAGCGCGTCGTGGAGTCGATGCTCACGTCGGTCGAGCGAGACGAGCTCGATCTCGGCACCGACGAGGTCGATGTCTGATGGCAGCAGGCGCAGATTCGAAAGCGCCGTATCGCGGACGGCCTTGTCGATAGGCTCGGCCCCGAGGAGGACGTGATAGATCGTCGGATACAGCTCGGCCTTCGGAATGCCGAGGCCTGTGGTCGCATTGCCCTGAGGGTCGAGATCTACCAACAGCGTTGGTCGCTCGGCCAAGGCGAGCCCGGCGGCGAGATTGATGGCCGTGGTGGTCTTTCCGACGCCGCCCTTTTGATTGACTACCGCAACGGCTCTTGCGGGCAACTCCACCCCTTCGTGTTTATCGACAAACAGTGCCCGTCATGTGTCGAGCCTTCGGTGTTTATCGACAAACACTAGGCCGGATCGTCTGCAAAGGTCAAGTTTGTCGAGCGATCCAGAACCAACGACGCCCATTCGGCCCGTTGAGCTCTATCCAGTCTCCGCTTCTAGACGGCCTCGGTCTCGGTGGACCGCTCGCGACGATCACCCCGCCGGGCCGTAGAAGTTCCAATGCGGCGCCCTTGATCGCCGCCGGATCGCCAGCGCACCGCATGACGACAGCGTCGTATTGAGCCGTGCGATCCGGCAGTAACGTTTCGAGTCGAGCGTTCACGACTTCGCAGCCGCGCAGGCCGAGCTCGCGTACAGCAGCGGAGAGAAAGGACGCGCGCTTCGAGCGCGCCTCGAGAAGAGTCAGTTGGGCGTCTTCCAACACAACTTTGAGGGGGACGCCGGGAACCCCGGCCCCGGATCCGACGTCGAGAATGCGCCCAGCGTGAGCGGGGAGCAGCCTGATGAACAACAGGCTATCCAGCACGATGTGATCGACGATCCAGGCGGGCTCTGACGATCCAACGAGCCTCTGAGCCTGTTGCCATTTAATCAGCAAGTTCACATATTTGACTAGACGATCGAGGGCGAGGTCGGTCAGGTGGCGGCCGAGGATCTCGGCCGCGCCACCGCGAAGCCGCTCAGGCGCGAGAGCCGTTCCTGACCTCCCGCGTGGCGCCACGAGGAGCGACGGGCCGGTTCATCCACCATTGCTGAGCGATCTGGAGCACGTTCGACACGGTCCAGTAGAGCACGAGGCCGGACGGCAAGTTCAGGAACATGATCGTGAAGAACACCGGCATGATTAGCATGACCTTGGCTTGGGCGGGGTCGCCGGAAACCGGCGTCATCTTCTGCTGCACGAACATCGTGACGCCCATCACAAGCGGGAGAATGTAGAGTGGATCGATGTCGGCAAGGTTGCAGATCCACAGTGAGTCGACCCACGAGGCGCCCATCGCGCGAAGCCCGCGCGCGATCGGCTGCAGAAAATCGAAGCATAGGAACGGCGCATTCTGCAGCTCGGCGGAGTTCGCCACCGCCAGATAGAGCGCATAGAAGATCGGGATCTGCGGCAGCATCGGCAGACACCCGCCGACGGGATTGACGCCATGCTTGCGATAGAGCTCCATCGTCTCTCGCTGCAGGCGCTGCGGATCGCTCTTGTACTTGCTGCGCAGCGAGTTGATCTGCGGCTGAAGCGACTGCATCGCTTTCATCGAGCGCATGCTCCACACCGTGAGGGGGTAAAACAGCACCTTCGAGAGCACGGTGAGGACGATGATCGCGAGGCCGTAGTTGTGCAGGTGAACGTTCAGCCAGTTCATGAGCGACAGGATCGGCACTGCGAACCACTTCATCGGCAGGCCGCCGCACTCGCGCGGCAGGGGAAAGCCGCCGAAATTGATCGTTTCTTCCAGGCCGACGCGGTGCAGGTGGTTGTACTCCTTCGGCCCCGCGTAGAGGAAGAACTCGCCCTCCCACGTGGAGCTCGGCGGGATCGTCGGCGATGCGCGCAGACCGATGGCGGTACGCAACGGCATCGGGGGTTTGGTCTTGGAATCGGTCGGCTTCGCGTCCGAGGTCGTGAAAATCTCGAAGCCGTTCGTCCTGGTGATCAGCGCCGCTGTATACCAGTTGCTGCCGAGCGCGATCCAGTCACCCGCGTGGGCTTCGCTTTCGATTTGCTGGCCGTTCTTGCTCGGGCCGCGCAGCGTGCTGAGACAGCCGTAATGCCAGCCGGGGTGCGCCAGATCGTCGGTGTACCGCAGTGCGCCGCCCTCGTACACCGCGATCGTCGTCGGATGCTGGCCGAGAAACTTCGCCGATTTGCCTTCCCACTCCTGCAACGTCGTCCAGGGGAAGGCGAGCCCTACCTGGTGCGGCTGCGCGGCGGCATTCTGAAGGCGGACCTTCGCCTCGATGACGTATGACTCGGCGTGAAACCTGAGCGTCTTGGTTACGGTGACGCCTTCGATCTGGCCGGTGAGCACCAGATCGCCGACCGGCCGGTCGGGACCGAGCCGTAATTCCGTCGCGGACAGCTGCATCGGAATCGGCTCCATACGGCCGGCCACTCCTGATACGAGTCCGCCGGGACCAAGCTCGCCCACGATGACCATGGGCTTCGACCCACGGTACTCGAGAGTCAACTCCTGCAGCTTGCCGCCTTCGCTACTGACCACAGCGCGGTAGAGGGGTGTCACAATCGTGGCCACGCGTTGTGGGGGACGCTCGCGCGGCGGCGACGTCGGAGCGGGTGGTGGCGGAGTCGATTTTTGCTCGCTTTTATCGCTACTTACCTTGCTTTGTTCGGGCGGTTGCGTCGCCGGCGCCACTTGCTTCCCCGCCTCGGAACGGTCAGAGGCCGCCTGCGACGGTGGCTTTGACTGAGGGGGCGCCTCAGGCGTCGAGGGAAAGAAGAAGTACTGCCCGACGACGAACACGATCGCCATCAGGACCGCAGCGAGCACCGCGCGCTTCTCCATGCTCATCGGGCGCGCCGCCTCACGGGCGGCGGGTCCCAGCCGCCCGGATGGAAGGGGTGACACCGCGCGAGCCGCCATGCTGCCAGCGCCAGGCCTCGCGTCAGGCCATGCGCGATGAGGGCCTGGCGCGCGTATTCCGAGCACGTCGGCGCAAATCGACAGGCGTTCGGGAGCAGAGGAGAGACGACGCGCTGATAGCCCAGGATCAGCGAACCCGCGACCCGGCCGACCACGCTCACGTGCGTCTCGGACCGGGGATCGCGGCGAGGGCGTGGCGCATCTGGCCAAGCAGTACGGCGAACGGCTCGCGCAGGACCGCGGGTCGTCCGATCACGACAAGCGCAGCTCGCGCCGGCGCAACGTCACGCGCCGCGCGAAACGCCTCGCGGAGACGGCGGCGGGCGCGATTCCGCTGCACCGCGAGCCGCAACTGCCGACTCACGGCGAAGCCGACACGTGTGGGGTCGTTCGATTCTCGCCAGAGCACGATGAGCGCAGGCCGATCGATCCGCTTGCCCCGCTGGAAGAGCGCCTGAAACTCGGCGCCGGTGGTCAGTCGTTGGTGTCGAGAAAGGCCGCCACTCAGACAGTCAACCGTTTGCGGCCTTTGGCGCGGCGGCGCTTCAGCACCTTTCGCCCGCCCTTGGTCTTCATCCGCTCACGAAACCCGTGCGTCTTTGCCCGGCGGCGACGATTGGGCTGAAACGTCCGCTTCATCGAGCAGTTCTCCCTTCCGGTCGTCGAACCGACACAGTGTAGGCACGCGTGCAGAGTGAGTCAACCGACGAACGCCCTTGCGACGTCAGGAATCACCGTGCTACCGTGCGGGCTCCGTGATTGGCTGGTCGTGAGACTTACGTGGTTTTCGCGTGTGTCCTGTTTGCGCCGGCGCTCCGGCGCGGATACTCCTATCGCATCTAATCGAAGAAGGCGCCCAACGCTATCCACACCTGTGGATAACTCTGTGCGTAAGTGAGGGCTTGACCTGTGCTGGACAGCCTTTGGGGTCGCCTCCTCGACGCCGCCGCAAACAAACTCGCCCCCGCCGTCATTGATCAATGGGTGCGTCCGTGCCGTCTTCTCGCCATCGAGGGTGATCATCTGAAAATCGGCGCGCCCAACCCGTTCTCGCGCGATTGGCTCGTTCAACATCACCTGCAGACGCTCCAGCAGGCGGCGCAAACTGTCGTCGGCGGTCAGCCACGGCTCACCATCGTCGTGGACGAGCGCGCCAACGAGGCCGCACCCGCGGATGCGCCGCCGCCGCCGCTTGCCGCGCGACCGGGCGGCGGGTCGACGGAAGGCCTCAATCCGCGCTACACGTTCGACACGTTCGTCGTGGGCTCATCGAACCAGTTCGCCCAGGCAGCCTGCCAGGCCGTCGCCGAGCTGCCGTCGAAAGCGTACAACCCACTGTTCATCTATGGTGGCGTCGGTCTGGGCAAGACGCATCTGCTCCACGCCGTCGGTCATCAGAGCGCGAAGCTGTTTCCCGGCATGGTCGTCGTGTACATCACGTCGGAGCGGTTTACGAACGAGCTGATCAACGCCATCCGCTACGACCGGACCGCCGAGTTCCGCTCGCGCTATCGCAACATCGATCTGCTGCTCATCGACGACGTGCAGTTCATCTCGGGCAAAGAACGCACGCAGGAGGAGTTCTTCCACACGTTCAACACGCTGTACGAATCGCGCAAGCAGATCATCGTCTCGAGCGATTCGCCGCCGAAGGATATTCCGGAGATCGAGGAGCGTCTGCGCTCACGGTTCGAATGGGGACTCATCGCCGACATCCAGCCGCCAGACTTCGAGACGCGTGTGGCCATTCTCAAGAAGAAGGCGGCCCTCGAGCGCGTGCGGCTCGCCGACGACGTCGCCTATCTGATCGCGAGCCGGGTCAAGTCGAACATCCGCGAGCTCGAAGGCTCGCTCACGCGCATGATCGCGTTCTGCGCGTTGACGGGGCGCGAGATGTCCGTCGATCTCGCGCAGGAGGTGCTCGGCGAGCTGTGGGGCGAAGAAGAGAAGGTCATCACGATCGAGCAGATTCAGCGCAAGGTCTCCGAGACGTACGGCATCAAGCTCGCGGACCTCAAAGCCAAGAATCGCACGAAGGCGGTAGCCTTCCCACGCCAGATCGCGATGTACCTCGCGCGGCAGCTGACCCACGCATCGCTATCCGAGGTGGGACGTGCCTTCGGCGGCAAGGACCATACGACCGTGCTTCATGCCGTGGATAAGATCCAGGTTTTGCTGCAGGAGGACCCCAAGCTTCGAAAGACCATCGACGGACTTATCCAGGGCATCACCCTGTGATCCACCGCTCTCCCGCACGTCTCCACAGCGCTGTCCCCGACGTGCGGACCGCGAAATCTTCGCGGCCATCGGCGCTTGCCTCGCATTCGCACCGTCCACATCACTTACTCTCTACTCCGGCTACGGAGTTGTTTTTGTCTTTCTTCTAAACAAAACCACTGGAGTCATCTATGGAAGTCGTCCTCAATCGTGACGCGTTCCTCAAGGGGCTGCAGATGGTCCAGAACATCGTCGAACCACGCCAGACCCTGCCGATCCTCGCCAACGTTCTGATGGAGACAGACGGCGAGGCGGTGCGGCTCACCGCGACGGATCTCGAGGTGGGCGCGCGCGTCGCCGTGCCGGCACGTGTCGCGAGCAAGGGCGTCATCACCGTCTCAGCACGCAAGCTGGCCGAGATCGTCAAGGAGTTGCCCGCTGCGGATCTGTCGCTGCGCGTTCAGGACAACGCATCGGTCAGCCTCAAGTGCGGCAGCGCGTCGTACAAGCTCGTCGGAATGGCGCCCGACGATTTCCCTCCGGTGGTGCCGGCATCAAAGGCGAACTGGATCAAGCTCGAGGCCAAGACGCTGCGCGAGATGCTGGCCGCGACCAGCTTTGCGATCTCACACGACGAGACCCGATATGCCCTCAATGGCGTTTTGTTTGCGCTTGCCGGCAAGGATGCTCGGCTGGTGGCAACGGACGGACATCGCCTGGCGCTGTCGAGCCGCGCGGTCGGCAACGTCGGTCCGGCGGTGACGGGGATCGTGCCGCGCAAGGCTGTTATCGAGATCCAGCGTGTGCTCGGCGCTGGCGAAGAGGTCCAGATCGCACTCACCGAGAATCAGTTCCTCCTCCAGATGCCGAACTTCATCATGACGGCGCGGTTGATCGAAGGCCAGTTCCCGAACTACGAGGCGGTCATTCCCAAGGCCCATCCGGGCAAGCTGCTGATCTCCCGCGCGGCGCTGAGTGGCGCGCTCCGTCGCGTCGCAGTCATGGCCGAGGAGCGAAACAAGCCGGTGAAGTTCGTGCTCGCCCCCACACAGCTCAAACTGTCGGCGTCGAGCGCGGATCTGGGTGAGGCGGAAGAGACGCTGGACGTCGACTACGGGGGCGCCGAGGTCACGATCGGCTTCAACTCGAAGTATGTGCTCGACGCCATCGCCCCCATCGAGCGCGAGCAGATCGTCCTCGAATTCAAGGACGGACTGAGCCCCGGCGTCATCCGAAGTTCCGAGGATGACGGGTACTGCTGTGTGATCATGCCGATGCGGATTTAGCAGCGGTTTTGGGAGGATTTTGCGGCGGAATTTTCGAGGGAAAATGGTACGCTTGAAGGGTGCAGATTGGTTGCTTGGTTTTGCGTGATTTTCGCAATTATCACAGCCTCTCCTATCGACCGTCGGGCCGGCTGAACGTCCTCTCGGGCCGCAATGCACAGGGCAAGACGAACGTCCTCGAAGGGCTCGGTGTGCTCCTCACGGGGCGCTCGTTTCGGACTTCCCGGTTGGCGGAGATCCCGACGTGGGGGGCTGTGGCGGCGACGCTGACCGGTGAGCTGATCCATACAGAAGGTACGCGCTCGGTCCGCCGCACGATCCAGCGGCTCGAGGACGGCACGTGGCACAGCTCAGGGGACCTGTGTGCCTGGGCGCGGGTCATCGTCTTCGGCTGGCAAGATCTGGCGATCCTGAACGGTCCACCGGCCGCCCGTCGGGACTTCATCGATGGGTTCGCGGCACGGCTGTATCCTGGCCACCTTCCGGCCTTGCTGCGCTATCGGCAAATCCTGGCGCGGCGCAACCGGCTCCTGCAGGCGCCCGGTGCCGCAAGCCGACTGGCCCCATGGGATGAGCAGCTCGCGAGCACCGGCATGGAGTTGATCGATCGACGCCGTAGAGCGGTGGCGGCGCTGTCGACCGAGCTCGCGCGCGTGTATCCCGCATTGGCGGGTGAGCGACGAAAAGTTCAGGTCGCGTACCGCACGAGTCTAGGCGAGGCCACCGAGCCGGCCGCGTTTCTGGCAGCGCTCGCCCAGCGTCACGCAGAGGAAGTGCGCCGCGGTCTCACGCTCGTCGGCCCGCACCGGGACGATCTCGCCGTCGAGCTGGACGGCGTCGACGTCCGCGCCTTCGGCTCGCGCGGTGAGCAGCGGGTGCTTGCGCTGGCCCTGCGGCTCGCCGAAGTGTTGCCCGTAACGGAGGCGGCGGGAACGACGCCCGTCCTGTTGCTCGACGACGCGCTCTCGGAGCTGGATGCTCTCGTTCGTGCGAACGTCTTGCGCGAAATCCAGAGCGCCGAGCAGGTGTTTCTCACGTCCCCTGAGCCGGTCGAGGTTGGCGGTGCCGCTCGGTGGGTCGTCGATTCGGGAGAGGTGTCGGCCGCATGAGCGCCGAGACGTACACAGCGAGCGACATCAAGGTTCTGGAAGGCCTCGAGGCCGTTCGCAAACGCCCCGCCATGTACATCGGCGATACCGGGGCCTACGGACTGCATCATCTCGTGTACGAGGTCGTCGACAACTCCGTCGACGAGGCGCTCGCCGGCTTCTGCGACTCGATCAAGGTAATCCTGCACGCCGACGGGTCCGTGTCCGTCGGCGACAACGGCCGCGGCATTCCGGTCGATACACACAAAGAGACGGGAAAATCCGCGGCCGAGGTCGTCCTCACCGTGCTGCACGCCGGCGGCAAGTTCGAACATTCGGCGTACAAGGTGTCGGGCGGCCTGCACGGCGTGGGTGTGTCGGTCGTCAACGCACTCAGCGAGTGGCTCGACCTGGAGATCCGTCGCGGCGGGACGGTGTGGACGCAGCGCTACGAGAAGGGTGGGGTGCCCACCGGGCCACTGACCGCAGGCGACAAGACGACGAAGCACGGCACGATCATCCGCTTCAAGCCCGACTCGACGATCTTCGAGGAAACGAACTTCTCGTTCGACACACTCAGCAATCGGCTGCGCGAGCTGGCGTTCCTCAACCGCGGCCTGAAGATCGTCATCGAGGACGAGCGGGACGGGCGCGCCAACACGTTCCTGTTCAAGGGTGGCATCGTCGAGTTCGTCAAACACCTCAACCTGAACAAGACGCCCATTCATCCTAAGGTGATGTTCTTCGAGGGCAGGAAGGGCGACATCGAGGTCGAGGTGGCGCTGCAGTACAACGACGGCTATCAGGAGAACGTGTTCTCCTTCGCCAACAACATCAATACACGTGAAGGCGGCACGCACCTCACCGGCTTTCGCGCGGCGCTGACCGGACAGCTCTCGACCTACGCCGAGAAGAACGGCTTCCTCAAGAATTTCAAAGGCGGAGTGACGGGCGACGACGTGCGCGAGGGGCTGTGCGCCGTCGTCTCGGTGCGCCTGCCCGATCCGCAGTTCGAGGGCCAGACCAAGGCGAAGCTCGGAAACACCGACATGAAGGGCCTCGTGCAACAGATCGTCAACGAGAAGTTCGCGGAAGCGTTCGAGGAGGATCCGACCACCGCGCGCAAGATCGCCGACAAGTGCGTGCGCGCCGCGCAGGCGCGCGAAGCGGCGCGGAAGGCCCGCGAGCTGACGCGCAAGGGCGGACGCGACGACGAGGGGCTCGCGGCGAAGCTGGCCGACTGCTCGGAGCGCGATCCGCAGTACCGCGAGCTGTTCCTGGTCGAGGGCGACTCCGCCGGCGGCTCGGCCAAGCAGGGGCGCGATCGCAAGACGCAGGCCGTGCTTCCGCTGCGCGGCAAGATCATCAACTCGGAGAAGGCGCGCTACGACAAGGTCCTCTCCCACAATGAAATCCGGCTGCTGATCTCGGCCATGGGCACCGGCATCGGGACGGAGGAGTTCGACCTCACGAAGCTGCGCTATCACAAGATCATCCTGATGACGGACGCCGACGTGGATGGCGCCCACATCCGCACGCTGCTGCTGACGTTCTTCTTCCGGCACATGAACGCGGTGATCGAGGCCGGCAACCTGTTCATCGCGCAGCCCCCGCTTTTCAAGGTCAAGAAGGGGAAGGTCGAGAAGTATCTGATGAACGAGCGCGAGTTCGAGGATTTCTTCCTCGGCTCGTGGGTGACCACGGCAAAGGTCAAGATCCCGGGCACGAAAGCGCCGATCACCGGCGAACCGCTGCTGGAGCTGCTGCACGCAGTGAGCGAGTACCGGGGACTCTTCGCCAAGTTCGTCAGGCGTGGGGTGCCCGCGGGGATTCTCAGCCAGCTGTTGCGTGAGAAATTCCGCGGCAACAAGCGTGGCGTGGGTCATGCCGAGATCGGCGCCGCCGTGAAGAGCGCCGCCACCGCCGTGAACGGTCACGAGGTCGACATTCGCCCCGGCGACAACGGCGACCCGCACACGGTGGTGATCGCCGGAACGCCGCCGCTGACCTTCAGCACCGAGCTGTTCCGTTCGCAGGAATACACCACGCTGCTGGATCAGTGGGAAAAGGTGGCCGCCGCCGCGAAGGGTCCCACCGTCGTGCTCGACGAACACGACGCCGAGACACCCGTGACGAGCCTGGAGGACCTGTGGCGTGTCGCGCTCGACAAGTCGCGTTCGGGCGCGACCTTCCAGCGCTACAAGGGCCTCGGCGAGATGAACCCCGAGCAGCTCTGGGAAACGACGATGAATCCCGAGACGCGGACGCTTCTCAAGGTCACGATGGAGGACGCCGTCGGCGCCGACGAGATGTTCACGGTCCTCATGGGTGACGCCGTCGAGCCGCGGCGCGAGTTCATCGAGAAGCACGCCCTAGACGTGGCGAACCTTGACATCTAGAGAAGACTGGGCGCGGGTAGACCGCGCGTGCGGAGCCCGGACATCCGCGGTGGGCAAGACGTGCGGAGCCCGGACATCCACGGTGGCCAAGACGTGCGGAGCCCCGACCTTCTATAACAGGCCACCCACGGTTCAAGCCTAACTCACGCTCCGTTTACAGAGGCAGAATGCCGAACGAGAGACAAGTCCCGGTCCCGATCGAAGAGGAGATGCGGAAGTCGTATCTGGACTACGCGATGTCCGTCATCGTCGGACGCGCGTTGCCGGACATCCGCGATGGCCTCAAGCCGGTCCACCGCCGCGTGCTCTTCACGATGCAGAGCCTCGGCCTCGCCTACAACCGCGCGTACAAGAAGTCCGCGAAGGTCGTCGGCGAGGTGCTCGGTAAGTACCACCCGCATGGTGACTCGCCGGTCTACGAGGCGCTCGTGCGCATGGTGCAGGACTTCTCGCTCCGATACCCGCTCGTGGACGGGCAGGGCAACTACGGCTCGATCGACGGGGACCCGCCGGCGGCGTACCGCTACACCGAAGCGCGGCTGGCCAAGATCGCGCACGAGATGCTGGCGGACATCGACAAGGACACGGTCGATTTCGTTCCCAACTTCGACGAGTCCGAGCAGGAGCCGGTGGTTCTGCCGACGCGAATCCCGAATCTGCTCATCAACGGATCGGCGGGCATCGCGGTTGGCATGGCGACCAACATCCCACCGCACAACTTGACGGAGATCGTGGACGCGCTGGTGACGCTGATCGATCGGCCCGACACGACGATCGAAGCGCTGATGAAGATCGTCACCGGCCCGGACTTTCCGACCGCCGGCTACATTTACGGCACGCGCGGCATTCACGAGGCCTACACCACGGGCCGCGGCACGATCACGCTGCGCGCGAAGGTCCGCACCGAGGACATGCGGGGCGGCCGCAAAGCCATCGTGATCACCGAGCTGCCGTACCAGGTCAACAAGGCGAGTCTCATCGAGAAGATCTCCGAGCTGATCAAGGAGAAGAAGATCGAGGGTATCTCGGAGATCCGCGACGAGACGAACCGCGAAGGCATTCGGGTCGTCCTCGAGCTCGGGCGCGGCGAGCTGCCCGACATCATCATCAATCAGCTCTACAAGCACACGCAGATGCAGACGACGTTCGGCATCATCATGCTGGCGCTCGTCGGCCGCCGACCGCAGATCGTGACCCTCAAGGAAGCGCTCGAGGCCTTCGTGCGCTTCCGGCGCGAGGTGGTAACGCGGCGGACCCGTTACGACCTGGCGCGCGCCGAAGAGCGCGCGCACATTCTCGCCGGTCTGCGCAAGGCCGTCGAGCAGCTGGACGTCGTCATCCGCATCATTCGCGAGGCCGCCAACGCCGACGCCGCGCGCGACACGTTGATGCGGCGGCTGGAGCTGAGCGAGATCCAGGCCAAGGCCATCCTCGACATGCAGCTGCGCCGTCTGGCGGCGCTGGAGCGGCAGAAGATCGTCGAAGAGCACGAGGAGGTGCTGAAGCTCATCGAGGAGCTCAAGAGCATCCTCGCCTCCGACGTCAAGCTGATGGGGATCATCAAGGAAGAGCTGCGCGCCATCAAGGAAGAGTACGGCGACGCGCGGCGCACCGAGATCCTGACCGAGACGACCGAGCTGACGATCGAGGATTTGCTGGCCGATGAGGACATGGTCGTCACGATCACGCGCTCGGGCTACATCAAGCGCACGCACGTCGAGGCGTATCGCAGCCAGCGGCGCGGCGGCAAGGGTGTGACCGGGATGGAGACGAAGGAAGAGGACATCGTCGAGGACCTCTTCATCGCCTCCACGCACGCACACCTGTTGTTCTTCACGAACCTCGGCAAGGTGCACTGGCTGAAGGTGCACGAGATCCCAGAGGGCGGTCGGCAGGCCAAGGGCAAGGCCATGGTCAATCTTCTCTCGCTCGGCGAAGGCGAGCGCGTGGCCACCTGCGTGCCGGTGCGCGACTTCAGCGCCGGCAGCTACATCTTCTTCTGCACGAAGCAGGGCAAGGTCAAGAAGACCGAGCTCGACGCGTATTCGCACCCGCGTGCCGGCGGCATCCAGGCCATCGGGCTGGAGGACGGTGACACCGTGATCACCGCGCGCCGCACCGACGGTACGCGCGAGGTGATGATCGCCACCAAGCTCGGCATGGCCATCCGGTTCTCCGAGGACGAGGTCCGGTCGATGGGCCGCGGCGCCAGCGGCGTGCGCGGCATCGACGTCGACGAGGGCGACGAGGTCATCGCCGGCGACGTGGTGCAGGAAGGCGCGCAGATCCTCACCATCACCGAGCGCGGATACGGCAAACGCACACCGCTCGACGAGTATCGTCTGCAGGGCCGCGCGGGCAAGGGCATCATCGACATCAAGACGGGCGGCCGTAACGGCGCCGTGGTCGGCATGCTGCAGGTGCGAGAGGGTGATGACGTCCTCGTCATCACGACGAAGGGCAGAATCATTCGCTTCCCGAGTCAGGACGTCTCGTCGCAGGGCCGCAACACCATGGGCGTGCGCATCATCGACCTCGACGCCGACGACAAGGTCGGCTCGATCGCTCGCGTCGAGGCCGAAAGCTCTACTCCCGCGCAAGCGCAGTAGCCGGTGCTCGACCTCCGGCTCATTCGCGAGCGACCCGACGAGGTCCAGCGCGCGCTGACCGACAAGGGGGGCGCCCAGCTCATTCCAGACATCCTCACCAGAGACGTCGAGCGGCGTCGTCTGATCAAGGAGGCCGACGACCTCAAGGCGCAGCGCAACACCGCGTCCGAGGCGATCGGTCGCGCTCGGCGCGCGGGGCAGGACGCCAGCGCGGAGCAGGCGCGCATGCGCGAGGTCGGCAACCGCATCAAGGCGCTCGACGCGGAGGTGAAGGCGATCGACGAGGCGATCGACGCGCTGCTCGCGCAGGTCCCGAACGTGCCGCATCCCTCGGTGCCGTCCGGCAAGAGCGACGAGGAAAACGTCGAAGTCAGACGCTCGGGGACGCCGCGCCGCTTCGACTTCAAGCCGAAACCGCACGAGGAGGTCGGCGGCGCCCTTGGCCTGCTCGACATGGATCGCGCGGCGAAGCTGGCGAAGTCGCGCTTCGCCGTGATGTGGGGGCCGCTCGCGCGCCTGGAGCGGGCGATCGCACAGTTCATGCTGGATATCCAGACGCGCGAGCATGGCTACACGGAGCTGTGGCTGCCGAACCTCGTGAACGCCGACACGATGCTCCGCACGGGCCAGCTGCCGAAATTCGAGGAGCAGCTCTTCAAGACGCTCGAAGCCGACGAGGGCCGCACGCTCTATCTGATCCCGACGTCGGAGGTGCCGCTCACCGCGCTGCATGCCGGAGAAGTGCTCGCCGAGGCCACGCTGCCGCGCAAGTACACGGCCTTCACTCCGTGCTATCGGCGCGAGGCCGGCACCTACGGCAAAGACATGAAGGGCATCTTTCGCAACCATCAGTTCGACAAGGTCGAGCTCGTGAAGATCGCGACGCCCGCGCGCGGTTACGACGAGCTCGAATCGATGGTGCGCGACGCCGAGGCCGTGTTGCAGCGCCTGGAACTGCCGTATCGGGTGGTCGAGCGCTGTGCCGGCGACGTCGGCTTCAGCTCGGCCAAAGGCTACGACGTCGAAGTGTGGCTGCCGGGACAGGACAGGTATCGGGAGATCTCGTCCTGCTCCACATACGCCGACTTCGGCGGCCGTCGCGCCGACATCCGCTACAAGCCAGCCGACGGCGGGAAACCGGATTTTGTCCACACCCTGAACGGTTCGGGGCTCGCCGTCGGCCGCACGCTCATCGCCGTGCTCGAGAACTACCAGGATGCCGACGGCACGGTGACGATCCCCGCGGCGCTCCGCCCATACGCCGGCGGCCTCGAGCGGCTAACCGCTGCGCGCTGATCTTAGATCGACCTGACCGTCATACCATGGAGCGAGCCGCCTTGCGCCTCGAGCTTCGCGCGAAGCGCCAATTCGAGGAACGGCAGCGAGTCAGCGTCCGCGTCGATGACCATACCGCGCACGGTTATCTCGATCGGAAAGCAGCGCGCTCGTTCGATCGCCTGGCGGAAAAGGTCAATGAGCTCGGCGTCGATCAAGTTCGGCGGCCGCGTGACGTAGAGCGTTACGAGATGGGTCGGCATGTTCTGTGCCTCCCGGCGCGGTGCCGCTGAAAGAGAAATGCCGGCGGCGCGGCGGCGTCAGCACGTGCGGGACTGACAGTCTGGACACCGCCTGTAATCGCGGCTCGTCAACGGGTAACCGACCGGCTACGGCTGAGGTTCCAATTTCGAGCGAGGACGCCATATAGTCGCGAATACGTGGCACGGCTCGAACCGGTAAACACGATCCGCCACTCAGTCGGATCGAGAAGCTCCGGCGCTGGGCGTGAAGGCGCGGACGCTGCCGGAATGACCGCACCGATCATCGAAGAAACTGAAACAGATGGAAAGACCACCGAGACGACGTGCACGAAGTCCACGCCCGAATACGTGTGGGCGCGACGCGGCGCTGGAAGGACTCGCCCACCGGCAAAATCAACGCACAGCCAGCGCACGAGGCTTCGGCAGCAGCTTCATGGCCGGCTCATGTATCGTAACTAGGACGCTTCGTTACACGGAGGGCTAGCCTCAACTGGCAAGGCAGCGGACTTGAAATCCGCCTGGGCGCAAGCCCTTTCGGGGTTCGAATCCCCGGCCCTCCGCCAATATCAATTACTTGGCTCCCACGTTCGTGCTCCGTAACTCGGTCACTGTGCCCATCGTGCCCGTTTTTGTGCCCATCCGATCGGCTTCGGCCATCTTCGCGAGCTTGGCTGCGCCTTCGCGGAGATCGGAATCGGAGACGATCGCGTACCGTCGATAGACGCTCTCGGTCCGGTGCCGTGTGATCTTCATTGCGGCTGAACGGGACACACCCGCGCGCTCGAGATTGCGAACGGCTGTGCGGCGGAAATCATGCATCAGTCGGCCCGGGAGTCCAGCGGCCTTGCATGCGTTCTCCCACGAGTCGTAGAGCGTCTGCAGGGCCCGAGCGCCGGCTCATGACGCTGGCCCAGGCGGCCGACTACCTCGCCTGCTCGCCCTGGACAGTGCGCGAGCTCGTCTGGAAGGGCACGCTACCCGCCGTCCGGATTACTCGCCGCCTGCACTTCGACCGGCTCGACCTGGACCGACTGATCGAGAGGGCGAAGGACCCCAGCTAGCACCGGGTCGGTCCCACCCGGGGGCCCATGGGGCGGCCAGGGGCATCGAGGCGGCGCGCACATGAGTCTCGCGATCGCAGGCCCCAGACGCAAAAGCGCCCCCCCCGGAGGGACTGTCAAACTCCGAATCTATCTTCGATCCACGACACCCTAAACGCTCATTGACTCATATGCTCTCTGGCTACGAGCTCGGTATCTGGCCTGGAGACGCCCCTCTAGCACGAAACCAGACGTCCGGGTCAGGTGCGCAATCGGTCACGCCAGTCCTTGAGCGCCACCAACCATCGCGCTTTGCGGCGGCGTCGCACTGTTCGCGCGCGCGGTGCGTCGATGCCGAGCTCGTCGGCCAGGCGCAGCAACGCATCGACCACATCCCACTCGCGCGACCAATAGGCGGCCTCGAGGTCGTCGGCCAGAATGTCGGCTGGTACTGGCGGGTGATCGAACACTCGTAGTCCTTCACTCGCGAACCACTCGACGAGGCCGATGCGCACGCGCACACTGGCCGTCACTTGGCGCGGGCGATGGGAGGAATGCGAGCCTGGACGTTGCCGGTAATGAAAGACGACGTCGGGCACGTGCAGGAACTCGACGCGCGTTCCGCAGCGCACCCAGAAATGACGGTCTTCGCTCGGGGCGTAGCGCTGGTCGAATCCGCCGAGGCCAACCGCGAGTTGCCGGGGGACGATGGCCGCGCCGGGCTCGAAGGCGGCGCCGCCGAAACACGCCCGCGCGGCGCTCGGCACCGGCCCTGTGCAGTCTCTGTGGACCACGGCCGTGAGAAACATCCCGTCGTCGGCGATGGTGTGTTTATCGCCGTACACGACCGCGTCACTGTTTCCCCCTGCCGCCACCAAGCGCTCGAGCGCGCGCGGCTCGAGTCGGTCGTCGGCGTCGAGGAACATCACCCAGCGGCTCGTCGCGGCGGCAAGGCCACGGTTTCTCGCGTGAGCGACGCCAGCATTCGCCTGTCGCACATACTCGACGCGAGGACCTTTCGCGGCGACCACCGATGCGGTGTCATCAGTACTTCCATCGTCGACGACGATGATCTGCTGCGGCGCATGAGTCTGGGCCAGCACGCTGTCGAGTGTCTCGGCGATGTACTTCCCGCAATTGAAGGACGGGACGATAACGCTGACGCTGTCGGTCACAGGGGACTAGCTTACGACGAGGGCCAGTCGTCCAGAGCCCCTTCGCACGGCTCGCGGAGAAGCCTTAGCCGTGTAGGGGCGCATCGTCGTGCGGACGGTCCAGTTCTGGAGCTCGAGAACGACGTTCATGTGCTCCGGCCCAGGGCGACCCGTGATCACTGTTGGCACGGTCGGCCCCGATGATGTTGCCGTCTCCGTGCGCGGACTTATGGACTTCATCGGTCATAATCCATGCTTCGCCGATCCGGTGACAGGGGTATGCCTTGCTGGAGCAGCAACGGTGCCCGTCGACGCGAGGACGATCGAAGTAGATGCTACGTTTTACGCGACAATCCGCGGAGACCATAGATCAGTACAAGACGTCTCTAGTTCAAAATGCTGACTTCCTCGCGGCCTGGGCAAATGTTGTGATTGCACGGGAGGACGTCGCGGCGGCTAAGGAACTGCTCGCGGTTGGCGATTTGGCGATCACGGCGCTGAGAGAATCGCAGCCAGCGTTAGTCGTGAATGTCTTGGCCAAACTGAGGCGGCCGAATCGATTTTGAACGGACTTCTGAGTCGTGCTCTACCGAGAGGACTCAGTGGCGAGCTCGCCGAAGTGGCTGAAATCTTCAACTCGGTGGGCAAACGGAAAGACTTTGAGATGAAAGTTCGTTCGGCCATTGGGCCTTCGCCCGACCTTACCGAGTTTCTGCGGCAGGTATCGGACCGCCCGCAACGCGGTGCTGCGCAGCGTTGGCGTATGGAGCGCTATTTCCGTTAGCTTCTTTCGTTACTCGCGAAATTTTGGTGGCACCCGCGCTGGATCGACTCCCGCCGCGCGGCAAAAAGGGCGCATCGCACTGAGGCGCCGTCGTGTTCGGCCGGGAACGACGCGTAGCCGGCTCCGCGAACCCGACCAGACCTATGTGCCCGGAATTGTGCCCGCGGTCAGCCGACCGTACCCCATTCGAACGAACGTGAGCCAAGGTTCGCGCAGCAACTAAACTGGCGCCGGCGCTGCCGGACGTGTAGTTGCGGACGTTCCGGCGGCGGGACTTGAAATCCGCCTGGGCGCAAGCGGGTTCGAATCCCCGACTCTCCGCCACTTCTCCGGCATGAACGCCTGCCAGCCGCACACCATGCGGCCTTCCTTCAGTCGGTGGAGATAATCTTGCACTACGTAGAATTACTCGGTTCGAATCCTGCGCGGGGGTCGGTATGCCGTTACGTGGCGTTACGGTGCTCGTTGTCGAGGACGACGACGCCAACCGCAACCTCGCGGCCGACATCCTCATGGCGCTCGGCGCGCGCGTCATCGTCGCGACGAATGGCCGCGAGGGACTCAAACGACTCGCCGACGGCTGCCCGGATCTGATTCTGTGCGATCTGCGGATGCCCGGGATGGATGGCTTCGCCTTCGCTCGGGAAGTCAGGACGAGCACCCCGTGTCGTCACGTGCGGTTGATTGCGCTGACGGCGATCCGCGATCCGGTGGCCTATGTGCGGACGTGGACGGCCGGGTTCGACGCACACCTCGAAAAGCCGCTGACCAGAGACAAGTTGGACGACGTCGTTGCCCGCCTCATGGGCGGCGAGACGTAGACGTCACGCTCGAGCGGCCGTCTCAGGCGGCGTGCGGCCGGCGACGTTTCCACGTGGCCTTCGCGGCGGATCGCCGCTCGTCGAGCTCCTCGATCAGCGCCGCGCGGTCGGGTGGATGCCAGTCCTCGACGAGCATTTCTTTGAGGGCAAGCCCATTGGTCACCGGATAGTCCCGACGATTGTTGTTCATCGCGAGGTGGACCCGCTCGGCTTTGCCATTCAGCGCTCCCGCCCTGCGCGCGATCTCCGCGAGCTCGTCCTCGTCGTAGAGATAGTCGTATTTCTCCGCGACCGTCGGCGCCTTGCCCTGCAGCTGCGCGAGCAGGCCCGTGAAGTTCCGTCCGTGCAGCCGGAAGACGGCGACCGGGGATGTGAGCGCGGATAGAGAAGGTATGCTTGCCCGGCTACGCGGCCCGTCGATCGAGACGTAGGTGAGACCGTGCTCGGCGAGAAATCGAAGCGTCTCGTTCGTCCGCTCGCCGAACCATGCGCGATTCCGGAACTCGACGGCGACGACGGCATCGGGCATCTCGCGGCGCAGGCGACTCAGATCGTCCACGGTGTCGTCGCTCGGTTTCACCCACGGTGCGAGCTGGAAGAGGACGTATCCGAGCTTGTCCGCTTGTCGGAGCGGCCGAATGGCCTTGCGCAGCTCGGCGAACGACCACGAGCGACCCTCGGCGCCGAGCGCCGCGCCCGGGACTCGCCGACGCGTCCGCTGACCCCGCGGAAGCATCTTCTTTAGTGCGTCCGGAAGCCGAACCACGTCCACGTCGTGACCCGTCAACAGACCGTACGCCTTGATGTTGAACAGGAACCCGGGCGGCGTGCGTTGGGACCACAACGTCGTGGTCTCGGCCGCGGGGATCGCATAGAACGAGCTGTTGACCTCCACCGCGTCGAAGAAGCTCGAATACCACCACAGCCGCTCCTCGGGAGTCATCGTCTTGCGCGGATAGAATTCGCCTTCCTCGAGCATGGACTTATCTGTCCACGCCGAGAGACCGACGCGGTAGTCGGTGCGCTGTCGTTTCGTTGGCTCGGACAAGACGATCGGCGGCCGCACAACGTCATTTCATCGTCAGCAACGCCAATGCCACTGGCGGCGTCGTCAGCGCATTGCGCGACCGAACCTCGAGGCGGGCCAGCCGTCGACGGCCGGTGTCGTCGGCGCCGTGTAAAGGACGCCGACGATACCTCGGCCCACGACCTCGTGCGACGGCCAGTCAAATATCGAACTTACTGTTCTCTGGATCGCCGACTGTCGAGCCGTCTTCCACTTTCGACAGGCCGCGCGGAGCCCGGTCGAACAAGTGGGCGAGGACAAATATCTTCCAAACGTGGCACGGAGAATGCGCCGCGGCGCCGGGTTTTCTTCGCGCCAAAGCCAGAGTGGTCGATGGAGAGACGTCGATGAAACGTATGCTCCTTCTGGGCTTGATCCCCCTGCTCACGAGCTGCGCCAGCTCCGATCCGACTCCAGCGCAGATGATACGCGACAGCATTCAGCCGCCCACCGGCAAGGCCGCGCTGGCGCGCGCGGCCGACAGCTGGGCGCCCGGCAGCTCATGGAGCTATCGGTACGACAGCCCCCGGGGCAGCGGCACGTTCGACTGGGTGGTGGACCGGGAGGAGCTGGTCGAGGGCGTGAAGTTCTATGTGGTGACGACCGGAAGCAGGGAGATCTACTTCCGGCAAGCCGACTTCGCTCTCTATATGGAGAAGGTGAACGGCGCGGTCGAGGTGAAGATGAATCCCCCGATCCGCCTGGTCTCTGGCTATTCGGGAGACAAGTGGGAGCTGCGATACGTTCGCGAATCGGCCCAGCAACAGGCTCAGAACGTCGTGCGCAAGTGCGCGGCGAGCGGTCCGGAAAAGATCACGGTGCCGGCCGGAACGTTCGACACGACGAAGACGACGTGTGTGGATGTCCGAACGGGAGAGACTGTCTACGAGGCGTGGTACGCCTCGGCCGCAAAGCAGATGGCTCGCGAGCGTTCCCGCTTCGCGGACGGATGGCGCGAGCGCGAGCTGATCGGAATGCGGCTGTATTCGGATCGCTGAGTCGACCGGGCGCCGTGCCCGGCCTGTTGATCGTCTCGGTCTACCGGCCCGATCTCTATGAAGACGCCTTGAGGTCGATCGGCGTCGCTCGCGACCTCTTCATCGTGCTCGACCGGCGCGTCGGCGAGCGGCGCCGCCACGTGCGCGCCAGCGAGGAGCCGCCCCAGCGCCTGGAGCGGCGGCGCATCGACATCGACGATCAGCTTCGAACGTCCGGCTGGGCGTTCGTGTCCGCGCAGGAGCGTGAAGCGCTCATCGCGGCCGCCCCAGCGCAGCCCGAGGCGCCAGCTCACAACCGCTAGTCTCGGCCCGCGGCAGCGCGATCGCCGATCACTTCGTAACCAGCCCTGCCATAACGCCGTGCGTCGCCGTTAAGTAAGCTGCCGGTCCGTCGCCGTCTTCGAAATGCCGCTGTATGTCAAAAACGACCATAAAAACAGGCAGTTGTGGCACATCGAAGCGGGTTTGGCAGTCGCCTTGCTCTTCTACGGGGCCGGTTAGCTATATCGCCCCGAGAGGGCATGGAGACAGAGACATGAACCCGATGCGGAACACACTCAACAGAGGCACCGGACGCCGAAGCGTCATCGTCGTGGCGCTCGTGTGCGTGCTCGGCCTCGGAGCCGTTCCCGCGAACGCCGGCTCCGACTGGTTGAACCATCTTCCGAATGTGAAGTCCGCGGATGCGGTCCTCTACGAAGTCACCGAAAACATGTATCTGCTCGACTCGGATGGCAATGTCGTCGCGCCCGAAGGCGCGGTTCGGCGCAAGGCCGATGCCTCGCTGTACGGTTGGGCGCGCGTCGGCAACCCGCTCTGCCCGCTCGACGTGCTGGTTACCAACCGCCGCGCCCACACGTGCAGCGTGACGGCGGAAGGCATGGACGACATCGCGCTCGATAGCTTCACGGGCGGTGTCGCAGGCACGTTCGCGGTGGTGCTCCAGGACGACAACAAGACGGACTCCGCCGAGTTCGTCGTCATGAACGGCTCGTTCAAGGGCGTCATGGACCTCTCCAAGCGTCCGCTGGGGAAGATCTCCGGGACGTTTCTCGCCGCGGGCGCGTCCAAGCCGACGCCGTTCTGTGGCACGTTCCGGCTGCCCTTCTCCGTCGCCCGTACTGGCGGCCGCGATCTGCCGCTGCGTCACGAGAAGGCGTATTACCTGGCCGATGACTTCACGACCCTGATTCCGGTGCATCCTTCGGAGCTGTCCCTGGGGATGCCGACCGTTCGGCTGGAGCTGAGCTTCAGCGGTCAGTGCCCGAAGTTCTGAATTTTCGCCCGTGACCTCACGGCCCCGGCAGAGCGACTCGGCTCCGCCGGGGCGGCGACTTTTGATATAAAAATTCAGTGACCGATCGCGCCTGGATCATTGCTGCCGACGATCTCGCGCTGTGGGACGAATGCCGTCGCTGCTTCTACCTCGCCGCCGCAATGGACTTCCCGCGGCCCGCCACCGCGAATCGGTTGGCCGCCCTCGCTCGGGGGCTTCTGACCGGGCTCCAGGGCGCTCGCAGCGACAAGATCGCCGATGGCATGCCGTCCGGCCTCCTCGATGTTGGATGCCATCAGCTACGCTCCGCACCGCTCAACGTGCCGGTGCCGGACCGGGCGTACCGCTGTGTCCTTCGCGGCGATGCCGAGGTCGTCCTGCAGCTCGACGGCCGTGCGTGCGGCGTCGTCGAAGTGATCGTCGGCACGCCGGATCCGGCGACGCTCACCCTCAGTTCACGGCGGCTACACGCCTGGGCGCACGCGGTCGAGACGCCCGGTGCGGGCGAGAGCCGAACGGTCAGCGCGCTCGGCGTGCTCGCGTTCGAGCCGGACAACGACGGCCGCGCGGGCGTCTCCGGCGGCGCGTGGCGCTGGACGCTGATCGCGCGCGACGACGCGGCCTTCTTCGGCTTTCTCGCCGAGGCCCTGACGTTGCTCGCGACTCCGACGCCGCCCGGCGGCACCGCGCTGTGTGCGTGGTGCGTCTACCGCGACGCGAGCCGAAGGACGGGCTACTGACCCCTCAGTAGTCCTTCGGGTCGAGAAGATCGCGCAGGCCGTCACCGGCCAGGTTGAACGAGAGCGTCAGGACGAAGATCGCCAGTCCGGGCCACCATGCCATCCACGGCGCCGACTCGAGGAACTGCTGGGCCGCGTTCAGCATGGTGCCCCAGCTCGGAGTCGGCGGCTGCACACCGAGACCGAGGAAGGACAGCACGGCCTCCGCGATGATGGCGATCGGCACCGACACGGTGGCCTGCACGAGGAGCGAGCTGAAGATGTTCGGCAGGATGTGACGCGCCATCAGCCGTCCATCGCCGGCGCCGAGCGCGCGGGCGCCTTGCACGTAGTCCTCGGCGGCCGTCGCGAGCACGAGACCACGCGTGAGGCGGATGTACGTCGGCGTCGCGCCGAGGCCAATCGCCACCGTGGCGTTCGTCAGTGACGGACCCATGATCGTCACGAGCCCGATGGCGAGGATGAGGAACGGGAAGGCGAGCCATGCATCGGTGAGCCGCATCATGATCTGGTCGAGCGCGCCGCGATAGTAGCCGGCGACGAGGCCAAGCGGCACGCCGATGCTGATCGCGAGCACGATCGAAAATACGCCGGCCTGCATCGAGACGCGGCTGCCCCAGACGACGCGCGCGAAGTTGTCGCGGCCGAGGTCATCGGTGCCGAATGGATGAGTAACGCTCGGAGGTTTGCGGATCTGCTTCCAGTCGGCAGTCGCGGGGTCGACGCGCGCGATCCAGGGCGCGCCGAGCGCCATCGCGACGAACGCCAGCACGACGGCGCCGCCGACGAGCGACGCGGGCCGGCGCAGCACGCGGCGCCAGCCGCGGTGCAGCAGGCCGGTCGGCGCGGCGACGCCCGGCGCGCGAAGGGCGTCGACGGTGGCGCTCACGGGGCGCCGCCGCTGCGGATCCGCGGATCCAGCAGCGAGTACGACACGTCGACGAGCAGGTTGATCAGCACGTACGAGCTGGCGGTGATGAGCACGACGCCCTGCACCACCGGATAGTCGCGCGTGAAGACGGCCTCGACGATCAGCCGCCCGAAGCCCGGAACGACGAAGATCTGCTCGGTGACGACCGCGCCGCTCATGAGCGCGCCAGCCTGGAGGCCGAGGATGGTGACGACGGGAATGAGACTGTTGCGGATCGCGTGGCGGAAGATCACGGCGCGGCCCGCCAGGCCCTTGCTGTACGCGGTGCGGATGTAATCGGCGCCGAGCACGCCGATCATGCTGTTGCGCGTCTGACGCATCAGCACCGCCGCCAGGGCCGTGCCGAGCACGAACGCCGGCATCACCATGCGTTGCAGGTTCCCCACGGGACTCTCCCACAGCGGCACGAAGCCGGATGCGGGCAGCCAGCCGAGATGCACGGCGAAGAAGAGGATCAGCATGATCCCCAGCCAGAAGTTCGGAATCGACACGCCGCACAGCGACGCGCCGCTGGCGAGCACGTCCCACATCGTGTTGCGACGCACGGCCGCGAGCACGCCGGTGGGAATCGCGATCGCCAGCGCGATGAGGACGGAGAGGCAGGCGAGCTCCACGGTGATCGGCAGCTTCTTGGCGACGGTGGCCATCACTGGATCGTGCGTGCGAATCGAGCGGCCGAGGTCGCCCTGCAGCGCGAGCGCGGCCCAGCGCGCGTACTGGACGGGGACCGGGTCGTTCAGGCCGTACTTCGCGCGGATCTCCTCGAGGCCCGCGGCGTCGGCGTCGGTGCCAGCCATGACGCGCGCCGGATCGCCCGGGATCATGCGCACGCCCGTGAAGACGATCACGCTGATCACGATCAGCGTCACGATCGAGATCGCGACCCGACGGATCAGGAACTCGGCCACGGCGACGGGCTAGCGGATCAGTTCCAGGACGTGCCCTTCACACGGATGAGCCCGTCGGGCACGGCCTTGTACCCCTTGAAGCTCTTCGGGTACGCCACGATGTAGTTCAGATGATAGATGTAGATGATGTTGCGGCGCGCCGCGAGCATGTCGGTAGCCTCGCGGTAGAGCGCGCGCCGCTGCTCCACGTCGCTGATCTCGCGCGCTCGATTCAACACCGCGTCGATCTTGTCGTCGCACGCCAGCGTAGCGTTCAGGCTGCCTTTGCATGTCTGGTTCATGTGGATGTTACCGTCGGGATCCACGCGGCCGCTCCAGCCGATTTGAAATGCCTGCAGCTTGCCGTCGTCGTCGTCCTTCAACGCCGAGGCGAACTCCTGCGGGCGCAGAGAGATGTTGAAGCCGACCTCACGCGCCATCTGCTGGATGACCTCGCCCACGCGCCGCTCGGCGGGATTGTTGATGACCGTCAGCTCGAACGCGTACCCGCCGGAGAGCCCGGCATCGGCCAGGAGCTTCTTGGCTTTCGCGACGTCGCGGCCCGGACACTTGCGCGCCTTGTCGGCGAACACGCTGATCGGCGGAATCGGGGTGCAGCCGGGCGTATAGAGGCCGTCCCACACGACCTGGTTCAGCGCCTCACGGTCGATGGAGAGCTCGAGCGCCTCCCGCACGCGCGGATCGTTCGCCAGCGGTGTGCCGAGGTCGCCGGGCGGATTCTGCTTGCCGGTCTTGTTACGCAGGTTGATGGTGATCGCCTGATACCCGAGACCGGTGACGTTCGACAGCTCGAAGCGCCCCTCGCGCTTGATCGGGGTGGCGTCGCTCGGCCGCACCATGTGCATGACGTCGATGTCCCCCGATCGCAGGTTCGCCAATCGGACGTTGTCGTCCGGGATGATGCGGAAGATGACCTTGTCGAACTTCGCCTGCGATGGATCGAAGTAGTGCGACGACTTCTCGACGACGATGCGGTCCTGCGCGACGCGCTCGGCGAACTGCCAGGGGCCGACGCACACGGGGGCGGTGCCGAAGTTGTCGCCGAGCTTTTTCACCGCTGCGGGCGACACCGGCATTCCCGCGCGGTCGGTGAGCTGCGCGAGCAGCGGCGAATATGGCGCCTTGAGGCGGAGCCGCACCGTGAGCGGATCGACCACCTCGACGGCGTCGACCGGCGCCAGCTCGCTGGCGCGGTTGGATCCCTTCAGCGTGCGATGGCGATCCAGCGAGAATTTCACCGCCTCGGCGTCCATCGGCGTGCCGTCGTTGAACTTCACGCCCGAACGCAGCTTGATCGTTACCGTTCGTCCGCCATCGGCGACGACCGGCGGCGCCGCCGCGAGCTGCGGCGAGATGCGCAGCCCCTCGTCGATCTCGTAGAGCTTCTCGCAGATGTGCGAGAACACGATGCGGCCCACATACGTGCGCGCCAGGGTCGGATCGAGGATGTCGGGGTCCTGGTTGAGCGCCACCACGAGCGTCTTCTTCTGCCCGTGCGCCGTGCCGAAATCCAGCGCGAGCACGACGAGGGCGAGCGTGATCAAGGTGAGCGCGGACGTCATCCGCCGCATGGCGAGTCCTCCTCGATTCGCGCCGTCGGAGTCAGTGCCGATGTGCGCGCGATGGCGCGCATGATAACGCACGCGCCGGCGCGATGCGGCGCGGCCTGGCGCCAGCGGCACGACGGCAACAACGACACCGTGGCGGCCGCAGCCGATGGCAACGCCGTTGCAACCCCGGGCGGCATGCGGAGGTTCCGCGCGCTCGCCGCTGTTCTGGCCGTTCTTATCGGCGGGTGCACGACCGCGCGCGTCTCCTCCGACTCGCCGGCTGCCTCGCCCGCCGTGTTCGTGCCGACCACCACGCCCACGCCGGGGCAGCGCGTCGTCGCGTATCCGCACGGCAGCTGGCTGCTCTTCGGCGACGGTGTGCCCGGGTCGCCCTATCGATGGGTCTGGCTGCCGAGAACCGCCAGTCCACCGCCCGGGTCGCCCGCCCGCTGATCGGGCGCGGTGTATACTACGAGGGCTTTTTCGTCGGAGAGGTGGCCGAGTCGGCCGAAGGCAGCCGCCTGCTAAGCGGTTACAGGGCCAAAAGCTCTGTCCAGGGTTCGAATCCCTGCCTCTCCGCCATAGGGCCCTTAGCTCAGGTGGACAGAGCATCGGACTACGAATCCGGGGGTCAGAGGTTCGAATCCTCTAGGGCCCACCATTCTCACGACGAGGCCTTCATGCGGGAGGCTCTCGACGAAGCGCGACGGGGCCTCGCCAACGGTGAGGTGCCCGTCGGCGCCGTCGTCGTCGTCGAAGGAGAGATCGTCGGACGCGCGCACAACGCGCCGGTGGCGCTCGCGGACCCGACGGCGCACGCAGAGGTACTGGCGCTCCGCGCGGCCGGGATCAAAACTGGGAACTACCGGCTGACCGGCGCAACGCTGTACGCGACGATCGAGCCGTGCGCGATGTGCTGCGGCGCCGCGTTGCACGCACGCGTCGCGCGGGTCGTCTACGGCGGGACGGACCCGAAGGCGGGAGCGGTCGCGTCGTTGTACCGGCTGCTCGACGATGGGCGGCTGAATCATCGGGCGGCCGCAGTCGGCGGCGTGCTCGCCGACGAGAGTGCGGCGCTCTTGCGAAGGTTCTTTGAAACTCGACGATCATGATCACGCGGAGGGGTGGCCGAGCCCGGTTGAAGGCGTCCGACTCGAAATCGGATAGGGGCGTAAGTCCCTCGGGGGTTCAAATCCTCTCCCCTCCGCCAATTAATTCTGGAGGGGTGACCGAGCGGCCGAAGGTGCGGCACTGGAAATGCCGTGCACGGGTAATCCCTGTGCCGCGGGTTCAAATCCCGCCCCCTCCGCCAAGCATCACGACGTGGCCGTGCTAGACGGGGAGTTAGCGGTGCCCTGTGACCCGCAATCCGCTTCAGCGGGGTTGAATTCCCACTCCGAGGGCGGTCTGTGTTGAATGAGCCTCAAGGGGCGGCGTTGAAGGTTGGGCCCCACGCAACGAGAATCACCGAACCCCGCCAGGCCCGGAAGGGAGCAACGGTAAGGCGACCCTCTCGTGTGCCGTGGGAGTACCTGACTGGAGCAGGCTTCCTGGGGAGATCGCAGTACGGATCGTTCGAAGGTGGGTGCACGGTCACTTCATGAGTTATCAAGTACTCGCGCGGAAGTGGCGGCCGCAGACGTTCGACGCGGTCGTCGGCCAGGACGCCATCACCAGGACCTTGCGCAACGCGCTGGCGTCCGGGCGCGTGGCGCACGCGTATCTGTTCGCGGGTCCGCGCGGCGTCGGCAAGACCACGACGGCGCGGCTGCTCGCCAGAGCGCTGCTGTGTGCCGAGCGCAAGGGCGACATCGCATGCGGAACGTGCGCGTCGTGCCGGGACGCCAACGTATCCGTCGACGTCATCGAGATCGACGGCGCGTCCAACCGCGGCATCGAAGAGATTCGGACGCTGCGCGAGAACGTGAAATACGCGCCGTCGCGCGGGCGCTACAAGGTCTACATCATCGACGAGGTCCACCAGCTCACCGAGCCCGCGTTCAACGCGCTGCTCAAGACCCTCGAGGAGCCGCCGGCGCACGTGGTCTTCGTGCTCGCCACGACCGATCCGCGCGACATTCCGGCCACGGTGCTCTCGCGGGTGCAGCGCTTCGACTTCCGTCCAATCGCGCCGGATGCGCTGGTGGCGACGCTGCAGGACATCCTCACGAAGGAAAAGATCCCGTTCGACCCCGCCGCGCTGCCGACGGTCGTTCGCGCCGCCGAAGGATCGTTGCGCGACGCCCTGTCGCTGCTCGACACCGCGATCGCCTACGGCAACGGGCGCCTGGAGGCCGAGACCACGGCGAGCCTGCTCGGGACGACGGCGCCGGCCGACGTGCGCGCGTTCGCGACCGCGCTGGTGGGTTGCGAGACCGCGCCCGCGCTCGAGGCGATCGATCGTGCCGCGCGCGACGGTGAGGATCTCGCGGCCTTCACCCGCGACGTCGTCGAGCTGCTGCGCCGCGCGCTCGTGTTGAAGGCGGCGCCGACGGCGAAGCTGGCGGACGTCAGCCACACGGAGGGCAATGACCTTCGGCGTCTCGGGGAGCCCGCGACGCTGGACGAGCTGCTCTACGTGCTGCGGGCCTTCCTCGACGCCGACGAGGCGATGCGCGAGTCGCCGCATCCGCGGGTGGAGCTCGAGATGGCCACGGTGCGCGCGACGCGGAGACCGGCGCCGCCTGCGCTCGAAGACATCCTCAAGCGGGTGGACGACGCGGCACAGCGCCTGCGCCAGGGCGGCGGTGCGTCGTCGCCCCTCGCGTCGGCGACGCAGACGACGCTGCTCGCCGACGATCCGCGTCCTCGCCAGGCGGCCGACGTGCCGCGGCCGGCCGCCGTCCGCGCCGAGCCCGCGCCGCCGCGTGCCGCGGCGCCGATTACGTCGCGCGCGTCGGGCCCGGATCGCCCGGTGGCGCCGTCGGATCCCGATCTCGCTGTCGCATGGCAGCGCGTCGTGGACGAGGTGAACCGGAAGAAGCCGATGCTGGGCGGTATGCTGGCTCAAGTGGTGCCCGGCGCGCTCGTCAACGGCACGCTGACGCTCGTCCTCACGGGTACCGGCTTCCACCGCGAGATGCTCACCGACGCGGCGAACAAGGATCTCCTCACGCAGCTCGTGCGGCGCAATGTCGCCGGCGCGGAGCGGATCGAGGTCGCGATGCAGGGCGAGGGCGATGCGAGTCCGAGCGGCCACCCCGCCGTCAAGGCCGCGAAGGAGATCTTCCAGGGCGAGGTGGTCGCGGTCCGGCCGCGCCTGCCGGAAGGAGAGGGCCAGTGAAGGGCTTCGGCAACATGATGAAGGAAGCGCAGAAGCTGCAGCAGCAGATGCTCGCGATGCAGGAGGAGATCGGCAAGAAGAAGGTCGACGCCACCGCCGGCGGCGGCATGGTGACGGTGGAGGCCAACGGCAAGCAAGAGTTGATCTCGATCAAGATCGATCCCGAGGTCATCAACAAGGACGACGCCCAGATGCTCGAGGATCTGGTGCTCGCGGCCTGCAACGAAGCACTGCGCAAGTCGCGCGAGCTCGTGCAGCAGGAAATGGGCAAGCTGACGGCGGGCCTGAAGATCCCGGGCCTCGGTCTGTAGTGGCGTACTACCCGGAGCCGGTCGCGCGGCTCATCGACGCGCTTCAGCGCCTGCCCGGCATCGGCCCGAAGACGGCGCAGCGGCTCACGTTCTTTCTGCTCAAGCGTCCCGCCGACGAGGTCCGCGAGCTCTCCGGCGCGCTGGTGGCCGTCAAGGACCGGATCGTGTACTGCACGACGTGCTTCAACGTGACCGATCAGGATCCGTGTCGCATCTGCGCCGACCCCACGCGCGACTCGGCTGTGCTGTGCGTCGTCGAGGAGCCGAACGACCTGCTCGCGATGGAGCGCACCGGCGAATACAAAGGCCGCTATCACGTGCTGCTCGGGGCGCTCTCGCCGCTGGACGGTATCGGCCCCGACGACCTCAAGGTCCGCGAGCTGCTGCTGCGGCTGGAGGAAGGGCCTGCGCGAGAGGTGATCCTGGCCACCAATCCCAACGTCGAGGGCGAGGCGACGGCGCTCTACCTGGCCAAGCTGCTGCGTCCACTCGGCGTGCGCGTCACGCGAATCGCTCGCGGTCTCCCCGTTGGAGGCGATCTCGAGTACGCCGATCAGGTCACGCTGACCAAGGCCCTCGAAGGCCGACGCGAGATCGGCTGACGAATTTTCTTCACCGGGCGCCCCGATCGACGTAGGGTGTGGGGCGCGTGCTCGCCTCCTTGTCGTCCGGATTCGGCCTCTTGTCGCCGCTCGTCGCTCGCTTCGAGCGTGAGCTGACGCTCTGGCTCTGGCGGCGCGCCCGGGCCAGGCAGGGCAGCCCCGCGACCCTCATCCGGCGCCATTCCGGCCGGAGCTACGAGCTGCCGGCCCGGCGCCGCCACGGCAATCCGACGTAGCCCGCGACGCTTGCGGAGGCCGCCGGGTCTTGGGACACTCGGCGCATGAGATTTCCGAGGCCGATCGTCTCGATCGCGCTTGGGCCCTTGCTGTTCGCGCTGTCCGGGTGCGCGACGATTACGTCACAGCAGCAGTCCGCGCGTGCGGCTTGGGACGGATGCCCGAAGGCGGCGAACATGGCGCTCGCGTCGATCGAGCCGAACGGCCTGGTTCACTACCGCGCCGCGAGCAGTCAGTCCGGCTCACGCGAGCTTGCGGAGTGTCTGAGATCCTCGGGCGTCTCCTCGGACGTGATCGTCGCGGCCGCGCCGTAGCGGGACGGCCGGCGCCGCGGTCGGGCCCCTTGACAGATTTCGCCTCGCAACGCACCATCGCACGTCTTAGAACGGGTGGGTCTCGGGCGCTGGAAATGACGTGGCTGCACACCAGCGCCTTCGTACAAGACCCAGCACCGTCGCTGCACGCGCTCGCGCCCGCGCCACGGGGGTACCCGTGAGCGCTGACGTCAGGCCCAGCTTCAACGAGCCCGACTTTCATCTACTCGCGAGCCTTAGAGTCGACGTGCGCGAAGCCTATCGCCCTGGACGCTGGCTGTGGCAGATCATCGACGTTCGCGACGGAAGCGTCTTCGAACGGGAGTTCGAATTCGAGTCTGCCGACGACGCGTGCCGAGCTGGGCTGGCCCGCCTCGCCGAGTTGCGACCGTCCTTACCCGGCGCCAAAGCCGTCGGGCGAAGTATCGACTCATCGCCGATGCGCGTCGTGATCGTGTCTCGAACGCAGAACGCGATGTACCAGGAGCTGCAGCGACTTTTTCGCGACAACAGGAGCATCGAGCTCATCCGAGATCGGCGGGGCTTCGATCGCCGAGGCCCCGGCCGGCGACGTCAGACCGAGCGTCGTCCCTCGGCGCCGTTCTTCGAGCGCCGAGCCCGGCACCGCAGAAGCGGTACCGACCGTCGAACGATGCGAATCGACGAGGCGCTGCGGGCCCGCGGCTGGTGCCTCGTCCCGCGCGAGGAGTCTGGGCCTCCGACCATTCGCAGTCGAGCGACGGCATAGCCGGGTGAGGCCATCGGTGTCGGACAAAGCAACAGAATGCGTGCCGTGAGCCGCTTCGCGGAGCCCAAGTCCTTGGTTTCATTGTCCGCGGAGACTTGGCCGAGCGCTTGCTGTGACATCTCCCCTCGTCCGCCTGCGGTCGCCCCCGACCGAGGTCCGCGAGGCGGAGTAGATTGGGCTATGAACTGGATCCCGGCGATTTGGCGTATCGATGTCGAGCCCGATGAGATTCAGTGCGGCAGCTCTCGAGGATCTTGGAGCGGGTTCGAGGCTATGGCCCAGCTCGTCAGAGAGCTGCGTCCCCGTCTGGCGGACCGCTCGGGCGCCGTCGGGAATCCCACGTGGTTTTTTCGGCTTGACCCGGATATCGGGCGCGCGTACGGACGGGTCGACTTCGCCGTCGATCACCACCGAGAGGTCGTCAACGAGCTCCAGGCGCACGGTGATCCATTCGGTATCCATGTCCATTACCACCGTTGGGATGAGCGGCGACAGATTGGATACTCGGATCACGCCGATGTGGACTGGATCACGCACTGTTTCGATACCGCCGCGGATGCTTTCGCGCGATGCTTTGGCGAGCGGGTTCGGCGATCCAGCCAGGGCGGATACTTTCTGCACGATCGCGTCATCGACCGCGCCATAGCCGTCGGCGTCGAAGTGGACGTGACCGCCGAACCCGGCCTTTCGGCGAAGAATGCGGACCCGTCCTTCGGCGCATATGCGACCGGCCCGTCGTCTGACTTTCGGAATTTTCCCCGGCGCCCGTACTATCCATCCCAACGCTCGCTCGGGGCACCTGCGCGATCGTTGGCCACCGCGCGCCGCATTCTAATGGTGCCGCTCACGGCCTACGACTATCAGACGGCACTGACCCCGTGGCCCAAGCGATTGGCCCACCGAGCCCTGCGCCGCCCGCGTCACCATCTGCCACTCAATCCATGGAAGGCGTGGCCACACCCGAAAACGTATTGGGATCTCGTCGCGCGAGCCGCAGACGAAGGGCCGGCGCCCTATATCGCCTTCGCCGTTCGGACCGACGCGCCCGACTGGCGATCACACCACTACGCACGGTCGCTGCTCGAGTACCTTCCGCGTCATGCCATCGCGAAGAGGGTGCGCTTCGTCGATCCCCTGTCACCGGAAATCGCCGCGCTCGCCGAGTCGACAATCGAGGTGGACCGATGATGGCTCCCCGTGTGAGCGTTGTCGTCACCACATACAATCAGCAGGCGTACATCCGCGAGGCCGTCGACGCGGCGCTCCGGCAGACCTTTGCGAGCCGAGAAATCCTCGTGGTGGATGACGGATCAACGGACGAAACCGAAACGCTGCTCGCGCCCTACCGCGACCGGATCACATATATTCGCCAGTCGAATCAGGGAGTGGCCGGGTCACGCAACACCGGAGTTCTGCATGCTCGAGGGGAGCTCGTCGCGTTCCTGGACGGCGACGATGTGTGGCATCCAAAAAAACTCGAGGTGCAGGTGGCCGCGGCGGATCGCGAGCCACGATGCGGATTGATCGCCGTCAACGGCGAGGAATTCAGTGGTGACGTGATTCTCCGGTCGTCATTGTTTGCCAGGAGGATCGAAGCAGGCTTCCCTTCAGATCGATCGGGCGTGACGCTCGACTGTTACGCCGCTTTGCTCGAGGGTAACGTCATCGCGACCGTGTCGCAGGTGATGATCCGAAAGCGTGTTCTGGATGAGATCGGGCTTTCCGACACGCGCCGGAAGCTCTCTAGTGATTGGGACCTCTACCTGCGGATTGCCGCACGGTACACATTTGCCTTCCTGAATGAGCCGCTCGTTCGCTGGCGCTACGCTCCAACGGGCGCCTCTGGGCCGGAGGCCGTGCGGGGGCTGCGGTGGACCCTCGACGACCTGGAGATCCTGAAGGACCGGCTTCGGGATGCTCCTTCGAGCTTCGCTCCTGTGATTCGGGCCGAGTTGGCGCGACGGAGAACGAGCGCCATGTGGGGCGCATACCACTATGGGCGGCAACACGGGAGACTCCCGGCGCTCCGGTATCTGTATAAACTATTCAGAAAGAATCCGACGCACGGAAGGATCCTTGCCTATGTCGTGGCCCTCAGCCTGCCGCAGTCGCTCGTGCGGAGGTTACGGCAGAACGTGCGGCGCGCTCATTGGCGCTCGACGGCGCACGCGAAGGACTACTCCGGCTAGCCGACTCGCTGTAGAATCGAGCACGTAAGCGCCTGAATTTCCCCGGTAGCTCAGTCGGTAGAGCACCTGACTGTTAATCGCGCGAAGACGGTACGGCCGATCAGCTAGTTAGCGCTAATTGCTTGATCGGTCGTACTTGCGTTCAGGACTCAGACGGACTTTCGGCGCGCTCAGACCCTCACAACGCGCGGTCTATGGCACAAGAAGGCACAACGGAATCGCGTCCGTTGAGGCCTATCTTCTCGGCCGTAACGGTGCCGGTGCATGTGGCCTCCGACATTGCCGTGACAGCCGGCAGCGGGATCACCGGGTCCGCGCCTCGTCTCGTACGTATTGTTACTCAATAGCTCGCCCCGCCGATTCGTGCCATGCTCCTGCCCCCGCGCGCCCGGGAGCATCAGGGCCTACATGGAGGCCGTCGCTGATTTGCCGGAGGCGCTTTATGGCCACCGATTTGGCAACGTTGGTTGCAGACAAGATTCGCTCTGGTGTGTTACCGCTCCCGGCCGAACCGCCGGAGAAGTACTTCGCTGCTGGTAAAGGCAGCTGGCGGCCCTGCCGTATGCGAACAAGCGATCACAGAGGAAGAGCTTGAGTACGAGCTCGACATTGGCGATCGTACGCTGCGCTTTCACGAGAAATGCCTCGACATGTGGCGGCAAGCGCGCGGCTAGGGACTCAACGTCTTGGCACGGAGTGCGCGGACGCAGGAACAGGTTGCATCCCGGCGGATGAAAGTCGTCCGCAGTCAGCCCCGAGGCTATGCCGCCTGTCCCTGCGTCGCGTGAATTATGCCTTAAGCCGTCAGCGCTGCTCACCAAACGGCCCTTCTCTGCGCGAAATGGTGCGGCTGCGATTCCAGCGATAGGGCAAAGTTCGACACACGTTCGGGTGAGGCAGCATGCGCTGCGACCGCGATCGCCCTCGGCACGGTCACCTCGGGCATGGCAGGGGGCGTCTGTGGCAGCGACGGCGGCCGCTCGCCCGGCCCCGCGGCCTTGGCCTTATTTGTCCGCCGACGGATGGCATCTGCGATGGCCCACGTGGGGATCTCGTAGGCGTTTCGCCGAGTCTTGGCTTGGGCGAGCCGGAGGTTAGAGTTTATGACTCGCATGTCGTTCGTCCGGTGGTCAATCCGCGGGCCGATCTGGCCCGCCTTCAACATGTCGCAGTCCCGCCCCGCCGGTCAAGCAGCAGCTCCTTCGATGTCTGCGGCTGGCCGTCTCACGACTGACACCGCATTAGCCCTATGGCGCGTCGGGCGCGATCAGCAGGCCAACGGCCGGCGCCGCGATGAGGATCGCCGTGTGACGACGTGTTCGGCGATAGGCGAAGACGCGCTTGGGTGAGGCCACGCAATGTACGACGGTCGGCTGACTTTCACGCGGTTGCGCGCATCGGACATCGGCGTCGAATTCGTGCCCAATGATGATCGTGCGCTTACAGCTCCGTCACGCTGGTGATCCGGGTTCAACCGGCGGTCAGAACGTAGCCAGCGCGTCAGCCGGTCCGGGCGGTCGTTGTCCCGCGCGAGATCTGATTGCTTAATCAAACGACCGTGATTCCGTCCGGTTCGGGGGCAATGACGGTGATCGAAACTGGCGCGCTGATTGGGTCGGTACGAGCAGGACTCGGCAATAATCGCCAGCCCGGAGGGTGATCATCACCGACGAAGCAGCATCATAAAACTCGGTCGCCCGATGTAAGTCGTCGGGCTCTAGAATATTTACCGTCGTCGAAGCGGTGTCATTGTCCTGCGATTGGCTCTGCTTAGATTTTGGCGCGGGAATTTCGCGACAACACCCACAAATGCTTCGCCCGCGAGCCCGGTGCGGCCATCCGTACGTACGCACGGATTTCGTGGCGCTGCCACGAAATCTCTTCCGCAAGAATTTCGGGGCGCTGGATCTCGCCTCGAAATTCCCGCGTGGCCCCCGGCCGTATTTACATCCGTATTCTGTGATCGCTCTGTGATTTACCCTACTGCACGTTAGCGAGCGAGCTACACGCGACTGAACTTCGATCGACGACGCCCCCGCCTGACGGCCCGCTGGCATTGCCGTTGCTCGATAGGACGACATGGCGAAGAAAAGGCCTGCAGGAAAGCGAGATAGGTTCGCACCAAGGGGACCACGTTGTACTCAAAACGCACCCCTCGCGGCCGATTCAAGGAGATGGACGAAAAGGGCTGCTCGCTGAAGGCAGATCGTCGGCGCAAGGCGAAGCGCAAAGTACGGTCGGGCTATGGGGATCGCGGCGACCGCGCGGCCTGAGCGTCAATGGAATACTGACCATGCTTGGAGAATTGCTTGTCTCGCGCTCGGTGCGTCTCTGGCCCGCTGCTGGATGTGCATCAAGGTCCACGGCGCCGGCGGCATCGCCAGCAATGAATGCCCAAATCGAATGTGAACGCTTTGGCGGGGTATGGCGTGCGCGCTTAACTTCTGCGAATACCAGTCGCCCGGCATTCCGCCGCGGTGATTCAATACTCCGGGAGCGGCGTCCGTCGCTTCCTACCTAATGCCTGATCTAACCGGTCTTATCGACACGTGGGGCTACGCTGCGGTCGCGGTCGTGGTCGTGTTCGGCAACATGGGCCTACCTATGCCGGAGGAGACTGTGCTTTTAGTAGCCGGCTATCTTGTCTGGGTCGGCCGGCTGCGTTGGGCGCCGCTGCTTGCCGTCGGGATCATCAGCGCCGTGATTGGCGACAACCTTGGCTACTGGGTCGGACGGCGTTATGGACGCGTCGTGCTCGACCGGCTCGAGCGGCGCTTGGGGCCAGGCCGGCTCGCGCGCGCCGAGCGTTTCGTCGCGCGCTACGGGGCCTTCGCTGTTTTCGTCGCCCGTTTCATCGCGGGTCTGCGCGTGCTCGCGGGACCGCTGGCCGGTGCGATGGAGCTGCCATTCGGCCGCTTCTTCCTCGCTAACCTGTGCGGCGCTCTGCTGTTTGTGCCATACGCGGTCGGCATCGGTTACGCGATTGCCTACGGACTCGGCCCGCATGTCGAGCGCCTGCATCGCCTGTTTGGCGGCATCGGGCACGTAGTGCTCATCATCGTTGGGCTGCTCATTGCCTGGCTCCTAGCGCGGCATGTGCTGTGGCCGCGGCTCCGCCGCCCGCGCGCGGTCCCGACGACCCCGCTCTAATAAAGCTAGTCTGCTGGCATTAGGCTGTGTTCAGCACGATAGTCTATCGACTTGGTGTGCGGAACTTCTGGCCTGCGCCTGTGTGCGGCAGTGCCGACACTCCGTCGCTTTCATGATCCACCTTGAGCCGAAGCTGCTGGACCATCGCCTCATAGCCTGATTCACGGATCATTCGATCGAACTGGCTTCGGTAGTTCGAGATGAAGCTGACGCCGTCAATGACAACATCATAGACGAGCCACCGTCCGGCTCTTACGTGCAGGCGGTAATCCAGTGCCGTTGCTTCCCTCGTCTTCCCATTCACGATACGCGACATCACCGTCGCGGCCGTGCCGTCGATCCGTTCTCCGACGAAAGTGATCTTTTCCCCTGAGTACATCTCGATCTTTCCGATATATGTCCGTGCGAGCAGCGCCTTGAACAGCCGCACAAACTCCGCACGCTCGTCCGGTCTACGTTCTGCCCAATGGCGCCATAGCGCCCGCCGACCGACCTCGTCGAAGTCGAACAGCTGTTCGGCGATCCGCTGAATCTCGGCACGCCGTTCGACCGCGGTCATGGTGCGGTCCGCCGATCGACGAACGGTCGGCTCGGGCGAGCGTACGAGAGCGATAACGCTGGCGACGGCACGCTGAACGGTCGGCAGGGGATCAGGCGAGGCGGCGAGCGGCGCAGCCGCGAGCATTGCCCATACTCCGAGGGCTGCTACAGTCACGCCTGCGACTACATGAACTAGCAAGTGAAATGCCTAGGGGCGAAGGCTAGCAAGTGCAATGCCTACGACTCGGATTCCGACCACCGCGGACAAGTTCTGCATCAGCTCGCTCTACGTGGACTCGGCCATGAAGTCGGGCCGGATCCACGCGGCGCCTCGGCTGCGCTCTGCCCCTTCACACATCGGCGACGTTAGGACCGCACCGCTTCCGGATGCGACTGATGAACTGCAGTGGTGGCGCCCAACTCCGCGCGTCCGACGTAGATGAATCGGCGGCCCTGCCGCATTGCCAGCAGCCACGAGCAGGTGCCAGCCAACGGCACGTCAATCAACGACGACGAACGGCTTTCGCGGCGGATTTTGCACTTGATCCAGCTCCGTGTCGGCCCGCCCTTGTAGAGTGACTGCTCGTTCTTGGCGACGAGGCCCTCATAGCCCCGCTGCTTAACCTCGGCCCACGCATTGAGACCGTGCTGGTCCAGGCGCCTCGCCCCGTAGACGTGGTGGCCGTCGCCGACTATCTCTTCGAGCGCTTCGCGCCGGTATGAGAGCGGGCGCCCGTGCAGATCGCGGCCCCGCGCAAACATGTAGTCAAAGGCCATGAACACGGGCGGTGTCGTCGGCTCATCGGCGCCACCGTCGAGCAGGTACACGTGCGAGACGAACTCGGCGTCGAAGGCGCAGATTTCACCATCGAGCGTCAGCGAACGCGCCGAGACGGCCGATCGGCATCAACAACGGCGGCGAACCTCTTCGCGTGGTGTCGTCCGTTACGGCTGATGAGCCGGACGAACTCGCCGTCCCGAATCGCGACGATGCGCCAGCCGTCGTATTTCTCTTCGAAGACCCAAACCGTCGCGGTGGAACGGTTCGCGTACGAGCGCCGGCTGCATCGGTGAGATAGCGGCGAGGCGGCCGGTGGACACGGCTGGTCACTCTACCAAATCCGGCCACCTTGTCGAACGGACCGGTCGAGCGGTAGCATCGCGCTCACCATGAATCGCCGCGCGTTCGTGACGGGTCTGGGAGCCGTGCTCGCTACGCCGCGCGCTGGCGAGGCGCAGCGGTCGCCGGTACCGCGTATTGGTTACCTCGGTAACTCTTCCCTGTCCCTTGAGCCCGATCTCGTGGACGCATTCCGCCAGGGACTCCGCGAGTACGGTTACACCGACGGTCAGAACATCAGCATTGACATTGAGTACCGGTGGGCAGAGGGGAAGTATGAGCGCTTCCCAGCCCTCGTCGCCGATCTGGTCCGTCATAAGGTGGACGTTATCGTGACGGCGGGCACTCCAGGCACTCTTGCCGCCAAGAACGCCACGAAGACGATTCCCATTGTTATTGCGGTTGCCGGCGATGCTGTGGGCGCCGGTCTCGTGGATAGCCTGGCGCGCCCCGGCGGGAACGTCACTGGCTCGACCACGATTGTCCAGGAACTTGAAGGAAAGCGACTAGAACTGCTCAAGGAGATCATCCCGCGGCTTTCCCGGGTCGCCATCCTCACGAACCCAGCTAATCCCCTTGACCCAATTGTCTTGAAACAGACGCAAATCGCGGCTTCGGCACTTCACCTGAAACTGGATATTGTTGGGGTTAAGCATGTCGACGAACTGGATGGTGCCTTCACGACGATTGCGAGGGACCGCGCCGACGCGCTCGTCCTTCTAGCGGACCGCTTTCTCCTCGCTGAACGAGGACGAATCGTCGAGCTCGCGGAGCAGCGTCGGCTGCCGACCATGTACCCATACAGGGAGATGGTGAAGGCAGGTGGGCTCATGTCCTATTCGCCGAGCTATCCGGACTTGTTCCGCCGAGCGGCGAGCTTCGTGGACAAGATTCTGAAGGGTGCCAAGCCCGCCGATATACCCGTGGAGCAACCCACCAAGTATGAGCTGGTCATCAACGTCAAGACCGCGAAGGCTCTCGGCCTTACGATTCCGCCATCGCTGCTGCTGCGCGCGGACCAGGTGATTGAGTAGTGACTTTGGCGGCACGGTCATCCGCACTCCGGCCAGCGATGATTAAACTGTCTGCATTCACCATCGCTTTCATCATCGTCACGGCGCCCGGTGCGTGCGTTGCGCTTGAGGAACCGTACCGAGGTCGACCGCTTGAATCGCTCTTGGCCGCTGTCCGAAGCGGTATCTGGCCGGCGACAATTACTTGCCGGGCGGTCGTTGCCTCCGGCGCCGGCTTCTATCGGACACCGAGCGGGTGGACGATGGAGTACGCGTCCGGCCAAAGACAGAGCAAAGAGGTAGTGTGGATCATCACTCTAGGTCCTGATCGGGCGCGCGTTACAGATGTACAGGGCAACGTGGGCAACTATCACGTGACGAAGTTTCAGCCTGCTGGCGGCGTGCATCTTGTCGAAGTGGAGAAGGATACCTCGATCCAGGTTATCTCCGTCGATCTAACCACGTCGAGCTTCGTCTATACGACCCAGAACGCTCAAGTCATTTGGAATCGCGCTTCTGTATTTACGGGTCGATGTGAGTAGTTGCGGCCAAGCGCGAGGCGGCCGACCAGCGAGCATTGTGAGCAACGAGCAACGCGCCCGCCTCCTCCGCGCCGCAGTCGGCTTCTGCCCCGTTCCCGCCAAGAGCTAGAGCTAAGCTGCTGCATCGGTGGATTAACGAGCGCGTCACACTGTCCCGCACCTTGCCGACGTTGCTCGTCCGGCCTACCATCGCGCCAGCCGTGAGGCACAACGGATGAACCGCCGCGCTTTCGTAACGGGCCTGGGAGCCGCGCTCGCAGCGCCGCTCGCCGTTGAGGCGCAGACGGGGAAGATTGCGCGAATTGGTTTCCTGTCGCCGAGCTCTGCGTCGGACCCAGGAACTCCGCGTCGGCTCGGAGCCTTTCAGCAGGGCTTGCGCGAACTGGGCTACGCCGAAGGGGCCACCATCGTAATCGAGTCCCGGTGGGCTGATGGCAAGTACGATCAGCTGCCCGGCCTCGCGGCCGAACTGGTTCGTCTCAAAGTGGACGTCATCGTGACGTACGCCCCGCCCGCGATCCAAGCCGCAAAGCAAGCCACCGGGACGATCCCTATCGTCATGGCAGGGATCATCGATCCGGTGGCGACGGGACTCGTCACTAGCCTCGCGCGCCCAGGAGGGAACATCACCGGGCTGTCCTTGATGGCGCCGGAGCTGGTTGTGAAGCAGTTGGAGATACTCAAGACCGTCGTTCCCGAGGTATCTCGTGTGGCGGTCCTTGGGAATCCGACCAACGCAGGCACGTCGCCACAGGTCCGACGCGCGAAGGATGCCGCCGGGCCATTGAGCCTGCGGCTTCAGTTCTTGGAGGCGCGCAGTGTCAGTGAGATCGACAATGCCTTTGCGGCGATGGCAAGCGAGCGGGCCGGCGCGCTCGTCGTCCTCGTGGACGCGATGTTTCTTGATCACCGAGTACGAATCGCAGAAATCGCGGCAAGGCATCGTCTTCCGGCGGCTTACGGGCTGATTGACCACGCAGAGGCTGGGGGCCTGATGGTCTACGCGTCGAGCGACATCGATCGGTTTCGACGCGCCGCCAACTTCGTCGACAGGATTCTCAAAGGCGCGAAACCTGCGGACCTCCCAGTCGAGCAGCCGTCCAAGTTCGAGCTGGTCATCAATCTCAAGACGGCAAAGGCCCTCGGCCTCACCATCCCGCCCTCGGTGCTGCTGCGGGCGGATCGGGTGATCGAGTGAACCGCCGCGCGTTCGTCACCGGCCTGGGAGCCGTGCTCGCCACGCCGCTCGCCGCCGAGGCGCAGCGCGCGCCCGAGGTTGGCGTCCTCGTCTTTGGCACCGAGCGCCTGAGCCTCAACGGCGGGCGCAGGGTGCCCGAGTTGCGCGAAGCGTTGCGCGACTTCGGCTGGATCGACGGCCAGAACATCACACTGAAACAGGGATTCGCTGACCTGAACGAGAAGCGGCTCGCGGTTCTGGCCCAGGAGTTCGTGCGCCGGGGCGTGGGGTCATCGTGGCGGTCGGGACTCCGGCCACCGCTGCGGCGCGCCGCGCCACAACGAGCATCCCCATCGTGACGTCCGGCTCTTCGGACCCCATTGCTGCGGGGTTTGCCAGCAACCTCGCGCGGCCGGATGGCAACGTCACCGGAACGTCACTGCTGCTGACCGAGACGGCGGGTAAACGCCTACAGCTGCTCAAGGAGGTGACGCCGGGGCTAACTCGGATCGCTGCTCTCCATTCAGGCAGCCAGGCCTTTGGACTTTCGCAGCTCGACGAGCTTCGCATCGCGGCCCCTCGGCTAGGCATCGAGGTCCGGGATTTCGTCTTCCGGGGCGCCGACGCGCTCGCGGCTCAGTTCACTGAGATCCGAAGCGGCGGGGCCGAATCGCTCGTCGTCATCGCTCACCCCATCGACGAAGCGCGGACGCAAGTCGCCCAGATCGCGCTCAGATACCGGTTGCCGACGGCCTGCAATTTTCGTGAGTACGTCGAGGTCGGCAGCCTGCTGAGCTATGGTCCGAACCTCAGCACCGTTCATAAACGCGCGGCGTATTACGTCGACCGACTGTTGCGAGGTGCCAGGCCTGCCGATCTCCCGATCGAGCAGGCTACGACATTCGAGCTGGTCATCAACCTCAAAACCGCCAAGCCCCTCGGCCTCACGATCCCGCCGTCGCTGCTGGCGCAGGCGGATCAGGTGATCGAATAGTGGAGCGGCGCACCTTCATCACCGGGATGGCGATGCTGGCCGCCGCGCCGCTCGCCGCCGAGGCGCAGCAGACGGGGAAGCTGTGGCGGATAGGGTTTCTCGGCGTGGGCCTGCCAAATCAAAACGATGACCTGGTGGAAGCGCTCCGCGAGGGTCTCCGAGATGCCGGTTTCATCGAGGGACGCAATCTGTTGCTTGAATTTCGATGGGCAGAAGAGCGATATGAACGCCTCCCGGACCTCGCCGTTGAGCTAATACGCCTGGGAGTCGACGTGATCTTCGCGCCGGGTGACCCGCCGGCGCATGCCGCCAAGCAGGCGACTACGAATGTCCCATCGTCTTTACGGGAGCGACAGATCCCGTGGCAAACGGATTCGTAGCGAGTCTATCCCGTCCGGGCGGAAATATGACCGGACTGACCCTCGCCGACACGAAACTAACGGGAAAACGGCTGAGTCTTCTCAAGGACGCCATCCCTACTCTCACGAGAGTCGGGATCCTATCGGGCTATCGAAGTCACCACCTTCGTGTGAGTGAAGCATCGGCCCATGCGCTCAACCTACAGTCTCGTGTATTCCAAGCGGTTGATCGGAATGATCTCGACAAATTGTTCTCTCGTATGGTCACTGATCGTGTTCAGGCAGTGTTGTTGTTGCCGGATAGTATGCTTTACCAGGAACGGACGCGCCTCGCCGAGCTAGCACTGCGGCAACGGCTCGCGATGATAGGGTGGCGATCAGTGTTTGCCCACGCTGGCTCGCTCTTCTCCTACGGCGCAAACATACACGCCGATTTCCGACGCGCCGGCGTCCTTACTGGCAAGATTCTGAATGGCGCGAAGCCCGCGGAGATCCCGGTAGAGGAGCCGACGAGGTTCGAACTCGTCATCAACCTCCGGACGGCGAAGGCGCTCGGCCTCACGATTCCGCCCTCGCTGCTGCTGCGGGCGGATCAGGTCATAGAGTAAGTCGTGAGCGCGGTGCTTCGGACGGTGCGGATCGATGGCTTCGCGGCGGCAAGTGAACGCGTCAGTCACCAAAGTACGTCCATAAGAAGGAGATCCGGCATGAAGCGACTGAGCGTAACGGCATTGTCGTGCACCATCTTGCTTGCGAGCGGCGGCTCTGTCGCCGCTCAGGTCGCCGGCTCGACTCGGCTTGGCGTTGCCGTCGAGGAGATGAGGGTGGTGGCCGCCGGGTGGAGTGCAAAGAAACAGATCCTTC